>QDKV01005400.1_pt1 | contig 135289 bp, 154 predicted proteins | sample 1861101 | NCBI WGS metagenome assembly QDKV01 (sample SAMN04275158, study PRJNA302643) | Fungus metagenome, whole genome shotgun sequencing project. | isolation source: fruitbody | host: Mallocybe terrigena | place: Sweden | collected 2013
GGGTGCAGATCTGCGCAATTATTCGGGTGCCACAAAGATTGTATTATGGATGAACGATGCTCTGATCTGTGAAGAGGTCAGTAACTTTGTTTTCAGGTCGGATCGAGTCGAGATATTCGTCCAATTTCCCGTCCAATTTCCTAGTGTTTAATGTTACTCTCAAAGCCTTCAAGTGCGGTGGCCATGTTAGTTTCCGTCTCTTTGAGGGTGAGGGAGGTAAAGCTGTTCAGCATCTACACTTGGCTTCAACTTTTTCTACTTGGATAAATGAAGAACAGAGTTGTGAAATCATGGTCATTGACATACTGTCGAAAGTTGATTTGCCATGAGCGTAGGTATAGATGCATAGACTCTAGGTGGACCACAGACTCAAAGAACACGCCTAGGTATTATTACAATGTAATCTTCTCGCTGACCACTTTCGTCTTTGCAGTATTAGGAATGCGTCCTTTGGTCGATGACTCAGAAGATCGAACTCCAAAAAAAAATAGGCCGGTGACCGTTCCTCCTACGAGTTTAGGAAGGTCCATGAATTTGCTAGATGCTTCTCTCCTTCCGATTTTTATTTTTATTTTTGTCTTTGTAATACGCCGTGATACCACCCAATTTCTTCCATCAATGTCTGCACTGACATAGAACAATGGCAAATCCTTGTTGCGATGTACCAAAAATGCACCCAACCCCGGTGCTTTGCTGAACAGCCGAAATATAGGCAGAAGTATGCGCGTTTGAAGTCGCCACTCGAGAAATGAACACAGGTGTTGAGGTGACGTGGAATGAGAGTGGTCGATACAACATAGGAAGTACTAGTACAAAATAGATGTCCAAGCAAACAGGTTCACAAGGAGATCGCAAGGCAGTGAAATTTTTAGTCTTCTTGATCGACATAATTCGCCATAGGGTCTTGTTGCATCCGACGAGTCATCCGGTATGCTTCTGCAAGAAACTGATGAGAATAGTGTTGAGCAAAAGTCGAAATGATACACACCAAGTTCTTCCTCAGTAACGTCATGACTGCCCACTTCGAAACCACCCTTTTTCTTTTTGGTTGATCTTTCATCTTCATTCTGTGCATTTGCCTTTCTCTTCTTCTCTTCCTGGATAGCTTGCTGTAGTCGGTCCTGATCGACTTTGACGTCCCCCTCGCCAATCCGTTTTTTGGAATAGTTTTGTTCCACCTTCTCCGATTGGCCAGCGGAATACGACGTTTTCCCATTCGACTCCGTAGTTACAGCAGTTGACGATGATGAGAGCAGGTGTTGGGCGCTTGATGATTGGATTGCATTCTTTCCAGCATCGCCAGCACAATATGAGAGGTGGACACTGGAATGGCAACATGCATAGCCCCACAAACCAGTTGATGTATCATACCAAGAACCCCAGACGGCGGTGTGGTTGTTAATATAGACTGGAAAAATAAATCAACTTAAATGCTCAAAGCCTTGATGTATGTAACCTTACCATCCTCTGGATATTTGGACTTTGCCTTCGCCTTCTCAAGACCTCTGACAACTTGGCCCGCTCGAGAATATTCAACATAATTCTCCGTTTGACCCTGTCTCAGTTCCTTCGGGGCTGAATCGAGATAATTAGCACCACCGTACTTCGCAAGAATGCTCCCTTTCATCTGGTCTTTGAGCTCCTCCTTTTTTTGCCTGAAATCATAATGTAACAGCTCTCCTTGTGTGGGATTAGCGTTGAGGTGGACATCGTTGCCTCGCGCAGCAGCCTGCCAAGCAAAAAGTTGGAGTTGCTGCACTTCCTCTGCTTCTCCAGAGAAACGGAGGAAGTTATCACCAGCAAACTTGGCCTAGTACAAATTGTCAAAATGAATTAAAATATCGAACTTTTAAAAAATACGCACATCTTCTGGGAGTACATTTTTCACAGGTGCATCTCGCATAGAGCGAGTCTTCGGGTCGTAATAGGCGCTTTCGGGGTCCAGGTTAATCAAATATTTTGCTGTATCTTCTCGGATACGAAGATTTCGAACAGTTATCCGGGTTTTAGCGTCAAGCTTCTGACCCACTTGATCAGCAGCGTCTGCATACTTGTCTTCGTCCGCGTCCTCATCCTCGCTCGACCCAAAGTCCGCATCGTCTTTTTTGGCCGCATCAGACTTTCCAGCCTTGGCGACCTTTCTGACCGTCGCCAAATCAGTCGTCGTTTGGTTGTCAATTTCCTCCTCCCTGACTTTTTGCCTCGCTGCTTCGATTGCCGCGTATTCATCGTAGACCCTCTTGTGTTCGGCTGGGTCGTATCCATTCCACCTATCTCGCTTTGCATCGAATCCAATGGCCCCCTCTTGTGTGATGTCGTCTGCCTGAATGTCTTTATTCGTGTACTTGGCTCCCTTTTTTCGCGGCCGCTCTAAGCAATCCTTCTTTTGATGTGTCAGTGCACCGCAATTCTCGCAAGCTCCCTTCCGATACTTCTTGGCAGCCGGGCCTGCTTTCGCTCCTCTGTCATACCAATTGTCGAGCTTGTTCGTGGAGTTGTCCGAGTCGTATCGCCGTTGGTGGTTGAGAGAAGGTGCACCTGTATCAAGGTACCACGGCGCTTGTGAGATGTATTCTGTAGTCCACAAAAATCAATATACGTATGCAGAAAGTAACATTTAAAACGCACGAGGAATATGTGGGTTTATTGGTCGACCCTCTTGGTCAAGGGCTGCAGGAGCCGTACCAGCCTTACGAGCTGCATCAAGATCCTTCTGACGTCTGAATTCTTCCCTAGAAAGTTTTCCGATAGCTAAGATTATTAGCACATTGTACACACATAGCAATTTTCAACGTACTGGAGGATGAAGCCATTACATATGATGCAAGCTTGGAAATGAGAATCTAATTTTGGGGTGTTTGGTTATGGGCCAGGCTGAGTCACCGTCCAACCCAACCAGCTCAGAATTCTGCTCCCCCTCATCTGATATCCGTTTACCTTTTATAAAATATTGAACTTAAAGTCAAATTGTGCACTTGGAATTTTCAGTGATGTCAAAGCGTGGACCCTCTGCTTCTGCGTCTCCAAGCAAGAATAAACGGTCAAAAACGCAACATACACAATTTCATATTGATCATTTCTTTTCTTCTTCTGCCTTGAAGGCGAAAATTGAGGAGTTGAATCATTCGCACTTGATCCAGGGTACTTCTCCGGGTCGTTCTGTGCAAAAGGATGTCAATGGTCCAGAAGTTATTGACGTCGATGCCATTGACTCTGTGGGAGTTGCCCCAGCAGAACCCTCTAACGGTCCTGAGCTAGAGTCTACCCCGACTGCAGGTCCTTCAGGTATCGTCGTCCAGAAGATGTCCGAAAACAAGCCCACTTCACCGCTTGTCTTTGGGCCTCTCGACGTTGATCCAATTGCCTATGAACCACAATTGCAGCCCACAATGTCGAAGGCCCCATTTGGACTTCTAACTCATGCATTTGTTGCTTTGTCGCAGACGAGATCACGTATTGCCATCCTCAATATCCTGACAAATGTATTGCGGACCATCATTCACAAATACCCGTCGTCTCTATTACCTAGCGTTTATCTCCTTTCTAATTCTCTCAAACCACAATTCATTCCTGTTGAACTCGGGCTGGGATCTTCTGTCATCTCTCGGGCAATCCAGCAAATTTCTGGCCTTTCTTCAACGGCACTGAGAAAGCTGTACAATTCGACTGGTGACCCTGGTGACGTTGCTTTTGCCGCCAAGTCGAATCTTCGCACTCTTATTCCTCACCCACCTCTGACGATTCCTTACGTCTATGAATCTCTTCTGAAGATCGCGGGTTGCAAAGGCCAGGGCGCAGCCAAGGACAAACAAAAGATCGTCGAAAAACTGCTTTTGGCTGCTTCAGGAGAAGAAGTTCGCTATCTTACCCGCACACTATGCCAAAATCTGCGTGTTGGAGCCGTCAGAACATCGATTTTGACGGCCTTGGCGAGAGCTATAGTGTTGACACCTCCTGAAGGGGTGACGAACCAGATTTTCAATTGCGACAAGCAGTCTCCTCATGTCAACACTACTCCTACAAAGTCTTCTATTTCAAAAGGAAAACGTCGCGAGGTTGAACAAGATAATCTGGTTGCAGTCTTTAAGCAGGCGGAGAGCCTGATGAAACAAGTCTATGCTAGGCACCCCAATTTCGATCAGATTATCGCTGCTTTACTCGAAAAGGGTTTGGACTCTCTTGCTGAGCGGGTTCCTTTAACCGTTGGTTTGTACTTCCTCTGTGGATATCAATTTTGTTCTGACACAATTATGCATCAGGCACCCCAGTTCTGCCAATGCTAGGTTCTCCTACTCGTTCACTGGACGAGATTTATCGTCGTCTGGGAGATCTACCTTTTACCGCAGAGTTCAAGTACGACGGTCAGAGAGCACAAATACATGCTTCGTCAAACCATAATGGTGACTGCCAGATAAAGGTTTTTTCCCGTCATCTAGAAGACATGACCAGCAAGGTAAATTATGGAAGAATCAGCTATTTTAATTCCTTTCTGAAATGTATCTGTTAGTACCCGGATATTATTGCCCTGGTCAAAGCAATAATGAAAGACTTCGGAATCACTTCGTTCATAATGGACGCTGAAATAGTTGCCATAGACCCGACTTCTGGAGGTTTAAAGACCTTCCAGGAATTGTCCAACCGTTCGCGTAAAGATGTGAACCTTAAGGATATACGTGTTTCGGTGTGTGTATTTGCTTTTGATTTGATGTTCATAAATGAAGAAGTGAGTATTTTTCACTGCAAGACAGTTCTCACCTGATTACTTGATAGTCTCTTCTTAACCGTCCTTTTCGCGACCGACGGTCTCTGCTGCGCCAGAGATTTTCTCCTATGCATCCAGCTCCGGACTCTTTAATGGCACACTTTGACTTCGTTAAGAGTTGTGAAAGTGAAGAAGGAAGGACAAGCATAGAAGATTTCATGGTTGAAGCCATTGAGAATCGGTGCGAAGGACTGATGGTCAAGGTACTATTCATTTTATTTATTTCGGTTGCCCTAATGAACACTGCATTTAGTTGCTGGATGCAACGCACACTGAGGAGGGATCACCAACCAAGAGTCGACTGAAGTCATTACCGTCGACGTATGAGCCAGACCTCCGAACGTCAGCGTGGTTGAAATTGAAGAAAGATTATATGGAGGGTATTGGGGATTCTCTCGATCTGATTCCCATTGGGGCGTGGCACGGGAATGGTCGGAAGGCTGAGTGGTGGAGTCCCGTTTTGCTGGCTCTTTGGAATCCTGATATTGGGCAACCCGTTGCCGTCTGTAAATGCATGTCAGGTGCGGTAATTTTGAAATGTTTTGTCTTCATATCTAATATAGCAAATAGGTTTCACCGATGCTTTCTATAAGGTAGGGTCTTATGGAATATTCAGCCTCTCACTAACTTAATTTTATCTCAGACCATGCGAAAGCGTTACGACCTGGATTCTGAAGAGACATCCAAACAACCACTCTGGAGTTGTGATTTTGGAGGTGAGGAACTCTTTCACGTCTGGTTTTTGCCTGAATGATTTCGTGGGTTCGTATATCAGGCTATAGCCCTGATGTTTATTTCCGACCGCACGAGGTCTGGGAAATTCGAGGCGCAGAGTGAGACTCTATACTACTGTGTGCTCTGCTCTTAATCAACACCTGACAGCATTACTGTGAGTCCTGTATCAACAGCTGCACGAGGACTGGTCTCTTCATCTCGCGGCCTAAGCCTTCGATTTCCCCGATTCATTAAAACCAGAGACGATAAAAATATTGAACAAGCAAGTACACCCGGATTTCTGGCTGATATTTATAACAGACAGCAAGGGAAGGGACAAATCGGGGTTGATGAAGATGACCTCATAGACGTTGATGTCCACAGCGTTGAAGACGGGTTTTCCGATGAAGAGGAAGATGGAACTTTATAAATAATAGTTTTCTATATAAGTACCTGTTCACTCAAAAGATTTTTCTTTAAGCCAAATACATATCAACAACGCGTTGTCGCGTCTATCACACCATGACCACTTACTTATCCGTCCTCCCTTCAGGTTCACGAACTTCTCTGTGGATTATAACGATACTGATCTTTTATAAAACTTTTAGAATTGTTTTCTGTATCGGAAGAAAATTTGCCTTTGAATTTTATGCGGCTACCTCACCCTAGAACTGGTGCCAACGTCTACAAATTGTTTTGCGTTTGAGACTTAGGTCCATCCATAGGTCTTCCTACGTTATTCTTGCCAACAGAATGTCTACCACAAACAACTGAGACAATCACCCAGACAGGAATTTTGGAAGTGCAAGCTGTGTGCCCTCCAGATCAACGGTCCTGGATTCTAAATGAAGAAATTATAGCTGGTATATATATACAAAGAATTTAAATGCAGCTAACCAATTTCTAGACGGAAAATTGTTGGTTATGACTCCAATTGACCCTGTCTTTCTTGCAATACCCCTTATCCATGTTCCTCAATCGGTTTGTTTGCGTCACTATATGTTGTTCGAATAATATTTTGACGCTTTGCGAAGGCAGATTGTACAAGTACTCAATTCAGAACGCGGGATGATATTTTCGAGGCTGCAGTATCGAAATTTGTTGGAACCTCGGATAACCCAGAAGCAAGCACAGAAATTCTACGAGATGATATCATTCAATTCTGCTCCCTGGAGTGTACGAAAAAGGCCCTAGCGAATTTGTGCGAAGTTAGAGGTGATATTCATTCCAATACTATCTTCCGCGGAATTGTGATTGTCCTCATAGAAATCTCCACTGACATTGTCGTCTATCGATACTCATCTACGAAGTTAATTGAATACCTTCAAGCAAAAGTCGCGCGTCTGGGATCGAGCTCAGCTTTTGATACTTCACGGACACTAACCAGAAACTTGGCTAAGGATGGCCTGATGGATGATGGACAAGAAAGCCTTTTAAAGGGTAAGTAAATGCTCGTTTCTCACACCTTCGCTCTTTGATATACTCAGTCGGTCGCATTCGTGCATGTTGTGAGCTTATTTCGCAGTATTTGCCTCCCGAAATCCGTGATATCTTGGTCAATTGTTACGAGTGAGTAATCGTCTGATATCTCCGGCAGAAATGTTATTGACCCTTGTCCAGCTTCACCGCCCTTCAGGAATATATAGAATTACAAAAGCAAGAAGCTATCTCGAAAATGGCGGTGCCTGAATCCAAGGGAAAAGTGGAAAAGGAGGCAACCAAGACAAATAAGAAAAGAAAAGCAGTCAAAGCGTCTCATGGGGTGGAGAACCTAAAGAAGGCGAATACAAACGGCATGGCAAAAATTTCTAGCTTTTTCAACCAGAAATCTTGATTGACCCTTATGGGGCCGTGTACTTATACCATTGGGAGAATATATTCTACTTGCGCCCAGCCTTATATAATCAACGTCCTCTTTCTTCCCTTCCATGTCGTCTTGAAAAACTTTGCTTTGTGGCTTTGCGAATATTGCGTCGCCCTTAAAGAATTTCAATATCGCGCTTTGCTTGGACTTATTTTCTTGGTTCTCTACGTTATGCCGTCTCACTTTCAGCTGCCGACACACTATTATTCCGATAAGGCTGTTCAAACAGAGCAGGTCCTCGTTCCCGCCCTTTGTGAAAAGGAATCCTCTCTACTGCAGAAACCGTCTTTTGCTGTATCACTTTGTGGCGTGGTTGAAACGGCGGCTGCTGGCGAAACGGCTGTCTCTTCTGAAAGCGCATATATTCCTTCCAAAATGCCTAGTCCACCGTCATCTACGTTTCTCGGAAAAAACAAAGCTTGGCTTGGTTTCAATGGTCCATCTGGTGGCTTTAATGTCGCACAGCGCCGTGTGGTTTCTGTCCCAGATTCTTCTCGCGTCAAGACTGTTGTCGACAGAAATATCAGGGTCGTTTCCATGCCCGACTCCAACGGATGTAAGGTATCTGTGCTAGACGATACAGACGATTACGCTGTTCAGGTCGGAAGTCGTCTATTGGGTCCTGAACAATATTCAGACGATCTCCCGCAATCGCCTTCACCTCCTTCCTCACCAGATTCCATACTCGTCACCGGCAATGAATCTCGTATCCATGGGTCAATCTTTAGACACGATGCAGATGAAAATGGTACGTCGTCTACTGATATAGACAAGATTTGCTGAATGCTGAACACGTATTGATATAGGATGGATCACTTGGGCGAACTCTCCACCTCGACCAATTCCCGCCCTACATGGTCCATCATCGTTGCCTTATGCCCGTTGTCCGTCGTAAGTACTCTGGTCAATGCTATTGGACTCGGATGCATCTAAATCTGTTATTGACAGAGGCGCTGAGGGTACAGTCGTGGAAGGCGGTGATCTCACAAATAAAGTATGGGGTCTGGGATCCGATGAGACAAATGGAACACTACGTTCCAAACCTTCTCAAAGTCCTTACACGACTTCCATCACTTCGAGAATTCTGTTTTCTGACGATGACCGACTTGGGACATGTCCAGATTTGATGCACCGTCGAGATACTGTCAGAGATCTTTCCGAACCTTCCATGAGATATGGTTGCCCAGATGCTTACACCTCTTTTCCAAGGCACGCCGCGTCCATAGGCAGAGGCCCATATTCCTCCTCTGGGTTCCACTCTGCTATGACAGAAGCTAACATTTCTGATCGCACCTGCGAACATATGGCTCATGTGGCAAGCGGAATCCAGAATCCGATAGCGTTGGAGTCAAAATGGCAAAATTTATCAAGCTCTCGACAATGCGCTTCAGCTCATACTCCCCAAATTGCTGCGAAGAGCCATTTCAACTCTTCTGCGCCTATTTTCGTTCCAGCTGCGAGACGAGAATTTGATCCATATATCCAACATGACTCGGCATCTGATTTTGGGTATAGCAGAGCCAGAACGTTTTCAGATTCAGTCATCCCGCGCGAATTGCATATCCACCCAAGTCTTGAGCTGCTTACACCATCCTCCACCACATCCCCTCGCTGGTCGCCCGTCTTCCAACCTGCGATTCCTATCGCCGTGGCTGGGGCTAATAATCCACAAATATACTCGCCGAACGCAGATTTCGATGACCATTCGAACCAATTTTTTAGTGACCATGATATAAGAAATAGGTTGCTGCCAGAAACCTGTGAAAAATCTCCAGTGAATATGTTTCTCTCTCAAATGGAGAGTCCTCGTACGGGCAAACCTGAGGCACAATTAACCAACTTCCTACCGCTGAATAACACGCAAAACATAGGCGTGCCACAGTCATATCAAACTCTCCAGTCTCAAAGACGACACAACTTCTCCTCTCAGCAGCCTCGTTCTATTCCCCTTGTGCGCTTGATCCAACGTCGGTTGTCTTCCGTTGCTGAAGAAGAAGCGTCAAGATATGATTTGGTCTTTCCCAAAGCCCAGGCGAAGGGATCAAATGTGAAACCGACTCCGAGGTGTACTGTGCAAGCTGAGACGGCCGTTCGTGAATTGATCGACGCCGCCAGCCTAGAGTATCGAATTGGAGCCACAGGATCAGCCATGAGGATCAAGCCCACTACTCCGAATATAACCATTTCTGGTAGGACAGGCGTTGAACAAATAGGAAGAAAAGGCCATTGTCCCGACTCATTGCAAGTGGTATCAAGATGAAATACTGCAGGAGGTTTCCTGCACAAACCTATCCTTCAAACGTTATGTCCGCGATATCCAGTTTCATCACAGATCGAACTGCCATTTCGTACTTTCCTTACCAAGTCCGGCCAAGTATATTAGAATGACAACAATGCATTGTATTTCTAACACAATTTGCAAGCATTACGGTTTGACGAACAAAGACACGAAGTTTTGGATAGGGAGTTTCGAGAGTGATTCAGCATCAGAAACGGTGTCCAATATCCTTGAAAATATGTAAGCAATCTTCCAAGACTATCTATGGACAACTCACTTCTTTTGATGGGCACTATCAAAATGATGAGAGATGTGCCTCTTGAACTTGTTGATGAGTAAGGGTGTTCCTTCCGCGCGGCGCCTCTTGTGTCCAACAGGGTATTCAATCTCTACCTCGTCAAGGACAGTGCCATCGTTAAGCTCGACAAGCAGAGCATTTCCAATGGAGCGCTTGGAAGGTTCATGATATTCAGTACTGAAACGTTGATTCTCAACACAGTAAATTTTGGCGCGCAAGGCATCGATACGTGGGTCGGCAGCAGAGGCGTCGGTGCTAGATTAAAATTTACTTGGCTGAGAACTTTGGCTGAGAACTGCAGAAGGACATACTAGCTCTCCGAAGTCAATTCGCCAAAAATCAAGGGGTATGCCACCATGTAATTGATGGCATGGCTAATGTCAATTAGGAAAAGGGGATTTAGAGAATGTGGAAAATACATACTCTCGATCAGCAAAGTTATCCAGTGGTCCTTGCTTATCAATGATACGGACCGCCGCTTCTTGCGTACGGATACGGACACTCTTAATGTCATCAGATGATTTACCCATTTCTTTCAACTTATTATGAATGATGTGAGCAGCCTCGACCGCAGTCTGTGCATGGAACTCGGCAGGGAAAGAAATTTTGAAGAGGACATTTTCCATGATGTATGTCCCATAGGGCATCTGGAACTCGAATCCTTTGCCCTTGGAAAAGCGTCAAATCACCTTGAGAAATATGCTTAATTGATTACCTTGAATAAGACATCATAGAAACCCCATGTCTTAGCGGTCAGTACAGAAGGAAGGCCCTTCTCACCCTTCTTGACCATCAAAGCGAGATTAACGGCTCGAGAGCAGGCATCACCAGCAGCCCAGGCCTTTCGTGGGCCAGTGTTTGGTGCATGACGGTAAGTGCGTAAAGATTGACCGTCAACGAAGGCTTGAGAAATCGCGTCAACCGTTTGGTCACGGTTTAGTCCAAGCAACTTGGAAACTACTGCAGTGGAAGCAACTTTCACCAGAACAACATGATCGAGACCAACTCTATTAAAAGAATTCAGGAGTGCAAGACCACCTTGAATCTCATGAGCCTTTATCATGGCCTCAAGGAGGTCGCGGACGGTGATATTTTGACCTTGGCGCGCAAGATGATCAGCGACAGCCAAGATAGCACCAAGATTATCGGATGGATGACCCCCTGGTGTAGTCATTTATCAGCAATCTTGCCCCATAATAAACATGGATACGGACACTCAGCAGCCAAAAAACAATCATTAAAGTCAAGCCATCGGATGGCTGCACCAATGTTAAAGGCACCACGAATTGGATCAAGTTCGTAATTAGTTCCAGGTACACGAGTTCCTGCCAAAATGTAAGACGACCGATAGTTGTTGCTGAATGGAATGTCGTACCATTTGGCACAATTGTTCCCTCAACAACAGGACCAAGTAGTTTAGTGCACTCTGGGAACCTCAACGCCTCAAGACCACATCCAATTGTATCGATCAGGCAGAGTCGGGCAGTTTCGAAAGCAAGATCCGATTCGACCCTGTAATGGTGGACATAGTCCGCAATGTCCTGCAGAACTTTGTCCGCCGCAGGACGTATGGTAGATTCACCACCCTTATGTGAAGACATGGCTCGAACAGGAGAACGCAGCACTGCAGATCGTGACACGGTCGCAAATTGGAATGTCGGAGACCGGAATGACGAAAACCTTGCCAAAAGGGGGGAAGGGCGACATACAAGACGAAACTTTGGTGCTGGATGACTTGCCCGAGCTGCAGAGACTAACATGGACAGTAAGTAAAGAACAAATATCGTTGGGAATTTATTAGAACCAAGGCCCTTCAGTTTCGACCACGTGATCATAGATAGATTCATACCAATTTATGTCGAAAACATTTCTGATTTATCATCATATCGAATCTACTCTTCTACTGCTGCCTGCTCGTCGAAACGATGGACGAGGAGTATTTTTCTCTACCGGAAGAAGAAGAAAGCCCAAAGGTCAAAAAGAGGCGATTACATGGCGCTTGTGATACATGCCGCAGGCGAAAGGGTAAGTACGTCGACTTCTCTTTGGCCAACGTATATCGACTAATTCTGTTACACAGTCAAATGTACCCGTTTACTTGATGGCATTCTTTTGAGAAGTTCCGCTCATTAAACTTCTTCAGGTGATAGTGCGGCTAAGCCCGGGAATGCATGCACCAACTGCGAAATCTCTAATATTCATTGCGCACATGATATACCTCGCCGGCCAAGAGTAATTATATCTTTAATTTGGTACTAAAGACCATATCTGATCCGTTCCCAGAAAAAAGATAGCCAGCAGAAGTGGGATGCATCATTATCATATCCGTTTTCCCAGTCTAACAATAAGAATCGACATAGTTACATCCAAACCTTAGAAGACAGACTAACAAAGTTGGAGCACTTCCTGCATGTGGTGAGTATTTCCGAGACATGGTTATAGATCATAATTGTGAACATCCCCAGTTACACCCTGATAAAGATATCGATAATCTGTTGGACTTGCCGTCCAGTGAAACATCCGATTCGATAACTTTGAACTCTGATCCCATACATCAGCATTCTTCGAGGAGTTTTCCAGAGCTAAAATATCCCGGACCACCACATTTATCGCCCGCACCGGCATCAGATGAAGATCTGCCAGTCGACCCTGTCGAAGAGGCGGAAGACCTTGCCCATGTAGAACTAGAGAAACATTTCAACCACCTCTTCATTGACGAAAAGAGGTTTTTTGGTCAAGCTAGGTGCGACTTCGTTTAGCATACAAGTCTTGTTTGTCTCACTGTGTTCTATTTCAGCACTTTCATGTTTGCCACAGCTGCCATATCAGCAAAGAACAAAGCAACTGGTTCTACACAGCAGTGCATAGACACGAGTCAGCTCAGAAGGCCTCTTTATTGGGACCCACGTCCTGTATGATTTTACTTAACGCTCCATCAATATTTTTGCTTAATTGCTATTTCAGTGGGAGATGGATTTTGCCTATTCCCAAGAAATGAAATACACCTATCCGGAGCCGGACTTACTGGACTCCCTTGTCTCATTATACTTCGAGAAGTCTCATATCTACCTCCCTGTTCTCCACCAACCCACATTTGTAAGATCATTACAAAGTGGCCTACATTTGCGAGATCCTTCTTTTGGCATGACGGTCCTTCTCGTATGCGCGGTAGCCTCGAGGTATTCGTCCGATAGCCGAGTTTTATTGGATGAGGACACCGTTGGCCTTTCTTCCGGTTGGAAATACTTCTCCCAAGTTCCTGTTTTCAGAAAAAGTCTTTTTCATCGATCCACAACTTATGACTTACAATACTATACAGTAAGCTACCCTGACTTTCCAATGGTGTCCAGTATTATTATGATCATTGTCAGCTCGCAATCACATACCTCCTCGGGACGTCAGTACCCCATGTCTCATGGGTAGTTCTTGGTTTAGGTATCCGTATTGCACTTGAGAAAGGCCTTCACCGGAGGAAAGGAAAACTTCGGAATCCCACACCAGAGGAGGAGTTGGAAAAGCGTGCATTCTGGTGGACAACCTTTAGCTTGACCGCAATCATCTATTTACTAATCCCCACAGGTCCTTGATTGTGACAGATAGGTGGATGGGTTCGTTCCTTGGACGACCGTGTGCTTTACAGAATGAAGAGTAAGTATTTTGAAGCAAGAATTGCTGTCCCTGCTGACCTATAATTAGCTTTGACATCGAATATCCCATTGAGTGCGACGACGAATATTGGGAAACAGATGACCCAGAACAATCATTCAAACAACCACCTGGAAAGCCGTGTAAAATTTCTGCCTTTATTGCCCAAATAAGACTTGTGGAGATCCTCGGATTTACATTGAGAACCTTATATTCTACAAAAAAGTCAAAAATACTTACTGGTCTCATCGGAAATGAATGGGAGCAGCGGGTTGTTGCTGAACTTGATTCTTCGATGAATAAATGGAGGGATTCTCTTCCTCAATTTTGTAAGTGGTCTGACCTCTCCCTCCACATCTCATAATGATTTGCTCTCAGTACATTGGAACCCTGAAAATCCAGATCAAACCTTCTTTCGCCAATCCTTGGCTATACATACCGCCTATTTTTATCTTCAGATTCAGATTCACAGACCTTTCTTGACAAAACAGTCGTCACTATCCTTACCATCTCTGGCAATATGCTCCAATGCTGCACGTTCAAGTGCTCATGCATTTGAAGTTGGACTGACAAGAGGTTTGATCCCCTTTCCTATGCTCTTCGTGAGTCCTCTCTGTTCTGAATTGTGCCTTGAAATAGACTTTATTTTTAGATGTCTGCATTTGCGTCTTCACTAGTCTTGCAACTGAATCATTGGGTGAATCAAAGAACCAATCCAAAAGCTGATTCCAAATCAGAACTGGAACTCGTCAGAAAATGTTTCCTTGTCTTTAAAGAAGCTGAGAGGAAATGGCATTCGGCCGGGCGCTGTGCGTGAGTACCGAATCAAACTACGACGGCAGGTTGCTGAAGTTCAGTCGCGCAGTGACGTGGTACAAGTCCTGGGACATCTCAATGAAACGCGGGCAAATCCCCAGCCAAAACGCCGCCGTGACTCAACTGCGACGGAATATGTTGAACCTTTCCCTCAAGATAATTCAGCCCATAAAGCAAATCTTCCTTTCTCCACTCCTCAATTTCCACCACCAAAACACACTGGACCTGATTCTCGCGTCGTCGAAGGCCCGGATTTGTCTACCATGCCTGTAAACGATTGGGATATTAGCAGTCTTCTGATGGCGCAAATTGGTTACATGCAACAGCAGCAGCAACATCATCAAGACCCTGCCGCTGGCCAAGTCAATATGACCCATACCAACTTTCCTGTTACCGAAAGCAGCAACTCAGTTTCGGATCTCACTGGAACAGATGTCCAGGGATCATATGTTTCCAGTCTTCATCCACCTTCACAGCTATATGGTAGCGTATTACCGACTGCAGACATGAAATACTCAAACGTCAATGATGTATTGAATATGTGGTCTAATCTACCTGTGACATATTCCAGGTATGTATGAAGCTTGTCCGGTTGATAGCTGTCATTGTTGACGATTTTTTTTGATATAGTGCTCTAGATTGGGAGACATTTATCAAAGATGCGATGGTGCAGGCATACGAGTAATGTTCCTTGCCAGATTGTATCTACTTTTTTACCCACTCTATTTCTTTGGCGTTTCTAAGTTCTATATCTAATTTATTATAATATCAAATCATCACTGTGACAAATGAATCTGCAACCCTGTTGACTTCCGGCTTACTTGTTATGGCTCATAAATTTGGTTGATCTCATGAATGCTGGATTCGCGTACACCATAGAATCGCTTTTTGGCCCTGCCTCAGAGATCATTGACATTACCGACTTTCTGAATTCAGCTGGCCATGTATTGACTGAAACTTCGGGAGAGAAAGAAACTGTAGCGTCTACGATCGCTGAGGAATGCAGGTGGTTTACTTTCCAATGACAAACAACAAAGTTCATTCTTGACGACTCCCCTAAAGTGTTGCTGAAATACGCGATTCGCTGTCCAATGTTTGGAACAATGCGACACTATCCGCTCACCTTATCAAGGATCATGATCGTATAGTGTCTGCGCTTCATGCCATTGTCAACCCAAAAAACTCAAAGTCGACACGGAAATCACATCTTCCAGACCCCGAAACATTGCCAGTTGAAGTGAATAGTTTGCAAAAGAATATAGACAATGTAACTCTGAAGACCTTCAAGTAATTGTTTCAACTCTTGGTACCGTTGACCTTGACATATCACCTGTAGGTTGGATACACAGTCCGTGCTATTCATGAGGACGTCAAAGAATTCGGACTATAACACCCTTACGAGTGTGGTATGCGTTATCGTTCATTCGAGTGTAGGCATACTGACAAGCATCTTGGAGCAGAAATCCACGCCTGCAGGCGCTACAGCTAAACCTGGAGATGGTCTTGTCATTATCTCAGTATACGACAAAATTGCATGGGGTCCAAGTTATGTTGCTCGATCATCTCAACATGTCTTGCTGTGCACACAGACGCTGCAAGATCTTTACGACTGCATTCCGTGCGCCTCCAAGCATCTACCCTCAGAGCCTGCCACAATGGATACTCAAACGGAATGCGTCATCATTCTTGAAGACAGGGTGTATGACAGTAGTCTTGAGGAAGGGAATTACGCGGAGTATAAAGTGCTTCGTTCTTTTGTCTTTAACAGCTACTGAGTTCTTTCGCAGCAAGCTTTTCAAACATTTGGAGACTCAATCAAAGGGGAAAACTCTGGCCGATATAAGTAAGGCGCCAAAGTCGATTGAGAACACTACAATTTCTTCTCTTTCTGTCCGTATAAACGAACCATATTGGCTCTTACATGCGGGCAACTGTGAACATTTCGTTATTTTCGACCAAATCAGGTTTACTTCATAGCACCTTCTTGTGGTTTATGCTAAAATTGGGTTAAAGGAATTTCCATCCCTTGGACCCCCGTTCAGGCTATCCCCTAACGCTGCAGAATTCACCAACGCTTTTGGATTTATGTCGAGCATGTAACAAGGTTCCCGCAGTCTTGTCTATCTTGGGAGATATAAGGTTGGGGGAGAGCCCATGTGTTCTTTGTCGCCCTTGTTGGAGAAATATGGGAGAAAGCCACGATGAAAACGTGGTGACGCTACGTATTCCTGGCCGTAGTTAGGAATCATGAGCAACAGGGAATAACTCGATCAGGTAAAGAGGATTCGTGAAATACGAGCAATTGTGCTTCATTGTAAATGGAAGAGGATTGGAAAAGATAGAGTTTCTTCAACTTGAAACAAACCTTTAGCTTTTTAAATGCTAAACTTTCTCCACACCCTCCTCAACTCTGCATGTGTTATCGGATTTGGGCTGTCTTCGTTCATAGAGTTTTGGCCCCATTAATCCTAGATGAGGAAACATATGTTGACGTCGCACAGATGAATTTGAGGGCCATGCTAAAGAATTAAGTTCTGCTTCCTTGTTGGATGGTGGTAAGAAATGATCGGACTCGGGATCAATTTGTCGCATTACCTGGAACTCACTCTCATTGTCAAAGGATTGGTAACCATTCCAATGTCCATGAATTATGTTGTTGACTCTCTGGAACAGTATGAGGAAGTTGCATTGTGGGTTAACGATGCTCTGATCCCAAACCATACCGAGGAATCGACTTCTGCCCAAGGAGTTCCCGATCTAACGGAACTGGACCAGTTAATAACTCAACTTTTAACCGCACTCGATATCGCGGCTGAAGACACCTCGACACAGCTGGAGAGAGTTATAGATGACGTTTCTCGCGGAATTCCACGTGTAGCTTACGACTTGCATTTCATGAAGGATGGCGCGTCTACTTTACAAAATGCATTGGTTTCGGTGTTACAGAAGTCTCGAGATGCAGCACCAAAAGAGACGAGCGCTGCATTGGATACCCTTCACCATCTGGACACGATAAAAGTTCACATGGAAGCTGCACGGGAAGTTTTACGGGAGGCAGAGAATTGGAGTACCCTTGAAGAGGAGGTTACATCTCTCATTGCGGAGAAGAGCTATACAAAGGCGGCGGAAAGACTCTCGGAAGCAAACAGAAGTATGGTTGTTTTTCAAAATACCGCAGAGTATGATCCTCGACGCACACTCTTGGTCAACCTTCAAAACCAACTTGAAGCGGCACTCAGCACTGCTCTCCTCTCGGCGATAAATTCTCAGGACTCGGTAGCCTGCAAAGATTACTTCGCCATTTTTTCAATAATACAACGCGAATCCGAGTTCAGAAATTACTATTATGCCTCTCGTCGCTCCTCGGTCGTTTCGCTCTGGCAAAACGCTATCTTATCCGATTGTGGTTCAAAGTCGAAAGACGACGCGCTCAGTCTCACAGACTTCCTACCAAAGTTCTTTTCCACTTTTATATCACTCCTGAACCACGAAAGGGCGTCTATAGTCGCCATCTTTCCTGACCCTGCCGTAACCATGTCTCAATTCATTTCATCCACCATGTCATCTTTGCAACCTACAATGTCACAACGTTTGGCCCTGTTCGCCGCCCATCACGGGGATTCAATTCTACCTAACCTTATATCAGCCGTTCGAGTGACTGAAGAATTTGCGAAAGGGGTAGACAAGATCATAGAAAAAATGACACTTACAGCCTCTCCCCTATTGCCTCCTGGACAGGTCACGTCCTCATCGGAAAAGACTCATTCTCACCGCCGGCGCTCCAGTCGGATGTCAATATCTCTCCGGTCTGGTCAGCAGCGACCTCTATCTAGTAGCACAGGTTCCCTTACGGCTCTGGCAGACACATTGGAAGGCATGGAATGGGACCGGGAATTGTTTCAGGCCTTCCTGGACTACCAGGTCGATTACGGTTCATTGGAACGACGTCACTTAGAGAAATCTCTCTATGAGATTATTACCAGTGATACTCGGGGAAAGGTCCAGGCGACCGATCGACCTCGTTTGTTCAGAGAACGAGCGATTGATATTTTTGCGGTGGCAGAAGGGAGCACGAGTCGATGTAAATCGTTCACGCACGGATATGGGGTAGTGGGACTCCTGCAGGCACTTGATGGGTTCTTCCAGTCCTTTATCGACATGTGGACTGCTGACGTACAGTCTGAAACTCACGCTTTCTCACCGCTTCTCAACTCTGCGACGGAAGTCGAACTTTCTGATTTGGATTACTCCGCACAAGATTGGTCGGACATACAGCTCTCGCTGCATCTATTGTCTTCGGCGAGGTCGGTCCATGAACGGACAACTGCTTTTGAAACTAAACTTCGAACTTATTTGGCACAGGTTGCTACCCATTTCCGGTTGGCAGGTAGCGATCCATCAAACTTTCTTGTAGCTGCCACAAAGGGAGAGAGTCAGCTTTTTGAACAGGCTGTGCTCAATTCCGCTGAGTTACATTCACTTTTGTCCAGCATAGAGAACGACTCGCTTAGAGACCCACCATTCTCCGCGTCTCTGCGGCAACAACCCCCAACAGTTGTTGCAGAACCTCTGCTCGTTAACGCGCGGAAATCTCTCGCCACCTTTGCACACACATGTCAATCAACCATGATTAAAACTATCTTATCTCCCCTTCGAAAACATCTGGTTGGTTACGCGACATCTAGTTCATGGCGTTCTACTGCAGACCCAAACATTGCTATTTCAAGCAATGATCTACAGGTTCCTACATTTTCGCTGTCTCCAACTGATACGGTGCAAAGGGTAGCTGAGGGTCTTCTAAATCTCCCACGTCTGTTCGAAGTGTACGCCGAGGATGATGCCTTGGCATTCTCCTTGGAAACCTTGCCCTACGTCGAGGGACCCATGCTGAAGAGCCTCACAGAGCAAACTCAAGATGTCCCTACTCAGGCATCTCATCGACGAAGACCATCGAACATTTTAAAGCCGGCCGTTATTGACGCAGAAGCAGTTTCTTCAGCATGGCTAATCTCCATAGGACAGACATTCCTGGAATATCTTACGGCGGACATCCTCCCAAGCATATCCACTTTAACCGCCGCTGGGGCCGCTCAACTGCTCTCTGACCTCGAATATCTGTCTAACATTGTTCGAGCAATCAATGTTGAACATGTCGTCCTTGAGAAATGGAAGACCTACGTTGGCATGAATCAGGATGATGGCGTCAAACTTGTGAACGAGAGTAATCTTAGCTCACTGGATCCTGTTTTGGATGTCGTATCAAAACTCCGTGGGTGGAGATAATCGCAGACCCCTTCTGGTCCCCGCCTTTGTTAATGATAAGGCGTAGTTTAAATTTGTTCTACAGATAGCCTTTGGAACAGTAACTTTACATGGGACTGATGCTCAGATAAGTTTCTCGTGACACATTCCTCAACTGACGAATTGGAAATTCTTCGTCGTTCAGCAAATCAATGATTGGTTACCCAGTGTTAGATGTGGGAGTCTAGTTATGTAGTTCACCACTAATGCTGCATTCTTTTCGAAGAGTCAAGAAGCCTTCCTTGGACTCAGCGCAATATGTTCGGATCATCGGATATACCAACTGAAAGAGCCAAGTAAATTAATCCTTAGATGTAACAAATTACCCAACGATTGAGGTCCCAGGGATCCGAATTATATGGAATCAGACAAGGACCCCTCACTGCGACCTGCTAAATTCATGATTAAGCTATTCCGGATGATCAGAATATGCTGAAATTGGAGACGGAGGAGCTTTAAATAATTACCACCTCGTTTTCTTATTACATCATACAAGAAGATTTGGGTTAATATTGCCCGATAACGCTACCGAAAGGCGAGCAACTTTACCAGATTATATTGAGCAGAAGACCTTCAGGCACATAGATTTAAACCATTCATGATATTAAGCTGTCAAAACCACATTTATTTTGAAAAAGCAATGCTTGCTTCGAAGTTTCCTCAAAATTGCGATGGTTGTAAGTCTCTGAACACCTTCACCACGAAACGAGTTCAACCTTTTTGTGCAGACTACAAGTTTGGTGTATAGCGTTATCAATGCTCATACTTGCTCAAAAGCGTGTTCGATATGTAATATGTACCGCATTTGGTACCAATGACCAAAGGAAATATCGGGATTTGATCAGCTGCGGCTGAACGTCATCTGGTAAACCAATTCGAAAGCGGTGTTGGATCCCAAGGACGTATCGCATGCGGACCTGTGCATCGTGATGACTTGCGGTGATGACTTGCGGTGACTATTCTAATTGAAAGCCGATGGGCTGGACGCGGGATCAATTAGAACTAAGATGGAGGCATAAATTTATTTATCAGGCACGGATGATCTCAGTGCCCATTCAAGTGCATATTATAAGAGCGATGTAATCCAAGGGATCGAATCCTTCCTGCGTATGGAATTAAGTATGAATCACGACAAGGTAGGCGCACTGTTGCTCTCAGGACCGATTCTCTTCCACTCACGATAAGCGCCCATCAGCATCCTACCCCGGTTTCGTGGAACGATACTGCGCAACAATACCCTTTCACTTCAGGCACATATGGCCAATTGTATCATTCCCCTCTGGCAGTGAGTTCTAGCTCTACGTCCCCTCAGGCCATGTCGTCCGCATACGACAGTGCAGAATTGCAGGCGACCTACCCATCAACCTACTACAATAATTCGGCTCATTATCCAGCGAATTTCCAGACAAATCAGCAGCTGAGTCCACTGAACTCACCCAACTCACCCACCTCACCCACCTCACCCACGACCCACGGACATGGATCAAATTATCTCTCTGGGCCGCAGAATTCGCGGCCAGACCAAAATCCACCATACAACCATTATTCACAATCACTGTCCTACACATATTCTCCGACTCAATCGCCGGTCGCTGAGTACCCTCAGTTGATTCGAGCTCGTTCACATTCGCGAGCACACAAGTCGCCATTTCCATACCCTAGTCCCCATTACATCGAAATACCAGTTTCACAAACTATCTCGATTTCTTCGGACTCACCTACTTCGCCTCAACGGCCATTCAACTGCGACTTGTGTGCGTTATCGTTTAACCGTCAGCATGACTTGAAAAGACATCGGGAAACGCATACTGGCGAAAAACCATTCATCTGCAACGGAGGGTGCGGAAAAACTTTCACCAGAAAAGATGCTCTCAAACGGCATCAGGTGAGTTTATTCTGATGGGAAGAAGTCGGTTATTTATCATGCCCGATCAGCTCGTTAAAGGATGTGGTAAAGTTGAAGAAGGTATATCTTAGCAAAGGGAGTGGATATATTGAGGGGGCCACTAATCGAAAGCTAAATGATCGTTTGCATTGGTTGATAAAGCTAGCTTAATAACGATGTCTGCTGGCTTGCAAGTCATTAATTTATCTTTATCAGGGATCGGACATAAGCACTGACCACTGACTCTTAATATTTGTAGTCTTTTACTGTATTGCAATTTCCTCTGAAAGTACCTTTTCGAATACCCAAGCATCACGGGGTTCGATCTTTTTGTAGTAATCCTTGTGTATCGTAACTTCTTGAAAGCCATGACGCTCGTAGAATCTCTTAGCATCAGTGTTAGATACCTGAACGTGCAGGTATATCTTGTTGATCTTCGGCTTTGGATGCGCCAAGGCTGTGGCTAGAATCTGCTCCAAAGTTTGGGACCCCAATTTTCTTGACCTGTATGGCTGTGATTGGGGCATCTGAATCAGTTCTCCGCGTCTTGGAGCGAGAATCTCACAGCCAGGATTCCCATTGTCATGAGGTATAAGATGCGCATGCCATCTTTATTTTCTAATCGACAGCATACATTGCCCACCTGCATTGGCTGTCAGCACGAATGATCACCCATTGAATAAAGAGCTTACGGGGATGTCATTATAATACACTAAACCGAATAGCTATTGATTTTTGGACATTTCGCTGGAAAACGAGTCGAAAACGCACCAAGCCTACAAAAGTCCTCAACTTCTGATAATAAGATATCACCGTAGAATTTTTCGCTGTATCTTATTGGGAACAGCACAGAGTTCAGCTTTCGAACGGTTCCGAGATTGTTGACAGTGATAGATGAAAAAGTGACGCGAGGGGGAGATTTGACCACAGCCTTGGACATTTCTTATGCGTACGTGAGGAAAGCTATTCGGCACCTCGTCTGCGGATTACCAATTTTCATACTCAGAGTTGACGGGCGCCCCTTCTGATTACAAGTGCTATACATTTTTTTGAAATAGCAATAGCTACAACAACGCAGTCCAAGATACAACGCTGATTCACCATGCACACAGCTTTTTCACTAATCTCAACGATCGGATTGTAACTTGTGCATCTGAACTGAATAGTAAATTCGGACTACAGCAGAGCTTTTCAACGACTGGAATTGGAGAAGAATTATTACTTGAAATACTGGACCTCAGATTGAGCTGGCACAGCAGCCAGATTCTCAACTCTGATCAAATCATCTTCTGCTGATTTGTGTCGCTCAGCCAGTGAAACTGAACTACATTTGCGATGTCGTTCTTTGGCTGTGTTCCCTTGCAGTACTAGTACAGTGCTGTAACAATAATTTTTGAAGGAGAAATCAACCTGAGCACTTTGAAACTTGCAATGAATACTGACATGAAATGACTATGGAAACTTCAAGATCAAGAGCGTTCGAATACTAATCTGAAAACCTCGATACGTATCATAACCACTTCAAACCAGCGGTAAGGTTTCCTTGACTATGGTACATACCACAACCTCTTGACAATCTGAGCAACTTGAATTAGTGATTTATATGGCTGCGTATAAGGCGTCCAAAATCACTTATAAGTGTCGTACCAATTGTCGCTAATATGTTTTTCTTTATTAATTTCAATAACTGTCCTTTTTTTCGCTTGCCGCACACTCGCAATTCGTTATTTTATTTTCAGCAACGACCCCATTTGTGATTGGTCGCGACAAGGTTAGCAGTCACTCCGTCTTCCACCACCACTGCACCACTGCACAACTGCCCAATGGAAGGCAGAACTTCAGTCATGCGGCCAATGGGCCCACGCAGCATTAATCGGCCACCACTCCCCAATTCTTCTGCAGATGCCCCTTCCAATCGTCGCCCATTTTCCCCACCGAAATTATCCATATCTCCTATTTCGATTCAGCCAGAGCCTGCCAGAGCCATAGCGCCTCAACCTCCTTCTCTCAGTCTATCTATTCCTCGTCCTCTAAATTCTAAACCCTCTGCGCCCAAGATCAAACTCCAGATCAACGCTGCCGTTACTGCAGGTCCGCTTTTTGAGAGCTACGCAGGTGGTCCCGGCGGTTTGGTTCCACAGCCAGCCAATCCTGTAGAGGAAAGAACAATTCGTCCAGAGTCCGTGACTATGATTCCTGCTCATAGGCAGGCTGATACTTTCAACAATCTTCGCGATTTGGTGACAGAACTCGAGACGATCAGAACAAGCTTGCCCCGTTCATCTATTCAACACGAATTGAACTACTCGAAGGATCTTTCTGACGAAGTTTTTGATGAGATTGACCGTTTGGGAGAAGGCGCAGGCGGTGGTGTTCATAAAGTGAGGCATAAACCGACAGGAATGATAATGGCCCGAAAGACAATCACTATACTTGAAGCTCCCAGGGGACAACTGGAACGGGAGTTGTCCATTGCGGCCAGCGCTAACAATCCTAATATTATCAAGTGGTACGGAGTGTACATGTCTCCATCTTCAAGTGAGGTCAAGATCCTCATGGAACTCTGCGAGGGCCGCAGCCTGGACGCAGTCGGCAGGCAAATGAAGGAGCTAGGTGCGGTCGTTGGGGAGAAGATATATGGTCGTTTAGCAGAAGGAGTGCGTTCTAATCTTTATCTACCTTCCCCAACTCCTTTTTCAACTTCGGATGGACAGATCTTACAGGGGCTTAATTACCTACATGGCAAAAAAACAATTCACAGAGATATCAAACCACAGAACATTCTTTTAACCCGGGAAGGAGTCGTGAAATTGTGCGATTTCGGTGTCTCTGGAGTACTTGTTGATTCAATGGCCGGAACGTTCACGGGAACAAGCATATATATGGCTGTGAGTTGGTCACTCTAAACCACTTTTCGTTCACCTGATTTTTCTTTTGCAGCCGGAGAGAATTTCCGGACTTGAATATACCATCCGATCAGACGTCTGGTCAATGGGCATCACTCTGCTCGAATTGGTGCAGAATCGTAATCCTTTCCCTCCAGACCTTTCTCCAATAGAGCTCATGATGTACATTACTTCTGGGGAGGTATGTCACTCTGATATTTGCATTTTTAGGATTTACTGATTGCCATACAAAAAGCCTCCTCAACTGGAAGACGAGGAAGGTCGATATTGGAGCGACGAAATGAAAGATTTTATCAAACAAACGTCAGTATTGCCCGTTCTCTATATATGTTTCGGTCATCTGACTTTCTGTCTAGGCTGGATGTTGACGCTCTTGGACGTCCCACTCCAAAGGATATGCTTCAACATACATGGATCGCATCAGTCATGAAGCAAGAAGTTCATATGGCGCGGTGGATACGGACAGTCTGGGGCTGGCCGAAAGCCAGACGTTCCAGAGACGAGTTAGCCTTTTCCCTCCCCCCCTCATTCGACCTGGATTCTGACCACCCTTTACAGGACACCATCAAGATCAGGATTAGGCGATATGAGACGATTCCAGTGACATCTTAACTCTTCTTTTCCGAGTTACATATGCTTTGCTTCTTAATGGCTGATTCCGCGTTGAACCGTTCAGTTTCCTTGTACAACAAAAAATCGATGGCTTGCTGGCATTGACAAACCCATTCACATCGTGTGTTATGCGCCATGGACTCTAAATCACAATTGTTTGCTACTTTTACAAAGCTTTCTCTAGGGATATTAATTGCGTCGCTTAGAACGTTTGTAGCGCACTTGATATGCTGTTGTATCTTGTCCAGGAGTGTCATCACGTCTACTTCCGCATAGTCCGGACAGCACTTTGCAATGTTGCTCTTCTCATCCGCCATACCTACTCATACCTTAGCTCCCTACGGGCACTTGTTTTGCTTCAAAAACCATTGACTTTGTCGTGGTCAAAACCGACTTTCCAAAGGGAATTGGCGCAGAATACGCATGGAGATAAAGACCGCTATATTCTCGTCGAGATTGCGGAGTATTTGTGAAATCGATGCGCAAAACGACATAAATGAATGACGGAGCGTTCGTCTCTCCGTCCAGTGATCTTTGACACTTCTTTTTCAGAAAAAATTAATCAAACCGATTTTACACACCAAAATCCGAAGCTTTGTGCGAACAAATGAAAGGGCGAGCAGAATATTAAGGGAAAAAATGAGGCATTGCTGAAATAAGCCATAAAAAATCTCCGAACATGCCACAGTCGCGTGGCGCAGTAGGTGATTCTGAGCTAAATGAAGTGAAAGACCCTTGATGTGATTGCTGAGTCCGGAGCAAGACTTTACGTGAAAAAAATGTCAAGCGTCATACCTTCCGGACATTTGTGATAATTGAAAGGGTTACATACATCGTAGCTGAAACCTTTTATACGATAAGACGCAACTCGGAGTTAGTCATTAGCTTGACAATGAGTGATCGAGGGCTCAGATCCTTGCTATTAAGCGTATCCGACTGGTGGACATAATTTTCACTGTAGTCGTGCGGATTTAAGGCACGTACCTTCCGAGCCGCTTATGGAAATAAAGTCTTTTATACATGTAAGTGATTTTGTAAACAAAAGATACTCACCATGTATTATTGTTATTTTGCAATTAATTTGCGTGGTTTGGGAGATGGTCTTCCATGGGTTGTTTGAATAATAACCACTATGCAACGAAACAGATGTATCCCACAAGATCCCACAGCGTGATTCGACACATGCCAGTGTACTTTCGCAATCCTGATGATCCAGGGGTGACATAGCATCCGATTCAAGTTCCTCAAACCACAATAGATCGGAGGAATACCACCATAACTGCAGTCCTGCAGTCTGCAGAAGGGACACATAAATAAAAATCATGTTTAAATGGTCGGTTCATATTCGGCTGCTCAGGAGAACTTATAGTAGCACCACTTAAGACCACCACCATAAACTAAGATCACGGCTCACCGTGTGAGAGCCGTATTGAAGATATGACAACGAACCATTCGAAGCGGCCGAACACGTATACATTGTATACTATTGTATGCCTTCAACCAGACCGTGACAGTGACGGTACTTGATTGAATCCATCTGATCGGAATATAAATCTTGCGACAACGTCTCGGAGTGGTCTGGGCAAAAGATTCAGATTAACACCGTTTTTCGATCTAAGGTCGTGGAAAGGGAATAAAGATTATATTCCCTCCAGCTGGACATTTTTTGCATATCAGCTTTCACAGGTAGATTCACCGTAGATTCCGATCTGACAGATGAATACAAGGACTTCGAAATTCCTAGGACGTGGATATGTTACAGGAGGTCCCTGAAATCTGATATTTATGATCCACGCTGATTGGGCACCACAATTGGTTGCGGGATTCATTCTTAAATAAATACTGTATTTGAACATAACAACCTTGATTCCTGCGTTTCTTGAAACCACCATGTCGTAGTAAGTGCTCTCTGTTGGCTGCCTCATTACTAGTTCGAATCCCATTTTTCAAGCTTTGCCACTGGTTCCTATGTCCCTCTGCCACAATATTATCAAACGACAAATATCAACGATACCTTGCCAATTACCCAACCCACATCTCGTTCCGATATCACACAAAGGAAGCGTCCCAAGTACACAAGAAGTAAAACGGGCTGCCTGACCTGCCGTGCCAAAAAGATCAAGGTGCGATGAACCTCATCTTATTTTACGTCTCGCTGCCGTAAGGCTTGGCGCCGTCCTTACCACTACCTAACCACGCAGTGTGATGAAAGTAAACCAGCCTGTATGCGATGTATTCATGGATCACGAGATGTGCGAGTAATCGTGTTCCCCTGCCACTCATGTTTTCATATTTTCTTGAACGACAGTGTGTGTGGCCGGACGCGGTTCCTTCTCGCAAAAAGAACAGTAAGCGGGATCCCGCAGACAAGAGGCCTTCGATAAGGGATTCCATGAACGAATCGTCGGGCCTGTCAGAATCATCCACGCCACCCACAAGAGAGCAAACACCTCCCCGACGACACCCGGCAGATTTCAGCATGATATCACTACACAATAAACCGAAGTAGTTTAATTTTTGTGAATTTTTTTCTTTGCCACTGACATTTTCGCCTAGCGATATGCTTCCCAGCCTACCCGCTATATATCCCGACCATGAGATTAACCGCTGTTCGCTGTGTGTGTCGTTCATTGTCGTTATAAACAATTATCATTGACGATGTTCTTTCAGCGAACGGACGACCAGCTATTCCCAACCTAATTCCAATTTGTTGTGTTTGATGCCTGAAAACCCCTATGCCTCTCGATATAATTATGGCTATGTCAACGACACACAAACCGCACGAGGAATCCAGGCTCCTTACAGGCAAACTTACTCCCATCCGATCAGTAACCATTGGACTGATTCTCTGAACTCTTATGTACGTGATGACCCTTAAACCTTTTCTCTGACTTTCAATCCCTACAACTTATTGCATTGGTAGTACAACGAACACCATGCTGCATTCCAAGAAAGACCTCTTGGACACATTCCCCACGACAATGACCCTCGCAACAAATTTCAATAGGTTCTTGTCCTTATTTATGTCTTTCGGTCTGTAGATACCTTTTCTATTGCCATGATCCCTCCTCAGGCTTTCCATTTCTTAAACGATGATGCACTTCTGTATTTGTTGCATTTGCCATAGTAGTGTATCTATACTGAAATCCACCTGACAGTGCTGTTTACCCCTGCATCGACGATACTTGGCATCATGTCCTACATCATTATGCAATATTGGATTCAGTTCTCCGACAGGGGGATCTAAACTTTGTGTTCGGTCGTTCATTCGCCTGAAGGTCTTATATTTCTTACGGCCGAACAATCTCTACAATGTATAACATTCGGAAACCAGCAGAGAGACGCCGCTATATAGGCTAATATGAGGTGACGAAAGCCAAATCGTCGGGGACATCACTGAGTCGGAGTGCTTGGGCCAGGTCAAGCATCCCTGAAACAAGACTCATAATCATGTGCATATTTTTACTGTGACCTTCCGAATCAGGCCTTTTATGTATCTACAATTTAATCAAAATCACCAAAAAGGGTCCATTCAGTCAAATAAAGTTTTGGGTTTCAACAAAATAATGTATTTTTGAAATTATGTAAGTGTTGATCGGAAGTCGACCCGATAAACCCTCTTACTTGCCTGTTGAGGAAATCGTGATCCAGGTGAAACCAACTTTCACTGAAAATTCTACCTGAACCAGTTGATGTTGTTGTGTCGAAACCCACCGTACTCCAAAGCCGATTTGGGTACTCGGAACCCACGCTGATGTAACTTAGCTCAGAGCTCAGTTCAAAGGCCACTATTCCTGATCGGTGCAACATTTTAATTTTTGATGTTCTTTGACTGGATGTTTTCAAACTCCGTATATCTATAAATTATTGTTTTAATTATGCTACCCAATTTCGGCGAACTATGAGGCATTGACAATTAAAATCTTGAAAAAGCAGGATAGTTAACTGTGTTCCCTAGAAGTATGGTGGCTGATGATAAGTATGCAAACATTGATCGCCCCGTTGGTCGTGGGTAAGCAAGTCCCAATCAGGTACATGATGGCATCTCTTCGCCCTGTAACATGTTGCCTTGGATGTGGTTTTTTACTCATAATTTTCGAGATTTGAGAAAGGTTTTAATGAAAGCTGGTGCCAGGACTTTCACCGTACACGGAATGTGTTGATTGTTCTCCAGTATCCATGCAAGAAAAGCTGAATCGTCGGTTGGCGATCACCTCCGTCTAGAAGGGGAAAGAAGAATTTTCTTTCGTCTGACATCTGATCAACGACTTATCCAACTTCAGCCCATTGTTCCCAACGCAAATGACCATGTTGATGAAATAATTTTTTTCGCAGGTTTTTGCACCCGGAGACCGTGACGATGCGGGATAATGGCATGGGCGTCTGTCTTAGAAGAGCCTATCCATATGAATGCAAACTATTCACAGCATTGGCCCGGTTGGTGAGAAGATTTTGACGAAGTCGGCCGAAGACCTCCTGATCTCAGCCAGCAGTATTAATTGTTTCGACTTGACAGGGTGATACTTTTTCGTCACTAAGGATTGTACTTTTGAAGACAGGGTTACATATGGTACTACCTGTAGAAGTAACCAAGAAACGGTGGAGGGGGGTGTCATTTCGCCACTCTGTTTGGTACTACAATTCTGGCGTGTTAGAACGTTTTGGACGAACTTCTGCTAGCAAACACCCGGATCTAGTTGGGATCTCAGCTCGAACTCATAACCTTGATACAAGACTGTTTCATGGACGGCCTTGTACTTACTACAACGATAGTGCCTTTTCGTTGAGATTGCCAACTTGGGGAGTACTCAAAGCAACACTCCTTGGTATAAGTTTGCAACGGCTCTTACACGGTTTATGATTCCTCTCACTAATAAGATGTCGCTCACAAATTGGTTGAAAAATATTAACTTTTGTTCGTGAGTTCGAAGATCTCAAATGAGCTCAGTTGAGCTGTTTATTATGAAACACTTTCATGTCACCAAGTCGATTCTTGAATTGTTGAATTCCCAATAATAGGATTGAGACAAAGCTCCATATGTACCCATATGAACGGAGCATCACACTCTACCATCATTTCACAGCTGTGCAGCGTAGTACATCAACTTGCTGGAAGGTCGTCAGGTGCATGTGCACCGAGTTCATTTTTATGCAAGTAGGCATGTGTAAGTGATGGGGCGATGATTCCGTAGACCTCTTTTGGTAGAGACCTTGCAATGCGATTAGAAAATGGATTTGACCAAATGGGTCTATGAAGGTTCAAGAATGCAACTACAAAAAAAGTTTCTGTCACTACTGACCCACATCACGAGGTGGTACGAATGTGCTTGTGGATGGAATGGCTCAGATCCCCGTATTAAATTATAGCAGGGGAACCCGCAAGAAAATTTAAGACGGTCCACTTTCTTGGAACCGGTACGTTTCTACAGCGCAATAAGTCTGTGGACTCACGTTGCCTCATGTCCACCACTTTGGACAAAAAGGACCAGGCAGGTATTTTGTATCTAACCCTGTTTGTTTACTTACCTCTGCATTAGGCATGGAATAAGAGTGGCTGCACAGAGAATTGCCAATAGAATCACCCGGGGTTTAATGTTGAAACAAGCCAAGTCATACTTGTCACCTTGGTGTATACTCCTCGGAAATTATGTATGTTGCCTGCGATAAAATAAAATACCTTGTCCTAGTGCCTCAGGTCAAAAGCAAGAGCTGGGTTAAGAACCTGATTTAGAGTCTGCATAAAAGGGGAATGACCCGCTGATCGTGGCTGTACGATTATGGATATCAAGCTTAGAGACGTGTCTCTTTCACTGTACTGTGACGAGCAGGACACAATTTTGGAACAAATGGGTAAGGTTCTCCCCATAAATCTTTTGCAGATTAGGCGTCAAACTGATGTCTTTTGTCGTTAGCGTCAACGAAGCAACTGAACTTCAATCCACCCCATCCTCCGAAAGAAAATGCGATAACAGCATTCAATGTCATTCTTCCGACTCTCAAGTCAGAGATCATAAAATCTCGCCATCACTGGGACAACCACGAGCCTCGTATGTGGTCTAGGGCAGCTGGCATCTCTGATCAGGACTTGGTAGACTTCACGATTGAACATGATTTAGTCGAGGTTTGTCCCAACAGGACAAGATGACAGTAGCGGCTGGTCTGACCGATAAAAATATATCAGGTCCGAGGTGCTTCAACCTCTTATGGAACGGTCATCCTTGGGAAGATTCGTCTTCGAGCTGTGGCTGATGGGCAAGGCGAAGGCTATGTTCATGTCAGGATTCATGATCCTCCCAACCGGGTACGGTCGCCTTTTGTCTCAACCCCTCCAAGTCTAACCACGATCTATAATAGGGCGCCCAAGATGTCATATTTCATTCTTTGTTTACCGAAGAAGTCAGGTCGAATCTAGACGGGCCTCCCATTGCCTGGCATGCGATTCATACCCGCGACAAGCCGCTTGAATTCTTCAACGAGTAAAATAAGTGTATCAGCCAATTTTATAATAAACGTACTCTGTTTGGATAAATGTAACACACATATTTGTGCAATGTTGCGATAAAATGTTTCTTGTTTGAGTTTCGCGTGTCAAAGCCCCGAGTCAAGGACCCACAGAGAAAAGAGTTTCCAGCGAACTCTGCACGAGGAAGACGCATGCCAGGGCGTCACCGAGTAATACTAAAGGAAAGATACACCTTCGCTCCAAGGCTACGACGGCCGTTAAAAAAACAACCTAATTCAAAAGGAGGATCTTTAGGGGCGATTCAGAGCTTTGTCAATGGGGCTAGCTTCTAACCGTCGGTGAACAATATGAGATTCTATATAATTAATATCACCGACAAGACTTCCACGAAGAGCACATGTATATTCTATTAATAATGAGGGTACAACGAAAAAGAGAAAAAAGTCTCCAATATATCTACGTCTTATATTATAATAATATCAATCTCTCAGAACAGAAAACTCTATTTCAGCAAAAGCGTTTACTTTACAAATCTTTACACAACAAAAAAGGAGCAGGAGAGTCATAGGTTGTTGTATACTACACATGGAAAACATTCGAGGGAAAGCCAACATACTTGATTAATATCATTCGAACAATAACGAGTCGACAAGTCAAGCCCCTTCCCTCCAAAGCAAAAGAACAGCACCAGGAAGAAAAAATCCCAGAGAGGACGCGACAGCCGATTTAATCCAAAAAGACCGTTTGGTAAAATCCACAAACGGTCTTTTTGAACAATTGAAGAAAAACAGCGTGCAAATCCAGACCACGAATTGATGTGCCGAGCGAGTGAAATAGAGGGGAGCCACTTCAAGTTGAGTGATGTGAAAAGAGCAGACAGGAAAAAGAATTGGGAGATATACAGGTTTTAAAAAAGCAACATTTAGGGCATTTGTTGAAAAAAAAGGTTCGTATATTGTTCAAGAAAAAGAAAAAGAGATTTTTTTGGGGAGATAGTATCTTTTGTTTGATTGAAGTTGTATAATTATAATAGCAGAAAAAGGAGATAGAGAAGTGAGAAAAGAGAACTGAGGGGTTTGTCATGATATATAACCATAGGCATATGCGCCGGATCCAGAGCCAGTCGTCGCCCTTCATTGATCCCATATTAGTTCGACAAAATAAATAAATAGCTAGTCAATGAACCCGCGTCGGCTCGAGCGAGACATGACCCGCATCTGCGTGCCACAGACGAGGGCCACTACCACCAAACCCGTATGACATACCACGCAGCCCAAGGAGAGGATCGGATTCGGCAACGGCGGACATGGCAATACTCATATCCGTTTGCATGGACTTTGCACCAGCTACTAGTGCAGCTTTCGGATCGACGAGAAAGGAAGCGGGAGAAGATGTACGGATGGGCGCATATCGAGGGTCGGTAATCCCAAGCCATGACTTTGAGGTGTTGTCGGAAGATGGGAACGGTCCCTCTTCGAAAGATGAGACTTGGATGGTACGGTCGCCAGATAAGGACAGAGAAGGCGTGATGGGACTCGAAGTGCTACTACTACTGTCAGAAACGTCATATGAGGAATTCGACTGGGTCGAAATTCAGAGGATGGAAATTAAGCATCGGTCAGAGATGAGTAAAAAAACGACTGTTACCTGATATAATAGTGTCCGTCCAATAGATTGGCTCGATCTCGAGCTCGGATGTAAATGGTTCGACGGAGCAAAGGACTCCGAAGGTGTTGTTGCGCACCTTCGAAGCCCTCTGTTCTGCGAAGAATTGCAGTCAGCGTCATTCAAAGGACGAGAAGGACCTGGTTCGGATGGAGATAGGAAGGGGACTCGAGCAGATGGTAAAGTAACAACACAGCTTTCGCTCTGCGATCGGACAACTGAGCGGGAGGACAACAGGGCAGTGGAGACGGAGCCAGAAGTAGGAGCGACAACATCGGGAGAACCCAAACTAGAAGACTTTTTACCGACCCAAAGACGCCAATCGAGCGCTTGACCCAAGGCTCGTTCACAACGCCCGATTTCTCGGGGTGGAAGGCCAGATAACTTTGCCCATGCGCGATTGGAATAACACTTGTCTTGGGAGAATTTTGAGGCAAGAATCAAAGCGGCTAGAAAAGTTCGACGAGGGCAAAGAAGTGGGGAGGGTAAACTATTTACAGATAATGAGGTGGACGTTGCAGGTTGGACGATTTCCTGGACATTAGCTGCTTGATCGAGATTCAGAGTAACCTCCGATGAAATCATAAGCGGGCGCTCGTCAGGATTAGACTGATCGCTATCTATTTGCATTTCAGCTTCTGTTGCGGGCTGAAGTGCAGATTCGGGCATGAAATGAGATCTTATCCCCATTTTCTCATCGCGAAGGATATCGGGTATCTTTGGGCGGACCGCTTCAAGGTAGCAAAGGGCCGTCTGGAGGATAGAGCCGGATGTGCGTGAGCGTTTAAGAACTTCGTGAACAAAGTTTCTGAGGGGGAGAAGTGTGCTATCCGTCTCCGCGCCGGTCGAAACGAGGATTTGTGGCGAAGTCGAAGCAGAGAGCTGTGAAGCATTGGGGAGTAATGATATGGCCAACTTCTTGGGACCACGGAAAACCAATGGAATATCCTCGGAATGCCATATATCCGACAGTGATTTCACTGCTTGATCTAAAAAAAAACGACCCAAAAAAGGGTCAACCACCTTGAGGAGCGCTTAACGTAGATCCACGTACCGATAAGGCCAAGAGCGAATTTGTGTTTCGAGTCCTTTGGGATTTGAGGAGGTAGGGAAGATCCGGAGGGCAAATGAATAAAATTCTTGGAGCGGGGAGTGAAAGATGGGGGAATGGGGGTGGGTAGAGAGGGCTTTGGGAGGTGCATAGAGTTGGATGCTGGCGATTGAGGGGGGATGGTAGCAATGAAGTAAGGTTGCCAGCGAGACTTTGATCTGTAAGTAGGTTGGGCCCGATGGGCTGTAATTTGAGAGGCGGAGAACATAATTTTAAGAGTTGGGAATATGAGCAAGTGAGTTGGGGTTTCTGAGCTGGGGTATTTACAGTAAAAGGGCGGGCGATTCAAACGATGAAATCATTAGATATTTCGAAAAGTTCAAAAAGAGAAGAGCCAACGATAGATTTCAAAGATTTGGAGAGGTCAGTTGAAGCGCCTGCGGATGGCGGGGAATATGGGTGGCAAGTCATTGCGGCCAGGGTGTCCAAGTCACTGTGACTGTGGACGATTCAATGCTTAGTCGGTGTTATACGGGGAAGTTGAGTAATTGATTCGGTGCTGTCGTGGGGCTTTATACTGGCGCACAGGAGTCAGGACGGTACAGAGATGACTCAACAATCGTGTCACTGTCACGCACACCCTGCCATCTGTGCTCGGACCACCAGCACAGCCTTTGATAACTTGGCGGTCTGCGATCATCGATAGTCATATGTTGGCGTAGTTACTATTATGAAGTCTTCCATAGTCCTTCTTTTATCTATTGTTCTCGTCAATGCAACGCACGACTCCTTCTCTTGGTCTGCCAGACACGCCAGGATCTCGCGGAGGGAATCTACTTTAGAAGTTCATGTCAGAGCCGTTGCAGTCAAACGTTGTCCCAATCTTAAGAATAAGGCTGCTGCCCTCGCTCGTTCAAGCGTAAGTTTTGTTATTTTTGTTCTTGATGTGTTCTTGAATGTTATCCCAAGGCCAAGCCTTCGAGCAGTCTTAAAAATAATAATCCTTCTCCCGCAGTACCCCAAGGCAATGCTCCCACTCCTGCTCCTGCTCCTACGCCGGTTAATCATAACAACGGTCTCATCCAAGTCACCGGCAATTGTGGTCCCAATGGCGCCACATGTGAGTTCTTTCGGCTTTAACGGGAATTGATTTTACTCATTTACAAACACCAGTGCAGGTTACTTCCGTTTCTGGTCCAAATGGTCACATCGACTGGATGAACTGCGGTTTCGAGGGTGCTGGGTGGAACCCTCCTTATGTCACTGTTCACGACATCATCACCACACCACTCGGCACTGCCATTCAAGATCCCAATAGCCCTTTCAAGGCTTGCGGTCCATACATTTACCTCTTCGAAACGTATGGTGGTATGTACGGCATCCCTGCCATCCTCCTTGCGTCTTTCGCCATGCAGGAAAGCTCCTGCCGCCCCTGGATGGTCGGTGGCGCCGGCGAACAAGGTTTAATGCAAATCACCGTGGATAAATGCGGAGGTGCTCCCAATGGCGATTGCAAGGATCCTGTCAGTTTTTTTCAAGTCCCATTCACAGCTTGACAACTCATTATTTATATTAGGACTTCAACATCCGCACCGGTGCCAAGTACTTTGCGGACACTCTAGCCTCGGTTGGAGGAAACGTGTTTTTGGCTGTCGGAACTTATAATGGCTGGACACCCGGCTTGACCAAAGTAATTCATTTGCTCCTCCTTTAAAACACGATGCATTGACTAAATCGTTACCGTCTCAACAGTGGGCTGCCTTTGCCGCTGCCCAATCTGCCTGCTGCAGATGCCAGAACAACGGAGACTAGTAAGCTTCCTCGGCTCCCGTCCATAAAACCCTTCCCAATCGCCATTTTCTCTTTAGCCTCATGCAGTTCTTCAATGGCTGGTGCCAAAACATCGACCCGTCCTCAAGGCATCTAGGGAAATACTTCAATCTTGCCGTCTGTGGATAAAAAGAATTTTGCCAAACCACATGGAAAATGACACCTTGAAACTTTTTTGTTCATTTCATATTCATTTTCCATCGCTTCTGAGCTTGATGCGTTGCATTTCATGTCATTCATATCTTCACTCCTTTAGACCCTGTGACACCTGGTGTGCGCCAGACAAAAAGAAGTACCCTTTCTGCCTTGCATTACGTCCCTTTATTACAACACCTTTTTGCACCCAAGCTCGTTGCCGGATGAAACGAGTGGGCGTTTTTTTTTGTTCCCGTTGATCGCACACCATTTTTAAATACCCTTTGACGAAGGATGATAAGCAGAATTATTCTTTATATATTCACACCAGCTACTTAGCGTAGCCCTTTTTTCATTATACAAGTTTGTGTGTCATGCATACCCCCCTAAAAATTTTACTGTTTTAAAATAAAATCATAAACGGCTTACTTGAGGGCTGGATTTCGTTTTCAGATTCACACTAGAATGAGTGATCAACCATCGAGCTCCTCGTCATCGGTTCCGACGAATCCTCCATCTCTAGAGACAGAAAAACTCACCGTGATGCAAAGTCTTGTTGAACATCATCATAAGGAAGCAGCACGACTCAAGGTATTGGCGAATGAGGCGTTCACCTGTTAGTTCTCGTCTCCCTCTCTGTCGTGTGTCTTCGAGGTTTTTTTTAAAAAACACTTTTGTTAGCCAAAGACTTTCTTGGAGCTGCAAACTTATATTCTGAGGCTATCCAGAATAATCCGAGTGACGCGACGTTGTGGTGCAACCGAGCATCTGCGCGAATGAAGTTGGAGGAGTATGGATATGCACTCTCCGATGCAAGTTAGTGCTTCTCTTTCTGTGCTCTCTCTCTCTCTTGCTGATTACTATGTGTATTTTGAATCCTTTTTTCAGCACAAGCATTGACGCTCGATCCTAAATACTCGAAAGCATACTACCGGTACGAAAACGTCCCTCGAATAATTTTTTTAAAATCTCTGATCACCTTTTCTTTCTTTTTAATTCTAAAAACTTCAAGACGAGCAAAATGCCATCTCCAGACGATGAAGCACCAATTGGCCGTGGCCGATTTCAAAAAGGTGCTGGCTCTCGAACCGCAAAACGAGGTCATAAGGGGGCAGATGGTCTCAACTCAGAAGTTGATCAGAAAGATCGAGTTTGAGAAGGTGAGAGGGAATGGAAGAAACACCCCTCCTCCTTCCCCTTGATAGTTGAACAGATTTACTCTTATCACAAGAAGGCTTTACGGGTTGGTTGGTTGGGGGGCGTTTGTTGACGTTTACTGATCTTTTCTCATTTTCTGTAGGCTATCGAGCGGGAAGGAGAGAAGAATCCTGTTGATCGATGTCGGGAGATCATTGTTGAAGGTGCGTGTGCCGTTATTCATCCCCTCCAAAATCGATCTAGACAAAACTATTTCTCTACGCTGGGGCCTTTTTTTTCTCTTCATAGGCGGATGCTTGGTTGATCCCACTTATACGGGTCCCAAGCTCCCTTTTGAAAATGGGAAATACCTTATAACGGAAGAGTTCATCAAGGAGATGGTTCAGTGGTTCAAAGACGGCAAGACGATAGCGAAGAGATATGCATGGGAAATCGTCTTGGGTGCACACGACCAGTTCATTAAAGAAGAGACCTTGGTGGATGTGGTCATCCCACCTGGCGCGACGTGCGATGTCATTGGGGATGTTCATGGTCAGTCCATTTTTTGTTTTGAGGGGGGGAAAGGGGAAAGAAAGAAATGGTAATGATCCGTTTTTCACAGGACAATTCTACGATGTACTGCACCTGTATTCCTTGACGGGCCCACCGTCAGAAAAACACTATCTATTAATGAATGGAGACCTGGTGGACCGAGGGTCCTGGTCTATTGAAGTCATCTTACTTGCCTTTGCCTACAAATGTAAGCATATACCCACTTGGGGGTCCCTCCATTAGATTTATCCCGAAATCACTTAGGGCTATATCCCAAGTATATGTATATCAACCGGGGCAATCACGAAGCGAAAGATATGAATCGTACGTACGGCTTTGAGGGAGAGGCAAAACAAAAGCATGGAGAACAGGCTTACAAAGTTGGTCAAATCATTTGTCTGTCAAAAGAGAAGATGACTCATTCCTCCGTTATTGAATTCCTTTTTTTTTAACAGTTGTTTGCACATGTCTTCACAACAAGTTGCGTTTTTTTCTCTTTCTGCTCCGGGTGTCCTTCGGAATATTTCCGGTTGACCCTATGATGATGTTATTTCTTTTGTTTCTTTTGTTAGTGCCTTTGGCAACTCTTCTCGGCGCTTCGGAACCCCCGACGACGAAGGACGACGCCATCCTTTCGCCCAAAGGCCGAAAACAATTCTTCATTGTCCATGGAGGCTTGTTCAGCAAAGATGAAGTCACACTGGAAGACATCCGAAAGATTAATCGAATAGGCAAACAACCAGGCCAGGAAGGGATCATGTGTGAGTTTTCTCCATTCTTGTCCTCTGATCTTGGAATGGATGTGTCTTTGCTCCGATGACTTACTTCTTACCTTAATTTAGCCGAGGTATATATAATGTTCTTTGAACGAGTCATTTAGACTAAAATTGGTTGACGAGTCTTTTTGTTCATTTAAAAGCTTTTATGGACCGATCCTCAGGAGCTACCTGGCCGAGGCCCTAGCAAACGCGTAAGTTGTCCCTGAGCAGATAAGTTTGTATGACTGGCTTTTTTACCTCCTTTTAGGGTGTGGGCATCGCTTTCGGTCCTGATGTGACGAAGAGATGGTGCACGCTCAACGCCGTAACTGGAATCATCCGCAGCCACGAAGTTCGACAAAGTAAAAAAACCATTCACGGCTTATCAAGCTTCATTCTCTGATCTTTTTTTTCATAGATGGATACGCAATTGAGCACGACGGACTTTGTACGACGGTATGCATCTGGTATACTTTCTTCGTAAACGATTCTTAGTCTTCTTTTTCTTTTAATGTCCAGGTGTTCTCTGCGCCTAATTACGTCGATATGTCCGGGAATAAAGGAGCATTCGTATGTTTCATCTTACTTTGTTATCCAAGTTTCACGCAATTAAAACCAATATGTGTGTTGGGTGTAAAAAGATCCGTATCGACTCTGCTGGGGATCGGAAATACACACAATTCGATGCCGTACCTCATCCGCCTATGAAACCTATGGCCTACGTACAAGGAGGGCTTAGCAGCTTGATGATGATGTAAAATGAACCAACCCCCTCTCCCTTTTCTTTCTTCAAAGAATCTGTTTCATTTCGGTGATGCTATACTCTATGTGCGTAACAATGACTCCTGGATAGCTTATGAACAGTTTGGTCTAAAGCATGGTCCAGCGATTTATTATCAAGGGATAATGAAAATTAGATCGTGGATGTTCCAAATGATGATTAACTTCGATATGGATTACGACTTTTGAGACCAACCCGTCAAATGAAAAATGCATGTACTACGCAAGTACTAGTATCGCCTTCCTGAAGGAGCAAGTGCAATGGAAGCTTGGGAGTAACTTTCCGCCCAGAAAAGGCATAGCAGAAGATCTTTGACCAGGTCGTCAAGACGGATACTCTAGGTGAATGCAGCTTATAAGATGCAGCCAAAGAAAACCAAAGGCGTCGAATCTAAAGTCAGCAAGTCCACCAAAGCCGCAGATATTAGGAAACAAGTAACGACAGAATTCGTCCGCATGAAGATTACAGTTCATCAGGGCGCAAAGCTTAGTCCGAGAATAAATTACCTTGCATTTCTCTTTGCTCGGCCCAAAGAATGACTCATAGGAATGGTGAAAGAAACCGATTCCTGGCAATCCAGCCAATTGAACCAAAAGGTTACCCGAAATGGACAGGCAAAGGTTGTCATGTACCTTTCGTCGGTCGTTCGTTGGAATCATTGTCATTGGTTGATGAATAATTTACTAACAGGGCCAATGCCGTCTTTGCGGAATCAAGCATTGACTTTAGGGGTGTAAGCGCGGAGGCTCCAACAAGTTTGGAAATTGAAATCTACAGGTATCCCATAACTAAGTACTTTTCAGTGATGAAGAAGTCGTGATGTGATCGCCTGGTACCTCTCTGTCTCTGAGACTTTGAGTAGCCTTGGATCCTGTGCCGGGCCACCAAAAGGTCAGGTAACAGAAGAGTCACCTGTGGGCCTGGAACCCTTATCACAACAACTTGTAGGGTGAAATTTCATGCATATATAAAATTCTACCATCGGTCATCTTACAGTTGAATTTCTATCAAGGAATTTAATACATATGAGGAAAAGAATTGATAGTTCTCCCTTCCCTTCGTTTTTGATATACTGTTCTTGATTGAATTGTTTCGCGACATACTTCCAGATAATATTACCGAACATCAAAGACGTCACAGATCATTCCTTAAACTCGTCGAACTTCCTCTTTGCTTTAGTGTGAGTAGTGAGGTAATGTTCGTTTCCAGCGTGACCCCTCGGGGCCGATGATACTGTGGAAGGTATCTTTGCCCCATTGTTTCAAAGTGACGACACGAGCGAGACCCGGAGAACTTCTGGCTGTCCAGCCATCTCGAGTAACGGGATACTCCTTCGAACCAGCTGGATTGCCTGGAGTAGGGACCTGTCCACGGAGGGAAGCATCGGGGTAAGTCCGCGAGTAAGTCTATTTTCGAAGGGCTTGAATGTGAAGAACGGTCTTGAGATGGGAAGACGAACATATTTTTGTCGGCGATGGCAAGTCCAGCTTCGTTGAGATCCATGTTCCTAAGCAGACCGTAGTTTCCCCACAAAACACCATGCTTGCAGCAGCACTGTTTTTTTGCAAGTGCAATCCAACACGAACTTTTGAATTCGAATCATATTTATGCCTTTGCAAGACAAGGCCTTCAACTTCCCGATGCCACCATTGAGGAAGAGAGGGAGGAGGTTGTAGCTATCGGGGTGTGTTTGCAGCTCCTTGTTGCTGGGAATATAATGATAGAAAAGTGGCTTGCGCTTAGCGACGGTCTGGAGAAGGTTGTGGCGGCAAAAGATAAAAATATTACTATTAAGTCCGAATGAAGTCACAATTACTAAATATGTATTCTATAAAACCATCGATCCCCGCAGCTGCATGGTAGTATTCCCCTCGTAAAGTTATTTACTGTCTATGTAAGCTTTTATTGATGTTGCCTGTTGAAACCAACATTTGAGCTCAGTGCGTATAAACCGTTGAGACACAGGATATAATACTTTATCAACGAAAAGTATGATGATTTTATATGATTTTTTTACAACGATCTTGAGGATCGCTGGTGGGACTTCGACCAAAGGTCACCAAACACTTGCCACCCTTTGCTTACCAAATATTTCCCGTGGGAACTGAGTACTGTGAACATACTGAGTACCGACTATACCTTCATTTACATTTCTCCAATTGAAGGAGTCACCATGGACAAAACTAAATCCAAGCTGGCGGCTTTCTTTGACAATGACGATGAAGAAACCTCGTTCCTTGTGCGACGGACAGAGTTATTTTCTCTCCGGTAGCAGATAACTTACCATTCCCTCTCCATAATACAGTCAAAACCCGTTGACGATGCGAAGATGTCGCACTTTACGTCTGGGGTACTGAGAAAGTCTCGTAGAGAGAAGGAACAAGAGGCTGCAGACGCGAAGAAAAAGGAGGAGGAGGAGAACGCTGCGCAAGCCTATGCGGATTTCCTAGACGCGTTTGAAGGGGAGGAGGTTATTCGGAGAAATAAGGGTTCTGGTTTCATCAAGGCAGACTCGAAAACCACGTATATTCCATCGATGCCTGCTGCAGACCGTGCAAAATGGAAGGTATGTATTTTTTAAACAAAAATGCGTTAAATTGTTTAACCTTGTCGATTTTTCAAAAGGCCTCTTCTCCTCCACCAGCCGTATCTGCACCAAAACCTAAAGGTAAAAGAGCTATGGACGCTTTTCTTGAGGAGATAAAAAAGTGGGCTCTTAATTCACGTCGTTTTTCATTCCTGAAGGAATTATCTGCAGGGACCAAGCTGAAAGAGAAGCTAAGTATGCCCGTCATGGTGCGCATTTTTTCACACCATGCATTCTCGTCTATTCACTGGGTTACGTATGTAGGGCACGGTAGATCCGCAACTGCAATGGCCGCATATGAAGGCCAAAGTGGTAGCAAAGATCGTGGAGATCCTCAGGTCAGTTTCAGGAATGTAATACTCACAAGTTAAGTTAATATTCATTCAACCCTTTTCTAGACAACCAATCTTTTTGTTGCCAACCTTCCTTCCCATGTAACCGAACAGGAATTGGGCAAATTCTTCGCTCGGGTTGGACCTGTTGGTTCGGTCAGTTTACAGTGTCCGTTTCCATCTGATCTTCCATTGTAATCCGGTTTGTAGGTTAAAATCATGTGGCCGCGTTCGGATTCCACTCTCGGTCCGGGGGCAGATCTTACTGCAGCTAGGAAGGCAAAAGGAACTGGTCTCAATGGCTTTGTCTCGTTCATGACGCGGCGTGACGCTGAAGATGCCCTTCGTAGCTTTGACGGTTACGAATGGCAAGGGTCTGTCCTCCGAGTTGGCTGGAGTAAGGCTGTTCCAATAGCTGCCAAACCATTATATCGTAAGTCAGTTGTGGAGTCATGGGTCAATGTTAGACCTGACGAACCGCTACGCAGTTTCTACCTCCGGTCCCGGTAGAAGTCCAAGTAGAAGCCGAAGCCGTTCCAGAGATCGTCGTAGGGACCATTCAAGGGACAAATACCATTCCCGCCGTTTGAGAAGTTTCTCCCGTGACAGGTATCGTTCACGCTCGCCGCATCGAAAGAGGTCGCACAGCAGGTCTCGTAGAGATCGCAGTTCATCAAGCCGATACGACTCTCGTAGCCCCCAGCGATACCACTCTGACGAGGCGGATGCGGTGACGGACACTTTCATTCGTGCTGTAGCTGCTGAAGTGAGGGGACAAGACGAAAAGTATGAGGGAGCACTGCGAGATTTTGAGAAGAATAATCCAAAATACAATTTTTTGCTCAAACGTGCTGTAAGTATTCACCAGTTTTGTTTGTTGGTACTCGTCTCAGTCTAGTGCAGCACAGGCGCCATGCATTTTACCGTGGACTGGTCGAGTCTAAAGCTCCTTTTAAGCCAGCGTTTGATGATGATGTGAGTCCAGGAGTTTTCTTTCTGGATATAATACCAACGATCTGTAGGGTTACAATTCAGTTTATTCAACAGATTCGGAGGAAGAATCTGAGCGTGAACGGACGAGGAAGAGTGTGCTTGGACCTCTGACCCGTTATAGATTTGAAGCCATGTTAAGGGCCATGTCAGGTAAACAGGGAGAAGTTGCACGTTGTATGGCATTTTGCCTAGAGCACGCTGAAGCTGCCCATGAAGTATGGAAACACCCATCGTCGCTCAACAATTAATTTGTTATCTCACAATCCCCTTCAAATAGGTTGCAGATATCATCGTATCATCACTCCTCGTGGAGGATACTGTTGTTCCTCGAAAAGTTGCACGTCTTCACCTTATCTGCGACATCCTTCATAACTCTGCTGCTGCGGTTCCTAGTGCTTGGAAGTACCGTCAAGAATTTCAGGCTCGGCTTGGTGTTGTCTTCGACCATCTCGCCAATATTTACCATTCTTTTCCCGGGCGTATCACCGCCGACCTATTCAAGAAACAGATAACGACTGTAGTAGATGTATGGGAGGATTGGATCGTTTTTCCTCTTGACTTCACATCGGAACTGAGGAGACGGCTTGAGGGAGCTGTTGTGCCTTCTGAAACCGTCACAACAACGGAGACTACTGTCCAACCTGTGGAAACCACTTTTTCTTCAAAGTTCAAGGCCACCGCTTTCCAACTTGCGAGTCCATTGTCCACTCCTGTTGGACATATCAGTGATGGGGAACCGATGGAAGTCAGTAGTGACGAAGAGAAAGTGGACGAAGACCTCGATGGAGAACCTGTTGACGACATTGATATTGATGGGGTGCCAGTCGACGACATTGACGGAGTGCCCATCGTAGAGTCGGCTCAAGCCGAACCCAACCATGATGATCTTGATGGGGAACTCATTGTTGATGATATAGATGGCATTCCTATGGAGGATGGCACTGATGGTGTTGCAGTTGATCTTTCCTCTTGATCTACATGTTACACTGTTTTCAGTCACGTCTAGTATTGTTCCCAATGTGTTATTTAGGATTCCAGGTATCCAAGCAAACTAATGTGTATGTAGGTTGTTCTATTAATTGTTAATCATGACGCTGGGAACTTGGTACCCATTACCCTAAATATCGCATCCTTAGCAGCAAGAATGCTTGTCTCAGAACCTGTAACCGAATGAGCATAAACATCCTGAGTGGAAAGTCAAGAACGAGCTGACCAATTATGATGATAGTAGTGTTTTCGCGAGACGTGTTGATCTCTGCGCCAGTTTCATTGCGCATACGGATGATGTTTGCACCCTTAGTTCCAATAATTTTTGAGAACATGGACCGGTCGGGCAGAGTAAGGAAGCCGACATGCGTCGAGCTGGCAGCTTGGTCGATAGCCTCCTTGATGAGACTCTCGGCCTTGTCTAACAAAGCTTCATCCCGCGCTTTCAAGGTCCATGTGGAATCACCCTCATCAGCATCTTGATAATTTGGCACGACTTCCCATTCAGGCCCGTTCGAGTCTGCATCATCGATTCGAGCAGAAGTTGGTCGGGAAGGGATGGTTAGCTTCTCAGGCTTGGCAGAGTGTTCAACCAGCACACCAAAGTCCCTCAAAGTCTTGAAGAACGAGCCATACTGGGAGATAGCATGATGATACTTCAACGGCACTGTAACAGTTTTGACAACATCAGAAATAGGATTAAAAACGTTCTGTTGAATTGGTCAGTTGAATTGTAAGGCATAATTGACAGCGAGCAAACCTTCAGCTGAGCAATGGCCTTCTCACAAGCCACGGGGGAGCCAGACACCTTTATGATAGTGGCAGGGTCCGCATCGGACAGCTCTGCAAGATTCACAGCATCACCAACTTGGTCATAAGACCGAGAGCCAGGGAATTGAATCTCGACTTTGAATTTGTGCTCCAAGTCTTTCAAATTCTGCCCACCACGGCCAATAATCACACGATGTTGGGCAAGCGGAATCTCAACAGCCAAAATAACCCTATCTTGCAAGTCGGTCGCAATTTTCTCCAAAGCTGCTTTGAGTTTGGCAACAAGTTTGGGTTCTCCTTGCAGACGAACTTGATCGGAAGGTTCACCATAACGAGGGCTGTGTTCATTAAAATCAGACTTAGAATAAAAGAGCATTAGACGACATACAATTTAACAAGACCGGCCTGTTGTTTAGGATCAGAGGGACCTTCACAGGAAGCGATAAGCTGTTTCAGAGCTTGGCCACCAGATCCGATGATGTTCCGATGATACTTGTTATCAATGGTGACAAAAGCAGTGGCCTCTTCCCCAACTTGATCAGAAATAGCAAGAATAGCCACCTGAGCAGCGGCAATAGCCTTTTTGGTCCCACGAAGACTAACGACAGAAATGGCACCACCGTCTTCAGCACCTTTTTCGATATCGATTTGAGCCTCGGTTTGATCCTTGATCTCGTTGATAGAGGAACCTCCTCGCCCTACGACGCGAGCAAGAGCACGAGTTGGAATAGTGAACCTCGAGAGGTTGTTGGTCTCCTTCTCGTATTCCAGTGCCTACACAATAGTGAGATAATTTTCAATCCTTTAGGCGATGATCCTAGACTGTACCTCGAGAAGTTCAGCCTTAGCATCGGCCACACCTTTCTTCCTACCTTTGACAAGAACCTCATTGGGCTTCAGTTGCTCGCGGGTCCTGCCCTCGTTGTCCGAAGAGTGGCGGGGGAACGTGATTTTAACGCCGTACCTTTCCTCCATGCGGATGGCATATTTTCCGTTCTGTCCAATCAGGGAAGAATGGAACTGAACAGGGATCTTGAGGATTTCTAACGTCTCGTCTGCCTATGAGAAAAACGTTAATTCCTCATGTTTCTTACTTCAAGCTAAATAAAAGGCTGACAAGGCGTTCGACGTGGGCCAAGATGCGCTTCTTGGCTTCTTCAACGTTTTCCTTACGACCAGAGAGTTTGAACCGACATTTTTGTTGAACAGCTTTCTTTTTCTTTCCACCTTCCTTCTCCTTCTCGTCCGCATCGTTGAAAACATCAACCTTGACGCCTAGTTGATCACGAAGCTTGCTGATGCCAATGCCGTGGATGCCAACAATACGACCAACATACTCCTTATCGATGTCAAATTCAATAGCCTAGACGACGGACGGCGTGTCTGTCAGCAAATTATCGTTCAACAACACAAAAATTTGTGGCGCACATAGTTGTTAACAATTCGGTCATTTTTAGCAGCTTCGACAATTTTAAGGATGTCCTTAACAGCACGATCGACTTCAGCGCTGATACCCCGCAGAACGATACTGTCTTCGGCGCCTTGACCACCAGCCTCCGCCCCAACTTTGATAGAAAGAGTGGTGTCCTCGCCAATAATGCTGTCCAAAATAAGAATCAAAAAAAAAAAAAGGAAATGAAGACAAGGGAGGCGGCTCACGCATTCAAAGTTGTCCTACCTGTACCAAGAATAGCTTCATGCCAGCACTTTTCAACAGAAATTTTCTGAGTCCTGACGTCGGCGATATCGCGAGCAAGCTTAACAAGCTCTTTCTCAGCATCATCAAGATGTTTTTTCTTCTCCTCCAAGGGAATTGCAGTAGTCGACATCGGATCACAAACCAAAATGACTTCAGACAATTCCAGAGACTCGTCAGGGAAGTACGTTTGAATGTTGTGCGTATCATGTAATTGTTTCAGCCTGTAAATGACGAGATTAGATGAAGAAAAAATGAGGGTATAGTTAAATACTTTTTCGCGTTCTTACCCGTAATAGCTCGATGCAACAACCAGTCGACAGTTACTTCCCTCGTCGCCCCTTTCAGCTTGTCAATGAGCTCAGATAGCTGTTCAACAATGGCATCAACTTCCGACTCGTCGCCAATCAGATCTATGCTTAGGGTACCAGTGTTCGCTTGGAGAGGTGGAAGGAAAATATCAACACCAAAATAGTTGTTCTTCACAGTCTTGACATAGTGACTACGATCGAGGTAAGTCGCGAGATGCTTAGAAAATGCTGTGGGCCCAGGAAGTGTAAATTCGCGAATGTGCTTGGAAGTAGCCTGATTTATGACGGCACCTAACCCAGCCGGAAGATCCAATTGTTTACCCCAGACAATAACCTCATCTCCTTCGTCAGGTCCTGGGACGAACACCGCGCAACGACTTTCCGCCATGATGGTATCAGCATAAGCACCGGTGAGGAGACGGTGCTGACGTTTAGGGATCGGAGTTTTAAGTGACCTGATGGAGGACTCGAGATCGGAAACCGACTTTTTAACGGCGTCCACGACCTGGCCGACAGCTTCACGATCGCCACTGACAGTTATTTCACGAGCCGTGGTGTCGAAAGACAAATTAGCCGACCATGCTACGAAGGATTCCTTGAGCGCGATGACAAAAGGTAGGACGTGGACAGGAATATCGCGGACACGTTGCGTAGACTTGGACGTCTTCGACGCAATGATGCCATTCAGCAACTCCCGAGCTTCATATGTCAAAGGTTTGGGACCAACAAGAGTGATAGGGACCATAGGTTCATCATCATCATCATCATGAGACGCTTTGCCATTGGTTGGACCGTCGGCGTGACCATTAACAGTTGGTGAGCTTGTATCCCTTCTGGGGATGTCAACTCTGACACTCGTCTGATCACGAATTTGTTTCAAAGTAGCACCTATTCCAGGATAAACGGCAACGTTCAGAGGAAAATAGCCGAATTCTCACCCCTTGGGCCGACGATAGAAGGAATGGTCGAGATTGGAGCATTAAGAACGAGAGTAATCTAATAAGTTCATCACTTTGTGAATGGTGCAGACTTGAGTTGTCGACTTACAACCGGACTGAGAAGAGCCAAGAGACTGCGTTTTGCTTTGTCCAATTCCTTCTGAGATTCCGCCTTGAGATGGAAGGTAGTCTGATGTCCTTTCTGATTCGCACTCGCTTCTATCTTAACCTTGTACTTGGCCATAACCTGCTTCATGACAGAGGAAAGAGTGGTCGGCTTGCCGTCTCTACCGGAATTAGACAAATCAATCGCTTCCAAATGAAAAGTGTTGGTAAAAATGGGAGCCTTCTGTCCGGTCGACTTGATGCGAGGTCCAGCCGCGGCACCCCACACAGAGATAGTCTTGACACCAGAGCCAGGCGAAGCCGAAGTGAGCGATGGAAAAGCAATTTCAGAAGTGGTATCCAAAGAAACGGACGTCTGAGCCTCTGATTTCGTGGAAGTAGCAGTTCCTAAGGGTGGAAAAGGATCTGGAGCTCCCTCGAGCTCGTGTCTCTTCTACAATAGAACCAAAATGTGAGAAGGTGTAAGGGTAACTGAAAGGAAAAAAAATATGAACCTGCATGTCTGCAGCGGAAAGCGCCATGAGGTTCAGAGTGTCCGACAAATAAGAAAGCTAGACAGGAAAAACGACCAAGAGAAGAAGAACGATTGCTGAAATAGAATTTGAATGACCTCTAAATGTCACAGCCGCAGCTATATATCCAGTCAGGTATACCGTGGGAATTGACGTGGCAGGTTGCTGATTTTCCCTTCAAAGTTTTAACCAAAAAAATATTTACACAAACGTACAGAAATCTTGTAGGATTATCCAGTCTAAACGTATGCTGTAAACGTTACAGAACAGCTGTTATTTTCGGAGGTCTATGTGCAACACCGGAATCAAAATACAATCAGTTTGAACCTGACTTCCAATCCGCAACAATGCCTTTTTCTCCATGTCGAGGGATTCGGCTAGTTTGCTTGTTCTCAGTGTTCGGCTGGCCCACCTATGCCACAGACCCTCTTTTTTCCGATACTCTCCTTCGACAACGCCAGGTGCAAACAGTCCTAGAACACAAACCCGTCAGGGAAATATCCTGTCAAAACCCCATTGTAAGCCAAGTTGCTGCTCTTTCCATCTACCAGCGCTTACCTAGATTGCCAGCTTACAGGTCCAATAGAAACAACGCATTGCGACTATGAAAGCATTGACAGCGTGAACAACGACCTGTTCAATGATCTATCAGAGCTTGTCCACTTACCCTTTTTCAGATATTTTCGAGTATAATTCAGTTTTGTTTCGGTTTTTGATCATTTCAACTAATGTATCTGTAGGTCGATTTATATCGAGAATGTCCATTTTGGCAAGAAAATGGTTCTTGTAATGATCCAGGGTGCGCAATCACAACAGTGGATGAAGTGGGTGGTTATTCTTCCGTATGGCTTCGGTGAATTAAAATCATGTTAGAGTGATGTCCCAGAGAAATGGCGGGCAAAAGCACTAAGTGAGGTTGACCCAGCTTCTATCGACAAGGTATGTATTCCACGTTTCAAAACATCCTTTTCTTACGTCCATATCCAGCGACATTCCTTGCCTGGGTGTTATTACCATGACTCGGATTTTTGTTTTCTAGATGATCAGACTGGTTCGTGCTCTCATTGCCTTTCCCATATCCGTCACACTAAGTTCCCACCAGAGGGCGATTACTTTGACCTTCGTCTTGTCCCAGAACGCTACACTGGGTATTCTGGAAAGGACGCCCATCGGGTTTGGCGCTCTATTTACGAGGAAAACTGCTTCGGTCTTTCGGAAGTCGGACTAATAAAAGGGAAATTACCTGCGTTAGTTTCCCTACCTGACACAATGTTCGAAGCTCTACATGATGATGGGCAGGAAAGCGATCCGCAATGCCTTGAAAAGAGAGTTTATTACAAAATAATTTCAGGTATATTTAAGCTTTTTGCCAGTCATTCTCCATTCTCATGGCTTTAGGTTTGCATGCGTCTATCTCAACACATATTTGCTACGAATATCTTAATCAATCAACTGGTGAATGGGTAAGCACTGTTTTGTGAGAGGACTGCTCCATTATCCTGACTCTGTCAAGTACCACAATCTTCAATGCTTCATTGATCGAGTTGCGTCACATCCCGAACGGCTTCAGTATATCTACTTCAACACGATCCTAATGTTACGGGCTGTCGCTCGACTAGAACCATATCTCAAGGCATTCGATTATTGTTCTTCAGCAACTGACGAAGACGATGCCCAAACGCTGCACACCGTGACTAAAGTTCTTGATATTGCAAAGACAGTTGGGAGGTTTGATGAATCAGTACTCTTTCGCGGAGAGAATGCCAATGTGAGTCTTTAACATAGAAGGTTGAAATAATCTCTGAAAAACGGCCAATAGGTCTTGAAAGAAGAATTTAAAACTCATTTCCGGAACGTCAGTCGCATCATGGATTGTGTCGGCTGCGACAAATGCCGACTTTGGGGCAAAGTCCAGACCACTGGAATAGCCACTGCGCTCAAAGTCTTGTTCGAGCTTGACGAGAAAGCTTTAGAGTTAGTTTCTTTCTCCGTTGTAGCTTTTTGGCATTTTCCTCACCCAGTTCTTGTAGCTATCATGTCAACAGCAACCTCTTACAGCGATCAGAAGTTGTCGCTCTAATGAACACATTGTTCAGATTGTGCGAAAGCCTTGTTTTCATAGATGATTTCAGACAAATGTGGCGTGAACTCGACGAGACTACCACACAGAGAATTGCCTTTGAGGCCGAGGAATCGACTGCTGCTCATGTGAGTTCTCTTTTGATTTTTAAGCCACATAATGTTATAGGCTTCGTAGTTCACATACCCCAGGCCAAACAGCAATCTGAACATTTCGGATACTTTGTTCGAATTGGCATGTCAAAAACTGCGTAGCTGCAGGGATATAATTGAAAGAAATGTGACGTTGGCTGTAAATGCTCTTGGAGATGTAGTTCAAACCTTTCTTTCTGCAATTCGCCCTTCAGGGAAAGAACGAGGACCTGGTAATTATGGAGGTGATCTATAACAGTGCTTTCTGAACCGGATTTTTGTACACACTTATCATACCTACTCAATGTTTCCTACATTTACATAGATGTTGTGAAGCCATAATATATTTGATTGAGAAATGGGTTATGGTGAGCCATCAAGGCGAATAGCTTTATGTAAAGTGTGTCGCTATCCTCTTCACGACACCGGAGCCTGAGCTGTGAAATTTACGCTGAGTGATTTTGGAGCCATATATAAAGAAAATACACATTCACCAACCAAATATCCTTTTTTGCATAAGAAACATAATCGGGCCATCAAATGGCGACAGACAATGAATATATGGATTGTGATAATAATTAGACCATCAAGAAATGCCAAGTGAGTGCCGAGCACGAAAGTAAATATAAGGTGGAAAGTGAACATCTCCTTAGTAAGTTATGCTGCACACTGTGTGCGTACAAACTCAAATCGACATTTTTCTGGGCATTTTATCTTGAATCAATCAATCGGATTAATCAAGTCTTATCTGGTCTGATAAGCGATCCCTTGGGCAATTGCGTGATCATTGAATCCTAAGCACACCATCGGGACTTATGAGTATAACAGCCTTACTAGAATGCAAGAACGTCCTTAATTGCCGTCTTTCTCTACTCAAATGGCTAGCACTCCTCACGGTGGTATTTTAAAGGTACCAAGGAAGTTTCTTCTGAATTTGCAACACCAGATTGACCTCCATGTAGGACCTTGTAACACGGGACGCCCCTATCTCAGCTCAACTCCAGGAGGAGTCTCTAAACCTCCCCTATCTTATTCTAACAGAGGTGTGTAGTCGTGATTTTCTAAGAAAGCCCCTTGCCTATTCATCTACAAAAGCGCCAATTGTGTGATTTAGAATTAATTACGAACGGTGGCTTTAGCCCTCTCGAAGGCTTTTTAAATGAATCCGACTACAAGAGGTACAATCCTCTAGCTTCATCTTGACTGCCTTGTCCTAATCACCAAGGTAGTGTTGTGGATAATCTTCGCCTAGCAAACGGAACACTCTTCCCTATTCCTGTCACCCTCGACATTTCGCGAGAAGACGTAGATCGGCTGGCAATTGCGTCTGGAATCCGTATTGCTCTGTTAGATCCTCGTGACGAACAGGCCCTCGCTATTATCACAGGTACTTTTCTCTCACTACACTTGATAGTAATATAATTTGTTGATCACCAAATTTCAGTGGAAGATATCTACAATCCAGATAAAGTGAAGGAAGCAATCTCGGTCTTTGGCGCCGACGATCCCGCCCATCCTTCGGTTGCTTATCTCAGGAATCGAGTTCAAGACTTCTATGTCGGAGGAAAGGTACAGGCTATCAAGTCGCCTACCCATTTTGATTATGTTGACCTTAGATGTAAAGCGTCAAATCTCTACTGTAAATATTCTTGACTGATATATGACAGATACCCCGGCCGAACTACGTGCCCATTTTAAAAAACTTTCATGGAGAAAAGTCGTCGCTTTCCAGACACGGAACCCGATGCATTGCGCACATCGTGAACTCACTGTTTGTGCTGCCCGCAAGACACAAGCCGTGAGATTTTTAAAGAAATTATACCCGTTTCCGTATTGAACGCCCATTCACAGAATATTCTTATTCACCCCGTTGTGGGGCTCACCAAACCTGGTGATGTGGATCACTACACTCGTGTCAGGGTTTATCAGGCAATCATGAAAAAGTATCCCAACGGGATGGGTCATCTCGCCCTTTTGCCTCTAGCTATGCGGATGGGAGGACCGAGGGAGGCTGTATGGCACGCTATCATTCGCAAAAATTATGGCGCGACACATTTTATCATCGGGCGTGACCACGCCGGTCCGGGAAAAAACTCGAAGGGAGAAGATTTTTATGACCCGTATGCTGCCCAGGTTCTCGTCGCCAAATACCAGGATGAGCTCGGGATTGAAACGGTCCTATTTCAGCAAATGACGTATCTGCCAGTCACGGATGAATACCTCCCAGTTGATGAAGTGCCAGATCAGGTTCAGACCCTCGACATATCCGGGACTGAACTTCGCAAACGTCTGCGGACAGGTGCTCCTATACCTTCTTGGTTTAGTTATGAGTAAGTACCACAGGTCTTGCTTTTCATTCAAAAAATTCATCTGATCCTTTGTAGCGATGTAGTTCGAATACTCCGAGAAAGTTATCCACCACGGAGTAAACAAGGTTTTGTTCTCTTCCTGACTGGACTCCACAATTCAGGGAAAGATGCGATTGCGAGGGCTTTACAGGTCGCGCTTCATCAACAAGGCGGTCGCAGTGTGTCCTTACTACCTGGCGAAACTTTGCGACAAGAATTGTCGCTAGGTAAGCCATATCAAAATGTCCTTCATGACAAAAATATATCATACCATTCGCGATTTCAGATCTTGGTTATTCATCAGGTGATCGCCATGATAACGTTCATAGAATCGCATTAGTGTCTGCAGAACTGTCGCGAGCGGGAGCAGCTGTCATCGTTACCCCAACTGCACCGGAAGAACGATCGCGACAACTCGCTCGAGATATCGTCGTTCAAAACGGCGGATCAGGTGGAAATTTTTTCCTCGTTCACGTGGCGACGCCATTAGAACATGCCGAGAAAACTGACCGCCATGGTTTGTATGCGAAAGCTCGTCGTGGGGAGACCCTGGGATTTCCTGGAGTTGATCTCCCGTTCGAAACGCCGGAGAGGGTGGACCTGGAAGTGGATGTGACGAAGCAATCGATTTCTGACATTATCCATAGTAAGTTCGAGTCCTCGAATGTGCAACACCTTTACTGATCACGAAATACCCAGGTATTGTCTTGCTTCTGGACACAAATTCCTTGTTGTAACGCTTAGATCTAGACTTATTGGAATTGGGACCGCTACTGTAAACCTTGAAGCGTCGTCACCGTGACCAATCGATATAGTTTAACCTTAGGAGATTCATGAACTTTTAATCTGAATAAAAGGACCTGTTGGCGCAGAAGTTTGTATAAAGGGCGTTGGCACCGAAGTTTATTGTTGTATACCTAGTGCGTTGTGTATGTCTGAGGATCGGAAACACCGACTTATTTAAGTCAGAGGTTAATACTTGAAAAACTTCCATCCTTTCAGTATAGGCACTGTAACATCGTAAAATATCGTAGCCTACTGCAACTGGATGAAAAAGTATATCTGAAGGCGTTCTAAACTTACGTCAATTCATGTGATGCTCAGCAAAAAGTGCTTAATAATCTTTAAGTTTCAACTAACTTGGAAAAGAGGTAAGTCATCGCTCAGGAGTCAGGAGTTGTCAGGGGCTTCAAGCCAGAGATGACAAGTCTCAGGTTAGAACAACGAGCATCTGTTTGGAATTCGTTAAAACCTTGCAGTTCTCATTTCGGAGTCATAATTTGATCCCGCCTTGCCTGAGGTGTGCCTCAGTTAGCCTATGCCAGTTTTGATTCCGAATCTAGTTGAGTCACGATCTAAGGAAAATACAACCGTGCTGTGCTATACCGTATCCACATTTACAGTCGACCGCATCTCGACGCCCTACAAGTCCACGCCGAGAGATTACGAAAGCCTCCCAAAACTGGTCGGCTATGGCAAAGCCGGCTATGGAATCGGCCGGTGATGGCAAACCGGATCGGTTATTGAACACAATGAACTCCGGACTTGGATTCTCCGGCCGCTCTCTTGATCAGCGATATTTTTACGTAATTAACATTATTATGATTGCCCAGTCAGTCACATAACCGTAACGCTGTTTCATGCTGCTCGTCCGTGTCGGTGCCCGTCGTCATCTTGTGAAAGGACTCTCTACTATGAGTGAGAAATATACAGAATGTTCTGGTCCTGTGGAGATATCTATTCGCACTAAGGTCGAGCGCAGATTAGACTGTCTTCGTCATACCACACTGACAAATCGACTTAGTTGATAACGCTTTTCGAGCCTAAATCAATCAGGATCACCAATGATTCTTGGCAGCATCGCCATCATGCCGCCATGCGAGAAAATAGCGATAATAATGGGGAAACACGCAAGTTTTTCACCTATACAGTCGACACGTGCAATTATCGTGTCTGCTCCTAGATTTTTCGATTGAAATTATTTCGAATGCATTCGAGAAGAAGGTGAATTTCCGTAATTACTATTTGGAACTAGTTTTTCGTACGCTCATATGCATGTCATTCCAAAAAGTCGACCATTCAACGTCACCGAATGATTTATTCTGCCTTGTCCGATCATTTTGCGACAGGTCTGCATGCCGTGTCACTCAAGACAAAGACCGAAGTGGAAGCTACAACTGAAATTTAAACCGAATGCACTACCATCTGCAAGGGCCAACCCTGACAGTAAGTTTCGTGGCAGTTCAAACTCTTTCAGTTGATCACCCTGTACTTTTGGTGCGTTACACTTTGTTCACTTTCAAAGACCGAGAATTTCAAGCTGCTACCTCAGGCCACCGTTTTTGTGTTTACAGCTGTAGCACTTTTGATATCGCTGGAAAATGCCAATTTGTTATGAGCGCTCACATTATGTCAATCAGTGCCCTGAAAAGATCGACCACCTTTTTTGGTTTCAAGATGTCAAACACGGGAATGAGACCGTTTACATGTCGGCTATCGGTGAGACGCGACATAGCCCCGAGTTCCTATTACCAGTTAAGGAGTCGCATTACTCAGGTTATGGGAGGTCTTATATAGATCCCTCTTTTCGTCAGAAAGCTACAGCTTCATCATCGAAATCCACTTAACCATGCATAACAGACGGTCTAGTGACAATGGGCGAGGACGTCGTCCAACACTCCCTTCCATCCGGGATTTGTTTTCTGGTGAGTCTAATAACCTTAATTTACTTCACCTATACTTAAACCTGTCACAACAGATGAACTTGCCATGTCGACTGTATCACATGATCCACAAAGAATTCATTCTCAAGTCAGTGACGTAGAAGACAGAAGTAATTATCCATATGGACATGAGCTTCCCATGCCGATAGCTCATCAGGTAAGCTTTGACTCTATCATGATTTGATGGTATATAACAAAAACTTCAGCAGCCCCCAAGACCTTTGGGTGCGAATCATGGTATTCATCCAGCCATGGGTGTGAACCCATCTAGTGGTCCATATACGGGGGTGCCTGTATACCAAGGAAATTCATCTAAATATCACCAGATACCATACCAGCAAGGGCCACCTCACGTGCAAGGTGGTTCCATGCATCATACGCCTACGAGGCCCTATCAATTCGGGGGTACACACCTTCCAATGGATTATACGCAGGTTGCGAACAGCGGGGGTCACAGATCAGGTCCTGACTCGTTACCCCGGATGTGGAACGCATCTAGTCCTGCAAGTGGAAACAGGGTGGAAGATGATGAGCGGACACTTGGTGCGGGATCTAGGATTGCGAGCGATTTCGCTGCAATAACTCCTCAACAGGCGCTAGACGATGGGGGAAACACTGGAAAATACGAGTGCCAATACTGCGGAAAGGGATTTACGAGACCAAGTAGTCTTAGGGTACATTTTTCTTTTCTTTTGTCCTTCAGCCCCGTTATGATTTTGGTATTCCACAGACACATCTCAATAGCCACACAGGAGAGAAGCGTATGCATGACGAACTGTCACCTTGAAACCGCGGTGCTAACGAACATCATTTTAGCCTTTGTTTGCCCAGTTGAGGGTTGCGGCCGGAGTTTCAGCGTATTGAGCAACATGCGTCGTCATGCCCGTGTTCATCCAAATCTCTCTCTAGATTCTACCAGTGATGAAATGTCCGCACCATCCACGGAGGACTATGCTTAAAATTTCCAAATCCAATGTCAACCTCGATACTTCGATGCCTCGCGAACGCCGTTCATGAATCATCTTCGATTTCGTCATATTCATCTTGATTTATTTTCAGTAAATTATTTGTTCTTGTTTTACCTTCCAATGCGATTTACTTGCTGAGAGACGTGGATATGTTTTGGATGTATAAACGGGTCTTTTCCTTCGGGGACTCATTTTACAAGGACCCCTTGCACTGATTCCTGAATTGGTCATTTTACAAACAAGAATTTCGACCCAACTATATCCCAAACATGAACTTCCGGTCGAAAACTCATCGTCATTTCATCCAAATACTAATGGCTGCTCCAAAGCTACAGAATATTACAAACTATAAACCGCGTATCCAGGAATTCCCAGGTTTCTGAGGGAAGAAAAACCCGCGCAACATGAAATAATCGGTTAGTATTACTAACGCAATGGCAATCAGGTAGACTAACTTTACGAAAATTGTAGCAGTCCTTTGATAATGTACATACACAAGATCCTCGTCAGCGTCAGTGACTCCTACTATTCAAAATACAATACACAACATCGCTGGTAAAGTTTGGCAACTATGGAAATGTTGGTGCTTAATTACATCGAGATCGCGCGGCCTGGCAGCCTAATGTCGCGTGTTTCCCTGACGAGCGGTCGACCCCTGACGGTACGCTTGATAGCAGGCTGCAAAGAATCATTGGGCCAGGCCTCAAACGCTTTGTCCGCTCTCATGTATTCGATCGTTCGAGGACTTTTATGAGTAAAGCCTGCAAACGCAAGCGCCTTCCGAACGTCCAAAATTTCCGCACCGTGAATCTTGTGTTTGAGCAAAGGATCTTTAGTTGCGTCTGGCGGTGCACCATTTGCTGGAGCGAGTGGCTGAAACAAAACTACTGAATCTCTTATATGATCATAAAATGCGTTGCGCACCTCGGGAGGAATATCGGAGTCGAAATGACGAGTGTCTTCAGGGCTGCGAAGCTCTGGCTTGTAAGGCGCAGGGTGTTTGTGGATATTTTGCCAATCGATACCCTTAAACCAGGGATGAGCCTACACAAAACGGGTCAAATATGACTGTAGGACGTTCTTGGAGGGGAAATTCGATTACCTTAATCAGGTGTGCACCATCATTCTCAGCAGAAACACCTGGCTGAGGTATGAAGCCACTTCGACGGGACTGGACAACGATCGAATTTGGTCGCGACACAGAAGCTGAAGTTTGAGAGCCTAGACGATCTTCTGGTTCGCAGAGGAGCTGCTGCATCAGGTTGACTCCTTCGTGCGACACTCGTGGCCGAGACGGAAATTTTAAAGACTGCTTCCAATTCAAAATCTTCTGCCGCGTTACATGCCGCTGAGTCGCCATTCAAAAATGATTCTTTTCAAAACTTCATGCCATGGTCTACACTTACTGAGTTACTAACGAAGGGCGGAAACCTAGGTTTGGGGAGAGGGGCATAAGCATGACGTGGATTGCAGATTGGCTTGGAAAAACTGACCCATACAAGCACTCAAACATAATCACCCCAAGACTCCACCAATCACAAAAGTAGGAATAACCATGACCACGAATCACCTCGGGCGACACTGGGAACCATGTGAGTGTCAAGGAAGCTGACTGAGTAGTAAAAATTTACTATAAGAATTTGTGCCACATCTTTTAGTAAGTACTGTCAATTCTATCACTTGGAACGCCCTCGACATTGGTGTATGACTCACACAGAGTACGCCAGCTACAATTTCTGGATTAGTTCCTAAACATTGGATGGAAGAACGAACTAAGACGGCCTACCTTCCGACGGTGTTTCTCGCGCCAGGTAAAGATCCCTCCTTGTCCATCGCCACCACCCATAAGGAGTTCAACTTCTTTGGGACTCATGCGTTTCGTTTTCTTGCCATCTGGCATGATCATAGAGTCCTCGAGGTCAATACCATGCTTGTGGAGCAGATGCAATCTCTGTTGCTCATAATCTGAGCAGAAATATCTTAGCCCTTCCAAAGCGGAGAGTATGATAAATAAAAACAATCACAAGATGTATCATGAGCCCAATGGAGGTCCGTTCTAAACATACATTCGCCGGTGAAAACCATGGTATGGGCTTGGCCAATAAACTTACGCTAAACCGAAGTCACTGAGCTTAATATGACCTTCTGGGTCGAAAAGAAAGTTCTGAGGAACGAAACAAAAGATCAGCAACATTCGAAATTTTTGTATTGAATGATATACACACGTCAGGCTTAATATCCCTGTGGATGAATCCATGGCGATGGCAGCCCTCTATCGCCAAAATCATCTGCATCACCGGGGTTCTGGGTTAAATTTTGGATGGAGAAAGGAGAGAAATTCACTTCAGCAACGTAAAACCGTGTAAAATCTTCCTCAAATACGTCCCTCTCAATCAAAAGGTTGAGAAGGTCACCCCCGCCCATGTATTCTAAGATCTATTTGGGAAATTAGTAAATTGATGGAATGAAAAGCAAATTAAAAGGTCTACGCGGGCACGCTTGGGAAACAAGATATCCACAATACTCACAAGATAAAGGTGATCGCGGTCCTGAAAGCTATAATATAGCCTCACAATCCACTCCGCTGAGTTGGGGGAATGGACTAAAGAGGCAGCTCTGAGAATATCGCGCTCCGCTCTGACATGGCCCTCCTGACCCTTGCGCAACATATCCGCTTTTCGTAACTGGTAACAATACGAAGCATTTAATAAGTCTTGAAATGGAACAGGATACCTACCTGTTTCATTGCGTAAAGGTTTCCGGTTGACTTCTCCTTGACAAGGGACACGACCCCAAAAGCACCTAGCAGAAACCGTTAGATTTGTACCTGGCAGATGGAATCGAAGAACTCACCATGTCCTATTGTCTTCAATTTCACAAAAGAACTGGCATCAACCTTTTGCCTACGTTCACGCAGATAGTCGGTCTCATTTTGACGCCAACGGGCCCTCAGATGTTCTTTTTGTTCTGTAGAAAGTTGCATCTCAGCCATATCTCTTTCCATCGCTAGGTGTCTCTGTTCTCGGGAGTTGGGTTGCCGAAGTAGCGGGAAATACAAATTCTCAAAGTAGATACGAGCGGCTACGGCCTTTTCCAGGGTAGACAGAGAGGGTGTGATCACTCTCGGACGTTTTATGATCTGTTCTGGAACAAGTATTGAATCTTGGTCTTCATTCACCTCTGGGTGTGACTGGAGACCACCCCATCGGAGGGTGGAACCTCCAGGACGCCCAGGAAGACCGTCGAGATTGTGAGAGTTAAGCACCACATTCTCTCTAGCGGCAGTCGTCAGAGATGAGGAAGTTGCACTGCTGATACCATTTACGACATGGAGTTGACCATAGGGACTCCCTTGAAAGGAAGGCTTCAAGGCGTCTACTACTTGGTTGATAGCCCTTGCTTGATTCTGTTGTCGGATGTAATTCTTGATCGGGTTGGCCCAATGAGGATCTGTGAAAGAATCTTATCAGAGGTTCTTGACGATGCAAGGCAGAAAGTTAACGAACCTCCTAACTTCCCTATGCCGTCTGGACCCCAACGGGTAAGAAGCGCTTCCATTTGGTCGACATCAGAGGCATGAACGAGATGCCTAGTAAAATCAAAATAAAGGAAAACGTAATTTCGAGAGACGTACACGAATCCAGTTGGTTTAGAGACCATGTCTTTGCTGACTCTTCTGCCTTTCTTGGGCATGGCCTTGATTCTTGCGCTGTCCAAATCTTCATATCTGGGACCAGCAACGGAATGAATGGAAGGAGGTGAAGCCCTCCATAGGAGTCGTGATGGAGAAGGCGTCGGTATCATGGATAAGAGGTCATAGAAGCCTTTGTGAAGGATTGTTCCGACAGGAATAAAGGACGTCACAGGCTCTTCGTAAAGGTCCGGCTGCTGACTAGGTGGTGCATAAAGATATGGTGGATAGTGTTGTGGCATATAATAGGGGTCTATAGACCCATACATATCAGCAGATCGAGGAGGGGGATACTGATATGCCTTTGGACCCATGGGAGACAACTGGTCAGGGGGCGCAGGTAAAGGACGTCGGAAGGACATGGAAGCCATTGACAAAATCAACTTGAATATCAGAAAAAATAGACAGGAGAATCGCGGCCCGTGCGATGTGCGGCGCGCCCTACTTTGTCATTGTCAGGTCAAGTAGTACCAGTTATAATAACAGTTTCAGCGTTGCATGGGCGTATCAATTAATAAGTCACGTGACAGTATCTAAATACATTACGTCATCTTGCTGCGTGACCCACTGCACGCGTCTCGCGAGTCGCACTGGCACATCGCGCGTCGCAGAACGATATTTTAGTTCTTGTTTTTACTTTTGTTGCTTTTTTTTTCTACAACTCCGCCCACATAAAGCCTGTTCTTGAAACGCTTGAACTCCTGGAACCTCAGTCGGTGTCCGTGATCGATCGCCGGAGCCGTAGTCTCTTGGATGGCTGGCAAACAATGCTTGAAGACTTGCTCTGATCGACTTTGCACACAGTTCAAAGTCTGGCGTCGGCAGACACAGAGTGCAGATCTTACGGAAACAGCCCTATAACGTACAGCCGTGAGATCAGTGGTCTGGCTTACCTATTGGTCAGAGACCGACATGAGGTTTTCATTTCATGGCCCTTACGATAATGTCTCCATTTGACATGGCGTAATCGCGTTATCATATCTGAACTGCATAGATCTTGTCTCCTTCGATTGATGTCGATGAAGAGTGGCCGATTCTCTTGTTCCTTCTCGAAGTCTTTGCACAAATACCTTTGTTTCTTTTAATGGCAGTCATCCCGGACTCGGAACTTCCCTCGGACTCTTTCTTGAACTAGTTTCCCTCTTTCTATAAGCCACCTCTTCCCCTTTCTCAAAAGTACCTACACGAGTCAGACTTGAGTTCAACCCTATCACACCCGCCTCGACTAAAACTCGTGCATTTTGCGCATTGGGTACATGCTTTTGCCAACGATCTGTTTCGAACGACTTCCCCTTTGGCGAGCACCGTGCATGCTGCTTAGCTTTGCTTTTTCTTCAGGATAAATAGTTCGAACGTCTGCCTTTCGTTAATTACCTCTTCTCCACATTCCATTTCTCTTTTAATTATGACGAGCTCAAACAAAGAGCGCTATTACTCAACTGTAGGCAAATCACGTAGAAGTTCCCCAGGGGATCCCCATAGTGGGCATGGTTTTTTTTCGGGGCAGGGTGGGCGATTAGTGTTGCCTCCTCTATCTGACTGTTTTCCAACCTCACGTTTTTCAGGTCTGTTTTCTCAGTGTACTGTCGTAGATCAACCCGCTCAACCGCACTCCTTTGAACCTACAGTACCCGTTTCTTATTCCAATGTTTACACACAACCGCGCTCTGCTCCCAATAAGCTTGCTTACGACCTTGACCCTCAAGCGCTCTACGGCGCTTATTCTAACAGCAATACTTGTTAGTCCATGTTGATACCTCTTCATTAAACACTTTGATTTAATTCATCTCCCTCTAGCACCGCAATTTCCGAGTGGATTTCCAAACTATGAAATTCATCACGAACGGTATTCCCCTCATCCGTCGTACCCTACATATCCGTCAAGATCGACTCCACCTATTTTGACTAACCCTGCAGATTCACGCAGGTTGCCCCCTTTGCCAACGTCGTCCCCACCTCCTGGCGAACGGTGGTCACAACAAGCCTTTGTTCCCCAATCCGGTTTTCCGGCGACCAATATTCGTTCGCCTACGGCAACCTATCCCACACACAATCAGTTCATGCAATATCCTTCGGCGAACCAGGCGCACGCATATCACTACCACTTTGCTCAGGATCATATTGCTTTGAATTCTGCTCACAACGGAATATTTGACGAGATTCCTCGGCTCGACCCTCGCTCAACAAGTCCTTTTCGCAACCCTGGGTCCTCTCACGTCCCCCAACCTCAACCACCTCACAGCTATAGCCCACCTCCTATTTCTCCGACTTCCCCCGAGGAGCCAACTGTCAAAAAGAAGCGAAAACGTGCTGACGCTAACCAGCTTAAGGTCCTCAATGAAACATATGCCCGAACTGCCTTCCCCTCTACAGAAGAACGGATTGCCTTAGCAAAAATGCTTGACATGTCGGCCAGAAGTGTACAAATATGGCGAGTATTTACCAAGTTTCCTTGGTGCTATACTTACACCCAGGGTAGGTTCCAGAACAAACGGCAATCTATGAGGCAGACGAATCGTCAGGCAACCAGTTCCTCCTCCACCTCCCAACTTCCCCATAGCACCGGTCAAGATTCCACAGCCGAAGAGCTTGTTCCACACCCTGCTTACGACACTAGATCACTCCACGATCCCTTATACTTAACGTCTCCCCAAGCCGACACCTCTCGAGCTCATGCTTCTCACCACTCAGCCTACGGGAATTACCACCCTTCCTCTTATCGACACCGTGACTGAGAAGAATCCGATTCTCTGTATCCCCAGAGCGGTTTTCTCCGTGGTAACAGCCGCTTGATAGGTTCTTATTTCTTGACTTTATTATTATCTTTAGAATGCTTGGCCTTAACTTAAACATTCCTGTCAATGAATCCATATTATGGTGCTAGTCGGGCAAGCAGTTCTCTTTGTTTTTTTACCATATTCATTGGACTCCTCATTTATTGCACGCAATTTTTATCTACTTTATTTCTTTATCCTGCAATTCACCAGCATTTCAATCGCAACTTATATCCCCATATACATTCATACCCTGTACTTACCAAATAATTATACTTCCTTGTTTCTAATTCCATGGAGCAGTGGCCATATACCCGACCAATCAATGCGGCGAGTCTTTGCAAAAAAAAACGTAATGGAGAGGCTGTTCCTCTTCTCAAATCACACGCCATCCAATAATCTCGTCCCAATAGATCAAATCCCGAGTAGAATGCATTTACATAACAATGACGGATACAGAATCTATTATGCAGGTCACAATGACTTAGGGTTTAATTTCAAAGAGCAGAAAAGTAATTGAACATAAAACGACTAAAAATAGTAAAATAAGACTGTCAAATCTTCGACCCACGACACCCCTTCATATCTAATAGGCTTTCCCCGGCATATCAGTGCCTTCTCTTATATATTGGCTGAGGAGACGTGTCACCGATGCCTGAAAAGACTTATAAATTATGGGGTGGTCGCCCCATATCTTGTTCTACGCAACTTCTTCGAGCCCAGAGAACACTGCTGCGTGGGGCCGGTGGAAACCGGAGTGGTGGCCGTCAGAGTTTGAGTTCTCGTACTGCTGTTTAATACCGTGGTACCAGAAACTGAGGTAGCTCCTCCATTCCCATCAAAGTTTACGGGAGGTGGCCCTGGTATACTGAAAGAGACAGAATCTCCGTAAATATTTGGGAACGAAGCTCCGGCATAGAGGGCCTGCATGGACACCAAGTCCCTATCAGAAGGTTGGTGTGTTCCTGATCCAGTTACTTTAACCTGACTTGGTCAAAGATCATCATCAAATGATTGACGTCCAGATGGGGATACCACTCACGCACAACTGGGATAGAATTGGGGTGTTATGGAGTGCAATGCGATGCTAAAACCGTGTCAGCTTCATACCAAATGTGTTCTAAGCGAACATACATTTCGTTGCGGATTAGCTGGGAAAATATTGAATGTCAAACAGTTTTTCGGTAATTTATGGAAAGTACTCACATATTCACCAGGCGAAAGACCAGTAGGGATGGTAGAGGTCCAGGAAGCACCATCTAAAATACACAAGATAAGTCAAAATGCTGTGCAATAACCGTTCTTTATGTATCTCACTTGATATTAGTTTGGCGGCAGCCCACTGCCGGCTAGAAGGGTCGTAGCCTTCAGCATCGATTTTGAACCACCGTGCATTATTTGCACTGAATTTAGAGCAGTTTCCACTGCAAGAAGTCATGTAAGTTGATACAGGTCCCTGATGATCTGATTATATTTGTGGGCAGCCTATGCCGGGGTATTTTATGTTTGTGCGTACCTCCAGGCCACTTAGAAGAGTATTATGAACTCGAAAATGTCGACTCAGATCCAGCCATTATGAAAACGACTTACATATGTCCACTGGAACGTAATTTTTGACCCGGCTGGGGCGCTAGCAACGGCAGATGTCCCTTCATTCCCACCATGATGGCAAGCTAGGTCTGGATCGTTCCTTGCCACTAGATGATTATGACACTGACCATTCAGTAGACCCAAAACCGTCCAGCCAAGACTTACCGAAACCGTCATTCAAAACCATGCGTACAATCTTGGGCGGTCCGTTGACATACCTATGGTGTGCAACTTAAATTTGTTATTTAAAAAACTCTGAAGGATACCTACGGATCGCTAAAAGGATTCCAACCAGGATAAGTTTGTCCACCAACATCTACGCTATGCACATAACCGTGGCCGACAACAACATGCAAGCCAGTGAGAAACTGGATTGTTAGAAATATAAGAGAAAAGTAATATCCCATTTAGAGGAAAGGAGTAAGTAAGGCCTACAAGACAGAGAAGAGGATGGTTAGCTATACGCCTCGCCACCGTCGACAAGCCAATGCCAAAGCGTTGAAACCACGCGGCCGGACCCACTTTCGTCGTTTCCGATGAAATGAGGATGTTGCGTGGCTGAATCCCTCATTTAATACTGATAAAAAGTTTAAATCTTATCATGGCGAACAGCAACCAGAATATAGTGATGGAGATAGATAAGGCAATCTGGTCATCAAAGTCTGGGAGGTGCCATATACGCGCCGCTACTTTGCATTGAGGCTGAGTGAGTGCAGAAGAGAACAACGAATCGATAATATTACCAGGCACGGATTACCGGAAGGCACAAACCGAACGCATACCTAATATATTAGCGAAAGTTTTAAATGGAAATCCAAGAAGCAGTGCTGACTATAGAGTTGATTGTTCAGTCTAGGTGTGATAAACATCCAACTATTCCGCTATTTCCGGCATAGAGGCTTCTCTGCAGCCGACTAAGCATCGCTATCAGTGTCTTCAGGTTTTGGGCCTCCTTCAGTCAGCCAACGTAGTTTCCTCAACCTCCTTCTTTCCTCCTGCGCCTTCATTTGATTACGAGTCGGCTTCTTCTTCCTCCTGATCACTGCATGAGCAGCAGCAGGTCCATCTTCAGTACCGCTTGCTGCCGGTGTGCCAGCCGCCGATTGTGCAGGACTTTGTAAGCGCGAAAGGGTAGGTGTGTTTGTGCCACTCCCTTTCGGCGACTTGAAATTGAGGGGAACATCTTCAATAGCTGCTGCTTTTCCTTGTATTGCTAGCCGACCATTTTCAACGTTCCAGATTTCTGGACCTACGCCAAGTATCTAATATCAACCTTAACGGGTATATCAGGATGATTAACTCACATAACGTTGACACAAACTCGTGATTATGCGAAATGATGACCTATAGAAGAATGTTTAAAGTCGTGAGAGTGTTGTTACGGAATGGCAATCTTACTACTGCACCCGACCATTTTTGGATGGCAACGGCGAGTCCGCCCAAAGACTCTCTGTCAAGGAAATTGCTTGGCTCATCGAGAACACAGATCTGGAAGACAAAGATTTTGGGTCAATCAAAGATTACGGACATCATCAGCACATACTTGCGGATTACTCCAGAGGCAAGCTGCTATAACCAACTTGATTTTTTGCCCTGCATGGACATAATAAGTATTTTCGGGGGAAATAAAAACTGAATCTAATCCATCTTATCTCACCTCCGGACAACCCTGAGATTTCATTATACTGGGCGATATCCCCATCAAGACCGATATCCTCTAAGTGCTTACGCACGATATGCGCTGACGTGTCGCGGGCACCAGCACCTTCACGAGATGCTTCAAGGTCATCAAATTGTTGCATGAGTTTCGAAAAGCCCTTCGCCACGAGGTCCTCGCGAGGTACCCAGGTGTTGAACTTGTGATCCAAACCCCGCCATTTGATTTCATATCGATACGACTTCTTGAGTTTCTGTCGCCCCATAATTAACTGTACAAGTGTCAACCTGATGACTTTGCAGCGATATCGTAAGAGCTTACCTCAACCTTGCGCTTACTGCCGTCCCTGCCAATCCAATCCTGATCCAGGATGCGTTGTTCTTCATCTGTGAGCACACGCGTGGCTTTTTCCAGGAGTTCACCTAAAATGAAATGTCAAAAAGTAATTTAATCTCAATGAATTAAACGGAGACTCACGATCATGTCCGTCCTGGAAACGCCATTGGACATAACCTATGGGAGTTTTTTCCAAGTGTTGTTCTAGAGCACATCAATAAGAGACGTGTATGCGGAATGATCCACGAAATACCTATATGATGGGTGGCATGCTGAGATACGTAGCCTACTCGTAAGTTCGGATGCTTATACACAAATCCCTCCTGAGGGACTGTTTCACCCTGAAGAAAATGATTACCAAATAGCATGTGAACGACGTCGAGACTCACAGTTATTAGTTTGATAAGCGTCGATTTTCCAGCACCATTTGGCCCAACGACACCAACCCGACTGTGCACAAATAACAGTGAGAGAAAAAAACAGAAATGAGAAAGAATATACCGACCTTGAAAGAGACAAGGCACAACTAACATTGTGTAGACTGGGCGCAGACCTGCCGGGGTATGTAAATGTACAATTTGACAACTTTAGAATCGCTCGAGTGTTGCTTCTGACACCCATAAGCGACCCAGGTGGCGGGAATGAAAATTTCACCGTCGTAGCGGCTAAGGTATAATACGATTTTGCCTCGGGATGGTTCTCTACAAACTTGGATAGGTTGCCGTTATAGTAAACAAGCTAATGCGAATCGCATCAGTCGAACTCATCTTATTTCAAGACTTTACCAGATCTCACCTTCTTTGCTTCATAATGAACGATGTCGGTCGTAACGTTATCCAGAAATCTTATAACATGTCAGTTAACGAGATCAAACTGGCAGATGTCCCTTACCCAGAGTCGTGACTAACAATCAAGCACGTAACGTGGTTCTGAGCGACTAACCAATTTTGTAGCCATTCAACAGAAGGGCGGTCCAACTAGAAAATTATCAGCCACCATTTTCCATACGAAATCAAGAATTGAAGATCATTTGGGACATACATGGTTAGTCGGTTCATCAAGCAAGAGAAGGTCCGCATTATAAAGCATCGCTCTTGCTAACTCCAGTTTCATTTTCCATCCCCCAGAGAGACCGCCGACTGTTTCACTTTGACGTGCGTCATCAAATCCTACGGCGAGAAGTTGATCTCGAACTTTCGATCTTGATACGTCAGTCAGGGCTCTGTCTGAAAGAAGGAATCAATCACTGCATAATTATTCTATTCGATAAGAAAGACGAACCAGCAGCGATAAAATCTAGCACCGAAAGAGTTGCGTCTTCTCCTTGTAGCGAATGTTCCACCATGACACATCGAAGCTGATCCTTAGGAGGGAAATTTTCAACTTTCCCATCACGAAGCTGACGCATTAATGTTGATTTTCCTGAACCGTTAGGCCCTAGAATACCATATCGTCGTCCACGGATCAGACGAAGTGTTGTATGGGAAAGGAGGAGCAGAGCTCCGTATGCCAAAGAGAAAAGAGTGTCGCAAAGCAATTCGCCTTCTTCCGAATCGCCGCTCTTCGCAACCGAGTACTTTGCCTGAAACTGATGAGTTTACTACGACGAAAAAAAAAATCGAGAACGCATACACGGTCAATTCTGAGATGATGGCTGCGAATAGACTCTGCAAAGGCGCTGCCTTTTTCGACATCTAACCAAGGGACCATATATGTTCCAACACATCTATTCCATGTTTCAACATCACCGAACTTGCGAGAGTGGACGAGGTCGGTCACAAGAGCAGCCTGAAAGTTGAGAGAAGATTTGAGAGAGTTGTATTTCGGCATCCTTGGCCCATTCGGACCAGGTGATGGCAAGGACAATTCTTCCGGAAGATGAGTTTTGAGGGTAAGGAAAATCTCAAAAATCTCCCCGTCGATATTGCGGTGAACAGGTGGAGGACCGGAAGCGGATGCACCAGATTTCAAAAGGGTCTGAAGGGCAGCATCACCGAAGGTGCGCACCTAAAAGATACGATGAGTGACGAGAATTTAAAAAGGCAACTTGAGAAACCCACCTCTGGAAACGCTGCGCCTGTGGCAATCTTTTGGACGCCTTCGACAAGTGGGCTCAGGTAGGTGGCAGCGACGTTGGGATTTCTGACTAATTTCACAAGATTGTCTATAACTACAACAGTACGGCGTTGGACCTCCATACTTCTGTCGTTCAAAGCTCGCAGTAGCAACGGAACGAGGACGGCGAGGGCAGGTGCAGTGACTTCCGCAACGAAAGTAGTGCTGGACATCGCTTTGATGCAGGCTGGCACCTGATCAGGATTCATCATACACTTCACCAAGACAGGGATATGAGGAGCGAGATCTGGGTTAGCGAGTGTCGTGCAAAGATTCGTAGCACATTTGATCGCAGCAGAGGACACTTCTTGTTTGGTATCATGCATAGCTGTCTCAACTTTTGGAAGTATATTTCCCAGTTCGGCAGCGACCTGATCACGAGCAGGGCTCACAAAGATTTTGAAGGAATCTAAAACGCCGACTTTGGTACGCCATTTACCGTTCTCAAGGATAGATTCTAGTGTCCGAAAGACGATACGAGTAGATTCTGGAGGAAAGAGTTTCAAAATGGCTTTGACGGCTGAAGACGCTGCCGTGCGAACGACTTCGCCTTTATCCATGTACAAATCGAATAGTGTGGGGAGAGACGTTAACAGGAGGGGTGCCACGGGTACGCCAAGAACGATTGCAAGAGAATTGAAGCCGATCGCAGCGGATTCACGTTCATATCCAGATTTCTTGTTCGTAGCATAGTCTTGCAATGTTTTCAAGACTTGGCTATCGCTTAGTAAAAGATGGGTTATCAACGAAAACCAAAAAGATGTGAGCCACATACTCTAAGTGTTGCAGACCGTTCTTGGATACTTCGCGTGCTATTTTATCCGCCGCAGCTTTAGCATCTTCGATCACATTTAAAGGAGGGGATAACAAACGATTTTACACAGATGAACATACCTGGAGCTGTAGGTGCAGATCGAAGTGCCTCAAACAGGGACGGAAAAAGAGAAATTGAAGGATCTGGAGACATTGACGAGAATGGCGGATTGCAAGTCGTGAGAGAGAATTTGTGCGTGGCAGAATGTGAGGTCTCTATTCAAGTAATCTAAAGCTCTATGATAGTGTCTAGTTGAAAGCTAAAAAAAAAATTCTGTAAATCGCATTGATTTGATGCGGCCCGAATCTGACATCGAGCGGCAAAACCCAGGAGGGTCTATGATTTTTATCATTTGGACTCTTGGCTCTACAAGGGCGAATTTTCAGTCTCGAGACACAATGAGGAGGCTGAGTTTCTCAGTTGGCTGCACCTGTTCAATATGTTTCTACTAAGTTAATACCTTAGCCACAAAGACTGCCCAGTGAACCTGAAAAATATGTTCTAGCGGACGCCCCGCCCTGGGCATGTTTTTTATCTTTGTATAAATAAATCTATGTGTATATTTATAATATACTGCACTTGTGTGCAGGCTTACATAGCTTCCAATCTGCAAGGTACAGTAACTTACGTCGTGTTTTACCACATGTACCACCACACTGATAACACTTTCTAAGCCTCAAAACATCTCCAACCCTCATAATGTACCTCAATCTCAACCAAAAATCAGGGGAAAAGCGGAGGAACATTCTCAATACTTCTAAAATTTCAGATTGTCAATTTGAAGATGGATGAATCTCATATTTCTGACATTGAGATATGAGGAGTGAAACAATCCTTCCTATTTTTATATATCATACTAGCAATATTTTTTTACTATAGACTACCATAATCATAGCAGTTTGTGGTTTTCTGACTGTACCAACAGAATTTAAGCGCCGACAACTGTGCTATTTTGGGCAATCATGAAATGTACGTGCTTCTTCGGAAGAAGTTCATCCGGCGCTTACACGCAAGCGCCTAATTGTAAACGTCTTTGCCGGCCCTTGACGAGTACGTACTACTGTGTACGCCGTCTGTCTCTAAGGATCCCGAAGCATCTGCGGGAGCTGGAGGTGATGCGTGACTTGGGCGTAAGTTGTGTTTCAGCCTGTCTCCGTGATTTTACCACAAAGGAACAGTATACTTCTCCTTTCCTTCCCTTCCTGGACTCAGACACCTTTGAGAGCGTTCAGTGTTGTTAACGAAAGTCGAGATCATTGACCAAGCAGTCTAAACTTCCCACTTAGCTTCATGTTTCCCATCTTGATCATCGTCATTTCTATCGCTTCGGGGCTGGCCTTCCTGAATTTAATCCTTCTCATCACTCTGTGCTTACTCAGACAACGCAGGAAGGAAGCAAAGCTCGCAGAGGAGGACGGCCTTGGATCTCTGGAAGACAGGCTGTCACCGATCAAACGGAGGCAACCACCAAAGTCAAAAAGGGCCCACTCAAAGTCGCTGCAGGACAGCGTACAATGGCCCGAGACACCTCCAAACTTGCACATACCACGCGACAATCCAAGACGTTCAGATTATATTGACTTTGCAGACTTCTCTCTGCTCAAACCTCCATCTTCTCTGGCTCGGACCACTGGTGGTAGTAGTCCGAGAGTATCAGTCTCACGACAAACCACAACAGCTGGACGGACCGAAGAAACAGCATCCGTCTATTCCGCCGAATCCGCACCTCTCCATTTCCACGACCAGATTTCAAATCCCTTGTTATCGAACAGGGTCACCGCCGCCAACATCACAAGGTCGAGTTTACCTCGAGGAATGGATCTACCTTCGACCATCACTCGGGATCTGGGACTCTTTCTGAATTCTAATAGAGTGGGATATGCACCGTTTCGAATCGATAATGTGACATCGACAACCAAAGCCCTCAACATCACCAAAAAGAGAGCCTCTATTGACACCGCTTTTGATGACTCTAAAATGAGGTCTGCACTACCTTACACGACACCTACTCCACATTCCCCGCGCTTTCGCACCGCCTTGGCAGCACCAGAACGAAATCGTGCACTCCTTCACCATCGCAGAGTTACACCACGGGCAGCTTAGAGGCCATTTCCATCGCCTTTTTGCCCTCCTAAATATTAATCACCTTCTTGTTAATCCACTTTGTCATACAATCTAAGCGTCTCGTTCCAATCCCTTTTTCTCCTCCTCTTGATCGAAAAATATCTCGCACTGCTATCCCACTTTCCCCTCACTCTTCCTTTCTCTCTCCCACCCGAGAGAACAAAGTAGCTTTCGGGGTCAGATGGTAAATTCAGCTTGCTAACCGCAAGGCCCATAATCCTCTTGTGCAAATCCTTTCTGAATTCACGCATTCTCTTCAACGTCGATTCGCCGACACGCAACAACCGATAGAGCGCAGTAAATGCACGAAAAGCGGACACAGCGTCTTCGAACCAGCGAAGGGTCATCCACATCAAAGCAGGTGTCAGGCATACTGTTACAACCGCGTATTGCCACATAAAAGCGACAGTGGCTGCCCAGACACAGAGGCCGGATATCAGTCCATAGGTGAGCTTGTATTGGGCGATCTCATCCCAGGTATCGAAGATGGGTCCGGTCTTCTTAAAGTTGTGGACGGCGATGAAAGTGGTAACGAATATGGGAAGCCAGAGGAGAAGGCCTGGCAACGAAATGCAGAAAAGGCAACATGACCATAACAATCGTAAAATAAGTCGTGAAATTATAGTTTTTCTAGACAGAGGTCGTCGTATTCTGTCGTCTTTTATGCCCAATTTTGACAGTTGGTCTTGATAGCTCTGTTGTCAGAACGTGATTTATTTATGTATCCGAAATAGATGGAAAAGGAATTACCTTCAAATCTGCATGTAACCGTCGTAATTCCTGAATTTCAGCATCGTTCTCATCTGAAATATTGTCCTCGTGAGCTTTGAAGACCTCGAGGAATGAGCGACTGATCCGAACATAGTCCCCCAAGCTCATCATCGTCCCAAGAGGGGCATATATCTGTGCGGCGAGTTTCGCGGTACGGATATAGTCCCAGGAGGGCGCATCAAACGTCCCGCTGCTGATTTTATCGTGTAGTTGGACTGTCACGTTGCGTATGTTAGAAAACTCGACAGGAGCAAGTAACTCGGGGTTCCCCTAATATGAACGTGAGGGTTCAATTATTGTCTTTTGTATGCACAGATGGAACTGACTTTTGGAGTGAAAGTGAGGGGTTCATGAAATGTCACGAGAACGTCCGAACGGAAGTGTTGTCGATGCCTAAAAGGAAAGTTAACCAAGTGGGCAGAGGAGAACGCAGGGAATATATCTATACATATAGGTAATTGAGCAAGGTAAAACACAGATCTCAAAGCTAGGGTCGTCCTTATTCTGTGATAGAACATCGGACACGAGTCGAGCGACTGTAATAACACGGCGATGAATATTGTCAAGAAACAACAATCATTCCATACCTCCTGTCTTTAGAGGAGCAATAGTAGGGTGAAAGCGACTCATTCCCTCTGGAAACAAGCAAACTGCATCACCCAGTTCAAGTGCCTACATTTAGAATGACGGCCTGTCAATGAGAATTGAAAACACATGAAATGCCGACAGACTCGTATGAGATATTCCATGGCTGCCGTGTTGTCAGCGTCTCCATCGGCATGGTCTTTCCTTCTCTTGATGGGTACTGTTCCGGCTGATTCTATGAGCCAGCTTGTGAAGGTTTTGTGGCCGAACTGGGTCGCTTTTGCTGTGAGACGAAGCATGTTCCTTCTCTGAAGAAATGTCAACGCTCATTGAATGCGTAGACCCAAAAAAACGCAGTACGCTAGCTGGTATGGCAGTTACGAGAAGTCTGGAGAGCAATTGATCAGACGGCATGAAGAAGTATTCAGCGAGGGATGAAGGTATTACAAGGCGTCCGTTAAGGAGTTACTATGATTCGCGCAAACAATGCTGGGACAATTCTCAGCCGATTTATGGTTCCAGAGAGATTAAATTATATACCATGGTCTTCCTGTCTCTGGTACGACATGAGCATTCTCCACGACAATTGAACCATAGAAAATCTTGAGCACGAAACGGAAGAGCAGGCTAAAGACCTTGAGTGAAATGCAAGAACTGGAGAGGGAAGAAATACCGTATCAAAATGTAAGACCACGAAGTTGAAGTACCCTTGGGCATTTCCTGGCAGGAGTGACAGGACAAACGAATCAAGCCGACTCTCAAGGATTGTTCCGATCAAACTTGCGGTGATCGCGCTGATGAGAAAATCGAGTTGTATTGGTAGCTAGAAAGTAAAGTTGAAGCCATTATCTTCATTCGAAATTCCAGAATGACAGTGAAGGGGGTTACCGATGATTGAATCCATTTGACAACGGCGAAAATATTTTTGGTATACAAATGTTCGTTGTAATGCTTTTTTTATGATAGATGTGTGACGTTACGTGACATGGTCGTCTTATCACACAAGATCGCAAAAGCAAAAAAACGACAATGGAGGAGGCTCTTGCAAAAATTCGACCGCACACTTCATCTTCATTAGCCCACCAAAAAACGCCCGCAAATCTTTTGATTGCTATTGAATCTACATTCGGGGAACAAAACACAGAGGCTACACCTACGGCCTATTTTGCTGCCATTTTGACAACCCTTGACGGGACGATACAGAGGAAGGATGTTTCTTTGGAAGAGGGAGCGATTTTACCTGCGGAATTGTATCTTCTTGCCCTTGTTGCTCCTTTTGTTTCAGCACCCGTCATCCGCTCGAATCTTGACACACTACTTTCTCTGACATCGCCTTTGTTCCCTGCATTGAATCATTATGCACCAGCACTACGCTCACAGCTCGCTATATATCAATCGGTCTTTAAATCACTGGACAGATCCCAGCTGGAAGTCCAGAGTGTCAGACAGTCTTTCGCCTCTATTCTCCACCTATCTGTTGATCCACGACCTAAAGTCCGTAGGAAGGCAGCCGACCTGATAAAGGATTTATTTTCACACCCACCCACTCCTCTTCTTCGACATCCATATTCTGAACGGGTAGCAGAATGGATAAAGAACACTCTCACAGAGGCTGGCGCGATGCCCTTTGGGAAAGGAAAGGCTGCCGTACCTGGAGCAGAAGTTGCAATACATCTCCTTGCCTTTCTGAGGCCAATTATATCTAAGTTGCCTCCAGAGGTGCGTTGGACGCGTATTTATTTTTGCATCTGGACTTACTATCCATGTAGTCTATGCCTGTCATCACGAATCTGCTCCTCACGTTTCCACGTCTGGGAAACACGTACCTTTCTCAGTTATCTTACTCAGTCATGGCAGACATCTTTTCTGTCTCGATAGAGGACGATTCAACCCATATTGGAGAACAATTACCTGAAGTCCTGAAAGTCGTGCTCTCCTCTCCTCCAATGTCCGATTTTCTACTTTCTGCCAGTTGGGTGCAAGTCCTAAGCGGCGCATTGGTTGCCTTCAACACCGTCAATCAGAATAGCGCTTCTTTAGAAGTTGGTAGTGTTTGGAAGGCCGTATGGAAATTTTTAGATTCCCCAGACGCAAACTCTCGCAAAGCTTCGGCTCAATCTCTATCCGCCATCTCAACTTGCTTCTCCCCAAAACTGATATCAGCCGCTATTGCAGATCAGGAGAATACCTCCCTTCTTCGAAAAATTATCTTGCAAGTTACAAAAGCTCTCAACTCGCTATCGCACGCACAAGCAATTCCAGAATTACTATCCGTCATCTCGTCCATCATCGTGAACCTGAAGTATAGAGAAACCAAAGCAGCCCCAACGGCTTCAGAAACCCTTCTCATTCCTCTTGTCGTTCATATAGCTGACTTGAGGATATCGAAGGGTTTCGAATACAAGGAGGCGGCAGACGCCACGCTCTCGGTGGCAATGCGAGTGATAGGACCGGAAGTCTTGCTGAAGGCCCTGCCATTGAATCTAGAACCGGGCAGTCGGTATGTCCTGTATCCATTTGCAACGACTCTACTAGATTATTCCTCATAGCCTTCCCAGTGCTGAACCTAGAGCATTCCTCCTCCCCCTCCTTGCCCAACAGCATCCTTCACCACTTTCACACTTCATCTCCTATTTCGTGCCACTTAGCGAGAGAATGTTCGATTTACAACAGACGGCAGAAACGGAGGGTCGTCAGTCAGAAGCTAAAGTCTGGAAGGTGTTGATAGGTCAGGTGTGGGCCGGGCTTTCAGGTTATTGTTATGGATCGCCAAATCTTAAAGAGGTAGGTTTTTTTTTTTGGTTTCCGGTTTGTTCTCAAAGTCCCGAACCTAGTCGCTAAATCCTGCGCTCTGTCAACTTTTATCTCAACTCCTCTATGTTCAACTGGACCTTCGCCCTTCGATCCTCAAAGCCCTAAAGACTCTCGTCAATTCGAACCTTGCGATGACAACAGCTCCCCCAGTCGAAGGTGTTGCCTCGTCATCCAACTTGCTCACTCAACAAGAAGCCCAAGAAAACATGGACGTCCTGCGAAGCCAAGCCGAAAGTTGGCTGGCCGTGCTTTTCAACGTGTACAGTAGCGTAGGCCGAGATTCTCGCGGAATGGTTGGAGACGTCATCAACTCGTGGGTGTCAATAGCTGGTGAACAGGTCCGTCTGCCTTCAGTATCTTCTTTTTCAGAAGTAGTTTTTTTAAATAAATAAAAAACGATAGGAAACACGCAACGCTTTCCAGAAAGTCCTACAATTGTTCACGACCAACCTCTCTTTGGCGCAAAAAAATCCTAATCCCAATGTTGATCTAGGAAACGTGCCGACTACGGCACAGGATATCTTGATCTTGTTGTTACCGAATCTTCCACAGACGAATTGCGAGACACTCTTTGAGATTTCGTTGTCTGCTGATGTTCTCACTTGCAAGGATAACGGCGTTCAGAAGAGAGGATACAAGATCTTAGCTAAGCTTGTTGAGAGTGGCAGGGTCACCTTCGATACCGAGGACATCCTGAAGAAACTTGATAAAATGGTAGAAGGAGTAAACCCAGCCGCAAAGAAGGTTTGCTCTTCGTATTGTCATTAGTTGAAACGACGTATTCAGAAAACTTTGATAGGACCGTTTCAATGTCCTTACTGCCTTGGTCACCTCCCTTCCTTCGACGTCGTTGCATATAATACTCTCTCTCATCCCCGAGGCCGTTCTAGGCACGAAAGAACCCTCTGAAAAAGCGCGAACGGCTGCGTTTGACCTTATCGTCGCGATGGGCAAGAAGATGAGTGGTGGTGGTGTCGTAAAACGAAGCATGGTGGATGGGATGGACGAGGACGAAGCCGTAGATGCTGTGGCTAGTATCGAAGAGTTTATGACGATGGTTTCTGGGGGACTTGCAGGGGCGAGTCCGCATATGATCAGCGCGACTGTTACTGCTATTTCCCGGCTCGTCTTCGAATTCAGAGGTACGTTCGATTCGAGGTCGTAAATGATCCATAGACAAAGTTTTCATCTTAGACACCATCTCAACAAAGATGCACAACGAAATACTTTCGACGATGCTTGTCTTTCTCACCTCTGCCAATCGGGAGATCGTCAAATCCGTTCTTGGTTTCGTCAAACTTGTCGTTCACACCCTGCCTATAGAGTTCCTCCGGCCGCATCTCAAAGACTTGGTGCCCGCGCTCTTGAATTGGTCTCATGATCACAAGAATCACTTCAAGCTGAAAGTGCGGCATATATTCGAACGCATGCTCAGGCGGTTTAGTTGGGATGAGGTGTATGGATGTGCGGGTGAAGAGGAAGCGGTGAAGGTACTTGTGAATATTAAAAAGCGGAAGGATAGAGCAAAGAGGAAGAAGGCTAGTAGGGCAGGAGAAGAAGCTGAAGAGGATGAGGTTCGTCAATCGGCTCTTTTGTTGAGGGGCCCGACCCTCTTTGTTAACTAAATGATTTAGGTTCCCTCCGCCAAAGCTGCAGCTGGCGACGCTTTCGAGGATGTCTTGTATGGAAGTGAGAGTGAGATTGAAGATAGTGATGAGGACACGCATATACCTACTTCAGAAAAAAAGAATATTGGCCAAGGGGCACGACTTCGGCTGGATGATGATGAACCAATGGATCTACTTCAAGGGGCTGCTGTAAAGATCACAAGTAGGACGTGTTTCTCTGTATATGTGATTTCATGAGCTGACGATGGTCTGCTTTTGTAGACGTCAAGTCGAACCGCCGTAAGAAACCTGGACAAGATGCGTCGCACTTTAAAACGGATGGAGAGACGGGAAAGATGGTCATTGATGAAAATAGCGACTCAGATGCCGTGGAGGAGGCAGCAGCCGCTAGAGATGTAGCCGGCGGTGCTTATCAAGAAGCAATCACTTCGGTCGATGGTTTCACTCGCACGCCAAGTGGTCAAGTCAAGTTCAACAAAGACACGAAGAAACGGAGGAGAGAAGAAGAGGCCATGGATGTCGACCTGGACGTGCACGAAGCGGCTTCTGGGAAAACCAAGAAGACAAAAAAGAAAGAGGATTTCAAATTCGGACATGAGTTCAAGGCAAAGGCAAGTTGTTGCGTAGATAACCCCCCATCGTATACTCAGTTTTCATATTTTTCTCTGATTTTAGAAAGCTGGAGGTGATGTCAAGAAGGGTGGGACGGATCCTTACGCTTACATGCCCCTTGCCCAAGCAGCGAAAGCTGGACGTCGCGGTCGTCAAATTGGTATTACAGGCAAACGATAGTTCATACTTTTACAGAGGAAAAACCATACAAACGTTAGCGTTCGGTGCCATTAACTACTACTTACTGGAAGTCGAAGTGTGTTGATTCAATGGTAAATGCAACTCCCCTTCCCAATTCCCAGCATCGATATGAATAGGTTTAAAAAGTTCATTCAGCCCTTGCTGTCGGCTGACGGAGGGATCTGCAAAAGGAGGTCATTGTGCAACTTGTTCAGATCATGCAACGTATCATACATCCGTCGCGATTCATGGATGCATACAAGCGAGTCCTAACGGGAGGCAAGCAGGGCCATCAAGGAAATATCGAGGGCAACCCGTCAACATCCTGGGAAAGCGGGTAAAATTTATAAGCAACATACGCATCAATTCGCCTGTTTTGGAAGAAAGACTTTTAAGTTGACGCGCACGTTGCTCCCTTCGACATGAAATTCTCGGGTATCACTCACAGGCTCCCTAAAAACGGTTGATAGGGCGCACTTTTTGCAATTTCTGTCTCAAAGATTCAAAATGCGGCTTCTGAGTCTTTATTTCCTCATTTGGATTTTACGCGTCACAAGATCGTCACGTCTCGTGATGTTTGTCGATAACCATCACCTACAAGAACATTCGGTGACCGTCCTTAAGGACCTCGAATCGGTGTTCGACACTCTCACACCGAACAATCGGATCTGATTGGCACAACTAAGCAGACAAGATCTGGTAAGGAGAACAAGGAAATAAAACCAATCTGACGGTTTGCGCTAATGGATCATTATGGATGGAAGTCAGCTCCGACTTTAGAAAGACACTTGAATGTCAAACCTTTGAATGCAGTGCGTAGACAAGTGATAAGTGAGATCCCTTGCTTTTCCAAAATATCTTTATACCTGTTAACTATTTGTGTCAACCCGCAGCCAGCACGCTCACCTTGCGTTTGAGTACAAGCCGCTGCGACCCAATCTAAATTTTACATGATGCAGGATAGAGATCCTCCCCGGAAGGCCGTGGTTTTGTATGTCTTCCGCACGGCGGATATGCAGAGACTAAACTATTGCAATTTTGCAGAGTCATGGGCGCTATTGGAACTGGTACATCTTGACTGATCCTCTTCGTGTTTACAAAGTTGAATCTCCTTGAAATTTCTAGGGAAGTCCACGGTGAGTACGACAAACGTCTATGCAGTGGCTAAGCTTACGTTTGACTTGCACTGTTGCAGTTCATCAAACTTCTTACCAACGACAACAGCGTTCATATCGGAGATACCCCGGATTCAGAAACGGTTGATATCCAAGAATCGATTTACAAAGACGAGAATACTGGTGTTTTTGTGACGCTCGTCGACACACCTGGGTTCGGTGACTCCCGCCACGGCATTACCGGTACCGATGTCCTTCAAAAAATTGTTCAGTTCTTGGAGCATGAGTAAGCGCCATTTGATTCCGTTTGTTTGAACGTTCATTGATCATCAAACCACAGCGGAGAGAAAAGGCTCAACGGCATCATCTACATGCACCGCATTTGTGACCTCCGAGTAGGCGGTTCTGGAAAGAACCTCGATATGTTCAGGCAGCTTTGCGGGGATAATAACCTTAGCAATGTTCGAATTGTCACCACCAATTGGAACCGCGTGGATGAAGAAGAGGGAAACTCGTGCGAAGCAGCTCTACGTGCTGGTCCTTTCAAAACTCTTGTCGATGGAGGTGCCCATCTCGTTCGCCAAGACCAGGGAATCACGTCTGCCCAATCCATTATTTCTGATCTCATCTACGAAGAGCCGCTCATGGTGCAAATCCAGGAAGAGTTGAGAGATGGAAGGACCTTGGGAGCCACATCGGCTGGTGCAATTCTCAATCAAGAAATAACAGAATCCATCGAAAAGCATTTGGCGGAATTGGTGAGATCAGAGAAACTGAAGGAGGAATTGAAGGAACAAAAGGAGGAATTGGAGAAACTGAAGGAGAGATCGGAGAGACAGAAGAAGGAGTCGGAGAGACAGAAAGAAGAATTGGAGAGACAGAAAAAGGGGTCGGAGAGACAGAAAGAAGAATTGGAGAAACTGAAGGAGAGATTGGAGAGACAGAAGGAGGAATTGGAGAGACAGAAGGAGGAATCAGAGAGACAGAAAGAAGAATTGGAGAAACGAAAGGAGATGTTGAAGGAGGTATTGGGGGAACTGAAGGAACTAGAGGAACTGAAGGAACTAGAGGAATTCGAGAAACAGAACAAGGAATTGGTGAAGGAATTCGAGGAACAACACATGGAATTCGAGAAACAGAACAAGGAATTCGGGAAACGGAACAAGGAATTGGAGCAAAGGAACAAGGAATTGAAACAAGAGAACGAGGAAATCAAGAAACAGATTGAGGAAGCAGCGAGGATCAAGGACGACACCATAAAGCAGCTGGAAGCAGAACAACGGCTGTTATTGCAGGAGATTCTACATATGAAGAGGGATCGAGATAAATTGAATTCAGTGACGTTAGCACTTCTTGGTGTCACTATGTCGCTGGAGCAGGTGTAATGGTTACCACCAGCGTGCTGCCATTAACAGCTGCTCTAGCGGATGCACCAACAGTTCTTTTGAAAGGCTTGGAATGACACATTATATTTGGTCGGCTTTTTGGGTAATTTGGACTGGTCTCCCTACGGTATTTGTATATAGTTGCAATGTTTCTGTATATCGCGGGTTCAACTGTTACTGGGTCTGGAAGCCATTGAAAGGTTCTTTGTAAAGGTAAGAGAAAACAGATAATCTCAGCTGTTGGAAAATTCCAACAGATATTGCCAGTCAGGTGGGGAGAGCCGAGGTGGCTCACCATGGTTCTGTGCAACCTGAAGCTGGGAAGGAGAAAAAGGAGGCCGTAACTATGACGCTTTCTCAGTGTTGGAAGGGCAAAAGAGGAAGGTAAGGAGTCGGCGAAATCCAAGCTGGATCAGCACTTTACTTGGGGCGAGGGCGTGATAACGAGCTTGAGTTCAGTATTGAGATCTGATCCTGGTAGTTGAGACGATGGCATGGGATATTGATTCCTTAGATATGTGCCTTGATAACATCAGGTGTGTTCTCATCGATCATAATATTCACTTCGTTCGCTCTCCAAAATCTTCATATCGCCTACCGATTTCAAAGGTTGAATACGCCGTACAAGAGTTTGACAGGGTATGTAAAAAAAATTGCAGACAAAGCGAGTAGGCTGCCATTCCGAACTTCAAATTTTAAGCAGAGAGAGGGCACCTCCAACATAGGGAAACCACCGGATTTGAGTCTTCGCTTTCATTCGGTTTCAACGAGGGGTCTCGGCTGCTTTAAATTGCTTTTCCTTGACATCCGAATATTCTTAATGCCCATACTGCGTCGAATTCGAATCTCCGTGTCCACTACAATGTAAGGGTCAGTCAAGTAATCTTTGTATACCCATGAGCACGTACCTACGCCCTACCAAAGATCCTCAATGGCAACATGGTGAATAAAATATTCATCGAGTCTCGCTCGACAATGTGATTCATAGTGTAGTTAACTGTAGTGATCAGAGAAATTGGAGGGCACCATGTGATGTATAATACACTGCAAAACCAGGATTAAAAAACCGAAATCTATTCAATGTGCACCACTGCAATCAATGAATCAGTTCACAAACAAAGTAAAACCATACTGCTCAACCCACCTTCTGCCTTGACACGGACAGTCAAATCTGACCCATTCGGCCGGATGATCCCATAGCCTTTGCTACGTGCATGGGATATACAATCTTCGTCGGCCCAATGGTAAGCTGCCAGATACAGTCTAGCACACTTGTTTTTCATTCCCATCGCGGCGAGGCTCTTTGACACGCGTTGCAACTGACTGTCGATATGCACCTGAGTTTGTTAAGCCCAGTTAGTTTTGATTGCAAGATCTTTGATGACTCACCTTCGTCATTCGGAATTTGGTCTCTAAAAACACTATGCGACCATCCGACAGCTGATATATTCCCTCCCATTCGTGAACTGTGTTTCCCCCTCCATTCTTGACCACTCTCGGCAATTCTGTTACCTTTGGATCTTCTCTTTCCAAAACTTTCTTCAAGGCAAGTGCCGTCTTCTCCTCGAAAACACAATCCCACACTTGTTCCCTCGTCATCCCTTTCTCGGGGTTTCCTTTCTCAGGGTAAGGCAAGCCGGAGCCCGCGACTTCATAGATGACGTTGGGATCGATCTTTTTAACCTGATCAGGATGAATGGCGTGTCCGGTTTCAGGGTCGAGCAGAAATTGTTTGGGTTCCGACAAGAATCTGGTTATTGCCTCGGCGGACTTGAATTCATGTGAAGTAGCCATCCTCCAGGAAGGAAATATGAGACGCAACGTTACAGGGTATCCTTTGATCAAAGATGCAGAGTTGTAGTGGACTGCACTGGTGGAGATAGCACGAAGAAACATGTTGAAAATGAGGCTCACCAGTCTGATGCTTGTATTTAATAAGTTAATACCAGGCCTTTTCAACGTGAACTTCACGTGCTTTAATGTGGCGTCCGGGTGGTGGTGGTGGTGGTACTGGTATGAGCTACATGGCACCGATTACGCCAACTAGGAAGGGATTCGCACAAGACACGGGAACTATACCAAGGTGTTATCGTATTCCAATCAAGTCCGGTCAGTGGGCGACAATATTTTCCGAAAAGAGTGTTACACATGTGGTAGAGGAGAGGTATTCATGTGTAACCTGGGGTCGAGAGCACCCTCACCGTCGTGCATTTGCACAAAGCATTCCAGACCGCATCTCTAGAATAGTTTTTGTCCTCCGGATGCGGATCGAATGCCGCCGTAATCGGGTCACGTTGCTAATGCGTCCGAGGTGGCTCACCGTCACGGGTTCTGAACCTGTGAAGGAGGCCGTATGACGCTTTCTCAGACGTCAAGGGGTGAGGACAGTTCCTAGCTGGTGACCGACGCGAACTTCTGGGAGTAGTCCAAAACTCGGTCGTGCTCAAGTCATGCTCGAAATAACCTATATTATACGGCCTTTTAATTCCGCGAATTTAGTAGTGTACATGTACATAATTACATTCCTAAAGTTTTGCTTAGACGGTACTATCTATTCTGAAATAAGTTAGACTCATATGAGGCATCAGTCGATATCAAATCCGGGAGAGTTTCTCTTGAGAAAAGTGAGGTGAGCTACAGTTTTTCAAGAAAAGCTCTTGCGCGTACCTTTGGCTCCACTACGTCGAAATCTGCGGATCCAACAACTCTGCCAGAGTGAGCATCTACATAGACCTCACGACTAGCAAAGTTCCCATCTTTTCCAATTTGAACGGCGTGAACCAATGCAGCAGAACCGTCCGGCAATGCATAATATCGAAGCTTCACGGGTTCTCCGCTATAAGAACCACCGAAAGTTTTTGCTGCTATTTGGATGGCATCGGAAACCCCGACACTTGCACTCGGGGAAGCGATGGATTCTGTAACAACGTCAAGTGCCTATACAACTCCTGTGAAGAAAGGGAACTCACCTAGGTGAACGAATGACGAGCCTAATGCAATGATCTTTCCTTTGCTATTGAGGACAAGATTTGCGACAGCATTGATGAAAGGATAATCATCCTTTGAAAGGCATTTTAAAAAATTGCGACGCTTAAGAATGACGACGGGCAGGACGTACATGAACTTGTGAAAGGTAAGCATACTTGGCTGTATCTGTGGAATAGCCACTAGAATAAGCGACCTCCCCATCGTGCAAGCCAAGCTCATGCTGCACGATAGCAACCGCAGTTTCTTCAAGATTGGCCTTCAGAAAGTTCGACGGTACATCTCGACCTTCACCATACGTCTGATGAAGGGTTGCGTAAGAAGAGGCGGCTTAATCATTACAACAAGAAAGTTACCTTGTATTGCATGGGAGGTTGATAGAAGCCAGTGATGGCTGGCAGTGAGGGACTGGCAAAAGTTGAACCATAAGTAATCTGAGTGGTCATGGTAGGATATGTTGTAAGTATTGCAAGTAAGCAAAGAAGCATTGGATATGTTGTTTATTTTATAGTGTTGCAACGGATGTCGAGATGAGGTCATCTTTACCTCGGGTCTACATCTATTTGTCATACAGCGGATCCGCAGACACAACTGTAGTAGTTTGAATACACCCCACGCCGCTTACAAAACGATTTCTTATCAAGAATCTTTCTTCCGTGATGTGTACATGAACTACCTGTGCAATCCGTACAACTCGCTGCATTAAAGGTCGGGTGAAAGCTGAGTCAATTGCCGATTAGTACGCTATTTAGTACCTACTACGTAGCCGTAAAACAAACTAGATGAATTCTTCGAAGCCAAATGACTACCCATACAAACTCTGATCATGAGGCGTGCCAAACAATCCATCTCTCCAGCTGCCAGGCTGCTTCCAAAGAGAAATTTCTTTCCCTAGGATCCTGGCTGTCACAGAGGCCAAAAGACCCGCGTCAGCACGGTTATCACCTTCGAGCACGAATTGCACAAGACATGCAGTAGGGATATTCCATTCGTTTTGCGTAGAGATGGAGGCGAGGATGCGTCTCGTCAGCCCGCCTCCTGGGATGAATGGGACCTCTGACGTTGAAGAAAGTTGAACTCCTTCATGTGCCAGGAAGGGGTTTGAGTGGACTGGGGATGTGTAAAGAGGGATAGGAAGCTTTGATAAGTTGTGCAATGGTGTTCCAGTGAAATCTGATGTGTTCAATGGGCGAATATGATATGTTGGTGTCCTTGTTTTTGGCCCGGATGAGTATGTGGATGCAACTGAGTTGAAAATAGATCATTCACTTACAACATCTGCAAGTCAGTCCTGTTAGACAAATCGACACCTGATAGGAATAATACAGCGCTCGGCTTGGAGCGCTTAATGAATTTAAGGAGGTCCAAGATAAATTCATCTTTCCTCGCCTACAGAGAATGAACATTCATTAGCTCAAGGGATAAACTAAAGCCAACCTTCAAAACTGGAGATCTCTGCTGTACCACGACTAGATCGACATCGGCACGACCAAAGACTTTTAAACGCTAAGTGCCTTTGACTTTAACACTTGCATGACGGGAGTGCTTACGCTCAAACGGAGTAGTGATACCATTTTGGCCATCCTCTCTTGCACCAACTACTGGAATAAAATATTTAGGATCAAAATCACCAATCTTTCCTAACGATAAACTCGTAATGAGAAGATCAACGGCAAGCTGTCCAATGTTCGCCGTTGAGACGATTGGCTACCATGGATTGAAATGTGTTTCAGCTTGTCGATCTGATTTTCAATGAAAAGCTACAACTGACAATCACAATAGTTTTTCCTTCAATGTGTTCATCCGTTGCGTGGAGGAAAGACATGGTTGAACGTTGATGACAATGAAGTTGACCGGCCCACTGCGGCACGGTTCTGCTCTACACCATTATGTCAAAATCAAAAAAAATACAACCAGTATTGTAATCGGTCAGTCCATTACGTACACAATGTCAAATCCCAATGAACGTAAAACCAGAACAGATGACAAATATTCATGAAGTTTATTACACCTTACTTCCAAAGGAGTGAGGATTGTCGGCATAGGGATATGTTGGCACGTTGGGATGCGCCAATGGGTAGCTTTCGTCTTGGGGATTGACACGTTGGTAGACAGGTGCAACTTTAAGGAACGGGGCAGGACCTCGTGTTTTCTCGGCATCGAGATATCTCGCATATCGGTTCACAATGTAGCATGCATCTTTACAACATAGATCAGAACACCATTTCTTGAATTACAGCAAAACGATTGGGAACTTACAAAGTTGGATCAGCAAAGGGACGATGGCCTGAGCAATTACGTATCCCTGAGGGATAGTTTTGTACACCTTTAGGGAATTGCAGTAGTCGATTATTGTTGGATCGGTCGATCCATTGACACATTGATAGAAGGTCTGATTGCGTGTCTTGTAGAAGGTGACAAGGTACCAGATACCAGCAGCAAATTGGAATCCAGTTGCGAAGCAAAGCAAGATATAATAGGTTTTGATGAATCGATTTCTACGGAAAACGGCACCAAGAAATCTAGGGATCGATGGTGAGCATTCAAGGTCACTCTCTACTTTGATATCATACCCTATCAAGCCGACAATGGCAGCGGCTGTGTATATTGAAGCCACAAAAACTACAGTAATTTTCATGGTCTTGGTGAGGGTAGAAACTGAACGGAGTCCGGCCAATAATAAGCAAAATATTTCTTAACCATGAAACCCGATACTCACTATTATTCGAACCGTACCACAGTGCCCACCATAGCAGCCCGGCGAAACCGCCACAAGCCAGGAGTTGGAGGAAGGAAATAACAAACACACCGAGTCTGAGAGGAAGGCAACAGAGGAATTTGGCCATGGTAGACGACTGGAATGAAAACGCACTGAAAAACGGTGTGCGGAGACCACGACTTTATATGTTTTGCAATTGCTCTGCGGGCTACACTGCCTCGAGGCTGAGTTAATTGGCATTGCCATTCTTGGCAAGACATGTGGTGACGAGTGCCGGGCCGGGCCGCCTAAGATGATCGATATCTTTGTGCTTTTAGACAAAACCAGTGTATCTCTCACCCATCATGCAAAGACATAGCTTTACCGCACTCAATTCTGCATTTGTAGTCGATTCGGAATACCAGTTTGTTAAAGAACTTGGACAAGGCGCTTATGGATGTGTGGTAGCCGCTCGACACCGAAGGTCTGGTGAAGGCTGCGCTATCAAGAAAATCACCAACATCAATACGAAGGTGGATGCGATCACTCAGCTTTCAAAGTTTTTCAAAAAAGCTCACAGATGTTTTACAGAGGATCCTAACAAAGCGATGCCTGAGAGAGATCAGGTTTGTGGTCATCATTGACTACGATGCTTGCGCCTGCTCATCGCGTTATGATCAGGTTGCTACACCACTTCCGTGGCCACAAGAATGTGATTTTGCAGGCATATGAGCATCACGGTGCCCAATGATTGAATTTTCTTTAGATCACCTGTCTCTACGACATGGATATCGTTTTTCAACCCAGTGGTAATTTCGATGAAGTATATTTATACGTGAGTAATCATAGGCTGTCATTTCCTAATCTTTTTACAATACCAATACAGGAAGAGCTGATGGAGGCCGATTTGCACGCCATCGTGAGTTTTAATAAGTCCTGACTTGCTATGCTGTTAACCTTTTGACGATGCTATGCAGATCCGCTCCGGCCAACCATTGACTGATGCCCATTTCCAGTCTTTCATTTACCAGACTCTTTGTGGTCTGAAATATATCCACTCTGCCAACGTTTTGCACCGCGATTTGAAGCCAGGAAATCTTCTTGTCAACGCAGATTGCGAACTCAAAATTTGCGATTTCGGTCTTGCTAGGGGTTACACTCCTGGTGGAGGAACTTCCAGGGCTGCCGGCAACCAAGGGTTTATGACTGAATATGTTGCCACGCGCTGGTACAGAGCGCCCGAAATCATGTTGAGCTTCGCCAATTATGTCAGTTATCTTTCCGGTCCATTTTATTTTGCCTTCTAACAAGGTCACAAGTCCACCGCGATCGATGTATGGTCTGTGGGCTGCATTCTCGCTGAACTTCTCGGAGGAAAACCTATCTACAAGGGAAGAGAGTAAGTTGAATTGTCCAAGCTAAATGTCTAACTCTTTTGTTGACACCCCTCGAAGTTATGTCGACCAACTTAACCAAATCCTTCACTACCTTGGGACTCCATCAGAGGACACCTTAAGACGTGTTGGGTCTCCTCGTGTGTGTTCGCTTGCCTTTTTTTAAAAAAAATAAAGGAATTTAATTGTGATTAGGCCCAAGATTATATTCGATCTTTACCGATCAAACCTCGGGTCCCATTTTCCACACTCTTCCCCACCGCAAATCCACTTGCGATTGATCTGTTGTCACAGATGCTGTGCTTCGATCCTGCCAAGCGCGTGAGCTGTGGACAGGCGCTTAACCACCCTTATTTGCAAGTGTGGCACGACCCCGCTGACGAACCTGTTTGCGATTCCGTGAGTAAAATAGCTCGCTCTGATGGTATCATGTTTATTTTTCCCTCCAGAAATTTGACTTTGGTTTCGAGGAGGAAGATAGTATTGAAGGAATGAAGAAACTCATTGTTGCTGAAGTGAACTCCTTCCGTGCAGAAGTGCGTGCCCAGGCAAGGGCCGCGGGACAGATGCGTCGTCAAGAAAGGTTGAGCAAAACTCACTTGAGATATAGACATGTCGCTAATACCCATCCCAGCCTTCCCATGCCGTCTCGAGACGAAATCATTAGCTCTCCTGTGCAAGAATATGGCCCTCATCATGGAGCGACTTCAGGTTTTACCACTGGACATAACAGTTATCGACCCCCAAGTCCGATCATAGACGATCCTAGCGAGGAATTGGAGCGCGAACTAGCTAGTACCCACATCGGAAACCGTGCATAGATACCTCTTCTCTCTCTTCGTTTAGTTTCGGTATTCGAAGAAGTTATCTGGGAAAGATATACATGGCTGCCATGCATGGGCGCCGCATACCTCTTTTTGATTCTAACGTTGTGGACACTACCTGTTAGTGTTCGTTTAATACACTGCCTTTTAGTATCGATATGTTGTAAATGTTCCAGTTTGCTTTATTGTGACTACTTGTTCAATATCTCAGAGATACCTCTTTGAATGATAGAATCGATTAAGAATGTGAAAATAAAATTCTCCAGTAAATCAACACCAAAAAGTAAGATTTATTAGTTCTCGTCTTCAGACTCTTCCTCAGAATCCTCATTCTCTCCCTCGCTGTCACTAGAATCAGGGGGATTCAATCCCTTGGCACAATTGATGAATGCCTTCACTTTCTCTATATCCTTCCCTGTTTGATTCTCATTTTCGACACCCCCACTTACATCGACAGCCCAAGGATGCACCTTTGCGATTGCGGCCGCCACATTCTCCGGGTTCAATCCACCTGCCAAGATGATAGGTAAAGGGAATGTGCTCTTCTTCGATTCTTCATCGGTCACAGGCGCCACCGGCGGCGAAGGAGCTGACAGATCGGAAGACAGAGCGGCTTCTGTGGATGAGGACGAAGCGGCCTCGTCTTCGACTTTGGTCGCTGGTTGCACAACAGTGGTGACAGTGTGGCCACTCGTTTTCTCTTCCCCTCTATCAGAGTACGCATTCACAACGATCTCACCATCCTCAACCACCTTCTTTGCCAAATCCCAATCAAAGACCTTGCCGCTCCCACCACTAACGCCGCTCTGGTCATCTCTCAAGCTGTCGAGGAGAACAAAGTGGTGGGCACCGCCACGCGTTATGCCTTCCACACCTTTTCCTGACGAGTCGACGTGGAAAACGCGGATAACAGGAACGGGGATGTGGTGCGCCCAGTCGATCGGCTCTGATCCGTGCAGTTGGACAATGTCCAGTTGGACTTTGGAGATGATACGAAGGATGGTATCTAGAGACGAGTCTTGGAAGACGCCAACGAGCAGTGGACGCGTGCTGATGTGAGAGAGGGAGAGTCGAGTAGCTTGTGTCGTAAGCCATGGCGTGCTATCAGATGCCATTTCGTCCGTTGTCGCCGAAGAGCCCGATTCTTCAGATTCTCCAGCACCGAACCGCAGCGCACGGATAGCTTGGGAGATCTCTTTCGCCGTCTCGATGTCGATCACCCGTTTGGACTTTTCGACGAACATGAGACCGAGCAAGTCAGCACCGGCTTCGGCCACGGCCACGGCCTCTTCCTTGGATCTGATTCCGCATATCTTCACCAGAGAAGGCTGTGAGGCCCAAGTTGGCGGAGAAGGTGATGGAGGGATCGAGAGCAACTCCTTGATGAACACAGCTGTGTCCTTGGCGCGCATCAAGCTTTCTCCGATGAGGACAGCACTAACACCTTCAGATGCATACCGTTTCACGTCCTCTGAGCTAGCAATGCCACTGAGAGCACAAAAAATAACATCCTTCCCTTTGACCATATCGCTCAGACGGCTCGTCGTGCCCATGTCGACACGAAAATCGTGCAGATTTCGATTGTTGACACCGATGACCTTGGCGGGTAGTGAAAGAGCAAGTTCCATCTCCGTTGCGTTGTTTACCTCGACAAGAGGCTCCATACCGAGCTCCAAACTGAATGCATATAGATCTCGAAGCAAAGACTCTGGTAGTGTGCTGACGATAAGCAAAATGGTATCCGCTCCCCATAAGCGTGATTCGAGGACTTGGTATCGGCTCAAGATGAAGTCTTTCCGGAGTATGGCTGGACGATTTGGAAGATGAGCAACAGCTTGGCGAGCGTGGAGCATGTCCTGCAACGAGCCAAGGAACCATTTCGGTTCGGTCAACACAGAGATCGTATGGGCCCCTGAGAGCGCGTAAGTCAACGCTTGCGCAGCAGGGGAAGTAGAAACAGATATATGCCCTTTGGAGGGTGATGCGCGTTTAATTTCGGCGAAGAGGGCTGGTCGGCCAGGAATCGTCTGCTTTACTCTTGGAACAAAGGGCAGCAATGTCGGTGCAATATTAAGCGAAAGAAGAGTTTGTAGATCTGCGAGTGTCGAGCCAGGGGTTTTCTGCGCTTTCGAGACATCATTGAGTCTTTGGGAACAAATCTCCTCGAGAATAGAGGCTATTTTGCTAGTCGCCCCTGGTTTGGAGGTTACGTTCTCAGGAAGTGCTTCGAACGGAAAAGGTGGGAGGGTATTGTCCAAGACTCGGGCCTCAGGGTTTTCTTCCCAGAGGCCTCCACGTAGGGAAAGGAAATTCTTTATCAGTTCATCTCCTCCCTCACTAAGGATGCTTTCAGGATGATACTGAACAGCCTCGACCGTGTACTTTCTATGGCGGATTCCCATAATAACACCGGACTCTTCTGTGGCAGCTGTGATGGCAAGATCGGCTGGTACAGTGCTAAGAGCAGCACTGAGTGAATGATAACGAATAGATTTGATGCCCTGGGGAATTCCCTTGAAGCAACCTCTGTTGTCGTGTCGTACTCGGCTGACTTTGCCATGCATAATTTCTCCGGCGTATCTAACCGAGTGAAGTAATAATATGAAATCGAGGGCTGCAATGCCAAAATGCGACACTCACGCTATATTTCCACCATATAGATCGACCAAACATTCTAAACCCATGCACACCCCAAGGATTGGAACCTTTCCTTGGAAATACTCGATTGCTGGTTTTGAGATTCCAGAGTCTGTATTCGGGTGTCCTGGACCTGGGGAGATGATCAGGTACTTGATTTTCAGCTTCGGAAATAAGGAGGGGGAGATGGCGTCGTTTCGAATGACGGTGACATCTGCGCCGTTCAAGCAAAGTTGTTGGTAGAGATTCCAAGTGAAGGAGTCAAAATTGTCGATCATAAGCACATCGAGCACTTTATCGAGATTCTGGGGTAGTGCTGCAGAAGACATTGCTTAAACAAATAAAATGTCGTCCAACGGGTTGTAACAAAAAAACTTGAAGCGAACGTTAATCTACGTTAATCTGTGACCCAATTAGGGAGATCAGGTCCTTCAAGTTGCCGGCGATCCAGATGGGTCTGGTGATTTAAAGTACCACCTACAAAGTTTACCGGCTCGATGCCACCCTGTTGCTACCACAAAGTTGACCTTGGTGGGCTTGCCTAGTACTAATCTCTAGAATTATATAAAAAAAATAAAAAAAGAACATGACACTTCCGGAATCCGAAGCAATATTATGTAATGGACGCGTGAGCCGCAGTCATTGCTGTCGGCTCTTTCTCTCCTGCGACTAGTACTTCAAAGTTTGTCTGTGCTCCTTCAGATCTTTGTCCTTTCACTCTTCTCTTTGACAGTGCTTCACGTTGCGCTGGATGCCAGGGTCATCCATTTTGCGGCCAGAAAACGGTGTTCTGAGGGTTGTTATGGAAGGCGTTCTTCGCGGCATCACCAACACTGGGTGAGATTGCACGCAACGGAAAGGACGTTCCTACAGTCTTCATTTGCTTCCGGGTCTACCCTTGACTTGGCAAAAAATGGAAGTAGGTGTGCACCTCACTCGCCATAGGTGCACCCCTCCCCAAAAAAAATCTCCCACCGCACAGAGATCTCAATCATATATAAAACTCACACACCAAGGTTCTTCCACTTGAAAACTCGAACATGAATATGCGAGCAGGATATGAATAAAGGCAATACCAGGAGTGAGAGCGGGACTGGGAATCAGATATAGAGTTCAATTGACAAACGGTAAGGATAAAGTGTGCATGTGAGTCGTGTCCCTAGAAAGTCCAGTACAAGTAACCAACCCACAACATACAGTACTCCCGAGAGGCGCAAAGTAATGGCCCATGAGCTACGTACAATGACCGTTGATACTTACACTAATAACGTGGAATCGCAATCTTTGTGCCGGCTCTGTCCAGTGCACACCCACCGGCCATATGTCCTACGAATTCCTCCACTTTCATCGTCCCCTGAACGCCGGCCACAACCCCTGCCACCGAAGCAGTTCCATCACCCGAAGGCAGGTATTGGAACGGCGCACAGAGTTCGCTTGCCCCAACGGTACCGTGGTGTGCGAGATGGTGGGCTTGCGAAGTAAGAGTCTCATGGATACCGTGGACCACCCCATGCCCTCCATGGCTCGCAGCATTTGCCAATTCAGCAGCGTGCGGGGAGAGATGATGGGCGGCATCGCCAAAAACAGTGGAAGCAGCGTCGGCCGCCCCTACAATTGCCTGGCCAGAGAGCGAGTCCACACCTAACGGTATGGCAACGCTCAAACCCATCGTCCCAATACCCACTGCCATCCCTATGCCGACGTCCCTCTTCCGTCCTCGTGGCACAGAAATGTTGCGAGACCTGCACTCCTTTTCGATGAGTCCCTTCTGATTGCCTAGGACAACCATCTGGCGAAAAGCATAGGCGGATGAAACCAGGGTTACCCCGCAAGAGAATGGTGCTGCTCCAAGGCCAGCGCCCATGGCGCAGCTACAAGCCATAATTTGCAAACACTTCTGGTGGTGCTTTTTCTTTAGCTGACGATCGCTGCATTTGGCTTTGTCTTTTAGATGTCGAGCGTATTTGTCGGAATCGAAATTAAATGTATCCCTGGGGCCCATGTCTGGAAGGCAGAAATGGACAAGGCAAGTAATTTTGGTCGGTGAAATATGATTAGCTCGTAGGCATTTCTTTCATCTTTATAGACTCATCAGTAGCTGTACTGGAAATCATGAAACCCTCCCGTTGACCATTGCGCAAATTCAGCGCGCCCCAGGATTTTTTGGCGGTGGTCGAGCAATAGCAAGCTATTGTGTGCGGTTGGAACGGTTGACGGGCGTCAATGGATTTCAGCCGTTTGAACAAATAATTGACTTGGCACAGCCATTTATTACATTATAATAGGTTATGTATAAGTCGCATGCAATACCACAGGTTTTCAAGTAGAAATTTACTTTTAGACTATAAATGGTTGTGCCAAGTCAAAAATTGGGATTTAATCAATGGATCACAGTCATTTACATATTTGTTCGATTCAAAATTGTGCCTAGCATAGCAAATGTCATGTATGCAGTGATATATTAATACATATCATAAGCGCTAACATTTGTACAGTGGCTGTACTGCACCCCCAGCGCCAAAATCGCGCAAATTTTCAAAGTTTGGGGCAGCGAGACAGGCGACACAAAGGTGACATGTAGTAAACCTTCCAAAGGCCATCAGAGAATGCCCAGAGTCGCCTGCTCTATTCACCGATGGATGGATAGGCGAGGGACTTACCTAAAGATTCAAGAAATGCTTTTACTGCTCTGTTCTTCTTTTCTTTTCTTTTCATCCATTCGAGTGTCTCTTTCACGTCGTCCTCAGTGAGCTCATCGTCGGCGTCGGCGCTCTGACATATTCGACGTCAGCTTAACAATAATATTAATCTTCAACTCAACGGATTATGACGAACTTTGCAACCTTTGCCTTCTAGTGGACCTGTCTAATTTTTGCAAAGAATTTAGTCACCCTATCAGGATTCCTTTCATCTAGTACCCCCAGGTTCATTTGGCTGAAACCTTTCCTCCGAAAATGGTGACGCTTTTCTTACTTTTGAGCTCTTTGTTGCTAGTAGGTTTCTGAAGAGCATACAATTTCTCACCGTAAGGGAGCTACATTCAACGGTAGTCGCAGAACTCATAGCAACAAGTCGATGAAGGTTTGGGTCAACTAAGACTTGCGTTCTAACTTCTCGCTCAGCAAGGAAGCTTGATTGACTTATCCCACGGCGGGCATTTCCTAATGTGGACATTACGCCTCCTCCTCTGACTTATCGTTCTCAAGCACGCATATCGCATATACCATAACCTATATGGCCACTCAACACATTCCTTGATTTTACGACTGTCGCGACCGCGAACGCCCACATCCCTGCCTTCTGGACTTTCCGATTGCATCTGGACGATTTGTAGAATTAATCCTTGGCACAATCTCTGGATAACGATGCCAAACGATACGAGTGGTTGTCACAAGCATGTTGCACCAAACCCCCCGCCCCTATTTCAGAAGGGTAGCTTCCAATTCCAAAGTATGTATCCAGTGGTTTCTTTAATTCCGTCTTCTGATATCTATCACCAAGCTCACCATGTAAGGCTGATCAAAACTCATAACACGATTTTGGTAATGACATGCAGTAGATTGGCTTTATATTATCTGGAGTTTTTGCCATAATTTCGACGGTGGTTTCAGCTTGGTTGATAAGTAAACATCTGCAATGGTACACCAACGTAAGCATAAAGCTCTGTTCTTAATACGAGTACTAATCTGATTCCAGAAACGCGAACAACGATGTATTTATATTTGAATTGAATTTTAGATACCATCTCATACGCCCTCCAGATATTGTCCGTCTTCTCTTCATGGTGCCCCTGTATGCTTTGATCAGCTTTGCATCCTTCTACTTCTGGGTACGTCTCTCATAATCCTTGACGTGATTATTCCAATGCAATAGTTCCTCAGAATCAAGCAACGCCAATTGTATTAGTTCGAGATGCTTACGAAGCCATTGTCCTCACAGCATTTTTTTATCTGCTGCTAATGCATCTCTCTGACGACCCCGAAGAGCAAAAGAGGATATTCTTAAAGAAAGGTCTCTCCAAAGAGGCGGATCGTATTGCCATACAAAAGGGACTACCAATGCAGAAATGGTGTTTCCCACTTGGTTTTATCAGGTGGAAACCGAGCGTTAGTAGTGGAATGTTATGCAGAACACTTTCCTTTCTCTAAACTGATCACCTTGTGCAGGATGGCCTTTACTTCTTACAATTGATGAAATGGGCAGTATTGCAGTATTGCGTGATCCGACCAACGCAAGTATTTTTTAACCCCCTCAGTCATGTCGACTAATTGACAGGGGATTATGCAGGACCACATTGGCTGCCATCATTCTCGACTCTGTAGGCCTCTATTGCGAGACTTCGTGGAACCCTCGCTGGGGTCATATTTATGTACGCCTTGTTCTGTACTTTCCCTTTACACTTGCCGATTTTTTTTTTCAAAGATCGTCATCATCATTTCCCTCTCAGTCACAGTCGCTATGTATTGCTTGGTCCAGCTGTACGTGGCAGTGGCGGAGGAATTGTCGCCCCACAGGCCGCTTCTGAAACTTTTCTCGGTCAAAGCAGTCGGTAAGTTCTTTTCTTTTGGTTAATTTACATGATGCTTCGTTCGTCATTAAACCCTTTCCTAGTGTTTCTTACATTTTGGCAAGCAACCTTTTTGTCCGTTCTTAGCATGTTCGGGGTTATCAAAGACGTAAATATTACCACTCATATGTTGGGCATTTATCATATTCCTTTTTATTTAGAGTACGTATATGACAGCAGAAGACATCAATATCGGCATTGGGGCTGTGATTGAAACTTTTGAAATGATGTAAAGTGGAGTTTTTCCCTTTCTTTTGATACAATCTCAAGAAATCATAGGTTGTTCGCTTTCTTGCACATCCGAGCATTCACATACAAGCCGTACAAGGAAATAGCCGTGAAGGCAGCCAAAGGTTGCCCTCCAACTCGGACTCCTCAATGGCGGTCCCTCGGGAACGCAATGGATTTCCGTGAAACGTTCCGCGAGATTTGGATTGGCTGCATCTACATGTTGGACAAGGTCAGAGGCAAGGAACCTAAGCCTGATGTTGGAGCAAGAAGAGTTGCACATTATGAGGCTGCCTTTGGCCGGTCAAGGTTCCCACAGAGTACAATTCTTCAACATGTAGGAAAGCACGATGACGAAGCCAATCCGGGCGGGCCTGTTCTTCCAGCTTTAGAAGTTAGGATTGAACGAGATACCCATGTTGAATTGGAAGGCCACCAACAGTGGCTTGGCTTAAGCAAACACGATCGATATGGGATGCACCCTCAGCGGGAGAAGAGTGAAGCTTTGGAAGATCAAATCAACCATGAATTGGAGAAGTTGGGATATCCAAAGTGTCTGTTCAACTTTTCTTTCTTTGTTTGAACTGTTGGGGGGAACCCTTTGTTACTCATTTCCCCCCTTTTTGTCTACAAATAGTAACAATGGAAGAGTATCAAGCAAATACGGAGCCATCAGCTCCTAACCGGCTACCATGGTGGCGTACTCTCTACAACCGCATCTCGCAATCTGGTCGAGACGCTGACGGAGAAAAGGAGAGCTTCATTCCCCGCAAATCGACATACAGACCTTCTCGTCTTCGGACCGACACAAGATGGCCAGACGATATCAACCGCAATATCGATGATCATCCACCTCCCAGTCTTCTTCACCCCATAAATGTTCCTCCTCCGCCGCAAAGAAGCCCAATAAGCTTGCGAGATTACGATCAGCACGAGTTGTACGGACAAGATCGTCATTCTGTACTTCCGCTCGATTACCTTCCCGCTGATTTCGGACGGTTCATCGGCCGTCCATCTTCCAAATCACCACCACCACGCACGAATTTCAATCGTGGTATCGGAGCTGTTTATCACGACCCTTATGAAGCGCTCGGTTCGGTCTATTCTCATCTTCGTCCTACAAATACAAGGAAGCAGCACAACGACGATCGTTCCCCTTCGCGGAACTTAAAGAAGAAGCAGAAACCACGATCACCACCATCACGATCTCTTTCTTACGTACCTGCAAGAGAAGAAGTGGTATTCCCGGCTCCTCTGAGTCCAAATTATGATATGGAATTCAATACAACAAATGAGCCTCGTGCACGACACGCGAACGCCTGGAGATCAGACGAGCTCGATGATCGGCCTCCTCCATTGCCGCCGAAAGATAACATAAGCTGTGATGAGGAGAGACCCAACGCGTCCTATCGCAGGTCCACGCATCGTCGTGAAGCGGCTTATGCTCCCGGGAGCCAAACTCGACCAGAAATTCCAATATCGCCTGTGTTTATTGGCAAGTGGGCTCATAGGCAAACCAATGTGCCTCAGGCTGCACACGTGTCATCTTATAATGACTTTAATGACCCTTCACGATCATTGTATTAGTTAACGACCTCGCACTTGATCCAAACTTGATCTTGCGTCTGCGACTATTCGTGTATTTATGAATGTATGACCGGACTTTATTAATTTCATTATACTGAAATCTCACTGCGTTTATCAAATGTGCCGAGTATTTTGATCTTGTCCAAGAAACGCTACAAAATGATTTGCTATTAATGCATTTGAAACAGGAGTGTCATGGCAAAAGAGCAACATTGGCTACAGTAAAGAAATCCAGTAAGATAATTGGCGGTCGAGCTACAAGTCTTGGAGACGCTAGACAACTGGGCATAAGAATAGGAGTGTCGAAGCGATAAAAGCAATCCAAACGCAATAGCGATGATGGAGAAGAAAAAGGATTAGAATAGAAATCAGTCACCTAAGAAACCCGTACCAAACCAAGTTTACCTCTCTCAAGTCTAACAACATATTCCTCTAGTGGTTCCAACTCAAAATTGTTGATAGCGTATTCAGCATGTACAACGCGTCGCGCATTGATTTTATCAAGAACCATTTGGGTTTCGAATGATTTCTCGCAATCGGATCTGTTGTCGTCATCATGATCCTCATCCACGCCTTGTGAGTGATGGTTCGTGTAGACAGAGGGATCGACCAGGGGTGAAGAAACATCGAGCAACTCATTTGAAATATACCCAGAACGGGCTAAGCGTTCGTGTTCTTCTGGGCTGGTCGGGTTAAATAGTTTAACGCAGAAATCAAGTGATTTTTGAAGCTCTGTTTCTGATAGCCGAGCGCCCATGTCCGAAGCGCCTTGGATGACTTAGAAAACAAGTTCAGATAACAGCAGAAGTCGAATCGCAGAGTGCTCACCAGGTCGCAAGGTATTAAACGCACGATCATAGTTGTCTTCGTCGATGTCAGAAAGAATATCTTCACTTTGCGATCTAATCTGTTTGTAGGCACTGAGGACAACAACTTGAAATCTACCAGGCAGAAATCAGTACATCAAAAGCTGTTATCATCCGACCAGAACTAACCGAGTATAACTTGTTGAAACACGTTGTGTGTGCCATCTCGCTGCCATCGATTCGCAACAGTCTTGTCGGATAGACGCACAAATTGTGGCGGAAGCGGAAAGAGCGGAAGTCATGGCAAGGTGGACACCACTAGAAAAGAATGGATCTATAAAGGCTATTCGCTCCCTTTCAGAGACATATCCAGACCGAGTGAGGTTTGTTTACCTCCTGCATCGCCCACTATCCGATATCCATTTCCGGCATATAAAGGTGCAGAATAGCTAAAGTCACTAGCACTCCTAACACCCTTCTTACTGACCAATGTGCCGTTTTCGGTAATCAACCTCAACACACCAGGCGCATAAGAGAGATGGGATAAGTAACGGTGGATTATGGTCGAATCTGTAGAGGAAGCAAGGTGGGACACAACGGAAATAGGTAAAGAGTCGTTATTCTTGGCGTGATACACCTTTTCATTCATTACGACGCCAATCGAAGTGGTACCATCGTGGAGAGGAATAAACCAAGCCCACCCAGATTCATCTGTGAAAGAATTGATTATATCGTTTTTTCAAGATGAAAGTGGACCTAACCCGTCAACGCTTCAAACCATGGCGCTCCATGCTTCGGCGTCCCTATACCATATTCACCTACGTTTTGCCAGTAGCCCCAGATAGCGATGTTCTTTAGAGATGCATTGAGGTGTCTATTTTTTAAATAACGTGTTGAGAGGATTCCTGACCGGCCAGTAGCGTCAATCAAATAATCAAATGTAGTTTCCCCCTCGATTACTGTCGGAGGATTCAGTTGTTTGCTGGCTGCAGAATACGAAAGAAAGCCGGAAAACCTGAGCCTTGTAGGGGATGCGGGAGGAGAGGGCGGCAGAGGAGGGGGTGTATGAACCCACTTAACAGAAGTAGGCATACTAGGGTCCGTGGGAGAGAAAGATATGGATTCCACCTTCGTCTGCTCGTAAACTGATGCTCCTGTCGACCGTGCGTGATTAAGAAGCATATGATCAAACTCAGAGCGAACCTTTGCGCATATTCCAATGAGATTCTTTCATTCAGATGGAGTAAATGACGTACAACATTCCAGGCGTTATTATTATGACCCAAAGCGACAAAGTCGGTGTCTAATGGGCAAAGCAGACTAAGAATGCGGATGAAAAAAGGGATTCACCAGTACTCACAACCTTCCCGTTTAAATTGCTTGAATTTAATGGCTGAACCTGGCTGATAAATGTGAAATATCAAGTACGACACAACAACGTACAAGCATTACCTTGCGTATAAAACCATGATTTGCAACCTTTTCCTCTGCGCCAATGAAGCGAAGGAAATGACGAACAGAGGGTATAAGACTCTCGCCCACGTGGTACCTGGGTTGAGGAGGTGAATCAAGACAGATCGGGCAACGCATTCCACCGATTGATTGTACCTTGGAAATTTGGACTGTTCAAGAAGAGTGACTTGTATGCCTTCTCTGGCAAGTACAGACGCTGCATACGAGCCAGCCGGACCACCCCCGAGGATCAGAACCTGAGTATGCTTAAACAAGAGGCCGGTCAGCAGATATGTCGGAAGGCATGTAGAAAAAAACTAACAGGGGGAGGGACAGAAGCAGAGAGAGGGGGAGCCATGGAAGGAGGGAAGGAAAGAGGAATGGAACGACGCAAAGTGGGGGGGACAAGACTTTATACCAAAGTGGACACTGAGAAAACATGGAAAGAAGGTTCGAAAAAGGAAGGCGGCTTTCCTGATCGAGTATGTGTCACGTGCCATTCCAGAATTACGCAAGGAAACATACGAGCCGCGGACGCCGATGACGGAGCATAAGTTTGGGATGAATGGTCACCCAAACCCTCAAAGACAGTTTCTGTCAAAATAAGCGCACAACCCATGTGGACTTTGAGTCGCCGACAGATCGACCTAGGTGCCTTCTTGAAACAAATCTTATCACTCAGAAGTCTCTTGACTGGGTGAATATTCTCGAAGATGGGATGTTCCGCGGATGATGCGACATAAAAGAGCGTGTTATCTGTATGAAAAAGTATAGAAAAATCCGAGGGAAGGTAATCCAGAATGTGCCCTACATTTTGCTAATAAAGCGTCCGTGCAATCCAGTTCATAGTTTAAAAAAGTTCTGGGCAGAAGTTTGGTGGCGGTGCCAGCGCGTTACGCGTGACTGATCGCGTCTGTAAGTCGCGACATGAACCAAGGGGATAATATGGAAGAGCTCATAAAATTAAAATCTGAATTATCCACCTATCATCCAAAACACAATGAATACGATGCCAAAATAGCTGACAGAATACTTGGTAAGTATTGTGTTTCTAACTCACTGGCAGCTTCGTGATCCCCCATTAGACCTCGTAGATGCACTTCCCTCATCCACAGACGAGCTTCCACCTCCTCTAGAGATCTTTGTTTATGCCATTCAGAACATTCTCAACCCTCAGCCTCTCTACTCGCAAATCTCTGACCTCCTTCGCTTGTTGACCATGGTTGAATTTTGGAGACTTCGCGCCATGTCTATAATCTCCAGCGCTCTCGTATACCAAACATATTACAAGGGGATGGCAGATCCATATCTGTTCCTTCTTCCAGTTGACGTTGAATTGGAATTCAAAAGCTGCGAGGAATCTAGCGAAACATGGCGGGAATGTTTCATACAAATCGTCTCGGGATGTACTGAAACTGTCCGTCAACCCACCCTACTTTATATTAATCTGAATGACTTTTATAGCACATGCAACGTCTATGGCTCACCAGATCTAACACTGAATTTTGGGCACAATGGAATGAATATTTCTCCAATTTGGAGAAGGTATCCATCCCTACCGACGGCGACAAAGAACCATCCGAAATCACGCACACCTTTCATTATCGGCTTTCAACGAACGATATCGAAACTCTTCTTCAACCGATTAAAAATTGCGTAGATTTCATTGATGCCACTCTTCGAAGTGCGGAGGATCAACAACGATCCTCTGGGTACGATTCTTCCGTACTATCCGGCAAGGAAATCACTGCTGATGATAGCATGCAACAGCGAATCGTTTGACCAGACACCCAACTCGGAAGAATTCTACAAGGAATTCGATCTGCCAATCTTCAAAGACGGTCTTCGGGTCATGATCGATGACTACCTCGAATTCGTATCCACCTTGGTTCGGGACGTTCATCAAGTCTTTCCAGTCGAATTCCCGTTGCCATAGCACAAAATCATTTTTCTTTTTTAAAAAGAATCGTTCATTACATTATTGATCATAAGCTATTTTCTAGAATAATAATGCAGTCGAGTGCTCGTCTGTCAGTCCCATTGCATCTTTTGTGCATACCGTTGAATGTCCGAAACAAATGAATCTTCAATCTCATCTCCAGCCCCAGTGGCTACTTTTAGAATAATCTCGTTCAATCCAGTCGAGCCTAAAATGTCGACATGATCGCTCGTATTAGCTCCCCCACGTGGAATCGTCGCTATGGGTCTATGAGGTAACTAGATCATTCCCCAAATCGTCAGTCAGAATACAAATGCAGACCAAAATAATGCGAAACGCACTTCAATAGTCTTAATCTTAATTCCAGCAGGATTCCAGCGTTTCCTTTTCCACCCCTCCACACACATCGCTCCCAGACTCAACAGACCGACCGTCCCATCCCCTTCTCCCATCTTTACACCATTCTTGACTTTCGGAAGTGTAGTCTCACTGGTGTAGGCCGAATCAATCCAGCTCTTCCTGGAATGTGGCAGATTCAGTGGCGGATGCGCATTGGCGCAGGTGTCGGACTCTGTCTCCACGCATGACGGAGTCGCAGAGTCCGCGGAAATGTCGTCGTGCTCGTATGCGCCCTCCGTGTACCTGAAAGTTCCGGATCAGATGGATGATCGTAGGAATATGAGGTAAAATCGTACCAATAAGAACGTTCGGTTTCTTTTCCATGTCCATAGACACAGTAAATCTTCATAGAAGGCGCATATGGTAACCTTAGAAGGGAAAAAAACGGTCTAGGTAAGTAGATACACGTAGAAGGTATCGTTTCGTACCGCACTTCGAGAGGGTTACTCCACTTCCTAAAGTCTGCATCATTTCGCTTCAATTGTTCTTCGTCGCGTTCAATGACATAAGAGTAATTAGTTTCAAGCATTTTCTGTGCATAAAACCCCCGTCAATACATTCGAGAACAATCACAGAGGTAGAAAAAGTGAAACCTGAAAGGAAGAGGGCGTATGTTCCAAAATCCAATTAGAGGCATCCTCCACTGTCATATTCGCCGAACATGTGGCATTCACGATTGGAGCAATTCCTCTAAAAGCGATAAGCTCGCCATGGCTGTGAATTGCATCGCAGTCATCATCCGGTGCGTGTGTTCCATTTCCCCAAATTGCATTGCCGCCCTGGGTGTGAGGAGTCGGAGTGTGAACGCGATATTGAGAAGAGGGGGGAAATTAAACCTGCCTTCAGCCATAGACTTGCACTACCTGCCCAGCTGCGGAACAGTTTTTGGCGTTCCTTGCGAGAGAAAAATCGCTCGAGAACTAAGAGAGTTATTAGTTAATAGAGGATCAGGGGGAGGTTGATTGTAGCTGACCATAGACACCAGCGGGATTTAATTGTACGGTGTCTTTCATCTCTCCAGAGAGGAATGCGGACATGGCTTTTGCCTGCGACGTTGAGAAAGGCGCATATATCCTGGCAAATAAATAACTTACAACGCCCTATGAAAAAAGAAACGATCTCGGTCACCACCAGCGTTTCAGGAGAAAATGCCACGTACCAAATGTGTACCTGCTATCGAGACGTATCCTTCAATGTGGTCCTGAATGATAAGAAGTTGGTTTGATGCTGAGTTATGAGGAAAAGAAGGTCAAACCTCAACCCAATTCGGCCCTCCGTCACCGTGGTCGGGTGATTCCACCCATTTGAAGCTAGCAGGGTGATGTTACTGTTTTCAACCTAAAATGCTAGGTCCTTACAAGTACTAAGGACACTCTGAGAATGGAATGCCTTAAAAAACGAGATAACACGTACAAGTAACACCTGGCTCAAAAAATTAGAAGTGTTTAGGCATATGCAAGGAGGGGACGTACTGTACTACCCATAGAATGAGCAGCGATGACGATCTTTTTCTTGTATCGCTTTCTATATAAGGACGGAGGGGGGTCAGTGATAATAGTTGAGCAGAGTGCGGACGAACTTTAAGCCTTCAATCGTGTATTTGAGCTTCGAATAGTAACCATCGCGTTCTTCTAAATTATACAGCGACAATCGCCAATCATACGGAGCGAGATAGAGATTGTTCGTGTCGTAATTCACGACAGCCAGGTTTTCAACAATCTTCGACCTACAGAGTAACTGAGATCGGAGCGATTTGAGGAAACACAGTCGTCCTACCAGATCCAATAGCTCTGGAGGAGTGAGCTTGCAGCGTCAATTCCTTCTGCAGCTCGTATTTTAGCGCCTGGAGGGTCGAGGCCAGTTACCGGGTCGAGCATCATCGCAGCTATCCATCGCTCCTTGTTAAACATAACTTGAGAGAGCATATTAAAACCACCCCAAAGTTTTTCTCTGAAGAAAGGACGGTATTCGGGTGTTGTTGACCAGGATTCCAAAGACTAGGCAATTTGAATGACACCTTTGGAGCCGTTATGCGGAGCAATACCGACTCACCGTTGATACGATGCCAGGTATCAGAACCACGGGGTATTTTGCAGCAAGTCCACGCGCCTTTATGGACTCTCCGACTTGGAACTCCCTGCCATCATTGTTAAATTTCCATAATTCAGGAATGTTACTTCGGAGACGCGTCCATTCAATTTCCACTCTAGAAAGATCGGGTAGACTGATATCATATTGATCTACAAGTGCAGCTACATGGGATTGTAGATCCCGGGGTTCAACAAACGCGAATCCCACAAGAATACCGACTGAAGTAAAGGTCAGCTTGGCTGTCTCAATTGCGATGTAAATCACGCACAGAATAAGCCCAATGGAAAGAGAAAGCGACGTCTCAAGAAAAGAGATGGCTGTGAACATATTCAAATTCGGCTTTCAATTCTGGTCACAAGAAATGTCTTACGGGCTTTGTTTTTTCCTTCAACTGCTGAACTTCCAACTTGAGTTGCTCCTTGGAATCATCCTGCCCAGTTTTGAATAATTCCGATGAGACCGCCTCGTTGAATTTGTCTTTCTTTCTTCGGAACAGCGATGATGCCATGGCAAACACCGTAAAACGAGACAGAAACAACGTTTTACGATGTTAGCATGTTTGGCCCTGCTTGGCATCAAGCCTTGTGTATACCGTCACGGGCCCTTAACTGCGCGTGCCGTGTTCAATTCCAGAGCTCTTAGACGTTGCTCGCAACGATGGCAGATGATTTTATACGTTTAGTCTCGTCGGCTAACCCGGCTGCACGGCAACAGTACCAACCTGCGAACAATGGTTATCCTCCCTCTGCTTCATATTCCGATCAGTCTCCAAACCTAATGGACCCATTCTTCGATGATGAGGAGGACAACATTCCAGATTCTGCCTTTGGTAATGCGGTACCAATGCGGTCACAGGAAAGTAATCTTCCTCTATCCCGGAACGCTGCGCCGCCTGCGGGCACGGACCCCTCAAGTTCTTCGCAAGGTCTACCTCAGGGATGGAACTTTGACGACGACGATTTCATCCCAGGAAATAGACAGAATTTTCCTGAAACATCCAATCTTCCTGTTCCTTCAAAACCGAAACCCAAGTCTGCACTATCACGGTTTAAATCCCAGAAATGGAAGTGGCCGTGGCAAAAGGAACGAGTGCTTACAGGAGAAAGGGTCATCACATTGAACAATAGCGCAGCAAATGATGAATTCTGTTCAAATTTTGTTTCCACGAGCAAATATAGCCTTCTAACCTTTCTTCCAAAATTTCTGTTCGGTATGTCTTATTCCTGACTCCGAAGTGTATCTTTTTATGATGTGTTATTCAGAACAATTCTCGAAATACGCCAACCTGTTCTTCCTTTTTACCGCATGTATTCAACAAATACCCGGAGTCTCTCCGACGAATCGATATACTACAATTGCTCCGCTGGCCGTGGTCCTGATTGTATCCGCGTTTAAGGAGGTGCAGGAGGATTTGGTATGTTCTGTTTCACTCTATGTTTCCACATCTCCTCATCAGGAATTTAGAAACGACATCAATCCGATAGTGAATTGAATTCGCGAATGACGAAAGTTTTGACACCTGAAGGGACTTTTGTTGAGAAAAAGTGGACAGATATTCGTGTAGGAGATGTTGTGCGACTAGAGAGCAACAACTTCATTCCAGCGGACATGATCCTCCTGAGCTCGAGTGAGCCAGAAGGTTTGTGTTACATAGAAACATCTAACCTTGATGGGTAAGCCGTGTAATTCCGATAAGATGTTCTTGACCTAATTCTAATACAGCGAAACCAACCTGAAAATTAAGCAGGCTTCTACTCACACCTCACCCATTACGAACCCTTCTCTCGTCTTTTCATTGCGCGGATCCTTGAGGTCAGAACAGCCTAATAATTCCCTCTACACGTACGAAGGTACCCTCGATTTGATGACAAGCGAAGGCATTCCAAAGCAAGTACCACTTGGTCCAGACCAGGTTCTGTTGCGTGGTGCACAACTGAGAAATACTCCTTGGCTTTATGGTCTTGCAGTTTTTACTGGACACGAAACAAAATTGATGCGAAATGCAACGTATGTCTTTAAGTTTCCCCGTGATTCTGCTTTCCCTAACCCTGATTTCTAGTGCGGCGCCTATCAAACGCACGGCTGTGGAGAGACAGGTGAATGTGCAGATCGTGTTCCTCTTTATTCTCCTTCTTGCGTTGTCTGTTGGTTCCACCATCGGCAGCAGCATTAGAACGTGGTTTTTCTCGAGTTCTCAATGGTATCTCGTTGAGACCTCCTCCATTTCTGATCGTGCCAAACAATTCATTGAAGATATCTTGACGTTCATCATTCTCTACAACAACCTCATTCCCATCTCCCTCATTGTCACTATGGAAGTGGTCAAATTTCAACAAGCTCAACTAATCAACTCTGATCTCGATATGTACTACGCAAAGACGGACACTCCGGCCATTTGCCGTACATCGTCTCTTGTTGAGGAACTCGGGCAGATTGAATACGTCTTTAGTGACAAAACTGGTACACTGACGTGTAACGAGATGGAGTTCCGATGTTGTAGTATAGCTGGAACTGCTTTCTCTGAGGAGGTTGACGACGCCAAGCGGGAAGGCGAAGATGGAAAAACTGGCTGGAAAACATTTAAGGAACTCCAAAAAATCCTTGAAGGTGATGCTAATCCTTTCGAACCATCTTCTTCGAGTCAACCACAAGTTGATAATCGGGAGCAAGAGGTCATCAGGGAGTTCCTTACCCTCTTGGCCGTTTGCCACACTGTTATTCCAGAGAACAAGGATGGGAAGATGACTTACCAGGCTTCGAGCCCTGATGAGGCGGCATTGGTGTCTGGTGCTGAATTGTTGGGATTTCAATTCCACGTAAGCCATCGGTTAACCTCTTCTTTTTCTTCTCTTTTTCTCTTATGATTTCTTCACTCTGTAGATGCGAAAACCAAAGTCCGTTTTTGTGAACATTCATGGTCAAAGTCAAGAGTTTGAAATCCTGAACATCTGTGAATTCAACTCAACACGGAAGCGGATGTCGACGGTTGTCAGAGGCCCAGACGGTAAAATTAAGTTATATACGAAAGGTGCCGACAACGTCATCTTGGAGCGCTTGAGCAAGAACCAGCCGTATACCGAGGCCACGCTTGCTCATCTTGAAGTACGCATCTCATTCCCATTAGCGCACTGTCTTCTGGTTAACCACTTCACATAGGATTATGCGACGGAAGGTCTTCGAACGTTGTGTATCGCATTTCGCGATATTCCAGAGTCAGAATATCAACAATGGTCGGAAATTTATAATCAGGCTGCGAATACTATCAATGGTCGAGGAGAAGCTCTGGATCAAGCCGCCGAACTGATTGAAAAGGACCTCTTCTTACTCGGAGCAACCGCTATCGAAGATAAGCTCCAAGACGGTGTGCCGGATACAATTCATACCCTCCAAATGGCCGGGATCAAAGTTTGGGTCTTGACTGGTGATAGACAAGAGACTGCTATCAACATTGGGATGTCATGTCGACTTATCTCAGAGTCTATGAACCTGGTGGGCTTCTGTCGAGACGCTACTTGTGCATTGTCTGATTTTAGGTGAAAGGTCACTGTTAACGAAGAAAATGCCCAAGATACCCGGGAATTTATAACAAAACGATTATCCGCCATTAAGAGTCAAAAGAGCACGGGAGAACTTGAAGACCTCGCCCTTGTAATCGGTAAGAATCCCGAAAACGTTTTAAATTTCTGCAAGCTAATGATGTATAGACGGGAAAAGTCTGGGCTTTGCTCTGCAGAAAGATATGGCGAAAACGTTTCTGGAATTGGCTGTCATGTGCAAGGCTGTCATCTGCTGTGGGTCAACGACGATAATTCCTTAACGCCTTTGATTATTCACCGTCTACATCCAGGTCGTGTGTCCCCCTTACAAAAAGCTCTCGTCGTCAAACTTGTCAAGAAGAATTCAAAGGCTCTTCTCCTGGCCATCGGGGATGGCGCCAATGATGTTAGCATGATCCAAGCAGCCCACATTGGTGTCGGAATATCTGGTGTTGAGGTACTTGCGATATTTTTAGCTACTGAATTGGCTTTGATGAATACGTCAGGGTCTGCAAGCCGCACGTTCAGCTGATGTGGCCATCTCGCAATTCCGTTTCCTCAAGAAGCTATTACTGGTTCATGGTGCTTGGAGCTATAGGCGACTTTCAAAACTTATTCTATGTAAAATAATCCCGATTTTTATATGATCACTTCTAACCCTATATCGTCAGACTCCTTCTACAAAAACATTGTGCTCTATATGACACAATTTTGGGTAAGCTTCTTCTCCCGTGCCCATCTGTCCGGCTTCGCTCACGTTCTCCTTATGTCGTAGTACTCATTTCTCAACAATTTCTCAGGGCAAATCGCCTACGAGTCATGGACGCTGTCACTTTACAACGTTGTCTTCACCGTTCTCCCCCCACTCGTTATTGGTATTTTTGACCAGTTCGTTTCCGCTCGATTCCTGGATCGGTATCCACAGCTGTACATACTTGGCCAGAAAAACGTGTTCTTCACCAAGACTTCCTTCTGGCTATGGGTCGCCAACGCCCTGTTCCACAGCGTAGTAAGTTTCCTTGTTTATGGCACGCCTTGTTTGGTATTTATTGGGTCAATAAGCTTTGTTTCGGTTTTTCTGTGATCTTATTCTGGGGTGATCTGAAGCTTGATAACGGGCTGGATTCTGGCCATTGGTTCTGGGGGACTACTTTATATCTTGCAGTTCTGGTGACCGTTCTTGGTAAAGCAGCTCTTATTTCTGAGTATGTTCTTATTCCACTCAAATAGACTTCTTTACTGAGATGTTTTCCCCAGTCTTTGGACGAAGTATACAGTTGCAGGTATGGTGTTCATTGTCCTGCAAAAATGGAGTAATAACCCCATTTAGCCATTCCTGGTTCTTTCATATTCACAATGGTGTTCCTTCCTTTGTATGCAATTGTTGCCCCGGCCATTGGATTCTCCACCGAGTATGCTGGCATCGTTCCTCGTCTATGGTCAAACAGTGTGTTCTACTTTGTTCTTATTCTGGTTCCACTCGTCTGTCTCGTTCGTGACTTCACCTGGAAATAGTAAGCCCTCGATTTGTGTCAATTCAATAGAAGTTGATTGTCATCACATCAGTTATCGACGAACATATATGCCTTCATCTTATCACATTGTACAAGAATTGCAGAAGTACAACATTCCTGATTACAGACCACGGCAGGAACAGTACGTCCCGAATTATTGACTCGGAAATAACTTGCTGATTTTTATCAGATTTCAGAAAGCGATTAAGAAAGTCCGAGCAACGCAACGCATGCGAAGGAATCGCGGCTTTGCCTTCACACAGACAGAGAATGCAGGCAAACAAGACCAGGCAAAAATCATTCGGGCTTATGATACCTCGAAAACAAGTGCTCGTCCCACTGGCTACTAGATTTAATGCTTATCATCCAATGTAATATACTACACTGCAAGTCTATTTCGCTTCCACGAACGGATCAGTACTTATAGTAGTTAGCTCCTAATGTTGTCGTTGGGAACTGTTGCTGAAGCACTTTGACATTTGAAGTGGTAATGCTAGTACTACGGTGGTACTATGGCGACGATAGTAGGACATTTTAGACCAGCTGTCCAGCAATGTTCATGTGTTTGCTGCAAATCAGGACTGCATTTAATGGTTTGTCTTGGCGTTGGCAACTTGTTGACAATATAACAGGAAGACAATTTCAAAGTGTCACAAAGACCCTTTGTTGATATCTGGTCGTACACGAGACTGCGTCTCTCTTTCATCCTTCACTTTTGGGCTTATTTCGGCTTTGAATTCTTCTACTACCAGTGCCGGTACACCTGGATACACGTCTTTAATGTCTTTGAAAGCAGAACTCGAAACATGGGCTGCTGCCCTTGAAGCTTATGATGAAGAGGACTTTGAAAAGTCTCTAGAACTCTTCTCAGTGAGATTTGTTGCCTTCTATTTTTCTGAGCACCCATTGAACACATTTTTCTGTAGCAAATTGCCGATTCATCCAAGATTCTTTGTAATATGGGCTTGATCCATGCAACACTCGGTGATCATGAAGCTGCAGTCGAACGCTTTATTGATGCCACCAACTTAGACCAGTATCTTGCTGTAGCGTGAGCAGGGTTCTCCGTCTGTTCGCTTTTGGGCACTTCTTAGCATACCTTTGTATAGGTATTTTCAATGTGGAGTCTCGAATTTTTTACTCGAGCGTTATGAACTAGCATACAAGGACTTCGATGAAGCACTATTATATCTTAGAGGAAATCAAGCAATGTGCGTCTCTACCTTCTTTCAATTCACATTTCAGATCTAATTTTCACCCAGTAACTATGAACAATTGGGTCTCAATTTTCGCCTTTACTCAGCGGAAGTTCTTTTCAACAAAGGCCTTTCTTCAGTCTACATGGGTCAAGTGCAGCAAGGACTTGCAGACATGGAGGAAGGTCGCCGAGAGAAGGCAACAGACGAGCATAATGTTATTGACGATGCAATTTCTGACCGCGGCGAAGGCTATACAGTGTTTAGCATCGTAAGACCTTTTATTTTACCTTCTACGACCCTTGTCCTCATGTTTGTAGCCTGTCGGGGTTCTGTACAAACCATCGGAGAAGAAGTTGAAAAATTCGGTAACCAGGGACTACTTGGGAAAAGCAGTGAGTAAAACGATGATATTCAAAGGTTAATCAATCCTGAAATTATCCGTCAGAAATTGGTTGCATCAAGTGATCCCATAGATGATATTACAGAATTTTCTGGCGCAGCTCGTCTGAAACTCGGTATTTCGCCATCGGGCATTTTCTTAGATCGTCCAGACTTGAGGAAGAATTTACCGACGATGCCCCGCAGTGCTACATTTTCAACAGGCTCAAGTTTGAGTGCGTTAACCCTAAGAATCAGTTCAAGTATTTGATTTTTGTTGCTCAGGAAATGACACCCCTAAGTCAGCAACCGTCGAACGGGCCAATACCTCTCCCTTTGGATGGAAAGAGAACAACACTGCAGCAAAAACACCATCCAGAGATTACACTGCTATGGGCGTTATCAGGAGTAACACTCAAATCACCCCTGCACGAGCTTCTCCAAATGCCGCTGTTGCTGTTATCGGTAGCTCCCTTCGCAAGGCACCTTCCATTAAGCAACCCAACAGCACAAATCCCGTGAGCGCTTTACCACCGGTGCCTCCTAAAGGTATAGTTATATATTCAAAACCATTCGGTTCTAAATTTCATTTGACTTTTGCTCAAGACTCTCCTTTTACAGAAACGTATGACGATTTCACCAATCGTGGAGAAAGCTCGTCTCGCTCCAGCTCTTTAACCAGAAATACTGATCGAAACGGACCTTGGTCTCGTTCTAATGTCTCTCAGAGTCCTATTTCTCGCAGTGCCTCTCAGAGGCGTCATGCACCGAGCTCTTCTGTTAGTTCTCTCAGGCGGAAACCTGGTAAGCTGTCTATCCCCACCTATGAGGATGAGGAAGGGTATGTCAGCGGAGAACAGGATGATTCTCATGAGATAACACTCATCCGTATCAAGGTCGGTTTTCTCGGAGCAGACCACAATTTTTTTTTCTGATTCCGTTGTCAACACAGATCCACTACCAAGGCGACGTCCGTGGCATGACGATGACACCGGAAATCACGTTCACAGACTTTCTGCAGAAAGTGTGCTCCAAATTTAAAAAAAGAGTTGACGAGCTCGACCTCAAATTTACCGACGAAGACGGTGGAAAAATCACTCTTCGTGACGAGTCTGATTTTGAAATGGCCATCGAGACTGCCCGTGAACATGCGAAGAGCAAATCTGAGGGCAAACTTGAACTTTGGTGTGTTGATCACAGGGACTAACCGTTTTCTCTTTCGTTCCTGTCTCGCAGTCTCTCACCTGGACGGCCCAAGCATTCGATTTTCATTTGCATTTGTGTTGAATTATACTGCTTTTGGATTGTAAACATAATTGGTGCCATGGCACTACACATTCTTTCTGAATCATCTACAGTGTTCCTAATTGTATAATTGCTCGGGATCTCGTTCGGAACTTCATCTAGCAGAAAGCCTCTGTACGATTCTAAGAAATGTGACTGCTGTTGCAGACTGAGAAATTCATCACGCTTTACATAACACATTGCTTGCCACCTCTTGCTCATGTCATAAATGGGTCTTTCTGGTAGAAAAACCAAACAACGAATTCCCAATGATCCTCGAAATCTTTCGTGGGCAGATGGTATGGCCTTCAGTTCCCCCCAAGTTCCCTTCTGACATACGAAAAGATGCAGCTCGCTTTGGATCAAACTACCTGGCTAAATTCGGGTGGGACTGCTCTAAAGGTCTGGGCGCCTCAGGGGAGGGCATGACATCGCACATCAAGGTCTCGCATAAGCTTGACATGCTGGGCATCGGGGCTGCTCACCAGCGAGATCCTAATGGAATTGCATGGAAACAAAACAAGGATTTTGAGAATTTGTTGAAGAGGTTGAACGGAGAGGGACCTGTCGAGAGTTTTAAGAAGCCGGAAGAGGTTGTTGAGGATTGCCAGGACGAGGAGAAGGAAAAGAAGAGGAAAAAGAAAAGAGAGGTCGGAGAAGAACCCGGGAAGAAAAAGAGGAAGAAGAATAAGGATACAGAGAAGGAAGAATCTGGGCTTGTTGAATTGTCTATACCCATTGGCGCTTCTGTCACTGGCGTCTCAAAATCAACCTCTTCACTACCCCGATATCGCGCGTGCGTCGTATTTTCTATTTTCTATCTTACTGCTTTTCCCCGACTAAGCAAGATATTTCAGACATCGTGCACGAGCAATCGCTGCCAAAAACCTGTCTTCAAAATCAGCATCCCAGATATCGGAGGTCTTGGGCATAGCCCCCACACCTCCATCCTTCTCGTCGTCCACTTTACCTTCTGTGTTTCCATCAGGTACAAATACACCCGACGGAAGCAGCTCCACGCCTTCTGACACGAATACATTGGAGATTGAAAAAATTACGACGTCGAGTAGAAGCGTGGCTGATTATCTCAAAGAAAAACTGAAGGCAAAATTCTCGGAATCCGCGTCTTCAACTCCTTCGAACAAGGAGATTGTTGACGACTACGGCGATACCCCATATGATGCCCCCCGCGGTGGGCTTGGATCTTTTTCTTGGATGAAAACCAAAGGCTTCGATAGGCTTATAAAGGAGGAAATAAGATCATACAGACCCCCTTCATCACTCGTCGCTGCGACTTCAACGGCGACGTTGCCCGGCTGGCATTCTTTACATATCGCAAATGATCTTGAAGTTGCGGAAGAAAAACACAAGAGTAAAGATAAAAAGAGAACGAAAGAGAAAAAACGTGCTAAGGAGGCTTGTGGAGTGAACAGATAATATCAAGGAGGGTAGGGAGAATCATTAATCGAGGAGAACGACGAGAAAAGGCAGTGGAAGAGACAAAAGGTAGCCCTGCCTGTTGACTTCGACACCAGAAAAAAAGAAAGAAGGAACATAAGTCCAAACATCTAGATGACTGTTCTAAAGTTTGTTGCAAGAGTTAATTTTGATTTAAAATACGAAGATTAGCGAGTTCGGCACTGGCAGTCTTTTGGGCCTCAATGATGTCATCCAAGGTATTCTGAATTTCAGTCAAGCGGTTGGTCGCGTCGTTCTGAGCATTCTGAACTTCAGTCAAGCGGTTGGTCGTGTCGTTCTGAGTATTCTGAATTTGTATCAAGCGGTTTATTATGTCCCGGAGTTGTTGGTTGGTATCCTGTGGAGTAAATTGGAGGGCGGAATCTAAAGGAAGGTTTTGAAAGCTCTCAAACAGAGAAAAAAGGGGGAGGACATACGTGCATGTTCAACTGCAATCAAACGAGACCGGGCACTCTCTACAACCTCAGCAGTCGCCTCAGGCACCTCTCCGGACTCTTCAATGTAAAAGACTTCAGACTAATACCAGTTGTCAATAGTATTGCTTCGTACCAGCAACTTCCCGCAGAGCGCCAGCAACCGCCCTGGCATTTTTTAGGTTCTTAGGATCAATAGGATCTCCAGCTCGGATCTCCTTGTCCATACGCAAGTTGGCGAGAACCACAGGGAGCTGTGGATGTTTTGACGTTAAGCTGGGGATGCCAAGAATGTAACTGGGAGGCTGCTCGGGAGATATATCATCACGGGATAGAGTCAATTGTGAATAAAAACGCACATGCTGTTCGGGCTGTTCAGGCTGGCCAGGCTGGTCCATTGGTGGAATGATTGTGTTGTGATTGTGAAGTGCAGCCGAATCAGCAACTCACATGACCGTGTTGTGCCAAACAAGGCTAAACCGCCGTGCGGCTATGTGGCCTGCCCTCAAAATCGTAATCAATGTATGTTTCTCTAAACTACTATGATCCTATTTCATGAAAGGCTTCTGCCTTTGCTCTGATAGACCTGATTCGCGTCGATAGCGGCGAGCAAGTCTTGGATGACTCTTTGCTCGAGTGCATCAATATCTGCTCGTAATTCTTTACTCTACCCAAAACCTGCCCTCCTGTCCCCGAACTGCTGGCTATCCTTCCTTGCTCAATTTTTTTGTTGTCTACATTCAGTGTATGGAGTCTGTGGTATTCAATTCTCTCCAGTGAATTTTATCTTAAAGTTTTTCTGTCCGAGTCGGGCTTCATCATTTTTTACGTGCCAACTTCGTTGAACCTCGAATTGCACTCTATCTTCGGTGTGGTGTCAAACACTTTTGGTTGGTTTTCTTTTGTCGACAGAATGAGGATCTTCGTTGTTATGACCTAGAAATATTCAGCACAGGCTGGGTGCTTTTGCTCATTGCTGCTGGTGACCTTGAGAATTAATCTTGCAACTCATCCGGAGCATGCGCCATGGCTGGGAAGTTGGATTACTATGGTCAAGAGGTGAACATTGTTTAACAACGCATTGTCCCGATTCAGAGAATATGTAGCAATAAAAAAGTCATATATAGTATAATTCAACGTGCACACCATGACACTTGGAAAGTAAGTTAGGACGAGTCGTTCATTGTTGTTTTCAAGTCCCTCTCCGATATATCATCCGAGTCACGTTCAGAACAAAAATATTCCAAAGTGTTTAACACTTCGGGTATAACATCCTTGTGGACATTTTTACCCCAAAGGATATCCAAGTGTTCATAAGTTCGCAACGGTTTCGCAATGGCGTGTTCAGGCAGCTGGCTCAGGATCGTCTCGATATGGACCAAGCTATCCGTATCGCCATACAAAAGGACAATAGGCGTAACGATATTTTTGGTTGGGAACCGCGCAGGTCGGTAAGAACTCACTGTCGTTCGTGCGACGGGGGAGATGAAGTCGTCGTCATACATCTGGAACGCAGCGTTCCTCATGATCTGAAACCAATGCACGACAGACTTGACAGAGGTAAATGAGTAGAGATGTGCGTAGGCGGCTATCTTCTGGTTTGAGGTGATATTGTCGCTGCGCCAGTTGAAGAGCCAGAAGAGAGATTTGTCGATGAGTTTGGTGAAGATGGGCGGATACATGATGGCTTGCCACATGGTCGCTGATGAGAGGATAGATTTCCGCCCGAAAAATAGGAATAAGAGTGTAGGTCTGCGTATTTGATTACGAAATAAGTTCTTATAGAGGAAGAGTTGGAAACTCACGAAGCCTTCATAAGCCCATCAACAATAGGCGCAGCGAGACCAGGAGGACTCATTGCAGGTGCTAATGCGATGAAGACGTCTACCTTCTCATTGAGTCCAGGATGAATACTGAAAGCTGCGAATGCCTGTGCAGTTCCCTGACTGAACCCCACGTAACTGAGCTTTTGACTCTTTGTTACTTCCAAAATATGGTGTATTGAATCGGGAATATCGTGCCATGCAAAATCGTCGATACTAAAAAAACAGAGTTTTCTTTAGCTTCGGTGTATGAGCGAAGGGGAATAGTTATATGCACCTGAAATCCCAAAACTTGGTCGTATTAGGACCGTAGTGTAAACACTTTCTGGAATACTTGTTCCCCCTGCAACATATGAGTGTTATTCACCAATGAGACAGGTGGCGCACATACCTGTTATTCCCCAACCAAACGTCATAGCCATTTTCCACTAGGACGAAAGGCAAAGATCGAACAGGATCTGTTACGCACACCCAAATTTCGCTGTTCATGAGCAGACCATGGTGGAGATAAACGACAGGCTTTCCAGTGGTCGTTCCAGGGCTCCTCTTCTTCTCTCCTTTCCGAGAAGGCAGTCGATGGAGCCCAAGCAAATATCCATCCTTGGTCAAAACGACATGTTCCTCATGAGTGTAACCGTAGATATTACAAAGTTCTCCGAAATCTTTCGCCTTGAGGACGCGCTCTGCTGTCTTTTGTTCGTCTGAGATTTCTTTGGGTACTCCGCTGTTGCGGATGAAAAGCTCTTTGGAGCGTCGGTAAAACCAGTCGATGACTGGTCTAGGTAGCAATACGACTGTGACATGAAGGAGAGATTCAAATGCAAGGAATGAGAAACCGAAAATTAGCGCAATGTAGTCTGTTAAATCGAGGCGTCCCAGGAAAGGGACGCGGGCCATACTAGTAGTGGATCACCGGAAAGACAAAGCGCTGATTGCAACCTCCAATGATGTTCCGCACGCCGAGCAAGTCCCGCTTTCGGCGAATTATCACTCTTTCTGCTGTACTTATTCTCCTGGTCTATCTGTTCTCATATGGTCAAAACCAGACGTGGAATGTCGAGTTGACTGTCGAGGGGCAGGGAAAACAAATCAAAGAAACTGTTGATGCAGCACTGGATGACTTTATCTCGAACTTGCTATCTACGGTCGACTCAGAAAAATTGCCAGAGGATTTAAGCAACATATTTGATACTCAGGCTTACCTCAATTGTCTTATCAAGCGCGCTAAATGGGCGAAAAGTTCTCAACGAGCTCTCGTTTTGGCAGAGAACTGCAAATTTCCTTCCCGTCGGGATGTCTCTCATAGTGATATCTGTCAACTACTCTCTGGAAAGAAAGTCCTGTTCGTGGGCCCTGAGACAACGTATCTCCTTCATTCAATTTGGTTGGATAGCGTTGAGGCCGCTCACAATCGCACACATATCTGCCCAGGTCGAGACTTCTGTACTTTCCACCATATTTGTCGAGGATTTTCAGATGACAGCGAGGAACCGGTGGGGAGAAAGAAAAAAATGCCCAGCGACAATGTCTTGCGCGCGACTAAATCTTCGCTCCTTCAATATACTTTTTCATCGACCCTCTACGCTTCTTCGAACAAAAGCGACAGCTCTTATATGTTCCCTGTAATAGACCAAGAGACTGGAGTGCAACAAATAAACCAATATTGGATAAGAAGAGCTCGGAAAGCCGATGTCATCGTCTTGAATCGGCCGCCCTTACCAGCACCCGTTTCCACCTACGACACAGTCAACCCATCCGGAAACTGGACATTCGCCTCTGCTTTGTGCACTGAGCAAAAATTATTTTCTGCGGACGCCTGTGGATTTTCTTTATCATATGGTCTGGCCCTCGCTGCTGTAGATCCGACTCTTCGCAACTTTTTGCCATCTGTACTGCGGACAGTTAAAGCGATGTCGGCTGATCCTATTATAAAACGGTCTTTGCGTGTATGGCAGGGTACTTGGTTCATCCAATCCTCTTGTGCACGAGAGGGACTTCCTGAACATCTTCAGCTGCATCCAAAATTTTGGGAACCCGGTAACCTTCTCGAATCCGGGATGGACCCGTGGACTTTCTTCTACAACGCACAAGGTACGATTTTATTCCACTCTTCTCTCAGGATTACTCCTTAAGCATTCATTTATAGTATACATGCACGATCGCATTTTGTCCCGGGTCCTTCCCCTTTACGGTGTTATTTACCTCCCCTTGTCATTTCCGATTCTCGAGGGGCCCTTAGACTTAACTATCTCTGAGGAAATACAGGATACACCACAGCCTGTAAAGGATTGCATAAGGAAACCTTGGTCAGGCTTTTCGGACAGTCTGGAACTAGCTTTTTTCAATGGATTATCAGCAATACTAACCCTTCACAATTTTTGATTCATCCCACATTGGAATTTTATGGATCAAAGAAGTTCTCCCACTATTTCTTTTTACATTTGGATGTGTCAGATATTTTTGGTTTGCTGAAGCCCCCGCATGCAAGAGCATCCTTTGCCGATCCCAAAATCAACCTCCATCTCTCTGATCCGAGCTTTACGCCGCCGTACCACCTGGACACGACGACCACGACATTTTCGCATTCCATTATTTCCAGCAGTCTCGACAGGCGGTCTCCACTTCCTCTTTCACCCCCGTCGTTTTGGCCCATCAACCTGCGAGAAGGTACGGAGGGGTCAGGAACGATGCTGTAAGCGTACATGCAGTGCGTTGCACGTTTGAGAGACGGAAGTGCTCTGAGCTGTTGGAGGAACGTGGACAAGGATTCTGGAGATGAAATCCTGGCTGCATGTGCGATAAATATTGATTTCTTCTCGGTCACGCTTTGGGAGAAGAAAACGGGATGTTCCCATTCGGCTGTTGTAAGATATCTGTCAGCTTCCCCGATGAGATGTCAACAAATTTGAACAAAAGGATGACTTGCGCGTGATGATCTGTTCTTTTCTTTCGTTACCAATAGGAACACGAGAGGCAACATGGTTTTGCCGTTGATTCAGAAAAAATGGTAGTACCCTGTCACGTCGGAGGTTCTTGTTTACCAACCAGAGCATGGAAAAAAACACAATTCCTCTAAGTTTATATGTCCTGGATGGTCCGACGCTGATGCACGTTGCCCCTAAGACGTACATCAGATGGCCAAATCTTTTCCTGGAAATCTTCTTGTCGGACTATCTAAACACAACTGGAGCACATTGTTCACTTTTGCCTTGTGCCAATGACGTGGAATCCATTTGGAACAAGTTTTAGAGAGGTTATAAATCGATCTGACTGGTCATAATAAAAAGTCGGACGCCAACTCTGGTTTTACACCTTTAGAACGCTTTTTTCCCTTCAGTATGCGTACGTACAGCTCCTCTGTGTGTTATTGCAGACTGTGATTGTCCTGTCTTTGGTTACAGGTCTTATCATTCGAGAGGACTCAGTAGCTGTGGGTGACTACATCGCCAACTACATTTGCAAAAGGTACTTCATGTCCTGTTATACCTTGTCTCTGTTAACAAACTTCAAAGGATCAATGAATTTTCACCTACTCCTGAGCGACCGTTCGTCCTTGGATTACCCACAGGATCGTCTCCAATCCCGACATATAAAGCCTTGATTAAAATGGTAAAAGAAGGCAAGTTAACGTGAGTGGTCAAAAAAGACAAAAGCGCACATTCTGACCAAAGGGTTAAATACAGATTCAAAAACGTCGTTACGTTCAATATGGACGAATACGTCGGACTCCCTCAGGATCATCCTGAGTCTTATCATACTTTCATGTTCCGCGAGCTCTTTTCGCTTAGTACGTTTCTGTTTCTTCGGCTTGGAGACAAAGGAATCCACATCGCTGACTTTCTCTTTGAAACAGTCGACATCCCGCCTTCACAAGTCAATATTCTCGACGGTAATGCGGAAGATCTCGTCGCTGAGTGTAAAGCATACGAGGAGCGCATAAAGAAATACGGCGGCATCGAGCTCTTCCTTGGTGGGATTGGAGAAGACGGACACATTGCTTTCAATGTAGGTAGTCAAAAATCCCTTCTTCTGTTCACATCAATTAAATTGGCCATTCCTTGCCACTGTCTGCAATAGGAACCTGGTCCGTTTCAATCCTCTCAGGCGAAACGTTAAAATTTCACCTTTTTATTATCCAGGATCTTCTCTTGCTTCAAGAACGAGAATAAAGACCCTTGCATACGATACCATTCTCGCGAACGCACGTTTCTTCAACAATGACATCTCTGCTGTCCCGCGTATGGCTCTCACCGTAGGCGTGGCTACCGTGCTCGATTCCAGGGAAGTCGTCGTTGTAGTTACTGGGCAGAGGAAAGCTCTGGCCTTGAGTAAGGCTATCGGTATGTTCTACATCTCTTCTATTTCTGCTTCTTTGTCAAGTAAATTGGTCCGGAAAAGAGGAAGGAGTAAACCATCTCGTACGTGTGACTTTCTTTCAAATGTTGACATTGTGCATCCTGATTGTATATTCTCGCAGTGGACACTCTCCGCGTTGCAATTGCATCCTTGGGCTCTGATTGTTGTAGATGAGGATGCTACTGCCGGTAAGTCCCAGTAATCTTGAATTCACAATCCAATTTGAATCGGAAAAGAACTCCATGTCAAAACTGTCAAGTACTTCAAATCTATCGAACGTGTTCAGGACGAAGTTGAGCGAACTCAGCAAGAACTCAAGTTGAGAAGTAAATTAAAGGAAAAAGTCGGGAGCTTGGGGTCACATGAATATTGAATGTGGGGATTTGGTAAACTATTCAAATATGTATGCTGTATAGATCCATATGCATATGGTTCTTTTACGAGGAAGGCAATTTTCGGGACAAGGTCACTGCCAGTACATACTTCTTCACGATCTTCGCTTCTTTTTGACCCATCCGTCCACGACCTCCTTTGATAAAACTATGCTGTGCGAAACGGCAAGATGTCTTCTGAAATCATACGCCCGAGAAAAGACATATTCGCATTGTCGTGGGTTTGTACTGAGGCCCGCAGCAAATGATTGAGCCTGTATTTCCTCTTCGCTTAGTAGGCCAGTAAAGTCTGGGCACGGGCATCGAAGCACCTTTGCGCTTTTGAGGTCAGCATCGGCTTGTTTGGTGTAAGAGTAACCAGTGATCATGTCGATGTCGAACTTGCCATGGGACTCGTTCTGAGATTCCTCTTCCTCCTGCTCTTCTTCTGAATCAGGAGAGGAAGTGTCTGCTTCTCGCTCGGATAGATGAACTTTGGCAACGTGCCGCCGCAATAGGTGTTTGTACCCAAAAGCCCTCGTACAATCCTTGCGATGGCATACAAAATCTCGTCGACCCAGGTGACTGACATTAATGTGAGTCTGTAATGCCTTTTTCTGCAAACGTTATATGCGCGTCATGGGAAAATATCTTCTGGGGTTTTTATAAAAAGGCTTACGGATTTAAAGTCCTTTTCGCAATCACCTACGTCGCACATCCAATCACGACCATATTCGCCGCCTCTCCTTCTCTTTGGAGGTGGATCGTCGTCTTCTACTTCAGTCCCCTGATTTTTCTCCAGCTCTGCCTCTATGTCGCGTTGTTCGTGCAATTTTAGGTGTGCCCTCAAGTTGCCTTGATTCGAAAACGTTTTACCCATGCAAGACGAGTGGGGACATGTCGGAGGATGGTCTTTTCTGATATGAGACTGAAGTGAGGACCATGTCGAAAAGTATCTGCGAGCCTCTTCCGATTCTGAGATGCACATTGGGTAGACACAGGTATAGCGTTTGCCTGGAGTTGATTTGTTAGTGGACAAAAAGAATACCCAGTTGAAAGAGGATTTCAACGTACTGTCATGAGTCTTTTGGTGAGCGTGGAGGTGCTGGTTTGTGTTGAATGACTTTGAGCAGCCTTCATGGTCGCAGCGGTATGGCTTGGTACCAGGAAGAGCATGAGCCAAACTTATATGGGTTCGTAACTGGTGGTGCTTCGCAAACGCCTCCTCGCAACCTGTGACTTGACACTATGAAATTGACATAAATTTTCGAGCAAAGAAACGAAAGATGCAGGTTATAACAATCACTTTGTAAGGCTTTACCCCTTCGTGCCATGAATGATGCACTTGGAGATGCTGTGAAGTCCAGAAACGTTTTGCACAACCGTCTTTTTCGCAGACGAAAGGCCTCATCTCGTTCGGGAGATGTGAACGGGTATGGGCATGAAGGTGAGTCTCCCGCAGGTAAGACTTTCCGCAAGTTTCGCAACGATATGGTCTCTGAAAGTTATACAGTCACGAAGATGAAAATCAGCATGCATAAAAAGATTCACTTGACCGGTATGCGACCGTTCATGCTCTTCTAACCGAGATGGTTTAGAGTACGCTTTCTCGCAACCATGATGTGTACAACGATAACGCTTTGCCGTGTTTGCAATAAGAGAACCATTGACGAGGATAGCTGATCCAGAACCTGACGGAAGGTTGCTCGACGTCGAGCATGGGCTCGTGAGATGGAGAACCAGTTTATCGCTCGGTTGTCTGGCCTTTCTTTTTCCTAAAACTGTTGACTGAGATGAAAATGTTTTCATTTTTATACACTTAGAGTTCCAAGTGTAAGTCGTACTTATACCACATTACATAAGGCTTCCCCACATCCTCTTTCGCGCCTGATGGTGAACAATATTCAATTTCTGGCATGCTGGGGCTACATCTTTTGTGCCTTTCCTGAAGCGAGCATATGGTCATTCGTTGCGCTTTCTTCCCTCTCATAGTATGTTACTCCGACATTCTATGTCAGTCTGGGGTGTTCAATATCTGTTCAACGTAATATTATCTATAACGCGCCCCCGAAGAAACGGCCAACCGACGGACTCATGGATTGTGCCAGTTCTTCACTGACTAGGAATTAAGTTGCACAAGTCTGTTCATGATATGATTATCCCTGCGGCAGCCATTTTTACTACCAGAAATCGACATTCAAGATTCCTCCAGGGCTGTCAGGTTTCCAACTGGCGCTTTACCGGAAGGGAAATAAGGTGGTTTATAGACGAGCAAAAGGATTTTTGCATTCCTCATGTGCGTTCCACTTCAAAATTACAGTTCGGCTGTTTTCTCAGTCATTGTTCATAAGGCGGTCAGCCGCAAGGTGTGGCAGCCACTAATGCAGAGGGGCGCAAGCAAGCTTAACCTATTATTCCTGTGGATTCTCCAAATTTCAACAGAATTAGGATCTTGCAATGCTTCGCTTTTCGAGCCTTCGAATGTTTCTGTCATGTGAAGCATTTTCTTCGCCTCTACTCAGGTGTCTTTGTTAGTTTGTTGCTGATGAGTTTTGTTAGTCGCCATTTCTTTGACGGCCTGTGCTTCTATTGTTATTGGGGCTTTTCTTACGGATTCCTTTTTGCACCGTGGTTTTGGCTGGTTGTTAATAGTGATCGAAGCGTTCAGTGTTCTGCGGTCGTCCTGGTCGTGTGTTTAATTCGTGGCAAAACGTCTTTTTTCCAATCTGAAAAATATGCCTAGAATTATTCGGCGAACATGCCTATCAATATCGCAGTCCGTTGCCTCAGAGGCTATTGGGTTATTCGTGCTGTGTCCATTTCAACTTAGTGGGTCATCAAGCTTTCCGATCGTGTTTGTGTGCTCACCACCGAGTTTTCTCAAGTTATCATCCTAGTTATATCTTCGACTGCGCCAAAAGGTGGTACGGAAAATCAGCTTTATAGCGTTTTGCAAGGTGTTGCGACCTGTAGTGCTTGCCTCCGTGAGTCCTTTGCTTTCTGGCACGAACGATCAGATTCTGACAATTAAAAGATATAGCATATGCTGTAGGACTCATCACGATTGCGACATTAACAGTCACGGCGTACGACGGAAATGTATGGCTACGGGACATCGATTCTTGCCCGTCCCCTTTTCCTTTAGAAGTCCTTTTCACATACGTTTGTCCGTGTGTCGCAAGTCGGTTCTCAGCAACCGGGTCGCTTCAAGTTGTTCCTTCGCAGACACCCATTCGTACTGGTCGTCTGATCGTTTGTTTACCAGGTTGCAGCTGTCAGTCAGGGGAGCGTGCCTGCTCGAAGTCCTCAGTGGGGCCGACGGCAGAGGTGGCAATCGCGAACAACGTCCCACATGAACGTCGTAGACCCCCAGTTCTCGCACAAAGTCTCATACGAATTCCAAATGCCGCTGAACGTAGAAGCACGATTACTGTGGACCTTCCTTTCGAGGGATACTTTTGAAATATATGCTGTAGTGAATCAGTAATGTAATTATGCTTCTGCATATGGTTGAGATAGGGGTGTAACGTAATGAACGTGTGACTGACGCGTTAGCGCGTCTGTTTTGTCAGCGGCATGATTGTTTGGAATAGTGGAATTGCCCCGTGCTTTTCATCGACCACAACGCCTTCGACGACGAGCTGGCTCTTGAAATGTCGGAAACAAAAGTCCTTCGCGTCCTTTACACCATAAACAGTTCCCCGCAATACATTCTTGCTCGTTCCCTTTCGCCAGTTACTGTAACTCTCCATTCACAGGGAGAAAACTCCAAAGCTGGATCATCTGACACGTCTCAACTAGTCATTTATGCCAGTGTTTCCCTTAAACTATGTTTGGAAACGATTTGCCGCTCCAGTCCTGAATTGATACAAGACTCAACAAGGGACTTTTCGTTATATGTCCTGGATCCATTGGAATCGAACTCTGCACCTGCGCCTGTGAATATTGCTAACGCACACGGAGATACTGGTTCAACGGGCAGTGCGCAACCCAGAGGGGTTGCCGTAGGTCTCGGGCTTATGTCGTGGGCTTTAGCGGCAGGGGGCGACTCAATACCCGTGACCGGGACCTTGGTAAAGCAGAGTACGGGGCAAAAAGCCCTCGAAGTTATTTTTGCTCTTCGTGAGGTTTGTTAATTAATTTGACCCTTTCAAGTCCTTTGGCTCATTTTATGAACGCAAAGACGATGGCGGTGAAACAAAAAACTTGGGATTTTCCGTCGGTGCCCGTGCAACCCTCATCAAGCTTGCAAGAGGGTTCTTTGACTACTCCCTCCGGTAGGACAGAGCCAAGGCCCTTGCAGTGGTACTCCCAGGTATGGTTGAAATTTATTAATCTCACGGCCTCTTACGCTGAGGACGCCAGGGTATCCAAGGATCTTCCATTTCTTATCAATCTTCGTCCTCATCCATTTTGTCTCGGTCAGCATCTACATCAGATTTGACTCGAGAAACGCTGGCCTCTATTCACATGCGCGCCAAGGCGAAATCAAAACCACCGAAACCCCCTCGACAAACAAACACACCCGTAACAGAATCGGACAAGTTGATGAATGCCAATACATACATTGGTCCCTTGAAGAAAAAGGGTCGTCCAAAGACAACGACTGTAGAATCCAAAACCTCTACCAGAGTTCAGCACAATGCACAGCGCGCAGACCTGATACCCAACGGGAAAGACGTCATTGTCATTGATGGTCCCGATAATAGCCGGAACAATGCTTCTGAAACCGCCACCGTGTCTTCAGCTCAAGAAATATCTGACAGCTTAAAGAAGAAAAGACCCTCACAACAACCAAAATTTCCGCCTTTCACCACAGCTCCCCTACTTCGACGCAATGACCAAAATTTGTCAACGATCTCGGATGTTCAAATTACAACGAAGTCAAAGGAACTTACACTGCTGGACATTCTCAACCACCTCTCCGTTCCGTCGCAGCCTGGTGAACCTCATACACCAAATACGGCACTATTGACAGTACTGAATGCAATTGACTCAGCAAAGAATCCAGCGACTGTACTTGCTGACAATACGCCAAATCTTGCTCTTGTTGATGCTCTCAAGCAACTGCTTGCCCTCTGTGGGAAAGCTGTGCCTTCCTTTCCCGCATCCCTCCCACCTGAACGTATTTCCCACCATCGTCAGTCCTCTTCAAGTTCACATAGCGATGGAATTATCATTTTGGACAAAGAAAATGTGAATCCCATAGTTTTCGAGAAGCGCACTGTGAAGGATTTTTCGGACAAATACTCTGATCCGTTGCCCTTAGCATCCGCGTCGAGAGCGACACAGAGCCTGCGTCCAAGCACACGTCCGAATGAAACGAGAGAAGCAAGCTCACAGTCTACACCCGTTGTTCGCAAGAGAACCTTGAGCGACTTCATGGACGAAAAAGAATCAGGAAGAATTAAGGGTAAGGAGCGTGCGCGGGTCGAGAAACCCTCTGGGAACCATCAGCAGATGTCGCCTGTAAATGACACACTGAGACACTATCCCAGTGTTTTTGCCGCGACACTACCACGCATTGACCGGCCTTCCAATTATTATCGAACGCCAGAGCAATCGACGTCTCCGGTTCGCGGAAAAACTGATGAAAACAGACATATCTCAAACGTTGACGTCTCTATGTCTCGCTCTCGAAAACAATCCTCGCCTCGCAATCGCCGGGTATCCGCTTCCTCACCTATTCGTGCGCCGAAAGAAGGTCGCAAGAAATATGTTGTTCCGGAATGGGCAAGGACAAACACGGCTACACAGCCCAGGTTATCAGAGGAGGCTCAACGTGCGCTGGAACAAGCAGAGTTGCGGAGAAAGGAGGAAAAGAATGCAATTCGGAGAACGCAGGTGAAACTTAAACCTAAGGATTCAACTGATACACTGAAGGCAGAGCCACTTAAGCCGCCAACGGAACAGTCAGGTCCACATTTTGTTCTTCCAAAGCCACTTGACGCCTCTCAAGGCCCCATTGCAGCTAGCAGTGATGGGCCCATGATTGCCTTTCCCCTAGTTTCATCATCCAGATCATCATCACCCCCTCCCAACCCCACCTCCATTCCCCAAACACCTAAAACACCTTCTAAAAGTCGAGTACGATCTACCCCTGGCGCGGAGAACGAATCGTTATTTACTCCTGTCCTGAGAAGTGGCAGTATTTTTGGCAGTGCTCTTTCTCGACATTCTCCATATGCTGCCACTCCGTTGGTATTAACTTCGCCACTTGGGAATAGGAAAAAGGCAAAAATCTCGCCTATGCGGTCGATATTTACAGGCAGGGCGTTTACCGCACTGAACTCACTGGTAAACGGGAGCTCGCCGAGAACTTCCACTGATTCTGTTCATTCGGAAGAGCACGATGGGAAGTCGCCTGTAGGCAAGGAGTCAGAGCAGTTGGACGATTTCGATTGTCCTCCTGGTTCATTACCAATTGCTAGTAGCGACATTGATATCGACTGTCCTTTGTCGCAAACCTCGGGTGAGGACAGCAATCACGGTGGGGACGACACGGAAGTGCAGCCAATCAAGCAACACTGGACGGGACTTCCGCCTTCGTCTCCACCGGCACCCTCTAGTCCCATGCTTATTCCAGAAGGTGGCCTAGATGGCGACGATATGGACGACCTTCCGATTGCGACTTCGGACAGTGAAGTGGATGCTGATATGAACACGCCTGACATTGACGTTACGTCTCCCAATGCCGCTGGAGGGAGTCTAGCTGACGGCACGACCACCGAAACAACCATGAATTTTACCGAAGACGACTTCTCGGCTTTGTTTCCGATGGAAAACAATCCAACGGCTACCCTTCAACCTCTTTCATCCTTAACAACACTGGATCTCTTCGAACAATTCACAAACGTAAACGCACAATCCGACGACAGCCCATCCTCTTTTGGCGAATCTCCTCTTGCGGATGATGATTTCCAGAGTACCTTTCAGAATGGTATCGACACTATCGATTTTACCGAATTCTGGGAAACCTTCCAGCCTATGATTAGCGAGAGCACCCAGTCCGCTCACCCGAATGCTGCAGAGCACAACACTAACAGTTTCTTCGACATGGCAGACAACCAGCTACCACCTTTGTTTGGGGAAATCGATCATGTCAGATTGGCTGATGAGATGCAAGCCCTTTTGAGTGGTTGTTTGATGTAAGCTAGATTCCCTTGGCTTAAGGTTTATTGCTTCTCTACGATGTTGGATCAACAATGTCCATGAAATAAACTTTATAAAGTTATGAAATATCTTAGTTTCGCCTTGCATTTTTACCCCACATTTTACCATTTACATAAGCATAGTTCTCGTTCACGAACAAGCAATATTAAAACTTTCGGTTGCAAACCGTTTTCCATTCATTTGACTCATTAACTACTGAGATGTGTTTGTGGCATTTTCATTCAATTCCTAGTGCTTCGTACATACAGCTGTCCGTTTGTATCCCAAGAGCCATACACCCATCAATAGTAGAAACACGCCCTCATCGGTGCGGAGAACTGAAGTCCCATGTCTTACCTGTGTTAATCCCAGGAAGATTGTTATCGTATTGGATATTCCGCGCAGCCTCGAGAGATTTAAATGGGATGTGCGGAATGGGCTTCCCTGGAGGTCCAAAAGAAAGGTGAAGATCTCTAACATCGCCCGTCACCTCGTCGTATACGAAACCATGGACGAAGACGTCGACGTTGTTCTTTGAGGGATTGGAATAAGACCTGGCTAGGAGACTGGTATCTCGAAGCTCCTGCACACTGCGTTTCACATTTTCTTCCACAAGAGCACGGAAACCCGCTAGTGATTGTAAAAATGCCTGTCAGAAGGACTGGTAAGGTGAGAACGAAAAACAAACCATCATGGGCAGGCGGTGCCTCCTTTATCCCATTTGGAACTCCTCGATGTGGTTTCCTGGAGTCACGAAGTTTCGCAATTTCGATCCTAATTTATGCGTGGTCAGTGTGCACGAAATATATTAAAAGGTATCGAGACACAACCTTCTCGAGGCAAAGTACAAATCTGTGATGGGTTTGATCCAGGCTTTTACGAGACTGTTGAGGCTCTGCGGCATGGTGATGGCACTTTCAGCTCCTTTACATCCATAGTGTCCCAATACGATGATATGTTGAACCTGTAAAGACTCGACCGCGTATGCGACAGCTGCAGTTCTGATAGCAACTATTTTAGACGACTCCGAAAGGGCTACTATCAACAACTTACACGCTCGCATCTCTTGAGGAATACATGTTTCCAATGTTGTTATGAGTGAGAATGCTGCCCGCAGGGGCATTGAAGATAGCGCTTGGGCTTAGCCTATACCAAAAGTAAGTCAGTGGACCATTTGGACATGGAGTTGGACCTACCGATTATCGGTACAACCAATGAACATAAAACCAGGTTCTAATTTATCCAAATTCAGGTTCAACGCCTGCAAATAGGACGGGGAAATACCCACCCTGCTCGGTCATCGTCCTAACTTTCATCCGGACATTGTTACGGAATCTCTGGTTCCCATCATACAACCGCTGCAAACTACGAAGACTGGTAGTCGAGTTCAACGGTGTCTTCACTGCAGCTTGATTGCCATGTACTCCGGGACTGTTCCCACCAGACGTTGATATCTCTTTAACTGTTTGCGCAGCTGGAATCCGTTGGAATGGGTATGCCGAAACCAGAGTCATGAACATAAGCATTAAGCATTTCAACCAAAGTATGGTCATGGTCTTTGGGTCTCCAGATTGGCACCAGGCCAATGTAACGAGGATTCGACGAACCAGCGCCTACTTGCCTACAGTTGGAACAAAGAATTGAGAGATGCCAGCTATAAGTACTGTGCGGCAACACCACGTGCATGGGCGGCGGTTAGGGATCAATGAAAGGCAATGCGGGTTTCAACTTGACACCAGCTCACCGTGTTATCCTATGCTGAGTGAAAAGGCGAAAGGGAAACAACGAGCAATAGAACCACCCGTAGAACAAAATGTTGCTGGTCAGAGTTCTTCTGCAAACCCAGAAGACACACCCCGGGATCTCCTTGTCCGGTTCACAGAAGGTGCTCCAGACTTGACCATATCTGTCGACAAGAAAGATTCTGTGCGAGATATTAAACAACGTGTGCGTGGTTTTTGGTTTAATTTTCGTTGAACTGAATTCATCTCCATGCCATTCAGTTAAGAGAAACGCGACCAGAGTTAAACAACCGTCGCCTGAGACTCATTCATTCTGGTCGTCTACTCACCGACGGTATATTTTTGTATTCATGGCTGACATCTCTCGAGGAAAGGCAAAAACGCGCTCATACCGATGACGGAGCTGCTGACGTTGCTGCTGCTGCTGCGAAATCAGCTACGACATGGATTCATTGCTCTGTTGGTCCTGCCATAATTCCAGACAAACCAGAGGACGAAGAACAATCACAGGTAATGTTTATCAATTGTTTAAATTTACTTCTTGACTCATTGTCTTATTCAGCCGACACAAATCCAACCTGTGCGGGGGTTCGACAGGCTGGCCTCTGTGGGTTTTTCTCAAGAAGACATCGAGAATATCAGACGGCAATTTCATAACCAGTCGTCCGTCAATTATTTGGATCATGACTTCGAGACGGAGGAGGAATGTAAGTGTTTTTAAAATGTCTTCCGTATTAACGCTAAATTGTCCTTTGCAAGTTGACGAACATGCTCGAGCTCTAGAAGAACAATGGATCGATTCTATGGATAATGCAGGGACAGCAACGCTCTCTCAGTCGTCATCTTCAAGCTCTGCTATCCTTCAAGGCGTTCTCGTAGGGTTCTTTTTCCCCTTCTTGCCGATCTTTTTCATGCGAAGCCAAAAGCTCGCCGTATTTTGGGTGGATGGCAGTGAGCAGGAGACGAGTTCAAATGTGATCTTTTCGTGAGTCGCTACTATGCTTTACACAATCTGGATCTCAAGCGAATGACATCCCTTCAACAGGCGGCGCATGTCTATGGGTCTCGTTGTCGGCTTTCTCGTCAATATCCTCTTCGGGACGTGGCGTTACCTTCTTGAATCATCGTAAGCACGAGAACATTTCTTGATCTGTTGCGATCAAGTGTATGTTCAAAACAATGAAATTGGTTAACACAAATACACATATTCCCTTTCGAAAACATCAACCAGTCACTTAATACATCTGAGTTGCTGCATATACAACCCTTCCAGCCGTAAGGGTAGTTATGGAAATTCCTAAGAAGAGTCTAAGTTCCGGTTCAGTGGGGAAGGCGTCCACCTTTCGATTTGGAGTAAGTGTTCTGCGACGCTCAGCGCACCGAGGTTTAGCCATAGCTTCGCTATCTTATTCAACCCGGCTTGCAGGCAGAGCCACACGTCCCTTTCATTCTTTCCAATACGAAATTCGCCATTTGTAACGCACGTGGTGGTACTTTCAACTCGAATATTATATTTCAATGCAAGTGACGGAATACAAAATGCCATTATTGAAAGAATGAAAATAAAGACCTAAGTGTGAGAAAGTGTCATGGTGAAAATTTAAATTGGAGTGTTGGCGGTATGTTTTGTTTCGGCGACTATTGCCCTTCCCAAGTACCCCTGGACTTCACTTTCAGCCGTTGTGATTATGGGGTTCGCATCCACCTGTACGAGAAGGTTTGAGAGGTAAAGATGAGACCCTTGCAGGTCTTTCGAAAGATTTAAGGTAATTATCTTGCAGAGGTTTGAAAATCTTGGTTTAGAACCTGTCCAGGCATTACCACGAGGAGAAGAAAGGATGCTCCAGTACGTGAATATTTCCACATTCAAATGTGCAGGTGGTGAGGGTGGAGCTGCCTCATCCCCTCCGAATGAGATGTGCGCAAGTGGAAGTTTCTCGGGTGAAAGAGCGAGCCCGGACTCTTGTTCGAATCGATCGACAAGATGGAATTTCCACAGAATAATGCCGTTGCTCTCCCTATACATTATTCTTGAAATGTTTACTGTCTTTTCAGTGTTGGTAGATTCTTCTCCAGTACGACCTCCACTGGTGCCAATTGTTGCCTTTGGGGGCAATAAGGAGAGTGATCCTGATGCTAAAGCGTTCCATGCTTTCTTCACTCCTTTCGAAAATTTTGCCTCAGGATTGTATTGAGGTGTAGACAGTGGTCGTACATCAGGAGTATCAGTGAATTTACTTAGCGCATCGAATCGAATGTCGAGTTGGAAATGATGATACACCGGATTTTCTTCAGACAAGACCATGTTTGCCGTGCGCAGTCCCGTAAATTCAATGTTGCAAGTCGCAAACTGGGAGGGGTCCTGTGATTCAGGTGTCCTCTACTGAACTGTCAGGGAAGTACAATCGAACTGAGAGCAACTTCATACCTTGATTTTGAGTGTCCCTCGGGCATGGAGACTTTGGAAAGCGATGCCATTCTGAAGGAGGTTGGCAGAGACTCGGAATGCAAGCTCAGCACTTCGGGCATCGCTACTGCCCGGTCCAGGGGATTCTGGACCTGGTTCACCATCTTCCTTGCTGGAATTGTGAGGTATAGAAGGATCCTCCGAGTCTCGTTCTTGTTCCTTGCCTTTTGTTGTTGAATCACCTGATCTGTCCCCTCCATTATTGCCCCCATTTGGGCCCACATTAAATGATCCACCTGCGTCCACATGTTGGGAGAGGGTTGAGATTCCATAAGAAGTTTTGCATGTATTAGCACGAACAATCTCATGGAACTCCTCGGGAGATGAAGGAAGGCGATATGTCGACTTGTTGGTAAAGATGATAGCGGTGAAATTCTTTAATGCTGGATGTAGACATAATAGGAAACGGTCCATGTCCTGAGGTTCGGAACGAAGAACGACATGAATTTGGTTTAGATATCCGAGTCTGCTTCGGATGATGTCCTCGTCAAAGCCAGCCAGGAGCTGGTACTCGAATTCAGGGATATTGAAATCAGTGAAAATTTTCTGAAATGTCGCAAAATTTTGTTCGAGGTGCTGCATCGCTTCTTGTGCAACAGCAAAACGGGCAAATCCTTCTGAGACATCAGCCAATAAAAAAAGGAGAATTTAAATCAAAAATTACCAGGGAAATCCATAGAGTGAGAGATATCTTCTTTAGTGGCAGGAGATAGGAGATTGTTATTATACTGTATACATTGGGCCGAGAGGCACCGTTCTGTGTGGCAACCCTCAGGCATATGCTCACGGCATGTACAACCAGGCCTAACACCATTGTGTCGCATGTCGTTCTCCTGCTCCCGCTCTTTAATAATTCTTGCTGTTGCGTGATTTCTTCCATTAGCCGTTGCACGTCTTGTTCCTACTTCTTTAACTTTTTCTCCCATCGTCTCAGTCCTTCTATCTTCTTCAAAACGTCCTCTTCCTGTCCCTGTACTCTTTCTTCCCTTCGACACATCATCCTTTCTGTCTTTGACATGGGACAATGTCGCACCTTTGACCCTCCCGAAAAAAAGTATTTGCGAAGATTATTTGTTGGCCGCCCTAAAAGAAGCAACCTATGTGGGAACTGTGTGTCCTTTATCGAATCCAATGCATCTGACAAATAACCAATGAACAGTATTTGGAAGGTTTCGTCGCAGTCCTCCAAACCGTGGATCAGAATGAACTTTCGTCGTCCTGCTGACAATGAGGATTGCGATGCTGCTTGCAGTGGATTGACAATCAGTTTCCTTATTTGTTCTTTCATTGCCAATCTGAACAAAGAAGTGTCGTCTGCCGCAGCTCCAATCAGGGCTCGCGCTTCAGGGATATGTTGTGCAAGCTGACAAGCGATTGTTGGGATGACAGTTTCGGCACTGCCTGCTGCAGATCCAGCGGTGAAGAAGAACGAAGCAGAGAGGTCTTCACGTTCATCCAGGATGTCGGCAACGACTTGACTGACGAGCGGTGTCTCTTTTATATTTTCATCATCATACACCCACATCATCAGAGAATGTGAACGAGGGTCATATACCCAAGTGAAGATGTCGTCAAGAACCTCTTCAATGTTGTCTGGTTTGACTGACGATGACGACGAAGAGTCTGTTCGGTTATATCTGGAAAGTGGTGAACTCGTCGATTTTTCCTGAAAGCGCGGTCTCCATTTTTTGACAATCTCCCGTACAGTCAGCAGGTTGACTTCATTGGAACGTTCTAGTGAATTGTGCGATGCGTCGATGGAGATACGATTGCGGAACTCCTGAATACCTGTACAGCAGCCATGTCAACTATGCCACCAACAAACACCCTAATATGTCTTGACCTGTATTAGAGTTCTGATGCTGTAAAAAGAATTTACCGCCGTTTATCATGACGCTTTCGCCACTTATCATGCCTTGCGACTCGGACATCCTCAGCTGACGGCGTAGCAGGTTCTGCAGCTGGCCGACATGAAAGTTGGAGGAAGAAATAAAGACTTATCTGTGTTATCGACGACTCAATTTGACGTTGACGATCCCATTCGGTAGAAAAAGATGTCATCTCCCCAATGAAAGCAAAGAAATCCTAACATTCGTTTCTACTATGTGACAAAAGGTGTCATCCCCAATGAAAGCAAAGCAATCCCAACATTCGTTTCTGGCACAGGAATTGTCCTCCATGTAGTCACCTTTCCAGGGCAGAATACAGAGATATCTCGCTTGGATAAGAGATGTGGACCCCCCTTTTTAAAGATTTGACATTTTGCCTGCGGGCCAAATACTAGTAAAAGTATGCCCACGGTATCTTTATGGTGACGAGAACACCTTGCTGAAAATGACTATCGATGCCCCTACATCATAACTTGAAAGGATAAGGATAGAGAAAATGAACCCATTAGAAGGACTAGTACGCTGTCCGACCGCCTAGTACTGAACGTTCTGCGACAAGCCACATTTTTTAGATGTTGGTACTACGGTAGAGATTGCGAGCGAAGCGAGCATTTCGGCTAAAGGGGGTGGGATGCCCAGACAAACATACCAAAACAAGGTGGTACTTTTTGGCAGGGCGAGCTTGCGAGCCTCAGGATCCATCTTTCTGGGGCCGGAGGCCCCAAAGTGGTTTGTATCTCGCTTCGTATAGTGCCAACGAACATCCCTATGGCAAAAAAATCAGACCTTTTGCAGTAGAATTTGACATGACCTGCTTGTATGGAGTTGCAAGGTCAGGGTGACTCGGACGACGGACTCAGAGCACTTGTCTCCAATACTGATTACATAATAGTCTAGCTACTGAGATTTCTTCTGGTGTTGTACAATCCCTC
>QDKV01005399.1_pt1 | contig 133442 bp, 166 predicted proteins | sample 1861101 | NCBI WGS metagenome assembly QDKV01 (sample SAMN04275158, study PRJNA302643) | Fungus metagenome, whole genome shotgun sequencing project. | isolation source: fruitbody | host: Mallocybe terrigena | place: Sweden | collected 2013
AAATCCAGTCATCCAATCCTCACACTGGTTATGGACCACGGAGCACCGCCAGGTATTACTAAGGATCAATGGGAAATTAGTGGCACTGCGCCGAAACCGACCCAATCAGGTCGCACTGACATCCATAAGCGCCACTACTGTTTTGTGATTCATGGATGCGACTCGGATACTTATGCTGTTATCCCCAAAGATGCAGATCCGCTGTATCGGTCTATTCTCGCAGAAACGTCAGCAATGGATGATTTTCCTCGCCTCAATTTGGAAAAGAATGTGCTTTCAGCAAAGTCTCAAAAGCCTTGTCTGTATATCAACCAACTTTGATTCAATGCTGAGCTTAGTCAGTCGTTGAAGCTCTGGAGTGGGCTGGGACCAACCATGACCAATTTGCTTGGAAAAGAGATTTTCGCTGCAAAGAGGGCAGCAACACATTCAAAAGCAGCCAACTTCATTCAAGCTTCAATAAAAAAAGTACTACGTTCTTGGGTGGTAGCAAATACTGCTCTGGCAGCTCACATTGAATTTGACACTTTCCCGCTGACACTTACCACTTTAGTCAGGCTACTAAATTCTAGTCAAATTCTTGTAGCGACATCCCCCATAGTGTTTATGATAGTTGAACCCGAAAACTGCATAAAAGAAAGAAGTGTATTATCATTTGCCGATCAGAACTTGTATGGGTGTGTAGCATGAGTTGCCATTTACCACCATGGTCCATTACTGCACCCTTTGCCTCCAAACCCTTTGTTGCACCTGCGCGACATACTGTACCATTTTAATCAATTCGGCCGTCCCCTGTCCCCAGGCCTCTGATTTTGGCCGAAATCGGTTCCATGTCTTTGTCCCCATGGCTCTGGCCGGCTGGGGCAATCCGTGGAGCAGCAGTCACTGTACTCGATGAAAACTCATGGTTCTCTCCATACAGATAACTTCCAACAGACTGAATTTAGTTTTCTTTCTTGTTATCGAAGTAGCTTGGTGGACCCAGTCCAATTCTTTGATCAGGTCGATCGTCTTCACAGATCATTTATTTTTATTTGCTTTTTCTTCAGTATTGACTGCGTAGAGAAGACTGCCAAAAAATACCATAAAAGCGCCAAAACCTAGCTGCACGTTCCAATCATTCTTGAACCACCAGACACTCAAGCACAGACTCAAAGCCTTTCTGGCAGTCAAGGCAACATTGGTCGAAACCGACGATACTTGCTGAAATGTACATGAGGGATGAGAAATAACGTGTTCAGAAGCAGGCTCACAGAAGATAATTTGGCGACGCCCGTAACGCATAGAAGTTGCGACACAAGATTGGCGAGTAGTACTGAAAATGATTTGATTGGTGAACCAGTTGAGGAGTTTGACAAGCTGAGAATTCCCTGCTTAACATCGCGCCTTAAGGGTATAAAGACGGGAAGTGCAAGGAAATGCTAAAAGTTGGGAGACATTGGTCAAATTGGCCCTTCTAACAGTGCAAGACTGAATACCGTATAGAACATAGCTTCCCGCCAGCAAGGGCCATACTTTTTATATGTCATCTCCTGAAGCAGTCCAAGGAGGCCAGTACAAAATAGCGAAATTGTCATCATCGCGATACCGAAGAGATACTTATGCAGATCATCCTGTGTCATCAATTTTGGAGTCGTTGAATAACTTGTAGTTGACAATGTTGCGATTGTCACACCCGCAAAAACGAGCATCACAGACACCTAGACGGGACGTCAAGGTTACAAAATCAAGTCATCAACCAAAACTAACTCCTTTGCTCACAATCTGACGAGGCGAATACCGCTTTCCTGAAATTAGATACCCGAAAAGCATAGACACCGGAAGACCTTGGAGAAGTCGATTCAAAATGCTTCAAAACAGAAATATTTGAACCCTTACCCGCAGATCTAATCACAATTAAGATGGTCAAAGGAACCTTGTATGCAAAGGCCCAGTTGTTGAGCAAAGATCCTGTCGTCAAGACAAGAACTTGCATTCCCCATATTTCTAGAGGGACTCGGCGTGGTTTCAACTGTGGAACCCATGATTCAGAGAATGTGAGAAACGATGGTAATAATCGTAGTGCGATGAAAAGCATATGAGAAAATGTAAGAGCTGAACCTATCCGGATGTCAGCAAAAAAACACGTAAGATAAACCAGGACGCGCCGATTCTAGGATTTATTACCAATAGTTGTTCATATGTCAGCACATTTCTGGTATTGCATATCATCAGTGACGGCTTGACCAACGAAAACAAGAATCACGAACGAACAGCAACCGCCAAAGACCAGGCTAACAGCCTAGACATTTCTCAACGCACAGAAGTGGGGAAGTGGGCCATTACACACCGTATAAAAATCAAAGATGGCTGGTATAACCTGAGCAGGAGAAACACTTTTCACAGCAAGTTCATTGGGTATCGATGTTGCGTTGTCTCCTTTTTCACGAGTACTCCCGGTATTTCTATGTCGCATTGCCATCTCAAACCAAGGAAAGAAAGATTAAGTACGAGTTGGGTATTGGTATTATGTAAAAGGAAATTGAAAGCGTGACATTAGAGCAAAATTTAGTTTTTGCGTTCTCTTTTCTGCATCATTTTACATACATTCTTCATGCTTACCTCTTTTCCAGGCATAATATCTCAATGGAATTCCGACAGATTTCGGTCACTGTTTACCAAATTAAAGAAGTGATTCTGGTTTTGATATTCAAAGCCCTTCTGGATAAAAAATATCAATGTAACCACACTTACGACTATTCACTCCATTCAAACTCACAACTATTCAAACATGGCATGTCTGTACTCTGTTTCCATCGCTTCCTGATCTCCTAGCCTCGTATTTCTTGACTGGCGGCGTTTCAAACCTGAACTGGGCGATATTGACAACAAGTGATGTGCGTCCCAAAGACGTTGCGCATCCAGACAACTCTCCAGATGCTCGAAAAAACCCTTTTCACAGTACGTCCGATCCCGAATGTCCACCAATGCATACTTCTGCTTTGATGATAGCCATTTTCTGGACAAAATGGCGAGCGGACTCCTGCAACCTCGGCACGCGAGACCAGCGTGTATCGAGGCGGGATCAAAATATGGGAAAGAGATCGTTGCCAAGAACCGAGTCACATCATCTCTAGTAGTCTTTTGCATCACCTCCAGTCGGTTGGAAGTAAACTTTGATTGAGATATTTTCGATCCCATGCACTTTGCAAGTCCTTCCTCGCCACCATGAGTCACGACTGCCACTTGGCGAACCCTCTCTCGGCTGAGAAGATGTCGTTGCCTTATGTATGGTTTGCGGGAAAAACCGTAGGTACCTGGTAAAGTGACCATAATGGGGATTTTGGCAAGGGTCTTCTTGGTGAGCCCAAACACAGCTTTTGCATGGCTTTCTCCCATTGGCCTGAGTTCGGGAGCAACCCGCAAACATGGAAAGCAGCACCGAATGCACTCGGGAATCCAGAGGAACGCTCCAAAACGGTCACAGACATGACAGGATGGAGTACAGAATGTGTGGAAGACCTCGTCTACGGTGAAGTGAGACCCCACTCGCGTTCTTACAAGGGCAGCGATGGCGTGCGGCGCGTGACGGACGAGATGCTTGTATGGGAACGATGCATGGATGACCATTCGCGCTTGTCGATTAAGCAAGCAGAACGCCGAAGCTGTGCACAGATCAGAATAATGCAGTATCAATGTCGAGAAAGTTTGTCAAGGCTTCCAAGGGTGGAAATGGCTGGAGATTCGTTGAAGTGAACTCTGTCAGTGGAAATGGACAACACTCTGGAGTCAAAATCTCGATGGTATGTGAGCAATCCAAGAATCTCTTGTGGTGCCACTGCACACCCGCCGAGCATAGTGATATTGTCAATTTGTTTGGGTTCGACCATTATTTAAGTCCGGGGGTTTGCTAGACATATTAATGTCAGGATAGGTGTTCTTTATGTAAAGACAAGTTTTTATGGATTTGGGATCGGTGCAAGCCATATGGTATGTCAAACCTCAATCCAAGGCTCGATCCCAGTTTCCATCAGTGACAATACGACAGAAGAGAACGAGTACGATTCACAAAAAGACAAAATTGCAATTGCTTGGTCAATCGACTCTACCTTGTGATACCGAGAAAAACAGCGAGTTTGAAAATCGACGAAGGCGCGAAGTTTACTGTTGTGAAGGCCGGGTGTTTTTATAATTGCCGGTCCAGTGATTTCGAAGAAGGCTTCGAAGTGTTCAAAGAGTGTTACGGCATTTACTCAGCAAAAAACGATATTCCTTGGTCAAGTTATGCTACCTGGTTCCAAGAAATCCAACAAAACAAAGGCATTTAGCAAGGACAATCAGAAGCCACAGGAAAGGCAAAAAGACACCAAATCCTCTGTGGTCATTTATGAGGGGAAGGTAGAGATTCGCTTCAACCCTCTAGACATTTCAAACCGACAAGCTTGTGTATAGTTCTTTGCATTGAGTGTTCTCTTAGCTGGTTTGACTGCTCTGTACTATTGGTACAACTTTGGAAACTCTGCTCAGATTGCTCCTCGCAATAAATCTGGAGATGGACCAGTTTTCACCATCGTTGACATACAGGGAAAGGGAAAAGGTGTGGTAGCGGCGCGGGACATAAAGGTAAGCTGTGTAGTGCTTCTTTTCACATTGTATGGACTTTTGCTTCATCTCAGGAACCTAACATCTTAGCAAGGAGAGTTAGTGCTAAGAGAGAAACCTCTTTTCGTAGTTCCTCGTAGTGGTTGAGTTTTCATTTCCAAGTTTTGCTATTGGATATTGAAACTACAATCTCTCGCAATGCAGTAACTTCCTCGCCCTCTGCTCTAATTTATGGCGAACTTCAGAAACTGTCTCCCGACCAGCGACAGTCATTTTTCAATCTGTCTTACGTGAATTTTCCACAACATCTGGATCCTAGCGACCACCCAGAAGAGGTTTCCCTTGCCATTTTTCAGACGAATGCAGTGTCCGCAGGTGAAAATGTGGGCATCTTCTCGCAGATGGCACGTCTCAATCATGGGTGTTCGAGCGCATTCAATGTTGTGTACCATTGGAGAGATGTTGAAAAGCATCTGTATGTTTACTCGTTGAAGAATATTCAGAAGGGGCAGGTAGGATTAAATCGATTTTTTTCAGTCGGCACAAAATTGACGACAGTATAGGAGTTGCTCACAACATATACGGATACCAAACGGCCCAGACACGAACGACAGTCAGTTCTACCATCCGAGTTCTCGTGTCAGATTTGACTGACGGATCTTTTAGAGCGTATTTGAGCCAACATTACGGGTTTCACTGTACATGCGACGTTTGCTCATTGCCCGATGCACTATCGAAGGCTTCGGACGCCAGGTTATCAGAGATTTTGCAATTGTATCAAGAATTTGCAACCTGGGGTGGCCACAAGATAACCGGAGCTCGGGCCATTGAGTGTATACGGAAGATCTGGCAATTGGAGGAAGAGGAAGGATATTGGAGTGAAAGAGGACAGTTGGCAGCGGACGCCGCCTGGATTGCTGCTGCACATTCTGAGTAAGTGAATATATATAATTTTAACAAGTCGGAGGGTATGCGGCTGAATGACCTGTCCGCAGCTCGGCGGCCATGCGGGAATGGGGTAGCCTTGCCGTGAAGTGGTTGTCTTATGAGATTGGGGTGGACAATGTTCAAGTCCAGACGATTAAGAAGGCTGTAGCTCATCCTGAATCGCACAAGGCATGGAAAACAAGGGATAGTCTTCCTGTTGGGGGGTTGAAATAATGGAAAGGTGTGTTTTGAAAATTTACAATGATAAGTTACACATGTGAGTGAAGAGTTTACGACAAGACAATTGTAGTTGAAAGTTGGGATGGCATTTGGATTATATTACGTTTCATTTCGACGTGGTCAATCAACCCTTTAATTAGAAAGAGACCTTGCTGGAGCGAGAAGAATTCTAGCCACCTTGGACGGACTCAGAGAATGCACAGGTAATGTATCCTGCAGGGTTGTCAGCAGCCCCAAATGCAAACATCCGATGCGACCGACTTGGCCACGTCCTCCATTTAGTCTATAACTACGACCTGCTGTCTCCTTATTCTTCCTTTCCTGTCAGGGCCCGGGTTGTTTTTATACAATCAGACTGCTACCTTTACTTACTTAAAGGAAAGCCAGTCAGTCTACTTTTTGGTATTGCTTCTCTTCTACTTTCTTGCAATCATGACCGACCCAAATCAGACAACTCTTGCTCCAGCCTTCCCGCTGCACTTGGCAGGCGTAGCTATGGCCTCTTCTTCTGACATCGCTATTCTCGCTCTTGGTGTTATCCTCGCCACTATTTATCTCTTCCGCGATCAACTCCTCGTCGCATCAAAGTCTCAGGCTGCACCCGTTTCCAATGCTAAAGTCGGCAATGGTGTGGCAAATCCCCGTGATTTCGTTGAGAAGATGAAACATGGTGTACGTACCCTTACAAAACAAATATCCGTTTGCATTACTAATATAATTTGACAGAAAAAACGTCTTGTCATCTTCTATGGCTCCCAGACTGGCACTGCGGAAGAGTACGCTATTCGTCTTGCAAAAGAAGCCAAACAAAAGTTTGGTCTTGCATCGTTAGTGTGCGACCCAGAAGAATATGACTTTGAGAATCTGGACCAACTCCCGGAGGATTGCTGTGCTTTCTTCGTTTTGGCCACTTACGGTGAAGGTGAACCTACTGATAACGCCGTCCAACTCATGCAGAATGTGGAAGACGAATCTTTTGAGTTCAGTCAAGGGAAACGTGTCCTCGGTGGTCTCAAATATGTCGTTTTTGGCCTTGGTAATAAGACTTATGAGCATTACAATGTCATTGGGCGTAAAGTCGATGCCGCCTTGACGGCAATGGGCGCTACCCGTATAGGAGAACGAGGCGAGGGAGACGACGACAAAAGTATGGAAGAAGATTATTTGGAATGGAAAGATGGCATGTGGAATGCTTTTGCTGCCGCCATGGGTGTTGAGGAAGGGCAGGGAGCTGATACAGCCGACTTCGTCGTGACAGAACTTGAGGCTCATCCGCAGGAAAAGGTCTACCTTGGTACGTGTTCATTCCTTTTGACTAAATGTACTTCTTTAATGGTGCTTATCTTAGGCGAATACTCCGCGAGAGCCCTCACCCGCACAAAAGGCATCCACGACGCCAAGAATCCCTTCGCTGCCCCCATCACAACCACTAAAGAACTCTTTACCCAAGATGGCAGCCGGAACTGCGTTCACATGGAGTTTAGCACAGAAGGTTCTGGGATTACCTATCAACACGGCGACCATGTCGGTGTCTGGCCTATCAATTCGGACATCGAAGTTGAACGTCTGCTATGTACACTTGGGCTTCATGATAAACGTGATACTGTTATTGGTATCGAATCTCTTGATCCTGCTCTTGCCAAAGTACCCTTCCCGGTTCCCACTACGCATGGAGCCGTACTTCGTCACTACATTGATATCAGTGCCGTTACAGGTCGTCAAATTCTAGGCGTTTTATCCAAGTTTGCCCCTAGCCCTGAAGCCGAGTCGTACTTAAAACGGCTTAATACTGACAAGGAACTATACCAGACTGTTGTTCACGACGGGTGCTTAAAGTTGGGCGAAGTTCTTCAACTCGCCGCTGGTAACAATACCACGGTTACTCCTACTCCGGAAAACACTACGGCATGGTCAATTCCATTTGATATCATTGTCTCTGCGATCCCCCGACTTCAACCACGTTACTATTCAATTTCTTCAAGTCCCAAGCTCCATTCGAATTCCATTCACGTTACTTGTGTCGTTCTCAACTATGAGAATATACCAAGCGAAGGTGTTCCTCGGAAATCTTGCTATGGCGTTTGTTCCAACTTCCTGCTTAACCTCAAGCATGCGACTCAAAACGAGCCTCTACCCCTTATCAACGGGGTTGGTGAACAGCGAATTGCGACTCCTGCATATTATGTAGAAGGTCCCCGTGGCGTCTACAAGACAGAAGCAGGTTTCAAAGCGGCCATCCACGTTCGCCGATCGACTTTCCGGTTGCCTACGAATCCCAAAAGTCCGGTTATTATGGTTGGTCCTGGGACTGTAAGTAGCAAGGATACGGCTTACGATCATTCCTGACACACTTTTTCAGGGTGTTGCGCCATTCCGTGGCTTCGTGCAAGAGCGCGTTGCTCTTGCTCGTCGATCAATTGAGAGGAACGGACCAGACGCACTCAATGACTGGGGTCAGATTTCGCTTTTCTATGGGTGCCGCAAATCCACCGAGGACTTTTTATACAAGGACGAGTGGCCAGAGTATGAGCAGGAACTCAAGGGAAAATTCAAGATGCACTGTGCTTTCTCCCGTGAAACGTACAAACCAGACGGCAGCAAGATCTACGTCCAAGATTTGCTTTGGGAAGATAGGAAACAAATTGCTGATGCTATTCTAAACGGTAAAGGCTACGTCTACATCTGTGGTGAGGCGAAGAACATGAGCAAACAAGTAGAAGAAGTCCTTGCGAAGATTCTTGGTCAAGCGAAGGGTGGATCGGCTGCTATTGAGGGTGTTGCTGAACTCAAGCTTCTGAAGGAGCGGTCGAGACTGATGTTAGATGTCTGGAGTTAGCTTTTGCTACAAACCATCTCTTTTGCCGTATACAATCTTTTTTTTTCGTAGGGTAGAATAGAGTTTTAGTCCCTCGATCGCATACTTATACATGTGTGTGTAATTATCTGCAGCAAAAGACCCGGATATCTCCGCCCTTTGCTTTCACCGTGACCGTTCTTATGCTGAGGTCACCCTGGTCGCGGATTCCAATATTGCGTCAGTTCTCGACAACACCTTCGAAATGGAACGGAGTGCAACGTCCTTCACATGACGCGAAACGCGAAACCGGGTCTGACCAACAGGCGCCCAGCACATCGCAACACAGAGCGCGATCCGAGTCTTCTACCTCTACGACAACGAAATCGTCTCAAACTTATCAGGGCCCTCTAACTGCCTATGACTTGGAAATGGTTAGGGCACGTATTCGTGAATGGACGGAACAGGCCACCATTACTTTGCGGAACCGTGCGGACGATTTCACTGCCAAGTCAAAGACGACATTATCTCAACTAGGTATCCAGCTGAATAAAGTGACGGGTTATGAAGAAATCGAGGTCCTGAAGAAGGGCGTTGTCGATCAAGGTGTGCATCATTTGTTCCTACTGTATTTGAATCATTTACCGAATAGAGAAAAAAATTATGGAGTGTAGAAGAGCGAATAAATGCCTGTAGACTAGCTGCACGAATAGCTAAAAGGGCCCATGAAGAAGCCGTCATTCAGCGTGCTAGTTCCCAGCGCGAAGTGAACGACCTTCTGCAACGAAAGGCGCTATGGACGTCTGCTGATGTGGCCCGATTCACAGAACTCGTACCTCAGGACCACCACCTCCAGCAAGAAGAGGCACGAGCAAAGGCCGCTGCGGATGAGGCTGAAGATGCTGTTGAGAGGGAATTCAGTCAGCTTATGAAAATCATACTGGCGAGATATCATGAAGAGCAAGTGTGGTCAGACAAGATCCGGAGCGCGTCTACATATGGGTCACTCGTTGCGTTGGGGCTGAACATGCTGGTGTTCATTACAGCGATTTTAGTGGTAGAACCATGGAAGAGGCGACGATTGGCGCAAACGTTTGAGGATAAGATAACGGGGTTGAGTATGGAGAATGAGAAGAGGCTTGACGAAGGCCTGAAAGTCCTTGGAGATCAACTCGACGAGCAAAAGCTGCAGTTTCGGGAGCTGAACGACGGATTGACAAAGAATTTAGAAACTAAGGGTGCTTCATCCTCTCCAGCTGTGCCAAATTCCTCCACCGAAAATGTGAGTCACATAATGACGCCAAAAACGACCGACAGTGATTTCTCAAGACGAGAGTTGGAATTTACAGCAATCGGCGCAGGAGCCTTCGTAGCAGGTATTTTAAGTAGTATCTTATTCACTAGAACATAATCTGTACATTCTAGAATTACCTCTCAAACTGAATCTTGTGGAAAGCAAATGTTATAGCACTCAATAGAGAGGTATTTTCCCCGGGCCCCTAGGAGGTCGAGATGTCATTCCCCAGGTATTGTAAATGACGACGAAATGAAAATTCTCTCTCAAACGTTACAGCTTCTGTATATACGACAATGAACCCTGTGATTTGATGAGTGAGACGATGGAAAGGAAGGTTTAAAACTTAAAGAGCCGACCGTTCATGAAGGAACTCTCCTGAGGAGTCTAACATTGGGCATTCCGCCCACCTATTTGCATCCCACTTACACCAGCCCCAACCATCCTTGATCTATGATTCCGAAAAGTAAGTAGCGAATACGAGCATCAGGATAGGAACATTACATGAGGCTTCTTATGAGGAGAGAGTACGACAAGCCATCGCGCTTTCACGCTCAACCGCCATAACAAAGCAAAGAGGCTCGAGGTATCCTCAATCAGATGAAGGGCAAAAGAGCAGACCACCATCTCGATCGAGCCCAAGCCTTCACGGTTCGCAATCGCTTCTGCCGATTCGTCTTCTGATAGGACATCATCGCGAAGGGTATTGTCGACGATGTTAATTGATGTTGTAGGTAGGAAACCTTCAGAAATTGCCTCAAAGGAGAGGTCAGCACAGGGGTATGAGGTTCTGTTCTTGTAAGCCGTTGCAGTAAACTTGATAATACAAAATTTTAGTGGTGCCATTGAGATTCAGAAAAAAACCTACTTACAGGATCTGCCGCGATAATGTAGGGTTTTGGAAACTCCCCATTTAGTGGGATGACACTGATTAGGCCCTTTCGACATGGATATAGAGATGACCCTCTATTTTCTGACTTTGCTTGCGAGGATTCCTGATGAAGTCTTTTCCCTGTTCTGTACCATTCGACAAAGGCAAGTGTGACCTCCCCACTGGAGAGTTTTATAACCAACAACTGAATTCACGTCGGTTTTGACTGCTTACCTCCCTGGCAGACCTTAATAAAACACATCTCATGTATGATCGGGTTGCGCACCACAAGCCATGTCGAATAACATGATATCAGGCTTATTAGCTAGAACAATATTGGTTTTCTCTTCCTGACACCATCTATGACCTTCATGAGCAAAGACAATCTTGCCCGAGATGTAAATGGTGGCCACTCGACCTATTCAACCAAGAGAAGAGACAGAGTCGAATGCCTGGGAAGTGGGGATTGCGATATGTAGGTCCCACTTTAGCGTAATACTGAAATGGCAGATTAAGGTGTTGTAGTTGCCAGTAGAGTAGAAACAAACCTCTGACACTCCATTTTCTCCGTAGTTTTTACGCATGGACATGGAAAGATTTCCACTAACAACAAGTCTTTCACCACGAGACATTGAAGGTTTACTAATCGAAAGGTATCGACGATGGGAAGGTCGGTAGTGATCTGATCAGTGTCTGCATCCCTTTCCCATACCATGACATCGTTTATGATCAAGGATCATGAAGATCGTCCACTTCCACCATCCTGGATTCAGGATCCAGAGTGCCCTTTTTGCCGAATCATAAAGCGGGAGCTACCCAGTCTAATCGTATACGAAGATGAAAAAATCATCGCCTTTCTAGGTGACATTTGAATCTTAAAAATTCGATCCTCCCAAAGGCTGAGCAAAAGTCAGATATCCTTCCGTTGAGGAGAGGACATACCCTCGTCGTTCCAAAACCTCATATACCAAAACTAACGGAATTGCCGCCCGAATTTGCAGCCGCAGTCGGGGTAGCAGTTGCTAAAGTAGCCCAAGCATTAACGCTCGGTGTGTGCGCATGAAGCTCGAGAAGATTTTAAATAGCTTATATAGCCTAGCATTGGGGAATACGGCCTTAAATGTTGTCTGTAATCAGGAATGGGCTCAAGGGGTTCCACATGTATGTTTCACGAAAGAAGTTGCGTCTTAAAGAAACATTCAATCTCTACCTCCAGGTGCACTATCACGTAGTACCAGCACCAACGTTCGAGTCAAGCAGTGGTGTTGACTCGGAATCCACTGACGGCGTCCCTGGAGACAACAAGACTTCAACTATTTATCAAGAAATGCTCCAGAATGAATTCAATGCACGCAAAGAAATAGATCGACAAGATGCAGAAATCCTCGTAACACAAATACGTGCACGGTTTGATGGAAATTCGGTCTGACTGACCTACAATGGAATCTATAGGAGTTAACTCCCTGTACCAATATAAAGTTAATGAAACTAGGACTTATTTCTATGTCGAGTGTACTACCTCTGAGGACGTGACATGGTGTTCAGTGCCATTAGTCACACTATCACTTCATGTCTTCCAACCACGATGAAAACCAAATAGAATCCGAAGTACAAGCTGAAGGTGCTACCGATGATGAGGAAGACCGGGGGGAGGTAGCAATGAAAGCTGAAGACCCGGCAGATGCCAAACCGAAAACATCCACTGAACAAAAGAAATCGAATACTAAGAAAGAGCCTGTAAATTTGGTCAGGGAACCAGGAAGATCATTGCTGCCTTTTGCCAGAGTGCAGAGGATTATCAAAGCGGATAAGGTGAGTGAAATGCATCTTATTCTACCAACTGATTAATTTTTCGGTAGGAGATTCCAATCATTGCGAAAGACGCAACATTTTTAATTTCTGTTGCAACGGAGGAATTCATCAAATCTCTCTGCGAGGCGGGACAGCAGGTCGCGCAAAAAGAAAAGAGAACAACCGTGCATCATCGGGATATTGGTGAGAACGAAGCTCGGATCTTGTCGAGAACGTAAAACATATTCAAATGAAAATAGCCACTGTTGTTAGGAGGGCAGATGAATTTCTCTTCTTGGAAGGTATATCTTATTTCGAGTCCTTTCGCCAGTATTCCCTGAAGCTGAACAACAGAAGTTTTGTCGTGGACATCCATCGATCCACCCGCAAAGAGAGCTAAACCAAGTAAGCCTACTGGCACAACTGCACCAACACTTCTGGATCAATTTGTGGGGGATAAGAAAGACGGGAGTGGCGAACAGGATATTATAATAAACGAAGATGGGACTATGTATGCAGCTGGTAATTCGAGTAATAGCCTGGGTGAAGAGAACCATGAATCATAAGCGCCCGGGCCGTCCAGTGTTGTTCTATTGTCAAACTCAGGATTCCCTTCCGTCATCCTCGACCCCTCAACTGATGAAGATCGTTTCTACATTCCATCCATCATCCTCTGTACTTTGTTCTGTAAAGTGTAGATTGGCCTCGCGAGGTCTAGAACATCTGGTAGTGGCTAAACTCAGCAGAATAGATGTCTATTCTCTACAACCTGAAGGATTGCGGCGAGAATGTGGATTGGACGTCTGGGGCAAGATTTGCTCCATTAAAGCCTTACCAATTTCTGTCAGTAATTATTAACGGGGTTCAACCAAATCTTACGCTATCCTCGATTCGCAGGCATATGAAGAACGCTCCAGCGTTGTCGTAATGATCACTCATCCAGATCCAGAGCTGCTCATTCTATCTTTTGATGAGTCTGAGAGCAATAATGGACAACTAGTTGTTGAGAAAAGGATCTCTCTATTCGAGAGATCACTTCGTTTGGCTGAATTTTTCACCAATTTCCTGATTCATCCGTCTGGGAAGTTAGCCATTGTGAGCTGCTATGCTGGGAAGCTGAAGGTCATCAACCTCAAAGGCGGTCGATTCACGTCAGACTTTGATGTTTCGTAGGCTTTGTGTTTTCGTGACACCCGGTTCATAGCCGACCTTTTTTTGCCTAGCATTCCCGAGATCAACATTTTCTCACTTGCCTTTCTCCCTTCGGACGATGAATACACGCTTGCAATACTTCTCCTCGACTTACAGGGAAGGCTACAGCTTTTTGCGCGTGATATCGATGTCGAAAATCTAGAACTGTCAACCCATTGTTCATCCCTATTCCAACCAACGATCATTTCAGAGAAAGTTGTTCCGTATCCCACTGAATCGCCACCACAACTAATAACTGTGCCACCAGATGGTGATTCAGCAGAAGTGGCAGACCTTGATAATGGCGCATTCCCAGGAGGCGTTTTGGTAGTAGGTGGGACACAAATTTTGCTATTCGATGTGGCATCCAAACAAAAGCAAGAAAAACAGAGAGGCAAACTTAAGCGATTGGAAGCAAAGAAAAAGAGCAACGATGCGGCAGAAGCTGCCATGGCGAGAGAAAAAGAAAAGGAGAGATTGAACAGGAGAAGGAAACCTAAGGCCTCAATTGAATGGCCATGGAGCGAAGTAACAGCGTACGTCTTTGGACATTTTTAGTTCTTTGAACCATGCCTTATTGACTTACTAGTTGGACTGCCATTGAGCGGCCTAGTCGTTACCTTCTCGGCGATTCTTTTGGCAGACTTTCCATCTTATCATTGGACAACATCACATCTCTTGGCATGATCCTAGTTCCACTTGGAGAAGTAAGCTCTTTTATTTGAGGTTTTGTAAACCTGGCTCACACCTGAACTTCAGTGTTCGCAGCCCACCACATTGACTTATCTTACAAACCAGATCCTGTATCTTGGTTCTCATCTTGGCGACTCCCAATTACTCAAAATTTCCAATACGCCTGTATCTTCGGAAGTCGTCCCAAGTCTTGCTGTCCCTTCAGAAGTCAAAACTGTTTCGTTGGAAAGCCTTTCTTATACGTCTGCGAAGAAAGGAAAAGCAAGGGCCACATCTGACGACATGGATATTGATGACGATGACGGTGATCACTCTCATGGACGTGTCGTTGCCCCAAAGGGCTCCTTTATTACTGTTCTGGAGACCTACAGAAATATTGCCCCCATCATGGACGCTATCCTCGTAGACACGGATAAGAGTGGACAAAATCAGATTGTGACATGTAGTGGCGGTGCGAATACTGGGTCGCTGAACGTTATCAGAACCGGTACGGATTTCAAAGAGCTCGCCATCGCACTCGACCTAGCCGGCGTCAGTAAACTATGGTCTGTCAAGGCAATGATCAATGACTCGTAAGTTTTTCGACAATTTGTAAACGTGAGTCAATAAATCACATTTTGCGGATGCAGGTATGACTCTCAAATCCTCGTTTCGACTACGAATGAAAGTCACTTGTATCAAATAGACCCGGACAATGCGGCGAAACTCAGGCGTGTTGAGTCTGGGCTTCTGGGTGGTTTAATTATCGACCAACCGACACTCGCGTTTTCAAATGTCTACAGGCGGTTGGACAGTCAATATGTGAATTCTGCGCTCGTCGTTCAAGTAGTCCCAACCGGGGTTTATCTGTTTGAATGGGATTCTTCACTCGGTGGACACACTGAACGAGACAAATGGTATCCGAAGTGTTTGCTGCAGAGCGACCGTACACATCACGTTGAGATCGTCTCTGCTAGCGTTAACTCGAGTCAGATATCCTTGGCTTCTAGCAGGGGGGATTTGGTACTCCTTCGAATCGGAAACAATACTTCCAAGCTCGAAGAACAAAAGTCAGTGAAGTACAACACAACATAGTACCAATTCTCATATTCGTCTATTTTAGGCTTCACACTCAACCTAAGAGTCAAATCTCTGCAATGTCTTTGTCCTCATTGAATCCTCAAGTGGCATATTCTAACCGTCTTCTTGTTGCCTACTGGAAAACTAATGTTGTGGAAATTTTGGATATAGGGAACAAATCCACAGTTTGCTCCCCTCCTTTGCCATTCCTTGTTCGCTCAGTCCTTCTGTACAATTTTGGAACCGATAAAAGCTTAAAAGGCTCGGATTATCATGCATATCTTCTGGCGGGTCTTGGAGATGGATCTGTTGTTACTATGATGTTCAAAGAAGGTCAACTTAAAGATCTCAAAACCATTTCGCTGGGACATGCTCCCGTCCATTTGACACCCTGTGTGGTAGAAGGAAGGAAATCCGTTTTTGCTGCTGGTAATCGATCGACCGTGTTCTATGTGGATAAAGGGCGGTTGGTTAACTCGCCTATCATGCTGAAGGTAGGTATTACCCTCTGCCCCCGGAGTTTGAGTGTTCATGAAATTATACAGGAAGTTGCCGCGGTGTCGGGTTTGAATACCGAAGCATTTCCTTCTTCCTTGATGCTTGCAATGCCATCTTGTTTATTCGTCGGGCGTATCGGAGACCTGAACAAAATGCATATTCGTACCGTGTGTCATGGTGATCGCTTTTTTGAGGACTTTTTGCTGACGCGGGTTCGAGGTTCCCTTTGGACTTGATAATCCTCGTCGTATCGCATACGAACCCTCAATTAAAGCGTATGGTGTCGCGTGTGTAAGAACTGAGCCTGCAAGAGTTGGAGGATATGAACTTTCAAGGAGTTCATTTCAGCTTGTCGATGACAATTCATTAACCAGCAAGTCGCAATTTTTTGGTATAGAGTTGTCATTTACGATATTATTTCTAGTTCTTGGACGATATAGGTGCGAACCCGATGAAGAAATTACTTCCGTTGTGCCCTTCACGTCGTCGTTGGAAAATCAAGAGCAACACTTCTTCTGCCTGGGTACCATGATCTACAATCCAGAGGAGACAGAACCATCTTCTGGCAGATTGCTGATCTTCACAGCTTTTGCTGGTATGACTAGGACCTCGACCTTAGAATTGTCCATGCTGGCTTCCGCTGAAGTTAAGGGGTGTGTCTTTGCGCTGAGTATAGTTGGGAATAAAATTGCTGCTGCTGTTAATTCTGCGGTGAGTCGTCTTGTATTCCTTTTATATCTCCGGCACCTGAGTCAGTTCAGATACTGCTATACCATCTTGATACTTCGTTGGACGACGGTTTAGGACCGTCCTATTCGTTGAAGAAGGTGGCTGAGTGGAACCACAACTACATGGTAACAAGCTTGGGCACGTTTGATGATCACATTGTCGCAGGAGACCAAATTAGCTCCGTCTCTCTGCTCAAAGTCGCAGGAGATGAACTTATCTCAGAAGCAAGAGACTACGGGCCGCTGTACCCCGTTGCTGTTGAAGCTCTGAACAGCAAGAGCCTTATATGTGCAAATGTTGGTTTCAACTCGCATTCTGCTTTCCATAACGCTCATTAACTATTAGGATGCACTTAACATCGCCTTGTTCACGTTGAACAAAAATATCCGTGGAGAAGCTTTGGAACTTACTGGTTTCTATCATGTGGCCGACATGGTTTCAAAATTTTTGCGAAGTGATCAGTTAATCTAAACACCGTTTTATCTTACTCATCACCGCTGCAGGTTCAATTTTGTCACAAGATAAGACTCAGGAAGATTTCCTCAAGCCTGAATTAGTGTTCTTCACTTCTTCTGGACGAATATGCGAGATAATTGATGTGCGGGATGAAAACCTCTCCATCCATTTAACGGAGCTCCAGAGGAACATGGCTGCTTTAATTTTGGATATAGATGGAGTCAATCACACCCTGTATGTTTCAATTATGCAATTTCGTGGTGCGCCAATGAACATGACGTCCCAGATTTCGAGCTCCCAGAAACACCGGAGGGATCAGTGATGCAGATGCAGCTGCCTACGGATTCCTTGATGGTGACTTTCTAGAACGTTATCTCACAATTGACTCTCCAGAGAAGGTCAATCGCGTATTAGAAGGTGGATCTGTATTTGAACAGCTGAAGCTATCACATGACGAGATCACTGAGATTTTGGAACAATTGCGAAGTTTGCATTAAATGCATATTTGTGGTCTTTGGCTTACTGGAGAAAACTATGTCGGCCCACAATGTTGAATGTATAGTTAGTTGTAGCGATATGAAATCTGTTAACTTCGATTTGAGCCACGGTATTGATTGGTAATATGAAAAGAAAATGACTACTATCAGAAACATTAACAAGGTAAGATACGTTGTGATAGGAATACAGCATTTTCCTCGAATTTCAAACGGATACATAACACGGTCTAATTATGACGACTGGAGTGTCCAAGTGGTTGAATGTGATTGTAGATTTTACCACCATCTTGCTAGATACCACCGCAGTGACTGGAAGAAGGTGAGAGGTGGGAATTCCACCATTGCAGAAGTTGCTTTGAAATGCCCTTGATCGATGTCAACAGCAGTCAGAGGTGCGAAATAGAAGCCAGCAAGTAGAACGAGATAGCTGGGCGTAGGGTTGAGAAAAATAAGTCAAAAATATAAGGTGCAGCACGAACCTCAGAATAAGAATGCTACCACGATGATAATTGCTCTTAGCTTCGATATATGTGTATGTCATCAAGAACATTGAAAGAATCAATGCGATGACATCCCATCTCGGGAAGACCAATCTACGACGGGATGAATAAGTGATAGAGCGGGTTTCAGGAGTATGTTAACTTACGTGAAACTTTTTGCAACTTCGCCCATATTCGCAGGGTCGTACCAGGCGGAGAAAGCGACCATTGCAGGAATTTGCAAAAGGCAGACCTGAAGTGCGTAAGCCGATCCAATTTCCATGCTGAAGGAGAAATACATTTGTTAGGTAAGATACGGAACGGATAAAATTTTGAATACCAACCTCAGTGCAATGTTGCCATTCATAGCGAAGGATATGGCATTCATGAACTCTGTTGTATTGGGAACGAGGGCGAAGAGGGTGATTCCAAGGAACTTCTCGTCAATGCCTGACCCTTTCAAGATAACGTCAACGACATCCACAAGGAGCTCTAGAGGCGAACATCAGGTTAGTTTGCATGTAAAGTGTTTTCATGAAATGTTACATACCAGCAATGAGCGCATAAAGGAAAGTACAACCAAGCAAGACACTTGCGCTAGTGAACCTACTCCAAGAAGGTGCGTCATGGCCAGCATCGGCAGCGTCGTGCTCAGAATGAACACGAGCGCGCCCCTGACCATGCACCTGCTGGTGTCGAAGCGCACTAACCGTTGCGACTGCAACGGCTCGTGTAAAGTCGTCTGTGGTCATTGGCTCGGACAGTTTGATACTGCTCAAGTCAGTATTTTTGACAACATGATTAACGCTTTCCATAACTGGAAGAAAATTTGGAGGGACCGCATATGAAACTCTCCTTTGGAATAAGGGGGAGCTTTGAAGTGATCGATCCCCAGATGTCTGCGGTGCTGAAGCAGGTTGAGTTGATGACCCCGATCCTTCACGAGGCAAAGGGGTTTCCATCTGAGATAAAACATTGTTAGAGGGTATATTGCTTTGCTTCTGATGCAAAAAGGTATGCTGGGGTGTGGGGTTGGTAGAAGTGGTTTGTCCGGGTTGGAAGAGTTGTCCTGGATTGAGAATCTTGTTGTAGAGTGAAAGTCTGCCTTGCGGAGGTAGTTCCACTGCGTGTAAGAGTTGTCGCGGGTTTTGCCAAATCTGGCTTGCGTGAGTACGCAATGAGAACCATAACCCTATAAGATACGACTTTCGGCCAAGGTATATAGTTAGCATCATAAATAATTTCACAAGGTGTGGAACCTACCAGAAGCAAAACTGCAGCACAGAAATACATCAGATTTTTGACAGTTGATTGGTAGAAAGGGTCGTCTGCCGGGTCAGGGTGCTTGTAATAGCAGTGATCACAAACCCAGGGTACATCACCGGGTAAATGGGGAGATGAGGGGCATCCACTGCACACTAATTGGAACTAAGATGCAAGGGGGTCAGCTAAGTGGAACAAGCTATGTTTGGCTTAAACGAGACGCACATTCCCATAAGTTTGATAAAAGAGCGTCGGAGCAAGTGCACCAATGATTGCCATGATCAACATCATGCTGGTCACACTCGCACTTTTAGCGTTAAAAGTTTGTTCCTTCCGTCGTAAAGCGCCACTGCACATACTCATGCCAGGCATGAGCAAGACGCCAGCAAGCAAACTCCCAACAATTGAACCCTCGACCAAGTGTCCCTTCGACTGCGTCAAAGCAATTGCGTAAAGAATAATTTCGATGATTGAACCAAATGTCGCATTGATGACTGCACCCATCCCAATAGAAGACTGAGCTGAAATGGAAGCAACGGCCATTCCAATAAAATACGACAACGGAATGACACTCATAAGACTGAGGAAGAAGATGAGACTCTGAGACGTGAGAAATGCGAAAAAGGCAGGAATCTGTTGCTGGTGACGTTTCATCTGCTCAGCCAGGGGTAGAAGGACAAAACCATCGAAAATGACGAAGAACACAACTGGCACGAGATTAATGAACATAATGTTCACGCCACCAACCGTGTACTTGTAGTATTTCAATCCAACAGCGCGATACGTGCAAAGAAGGACATGGGAGCCAGAAGGTGCAGCTTGACCAGCGGATAATCTTGCATGCTTTACAGAATACGAAGTGGGATGTGCCTGGCCATCAGTGCCAGCTGAATCTTCCGGGATTGCATCGCCATCTGATATTACCGGGGCCGGAACGACGACAAGAGGAACTGCACAGAATCGTATCTGTGTAGGCCTGCCGAATAGATTCTTAAGTAGAACCCAGTTCAGTTTCGCCATCGGAATAGTTACGACGAGAGCCCAGCATATCATGCAGACAAAGAGCAGTAAGGGTGCGATGATCGTGACCAGGGCGAGCCAGAAGCAAGCTTTGCCAATCCAGCTGCCCTTTCGGGGATCAGGTTCGTCGTACCCGTCAATGGAAAACGATGACGAAGTAGAAAGTATAGCCGTTCCATACGACTTGACTGGGACCGGAATTGGGCTTGGAACATGACTGAGAAGAGGAGTTATCTCCCCAATTTGCCCTTGTATTGAAATCACACCAGGTGTGATTGTTGACGTTTCTGAAAAAGGTGGTTGCCGAATGGTGTGTCCATCGTCATCAACATTTACAAGGGGAGGAGCGCCACGGATAGTATTGTCACTCCAGCGGCGTGGATGGGGTCCTTCGTCGTCGTCCTTCGAATTCATATTATCGTCTTCTGGACCCTCAACATACTTGCCAAAGGGCCAGAAGAGATACCAACCCAAGCCATAAATTAGGTTGGAATAATTCTCCCCACCCTGAGGTACAGGCCGAAGGAGAATAGAAAGAATAATACAGACCGCACCAAGCCACCAGCCGAATGCAATGGCCCAAAATAAGTTCCCGGGAAGGAGATGGCGTTCAGCCTGCGCAGATGGAATCGAGTGCAAGGCTTCGTCGGCATGTCGCGTAACAGAACGAGATTTCTTATATAATGCAGGTTTCCAGATAGGAAGACCAAAAGGATGCTGGACATTGATGAGCGACTGGCGGTCTTTGAGCGTCCTGATAGGGTCTTCGTCACTGTCATTACCGTCACCTTCGCCTGAGTCGTCGCCGTCATCCGACACCGCAGGAGCCTTACCCCTTCGGCGGACGTGATGAGCCCTTCCTTCTGGTTCGTTTTGTTCTTCCTCATCGTTGTCCTCGTCTTCTTCGCTGAGGACATTCTCTTCAAGGTATCCTCTGTTGGTGCTTCCACTTCTGCTTCTCACTTCCCTTCGAGAATAAGGATGAGTAGGGGTATGTTTTAAAATTGGCGACGGATGAAACTGGGGTGTGGGCGAAGAAGGTCGCTGCGTAAAATAAGAAGTCCCTTGGTTGTGGTGTGATGGGGTGTCCACTGCAGACCATGTCGAGCTCCGAGCACGGTGGAGGAAAGGAGTCGGATGGGTTGGGGTAATCGATTCGTCGTCTTCACCCGCTCCTGGCGAAGATGGGTAGTGTGCCATGTTATGTTGGACTTCGCCGGCTGCGTTAAGCGTAGGTTAAGGAGTGCAAGTCTTCTCAATTTGGAAATCTATTCTTTGATAGCGCCGGGGACAGCCGTATACAATCCAAAAACTAATAAATACATAAAGTGGATATACTACCTAATTCTTACCGGCGCATAAGCTTCTCATGCAGCAGTGCTCCCTTCAGCTTGGCCCGCAAGTACTCCAATCGTGCTTCATATCGGTGGCTCACTTCCTCCCTCCGACGTCGAATATTTTCGAATTCTGCCTCCATTGCTTGACTATCGTCCACAGGGAACGTGGTCATAGTCTTTTCCTCCTCTGGGGTATTTACAGCAATTCGGCTGCTTCTGCTGAGAAGGCTGATATTCGAACTACTTGCGGTATGTAGATACCCCTGGGATATCGGGTTTATAGCGGGTAGAGGTGATATTTTCCGGTCATTCACACTTGTCAAAGACACTTTTCTGAGAAGTGGTAGAGGTGGATGTGGAACGGCCATAGGTGATGTTAAGGAACCTTTCGCCCGCAAGCCTTTCTGCGAAGAATATACAGATCGAGCCAGAGAGGGCGAAGTGCCAACAGAAGTGCCAGAACGCATGGACACCCCGTCATCCGTCAGGTTCATGCGACCTTGCGAACGTCCGTCGGAATCTCCCCATATTGAATCCGCGATATTATTGGACTTGTTGAATGGAGACGGGAGTGTGATGCGGTGTCGCTGAGACCGAGACAAAGTTGTGACTTCTAACCCATTGAAGGCGTCCATAAGCCGCTTCTGTTCCGTTTCTACATTTTGGATCTCTTGTTGAATATCTGCAACTGTGCTGAGATGATCCTCGTCAAATATGTTGTAGATAGCCGAGTCGCGTTCTTGGGTAATGAGACGTGCATTAAAGGAGGATGGCGGTACTTGCATTCGTCTAATACTTCCAGCTGCAGAACGTGGAGTTGAAGGAGCAGTCAGATGATCGCTATGACCCTTGTCCGAGCTAAGGCGTCTAGAGGATACTGAAATCCCATCTGCATGACGGGAGGCGGCTGTTCGAATTGAAGTATCGCTTGCCCTTTTCGACAACATTTTCGGTATCTTAAATAACGAGGTGTTAGACTTTGCAGACAAGAGGCTTGAGGTCTCGTTGTCGTTTGAGGTCGGTCGTCGGTCTGTTGCCCTCCTGAAGAGGCCATTGGCACCAGACGTTGTTGAAGATTTGGACATTGTGGAAAGAGGGCGTTCAACCTGGAAATTTGACAAAGGTCGTGAAGTTGCTAGAATTATATAAGTGTTAATTTAAAAAATTCTGTTCAAGATAACGATTTCTCACGTCGTTCAGGTGTGACACCACCTTTGAGGGGTGAAGGTTTAGGGGGAGTAGCTGGAACGACAGAGGCCTCGGTGGGAACGATGACATTACTGGAAAACCTTTCAAATAGGTTCTGTCTGAGAAGTCGATATTCATCTTCACTACAAGATTTGTATAAGAAACAATAGTTCTGTGAAAAGACACTAATACCTCAGCAACCCTTCAGAATTTGCCGAGGCCAATTCATTCAGCCGTTGAGCAAGCGTCACTCTACAATTTTTCATAAATCGGCCGTTTGTAAAACACTTAGGAGTTCATCCTTACGTGACAACGTCGGTGCTCTTCCGTGAAATGGATGCAGAGCTGGCACTGGCTTGTTGAGCAAGCGGAGAGGATCCAAGAGGTTTGCTCGTTCGACCATCCTTTGGGCTCTGACCTAAGCTATTCGAATATGATCGCCTTTCAGTGGGTGCGATGATAGAGTGGGAGCGCTCCGGAGTATTACGGATGATACTAGGCCCTGAGGTAGAATTTCTAGTGGACCGCTTACTGGCGGTTAAGGGACTGGAGGCGACCGGGTTGGAGGGAGATGAGACATTGTGATATGAAAATTGAAATTTTTCGCGTTCTTTTCCTTTCCTGCTATACTAAAGTGCCGTCAGGTAAGCAATTCAATTCGAATGAAAAGAGTATCATTAAAAAGATATGAAATGTTGTCATCAACTGCAGCCCGAACCGATAGGTCCCACAAGCATTTGAAGACAAGACTCACAAAACGCGAACGCAGGACCTGTACCATGGACTTATCTTCCTTCTTCCCTCCAACACCGGTCGAAGTGTGGTTGTCTTCTTTCCTGGAGGTGAAAAAACCCATATTTCATAACGTAGTTGTCTGCGAAGAAGAATACTGATGGGTGCTTTGGTGTGGCAAGGATGTATCAGGAGGAATGAATGGCCACTGCGCCCAGAGTTGTGATGGAACTGGGTTGTCACTAGGCCGAACATCAGGGTTTCCAATTTCGGACTTACACCTCTCAATAATACATGTATAGTAAATACGGCTCTCTCGTTTCTCGTAAATATCATCTGTCCTTGCTCTATGGGTCTAAATCAAATGCGGCAACTACTTCATTATTCCTTAATCAACTTGAACTATCTTTTACTTCGGAAGAATGCACCCATCTCTTTCACAGTATGCCCAAAACTTTCGGTTACAATAAGCCTAGTACCAATCCACTTTGGCAGCTTATTTCGAATTGACATTGTAGCGTATCTCCGATCCACCAGAATCAACGATGCCCAGTCGCCCCTATGGCGAATAGCGCGTCCTACGTGCGTTCGTTTAAGCTGCATTGATGTGACAATAAAACAGCTCAATAACTTGCCTATGCTCTGATTGACCGCATTCATACACATATTCTCATACAATTCGGCCGCAGCATCTTTTTTCCCTGCTCCCTTCTTCACTTCTCGCTTCGCTTCAAGGCGCTTGACGTAACTCAAACGCTCCTGTAATTCTGGCGAGCCAAGGTTAGCGAAAGGCAGTCCAACAATGACAACACCTCGGGCAAGGTCGTCAACGAAGTTTAGACCTTCAGAAAGCTTTGCGCCAATGACGGCGAAGAGAAGGGCTCCTTTTTTTCCTTCTGTGGGCTTCGAAACTCGGTCGGTACAAGTGAGACGGCCCTGTTTCGTTTCGATGCTTACCTTTGTTGCCGCGGCAGCATAGTCCCGTAGGACTTTATCAACTGCAGAGCTTTCCTCTGGTTCAAAATATACCTGAAGTGTCGTTAAGAAGAAGAAACCACAACAAAGACCAGAACGCTGCATGCCTGCTTCTTGCACCCAAACTTATCCAATAACCCACTCTTCTTCCAACTCTCTTTTGAAAAGTTCAAAAACTTGTATGATGGGAAAAATACAATCATTCCGGCTGGAATCATGTTCACGAAGTTGAGCAACACCTGGCCAAGTTGTGAAATCTGGGACCTTAATAAATCATCCATCGCATAATACGACCATTTCCCCCACTTACGGCCACAGGGTCTGTTTGTTTCTCTGATTTGAACTCGAGAACTCCTCCAACAGGACCTTTGCTGACCACCAACGCCTGCAAGTTTTCTTCTGGGATGATGTGACCGCATGAAAAGCTTGAGAACCTCTCATCGGGTAAGTACGAAAATAATTGACTAATGACGTCCGAAATCTAACATTTTGCTTCAGCAAATAATTAGTGAAGGCATCAAATGGAAGACTATACGGGCGACATTGTTCCGCCAGCCAAAACAACCGAGCGAGCCTCCTCAACAACTTCCATGAAGTTTGGAGAAGGATTAAGCAACTGGTACTTCATCTCGACTGAGTTCTCTTGACCAGAGTGGTTGACAAAATTGAAAGTTACACGACCGTCTAAATGAAACATGGGTGCAAGCGTTAAATTGTTCCAATTTTCCATACCATCGTTTGTGCTCATCAGTGCTAACATGAAATCTTCAACAACGTGCAAAGGAGGAATCATCCCTTTCCGTATTTGTCTCTTTACGCTTGAATCTATTTTACCATAAATCAGCAAACGTACTGACCATGCGCAGAAACACACCATTATCCTTCTCCGCTTGTTTATCAGAATAGCCAGCAATCTTCCGTGCGATCTATGCAAAGAAAGGTTTTTTCATTCTATCCAGCCCCTCTGAAAAAAACTTGCATACCTTACTCCTCTTTAAATACGCCTCAATCTCTAACAGATTAATACCAGCAACTTTCTTCCCCAATCTACCAATCAAGTCACCAACGGTCATAACTTCCATCTTCTCATCCTGTTTCTTTGCCTTTGCATCTCTCCAATCGCCAATATATGACTTCAAAGCGTTGAGGAAGGTCACAAGCCGCTTCAGATGGAGCAAGTTGATAGGAGACAGGCGTGTTTTAAATCGAGAGACATAGGTGCAAACCTGCTGAAACGATAATAATAAGGTGTGATATGTAAGATGGACCGTTGATAGGGAAAGCAGTGTAGGGATGAGATCTACGAATTATTTAGAACTTAAAATTAATAGATGTATTGATAATAAGACGTACTATGGGCTTCGTCGATTATGACGATTTGATCCTTGAGCTTAATACCGAGTGCCTCGCGAGCAGACTTCTGGAGCAAGAGATTGTATGGTAAGGTCACTAACTTAAGGGATGTGCCAGTTAACCCCTTGCGCATCGGAAAAGTGGTAATGCCATTACCTCTGCCTGAGGAATGGCGCGTCTGGACCCGAAGTAGGGGCAAATATTCGATAGTCGACCAGCTGCTGCCAAATCTTCGATATCTTTTGGCGATGCCTTTGCATAGAAGTAGTATTGATAGTTTTCGTATTGTAAAAGTGTTCATACCAGAATTTGATCTCGAAAATCGAGCATCTTCTCTTCTTCTGACTGAGGGGGAAGATACGTACAACGATTATCCTCCTTTTCTGGCGTCGGCAAATAATTTTGAGTATTGGAAAAACCCTATAGGACATCAGCCGTACCTCCTAACAACTCTCGACACGCTTCATCCAAGTCCCTTGTCTTCAGACGTAGCTCATCGTGAATGCAAAGTTGCTTCCTGGATCCAAGAGAAACCGTCCGCGTTGTTAACATAGTATTCTCCACATACGCGTCAGTTTCCTCGGCAATGCGCTTGGAAGGAACGGCCTGTGGAAGGTGGTGATTCGTGATAGATAAATTTTTGCTTTTAATTTTGCTCAACTCAGGCAGCACTTGTGAAAGCTGGGAATGAGTCCTGGAGGCATAAAACACTTTTGTACAAACGATATCTTCTTGGGTATCCTGGCCGTACTTGGCTCCGGGTTGATACCCTTTATCTACCCTGTGTGACCGAAAAAAATAAATGTCGTTATCTTGCACAAATGCACCAACAAACGAAATTCGCACTTTGCCATTAATGCCCGCAGCGCAGGCGATACGTGCATTTCTCCGTCGTCGCCCGTGTCTGCCTGATCTGTTTCAGGCAGAAAACGGTCATCATCATCATCCAGCAATGATTCTTGAACCTCAACAGGACCGACTCTCTAGAACCACTTGAGAAAATTTAGACTACAAAATGTACAGGTTTCCCACTTGTCTTTTAACAACTCTAGCTTTGGCTGCTCGCCTTAGCATGTCCTCTCGTTTCCTGGCCTTTGCCAGACGTGCCTCGTATTCTTGTTCATCCGCCTCCATATCACGTCGTATACGAGCAAGAGTTTGTTCAATTACCCAATCTTTAGCTATTGACACCAGGTTTGGTGTTAACGCGAAAGAAAAAAGGAGCTAACTGAGGTCTTGCCAGTGCCTCACCTCCCAAATCATTCCCTTCAACAATTTCTCGCATCTTCCCCTTCCTCGCGCGTTCTCGCTCGTCTGCAAGCCATGTCAATGACGCGCACAACAGACTCAGCGTTTTACCCTGTAAAATTCGCGTTATTTCCAGAAACAAATGGTCAACCCTTCAAACACACCGTCCCTGTCGGGCTTTCAACTATGGCCACTTTTCTCTGCTCGATTGACTCGTAAAGATGACGCATAAGCTTTGTCTGAATTTCATATGGGGGATTGTAGGGAAATGTGGGAAATCCTGTTGGTGTAGGCAGATGCAGGTTCAAGTCCATTGTTCCAAGCAAATCAGTGCAAGTATCCTGAAGTGTCGTGGTGACTAATGGAGATATTGGTGACGCTCATCGGCTGTAGTATGTATTATCAAATCGTGTGTACAGCAAAAAAAAAAATGCAGACAATGAACGACTACTCCGTTCGCGAGAAGAGAATAAGTATATAATGCAAACGGGTCTGTTGTGCGATGTAAATGAAAAAGGTACTTATCTCCGATCCCATAATGTGCCTTGTTTAACTGGATAATAAAGTCGGGGCAAGAATTCAGAATTGCCTCTTTGAATGAAAACAACACTGATCGAACAGGTGCAATAGGTTGATGGAGGTAACAAAAAACCCAACCGCCTTATCGAGACATCTCTTTCCTCCATCATTCCACTTTAAATGCACAAAAGCCAAGGAATAATTTCCTACAGCGTGTGTTCATCGTTGAAGTAATCAAGGAGCCAGTTTCTCGCCACCCCGTATTGCGATCGAAGTTTTTTGAGTAGATTTCCCATAATCTCTAAAGCGACCTCTTCAGAAAGATCACTCTCAAGGAGCTCGTCGCGTTTTGCACCGCAGTGTTGAATCATCTCGCATGTGTTCTGTACCCGGTTAAGACCGAGAGAGGCCGATGAGCCCTTTAAGAAGTGCCCCAGTAAAGACAGTTCATGCAAGTCCTTTTTCTCACTATGCCACAGATTAAAGAGCAGAAAAAACAATTGACTCAGTACGCACAATTCAACGTCCATTTCACCAAACGTTTTCTCCGCTTGCTCAAAAAATTCCCACACCATCCCCCTTGAAAAGTTGCGTTCGTCATCGTCGTCAAGCTCAAGAATCTGAGTAAAGATTTCATTGTCTATCAACGGTAAATGTGAATCATCCTGCACGAGGGAATCCTGAATTTCTCCCATCGAAAAGAATCAGGACCAATTTACCTCTATGTTGTCATACTCTGACTTGGCCTTCTGAACCTTTTCGGAAGGTGGTGGTTGGGACTTGGGTTTCTCGTCCTCGGACAAAACTTTATCGTTCACGGTCTTCTCCTGGGGTTTATCTGGTGGTTGTGACAGCTTTGGCTCGGCAGGGCGTGGAGGCTCTGGAGAAGGACGCTTAGGACGAGATAGATCATCTTTCAGAGACGGGCGATCCTTGAAGGATGAAGGAGTTTGGTCGATTACAGGCATTTGAGAAAGCATGCGAGGAAAAAAATTGTGCACAGTGCCCCAGTATTGTAATTAGTATCTAACGTTTTATCGACTCCACATTATGAGGATCTGTCACATCCCGTCACAATCTTGTTTATCATTATGACATCATACAATTTGATCAGATTATCGCCTTTTTCCGCAGATCAGCGATCTCTTCGGAAGTGTATCCCAGTTCTGCCATGACCTATCATTAGGACAAGTTACTTTAGGTCCCTGGCACGTTTGGAATTGAAGCGTACCTCTTCTGTATGCTCAGAGAGCCAAGGAGGTGGCATTCGAACTTCCATTCTCCGGCCATCGTATGTCACTGCCGGTGCAACCAGCTTAATCTTCCCTGCTCTGGGGTGCTGCATACCGCATGCGATCAGTTGTCCTAGAATCCAGTATCTTTTCTACCCACCTCCATTTCAACAATTACTTCTCTTGCAATTGCCTGAACAATTGGCGTTCATTCCTTGTTTGCATAATGAAAAAGGTCAAATTTATACCTGTTCGTGCATGAAAGTCTGCTCGACGTTATTGATAGGTCCAGAAGGAACACTGCAAATCAACATATGGTAAACGATGTTCGCGCTCCGATCGATGACACACACCCAGTGCCAGCTAAACGCTTTAACCAATACACCATATCATTCTTCATCAGCTTATCTGTAATAAGCTGTACGAGTTCCGTCCGATTTTTTACACGTGTTTCGTTTGTTGAGAACCTGGGCATATCGGCCAGCGCCGGGAGTTCCAGCACTTTCTCAACAAGCGATTTAAACTTTCGGAACATTACGAAACCAGACATGGATGGAACGCTATTATAAGAATGAACGATATCAAAAATGCAATCAGAATCCCACCTGCTTATTATTTCCTGCTCCAATCATCAGGAAGCCATTCTTACAGGGGAAGACCTGATATGGAACGATAGATGGATGGGCAGTACCATGTCGCGAAGCTTCCTGTCCTGCGATTAAGTAGTTCGACGCAACATTCGCCAATCCCGCAATCTTCCAAACTTGTAATGTTAGCTAACTCCAATGTCACGGGGCGGGAAAAAGTCCGAACCTGGGACTCAAATAAATTACAGTCTATCCACACACCCTTGCCGGTTTGTTGTCGAGACAACAAGCCAGCCATAATTGCTCCATGCGCATAGAGTCCCGTCGCAATATCTGTTACAGCAACCCCGACTTTAGCAGGGGGGCGGTCAGATTCGCCAGTTCTAATAACCAGATTTCACACAATGTCGATATAGAGAATGAGCCTTAGTCCACTTGCATATGCATAAGTCCAGCTTCGCCTTCAATAACCACATCATAACCAGCAGCCTTCTTGTAAGGGCCAGTTTGGCCGTAGCCTAGCATGAGATGATGTTCAAAAGTCAAAGCAGAAAGGGCAAGGCACAAACCCGTTATGGAGGCGTATATCAACCTTTCATTGAGTTTCTTGCAGTCTTCCCAACCTAGACCCATAGACGCGAGTTTTCCGGAAATAAAGTTCTCCACTAGCACGTCAGACTTCTTCACGAGCTTTTTCACGATTTCTAACCCCTCTGGGGTTTTGAAATTCACTGTCATCGATCGTTTGTTGCGATTGACAGCCAAGAAATAAGCCGATTCTGGAGGCAAATGCGATGCTTCTTTCGGTGCATTGTCTATGATGGGAGCTGCAGGGGGATACCATGAACCTTTGTCAAGCAGATAAACGATTACTTTCAAGGTCAAATCTTCGTGAATGAAAAAGTCGACATACGAGTATCATCCCCTTGTGAGACCTCCTCGACCTTGATGACGTCTGCCCCTAGATCTGCTAATAACATCGTAGCAGTCGGACCAGCGAGGACACGCGTCAAGTCTAGGATCTTGATTCCTTTCAAAGGGGGTGGGATGCCTGGCCCATAGGGAATTGCAGGGGAATTTTCTGTTTCAGGTCCAGTCTCGTATGTATGCCTTAAGCGAGTCAGTGGGGTACACATATGCAGTCGGAATGAGTTGTGGACCCGCAGAACTCGAGGATAGAAACGAGTCATGTGTAGTATGCCTTGGTGTCCCAAGAACCGCATGGTTACTTCTCCTGCCTTGGACGAACTCGGTGGCCAATCAAGCTGAAACCAAACGAGACACTAAGATATATTGTGGAAAGAAATTTACGGTGTTATAACCCTTGGTTGGATTTCATATTCGTTGTGACAGAGTCATTCTGTGACGTTTATGTGACGGCCAAAGAGTTAAATACTTACCATACACATCGAAATTCTGTCTCTGGAGTCTGATTAACCCAAGGGTTGACCTCTTTTTTTCTATTGATTGTCTTCTTTGCATTCATTTCCTTGGGAAATGCCCTCCAGTTTGGAGCGATATGTAGGGGACAATGCTCTACAGGTAAGCAGCTTGACTCATGGGACTTAACTAAAGCACTGATTTCTTCTATCATAGCATCTCGGTATTGCCGACCGAAGTATGATTGAATATGTGGTAGCAGAGGGTATGTTGAATTTAAGTCGCTTGTTTGTCATTTCGCTAACAGTGTGTACCTTTGCCAGCTTCCTCCTCCAAGTCGTCTGACAGTCTTTTCGCTTCGCTCAATGCTTCCGGCTTGCCAGATACACCCGATGCTCATCATTTCGTAAACGAACTGTTTTCAAAAGTTCCACGGAAAAAGAGACACAAATCATTATCTGACAGTTCTCGAAAACAGGCAGAAAAGGAAACTATGGCTTTACGGTCACAGAAATTCGAACTGTTGTTGGAAGAAGAGGATGGTGATATCGTTCCTTTGAAAAAGGAAAAAAGGAAAGGAAAGGAAAAAGAAAAAGAAGGGGAGAAGGAGAAACGGGAGAAACATATCCGGAAACGAGAATACGATGCTAAGGAGTGGGAGGACGGGGATGAGGAGGTGTCTCGGAAAAGATGGAAGGGTGACGAGGAGGTTGATGACCAGTCTTCGAAAGAAGACATAGAACTTGACTTACCCGAGGACGAAGAAATCCGGAGGGAAAGGGAGAGATTGGACGATCTTCGTGACCGTGATGCTTTTGCAGACCGAGTCAGAGAACGGGATCGGGAAAAGATGAAGAAACTTGTGGAGGACCGGTCTTCAAAGGGCGCGGCAGCTGAGGCGGCTCAACGACGACAGCTTGCAGACGACGTCGGTGCTCGGGATGTTGCTTTGCCATCGCTGCGACTTCATTCGCGTCAGGAATACCTTACGAAACGTGAAATTCAACAAATCGAGCTCCTTCGTCGAGAGATTGCTGATGATCAGGCGTTGTTTGCCGGTATGAAGATTTCTAAGAGGGAGAAAATGGATCTAGAACGGAAGAAGGAGCTATTGAAACTAGTTGAGGAACGTTTGAAGATTAACGACAAGTGGGAAGGCTACCAGCTTCCGGAGGATTATCTGACTGAGCAGGGAAAAATTGACAAAAAGAAAAAGGAAAACGCTCTCTACAAGCGTTACGAAGATGCGAAACCGAAGGACGACCAGTTTGTGACGGACATTGACCAATGGGAGGCTCATCAAACGCAACATAGCACATTCAAGACGGGAGCTATGGACAAGAGGGAAATCATCGACGACTATGAATACGTTTTTGACGAGAGTCAGACAATCAAATTTGTTCTAGAGGCCTCTCTTCCGGGAACTGGTATGTCTGCGGCGGATAAGTTACTTCAGACAAGGATCGACGAAGCTGAACAGAGGGGTAAGTCGGTTGTGCTTGGATGGGTATCAACCATTGTTAAAGATTTATTGCAGCAAAAACCATTGAGGAGACTCGGAAGAATTTACCTATATACACTTATAAGGAACAACTCATTCAAGCCGTCAAGGATCATCAAGTTTTAATCGTTGTTGCAGAAACTGGCTCAGGAAAGACAACTCAGTTGCCCCAGTATCTTCATGAAGCTGGGTACACAGCAAACGGTCAGAAGATTGGCTGCACTCAGCCCCGTCGCGTTGCTGCCATGTCCGTAGCCGCTCGCGTTGCTGAGGAAATGGGCACTAAAGTTGGGTACGAAGTCGGGTATTCGATTCGGTTTGAGGATTGCACGAGCGACAAGACAGTCTTAAAGTACATGACGGACGGCATGCTCCTCAGAGAATTCTTGACTGAACCTGATCTCGCTGGTTATTCTGCGTTGATCATTGACGAAGCTCATGAAAGGACTCTGAGTACGGATATACTCTTTGCGTTGGTTAAGGTTCTTACTTTTAATACCAGCCTGACCTTCAGTTTCTCATCACGTTTTTGTAGGATATTGCTCGCTTCCGACCAGAGTTGAAATTGTTGATATCAAGTGCCACCTTGGATGCAGACAAGTTCAGCGAATACTTCGACAATGCTCCAACCTTCTACGGTACTTCTTTTATTTTTGTAGTTGAAATTCATCGTTAATTACTTCCTAGTCCCTGGCCGTCAATTTCCTGTCGATATTCACTATACTCCACAGCCCGAAGCCAACTACCTGCATGCTGCCATCACGACTGTGTTCCAAATCCATACCACGCAGCCGAAGGGTGATATTCTCGTTTTTTTAACGGTAGGTTCATGTTTGATAAAATCAATCAACACAAGACTGGATCATTCTTAGGGTCAAGAAGAAATTGAAGCATGTCATGAAAATCTTCAAGAAACCGCACGGGCACTGGGTAACAAAATTCAGGAGCTCATCGTCTGCCCCATATACGCGAACCTCCCAAGTGACATGCAGGCAAAAATTTTTGAACCAACACCAGAAGGAGCAAGAAAAGTTGTCCTTGCAACTAATATTGCTGAAACGTCTATCACCATCGATGGTGTTGTATTCGTGATTGACCCTGGGTTCGTGAAGCAGAATACATATAATCCTAGGACGGGTATGTCTTCTCTTGTCGTTGTCCCTGTAAGTACCATCGCAAAACTTCCCGCTTTCGTTTTAATGACTAGTTTGCAGTGCTCTCGGGCGTCTGCTAATCAGAGGGCTGGTCGTGCTGGTCGTGTCGGGCCCGGGAAGTCCTTCAGATTGTATACGAAATGGGCCTTTGCGAACGAATTAGAAGCTAACACAGTCCCAGAAATCCAGAGAACAAACTTGGGCATGGTTGTGCTTCTACTCAAGTCCCTTGGAATCAATGACCTCATCGGATTCGAATTTCTTGATCCCCCACCTGGTGAAACTCTCATGCGTGCCTTGGAGTTGTTGTATGCACTGGGTGCGCTGAACGACAGAGGAGAGCTGACAAAACTTGGCCGACGGATGGCCGAATTTCCTGTTGACCCGATGTTGTCGAAAGCGATTATTGCCAGTGAGACCTTTTCGTGTACGGACGAGGTGAGCCCCTTTCTGGATGTTATCTCTTACATGTCTCATGCTTTATACAGGTCCTGACCATCATTTCCATGCTTTCTGAATCCGGATCGCTCTTTTACAGACCCAAAGACAAGAAGCTTCATGCAGACCAAGCGAGGAAGAATTTCGTTCGGACAGGGGGTGACCATTTCACCCTATTGAACGTTTGGGAGCAGTGGGCAGAAACAAATTACAGTCAGCAGTTCTGCTTTGAGCAGTTTCTGCAGTATAAAAGCTTGAATCGCGCGCGTGATATCCGCGATCAATTGGCCGGGCTATGCGAACGGGTCGAAATTGTGATACAATCAAACCCAAACTCGAACGATATTTCCCCCATTCAGAAAGCCATTACTTCCGGGTACTTCTACAACACAGTGAGTCACTCGTGCTTGTGAACAAGTTTTCCTGTTTCTTATCCCAGTTGAATTCAGGCACAGCTGCAGAAGGGTGGAGACTCGTATCGAACCTTGAAGACGAACAATACCGTCTACATTCATCCGTCATCTAGTCTATTCCAACACCAACCACCAATGAGGACTGTGCTATATTATGAGCTCGTGATGACATCTAAATCTTACATGCGACAAGTTATGGAGATAAAACCTGTTTGGCTGATGGAAGGTATGTTTTGGTGAATCTTATTTACCTGCAACTCGTCAATTTACCATTGTTACCCAGTTGCGCCTCATTACTTCAAGGCAGCGGACCTTGAACAACTCGCCCAAGGCGACAAGAAGATGCCCAAGACGGCAGGAGCTTCAAGTAGCGTAGCGACATAGATCAACTCCCTACCTCAATGACATCCTTTGTTTTGCTGGGCTAGTGTAAATCACGCAGAGAACGATTCTAACTCCATATCTTTTGAGACTGAGGACTGAATAAGTGGTATAAGATGCGTTTATATAATGACATATACGACAGGAAATCGAAAGCATTGCGACTATTTAGTATGTAGTAGATGGGGAAACATGTATACAAAAATTGCCTACCATTCACAAGTCATTTGATAAGTCAGGATAGCCGAGATCGAAAGACGTGAGTTTGTCCTGATCAACGATAACACCTTTCAGGCAGTTGAGTAAAATATGCACTTTCGGGTTTTCGAAGATAGAAGGGTCAATTAAATGAATATGTATTTTCTGTGACTGTGATGGGGCATCACAATCAGTGCTAGAGTTGTCCACAAATGATTCAGACGGGGTATCGCATGAGTCCTTCCGTGCAGGTCCTTCAACCACAATAGAGGAAATTTCTGCTTCTCCAGGGTCAGGCGTAGACGACAAGACGTCAATGTTTGAAGAGATAGAAAAAGATTCCGAAGGCTCATCAGATCGCATTTCGACGTCTCCACAGGTATCGGATTCATTAAACAACTGTTCAAATGAATCGGCTTTGCGTTCCGGTGAGGCACGCCCTGCGGCTTCTTGTAGAGTGGATTCGGGTGGTTCGACATCGACAGGAGGTGATGCATGTTTAGTATCTTCGAGTTGGAAAACCTTTGGAGATTCCCTGTCTTGGGTGGACTCAACTACTGTGTTTGTGATCTCTTCTGAGGTGCAAGCCAATTCAGTGGCAGCAGATAGAGAGATTCCTGACAGTGGTTGTGAAAGATCAGGAAGAGACACGCCTAAAATATTAGAAATGAGCACATTAAGTTGATGATGAACACATCGGGAATTTGAACTTACCCGAATCATTTGATTGTGATACATCAGAAACTTCTCCAACTTCAACTTCAATAGGCGCCTGAGTATCCTTTACCCGGGCGTCTTCCAAAGATGGTGACTTCTCAGATCCGGGTGAAACTGATACGTCTACAAGTGTACGTTCAGCCCCTGCAGTCTCCGAGACACCAGAAGTGGATAAAGTTTGCCCACCCCCCAGGTCATGGGTTCCCATTGGACGCGATGCTGTGATTGCAGACATAGCGCGAGCAAAGAAACGTGTGGTGAGGAGGCCAGGCGTCGCAGGTTCCTTAGTGTAGGCAACATCGCGTGAAGGCACATCATGAACTGCAACGAGAGAGCGTAAGAGAAACGCCGGAGGGTGTCCACTGCCTGAAAAAGCGGGTGGCGCTTGTTTCAATGACTCCTCGTACAGTGAATTTAGAACATCTTGTGTCAATGAGACGTCTCGAGGGTCTGTGTCTGATTTTGGGGTAATGTTGCGCGACTTGACTTCCTCGTCCATCCCTGCCGCTGATCGTGACACCTCTGGATCTGTATTGCAGACCACTGAGGGAATGCAATCGGCTTCGTCTCCACTCAACACAATTACCTCTTCTTCTCCATTCAACGTAACTGCTGGTGCTTCTGAGTCGTCGTCAGAACAAAGATTGATGATATTTTGTCCGCCAATGGCCTTGCGGTCTACTTTTTGACGTTTTCTGGGAGACCCAGAAAAGACATCGTCCGAGTCTGAAATCTCCAATGTACCTAGACTGACTAGAACACAGTTTGAGTACTTCGCTTGTTTTTATCACTCGCATTACCTATCAATTTTTTAGTGGTTGATCTTTCAACTGCAATGAGCATTTTATTGTGAGAAGAAATAGTAGGACAATATAAATCAAGTACCAACTTTCAAGTTTGGGCGTTTTCACTTCTGGAGCTTTACGCTTCTTCGTCGACTTGGGAGTGATAGATGCTGGGGGGGTACGGTTGGAATCCGAACTGTCGTCGAGTTCCGTCATAGCAACTTTCTTTGCAGTTGGACGGACAGCCCGCGTCGAGGAACGAGTTGGGGTTTGGGTGCCTCTTCCAGAGATAACGCTTTGTTTTGAAGAGCCTGCACAACAGTCTCAGAATTGTGCAGAAATATCGCAAAAATGATAAGATTCTCGCCATTGACAAATGTCCTAGGAGCTGATGAAAGTCAGTTACCTCACGGAAAGTGCAACAAGCGGGCTACTCACAGGCGGCAGTAATCGGGGTCCGACTGTTCCCTGGAGATTTTGAACGCTGCGTTGGTTGATCTCCAGAAGTAAATGGATCTTCTGCAATGACCTTCTTTCTCCCCACAGGCGCCCGCCTCCGAGTCCGCCTGTCCATCGTAGAGACTAAGACAGTTCCGGCATCAGGTTGCCCTCAAAAACAGACAAACTTCTCACCCTTATCTGCTCAGGATTTTAAGGTAGGATACGAGACTAGTGTCCCTGATCGTGCCACCATGACAAAGTAGACACTTTGAAACGACGTTGCCTAAGTCGGGTACCAACTACCAATTCACACACTCGCCACTTCCACGGATTCTGGCGAAACACATCGATTTGTTCACGGGAATCGGCGCTCGTTCCCAACTTCTACATCATTTGGTTCCCAAGAATACGAGCACCAAAAAGAGTCTAAATCGAGTCCTTAAATGAATCCAAACTTGACCCCACATCCGAGTCGTACGCCTGTTGAACTCTTGACTATCTGTTAACGTTTACCCTGAATGCCAAAAACAGCCTCCTTGAGCCGTGAATTGCAATCGACGGCCAGTATACCTCTGCTCGTACATTCCCTTCAGGAAACGAGAAGTTCCGTTCTGAGCCTTGCTGCCAATGAAGAATACATCTTCTCGGGCAACCAAAACCATAATATATCAGTCAGTTAAGAAACCCAATAGAAGAGCTCCTAACGTGAGACGCCGTTCATAGGTATGGGATAAAAATACTTTTCTGTTAAAGTGCACTTTACGAGGGCACACTGGAAGCGTCCTGGATCTGGAATATGCAGAGGATAGGAAATGGTTATTCAGTTCATCAGGTATGTTTGACCCTTACATCGAATTAATCTGCTAACTTGAGACTCCCTCTCCACAGGTGACAGCACAGTCAGGGTTTGTGCTTTCCAGAATCGTTATGCTTGTCCTCTCAAGTCCTCTTAGGTCTGGTCAACAAAAACGTTGAAACCTCTATACCTTATTTACCCATATCTGGAAACTGGCGCAGGGGATTTATTCTCAGTGACATGGTCATCAAGTCTCCAGACCATTTTCATTGGTTGCCAGAATACTTCCTTACAATGGTTTAGCTTCCAAGGCCCTTTCGAACAAGTTCACTCATCTACTTCTACTAAGGATGTGTCATCGTCAGGCGTTTCCCGAAAGGCACACAAGTTTTTCGACAGCTATCCCCAGTACGAACGCCGTCCAGCGGATATCTACGCAAAAAACAACACTCCTGGAAGAACTACTGCGCGAGGAAGCCCTGATTCGGATTATTCTCAGCCCAAAGAGTACTGCAGTATCTTGTCTTCGAATGTCATTGATTCTGCCCATTACGGATATATTTACTGCATGGCCCTTCTCAGCGAAACCAATCAGCCAGATAAAATTGTCACCGGAAGCGGAGACGAAACGGTCAAAGTGAGATAGATTGTTCAAGTTTGAATTTAACATTAATTGTCGACTTCTGAATAGGTCTGGTCGTGGAAGACCAAAATCCCAGAACTCGTGCACAAATTCTCTTTCAACCATGGAGCCGTCCTCGCACTTGAAGCAAAAGGCGACACTATTTACGCGGGATGTCAGGAGGGCTATGTTAAGGTATTAGACCTTGAAACAAGAACCCTAGTGAGGACAATCATCGTGCAAGAGGTAAGAAAGGCCGTATTAGTCGTGTACCCTTCTAGCATGTTGATTTTAGTCAGGGGATTGACATCATTTCGATGTCCAGATTCGGCTCGGATTTATACACTTGCTCCGCTAATGGGTGGGTGAAGGTAGGTCGTATGTTGGTATCTATGAACCTCTTTAAGAAATTTTCCAGTGCTGGTCAGCATCGTTTGATTGTCTAGCGTCCTGGCAGGCACACAAGGGAATTGCACTGTCCTCCATTGTAACAAAGTTCGGCAAGACAGACGACCGCGGCATTTGTCTTGTGACAGGTGGTAATGATGACTCCGTTAATGTAAGTTTTGTATTTTCTGCAGCAGGAATTATTCAACAAGGAATGAACTTAGGTGTGGGAGCTCAAACCACCACACATAGATCTAATTCCATTAGATGACAATCAAAACAATCAAAACGGCAAGTCGTGCATAGGCACTGGTACAATTTATGGTGAGACCGCTGCATTTTACGTGGTTTTCTTGCTTAAAACGTCCAATCCAGATACTATGGTCTACGCGTTATCAAAGTTTATTACAATACCCAGTGTTAGTTCTGATCCTCTTCGCAAACAAGATTGTCGACAGGCGGGCATTTGGTTAAAAAAGTGCTTAGGACAACTCGGGGCACATACGGCATTGGTATGTTGCATAGATCTTGTCGAGTACAGCTCAGCGATTTTGCACAGCTGCCAACTTGCGAAGGCGAAGGGATTAATCCTATTGTGCTCGCGACCTTCAAAGGTTCCGCATACGGGAAGCGCAGACATCGCATAATGTTCTATGGGTCAGCATTCTGTTTATGCAGATCCCCATGGCGAACAGTATTTCATATTTGCTTTTAATAGGCACTACGATGTTATTTCCGCTCCTGCAGAAGGTTGGACGTCCAACCCATTTACCTTAACTGGCAGGAACGGTTACCTCTATGGACGAGGTGCAACGGACAATAAAGGACCTATCATTGCTGTCGCCTGCGCGGTTGCAGATCTTCTTTCTCGTCGGGCACTTGAAGTGGACCTTGTATTTTTGATCGAAGGTGAAGAAGAAAACGGAAGCACTGGTTTCAGAGACGCTGTTCAACGACATAAGGTTTGTTTTGTTTACTGCCGCCGCGTAAAATCTGCTGACATATTGGCAGGCTTTGATTGGCGATATCGACGCCATCCTTGTTAGGTAAGGTCCTTCATACAGAGCTCAGTGTGTATTTAATGATTTCTTCCTCAGCAATTCGACGTGGATAAATGACAAACAGCCGTGCATCACCTACGGCCTGAGAGGTGTTATTCGATGTACGCTGGAAGTGAGTAAACGTCTTTGACTTCGAGTTCACCTTGAACTATGATCAAATTTTTAATGAAGATAACTGGCCCACATCCTGACCTTCACTCCGGGATTGAAGGCGGTGCAGTTGCTGAGCCCATGCTTGATATGTTTGTGAATTCGCATTAACTCGTTCACCCGAAGCTGCTGATTTATTCCTTAGGATCAATGTACTATCCACTCTAACCGATGCGCATCGAACGGTGCGAATCCCCGGATTTTGTGAGGTTTCAGACGATCCAATAGAGGCTATGTGTTAACTCACCCACCCTTCCAGACGATAAAGTTCGACCACAGACAGAGAAAGAAAAAGAAATATATGACCGACTTTCTGAAATTACACAACGACCGGCGTCCCTGTTATCGTCTCGCTGGAGGGAACCTTCATTGACAATTCATAACATCGAAATTTCTGGTCCCAAAAGTGAGGCAATATAGACTGGTATGTTGTTGAATCTAATCGCTTTGCCAGATGCAACTGTTATTCCTGGTACTGTTGAGGGACAATTCTCTCTGCGCATCGTCCCTGATCAAGACCTCGACACTATTGTTGAATCACTCAAGCAATATATTCAAACTTCCTTCAATAAGCTCCAATCGCCAAACAGTCTCAAGGTTATTCCGTTGTAATTGGAGCTTTGGTCAATTCTGATCCACCCCAAATTAGATTCAAGTGGATCACACTGCTGATTGGTGGCTTGGTAGCCTAGGTGACCAGTGGTTTCAGTCACTGGAGAGTGCTGTTCGTGAAGAGTGGGGCGTCGATCCTCTCCGCATCCGCGAAGGAGGGGTGAGTTTCGCCTTCGACTTGTCGAAATAACAGCACCCACCTCTCTTTCCAGTCCATCCCTTCTGTACCTTACCTGGAAAAGGAATTCAAATGCCCCGCATTGCACCTTCCTATGGGCCAGAGCTCGGTAGTTATGTTTTCTGTGCTGCTTATTCACAAGATGTCATTTTTCGCAGGATCAAGCTCATCTGCCGGATGAGAGGATTTCCCTTGTCAATCTCCAGAAAGGAAAGGCAGTAATAGAGCGTTTCCTCGTCAAAGTCGCTAAACAGCATTTAACCTGAACATCTCAATAACTCACAACTCCTAGATGTGACAAAGATGTTTACCATTCTTCTTGTCAAGAAAATACTTCCAATCGAACAATACAGTGTTTGAAATTCCTGTTCAGATTTGATTAGACGTTTGGTGCTGTCGAGTTTCGACCTTTTGTTTTAGGTATGTAGAGAAAAAGGGGGAAGGAATCCTCATCTTTTCCTGCTCGTGATCTATTGTGTTGTCTATTGCCATAAACTTTCCATTGGTATAATTCACAGCATCCTTATCATAACATCACCGAGTACATCGCGCCAAGATCGACCAACGATAATCTCAATTCGGGCACGTAATTTGTTGCTCTTGCAGATAAATTACTTCTTTTTTCAAAAAATATTTTGTCATACTGGAACCTTGGCGTATATGAACAACCATTACATATGCCGGTTTTTATTCCTTGATTGGCGACAAACTGCAGCTTGAGCTTGACATAATTTGTAATCTTTGCCTTGTAACTCAGCCAAATCTTGTCATTTATACAGTACTTAATTCTAAAAAAACTCTTCATAGTTGTACGAATTCACTGGCAGAAAGTTACCCATATAATAACAAAGGCGCAAAAATATGAAAATATTTAGCAGCAACTCGTTTCGATCGAGTGACCTCGGGGTTGCAGTCAAGCGACTATGGGCCCCGCACGCTACCTCTGCGCCATGCTGCTTCATTAAATGTATGCTACATAAAATTGATAACAGGCAAAATTATTGATCAATGCTTTTCTGCATTCTCTATGGTCATTTCTCAACGACATGACAGAAACACATCGGTCTCATACGATTTCGCGCTCTGGGACACCAGGTTTGAGAAGGTCGGCTTCCAAACTAACAGTCGCCCCAACCTTGCGACCATCGCCTTCACTCTCCAATCTCCATATCCACAGTTACAACAATGCGAATCAGGCTACGGCACATATGGATATTACTCTCCTTAATATCTCTCCGTCCAGAGATCACTTGGATAGCTCAGGGTCGTCTGTTATCAACATGGATCCCACTGAAGGACTATTGATACAAGACGTTGACCCTGACACCGACAATGAGGACCTATCTATTGATAAATCTTGGCCACCCAGCAGTACCAGTGATAGCGATGGACAGAAACAAGCCCTTCGAGAACAACTGAAAAAGAGTCTGAGCCAACCTGTGATTTTGATAGGTCAGCAGTATATCGTCCAACGCAACACCCAACCAATTTCCATAAAGAATCACCCCGCCCTCATCAAATAGGGCTTCACACAGAACTACAAAATTTAAACTTCAAGGCAGGTGAATAGCCGCAGAGTTGATTGATGGCGGGCTCGTTTTTGACTATCTCGCAGGTTCTTTATTCCTGCCAAGAGAATACTTTGTCCTTACTGATGCTGGAAAACCCGTGTTTATCAGGTATTTCCGGCTCGATATCATGAGATTTCTACTTAGGTTATCTTCTATAGTCGACCGGGAGATCAGGATAGCAGAGTTACGACCATTGGAATAATGCAAGCGCTTATTTCAGTATTTTTGGACGACAACGACAAGTTACGTAGCATCAATGCTGGAAGAACACGGATAACATTTCTCCTACGGCCGCCACTTTACTACGTTTGCGCCTCGTCCTGGGGAGAGCCGGAATCTGTGGTATGTTGTCTTCCTTTGGTATAAATCTTTTCATTACTGACTTCGGATTCCTCCTCTCCATATGGTGAAGGAAGACACGGTCACATCTCGAATATCTTCATTTGCAGATTCTGAGCATTGTTAGCGGCGGTCAGCTAAAACGCCTTTTTGAACGCAGGACGAATTTTGATTTACGAAGGCTACTTGATGGTGGGACATCTTCTGCAGGTCTTGATTCTTGTTCATGATTGTACAGGAGCAGAAATTTTCCTGAACTCGCTGCTCCTAAGGCTCGAGTGCGACATTTCCATGACTATGTCAGCTTTGCATTGTTTGAAGGTTGAACCCAATCTGCGCAAACGAATAGCAGAATCGTTGATACCAAATTCCAAGTTGAAGGTCATGGATACTCCTATCGCTCAACCATGTCATAAGCTGATGTTGAGGTGCAGGATATGTTGTATGTGATGCTTGTTGCCGACAGCCGCGTTGTTACATTGATCAGACCACGGAAGCATTCTATTCACCCAGCCGGTTCGTCCTTTGAGCCTTGATTTTTTACTTTCATGTATATCTCTTTTCAGATATACACATCATAATGAACACTATACACTCCCCTTCTGTCTTCAACTCCCCGGCTTCTGCATCCTGGATACCGGTCTGTTTACCGAGGTTCAATCCTTCCGGTTTCGTCAATATGTACATCACTTTTTTGAGGAAAGACGATTCTGGCTCGAGCGAAACTTTAACCCCCCGTGATACAATCGGGCCTCCCATTCATGATACGGCTAATAGCACGGAAGGTCTCAATGAATCGGGAATCGCACTTGTCTGCATCAGCGCGGGAGGCGACTTCGAAATGATCAGGACATGGGGTGACTCTGTGATCCAAGTGAGTATTTATCCTTCTTCTTCATCGTGTTACTGACCCCGTAGCAGAAAATAACTTTTGATGGAACTTTGAGTGCCCTTGTAGAAGCCTATCAAACAAAACAAACAGACTACTCTGTGTCTGAACTGAGCATACCTGGTTTACGGCACTTCGTCTATAAGTCTCGTGCCCAGGTGCAGATTACGTCGCCCACCTTCGAGGACCCATATGACCAAACACAAGCAAGGAAACGGTCTGCTGTTCATTAGTTCCAAAGGTTACTTTCTGAATCTTCTCCTTTGTCATAGGATTATTACACTCTACCAAATTCTGCATGATTATATACATGCGAAGTCGGGTCAAGGAGGTGGTTTAAAACTACAATATATCCGTACGGAAACGGAAAGTGTTATAGGTTGGGTAGGTGACTGTGAATGGAAGTTTTGCCGTACTAATTTATCTCTAGATTACTCAGCCTTTTGAAATATACATCGCCCTTTCTCCCTTGCTGCCTAAAAGCGCAGCTGTTGGAGCTGCAAATTCGGTCGCAAAGTGGATCAAGAAGGAAGAGGCGCGGTTGTTCTTAAGAGACGTGCCAGTCTTCTGAACTCGAATGTCTTTCTATTCCGTTACATACAGTTGTGTAGTTTAGGAACTCGGCAAAGTCCCCAGTAGTGGCTGCTAACTTACTGTAATACTTTGCAAGTCACATGATGACCTAGTATTAAAACATTGCTGCCATTCTTTGTACAGGACGTACTGTACTTATGTCGTTATTCCGGGATCTGACATATTGTCTACGGTTTAATTTTCTTTTACCGAAACGCTCATTCAGCGCAATCATGAGGAGGCCTCCCAAAAAACGAGATCCCATGCTCCGTATCACTAATGCGCCACTGGAGACCATCCAGACGCCAGAGGATTTTCTGAAAGCCATTGGTCGCGAATCAGAAACGAAATTATCTGTGGAAACTTGGACAAAATTTTGGAAAATGGATGGACGGTCTATGCGGGAGGTTGGCATTGGCACAAAGGATAGGAGGTATGTCATCGAAATCATGGTTTTGGCACAACATGCCACCACCGAAGTGAACTTTCCTGACCCGAAATTGCAATTCAGATATATTCTATGGTGTAAAGAGAAATATCGTTTAGGATTCCCCATTAATAACTTTGCTCATGAACCTACACCTAAAAAGACCATTCGTGGGTGAGTGCTACGGGAATGTGCAGGGCTTGGAATTAGCGAGTAACATTTTCACTTTCTGAAAACAGATGGGGCCCGAAGGTGCAAAATGGCAAGAGAATTCGCTCTCGTCGAAACAAGAACTAGTAGTATTCACAACCATTGTCAGCGGATAGCCAAAGTTGCTGTCTTTATTTCATTACTGTTTTAGAGTCAATTAATACAAATCCTTTATATAGGCTAGAATAAAAAGAAGCTGGAACCTAGAAAATATACTCATGGTTTTCGAAAATTGGATTTCAATGCCGAGAAGAGCAATTCGCTTAGGAAGTGTGATTTTCATAACACCAAGTCTAACGATATCCCTCGCAGGATGTGGTATTGAGGTGCCGCTTGAGGGCATCTGCACGGCTGAACGTTTTCAGGCATCCACCAACCCATAAACCAGGCTCGTTTGGGATTGCGTATGGTTTCTCGTGCGCAACAGCGTTGCGGTAACGTTGGGGGAAGCTCAACGCATCGTCCCAGGAGACGCCTTTGCATCGGACTTCGCCGTCCTTGCGGATGTGCGTCTTGATGTGTCGGCGAAAATCCGGCATGCGACCGTTGTGTTGCTCGTACATGCAGCCCGGGAAAGGACAAGTGAGGTCGGATTTTTCACTCTTATCGCAGTGGAGTGACCGCTTGAGATTTTCTACCTGTTCTACCGTCGCCTGCTTGTTGCGTGATGGAGGAGATCCGCGAGTACGCTTATCCTTTCGTGGCCGCGCGCAAGCCGAGAGGGATGTGGATGCTTTCCCACTGGTCGAGAGACTGGAGTAAGGAGATGGACCACGTTGTTTCTTGCCCATGAGATTCCGGGTCGGTGTGTACTCCTCATCGGCCCCGCTATCCTCACTGTCCTCGAGATCAGAAGACAACGTAGAATGAAGCAGGTCCGGCAGGTCCACCGGAGGCGATTGACGGAGCATACGCGAGCGACAAATCGACTTCTGTAATTTTGGCGTGCTTGAGCGAATAACGGATGTCCCTACGTTTGAATCCTTAAGTTTTTGCATCGCAATAGGCAAGAAGTCGCTCCAAGAGCGTTTCTTATGTATAGTAGTCCCCCCTCCCGTGTCATGCAATTTTGCACTAACCGATTATGTGTGAGAAGACTAAAGTGCGGTTGGAAAGCCCAAGACAGACCTTGTGTTGCTCCCCTCACCATTTATGCCGATCACCGTTGAATTACTGGCTTTTGAAGCGCCAGGGCCACCATCGTGCCAGATTATCTCATCATCGAAGACAGGATAAAATCCATCCGATTGCGAGTTCTGAGCATCTCCTTCGTTAAGGAAAGTAGTATCAACGAGGAAGCCTGAGAGATCCAAAGGCATAATAAGATCGTCAAGTCTGTAGCCATCTGGGACGATCATTGAGTTGTGCATACTTTGAACTGAGGGGGGGAGAGGATTGGCAGTGTATCCGTGTCTTTGCTTAATTTTTATAGCCTGACCCCCTTTCATTGACGCTTTACCAAAGCGCATTTTGCCTCTTTCATCCGTCCTTTCACTATCATCACATCATTGATTCCTCGTGCACATGAAGCGCCTACTAAATCGGGTAATTTAATGAGGAAAACAATGAGCAGAAACAGCTCTCTCGACCAGAAGTACTAAAATGTCTCGAGATACATTTTTCTTTTTAGTTCTAAGTGCATTAGTTATTAACGAACAGCAACTTAATTACCTCATCTTCGAAGGAAATGCAAAAGCAGTTTCTTTCAGGTAAAACCAATGAGGACCCAACGAGGCACCCTCATGTTCGCGGAAAGTCCCGCCACTGGCTTTAAACTCGAAAATGTTCCGGTCCGCAGAGAACAATGGCGATGGAGTACAAATTCTCTATGGGGAAATTTATCGATATCTCAGCTTGGGTTATGGGTCAAGGAGGTCATGAGGGACGCAGGTGATCAAGTGCGTTCGTTTATCTGATCCAACGACGATAGGAAACAGGATGTGAAACAAAATGTAAGTAGTAATTAACTCCTTAGCTTCTTCTTTCTGGCGATTACTCGATTCATTTTCCCGGAAGAGTATCAGGATGCTTCGTCGTGAAGGAGCACATATTCTCGCTTCGACAAGCCGAATTTAATGACTAAGAAACAATTAGACATGTGTCAGTAAAACTCAAATTTGGGCGTACCGTCTCCTGTCTTAAGTTCATAATAGCGTGACGTTGGGATGGCCTCGTCGTTGACTAGAGTGCCATTAGTCGACTCAAGATCTATGATGAAAGGTCTAAGTCGTTTGGCATGAGGGAGCTACATCTTCCATGAAAGAGAGTTCCGTCACTTACTTAACAACTCCCTTTGAAGAACCGTATTCATCCTTTTCCTGAACGTAACGGTCTGATTGAAAAGGGGTTAAAAATATTTCTGAAAGACCCAAAAGAACATACATACATTGTAGAGCTGCATGTTGTTTTGAGCAGGAGGGATGGTCAAGAGCGATGTCGGCAACTAACTTGTCTCTACCAACGAGGTATGCGCTCTGTCGTTGGATATGCAAGAGGTCTTGAGAAATTTTTTCAGCACAAAAAAGCTTGTTCAGTGGAAATACTACAGACTCACCAACTTGTTCTGAATCTTTGAAAACATAGAGTCTCCAACCTTCAACCGGCTTTCTAGCCTCGGGAGGTTCATTGTACTTGAGCACGGTGCTTGTTCCATCTGCAGCCTTTACTGTGTTTGTCTCAGCAGCAAGCAGACCCGAAGGCTTGAAATTCGGTTTTTTATTGACTTCAGGTAACTTGGGCTCGGGTGAGCCAGAACGCGAACGTTCGCGGGCTCTGGAATGCCGAGATCTCGGTGATGCTGAGCGTCGAGCACGAGATGAAGTGTCGTTCACTCTGTCCCTGTCTCTTCTGTCGTAGCGTTCTCTATCTCTTTGTCGTTCGCGTTCACGTTGCCTTTCGGTGTATTCCCTCCGGTTTGGACTCATATCATCGTTTCGCCTCGGAACCCTGTCGCGTCCATCTTTTACGCTTGACGAATAACCTGATTCCCGGTACTTGTCATAATCTCTGCCACGGTCCACCCGCTTGTCATTTGGTCGTCTGCTCCCCCTGACCGACGGAGTGTGATCATTGCTTTCTATGGGTGACCGAGAACGTGTATGCATGTAGACTCAGAAGTCGATTTGTAGAACCAAAGGCGAGTAAACTCTCATGTGGCGGTGCTAATTGGATACATAATGTTACGAATCAAAAAACCTATCTAGTAGTAGTTTGAGACCAGGTTGGGGGATGGCCCTCAGTTGACCTTAAGTAAATTACCACTTGCAACTGGCAGGTCGTAGAAGAAAAGCAATAAGATTCACTGGTTCGCTGGCTAGGGCTTTGCTGAATCCATGTCTGAGTGTTTTATTCTGCCCTCTGAGAATTGTTTATATCGTAGTAAGATACATGCAGATCTATAAGCAGATTTAAGCCACCGTCAAGGATTAGGTACAGTACTGTTGGAAAAACCCGGTGGTTTGTGAAAAATTTACTCGTCGGTTATACATTTGATACCGCTCGACGCTTGACACAAGGTCACTTGGGTTAGTTTCGCGCCATAAAAATCATTCTTGTCCAACCAAATTCGAAGGGCAAAATTCAGGCCTTCATCGTCGAATTCCTCTAGTGAGAAAAAAGGTTCCATTTCCAGAGGGTCGTAGTCGGGATCTGGTAAGATGTTGGCGGTTGATGGAAGGTGTGTTGCTTCTAAACCCGCGTGAGGGGAAATTGACGACGTAAGAGGCTTTGCAACTTGAGGCGTGGCTTTACCCTGCGATGGGGTGTGGGGGAACGTCGAAACGGCGTTAGCCAAAGCAGCGTTATCGGCGTGTTCAGGAAGATGCTCGGACGGATTGGTAAAGTTCATGTACTCGGAGCAATCACCCAGCTGCGAAAGCCCACCATTCAGAAGATGCTCTGGCAGCAAATCAGATACAGATACTCCGCATCTCGGCAAAGAATCGAAGTGGTTCAAGGTATTGCCGAAAGGCGTGGTGGACGCATTAGACGACAACGAATCAGAGCTGGATGGTGCCATTTGGTTGAGACCCCCAAAGGCAAAGAAGGCTCGACAGAACAAGACAAGGGACGCTGTGAAGGACCAGAAGACAAAGGTATTCCATAGATGAACAACTTTTGATCCAGAGTTGTAAGGCGAGTCGGCGAAAGAGACGGGAGGACCTCTTATCATGGCGATTTTCATGTAAAAGTAATACTACCACGTGAAGGATTTGAGCGGTCTTTGCGGTGATCGTAGACCAGTGGGAATAAAATTGGAATTGTTTGCATCAGAATTCAGAGTACCAACGAATATTCAGAGTCGCCAAACTCTGGAAAGTGCCAGTGGAAATGATAACATGAGCCAGATAATGTGCTGGATTGGGATATAGATATTAGAGGTAAGTAGATCAATGTTTGGCGTTCAGCGCTAGTCGCAGTAAGCGCTCAACGTTCGGGTGGACATGTCACGTCGTGACGTCATCTAAAATGGGTCAAGTTATCGATATTTTATCAGTATTTTTAATCAAGAATGTCATACATTCCGTAGATGATTTTCCTAAAGAAGAAATACTATTATTTAAATAAGCGGTCCGGATTTTCAGACTAACTTTGAACCTTGAATTTCACCCACGACCATGAGTGAAGAGCGTTCTACAACACCATCGATTAGAGAAGAGGGTACTCCTGACCCTTTGTCAATTCCGACCTTGCTCAAGCGCAGAGTATCTTCTTCGTCCTTTGAGGAGAATAGCCACAAGAGAATAAAGGAAGACGGGGATCCTTTACTTGCAGCGAATCATTTCAGCACAGACAGTGATGCAATTTTTTTAGACGAGTTTGCGGAGCAGCTTTATTGTGGATGCTGTTCAGAATTGGTGTATAAGCCGGTCTTGGTCATGCCTTGCCAGCACTTTTTCTGTGGCAGGTGAGTTATCTAGCTTTATCTTTGTTACATTGCCGATGTGCTCTTTTCCTTTAAGCTGCTGCATTCTCTGGATTCGAGTAAGTCCTTAAATTCCCTTCGAATGTCTGTCAAACAACGGGTATGAGTGATGTCTTGCCTGTGAGCAAGATCTCTCGGACCCTCTGGTGACATTCTGATTCGCGTCTTGCTCCTTCATGATTTTGCTAAACTTACAAAATTTCCTGCTTTCTTAGAATGGTGGCACAAATTGCCCCGCCTGCCGAACTATGGCTACAGTTGCTGTACCTTTCCGCGCCATCCAGCCCCTCGTGGACTCTTTACTCCGAAAGGCGCCTGAGAGGACGCGAACAGAACGCGAGAGGCAGCAGGCGGATGAAATATATAAGTCGGGACAACCCATACGCGTAAATCATTCTCGCGTGACGGAATTAAGCCACAGGCTAACCTTTTGAACCACCTAGTTTCCTCTGCCTAAAGAAGCGTCACCTGCACCTGATATGGAGCGGAGTGCAGATTATGTCCATCCTTGCCCTCATTGCTCAGCGAACAATCCGTATGATTGGAGATGCCCTCAGCCTATCCCTGACCCAGTGACGGATCCTGATAACGCTTGGCATGTAGATGACGGCGTTCCATCTGGCCATGCTCATTGTGGCAATTGGTGGGCTAACTGTTATGCAAGCGTATAATTCATGCTGACTGGCCTGACAGTGAGAACTTGCTAGCTCTACGAGCACCTTGCACCACAAAGTGTGACTTGTGCCAGGTCTCATTCTGCGGCATAGGTGTACAGGATAGATGTGTAGCAGTACCCATCTCGTCTCAGCACCCTCATAACCTATCCACACATACCGATCTCATTCAATCTGTTGACCTTTATGATTCCTTCGGTGGGAACACCGTCGAAGTTGAGATTATGTTGGAGTATGTTGAAGCGCAAAAGCTCACACCGCGTCATATTTATCGAGACGTAAGTAGTAGTCCCCGCGGTTTCTTTCTTTTTTTAAATACCGCTTTCCAGATCGTGCAACATATTCAAAAGCAACCTAGTGGATTTAGAGCTCTGGTTGAGCTTGACTTGTTTAGTGATATACATGCGGTTGCACCTTCAGGGCAAGTCACACCTGATGCACCTAGGAACAGAGCCTGTCGATCCTGCGCCGCTGAGATCTTCCTCTGGGGACTCAAAAACTGGTGGACACGGGAACGTCAGAAGGGTTTCCTTGAAGAAGAAATCATGCGTAGGAAGGATTGTCCGGAAGGGAGTTCTTGTGCAAGACAGAGAGACGATCATGGTATGCAGCTACATTTGCCTATTTTCATGGTTCTGACGACTTCTTGAATCACCTTCTGTTAGCCCATGCTCGTGAATGTGAGTATCTAGTATCATGAAATTATCGTTAATGTCATAATTATATTTTACAGTCAACCACATTTTTGCATCGGAGGTACCCGATCGTCAGCCAGAGGATTCAAATGCCGAACGTCCAACATTGGCGGCTCCGACAACAACTGAAAACGGAGTCAATTCATCTGCACCATTGCCATCTTCCTCATCGGTCAGCTCCCTGTCATTCCTCCTGAATGCCGAAGATATTGGTGGTCAATCTCCAAATCAGCAGAACTCTTCCACACCCGACATACGTGATGTTGACATGGAGTCCTAATTCAACATCTCCAAGCAGGAGTTTATTCAAGGCTCAGAAATCTTTTAATTAAATAACGTCATTCTAATGCAAGATTAGGCACGGTTTTAGTCCCAGTGTTTAAGCAGGCCGAGGGGAGATGTTTACGGAGCCCAAAGTGATGCCTGAAGTGCATATACATCATTCTAAATCACAGAACGAAAAATAAAGACAGATAATACATAACCAGAAAAGAGTATGATAGTTTGATAACAAAAAGTTGATTTAATTATTAATTGTAAGAGTTTGAGCTTGACTTTGGACTGATATAGCCGCAGAAACATCGCCTGCGATATAGTCCCTGCTGATTTCGTCGTGCCTTTCCTCCTATATTTTCCCCCCCCTTCTAGTGTAAAAATCCCGGAACAATAGAAAAAATGATGGGGATTTTTGGAAGGGCAGCCATGCCAGCTGGCAAATTTAAACCTTTATGGTGTTGAAGTTAATTTTGGGGTAATCCAATGGACATTGGGAGCTTGCTTCGGCCAATGGACGGGTTTCTGTTCTATGGAGTTGTCGCTGATTTTCGGCAATTCCTTCTCAGTGCCGGACTTGCTTTCAGAAATTGGGGAAAACGACGACGGGATTGTTGCGACGATGGGAGAAATAAAACCAGGACGCTGTTCGCTCAATGGACTTCTCGAAAGAGTATACGATAGAGGTGTCATGGCCGTAGAAGAAGAATTCGGATTCATAAGTGCCGCTTTGTCTTGCTTAGCCTCAGGACGCATATTCCTCGGATAAAATGTAGCTGATTGCGAATACAGTGGCTGCTTCGTGTGACCGCTTGAACCTTTCGAAAATGGGTTTAAATTGGCCGCGTCGCTATTGTTTCGGGCCCTAAAGCTACCACGAATATCCCCCAAAGAGATGGTTGAATGAAGTATTGAAGTTTGCGTTGGAGAAAATTGCCCCTCCCCAGTCTTGGGTCGTCGGGGTAGACGACTCAACATAGGAGGGGGAAGAACAACGGGGGAGGCCGTGGGACTGAGCGAATGTGTTTGTTCTCCAGTCGAGGCAGGATATTTAAGAACAGCGGATTTTATAGTTAATGTGAGAGAAGAGTTCTGTCTTGACATTGTCCCAGCACCAGCAACCTTGGAAGATGGTGGACCGGGTGCAGCTTTCGCCGTATGTCGAGGAAAACTAGACGCAGCCAATGTGGTCACTGTCTTGAGAGCAGCAGATGCTGATATCGTCAGCTTATCGGGGTCGAGTGGTTGATCATTTCTTGACACATAGGCAGAAGGGATTTGGGTAGGTACCGATTTCTTGTTGCTCAGTTCCCCATCTGAACCGACGACAGGACCGTTCATGACACTACTGGAGCTGGAATCGCTGAGTGAACCATTCATGGAAATAAATGTACTCTGTTTTTTTGATGTGGTGGTAGACAGATACTCGTTACTCTGAAAATCTTTCAAGACGAAATGAGAAAAGCAGCAAATTATTTGCCAGACGATTAACAAGAGGTTTTGAAATCCTCCAAAAATACTACTTACTATAGCCTGCACTACTGACGTCACTGTTCGCTGCTATATGTCGCCATGTCGCGTCTGAAGTGCCGTGTGGGTGAGATGAGTATTTAGTAAACAATCCATTACCTCCGCCAAATCCTCCGCCCCCTGCGTTATCCGAGGATCGCGAATTGCCACTTCCAGTATCCTTCCTTGATGGACGCTTTTGCGTGTATGCCTAGAGTCAACGAAGAGATCCATTCTTTCAAAATGGCGACTACTCAAAGAAAATAGGGCATACCATCACTGTCTTGAGCGCTCTGTAATAATCGGAAGATCCGAAAATCAATATCCCAGAAACAATTACAAAACATAAGGACCAACCGAATTTGCAAACTTCGACAGCTACAAAGCGTCGTAACTTCATAGACTCCAACTGAGTTGGCATTTGTCAGCGAACGGTGCATGGCATGCTTCACGAGTGATTCAAGATGTGGAATCTGGTATGTAGTTGCCATTATTAATAATTGCCCCAGCACACCAGGTGTATGTTGAAGAGGGGTAATAAGCGCCGACGAATAGAGGTACTGCAGGAATGCCAATACAACTGGATATGGCTCCGACAGATAGAGGGCACGGGGTGTCAACCTAGGATCCCCACGCGATTCGCCAGGCAGTCCGAGGCCAGGCAGCTCAGGCAAAGACATATGCATGGGAGAATTGGGCAATTCCTGCATGGTTTGGTTGGCCCTTTGAAGAAACATCAGCCTATTGACCTTGAACCACTCCCAGCGCTCTTCCAGTAACCGTCTCGAACATGGAATTCGTTGTCCGTCCTCACAAATGATCTCAAAGTCTGTCAAGATGCGTTCCTCGAAAGCAGCAAGACCTAATTCCTGCATCCGAATATCAAATTTGAGTGGTGGTGGTTGATATATCCCAAAAGCCTCCAGATCCACAATGGATACATGATCCCAGCTCAGTAACCGTCGGTTATAATCTTCGACAAGATTCCCATATCGGTTTCCAAAAATAAGGAATCTGCTCGCTTCTGCGTGCAAACATCCGCGAAACCACGATCCAGATTCAATTGCTTTTCCGGGATCTATCCTCGACCAAATCATTGAGGTGAGGTCAAGAACCCAAATTGAAAATGACTGATAACTATGAGCCAAATATGTGCCTGCAATAATTAAATATGTGCCGAGGACGGCGCCAGTAGGAAAACGCAGGCCCGGAGGGAAGGTCGAACCAGTCATAGCAAGTGAACGGTCTTGCATGGAAAAATCGCCGTCGGGGAGGGGTTTAAAAATTTCGAGTTCACGTTTAACATCTGTGAACTATGACAGCGGTTAATCACAGAGACAAAGAAGATGGAGAAGGACATACGTTATAATTACTGTATAGGTATATGTCACTAGGATGGTTCATGGAGGGCGCGGAAAGATATGGAAGATGAATTAAGTTTTCAGAAGATGTGGTTTCTGAAGGTCCAGTTATTGGGCGAGCTGATACAGGCTGAGCGTTGGTTTGGCCCGAACCTGAAGGTGGATGTCGAGTTGAGATTTCTTCCTCTGGCATCCGTATGATTGTGGGAGAGGATACGGCTACACTCCGGTAAGTGCCACAGTGTCGTGGATAGTGCTGCTGTGTCCATTTCTGTGTCACGAAGTCGAACATACAAACATCGTCAAGCCAAGTATTGTGAAAATCTTGACCGCCGATTATGAAAAGTTTGTCGCCGGACACGGCCGATAGATGAGCGTATCGACCGCGGGGAATGGACGAGTCGAGTTCGGGAGAGACTGGTGCAGGTAACCACTGTCTTGTGGTTAAATTGAAGAAGTGAATGTCGTTCAAGACACATAATTCTTCTGGGTTAACAGAGTCAGGTTGGCTACTCATGCCACCGAATACGATTAGATGATTATTCCCTAGTAGATCATAAATCCTAGGCAGAAAATGCGAAACAACGGACAAACATGCGTCAGCGCTATGGAAATAGCGAGGAGGAGGTATACCGTCTTCACGCAGATTAGGTATTTGTTCCCACACAAAATTGTCCATGTCGAAGACGTAGAGGTCAGAGACAATTCTTCGCTCTGTTACTAACCGCCCGCCCTGTTGTCACACCAGTATAAGCCAAAAACTTCAATTTGAAAGAAAAGAGACAGACGAATAGAAACATCTTTGAACCGACCACGGTTGTGGAAGCGCCCTTTAGAATTTAAAACACTGAGCACAATAACTAGAAATGGCAGGATAGGAACACACTATGAGTTTTGGTGGAACATCACCAGTAGTTGCCCTGCAAAATGTAGTCAGGTCGTAGATAGAATGAAGCATTGGCGACTTGTGCGCCATCAGTCAGGAAAATGAATGGCGGAGCCAGAGGGTTACATAGAAAACGACATATCCCGTCGACAATTGCTGCAGTGATCAACCATGCTGTCGCCGGCCGAGATTCCTGTTTAAGAAATATCTCGGTCAAAAATCATTGACCCCTGTCCCGGCAGTCCCCGCCGTGTGCTGTCATGAAGAAATTTGTATCATCTTTCCTGGCAGTTGCGTTTCGAAAACGTTGTTCTCATATGGACCTTATTTTATCGCAGCCTTCCTTAGACAAAATTCAGGTCGTCCATCACACCCAATACTTCACTTCTGAGCATCTAACTCCATACAATGTTCCTTCAAATCCTCTCGATCAATTTAGAACCTGGATTAAGGAGGCAGTGGAAGGAGGTGTGCAGGAGCCTGAAGCCATGACACTTTCCACCGCCACAGCCTGTGGACTACCCTCCGCGCGAATGGTTCTTCTCAAACAAGTTGATTCGCGAGGGTTCGCCTTTTTCACCAATTATGACTCTCGTAAATCACAAGAGCTCTCGGCAAATCCTCATGCAGCCCTGGTATTCTATTGGCGTGAGGTTCACCGATCCGTTCGGGTAGTTGGCTCTGTTGAAAAGCTCAGCAGGGACGAGAATCGGGTGTATTTTCACAGTCGTCCGATTGGCAGCCAACTTGGCGCATGGGCAAGCAATCAAAGTAGTGTAATAGGAGAGGATGAGTTAGAAGAGAAAGTGAAGCGGCTCAACGAGCAGTTTGGTGATGGGGATGTCCCGCTTCCTGAGTTCTGGGGTGGATGGCGCGTTATACCCAAGTATGTCACCACATTATCAGCATTTGACAGAATTATTGACAATCGAACAAGGGAAATAGAGTTTTGGTGTGGAAAACCGTCCCGACTACATGATCGTGTACGCTATCTTCGCGCCGATGAATCTACAGACGAAAATCCATCATGGCTCATTCATAGACTATCGCCATGAACATTATCTCGTGAATAGAGGTATTCCCATTTTTGCAGATAGTTTCTATTGTCGTCTTGCTGCCACCTTCTTGACCCAATCTTTTACTGCTAAGGCATCACGGAAAGAAAATGACAGGACAGGCAGTCTAGAGAACCGAGTGGGGCGATGTCGGTATCCTCTCTACGGAGAGTGTTTCTCAGTAGAGCATTCTTTCCTGGGTAGAGCAAATAGGGAATCGGCTTATGACGGACACGATTTGCATGTCGGAAACTGGCATGATGTTTAGTTAGACCATAATACGATTAATCACCGCAAGCGTTATTTTCGGGGATGTCATTGGCTCATACACCATCGCACAGGCGTAGTGTCCTCCCGCAGATCATCGATCATCCCTCGGGTTATCGACATTGACATCGACTATGGGCGCCTGTTGACTGTTTGCTCTCTTCACTTCTTTCCCTTGTGTTCGTCCTCTGTGGAGTCGACCCCAGAAGAACCGAGACAACGGAAGATTTCACAAGCATAAATCCCTCTTCCGTCTGACTTCATGCTCGCTGGGAGGAATGGACAAACATGTTGGAGATTGTCGCATGATTAAAGCTGATTAAACTGATTTGCCTCGGATGTAATATATGGCAGCAAACAATTTATGTGGTGAACTATCTTTGAGTGCCCATATTGTCTTAGCGCTGCCAGTGTTCTATTTACGACCAACTTAGTCATCGGAAGGTGCGCCACTTAAGGATGGATGTCAGATTTGGGAGTCATAGTCCCTCTCAGAGGTCAACTCTATTCACTCCTGTCGCGCTCGAATTATTTTAGTTGAGCAGTTCGGATAACTTGCAGGAGCCAAAATCCATTCCTTGAGTATTAACGATGTTCGATAATTAGATTAATTCCCAGCGGTTATACCCTCTGACGTCTGCCAAAACGATGGGAGTGTCTGCGGCACTTTCGGAAAAACCACTTGAAGTATGAGATGTCACCCGAAACATAAAACAATAATTAGGTAGAAAAGGAAAAGTTGCCTTATCCAAGCAACGACGAAATTCAATTGTGACGAGTAAGCTATAACTTAAAGAATTTCTACATATAGTGTATTAGGCCTTGAATTGTGTAAAGTAAGGAGAACCCATCCAGGCGTCAGTGGCCTCATATACAGAAGTATTCTATTATGGTCGGAGTGTGCATGGCAGTCAAAAGCAATACGTCTGTCCCTTATTTACGAACTGGAAGAACCAAACGGCAACATCCCATTTCCCCGCTCAGGGTCCGGCATTCTCAATACCTTCACTGTGGGTCCAAGCAAAACATTCGTCATATCCTGCGGCGTAATGAGGATGTATTGCTTCTTGTCAGATGTGTTTGCAGTATCGATCATCATCCGCATACTGATTCGTCTATTAATGGCGTCCATGAAAACATCAAATTCGTCTAAAAGTGATGAAGAATCAATGGATTGAATTTAGTATAGTGCAATACCATGAGGTGCAGGGTCACACACCGAGACACCTTAGAGGGCATCCAATGGACTCCCAGAGCGAGAGGAGTAAGCAGATGGTCGAGAACGATTTCTCGCCGCCACTCAAAGACCGAGGATCTTTATCCTTCGGTCCTTGAGTTTGCAGTTGGTCATCTGTCTGAACCTGAAAACATCACGATTATATTTAAGGAATGGGAAAGTACAGATCTGAAACGTACACGGAGCTGGAGGGAACCATTTTCGTGGTTAAACAAAATCTTCCCATAATATCCTCGTTGGGAGAGATGATATTGGAAGACATGTTTGCACCGCAATGCGATATGCATCCTAAAGTCTTGCCAACGCGCAATACGGACCATGAGTGATTGCTTCAGAGCCTATCAGCCATTAGAAAAGTCAACACCAATATCTGGAAGGGGGGGTCAAAGGTTGACCTTATTCAGCATTGACATCTGCTTGAGCTCCTTGTCCGCCTTATTGAGGCTTTCCTGGGCCTTGTTGACCTCTTTAGCCATCTCCTCTACAGAGGCGCCATGTCGTTTCTCTTGATCCTTGAGTGCCTTCTGCACTGAATCGAGAAGTCGCTTTACATCGTCGGGCTTTCGGGGGTTGGGGACTTGTTCACAGTATTCTGCCGCTTTTTCGGACCAGTTCTGTGCGACGAAGTCATTCAACGGATGTAACACAAGAAGAAAAAGGGAATGGACCTTGAACTCCTTTTCCAAGACATTCGCAGTTTCTTCGGCGGCATCAACCTTGGCTTTCTCGGCTCTAAACTTGTCCTCGTAATACTTCTTATTTTTCTGAGCCTCCATCCTTGCTTCAACAGCAGCTTCAATTTGTTTCTACCCAAAAAGTAGAGTCGTCTTTAATAATTCCCAAAACAAAAAAAAACCCACATTCTTTTCATTCCTCCGGCCCTCAAACTCGTTAAGCCGTTCCTTGATTGCGTTCATCTGCTGTAGCAGCGCCTTTTGCTCATTGTCAATTTCATTCTTCTGACGCATTACTGTTTCGGCTTGCTGTACGAGGCCTGCTTTCTCCTTTTCCGCATCCTGCCATGGTCAAAAGGACAAAATTCGTGTTCAGTGAATACGGTAGTGGTCAAATGGCATCACCTACCAGCTTAGATGCTTCTAAGGCCGTAAGACCGGCGGGGAAATCTTCATTTGCTTCTTGGATGAGTTGCTCTGACTTTCGCTTGGCTTCATTATATTGTGACTGGAGTAAACCATCCTCTTTCTAAATCATAGATTCAAAATTGGGTCAGATTCTAAAGAGCTGGATTTGAACCCACATTTAGCTGATCGATTTCTTTCTTTGAAGACGTCCACTGTGCCTTGATCTGATCAATTTCGCGAATGAGCGCAGTGTATTCGGCCTCAAATCTGATTTTCTCTTCTGAAAAATGCCTGGATCGCGGTCAACAAGAATAAAGAGATGAAGTATGGAGGAGATACCTTATGTCTGCAGCTGTATCGCGTCCGGTTAATAAGAGACTCATCGAGTCGTTTTTTCTTCTCATATTCAAGGGAGAACTGGCGACTCCACCATCTCTATGGTTGAAGTGAGTCGTAAACCTGCGAGAAAAGGGCGAAAAAGTCATGCATACGGAAAAACCCTGACTGCGAACTTATCCAAACTCCAGGCGTGGCCACCGCGTACAGTTCTAAGGGTGGCCTCGGCTTCTCGACGAGTAGGTGCAAGAATCTGGTTCTCAATGCGAGCCTGATTAATCAAAAGACGTAGAACGTAAGGGTCAGATATCTGAGTGTGAAGTAGTCGGTTATAAGCGACGAATTGAACAAGAACAAGAATGACAAGCTCACATCCAGAGCACGAAGAACAGTGTGCAAATGCTCTGGCGGCTCGCCCGACTTGTAATCAAATAGATCTTTCTCGTAGATGAGGATGATGGTTTGGTTGCTATGAATGAGACGTCTCAATGAGTAGTTGACTTGCAGTATTAGAAATTAAACCTAACTTGCTGGACTCTTGTAAGAGCCTCTTGAGTTGGATCCTATCTCTGGCGTCTGTGACAGCAAAGGCACACAAGAGATGACCGAGTTGATTCCGCAAGATGTCCCCCCAAATTTTTGCATCCTTTGCTTTTACATATTGACCCAAAGGGCCCAACGGCATATCTCCAAACCAACGCATAGACTTAATCTTTTCCAATACCATCTTGATATTTTTCCCATAGGGTACAAGAGCATCGTTCTCCCGGTCCTTGGCAGACTTGATCATCCCTTCGCAATTACGAATGTGTTCTTGTAGAGCAGGCTTCCTGGACTCAAGGTCGGCGCCCCTTTGTTTAAGCGTGTCTACTTCCACCCCAAGAGACTTGCGTTGATACATGATGTCTCTCAGCCTTTGATCACATCTTCCCATTGTTGCTTTCTTGTCATCTATCTTCCGTTGGGTCTCTTCGTGTTTGGCTTGCGTATGTGATGCCATCCGGCGAGACTCTGCATCAATTTGCTTGTCTATCTCCTGGATCTGCATCTTGGTCGTCTGCAGGCTGGCATCCATCTGTCTGAGGTCGGCCTACACGGAAACAAGAGATAAGGACATTTTATTCTGAATGAACAAACCCGCACATTGAAATTTCTCAAGTGTTGTTTTCTTGTATTCATTTCTTCTTGTATTTGTTGTCGCTGATTGATAAGATTGTCAACACTACCAAGATCGCGATGCTCAGCCTCAAGACGAGAGACTTCTTGATCAGCATTGTCGAGGGCACTCTAAATCAAACATGGAGTTCAATTCGAAGGTCAAAAAGAAGTAGGAGCTGACCTCTGCCTGCTTCACACCCTCTTCGATTTTAGGCAATCTACGAGCCAATTTTGCGGTCTCTTCCATCTTGGTTGACATTTCCTCCTGCTTCGTTGCGACATGAGACCAGGCGAGTTCCTTCTTCAGGTCATCTGCTCGCTTCTTCTGTTCCCGCGCTTTTTCGGCTTCATTGTAACGAGCAGTAGCCTCGCAGAGCCTAGCTTTCAAATCAGGAAGTGCCTCTCTCTTGACCGCCAGCAGTTTCTGGGTCTGTGTGACATTGCCATAGCAAAGATCATACTCATCAGATAATTGTGTTAGCTGTGTGCCCCGGAGAAAGAACTGTGAAGTCAAGTCAACATCGGAAAGCAAGGTGTATCGTTTCCTATGTAAAGACCTTATATTTGTCTTGCGGAGAAGATGCACTCAGAAATTGTCTGGCGGCATCTGAATAAACAGTAAGTATGGCCCACGTCAAGAAAACGAGGCCACGTGCCTTGCGTTAGGACGTTCATCGGATTGTCGACCTGAATGTTCATATGGTCACAAATAGCAGCCAACTCGTCCTTCTTGGAGCTAATAACCCTTCCTTCCTTGTTCTTGATTTTCCAGGATGTACTTCCCTCTTTGCTCCATTTCCGTGTAATAATGATAGTCTTCCCGTATTCTTTTGGCTTGTACGCTTCTTCGCCTTGGTTCTTTATGTGAATGGTCACTTCAGCAGTGCTGGCACGGATAAGCTTGAAAAGGATAAGAGATAAAACTGAGAAACACACTTTTGCCCTTCGCGTATGAAAGACTTTAGACCTGTTCCGCGGCCTGTAGAAGCCGTCTTTCCTCCTAAAGCAACTGTAATGGCAGACAAAACTGCGCTCTTTCCGCCTGGCAAACACTTGTCAGCGACAAAAAAATTTCCACGAAATAGGTGCTTACTTCCATTGTGACCTGAAATAGCGAGAGTTTTCTTGAAGTAAGAGAACTAGAACATATACAGGGAACGTACCGATTATGAAATTAATCTGAGGGCCAAATGTGAAACTGAGGTATTTGTGGCACATGAATTGGTGCATCTCGATGTACTCGATTATGCCATACTCAGCAACACCCTACGGGCACTGTTAAGGTATCAGTGCGTGGACGTGAAATGAAGACATACCCCTTGGACATTTCTTTTTTTCTCCAGGTGAGCACGAAGTGCAGCTCCGTACTTTGCCTCAAACTCTTCGTCATCCAACAACTGAGGCTGTTTTGTTCCTTCATCCTCACCCTCATCTTCATCTTCTGCGTCATCCGGGACTTCATCAAAACTCTCCGTTTGCAAACGCTTTTTGGCCATATCCTTCTGGAGTCCACGTTTAGGGCTCCGAATCTGTGTCTGCGTCACCTCCTCATCGCTATCAGCTGTACGGGCACGTTTCGTAGAGGAAGGTGTGGTTATGGGGTCTTCTGTGACATAATTTCGTTTTGGCATTATGAACACAATTGTCTCGATCAGAGTTTATCGCGACGCGTCGACGCGACTTGGAAAACAAGGACAAATTATTGCCACCCAAGTTCGATGTGTTCTAATTTTTGGTAAGTATTTTGCTGGAATTCAATTGTCAAATACTTATGGCGGTCTGAAGATGTTCCTATACGTGCATTTCAAAATCTCACTAGCTAAATCTTCTTCTGATTAACTGACTTGCCACAAGATTCGGTTGTGACATTAAGTTTCTCACACTGGTCCTTCCTATACAGTGTTGCTGCTTAAATACCTCTCTACATGAAGATATCAACCATTTTGGGTACTCAACTCCGGAGAGGCAGTCTAACAAAAGTTGCACCTAGTGTGCATAAATTAGATGGGGATTTTCGGCCTCCTTGGGTGTATGTGTGCATGCGTTTAATCTCTTTTGCTGTGATACCCGGTAAGTTGTAATTAATTTGACATTGCTTATATTGAATTCCAATGGATGATTAACTTAGTTGTTGGAATCTACTCAGTTTTCTTTTACGACTTTGGCGGACGAGAACATGTATTTTCACCAGCTAGGAGATGGGCAACACGAGGTTTCAATGTTTTCTTTCGTCTATCACCTACAGAGGAAAGACTACTATCCCAAGAGAGGCAAACTTCCGAAATCATTCAACCCAAATCGACAGATTGACGCTTGGAAATCCGAAGGCGAGCTAAGGGGTATCAGATACAGGGTAAGGTTTTCTTTGAGACCTTTGTTGTTCAGCAACAAAAGTAACTGTCTCACAGCTGGCAATGCTCTTCGGAAATGGGTTTACATTACAGGGCGATTACCGAACTCGTTTGTATGTTCTTCCGTGACCCATGCTATGTGCAAGGTGATAAGTTCTTTGGACCAAGAGGGTTAAAGAAGTATAGACAACTCTTCTCATTTGCAGTTTGCCTGCAGTTCGTTAGACGGCTTCATAAATCTATAAGAGTCGTTCGCTTGATGGAAACAATTTCGCGATTGCGATTAGTCTTGTGAAGATGAATTGTCACTATGTGTTTTCATTTGTCGACTCGAACGTTGTCGATGATCGACCTTGAAACTCTTGGAGGAAATGAATACTAAGGATGAAAGTCGAGTGAGAATTCCGCTAGGGGACCTTAGGGGCGATGACTATGGCGACGTTCCTTCCGCTTCCTGTGGCCTGGTCAAACAAATTAACCAGCTTGACTTCAGCATTCTTTTGTGCATCTGTTCCAGAAGTTAAAGTTTCCATAAGCCATTGCACTCGGTCCCTTAAAATCGCGCTCTCGATGACGGGCCCAAGGAGACATCTCATCGTATGCAATACTTCCAATTTCCTTTCCAGAGTGGAGTTTACGTTATCATCCTCTAATCCTTTGCTTTCTTCGTGAAACACCTCCTCTGGAAATTTAACTGACAGCTTTTGCTCCACAGTCTGCAGGAAAGTGGACCAAGACGCGTAACAGCGGTCATTTAGCCTTCCAAGGCGGATAAGTTCTTCTGTATGGCCTGTTGATGGATTTATTTCACTCGCGACAGCATTTGGCGTCGAAGGAAATTCCGACACCGACGTTGCGGGGATTTCATACATAGATTTTTGCACCCATGATTCTGGTCTCCGTAACCAAGGGGCAGGTACAGTGGCCGATTTGTTGGGTTTGGGCGCAGATGATGACAGAACAGGATTATAATGAGCAGGACTTGCCCGGGGCGTCGCTTTACCAATAGCTTTAGCCAAGAGGGCTCGATAGACAATTTTCTTGAGAGCAAGGGAGACTGAAGGCACAGGTTCCGGCGGATGCAGGGAACGCAACCATTCGGAAGGAACTTGGGATGCTAGGTGGAATGCCGAGGTAGGCAAACGAAGAGGTGGACTAGAAGATATGGTATAGGCGCGGGAAAGAGGAAAATCTGTTCATTATAGTAAAATAGCATACAGGTATTTGGTTAGCCTTACACACCGTTGGGGTACATGAGATTATAACAGCAACCAACGGCAACCACACCGATGGCCGACCAGGTTGCTCCTTTCGATGTATTGCACCCAATAAACGAACGGAGAATATTTACTGTGAGCGAGCCACATGCATGAAGAGCTACAAAAAGGACAGGCAGTGGTGCGTTTGATTGTTTCGAGTCATCTCTCACTTGCGTTTCGTGCAGCCACTCATCGACAATATTAATAAGATTTTGGGGAGTGACAAGGATGTTTTTGTGGGCTATTGGGGGAGTGGCGGTCGGGAGTAGACGACGCTCCCATCTCTGTGCGCCTACGCTCTGCGTTTCATCCGCGTCAAGAGCAAGAATGTGAACTGGAGGAATATAAAATTTTAAAGCCCGCGTGAGATATCCCTGAAGAAATAAGATAAAGAAGAGTAAATTTTCAGTACAATACGAACTTGTCCTGCACCAACATCTACTATCCGCAATTGATCAAGAGGGAGGTCATTGACTTCAACGAGACGCACTACATATGTCGCCATCCTGGTTACTTCATGAATCTTCTTGGGGGACATCCCTACTTCGGAGGGTGGCTTTAGTATGCCTTCCATGTGAATAGGATCCCTAGGCAACTGGAGATATCTGATTTGGTCAATCATTTCTGCAAGTTCCTTTGGGATGGCCTGGTTTGATTCACCCGAACGATAAAATTGTACCAGCAGGGGCCAGTGCACGTCGGGAACGAACTGTCCGTCAGTGGAGTTCGGATGACTGGACAGTAAAACTTGAACCTGCTTATGACAGAGAAACTGACGGTTGGCAACCAGATACATGCTTTCAAGAACGTACACATAAAAATAAACTTGATTTAGAAATTACATAATAATTGTTCGGTCACGTGGGGTTTCACTTTGAACTCAAGTCTCAAAGAGTCGCCTTTCAAGGAATCACACTGTATGGACTCTCTTCAGCCACGCTCGCCAGTGAAACCACTTTTAATAACCCCTTCTGTATCTCCACCACCTACCTGGTCTTCTTCTCAGCCTTTCCGACAATCAGACACTGCACCACCACCTTTGAAAAGGCAGCGGACCGCCTCTGCTCGACGGAGAAGTGTTCACGATCCTGCGCCCTCTTCAAATTCGAAGCAAACTCCTATTTCTGACGTAGGGAAAGAGCGGGAAGCTTCAAGAGTGCGACTTCTTGGCGTTTGGTCCAGTCTAGCACAACGATATTCACGACATATGGACGAGGATGACCTCGTGGATATTACGACAGGGGAAATTATTAGAGACAACGGGGTTCTGAGAAATGCTCCGACGTTGAAGTTTGGCTCACTCGCCGACCCTTCAGATGAAGGGACAGATGAAGGGACTGAGGCTGAAGATGAAGATGAGGGAGATGAATATGACCTAGACGAACTGGATGCATTCGCTGAGCCTAGATCTCCTAGTCTTGATCGGAATGAATTCGAAGATGGTGGAAAGGTCGTGCCACCCGTCACTTTACTTGATCCAACTGATGTTAAAGACCTTCACGATTTCCTTGAAGAAGAAAAGAGGCGCCGAGAACAGTGCGGAAGTGATGCAGACGAGGATTCTGACCAGGAAAGTCTGGTCATTGAAGAATTGCTTGAAGAAAATGTGAGTAGCTGCGGGGAGATGCAACATTTAGTCAAGGAAGTGTCGAATCAAGTTCATGACTTGAAAGGCGAAGGTGAAATTGAAAAAAACTCAAAGCCAGAGGGTGTCAAGGGGAAAGGAGGGCCCCAATACGCAGCAACACGTACTGACTATCTCGAAGTGGTGGAGCTTTCTTCAGAAGACGAATTGGATAATTGGACACTGGACGAGTCTAACGCCATTCGAGTCGTCAAAAACGATTCTAGTGTCATCGATAGTGATATCGAGATTCTTGAACCTCCCGTTGTTCCTCACGCATCCAGATCTCAGATACAGACAGAGGCACTACGCGTTACTGCAGGGACAAGCCATCAAAATTCGGTTAACCACCAGAAAACCTCTCGCCAGCTACACACGCCACCTCGTTCCCAGTCATTTTCTTATCCATCGTCCAGTCCGATTTCAGAGCATGGTGGTAAAAGACAAGCAAAATCTACTCGCTCCACAATCATCCTGGATCATTGTTCCCCTACCAAACCTCTTCGAAAGGAGGAACATCCGAGGATAGACTCCTTAGAGGACGATCGTTCGATTTCAACCCAAAAACAAAAATTAAGGAGCACAAAATCTGGAAGACCTCAAGGATGTGGCTCATCTACTCCAGGAAGCGCAGACAACGGTCGCGTTGTCCAGTGTTCGGAAGGACGTCTTCCACAGTCAAAGTCGAAAAAGCCTTTCGTTTTGTTGACCCCTAGGAAGGTTCCCAAGTCGTCCGCCCCCAGTCCCACAGTTTTCAAGGTTGATAAAAAGGGCATAGCTTGTTTGCCTTTGGAAAATCCCAGTCCTGTTCCCTCTCCTTCAAGGAGAGAAGGAAAGGGTAAAGAGCGAGATGATTCATGCAACTCACCAAAAACTCTACTTGGCGACAGTACTTCTGTCGGAAAGCGCAAAGACAACAGTCGCGAGGAAAATTTGGCCACATTTGAGGAAAAGAGCGCCTCTACGTCCAACTCACCTTCTAACCCGAAGAATTTCCGAATATCAAGGAAGGATAATGCCTTTCCTGCATCTAATCGCAAGTTTCTGTTAGATAGCCACGATTGTTTCGTCGATTCGTCACCAGAACATTCGTTGAAAAGAAAGCGGGCTTCTATCGATTCAATTGACACAGTCGTCGTAGAGAAGGCTACACCGAATCAACTAAATTCCAATAGACATAACTCTGCTACAAACCCTTCTTCGTCCTCTTCTTCTGCTTGTGAGCATAATCTTTGCTCAATGAATGACTTATTCACTATTTTGTTGATATGAAGGCGCGAGAACCTACCATAGGGACCATCCTCCCCTTAAAAGCCATGCAAAAGAATCGCAATCCGATTCCTGTGACCCCGACTCTAGTTCGTCTGAGCAGAGGACGCGCCGCCGAAAATCTCGTTCGCGTTCGAGAGCGTTGCCCCCTGCTCCAAATTATGGCTACCCTCATGTTCCTTATACATCGCCACACTGTCGGGAACAAACTCCTCAAGGATTCGCACCCATCCCAGATCCGAGAGCGCAATTTATCATCGCTCACGCAATGCAACAACTTTCTGCTCTCGTAAGCGGTTCGTGGCATTCACCCCATTACCTTCAGAATGGTGCGCCGCATACTCCGTCCCGTCGTGGCCAGAGCATGCAACCTGCAAGTCATTTGTATTCCACTCCAACTCGCCCTGGCTACTCTTATGTTTATAACCCTAGTTTCTCTCATGCAAGCATGCCGCCGGAGTCACCAGAATGCGACTCTTCACCGGAGCGCCTCAGTGGTTCGCGTAGAAAGTCTCTGGTTCATAGAAGTCGCTCGCGCGGCAGGAGAGTGTCGTTCAGGGATGACGAAGAGTATTATCTACCAGGGATGACTTCAAGCCGTCATTTTGATGACTCGCCATCGAAGAAGGTATCTACGAACGCTGGAAGACCCGTGCTTCTTCAAGAAGAAGGAGACTCGGACTTTTTTTCGGAGAAAGGACAAGAGAGTCCAGGACGACAGTATGTGAGGGGTCAGACTCCCGGACCCAAGCCCCTTCCTAAGCGGCGCACCTGACCTCGGTTTGCCCAAAACATGTGATCGAAGCACGTGGGCAGCTTCTCTTAACAGTAACAGACTTAACTTAGTTAACTAAATATATTGGCAATGCTTCAAGTTAAATATCAATAGCTCTTTTCTTAAAAAATGCCTGGAACTCCAACTCTGGAGGCTTTTAATGCAAAAGCTCGTCAATCCACTGCGGGATCAAGGAAAAAGGGCAAAGTGAAGAAGTCTCAAACGAACTCGTCGTTTTCCAGAGATGTCGTGGCCGAGAGCGATCCAAATGCCGAAATACTGGCACAGAAGAGTCAGAAGGATAAGGACCAGGAAAAGAAGGAGAAACTCCTTCGAGAGGTATTTAAATCCTTTTTCTCCTTGCAGATTCTCGCCTTGAAGACGTCAAATTTCAGCTCGCCGTACACTCTGAGTCGAAATGGACAAGCAAAAAGAAGAGGAGGCTGGAAAAATATATTGTAAGAAGATCTCTCCGTTTCTCTACAGCCTGACTCATAAAATACGTTATTTCAGGAGAAAAAGTTGAAGAAAGAAGAGCGAGTCCTCATTTTTGAGAGACTGACGTAGGTCCATGGCTTGGTTATAATCTTCCTTTCTGACTTGCCCAAGTCAAACTCAGGCCTCTATAATTCCATCTCTTCTTCACTCGTCTTCTACTCTTGGAACCGGGATACCGTTGACACATACCGAAATTCAACAACGAGCCGAGGATCGACTGTGTACAACAGCTCAAGTTAAGCACAAGAGAAAGCGGCACTTAGACACACACGGATCCGAGGATGATGAGACTGATCCTCTTGATGGCGAACAGTTGAAGTTTCCAAGCTCGCTGTGGACTCAGACAGGAGAAAACGAAGTCGTCATGGGCCCAGTATGCTCAGAGTCTACACATCCACATATTGCGGTTCCTTCGGAGGGGTTTAAGGGGAAAAAGGTGCACTCACTCCAAGAATTGAAATATTTGCAAGACCTGATTATTTTTAGTCTGTTCGAGGTTGGGGAAAGAGAATGACAACTCAAAAGGAGCCTGATTCCGACACCTTCTCGGATAGTTCTATCTCTGGATATCGTTCACCTATCGGCAAAAAGACTGACGGATCGGAAAGTGACGAAGACGATGAGAATGAGAATCCTGCCAATGAATCGAAACACGACTTCTCAAGAATAGGGCTGGAGGCCCAAGGTCCTAAAAAGAAGAGGAGTTTGGGGTTCAAAGAATGGGCTCGCAACCAGCTAAGTTTAGCCAAAGGAGGTGCTACGGTTTCTCAGGGTGTGCTTATTGACGGAGAAGAGCCCGCACAACCCGCCTCCAAGAAACGAAATTTTGAGCAATCAAATCATGTGCTCCGTGGCCCCTTAGGAGAGGAGCTTGAATTACCTACGACATCGTTCACTCGACAAGTTCTAAATGCGCAAAAAGACTCATCAGGGACATGTTGCAAAGCTGTTGAAGTCAAACGACCTCCAGATATTGAAAATGCAAGAGTTTTATTGCCGATTGTTGCGGAGGAACAACCGATTGTAGAAGCTGTCTTGTTGAATCCAGTTGTCATATTATGTGGAGAAACTGGCAGTGGTAAGACGACACAGGTTCCTCAATTTCTTTATGAGGTCGGTTTTGGGGTGCCAGGAAGTGGTATGCCTTCAATTTCCCTTCGTGAATGTTTACTCCATCTCTTTTCTTAGAAAATCCAGGCATAATTGGAATAACTCAACCTCGCCGAGTGGCGGCTGTTTCAATGGCTAAGCGTGTGGCACACGAGCTATCCCTGACATCCTCGCACGTCTCGTATCAGATACGTTACGACGCCACGGTCTCTCCCTATACATCCATCAAATTTATGACTGACGGCATCCTATTGAGAGAATTAGCAACTGACTTCCTTTTAACAAAATATTCCATCGTCATAATTGACGAGGCTCATGAAAGGAGCATTAACACTGATATCCTGATTGGCGTACTAAGTCGCGTCATTAGATTGCGAGAAGAACTATGGAAGCAAAAGAAGGATAATGTGAAAGTACGTCAGCCGTTGTAGGGTTCATCCGACAGTCGTTCTTTAATCATACATTAACGTAGCCTTTGCGGCTGATAATCATGTCTGCCACGCTTAGAGTCACCGATTTTGCGGAAAATCAAACACTATTCAGTTCACCTCCTCCAATTATTAACATCGCCACTCGTCAACATCCAGTTACTATTCATTTCAGCCGTCGAACACACTCGGATTATGTAACGCAGGCAATTAAAAAGACAATCAAGATACATACGCAACTTCCACCTGGTGGGATTCTTATATTTTTAACCGGCCAGAATGAGATTATAGGCGTTTGTAGGAAACTGGAAGCTAGGTTTGGTCAAAAAGTTATTGAAGAGAGACAAAGGAGACGTGGACGACAACACTCTGTTATTGCCCATAAAACTTCTCTTCCTGTTTTTGAGACTGTCGCATTGACACAAAGTTGGTGTCCAAATTCTCCTTTGGCTTCTATATGCATTCATTTTCTTGTTTTAGCTCCTCTTGAAGTGGAGGACGTTGAACTAGACCACTCGAGCATGGACGATGGAGTCAACGTAGATGTCGATGATGATACAAGCGAAGATGATGAGATATTAGAAAGTGATGACGATGGACAAATAGATCAAGACTTGGGACTCGAAGACTTTTCTGACCGTATGTGGGATAGTAAACACCCTTTTCGTTTTTAACATCCCCACAGAACCTATGCACGTTGTTCCTCTATATTCCCTACTACCAGGCGACGAACAAATGCACGCATTTCAACCGCCACCGCCTGGTTGTCGTCTAGTTGTAGTCTCTACAAATATTGCAGAAACATCGCTCACAATCCCAGGCATCCGGTACGTCGTTGACTGTGGACGGGCCAAAGAAGTGGGTTATTTTCAGTTGTTGTCTTTATTCACTGCTGACCGGAACAGAGACGACATGACGTTGCAACTGGCGTTCAAACCTTCCGAGTTTCGTGGATATCAAAAGCTTCTGCTGCTCAACGGGCGGGTCGAGCAGGCCGGACGGGACCTGGTCATTGTTATCGACTCTACTCCGCAGCGCTCTTCGAGCATCACTTTGATGCCTTTTCTACTCCTGAGATTCAACGAACGCCTGTTGAAGGCATTGTTTTGCAAATGAAAAGCATGCATATTGACGCTGTAGTCAACTTTCCTTTTCCTACACCGCTTGACCGACAGACTCTCTATAAAGCGGAAAAGACCCTCACATACCTTGGCGCTCTGACACCCCACAATGCATTGACTGGTACTGGAGGACACATTACAGATCTGGGATGCGCCATGTCACTTTTCCCATTGTCTCCTCGTTTTTCAAGGTTGCTAGTGACCGGCCAACAGCATGGTTGTTTGCCATACGTCATTTCCATAGTTTCGGCGCTCTCTGTGGGAGACCCCTTCATTTATGAAGAAGCACTGGAGCAGGCCGGTAATCGAGAAGTTGACGAGACCAACGAATATCTTGCTGGGCTGAAATGTGAAAAAACCAGTGCAATGGAGGCGCGGCGTCTCCTTCGCAAAGCCTTCTACGAGTGTCAACATGTAAGCAAATGTACCCTTTCATCTTACTATCTAGTGACTCTTTGCTTGAAGAAACACGCGTCCCTTGGAAAGTACACAAGCGACATATTCAAATTCCTGTCTGTTTCAGGTGCTTATGATTATGCCGGAGGTGGACCAAATTTTTGTTCGGAAAACTTCGTACGACCCAAGGTGAATTGTCACGTTTCTAAATTCTTCAGTTGATTTCATACACATGTTTTACAGGCCATGGAAGAGATCCATAAGTTGAAGGCGCAGATCAGCAATATCATGCTTGCAAATTTTCCTGGAACTGAGGTTCATTTCAAGCCACGTTTGGGACCCCCAAATGATCTTCAGGTGAGAAATGCATAATCTTGCACGTTCCAATGCTCAAATTTCTTTCAGCTCAAAGTTCTGAGACAGATTCTGACCGCGGGCTTCCTCGATCAAGTGGCCGTCCGCAAGGATGTCGTCGAAAAAAAAGAGTCAAGCATGCAATACAAAACTTCGAAAGGGGTCCCTTATAGGGTTCTTGAAGTAGCGGAAGATGCCTATTTGCATCCATCCTCTATCCTCATCAACCACCCTCCCCCAGAATATCTGACCTTTAATGAGATTGTTCAGACTTCAAGGGTTTTTCTCAAAGGGCTGACGATTATCAACCCTGTCTGGTTATCTACTCTTGGGAAGGGCACACTTTGCACCTTCTCAAAGCCAGTTAAAAACAACATTGGAGTCCTCATGACCATTCCTAAATTTGGCCCAGACGGGTGGGAGTTGCCAGCGATTAAGGCCAGTATAGTGCTAGACAAAGAGATCTCGTGTATTAATGAATGATAAACTAGTGAATGAATGTCTTAAATAAATGCTCCGTTCGAGTTTGTGCGAAATTCTGATCTATTTACGTTTTTTCGGAATAAACATTGTCTGTCCTTTTGATCGTATGCGAGGCTTTTCGGGGCGCTTCGCTGAAGGTATAGTGCTTGGTTCTTCAGGTTCTAGCCGTTTAGTCCCACGACACTGAGACGCATTTGCCGTATTGTCGATCACCATCGCAGGTGTTTCGCTAAGATTTCTAGATGTCATCGCGATCTCTTTGGGGGATAAAAGGTTTTTCGGAACCTCCTGAACGGAGGCCTTAGCACCGCTTGCAGTATCTGGCAAACGAATCAACAAAGGAGTTTTCTGCTTGAACGCATCCTTGCTGTAGTAGCTCGAGTCAATCTGTGCACGAGTCAGCACTCGGGCATGGGCCAAAACACTTTAGAACCTACATTGACAAACATCGAACGTGAACGAGCGTTCTGAACTATTTGTTTCCAAGTATTATCACTCCTCTCTAAAGTGGGAGCATTCCCAAGAACGAATAACGATGATTTGGCTCTTGTCAATGCAACATTCATTCGTCTGATATCTGTGAATCATGTCAATATTCGAAAATAACAATACAGACAGAAAGGTACCAGATAGAAAGCCAACTGTCTGTAGCCCAGGGCCTGATCTGACACAAGAAAGTATGATTACATCCTTCTCCTGTCCTTGAAAACCGTCGACTGTATTGAAATCGATTTTTTTCAGAATTCCATCACCCAAATTCTTGCTGAACCGCTTCTTGAGTTCTGTTATTTGTGCCTTGTACATGGAAACGACACCGACGCGCATACGTGACATATCCTGAGAAAACTCGTCCGTGAGGCGTCTGTATAATTCCAACGCCACATCGCACTCATTGGGATTCCACAAAGAATGCCCTCTAGTCTCCTCAGAACCCCACGAGACGTTGATGAATTTATATGCGCCAAACTTCTCGTGTGCGTGCCAAGGCTGTTTTGTTTTGTCCGACATATTTGGTCCGTCAAGAAGACGGTCGTTGTAGAATATTCGACTCGGAAGATGGCTAATGTCAGGGTGCATTCGGTATTGGATGCTTGAACTGGATTAGACTTATGAACAACTTTTCTAAGGGACAATTACCTGAGCAATTGAACTGCATCCTTGCGATTCTTCTGAAGTCTAACGAAGAGTGACTGATTATAGCCAAATTTCGACGCCTGCAAAACTCCAAAAAACAGGTCTCCGTGAAGAGTGAAGTAGACGTACATCTTGTGATATTACGGTAGGTGGCAACTGCTGAGGATCCCCGACCATTACGCACTTCGAGCATCCATACTTGAGAGGAATAAGAGAACTAAGCTCAATAGCTTGTGCGGCTTCATCGATGACCATCATATCAAACTCAAGACTTTCCAAAATTTCGTGACCAGATCCGGAAAGAGTGCTGCAGACGATATCAGCATTAGCGAGGATCTCGCGCCTGGTGTTTCGTCGTAACGTATCAAGAGTGCGACCGTCAGACTTCTGTTTGTCCTTCAATTCGTCCAGCTTGGTGGTCAATGTCTGCCTCAGGGAATTCAGACATTTGACTTCGTTTTCCAGACCCATCGTGGGTGTGCCAACGGGCATATTGGTTAGTTCTTGGAGTTTGTTTGCCCGAGAGAGCTTCACTTGATCGAGCTGCATTCTAAGCTTGTGAATTTCATTCCCAGTATCCGAGTTCGAGTTTGGGATGCATTCTAGTTTCTGATCCACCAGATAGTCGAGAGATATCTCTTTCACGCTGTTGTTGATTGCCTGGTCAGTCCCAACTCTCACCACACACAGACTTCTCCCATTCTGTTGCGGCATAAAAACTCCTTCATTGATTCTCTGCGCAAGTTCATCGATAGCGGCATTACTTGGTGCGCACAATAATATACGCGAGGTCGGCAGGTTCGGAGGAGGTTTATTTCCGACAGCGACGGGAACAGGCAGACGCGGTCGACCAGTGAGAAATCGTGCTATTAATCCGCATATTGTTGACGTTTTACCAGTACCAGGAGGTCTACGCATTTCCATCAGCTTAGTTGTAGACAAAAGAAACAGTTCCTAACCCTTGAATTAAGGTAAACCCGTCCGTTTTTAACGCTGTCAAGATCGCAATTGCTTGTGGTTCATTGAGTTTGTATGCCCCCATTATTTTCGAAACCTCTTTCGGCTCGGGTTCTGAGGCTTTTGGAAGAATGGGTTTGAGAATGAAGTCACAAAGCTCGTTATATTGTAGTGACAATAAAGCCGCATACTCTCTGTGTAGTGTGCTCAGACTACACGCGCATCAATTTCGAACTTATACGGAAACAGATGCTTACACACCTGAATACTTTGCTAATTTGCCAAAATGTCGTTATTTGGAGGCCAGGATCTCCCAGCCCGGCACGAGTATAACAACGAACCGTCGACAGAATCCCCGTTGGTAGGGTTTTATAAGTCTTCACTTTTGCCATGATACATTTCTTTAGACCAGGTTGATGAAACAAAACGATGTCTGTCTCCGCCAAGTACCACCCTTTCTTCACGGATTCGGTAATTGTTAGATCAATATCGAGCCAGTCATCTGCGAATTGCCGACCATCGACTCGGCATTGATACGACTCCCGAACATCTTCTTTTGCCTGACGGAGTTGGGACCAACATTCCGAAAGCAAGAGAGGTTGAAAGACTCGAAAGTAATGCTCATAACTGTCGAACCTATCTGGAACATGCAACAGAGGCCCGTTCTCTCCAGGGCGGCCTGGACCATCGAAATTGTAGTCCCACGAAAGAATAATTTTGTGCAATCCAGATATGTCGGGTCGCAAACGAAGGGCAGTGTTACGTACTTGCCTGTTGCGCGTAAACATTAAACGATCTTTGGTCACTGATGGAATATCCAGGGCGATAACGCGTCGCCTCTCAACAGGTTTTGGTTTGGACATGGGCTTTCGAGGTGATTTAACAAATTTACCCAGTGATGCCAAACCTGTTCCGCCACTGATATCTTCCGAATCGGAGTCACTTGTATCAGACTCTTCAGATTCCGGAGCTCGATTGAGAGCTTCGTTTTTAGCTTGTGAATGTGATACTGGAACGTCCAAGGTTTTCGAAGTAGATGTTGTAGGGGTAAGTACAAACCTCCGCGACGATGGAACGGAATCCGAAGTTCTCGATCGCAGTCCCGTTGTTGACGTTCTTGTACCGACCCTCGACTGGGGGTATATTGCTACGGATTTCGTGCCCGAAGTGATAGTGTGTTGGGATGTTTTTGTTTGAGGATTTTCCACCCGAGATGCTGTGTTTGAGGCTTTAGAAATCAGCTCAACATCCACAATCTCGAATTCTTCATCCACGAAATAGGTAAGGGCTTCCGAAAGTTGTAGTAAGCGCCCTTTATCGAGGCGACTACTGGACTGCGATATATCTTTGTCCAGTCTAGTCCGTTCGACGTACTTCAACAGCTTCTTCAAGGCAACTTCAGATGGCTTTGTATCTACTGCCTTCATGGTCTCGAGGAGACTCTGCAGGAGTGAAAACGCTTGGTGGAGAAGTTCTTCATCTGTCAACCGCAGCCATCTGGCAAGCTCTATCAAAAATTCTTGCAGTGAATCTACCATTTTCCTGCCAAGGGGAGATATTTTGTCTGACGTTGACTTCACTGGAGCCCCCGCATACGCATTTGACGCGGCCTCTAGAACCCTCCACTGCTTCAAAGCATCCCTTGCGAGGATGAGGGCGTCTCTCATCCAGATGACCATATCCGGGACATCAATATATTCAGCCCAGAGAGGGCACCGATTATAAATTCGAGATAGGGATCTTGTCAGAAGCTTCCAAAATTCGGGGAGTCTAGCAGCCGGACCACTTTTGTCTCCAGGTCGAAGAAACAATGGATTGTGCAACAACCCTCCTGGACTTAGACAAAGCACGTCCAGAACGTCGCCAAAACATCGTACGAGAGTGGTCGACAAACTACATGCCTCTACCAGAGACACAACGTATTCTTGAAAGACACGGAGGAAGCCAAACATTCCATCAAGGGTCTGATCCGGGAGGTTTTCGAGGAGAGCTTTGAAGCACTCCATCCGACCATCTACATCGAATGCTAGACTAACCAAAGTTACTCCTGCCATGTGAAAATCTGATATAGGAGACAGAATCAGGAGAGTGACGCAGCGTCCTGCACCTGGACTGCTAAGTACGTCTAGCCAGTTGGTAGAAATGTAGCACTCTGCAAACGACGACATCGCTGTCAACATGCCATTCTGAATTGTGCGAAGAGCAAGATTGACGTCGTCTACGAGCTTGAAGAAAGTGGGCGATTTACACGTCGTGAAGACAGATGGTTTCAGAAGGTCCACCTGTGCTGCCTCCGACGTAATGCGAATGAGGTCGAGGATCGCAGTAGTGTCCCGAGTTTCTTTTACCGAGGCGTAAAACATTCTCCAGAGAAGAAGTCTGATGGAAAAGGGGGGAAGATTTTCGAATGATTCGCCAACCTTTTGTTCTCTGTGACAACGAGAGAGCGAAATGATCGTCTTCTTCGTCTTTTCAATATCAGCAGAAAGGATTTCTAGCAGGAGAGCGCGAGCTGTGTCTTTTGCAACGTTCCATTTAGCATCGCCATAAGCTATATCAACGATGTCGCTAGAACGAGTATCAAGGATGTTATGCATTGTTAATTTCTGGGCGTCAGATGCTGTCCCGATTTGTCTAAAGATACTCGTAAGAATCTTGACAGGCGGGATTGTGAGCATTTTTAACTATTTAGTTTGAAATCCTCACATTCGTGGCGCATTCTATAAAAAGAGGCACCCCATCTTTGCCCTTCTCGAAGAGATAGTCCACTGTTTTGACCAGAATGTCTCCGTAAGTACCATGCTCGCGAACTGTAAATAAGAACTCTTGAAACCAAGTGATGTAGAGTGACCGTTGTGTTGAAGTTTCGACAGTGCGGAACAGTTCCTCAAAGGATGGATTTTGCTTGAGGGTATCGAAGAATGTTAAGGGAAATTCTCTGCTCTCCCCATCCCAAATGGATTTGCCAATTCGACGGATGAGAAAACGGAAACAGTCAAAAACCTGTTTGAAGTCTGCGAACATCAGTCTTAAAAATAAACATACAAGGAATCACTAACGAGAACTTTGGACTTCGAGATGGCTCAATACCATGCGCCGTAACTCCAAGGGTTGTCCGACATCGCCTTTTAACCACTGGGGGGGTAGCAATCGCAACATAGCACTTAATCCAGTCCAAAAATCGGGTGACTTCGCAAATGGAAACAATTCTAGTGTGTCCCTATCTCGAGTCTTCACAGTAACTGGTGGCTGACGTCGCGCCGCATTAGAAATCAATCCCACAGTCGAAAGATAGGAACCTTCAAAACTTTCGAGAGGGATCGGATTGCTCTTATGAGCAAGAGAAAGAGCCCAATTGCGTAGGTGCTTATGTTCAATCATGAGAAATAGAAGGAGTCCAGGAGGGAAAGTATCTGGCCAGTTATCCAACGTACCCGGCAGCACATGAGTGGCAAAATAAGAAATGATGCGGTTATCGAAGAAGATCGTCCAATTGGAAATCATTCGATATAATGTTGCAGACGTCAAAGTGGCAGGTCGCAGGGTCTGTGTTAACGGCGAAACTGAAGGAGACGAAACGCGTTCTATGTCTTCGACAACTTCACAGAGCTCCCATTTCTCCAAGACGGTAAAAAATTCCTTCAAAGTCTGCTCTGAATAAGCGGCCAGATATCTGACAATGGTTGGGTCTTAAAAAAGTTAAATTACCCAACGACAAAACGACATACGTGTTTTTCGATGTAACCTTTCCCCGCTCGAATCCTTGTACGCAAGAAGCGCACCTTCTCAGACATTCCTGCAGCTTTGCTTTCCATCTATTGACCTCCTCACTCCTATAAGCCATTAAGCGAATAAGGAAGTTCGCTGCCTCGATTACGGTGGATTCGGACTTATTGCAGTACCAGTGAAAATCACCAGTAGATAGATTCATGAGATATAGATATACATCTGCAAGGACGCCATCCGACACTTCCCTTGTAGGAGAATCGCGTAGTGAGGTAAGCAGGTGCTTGACTCTGTCATGTTGTTCAGAAGTAGGGCTCATAGGGAGCAGACAGATGTTTCCTAGTAGTAGTATACGTCGTCGTGATGTAATTCACGTAAAATTACGTAAACACAGTGCGAGAGTTGTCTCTAACTACGCTTAAATGGACGCTCCGACATTGGAAAGGTTGAATTCTTTACTTGACCATGACGCCGAGATGCGCGAGGTGAATTTTATTACGAAGCATTACTTTGATCCTTCCTTATCATATTTAGAAAATTAAAGAACATGTAAACAAACTCGACAAAAGATCGCGCACCATGATGGGTTTACTGAATACAATTCATTCCACGCCGCTGGATGGCAGTAAGCAACGCCCGTTTCAAATCGTGATTCGACTGACCGATGAAATTGATAGTCCCCACCATTCTAACCAAGGTTTGTCCAATGTTGGCGAGTTGCAAGGAAGATATAAGCTCGTTGGCTTCTGTCATTCCGGAGCACCAGTTCTGGCGATGGAAAGACATGTGGACAAACTCATTGAGAAATATAATCTTTGTAGCGCTGCTGGCTGAATATCTATCGACGAGGAAACTTCTTTCTCTTCCAGATGCGGCAGAATTGATTGGCAGTGAGTCCTGCATCCGCAAATTTGTCTCCGAGACTCATGGTTGTGGATTTATTTAGTAAGACCTGAAAGTTGTGATCGTGTCACTCTACCTGTGGAAGACTATCTTCACAGCGTGATCAGCGTGGTAAATGAACTGGTAAGTCTCCATTACACAAGTAACATTAATATTGTATCGACTCGACGTGCTAGTCAAGACTGGCTACCAATTCCGTCACCTTGGGCAACTTTGACGAACCTATGAAAATATCCACATTTGCTAAAGACTTATTTGCCGGTTTCTCTATGGTAAAAAATTGTTATTATCGTCTGACATCCCTTAATAAAACTTAAATCTCAGCTTAACCTCAAGAACGACGCCCTTCGTCGGAGGTACGATAGCCTAAAGTACGACATTAAAAGAATAGAAGAAGGCAAGTACTACAACCGTCAGAACACTATTGTTTGTACCGAAGTCTCTTTACTGCAGTTGTTTACGACGTTTCGCTCCGTAATCTGACCGAAGGTCCCTTGCCTACATTTTCATAGCTCATTCTATACTGCTTTCGTAATTGCTGCCTACCTCTAGACACGGCCGAATCAATCGAAATGGTACAGTAGCAGCTACTTTCAATATTTACTTCTAGTACCATATTACATATATTACCACAGCTACTGAGATTTCGAAGCGAGCCTTCCCGCGCTTGCGAGCGGATTCGTAATAATAATATATGCTTAGTGCCAATGTGACAGACGCACAAAAATTTCATCAGTAGACCAACGAAGCTCTGACGCTTAACAAGTACAAACACGTTTACCGGAGAACTCGCCTTAAATGGTATTTCCGAGCATCTTTCTTGCAGGGAAGTTGTTCTCTTAGCACCCGCTATGGATAGGCGGCGAGGTTTGTCTGGTGTACGCCCATCAAATGAAGGTGAGTTCAGGGTTGTTATGCTATGTAGGCCAACATTCTACCAATTTATCATCAGAAGTGGAATGCTGGTCGCATGCGTCTGAATCGCTATCAGTTCTATCTTCACTGTATGGTAGTGCAGCAACTGCAGAGACTATAGGCCGTGTAAATAGGCTGATAAATGCATGGCCTGCTGACGATACTCTTCCCGCTGAGGGTATCGGACATACGAAGACCACTCAGCAGAAATTGACCTCTGGCTTGTCGGAAATAATCAACGCATCTGATCATGAAATAAAGTGGGGACTTGACCCGACACACTGCCATTACCTTACTTACGCAACTTCCAGAGCTATTGATGATGTTCTAGAACGAGTAAGCGTTCTCATGGCTTTGCGTAGAGCTCCGGAGGTGTTACCGTCAGGTAAATTTTAAAAATTACAAAGTACTAGGTATGACAACAGCTGTACGCAGGAGAAAAGAGGAATAAACGACCCAGAGGGTCTTCACCTGGAACGCCAATGCCTCTGGCCTCGGGAAATGCTCGTTCTGTTTCCATCACTGTTCCTCCACGGACGAATTCCGTTGGTCCCACAGGTAATTCAAGAGACTCTAGGAACAAGAAAGATTCGTTTATCAAATCTCCAATACTTCAACCGAATAGGAAAGTTGCGTTTAGGCCACCTCCGTCTACACAATCGTCGCAAGAAGAGAGCACTTGGATCATGGCCATCATCACGAAATATCTAAGCTCAGATAAGCACGGGCCTAAGTATGAGGTACAGGATGCTGAACCCCAGGACGACGGCCAACCAGGAGCGTAAGCCACAATTCTCAACCTTTAAGATGTTCATACTCATGCTCCTCCTAGAACTTACATTGCTAATAGCAAGTCACTGATTCCACTGCCAGAGCAAGACGCCTCTCCAGGCAGTCCAGGCCATATCAGTGCTTACCCAGAATTTCCGACTGGATCCTTCGTTATGGCGCTGTATCCAGACACTAGCTGTTTTTATCGTGCAGAAGTCATTGCGACTCGTGCGATCGACCGTGTACGTCTCTAATCACTGGTCACTAATAGTTCTTATTTGGACACACGCAGTCATCTCCGTCAACGAAAGCGCCGATGTATAAAGTTAAGTTCGAAGATGACGACGATATGGAACACACCATCTCTGCCTATTGGGTAGTAGAAAATCCTCGTTAGAGTTGAATTATGGATCATCACACTTGTATTGCGAATTAGCAACTTATCTTTGTACTTTCGCAGAGCATTGCTGGAACTCTCTAGAGTATAGACTGTGATTCTGACTGACCAACATGTTTGTCGTTAATTTTCTCGAGGACGATGATGCGCTGATGAAGTGGTTTTTTTCTGCTAAAATGTGACCAGTCTCAACTTTCCATCAAGTGGGTCGAAAGGAGAGATATCGTCAAGCAGTCATGAGATTTCGAGATGTATTCGTGACATGTCTAGAACATTCGTCGACATTGACTCGATCTACCCCACTATATAAACACGCACTTGAATCTCCAGAGAGCGCTATCATGTCCCTTACTCGTCAATTCTTCCGCGAATTAGGCCCACTGTTCCGCATGTTGGAACAGCCTTTCGGTCGTACTCCTGCATTTTATGGTCCTCGGCATTGGAATCGCTTTGATCCTTTCCAAGAAATTGAAGTCCGTCCATCTATCGATGTAACAGAGCAAGGAAACAAATATGTTCTTGATGCTGAGCTTCCTGGAGTTAATAAGGGGAATATTGAGATTCGAGTTGGTGATGGAGGGAGGAGTATTACAATTGAAGGAAAAGTGGTCGAGAAGAACAGGAATAATCAGGTTTCTCATGACTCTGTCGCCACTGTCGGTAAGTGGTAAGTATATCAATGCCTGACATTCGCTCATCATTGTGTGCAGCCACCGATTCTACCACAGTGGCTAATAAAGATCAATCGATTCCATTAACAACAGAACGTGAATTCAGCAACAATGTCCAGTTCACGAGAACTGTCTGGCTCCCTCGTCCTGTTAATACGGAGAACGTCTCCGCTAGACTGGAGAATGGAATCCTCACGATCCTCGCTCAGAAGGCGGAAGATAAGGCTAGCACCACAATTCCCATCGAATAAACCCTCGGCGAGTCCCTGCGGTGAAACACTATTTGTAGTATTGTATTATTTTGTAATGTGCCATGGCAGCCACCCCTCATAAATGTACTTTAAACGGAGGAACAAATTCTTTGAAGTGCCTAGATGAATGAACGTGATCATGAAAAGGGACTCCAAAAGTCCCACATGTCCTCGGAAGCGTACGTAGGAACACTTTCTCTGCCTTCGTTGTCTCGCGTTTGGGCTCTGCCAGTGACCTCGATCTAGTCCCCCTTTCAGATTTTTTCTCAAGTCCTAATGACTTCCCAAGTTCTCACATCCTTTGTACCAGCACCAGCACCCAGTCCACCATATGAATCCGATATCGAAGCTGAATTGGAAGTTGACCAATTGGACTCTGACTCCGAAATTGATGAAGTGACCGACCCTTCTAAGCCGTCTACCTCAAAGAACAGTACTTCGAAACCAGGAGAACGCTCTCCTGGACACACGCTTTTGCCCACCGTGCGCCTGGAAAATATGCTGCAAGCGGAAGGTGCTTTTTCAGTGTCAATTCCATCGACTTTTTGACCAACGTAATTTTTGTAGGCGTAACAGGAAATATGACACTTTCAAAGGAAGCAATGTTTGTACTCTCAATAGCCACTGTATGTATTCTTCTTCTGCTCATACTTCCTCAGGAAATTAAGCCGTCTTTTAGGAAGATTTTATTAAGAGGTTTATTCAAGCGGGCCATCGAGAGGCCAGTGCACATAGAAGAAATCAGATCAATTATCTCGACATGGGTGAGCTATCTGATCCTGTCCATGGATCCTCAACTTCGTTCATCTCTAGCCATAGCTGCAACCACGCAACAGTACCAAGAGTTCATGTTTCTCAGTGGTATGCATTAAAGTCTTGCTCTGTCGTCGTTTCTAACCGCCGCTCATTCTGTAGATACAATACCTCTCCCAATCATTTTAATGCAAGCCCTCCATCTAAAACAAGAAAAAGAACGTGAACAGCTCGAGGACAATCCAGCACTAGCTCATCTTAGCCCCCCTCCGTCAGCTTGGATGCCTCCACCTTCTATGCATGAAGCAATGGATTACGATGTATCCAAACAAAAGAAGACTCGAAGCACGAATGGAAAAGAACATAAACGGTCACAACAATCCGCTGCAAGTAATGGCCATCCTCCTCAAGTTACGCATGGAATGGACATGGACGACTCAGAGCCATATGCAGATCACCACGCGAACCAATTCGGGTTCAATCGACAGGGCCCTTCAACAACCTCTGCGATACCTACACCCTACATTAACGGCGCGCATACTCCTCCATTCGAGGAATCTATAAATGCCACGTCCCCCCATCCGCCTGTCCATTACCCAGGTGCACACTCCCCATCTTATCATAGTGAGGAGGAGCCACAGTGGTCTGGCTCTACCCCGCCATTTACGGGCCCAGCCAGTGGAATTCTAAGAGGGCCAGTCCCTTCCTACAGCCCTTCCTCACCCAATCCTGGGCGCACAATTTACAATCTTGACTGAAGTGTTACGACCCTTTTTTACGCTATCTGACTGTTGATGACCCCTCAGCGATGTCTCTTTATCGAATGCGAATGGCGTTTCTGCCCGATACGACATGCATCATGGTTCCCGCCGCGGGCCCTTGAAGGCTTTAATAAAGGAGATCATGAGACTTACTTATCATGCCCATTGGGGTCCGGAGAATCATAGATTCACATACTAGCGCTTAACGACCCCAATTTTTGTTTCTAGATCATTGTTCACTTGGTTTTATTTTTGAAATTAACAGACTTGGTATTTGAACCCGTTAATGAAACGGGATAATGTAGTGCATTGTCACGTGTGCCTACTTTTCGCAATGGCCAGTGCCATTCAATTTCTGACGTCCAGATTGCGTGCAATTCCTCGAATCGGCTACAGACCATCTTTTTACCTTCTCATCCGAAAAATGTCGTTTGAAACAACAGTCTTCAATCTGCGCTCCCCCGTTAAAGAGCTAGTTCTATCTGCCACTAAGGATGGCAAAGAACTTTTTGGGCACAACGATGTAGATAAGCAGGATGTTCTTGGATGGATTGATAAGACAACACAAGAGAGTTTTGTGAATGAGAATAATCTGAAGGTATGTGATTCGGTCTGTGTGGCTGGAGATCGCTTTTAAGTCATTCTTAGGATCTTGAGGCTCTTCTCATTTCGAAAACATACCTCACGGGAAATTACTTAACTGCTGCAGACATTGCATTGTATGGAATCCTACACCCAATTGTTGTACGTCCATTCTAACATGAGAAAGATGTTGTGTAACTGAACATGGTATCATATGTCTAGGCAAAGTTACGGGCGTCGGAATACTATGCTGTTCCAGCCATTACGCGTTATTTCGATCATATCCAGTCAGTGCCTGCTGTTCGAAATTCTGCGTCTTCTCTGGGTGCTTCGTTCGAGACCGTATCTTTTGATCTTGAGAATGCTCCCAAGGCAGAGAGGAAGACAGAAACTTCCAAGACAAAGGATGGAAAACCCAAAGCCCCTGTTGTGGAACCAGCTGTATCAGCTAAGGCCGTATCTGAAGGGTCGGAATCTAGTCGTATTGATAAACGGCAGAAGGAGAAGAAGGGTCCCCCAGCTGAAGGCGCCTCGTCCTCCTCCAAGGTTGCTGGAAGTAGTAGTAAGAAAGGGGGGAAATTACCCGCAGAAGATGATGGACAGCCTTTACCATCTATGATTGATCTCCGAGTTGGCCATATAGTCGATGGTATGTCTCATTTTTCCGATTTTATTTCCGTGTCTTGACTTTTTACAGTCACGAAGCATCCTGACGCTGACAGTCTGTATGTGGAGGTGGGTTTTTATTTATGGCAGGAATAACATCATTTAAATGACCTTTCAGCAAATTGACCTAGGTGAAGACACGGGTCCCCGCACTGTGGTCTCTGGATTAGTGAATTATATACCCATTGAGCAGATGAGGGATAAATATCTTGTCGCAGTTGTCAGTACAATTTTCTCTTCCAACAACTCAGCTGAAGCTTTTGATCAGTGCAACTTAAAACCAGCGAATATGCGTGGTGTGAAGAGTTTTGCCATGGTGCTATGTGTACGCAACTCATTTGATAAACGGCAAGTACATAGTGTCTGAAGTGGTATCTTCTAGGCTACGTCCAAAGAAGGGAAAGAAGGAGGGATAGAATTAATTCAACCGCCACCAGGTTCCAAACCCGGTCAACGTGTATACTTTGAAGGAGAGGAATTCGAAGGTAGGCCTTCAAACTTCTGCCAATCAGCGCTCCTTATCAGTGTTTTAGCCGTTGTGCCTCTTTCTCAACTGAACCCAAAGAAGAAAATCTTCGAAACCATACAGCCTGGTGCGTAACGTTATTGGAGTGTTTTAAATCAAAACTTACGCGGCATTATAGGCTTCACTACCCTTGATACAAAGGAAGCTGCATGGGTCAATCCCGTTACAAAGAAGGTCCACAAAATTCGAACAGCCAGTGGCGCTTGCGTTGCACCGACATTAATTGGCGCTTCATTGTCATAAATTATATGACGTAGACATACTACATCTGAAAATACTCGTTGAACGGTTTCGTCAAATTCAAAACTAGCACTATAGTCTTAGAGAAATAAATGATGGCGGTCACATGATAAGAATGCGTTGCACCATTTTTGTTGCTTTGAATAATTCAGCAATGATAGTTCGGTCACTACCTGTTGCTCGTTTCACTCGTCATTTCAGCTCAACAACACGGCTATGTAAAAACTACTCCATCATCGGGCGCGAACCCATCAAGATCCCTGCCGCCGTCACCATTACACCTTCTCCAGCTGCTGTCAATATTGCGGGTCCATTAGGCGTGACTTCTGTTCCTCTGAAGGATTACATGAAAGTTAACTTCGCTAATCCTAATACCTTGGAACTAACTGTTCAAGACGGTTCGGAGAAGTTGCAAAGACAAATGTGGGGGACAACACGGACACTCATTTCGAATGCGATCACAGGCATGACTGACGGCTTTTCGGTGCCTCTGTACTTGGTCGGTGTCAGCTACAGAGTAGCATTGGAAGAAGACCATCGAGGGACGACGGATGGAAAGCGGTTGAACCTGAAACTTGGATATTCACACCCAATATTCGTCCCCATTCCGTCGTACATCAAGGCCGAAGTTCCTTCACCGACAAAAATTGTCCTCTTCTGCACAGACAAACATCTGCTCGGTCTATTTGCAGCGAAGATTCGAGAGTACAGAAAACCAGAACCTTACAAGGGCAAGGTAAGTAATCAGGCTTTTCCAATTGCACTTTCCATTGAACCAACTTGTGTAGGGCATTTTCGTTGGAAACGAAACAATACGTATCAAGAGTACGAAGAAGAAATAGAGACGACCTAGTCGCGGTTGCTTGGACGAGCCTAGAATCCATGAATCGACATTCTTCGTCCATAATTCGATATTTGTATCTACTAGAACTTGGGATAATGTTTATAAAACATAATCTAATGAGTCGCCTCATTGCGCGGTCATTAGAACTTTCACCATCTTCATCAGCGCTTGTTCCGACTCAGCCCCCTTGCACACTTGGTGTGTCGACGTCCATTGCTGGAACCGAGTCGGCCGCAAGCTGACGATAACAGGTCAAATTCCTCGCTGGCCTCCAGGTCCGCAAGTTTGATAGTCACGTCGACATCACTCGGTGAGCGTTGTATCAAAGGCGTCCCAGCAGGTCCCATTCTCACTCGCACTTTTTTCATCCGTCACATCCGTGAATTTTTCGGTCAAGACATTGCTGGCCAGACTGGGCCAGTCTTTGCGTGCTGCTACTGCCTTAGCTGAGCTCGGCACCCCTCCCCACCTCGTCCAAGCCAGCCGTCCTTTTCAGATCTACGTTCGAAAACACCCGCATGCCTTGCTTTTCTTTTTTCACAAAAGTCTGGCTCCCACCATTTCCTTTGATTTTTTGCCTGTTTTTCCTTCAACTTTTGTCTTTTCTTCTTTTGCCAGACCTCCTTCAAATCATTTTATTCTTCTCGCACCATCCAACTCCACATTTCAATTTTTTTTTTAAAAAAATTAAAATTTATAGCACTAACTGTCAAAGGATCTCACGTTTTCGAATCATCATTTCTTTTCTCGAAGGTTGGTCGCGCTCATGCGGCAACCAACCTTTGTCCGCTACGTGCTCAAAGAACATTGGAAATATTTCGCGAAGTCTCAAAAACCGGACTATGGCTACACAACCGGCGAAGCTCTTGTTGCCAGTCGGATCCAATAATTCATACCAGCAAGCGTTGTCTATTCCTCTTCACGAGTTTCAGCTCTTCGCAGATGATCACCTTGCTTGGTTGCGTCATGTTGCCTACACCATTTATGGCCGCGAAGGCCACATTTCCTTGTCCCCTAATGGAACAGAGATCGATGCTGACGCAGAAATAGGACGCGAGAAATACTATTATGTATCACGAGGTGAGCCATATTTTGTTGTTCAAGGACGCCTCTCATCTTCAATATCATCAGAGTCGGCTTTGTTGCTCGATCCAGAATTGATGGACGACAGGACTTCAGTCGCAACTGCCGACTCCACCAGCTGGGGGGATTTCAGGCAGAGGGTGACTGACCGCGATGGAACCTGTGTATTGGATGGTGGGGAAGAAAACCTTATTGTCATATCGTTCCTCATGCAAAGACTCGCGTGGTGTGTTCTGAATCTACCTCTTGATTCACTCCGGGTCCTCATGCTGGGTCAAGTACACGAAACTTTCAAATCGAAATTTTGGACCCACCTTTAGATGATATTGATGACATAAGGAACGGAATCCTACTGTACTCGGCCTTCCATCGCGCATTTGGGGACTCTGGGGTCACATTTCTGCGTGTCAGCTATTGTTGTAATTCAGTTGTTTCCATGTGGTTTACTCGATTCATAGACCCCAAATTTCGCAATGGACGTGACCGATGTGGCCCGCGTTGCACAACCCAGTGCTGGTGTCCTTGATCCTTTGCCAACAATAGAAAAACGCGTCACTTTCCAGCATTTCAATACTCGTGATCGTAACCTTGCGATGTTGGCGCCTCATAATTGTGATGCAAGAATAGCAAACAGCGACGTTGCCTACGGCTGTGCCGCCCTCGCTAAATGGGGAACTCGTCCATTCGTGAAGTTCGCCCAGGACAACACATATAACATTTACTACGATGATGGTGTTAACGGTGATGACACAAATGAGGGTAACAGGGATAACGGGACATCAGGCAATACCCAACAGAGAAGAGAACATGCTGAACGCGCTGCCAGGCGAGGGGTAGAGTGTCGGTCAGCAAGCAGCAAACGCCGCAGCCGAGGAGAGCCCTGACTTTTACGATGATCTTGGGCTGCGCAATGCGGAAAAGACCAACGTACGGCCGATGCAGCGAGAGTGGACAGGACCAAGAAGGAAGTCCAAACATGGCTTGATTCTGTACAGTAGTCCTTGAACGCGATATGGATTAACACTGGATGGTATGATACAAAACTGGATCATAAGACATCTAAAGTGGCTTTAAGTTAGAATTACATCAGCATAAATTAAAAGTGTCTATTTCAGCCTCGAACTCTCGATGCTGGGCCAGCTTTCCGAGCTCTAGAGACCACCTTCCTGCCCGAGTCTGATTCAACGAGTTCAACTTCACCTTCCGATTCTTCACTATGCTCTTTCTTGACACCATCTAACGGCTTCTGCTCCGTAGCTCCAATCCGAAGTTTCTTCCACTCGCTCGACAACTCTTCTATCCGTAAACGAAGTTTGTTTCGCCCTTTCGATCCCTGTATCTCATTTTCACACCAGATGCGGCTTCTTTCTTCACTAGTTACTGCTCTAGGTTTTGAAGTCTACACTGCCGTCAACAATAATACACATAAAGGAGCTTGGAGGTATCATACCAAAATCATGGGTGCATATCTCATCGCATCACTCATAAAAGTCTGAGCGAAATGAAGAAGGTAGATCCCACAGTCACAGAAGTTCGGTTGGCAGGGCACCTATGAAATTCTTTAACGCAATATTGCGAGGGGATAACAGTGACGCATACTAATGCCAATTTGCCTTCCGCCGTCTTTGCGTTGTCTATACCCTTCTTATCTTTGGCTTCCATCTTTAGATACGCAGATAATTTCTTTATTGCCTGTGGATGCCGACCCCCTAGCGAATCAAAAGTGAAGATGTACGTTCTACGATATGCAACGTTAAACACCATAGAGATCGAAAGGAGAGTGTCCTACTTTGGTAGATCATCTTCCACGACTACGCCCCCGTCTTCTTCAGCGTCAACTTTTATTTCTGGCGAATTAGATCCGTTTTGAGCCCTCTTCTTTCCCTTGTACTGTTTTCGAACACTGGCTGGTTGATAAAAACTCGTAGCATCTATCTCGCCATCCGTTTTTACTGGTTTATTTTGCAGTGCAATGGAAGGGCCAGCAGCTTCGCCAGACTTACCAGCAGCCATACTATCAATTGAGCATGAACGATGCTGCTGTACGTTTCTCCCGTAATCAGAAACCGTTGGAGACAACCGAAGGATGTCAGGTGTGACATTGGCTCTCTCGTCAAAATCCATATCGACGTCTGACATCGGTTCATCTCCATATATATCACTGTGATTATCCGACTTCAGGGGAGACTTCATGATCGTGTCAGGACTCGTGATGAAACAACTTCCAAAGTCATTAAGACTGCGTTCAATTTCTGCCTCGCTATGCAAGTCCTGTGCTTCTGTAAATGTTTCTAAAGAACCTTCGCGTTGGCCGAGACCTTCAGAATTCAAGGCCGCCTGAGATGTTGACTGCCTAGTATGTGGTCGTGGAAGATTGCCGCCAGCAGGAGACGCCTTCAGGATATGCTCTGGCTCATAGATAATAGCGAGGTACCAATGCATGCTGTATTCCACGAAGTGAATGCGACGTTACATCCAGGAATGGGTAACATACTGCTCGTTAATTGGCACAATAATGTACTTCTTCTTGAAGATGTCAATCTTACTCGTCCACTTGCGAATACTTTCGTAGGCAACCTGCGAACTAATCGACACCAGCAATCAATATTACGCGTAATGACACAGGGAATTGGTCGTACTCTTTCCTAACGTTCAATTTCTTGTAAAAGAACGAATTGAAGACGTGTGTCTGATGGGCGAGCTCTGGATTACTGGCTTCCAGGTCCTTTAACCATAGCCTAAGGAAAACCCATCTCAGTAATATGCGACACGGAAAAATAAACTGATTATACTTCAAACTGAATTCGATGAGCGTATCGTTTAAGAAATTTCCTGGTGCCAAACGGTCTACATCGGCATTTGTTATATTCACGGCCCCAGGAAGACCCGCAGGGTAGGACAATATTCTGGAAAAGAAGGATCAAATCTAAATTTTGGCTATAAAAAAAAAGTCTAACGCACACTTCTTCTGGATTTTCAATTGTGTTTTCGTTGGATTCCGCTTTTGTCCTACTCCGAGTAACCCTGATTTCTGACCTGTGTTTGAATTCAGAAATGGTTGGGATATATGAAGAGAAATCTACGTGCTTAGGTTTGTACGTTGAAGGAGCGGGCCCGATTTCCAACAAGGAGACACTACTCTCAAATTGGAGATTTAATGGTGACGGACATCGGGAAGTCTTGAGGTTGAAGTCGGGACCATCTCTGCCAGGATTTGTCGCGAGAGAGTCCCGAGAGGATGCTGATGGTGGCCGACCGAGACTACGCTCTTTCCGTCTGTCGAGAATCTCTTGAACTTCTCGATTCCTGTTCAAAGCTTGATATGATTCAAATGGTCGAGGAATATGCTTGCCACCGCCAGTTTCTTCGGTAAGAACACCTGCATGATCTCCCGCAAGCTGCCACAGAGGATTGGTGTTCCTGAAAGTCTACATTCAATGCTTGGGAATACGTTTTTTGAACAGAACTTCACGTACCGCGTAGTTTCCAACTTTACGCCAACCCTCTCCAATAATTTCGTAAACCGAATATATTTCATCTGGTCCCAGTCAGAATCTTTGATGTCGAGTCGGATGGTTACCAAATTAGTATGAGATCCTCGCGGCATGAATTGGATCACCGGAGAATCTTTAATTCCTGAATTGGGATGCTGCGAAAATATCAGTGTCTAAGCGCCCAATGTCGAGGTTAAAATTTTACAATCATTGTATATCGTTCTCGAGAATCGATGGGAAAAGAAAAAAGCGTTTTATTGTTGAGCTTGAAATAAAGGGTTCCGTTGGGTGTTGCATGCATCTTGATTTTCTCGTCCAGGGTGCTTTTGACTAGTTCCTGATTCTTATAGAGACGTTCTACGGGTATAGAATCGTACGCATCGTTTCTAGTAATGTTGGATGGTGCAGGAGTTCCCACCAGACCAAAGCCGGACTGAAATTCATAAAGGTCAGAAATATGGGCTCTACAAGTGTAACCAGGCGGCGTACTGTGGGTATTTTCCCTTTCATCTTCGACTTTGTAGTGAGCCTGGCTAAATTAATTTTAGGAGGGATACTGTTCTCGTAGTTCGTGGCTCGTTGCTTGACACTTGGGGTAAATTCTTCGATTGGATCTGCAGCTATAGAATTCGAGAATCGAGCCTTCATTTCCTTGAATTCTTCGCCATCTTGCGCAACAGTATACCCTCGGTACGAGGATTGTGGCTTGGCGTAATATTTCGAGAGCCGCGTTTCGTGTTCGGAAGTAGCATCATGCGACGGACGAATATTCAAATCATCCGAAGCTACATCCTCCGCTTCCAGGTCGACAATCGTCGGCTCGGGGTCCGGAGCAAGAGGAAGACGATCTTGGAATAGAATGGAGTAAATAATCTGCATAAAAGCCATAGACTCACCTGCTTTCCTTATTCGCAAGTGGTGAATAGTTGTAGAAGTAGGGTCATCCACCTTCCGCTTTTTCGAGGGAGGACCGTGGATTGGGTCGGCTCTCCCGGTATGCCTTTGCTTTTTACCCATGGTATTGAACGGATTGTGTGTGTTGGTTGATGAGGGAGCAGAGGGTCGCGGGCCCTGCGACAAGTGTTAAAACGAATTGTAAAATATTCTTAACGACTGACATTTGCAGGAGGATTTATAGTTGTAGGCGGCTTACTCCAACTGAAAAGACCAGTGAGCGAAAGTTTGCGAGAATAATAAACGAAGTGCGAACACATCCCCCGCTGGGGCCAATCCGTACAACCTTTTCGTTGCCTGCCTGTCAAAATTGTTTGCCATTAAATTGAGGAAGACGGTGAGGATGGTGAATAAAGACAGAAGACATGCGGTAAGGAGAGTCAAGAAAGGCAATCAGTCAAGTCATTACTAATTAGTAACAGCCCTCTCTGCACTTGAACCATGTCAAGCACAAATCCCTTTCGAACGAATAACCCGACAGAGGAAAGTACAGCAAGCCCAGCTAATCCACCCCATGAACAGAACAATGAGCCCGTCTCTGCAATGCCTGTCGATCATGATCCTCCTCCTTATACTCTTGTTCCTGCTTTCTCCGCTGGGGAAACCACTTTGGAACAGGGTCCCGCAAGGCCATTCCAACCACCCCCTCATCCAGCCAGCACGTCGATTGGGCAGTGGTCTCGCGTTCAGCAACATGTCGTACCAAACACCAATACCAGCGGTGCACCACCGCCTCGCCGGGCTGCCTCTCTTTTTCAGCAGATAACCGGCTCTTTGAATAATGTTATCGCCCAAATAGATCAGACGAAATTGGGTCCAGTATTGGGTCAGGCTGGCACGAGTACTCGACCCGCCACTCAAGACTCTTGGTCCGCTTATCCTGGGCGACAAGAATATGTACCATCTCAACCACCAGCATATATCAATTCTAGACCTCCTGCACAGACAGGTCCCTCACAGTCGTCAGCTTTTGTCCGTGATTTTTATAGTACTGGAACGGGCGAAATGTCGGTCATGCAGTATGACCCTCCTCCAGGACCACCACCTCAGAGGGACCCTGGCTCAAACGCTCCTGTTCCGGACGATGGCAGACCGACTACGTATCCAGTTATTGGACGTCCTCTTTTACACGAGGGGAAACTGCTCGTATATCCCAGAGGATATCAATGCGACAAGTGTATGTCTTTCTTATTTAAATATCACATAGACTAAATGAAACCTTTAGGCAACAACGTTGGCTACAAACACGCCGACCCATCAAGACCATGCAAAAGTTGTTGGAAGAAGTATGCGAAATCGTTTTCTGGTCCCCTAGCATACTCCTTCTCATCTTCTAATGATAACAATTTTCAACGTCCCCTTCCCCCACCTCCACTTCCAAGACCATCTATGTTAGATTCCCCTGGGCTTGCAAATCCACCAGGACCATTCCCATCTTACGAGCCGTCTCCATTAGCTACTCGTGTGCCTTCCGATCCACCTGCTGGCTCTATAGTGTACCAAGCAGGCGATCGACGCATAGGCGGAAATTTGTGCTGGCGATGTAGAGGCAAAGGAAATGTGAACTTCCTGTTCATCGATCGAATGACTTGTGAAGTTTGTGGTGGTATTGGGAGGGTCTTCAATTAAGCTATTGCTATCTGGCTTTTCATATACCTTATCCACGGACATGTGTGATCGCTGTAGTTTGGAAACATAGCAGACCCTCATTTAAGTGCTGCAGCGGTTGACCAAATAGTAATGACGCAGGTCTTTTTCTTCTCCATGATCTAGGTTTAAAAGCAAAAAATACAAAAATCTAGAACCCCGTAACTTCTCAGACAGATAATAGAAGCAAAAAAAGGCAATAAATAATTACAAGGAGCGTCCTGCGGGTGTATGGTGAATGAAAAAAGGGCAAATGTGTATGCGTGCTGCTGGCGTGCGGAGTAAAAATGCAAATGGTTTGACATGCAAAAAGAATATGTGCCAAAAGGGGGGAGACAGAAAAGTACATCTGCAACACATGATGAAATACAGAGTTGTAAGATGATTAGCAATTAAAAAAAAACATCCCATTGTTGGCGAAATGTAAATGGGCGGTATTGATGTCAATATGATAAAGGTCATAACATGCGTGGATGGATGATATCTTAATTACAGCCGTCGTAAAGTCGATTACGTGGGAACGTTTGGTTGGCTGCTGCCCATGTCGTAAGGTTAGCGTTCATGTATGCAGTAATGTGCCTAGAGAAGAATTTGTATAAGATAACTGATGTGTTCAGCAAGGCGAACGAACACACTGTGAAATGTAATCCGCAGTAGGCCGATTAGGTGGATCGCAGGAGATGCCATTCTTGATGCCTCGCCGTTGATATATTCGCACGTAGTCTACATACATCTTGCTTGGGAATTGCAAATGCTTGAAATCTGCTTTTTGGAACGAAGAGCTCATTCCCAGATTCAGAATCACATACTAAAGGGCAAATCAGCACTCCTGCTATGAATTGAGTAACAACAAATCACGAACCATAGGTTCCTCGGATATTAGTCTTTGGGAAACCTGCGAAGCTGAATTTGGACCAACCGTCGCAGCAGTAACGGTCCACGTTGGTTGTTCATTGTAATACCAAGTAATGTAGCCATCTGACCGACGATTGAAATCCGACCACCATTCAAAGCCAAGTGTCATATAGTTCTTTCCCCCATAGTATTGGTCATCAACGGTCGTCAACGCTGATAGGGCTTGCTGGAGAGGCCCGCCCCTGTATACGTTGAACTTTGTGCTTGTTGTGTTATGGACGGTGGTTGCCGGGGAGGTATCAACGAAGTTGTACCCCATATCATAAGGAGCAATTTGGAAACTCTGCGAGGCTTCACCCTTCCATTCTTCCGTGTTAATTTGTGCTTCAATGATATCGATTTCCGGCACGCCTCGCCCAACGTCTACTCGTGGTCCAGGGTGGTCACTTCCAGGGCAAGAACAAGCCGAGAGCTTTTGCCCAGGTAGGCCGCTCAATGCAGCTCCGCCATCACCCCCTGTAGATGCTGCTGAAGGTTGGCCATCTTTCGTTTGTTGACTAGGAAAGGTTCCCAGGTCGCATGTGTCGTAGGAGTAGGGCCACATGCCTTCAGTTGATGCGCCGTAGCCGGCTCTACCCTACCACAACGGTAAGCGTGTATGAAGTACAGATTGGTTAAACATACTAAGTTGCCCAAGGTCCAAGCACCTAATTACTAGTCAGTATAAAAAGCTACTCTTTAAGAATAAGCTTACCGGGCCATAACCCAGGAGCTGTTGGACTTCCAGGCAAACTGATGGATACTTCGATGTAACCCGTGGTAAAACACATCTTATTCCATGACGTTAACATTCCTGCAAACAAGAGTTTTGAGCAGATGATATGTCTAAATAACAAAGTCCGTACCACTTTGAAAGTTTAAGTCATGTACCCTTTTTTGAGTCATGGTAATGACCAATTTACCATTTTCCGTCGTGATTGCCTGGGAAAGAATATATGAGACGAGAAAATGATGAGAATTCCACGACTCACTGATGGGTCATACCATTCAGCATCTCCTGTGGGCCTAGAATACGTCAACTTAGGACAAAATGACCACCAATGGACGCTCACCAGTAATGCAGATCCGCCGCTTCCCAATATGGATCGTCTCCTGGATAAAATGTACGCCCATCCACGTTGAATTCGTCACTGAACACTAGATCGTAAGTATGGCCGTCAGATCCAACTCGTGTCATAGCTGAGGAGGGTGAATCATCGTCGATGAGATTCGGAAAATTTGTGAATTGAGGTATTTGACCGGAGGCGTTTATGCCACCAACATTCCATCCGCTTATGTGTGGTTTTGGCCGCGTGATCGCAATGAGTACCGGGTATCCAACGAAGAGCATGAGGAGTCCTAGAATCAGAAGAACAATTCCTCCAATATTCATCCACCCTCTGAGTGAAAACGGTCTAAACACCCAGTCCCCACGAGGATCGGGATTATGAAGGGCATCATCAATCTCAGGTTCCCTATCCCATACAAAAGTTGGTACTGTCGTTGTCGCCTTTACAGGCGCAAGTTTCTCTCTGGTGGTTGCCACCGAGATGTCAGAACGCGTTTTGCTAAACCGTCCATTGTTGTACATCCCGGACTGTCGCGCCTGCTGCGGATGGTACTAGTTGAAATCGGTTGGTTTTAGGTTGAAACGAGACTGGCAGAAAAACACACCGAGTAAGGACCATAATTTCCTCCAATAGCTCCTCTTGCAACACCCGTTGCCACTGTCTTGAGTGCTTGTGCTTGTGGTTGTCCGGTGCTATTTCGACGACTTCTAGTTGAAGTTGATCTCGGCCGCGGACCGCCAACATGGGTGACAGGTTGTGGTTGGTATTGGTACATTGGATGCGACGGACTTTGGGGGACCGCAGCATATTGCGGTGTGGGTTGTTGTGGGTGCCTGTGCGAAGTACGAGACATACAGAAGGACGGGGCCTGTGAAAAGTTCCTGGCCTGAGGTACTCCAACTTGGGAGAAACTATTTTCTCACGCTTCCCAGATTAGAACTCGTGTTTTACACTTCTTCAGCGCTCCTCAGGATATCACGGTCGGAAAGCTATTCCGCTTTACATACAGAGAAGAGGTGAATACGCGTCCAAGATATCGCTGACATGTCCATAAGCGTCCAATGTCCGCGATTGTACCGCACAGTTTTAAAGTTTCCATTTCCTTGAAACTCGTGCCTCGAGGCTCAAAGTGCGCAATCACAATATCAAAAAGTTCAGGCTACAGCATGGCAGCATGTTGCAAGTAAGATTGTTATTGCATTCAATAAAATTGGTCAGCTGTACTTTCTCCGGAGCTAATATTATTCTAGGCGCTTAATGTCGACTTTTAAGCGCTTGATTCAACGGCCGTTCGTCATCCGATTGAAATTTTGAAGGATATGATGTGCAATCTGTCAACATTTTCTTTGTGATGGGTGCATTTTTGGCTGGTCAAAGGATCGGTGGCGTTCACCTTCCAAAGTTTCAAAGTGTGAGGACCAACGTCCTTCAGAACATCCAGTTCTCGCTTCTTGTGGACAGCCTTCTTCAACCTCGCAATTCTTTTCCACAATGACAGTAAAGGTTATTGAATCACCTTCTATGAGACAATGAAGCATCCAAAGTCATCACCGGGGTGCAGAATTGGAAATGGACACAGGACTACTATTCGTAGTCCCCACGAAACGGGGTTTCCAAATAGATATATCCCCCCATCGGACGGAGCAGATTTACTCTTGTAACCGGTACTCGCATATGCAATAGCATAACATAACATCAAAGTTATGATAAAGAAGCCTACATGTGATGGAGAAGGAGTGTGATAACTGGCCACCGTTAGAAGCAAAAACTAATGAGACATGACAGTTCCGAAATGATAATTAGCGTGGTTCACTTGATGATGACCCCCTTGTGTTTGTGCAACAAATCCTGTCTCATGCAAACGAGTGTTCAATTCCAGAACCTGGTCCGGCAAACGAGTTCTCTTGACAACAATCTTTGATAAGTTTGGAAGAGACTGGGATAATGGTTGGACCATTCTGGAGTCATACCATCCATGCCCAATATCGATCGTTTGCAAGGAACGTGGAATGGGAAACACGTAGAAGAAAGACTTGATACTAGGGAAGGGGTGATGACTCTGGCCCAAGTCGATTAAACGGACGAATAACAGATGGTGAGCTGAGATCAAGGTGACGAGATAGGCCAATTCAAAAGGAATGTCAGACCCGTCAACCGCTAACTGTAAATGTTGGAGCTGTCGAAGACGAACGCGCTTGTTGACGTAGTCACGTCGGGAGGGTAAAACAGCATAGTGTCCACGAGGAAATAAGAGTCGAAGCTCTACCAAGCGATTTGAAACGGAGAGGATGGAAATCACGTCGTCGACTGCCCGATGACCGCTTGTGAACCCATGATGGGTATAATCGAGGCAAGTAAGGTTGCCAAACATTTGACGCGACCACACGAGTCGTATTCCATCGATCGTCAATTTCCGCAAACGGGGAGCATGTTCGGAAAAAAGCAAAAACTCTTCAACGTTATCGTTTAGACGATAGACCAAGGATAACTCTTCCAATGCTGGAGCTGGGGAACCGCAGCCTGCCAGTGCACCCCTCCACAAATACGGCTGATAATCCGTGAAGACAATGTCGAGCGATCGCCAGCGGTAGATGAAAGGGAGGACAAGGTACATATACCACTGGACGGTGTAGGCGTTGAGATCCTGAGAACGCCTATCACTACCACTGCTCTCCCTCCATGGAAACAGTTCGACATCAAGTGTACATGCCCGCGCGCGGTCTATTCGCTCCCTCCACAGTCGCTCGTGAGGGGAAAGAGATACGCGCCGCCATAGTGAAGGGGTACGCAGAGCTACTTCTCTCCATTGCCTGCATACGTGAGATACGGTGATGGGTAACTGATTATCGTCTTGGGCTCCGAGAGTGAAAATGAGGGCGAGGATTTCAAATGGAACATAATGGACGAAGTGAGGGCGAGAGATCTGATATGTTGGGTGACATGAGCGTCGAAGATTACGGGGACGACTGATTTCACGTTGGCGTAGGCTACGAGGTGAAGTTGATTGAAAATGGGTTGCAGGTAAGGAGCGGTAGCTGGGAGAAATACGAGGAGTAGGTTTTGCCGTAGGAGGATGGCAGGTGAAGTGTTTCTTGCGGTGATTTGTTTGGAATCGAGAGAACCTATAATTTTTTTTAAAAAGGTGTAAGCGACATGCACGCAGACAGGACAATGAGAAAGACACACAAAGATAAGATGCATTTAGGCACCAGTAAACTAGTAAAAGAACGGCTAATATCTGGCGCACGCCGCCGTTTAGAAGGACGAGGGGGCATGGCCTACAAGTTCATGAAACGAGCGAAGAGAAGGGAGATGCAGCAGAGTGCATTGTTATGATCTTATATTGGGGACTGAAGAACAAAACGAGATACGGGCGAATGTAGCATCGGTGGGGCAGTACAAACGGAAAGGCAAACAAACGTTGTGGCAGTTCAGACAAGGCAGACAAAAACCGATGGCCTTCATCCGGAGACGCGCACAACGCACTGAGCTATTCCAAGTTTCCAATGGTGGTGTGATCTGTGCCCGAATATTGGGGACATGGAAGAATGGTTTGTTTAGTTCGAGCTCGTCCCTCAAGAGTCGAACTTTTTAAACCGCTCAATTGTAGATGAGTACCAGTCGATTCCCAGCACCGAATTTCCACCATAAGTTCGTGAGTTTTTTAATTTAAGGAAGTGAACGTGAAAGTTCACCTGAGACGTTATTGATACTTCCCTCCCGACTCCGAATTCACTGTCGTTGCACAAATCAGGATCGACCTTTGTAGTCGAGGTTCTCCTTGAAAAAAATCTGACCTCGTGTTGGAACTGAAAGCACCCGGATGATCGCTGTCCTAGTAACGAATTTGGTCATTCCTAAGTTTCCTGACTGTAAAGATTTTGAAACCAAAAATGTTGCCGTTGCTCAATTCCAACTGTATGTATAGTAGTGAAGACACACCATGGAGTGAGTGGGTCTGATGGCAGTATGTAAACAGCTCCAGCGTGCCGGACGCGTCTCACTCTTATCCTGTGCTTCCATGGATGATTCTCAATCTCTTGTCCTCGCCAATGTTATGAATGAGCTGGCTGAAAAGCCATTCGATGTCGCTATTCATCTTCAGCACATTCGGTTGGCAGAGTCTCTCCCAGGAATGGAGGCAGAGGCAACATCTGCCCGTGAAATGATGTCCGGGCTTCTTGCAGTCGGAGATGACGTTTGGCTGCCATTGCTAGACGCAAAAGAAAAATCAGTGGACCTCGAAACAGAGGATGGTCTCATGGACCTATTCGCTTTGTATGACCGTGCTGAAGCAGATTACCTTTGTGCGTGAACCTTCATGAATGTATCGTCTTAGTTGTTAATCATACACCAGCCATTCCGATCCTTCAGAAACACTTGGAATTTGTGATTGAACGTCATTCACACTATGCTTCTGAGGGTAATCTGAGACCAGAGTGTCTTGGAACAATACTTACGACAACTTGGACTCGGGAAGCAGTCGATCAAATCGTCGGAAAAGGGATGATGCATTTAACTGAGGTATGACCATAGCTGCTTGTACACAAGATTTTTTCTGAGTATTGTAATTTTGATAGAATTGGAAGTTATGGGATACCCAGAGAGATTGGGAACTGGAAATGTTGGAAACGGCGACTCCTTCCGAGAAGTAAGTGCTTATTAGCCTATTCAACTTCTCTGTCCTAACAAAACCTAGGCCACAATTAGTAGAACACGTTCAAAACCTTTTCCTTCTGCGGCTTCGTCAAATACACTCCAGTGCGTTTTCCACCAAATCGGTATGTTAGAATTATGGCATTAATACTGCTGTAGACATGGAAGACACTTTTCAAGCCTACTCTTCTTTCACCACGAAATTCCTTCCTTCTCAGGATTACGAAAAGCTCCTAGTTTCCGCATCTAAAGTGCGTGCATACACTGTAAGAAACTGGGAACGTCGTGAGGTTTCGGAGTCTAACTTGGTGAGTTTATTCTTGTACCGAATGTACCGAGAGTTATGGTGAACAACTCCTCAGGTGAAATCTCAAAACTCCCTGCAAGTGTTCAACGAGTACATAATGTCCGAGCGCCGTGCAAGAAATCCAGATCTTTTCGTTACTCGCGGAATTTACGAGAGAGCCATCGCAGACGCAGCGAAGCGAAGATGTGTCGGCGAAATGGGCGCAGAAGAAGCTTTGCGGATATTTTGGACAGGATATTGTGACGCTTTGGTCTGTCGCGTCATGCCGTCCTGATAAAGTCGTTTATTGACTTTATTTCAGCGAACTTTAGGAGCAAGCCCATACGATGAGTTGACGACTTTCCGGAGAGCCGTACGAAGTGTGCCTGGTTCTGGAGAAGTTTGGGCACGTTACATTCGGTTTTTGGTATTTCTTCGTGCTTGTATGTCTGTGCAACGCTAACGCCCCACGAAGGAGCGCCTTGTGGACTCGGAACAGTCGTTTGAGGATCTGGAGACAGTTGCCGGTTTGTCAAATTTAACACTCAATTACTTGTGGACTCACGCTTTTACTTCTTTGTAGACGTGTTCGACAAGGCAATTGGTACAAAAGTTGCACAGCAAGATGTTAACCAAATCATACTCCTCATTCTAGCTCGAGCGAGCTATGAGAAACGTCAGTTGGAAGCAGGTGATGACGGTATGTCACTTTAAATGTCCCATACAACTCACCGGATGCTATGCCCTCTTTCTATAGATGAAGATAGGCTGCCTACGTTAATTGGTCTCTTGGGAATGGGTATTGCTATGGCTCGGCAAGCATCAAAATACATTGATCCTACCCTTCGTCTTGAAAAGTTCCTTGCCTCTGTGGTAGGTCTTCCCACGTATCCAGAGCCTCGCTTGGTTTCGACTAATTGGTTCCAGTATGAAAGTTCTGGTCTTGTTGACGAAGTATTCGATGTGTGGAAAGCTGCTGCTAAGCACTCCAAGTCAAGCTATCAAGTCTGGTTGAATTATACAGAATCCCTTATGTAAGTTCTTGTCAACATCTACGGCGTCATGTTGAATGTGTCACATTATAGCAAGCACTCGAAATTTGATGAAGTCAGACAGGTGTTCACAGACATCCATACAAAACAGATCGATTGGCCGGAAGCCATCTGGGGCGCATGGGCATCGTTTGAGCATTTACACGGATCGGTGACGGATATCGAGGATTGTCTATTCAAGATCGAAAAGGCACAACATCAAATCAATTCCCGAAGAGCCAAGGTAGTGCACCCTTCATTCAGGTGGACACTTTGATAATTTGTCAATTATATAGGAAGCAGAGAAGGCTGCCTATCAAGTGATGCAAGTCGCTTCAAGTGCTCCTGTTGATAGCACTCCTACTGTTGTGGGTGTTGACAAAACGAGTGGTGGGGATGTAGCGATGCAGGTGGATTCCTCAGTACAGTCATTGGAACGCGGAACGAAACGTGCTGCTGCTGAAGATCCTGAGGTTAATGGACATAAGAAGGCACGAATGGGTACGTTTTCTCGTCGACTGAGCGCATCGGGATAGTCTTGATAACTCTTGTACTGTACACAGAAGAAAAGCTTCCTCTCAAGAGGTTACATATCTTGACCTTGCTGAAGTAGTCCTAAACTGATTGCAAAATATTCTAGGGACAGGGAAAACTGCGAGGTCTTTGTAGCTGATCTCCCCGACGGTACAACAGAAGATGACCTCCGACTTCTATTCAAGGATGTGAGTTACCAAGAATAGTCAATGTTGTGTCTTTATGCCTGAAAAATGGTAGTGTGGTGCCGTCAAGGAGACCAAGATTTCTCGACTTCCTTCTGGCCTTGTGGCTACAGTGGAATTTACGGATAGGGTATGAATTTTTTATACCTTTAATGAAAGCTCTAACTTTTGTTTAGGACACCATACCTGCTGCCTTGACGAAGGATAAAAAACGTCTTCATGGTCACCAAATTTCAGTGCACCTTGCTTGGAAGTCGACGCTGTATGTCACAAACTTTTCCGAGTCAGCTGACGATTCATATATCCGAAACTTATTCGAAAAGGTACTTTTTCTTTCTTGGTATGCAAGTACGCTCACTCGAACCGCTACGTATTAGTATGGCACAATCTTCGACGTCCGCTGGCCGAGCAAGAAGTTCAAGAGCACTCGTCGATTTTGTTACATCCAGTTCACTGCGCCGGTATGTGCTTCAGAAATGCACTAGTATCACGTATTGACGTATATGTCAGGATGCGGCTGAAAAGGCTCTCCAGCTGCACGGACATGAGGTCGAACCAAACCTTCCTATCAATGTGTACATATCCAACCCAGAGCGGAGGAAGGAAAGAACAGACCAAGATGCGAATGAGAGGGAAGTATATGTCGCAGGTCTAAGCAAGTTTACTTCGAAAGCTGATTTAGAAAAGGTGTTTTCTACTGTAAGTCTCTGACGACTGTAGTCCGGATGTGCTCCTGATACCTCTTCAAAGTATGGATCTATGAAAGACATACGACTGGCTCTGGATGATAATGGACATGCAAAGGGTTATGCATTCGTTGAGTATACAGAGGCTGTATGCTTTCTCTTTAGTACACGGTGTTCAATACGTTAACACTCTTATTTACAGACTGAGGCGTACAGAGCGTTAAGTGCGAATAATTACGACCTCAAAAAACGCAGAATAGCTGTGACACTTTCTGATCCTCGTGTCCGAGCGCGTCACAAGTGCCTTTTTTTTCTTTCCTTTCGCCTTGTTCAGGTTCACTGACACTGCCCATCAGGTCTGACATTGGGCTCAGCCGCTCTGCGGACGTAAGAACGCGATCCATATATGTTAGAAATCTCCCTCCTGCAACGCAAGAAGGACTCTTGCAACAAGAGTTCGAGAAGATCGCACGTGTCAAGCGTGTTGAAGTATTCCTTGACAGACGAGAGGCAGTCGTGGAATTGCAGAATCAAGCGGTAAGTTAGTGAATACCCAACAGCCCAACCCGACGTTTATATCTCTTTTAGGACGTGGGACGGTTACTTTTGCGAGTGGAACCCATTGTGTTTGGTGGGAACACTCTAAAATTAAGTGACAATATGCCCGCTTCGCGGACGAAAGGGGGAACTGCTAGGAATGTCGATCCTGGTCTGTTCAAACCGAGGAACTTGGGACCATCGAAACCAAAGGCGGGTTTGGGGTTCAAGAAGACGCCAGTTATTGGTCGCGGCGACGAGTCCTCGAGCTCGGCACCTGTTGCGTCTATTTCTAGTGGTAAAGGTCAAGATGATTTCCGTAAGATGCTGGAGAAGAAGTAGCAACCCGAGATCCGGAGGCCGGTCCCCCGTGTGACAATTATTAATACATAAACTGTTTTTGTCCTTTGTTCACGTTCATGGAGATGGAATCGGAATACACTGAAATTTCAACGATCACATTTGAATGGACTCTTAAAGGTCTCAAGAATCTTTTTGACTCAAACAAGGGAGACAAGAAATCCAAAGCTACCAAATCCATTCGCTTCGGAAGCGATAAGTGGCAGGTCAATCAAACCAGTGTGTGTGTTTCCAGCAATTGAAATTTAAATCAGATCCTTTTCTATGCGAATGCTGGTCAGCAGAAGGAAGGTACTGAGGGAGGATTTATAAGTCTATTTCTGTCATGTGAAGTGCGCTCTATCGTGACGATTCTTGACTATCGTTTATTGATTTGAGACAGCCTACACCAGAGGAGAAGGAAGCGGCATTAGCAAAATCAGGCAGGTGGGTTAATTATGAACATAACAACTATCCATTACAGTAACAGTGCGCTATCAGATGGGTTCGAGATGGAGTCTACAAATTCAGTTTCGAACTTCGAAAGTACGTTGGAGTTGTGAAAAGCTACTGGAATGCATTAATTTCGACTGTTTTAGTCTCTTAAAAACCATCCTTTATAACTCCAAAGAAGCCCACAATCACACATTCACATGCAAGGTACAGCGCAACTCACAAATTTCTCGTCCTCACTTACTGATTGCACTTTTTAGACTGCAAATTGGGGATGGTATTTATATTACTACTATAAGTGCTGTTTTAAGGCTAATACACATTGAAAGGCCCCAATTTGCCCGGCGAGATAGTGTATACTATCAATCAGCGCAAGCAAGGACAGACGACGCCTTTATAATTATCTGCACTATAACATCTTCTCCTTCAATTCCCAAAGCTTGGTCTGCCCCTCGTCAACACATTCCGAAGACTCTTTTGGATACTGTTGGAGAGTTACTGGACGACGCATCGTATGCGGATGTAACGTTTGTCATTGCAAAACGAAAACGTGGTAACACGATCACCCGGACCATCTGCGCATCTAAAAAAATGCTCCAGAGAGCGGAATACTTTGAAACAAGTATTGGTTTTAGAAGGAGGCCAACTGTCAAATTCTAACCCCTTTTCAATCTGTAGTGTTCAACTCCAACTTTGCGGAGAGTTCGACATTAACCCCTGACATTCATGTCACCCCCAAGACACTCTCTCGCAGCCTTAGCAGCCCAGGTTCAGCTCATGCGAATATCATGGATGCGTTCGAGGATTCTGATGATGAAGATGAAGAAATTTTTTTATCCCCAAGTTCAAACGACATGCTAGTCGACTCTGGACAGGAAATCCCTATGCTTCTCGATGTGGCCAGCGTTTCCACTAACACTGACGAAAAGTTATTTTCCGAAGAACGTAGCGATACTGGCGACTCTAGCCCTACGGGCCCAACTACCTTGTTTGACGTAGATTCGTCACAGAGAACGGGCTCACCCGTTCCATCATTTTCACCAAAGACACGAATCACAGTACGTGATGTAGCATACACAACCTACCGCGCGATGTTGTATTATGTGAGTTTCAGTGCCATGACCGCCCATTTCTATTGAATAGCTGATATACAATTAGTTGTACACGGATAATGTTGTTTTCGCCCCGCTTTCGTCGTCCTTTCAGTCATCAACGTTGGACACAAGTATGCCGCCCACTGATCCCATGTCGTCTATGGCTTCCGAAAGGTCTGAAACCTCAGCCGAGAAAGGGTTACCTTTGCAACACACATTAAGTTCCAGGGCAGCATGGATACGTGAATGGATAAAGATGTACCCGGATAGACCTGCAGCGTGTTCTGCGAAGTCGATGTATCGTTTGGCAGACAGTGGGCCCAATCTTCTTTACATCTGTTCCCTAACTGACGAATCTGCTCCAGGGCTTGGTCTTGATGAACTGAAAGAACGTGCCGCTCAAGTAAGTCAATGGTGTCCCAATTTTTGGCACTCTCATTAAGTTCTCTGTCCAGCATATAATCAAGTCTCTGACAGTCAACAACATTGCCTTTGAGATTTTCTCGCCTTTCGCCGCGGCGTATGAAACGATTCGCAAGGTATGAATTCGTCTTGATTTGGTTTGGCACACCTTTCCTTACCCAACCAGACGGAAGTGGAATTCTTCCTTAATCACTGGAATGAAATCCGCTCTTCAGATGTCATGAAGAATGTATGGATTCAAATCAGGAACGGACAACATCCAGGATTTGAAGAAGGTTAGTACCAAACATCACCTTGTGAATGAGTCCCATAGCTATTATTATCCAGTTTGGCCTCTCATCGCTCAAAGTCTTGAATTTCACCCTGCTTTGCCGACGACTTCGCATTCATCTAATATTAGCGACCTGGCGTAGTCAATCCAATATTATATGATGCTGATATATTATTGTATTTCCATGGCAGCTCAAGTAATTCCAAATAAAATGCTATCATTTTATGCGTTCGTCTACATGGTTCGAATTCTGGAGTGAACGAGAGCGCATTACGCGTACGGTGAATTACCACTCGACGAGATCGGACGGTGGTTAGTTGCTCCTGGAGAAGCGCGTTGGGAATTCTTGCCGCTAACTTCTGAAAAACGATCATAGGAGTGACGAATAGGCTGTTCACGACCGTGAGTATCTGCCGGGACGAATATTTCCTGGTCGGTGTAAGCATCCTGATCTTGAAGTTCTGCTGGGATTGTTCCTGGAACACGATCTTCAGGTTGTGGAGGAATTCTATGTAATAACCCGAAACTGAAAAGGAAAAATATCAGACCAAAAAAGATAAAGGAAGGAAGAGACGTGCCCAAAGATGCAACCAAGAAGACCATCCCCTCCCCAGTGTCTGTTTGGAATCAATACGACTTCGCGAATGGTACTAGGTAGACCAAACATCTATATTTCATTTTGAAATCAGGGGAGATAATAACACACTCAAAATCATGTGAGTAAACATAAACTCTAAGAGGTTTGTCAATGTGCTGTGAAAATATGAGAAATGAAAAACTGATGGAAACGAGAAACACTTACCGCCTCAACCAGGTCATAGAAATCATTTTCCTCGCTTAACATGCCACCTGACCAACCTAAGCTGATTTTTGAGTCGACATGTCGACTTCCAAAAGATTAGTGCATACCTACTATCCAATCCCCCATTGGTACCAATCCCGCACTCTCTGCTGGACTTCCTTCGACCACGTCCAGTACATGCCACACATTATCCGCAGCCCTATGAGGTTGACAAAGACGCATGCTTAGACCCAATAACGAAGGCTGTAGGTTCTTTTTGTCCAGTCCATCTTTGTCGATGTGTTGTTGAGACCATACTCTTGAAGGAACTATTGGCATAGCTAACACAACTGAGCTTAATGCATGGACCCCAATAGGACATGACGTACCCCTTGTCCGTTGAGTTTTATTGTTCCAAACTAGTAGTTTGAGCGTTGTGCCTTCATGACCTTCGACTATCTTTTCTAGTCCTGAGATGTTGATTGGTTTGTCCGAAGAAAGGGAATCTCCTTCGAACCCAACGATAAAATCAAAAAATGGTTCTATATCGGAATACGATGCAGGAGAGGATGGTGTTACGCGTAGAACATGCAGGCCCTGGGTCGGCGGTTGAGATCCATGGAAAGTCGACTGGCGAGCTCCCATGACAGGAAGCCTTAGACCACCAGTCTAACCCTAGCTTATCATTTCAATAATCACGTGATTGTTTCGAACACCATAATTCGCCCTATTCAAGTTGCAGTGAGTGTAATCAAAAAGGCAAAAACTCACATAGGTTGAATGCTCTCATCCAATTCTTGGATGAAGCTATTGGTACCATATATCACAGAAGTCTACCTTGAGACAATGTCCGCGATGGATTGCAGGGATTAGACGAACAATCTCGAGGCTCCCACGAGTTTCGCACAAACCGTGATCTAAATACATTATGGCGCAGCCTGAGAGCCAGAATGCGGCTGTACCAGCAAGTCTCACAGAAGAAGAAGCGACGCGTTATGACAGGCAGATGAGGCTCTGGGGTATAGAAGCACAACAGAGGTATTTCTCCTGTCCATTCTGCGCGTCTCTGGGGATGGATTGACATCACGTCTTGCAGGATGAGGAATGCCACGGTTCTAGTGGTGAATCTTCGTGGAGTAGCGACAGAGGCAATCAAAAATGTAGTTTTGGCAGGCATTGGAAAATTGCTGATTGTAGACGGGGGAAGTGTGAGCGAGGAAGATCTTGGGGCTGGCTTTTTTTTCAGAGATGAAGATGTTGGATCGAAGGTTCGCATGATAACATTTTCAGGCAGGGCGCGGGTCTGATGTCCTTGGGTTTCCTTCTGTTCAGAGACTCGATGCCGCTAAGTCGAGGATAGAGAGTCTGAACCCACTTGTGAAGGTGGAAACAATCACAGATGTTGTTGTTCAGGACGAGGGCTTTGAACGTGTTTTGCAGTCCGTAGACCTAGTCTGCGTAACTGACCTGGATCGTAACTCTCTTGTAAGCACCCCTTTATTTTTTGGTTTATTTTATCCATTTCAATTAATTATCAAAGCTTCGAATCAATGGCCTTTGCAGAAAACATCAGAAACCCTTTTATGCTGGTGGCACATATGGACTCTCGGGATACATTTTCTGTGATCTTCTGAATCATGAATATCTTGCAACGTGGGTCGAATTTGCAAGGAAAGATTTTATTTATTTATATTTTCAATATCTTCTGCTGCAGAGATCGCTCGAAAACTCCGTCGAAAACTGTCAAAACGACTGCTGTGTATCCTACTCTCGAGTCTGCTATTCAACATCGTTGGAGTGAATTTACGAAGCGGCAGACGAAGGAGATTAACCCTGCATTGTTTTTCGTAATTCTCGGTGTGCAAAAAGAAGAATTATCCTGGTTTCCTCTGACTCAACTTCAGTTTCCAGCTCTTTGGCAATTCCAATCCTTGCACGACACTTTGCCAAATAACCTTGATCATCTTGCGGAGTTGGAGACCATCACAAACCAACTCATTTCTGCGGCAGAAGTGAACAAGCAAATACTCACGAGCGTTCCTCACGACCTCATCGAGTAAGTATCCTTTACTCTAGTCTCTTTAGCTGAAGTTGATGTGGTTCAGACCTTTTTTAACGACGGCCCGCCATGAATTTTCTCCGGTTTGCGCTATTATAGGCGGAGTGCTGGCACAAGATATATTAAAAGCGCTTGGTGGTCGTGAACCACCACTGGCTAATTTCTTTATCTTCGATGGGAATACTGGAGGTGGCACTGTTGGTCGACTTGGAATGAATTGATCTGGCCGAAAGTCCAAACTTCCTGAATTGATGTAAAATAGACGCTTTGAAATTAAGGTCTTTGAGATACAGAAAGACGCGCGTGCTCGGCTCCAAGCGGTTCAGAAGTTGACGTCATCTGAAGTGTCTTACACTTTAAACTACATCGTTACTGCCATGGCGGACGTCTTTGAAGCATCCTCGGGACATGAAAATTTTCGACGTGACACTCAGGATTCTTCTGACACCGTAAAGCCTATTCATTTCCAGCAAAATATCCTCAAACCACATTTTGAATCTGAACCCATCTCCAGCTCTGGACAGTATGTCCCCTTCCCCTCGTTGAACCACCTCAACATAAATGAGCCTGTGCCTCTTTCGGAACAGACGTCTGTCTCACTTTCACGGCTCTCAGTATTCAAGTCGCACCTTGACACCCCAGCTGCTCGTACTGGTCCACCTCGTTCCCTTTCTTTTGCTCGTGGATTGCCAGGATCGCCAACAGGGTCAATCTCTATTAGCAATACATATGACCGCGCTATCTCGGACGGTATACCTGTCGAAGATAATGAATTTAACTCTGTTGATGGTATCAACTTTCGCGGGCCTCTGGAAAACCTGTCTCCCGAGGATCGTCAATTGGGAAAGGGCAAAAGACGTGAAAGAGACACAGGCTGGAGAAGCCGTGACGATAGTTGGAACCGTAGGACCCGGTTTCATGAATCCTCGAAGGAAGGGACTACATTTGTAGGACCATCAGTCTCGGCTGAAAACGACAACAAAGCTAATGTAGATAGCAACATTCCTCGACCGAAAACAATACAATCCCAAAAGGGTGACCCGTCCGAGCATACAATTCTTCGTCCCGAACCCATTGCGACAACTGCTTCGGATATAAACTCTGATCATGGGAGGCAGTCTGTTATGCGCCGCGCATTTTCTCTGCCGTATCGTATCCAGGACGAGAAAGGTCAGAAAAAGGAAGGCGAAACATCGACAAGTCCTGCAAAATGGGCCAGACTACGTGCTCTACTGCCCCAGATCACGCAGTCGCATAGAAGCATCATCCCTTCCGTTATCACATCGCAGGCCGTCAACATTACTGATGAACTCATCACCGGTGGTCTTTCGACACTGATGCTGAAGCTTTGGTTCGAGCGTGATGAGAAGGGTCATAGACGTGTCCCCATCCTGCTGCATCGTCTTCGAATTAGAGTGAGCGACAGCCTGCACCCTTTACATGGACATAAATCTGTGTTTCGCATCGAATGCGAGTATGCAAATGGAGCGGCTAAATGGGTTGTGTACAGACAACTTAGAGATTTTTTATCGTTGCATGCACATTATAAAGTGTCAAATGTGTACAACAGGAATGTGAATAAGATGCCTGAATTTCCTAAGACCAGTGCGTTTTTCCCTCGTTATTTCTTCCTCGTTCTTGTTCTAACACATGCTTCCGTTGCTCGTAGGTTTGCCTTATTTCAATTTTTTAAAGAAAGAAGGGAAGGAAAAAGGCGATAAAGTAGGCAGAGCCGAATTTGCTCGACTCCAACGAGAAAGTCTTGAGAACTATCTCATCGAACTAATTCGTGCAGTGGTACGCTTTCCCCATCATTACGTTGTTGTCTTATAACTACTCAATACGGCGCAGATGTTCCATCCTTCTGCAAACCGCTTATGCCATTTCCTCGAGATTAGCGCTTTGTTCATCGCATTAGCACACTCAGGGGGATCCCAGTATAAAGCTGGTTTTTTGCGGGTGGAGTCGACTGCGAGTGGTACTGCAGGTTTTGGACGCAAGTCTGTGGGATGGAAAGAGAAGGAAGAGTCGAGATGGTGTGCAGTGAGGGAGAGTTACCTTGTGGCCATGGATGAAGCTGGCGAAGTGCGTCAATTCTCGACCAATCTAATATAATTAAGAGCTGAAGGTTGTTTTGCAGCTTTCGGTGTGGGATGTGTTTTTGCTCGATCCGGACTTCAGGATTGAGAGACCAAAACGGTATTACAGGCAAGTTGGGCACTTGTTGCACCATGACAAAAAAGATTTGGATAAACAGGACCAAGAGACATCTCAGGCCGGGGAATGGGATAACGATGGTACTCATACAACCGGAAGACCAAACGATCAAAGAGAACACACAGATTTCGTCGGGTCTCCTCCCGAAATCCAACTGTCGCCCCCGGAAAACGATCACAAGTCAATCATTTCCTCCATCAGAACTCGTATTTCCAAGATTCTCCATCATGACCTGTCTGCCTCTCACTCCCGCGAAGAGAGGGGGGACAGAAATCGTGATGGAAATGCATCCGGGGGTGAAAACGATAGTAACCCTTCGTCGACATCGGCATCTCTTCGATCGGTTTTGCATTCGCGGGCCCCGACGCCTTTACTTGATCCTTCGACGAACACAAATCCTTTACAAGATGATACGGAGATTGAGGGGAAGGGGAAGAATAAGCTTGGCACGACAGACACGGGCGTCAAAAAGGAGAAGGATCCGAAGAATGACGGGAATGATAAGATGATCAGCATAGCTACGGCGGCGAAGAAAAAGTTTTCCACAGACGTGTCAAGGCATACTTTCTATATTTTAAACTCCCAGACGAGGTTGAAGTTGTTCGCAAAGAATGAGGTGAGTCATTCTTTTTTCTCTAATGTGTTTGTTGTCGCGAATGAGCTTTCTTTCAGAGACAGATGTTGCAATTCATCACGGCTCTGGAGAAAGCTGCTGCAAGCTCGCCCTATACAGGACACAATCGGTTCGACAGTTTTGCACCAATTAGGTTGAATGTTGCTGCCCAATGGCTTGTTGATGGTGTAAGTCAAAAAACGAAAATGATCGACAATAATTAATCAGTACAAATTCAGCGTGATTATTACTGGAATCTTTCAAGGGCAATTTTATTAGCAAAGGAGAGTATTTATATTCATGATTGGTGGTTGTCTCCTGGTTAGTTTTGATTTCTCATCTACTGTTTGGTACTCTGATCCCTCCATGACTGCGTGTTAGAGCTGTTTTTAAGACGTCCTAATAAGGGCAAGTACCGCTTGGATCGGTTATTGGAAAGGAAGGCAAAGGAAGGAGTGAAAATATACATTATTCTCTAGTAAGTTTTTCTGTCACCGAGAGCATAGTTACGAAATACTCATTACTTCAAGTCAAGAAGTAACAAATAGAACGACCCCTACGGACAGCAAGTGCGTATTCAAAAATCTCCCGAGACATTTACCCCTTCTTTTCTGATTCAATTGTTGCTTAGTTATGCGAAGCAGCGATTAGTAGGCTTGCACCCAAATGTCATGGTTCAGCGATCACCTTCGCACTTCCAGACGGGAACCTTCTATTGGGCACATGTGTGTATTTTCTGTGGTTCTGCATTTCGAATTAAACCAACGAATTTGCTGGTGTTCTTAAGCACGAGAAGCTGTGCGTCATTGATCATACTATCGCCTTTATGGGTGGATTCGATCTCTGTTTTGGAAGGTGAATATGCCCTTTCACTGCATTCTGTCATCATTTAATTTTCTTTATTTTGAGATGGGATACACCCCAACATGTGCTGGCAGACGACGTCGCCGACACCGAGAGGCCAGAAATCTGGCCAGGAAAAGACTACAGCAATCCGCGAATTTCCGACTTCTACGAACTTGATAAACCAGACCAAGATATGTATGATCGAACGAAGGTGCCAAGGATGCCATGGTATATGTCTTTGGATCTTAGAATGAGTTTTGGCTGAAGCGGACGGCTTTGCAGGCATGACGTTGGAGTGCAATTGATTGGACAGCCTTCCCGCGATTTGGCACGCCATTTTGTCCAGAGGTTTGTGTCATATCAATGAAAAGGATTCGATCTCTGATATCGATTACTTTACAAGGTGGAATTACTTACTGAGAATAAAGGTATATTTTCCTTTCTTGCGATTGTTGGATCGTTTCCATTGCCTTTCTTTCATGAATAGAACCATACTCGGGTGATGCCTTTCCTACTACCCCCAGCAGAGTTTCGGCCCGATGAGTTGGAACGGTTGTGTTTAACCGGCACTTGTGAACTCCAAATATGTCGTTCAGCAGGTCCTTGGTCACTCGGCACGCCAGGCAGAATTGAGCATTCAATTCAGAATGCATATTTGAAAGGTGGATGTCACTTCAACTTCTGATTGTACTCTTTTCTCAAGAAATTTTTTGTCTGTCATCTTTATGTTCTCGGAAACCAGCAATCCAGATGTCTGAACACTTCGTATACATTGAAAACCAGTTCTTCATATCCTCGTGAGTTTGAAAAAAAAAATTTGATGTGTTTCCACAGCACAATTGATCCATTACTCTAGGACTATTGTGAATGATGTTAAAATCGAGAATCATGTCGGGGACGCCATCGTTCATCGTATCATTCGCGCACATTGCGATCATACACCATGGAAATGCTGCGTTCTGATCCCTCTTCTTCCTGGATTTACATTTCCTGTGGATCATAGTGACGCCAGTGCTGTGCGCCCAACTTCCTGCAACATAAGCCACTATTTCTGATGCTTTTTATAGGTGCGAATTATTATTGAGAGTCAGAATAGGACGATTTGCCGGGGTCCAAATTCAATATTCTCCCGGCTGCGTAAAGAAGGAATTGATGTGCCTAGAAAAGTTTCTTGTTTTAAGTTGCTTCTTACTAACATTGAACCACTTTAGCCTGACGAGTACATTTCTTTCTTTTCACTTCGGAATTGGGCTAAATTGCGTGGCGACGTCTTAACCACGGAACAAGTACGGAATCGGTTTTCCATTGACACCTATGACTAAATTATTTTTTCGATAGGTGTATATTCATGGCAAGGTTTGCATTGTAGACGACCGACTAGCAATTATAGGCAGTGCAAACATCAATGAAAGATCAATGAGAGGAGATAAAGATTCAGAACTTGCTGCTGTTATTCGTGATACGGATTTCATCGACAGGTGTGTTTTGTCTCTGAAGAATGCCATTGAGATTCTGCATCTGATGTCATTAACTGTTAGTACCATGGCGGGAAAACCGTTTCAAGTCGGTCGATTCGTGCATACTTTGCGAGTACGTCTTATGAGGGAGCACCTCGGCATCGATGTAGACGCTCTGGGCGAGGATGACCTGGTGGCCCATGAGCCAGTCAAACCGAGCCACGAACAGGAGTTATGGGATCCGAACGAAGAACAAGTTTATGGACTGGATTCGGGTGTTACGCATACGAAGCGGACTCCCATCAGAAACCTCTTTTCAGCGGGAAAGGGTAATCTTAATCAAGGTGAAGGGAATATATAACTTTGCTTGACCTTGACTCACGTTATGCTACATATAGCCGTAAATGCAGAGGAATCGAGCATGTCATCCGAAGCAACAAAAGCTTTCAATACAGTTGGGCTCATGCGAAAGCCTGCAACTCAAATTCCAACATTGAACGAAGAAGGTAAATACTTCAATTGGGGAGGACAAATAGAAACAGGCTTCTCAAACTTCGTAGTGCCAACCCTTGAGGAGATTGTGACGGAACAGCGACCCGCGAGGGAGCAAGGTGATAGTAACAAATTATCGCCTGTCCAAGATGAAATTCCCGGCGACAGAGGTGCGAAGACACTGCGGACAAACGACAACACTCCCTTCGGAGCCCCAGCAGATGCTGGCAAACCGGATGTCGATAATACACCACCTCGGCCCACTTCCCTTAACAAAGAGGGACAGGAAGTACCGGAATCTAAAATCAGAAATACGGCCAAGCTTGGGGTTCGAAGACCGGAAGTTGGCCAGGACAATTTCGAAGACCCGATTTGTGATACATTTTGGCAGAACATTTGGGTTGCCAGTGCCGTGTATAATGTAATCACATTCAAACCTACACCCGGCATCAGTCTGGCTGAATTTACTTTGTGTAGACCGAAATTTTCCGTGACGTTTTCCATGCCATTCCAGATGATCTTGTCACCACTTGGAAGAAGTACAAGGAATATACTGTTCAGCATGAACGCCTGAACAAACCTGTAGGTTCGAAAAGCAGATGTCATTGTTGGTGCTTGATCCTCTTTTCTTTAGCCTCATGATGGTAGTTTACGAGAACCAGTCGGCCGAGTCCCATCCGAAGCAGGTGATGAAAATGCATTACCGGGCGCCCAACCGTCCGAAGTTGCATCCGAAATAAGCAAAGAAGATGGAGAGGCACCCTCTAGTTCTGTGCACGGCACGTCATTTGCTGCAACTTCTCAAGCTGGTGAACAGAGTGAGCAGGAAAAGTCTCGACGACCCACCAAAGGTATAAAACCGTACGAGACATGGGAAAGAGAAGAAATGGAAAGGCGCCTGGGTGAACTCAATGGTTGTCTAGGTTTGTCCGTTTCTTGTCTGACCAATGTGAAAGGGCTCAACGTTATGAAGTCGTCTATCCCACTAAATTCCTTGAAGGGGAAGATCCCGCCAATAACTTCTTGTTTAATGCTGATAGGTTCATTTCTTATCCGTATTTGAAATGACACTCCTAACAATTCACAATGACGACTTCAGGTTACTCCCTCTACCAATCTACGTTTAAAGGCCCACTGCATGCATTTTTGCGACATCAAAATTACGACGATATCTTACAACATGGACAATATCTATTGACTCTTGGACTTTTTTCTTTCCTTTGCCTTGGGTTTGCGACCGACTTCACTCTCGAAGATACTACGACCTTTATTTAGTGACGGCTTGTTTGTTGTCCTTGGATTCCTGTGTGATTTCGACGCCTTTTGATCAGCGATCCCAATTTTCTGAGGTCGGTTTGCCTTCTTCGCAAGGCGAATGGCAGTACCAAGGGCCTTAGAGTCTTCTTTGTCCGCATCCATAGCCAATTTCCGCCTTTTCTGCTTTCGCGTTAATCCGGAAAGCTTATCTCTTTTAGGCTGGAAAGAAACATCTGTTAGGTGGGGACAAGACACGAAATAAGCGCTACCTTGGCGTTATCTGGTACTTTGTTCGACGAATTAAATTTTTGATCATTTATATGAAGTGGTTTACCAACTTCTTTAGCAGCGTTTAGTAAAGCAGAATTAATGACTACATAATTTCGCACCTTTGGCTTTCCGTTTCTCTTGGGTCGTTTGGAACCAGGTTCGGGCTGGTCTTGAGAAGATGTCATCTTTGTGCTCAATCATATTCTGTCCCTTCTTCAATTCCATTTCCGCTTGCCTCATCTGTACACGTCAGGACAGCTCTGGCACTCGGAACTGGCGCTCATACCTGTTTCTCTTCCTTCTCCTCCAATAATATATCCGCGATCTCGCCAGTCAGGCTCTCCAGCTTTTCGAACCACGTTTGAACGACCTCTGAAGGTATGATACGGTGTCGAACTTGATCTTCACTGGAGCTGTGTTTAATGGCTGCCTTGAGCGTTTTTCGGTCGGTTTCACCCACTAGCGTCACAGAGCTTATTGAGACAGAAATTTAAGCATTCACTCATGACATGTATGAGAGCTTGCACTCACCGCCCCTGTCCACCAGCACGAGCTGTTCGACCTACACGGTGAAGGTATTGTGCTAACTGAGCTGGCATATCATAATTGATGATAGTTTCGACGCCTTTGATATCCAATCCGCGTGCTGCGAGGTCCGTAGCCATGAGATAGTCAACAACGCCTTCACGGAAAGCGTGCAATGCTTTGAGGCGCTATTAACAGATTAGACGTTATCATGGGGGGAACAATATGCACACCTGTTCTTGGGTCAGATAACCATGAAGTTCCTCACATTTCATTCCCAATAAGCCAAAAACGATACGCATTTGATGTGCTAGTTTTTTGCTTCGAAGGAAAACAATGACTTTGTGTTTAAAAGTCCTCTTACACAAGGAAACCAAGAAGGCAGAGCGCTCGTTTTCCCTGCCCGCTCGCACTCGAACAAACTCTTGCACGAGCCCACGGGCAGTGCTTCGTTTTGGATCTACAAACAACCTGACAGGTTTGTTTAGCGACATCTTAACTAAGGCGTCCACAGAATCGGTCATAGTTGCTGAAAAGAGCATCGTCTGACGAGATGTTGAACATGATTTAATAATTTCAGAAAGCTCATCTGCAAATCCGTCTTCGAGCATTCTATCTGCCTCGTCGAGGACTAAAATGTCAACGGCATCCAGGCTAAATGATGGGGAATTGCGTATATGATCGATGAGACGACCAGGTGTAGCGATAACAATTTCTGGTCGTGTTCGGAGAGAAGATTCCTGAGATTTGAGAGAAAGGCCACCCACAAGAAGAGCCAATCGAATGTCGGTATGCGTCGCAAGTTTGTTACCGACGTCAAAACATTGCACACCCAGTTCTCTCGTAGGAACAAGAACAACGCAACGAGTAGCAGCAGCCTTTTTCCCTTTTTCACGGTAGAGCAGCCGTTCAAGCATGGGTATAAAGAAAGCGGCAGTCTTTCCGGAACCAGTGACAGCGTTTCCGACAACATCTTTCCCCAGGAGTGCAACAGGTATTGTCGCAGCCTGAATTGGGGTAGGTTTGGTAAATCCGAGGCTTGTAAGAGACTTTATAATGGGTCTTGAAAGGTTCATAGACAAAAAAGAGTCGTGGATTTTTGTGTTGGTGGTTTCAGAGTCGAAGAACGCCGCCTTGCGATCCTTTTCAGCTTGTGTTTCCCCTTCTGACTCGTCTTCTGAGCCATTTCCGTCAGTTTCGGTCTGTGAGACGCCATCGTCATCTTCCTCAGAGAGAAATTCGTCAGATGTCAACAAGGGGTCTTCGTCTTCTTCGTCTTCCGACACATCCAAGTCTGCTTCTGTACCGTATTCATCCACTGCATCATACACATCATCTCTAACTTCCGTTCCTTCAATCTCGTTGTCCGATTCGGCTTCTCGCTTCCGCTTCAGTCGTCTCCGTGCAATAATCTCATCGACCGAGATGGGTTCCTAACAGATAAAACATGAGAAATTAACTTCAAAAATTAATGAAGATGGTATTCAACATGCCGGTTTACTGCCAGTTTTTACCAGATCCTCAACGCCAATTGACTTGGTTGAGAACTCTACGTAAGGGTCTCCAGCAGCATCAAACACGAAGTCTGGATCAAGTTTTGCGTCATCTAATGAGTCTCGTTTAGTTTTTTTCAGAGTCGATGGTTGTTCGGCGTCGTCTGCGTCCGAGTCGATGGTCATGATATAGTCCGACATGGCTGGCAACTCACTCGTTCAAACCTCCTCCCATAAAGAAAAAATATACTGTCTACCGGGCCGGGGAGCCGTCCTATCATCATTTGCTTTTGCCGCTGTCCATGACCAGATTATCCCTCATTCGCCATAAAGTTCGTATGCAATAAAGGATGGCCATACTTGAACCCAGTGGCGAACACGACCTCTCGCAACTCTGGGACCTTATCAATCAACTTTCACTGCAACTGAGTGACAATCGTAAAACGTCCGTGTCGCTATACGGCTTGACTGGAAAGATCAAGGTGCTTACTTGCCGTTCATGCAGGCGAAGCGAATTCACTTGAATGAATAACACAGAATGAGGCCATAAACTCGCAAACAGGTTTTGTGCTAAGAAGGTTCGTGTTTATCTCATTCACACTTGATATCAGTTTAAGTTCCTGTCAAGGTATAATATGGATAAGACCAAGGGTTAGTGTGGAATCATAACAGGTGAACAGAATTGTGAATTGGTTGTGGCATAGAGGAATACGAAGCCGAGCTGGAGAACATGAACACCGCTATGTCACAAGAGAATCGGGTTTTGCAACACGACAACAAGCAGTTGAATGCCTTGATCAAGGAGTATGAGCAGACATTGGAATCGCTGATGAGTGCGAACGTTTTGTATCCTGCAGGCTCTTCTCTAATTTTTTTCTTTCTCCATGGCAGGTGCTTTCCGGAATCGCGCTGTGAGTCCACCTCTCAGTTAATTTATTCTCGATATTAATCTCATACAGAAAGAGGTGCAAGAACGCGAACTGTCGCTAATACGTGAACATGAAGTAAAGCTGATGGCTCGAGACGAGGAAAATTCAACTGAGGAGCTGATTCAAATAACTGGAATCTCAAATTCACTAGCTCATTTATCTCATCTGCTGCGACAAGTTTTTCGGGCACAGAATGGGGAGAATACAGAGTCATCTAGGAACGAAATGAATGGTGAAGAGAAGGAGTTTGAAGCTTTGGCAACTCCGGGAGCATCTGATCATGTCCTTGAAAGAGACATTGAGCTCTCTCGACTGGAGAAAGAGAATGAAGAATTACGCAGATTGATTGGCTTGTTGCCGCCGCAGCGTCGGAGTGACAGCGAGAGTGATTTTAGGCCAATATTCGAGCGTCCCCATCCGATACGCCTCCCTAGCATGCAGAGACAAGGAAGTGTCGTCAACCTTGGGAAAACCGGACATAAGTACGAGATTTTTTAAACTAATGGTGTTCAAATCTTCAATTAACTGTTTGACAGCGACTTCTTCTTATAGTTGACGGCGAGGACCATGCTGCATATTGCTGATTTAGGTAGATTAGGTTGTGTTAGAATTCAGCCGAAGCTCTGAACTGTTGTGGTGAAGGGAGTTTCCAATTTTGTGTGAAGACTTGTTGCCTTTTCGTAAGTCTACGTCACGGACATTAATGATATGCCTCGCTTGTTGTTGAAGGTGTATTTTTTGCAATCCCATTTGCACAACAATCCATGTCAGCTTTGGCTAGGTTAGATCTTGCACATTGCACAATCTAATTGATGGGGAAAAAAGGGCCTTCATCTATTCCTCCGAAGTATGATGTACTTGGATTTTGCAGACTGTCCTCTTTAAAAAAAAAATAACCGGGAATTGTTGATGGAGGCACACCAATCGGATCCGACCTGCCGCATATATAGGAAAGGGGTTGAACCCTTGTATTCGTCCAAACTAGAATCAACCTTCAGAACGACGTTCTCGGTGTTGAGTATGTCGACTACGGTTGCACCCGACGAGAAAAACTCAGCCGGAGTTCATGGAAACCTGAAAGCATCTGTAAGTCACCGGATCTTTTGGCGGTGTGACTTGTACCAGCACATGTTACATATTACTATTATTTGTAGAGTATAATATATTGCTCTGCGCTGACTTAACTCTCGTCTTCCAGGCCCGGACCCATACCAGGACTCGGTCCTCCACGGTTGGCAGTCTGCCTGTTCCCAATTTCCTTGCCAGTCGACCAGGTACTTCATACGTTGACGCTGATACAGCTAAACGGGCTGCCAAGTTGAAAAAGTCTTCAAACCTGGCACTGTTTAGTAGATCACGTTCGAATTCAAGTACGAGGGCTATGGATCCGACTCCCTCTGGTGAATCCATCCACCTTAGATTATACTGATTTTCCGTTGCTTACTATATTGTCTCAGAGCTTGAACGGCATGGATCGTCAGCTAGACCAACTACTGCAAATAGTCATGTTAACGGTCGTCACAAGCGAGGAAGTATCCTTGTGGCTGCATCCGACGCACTCGGTCTCAAGCTCGGGCGGCGAAAACTTTCTATTCGGCAACCTCCTAAACCAAACATCCTTCCAGGTGTCATCGATATCAGTGCTGCCCGTGCGGATGCAGAGTTGGAAGAAAGGAATCGACTGCGAGACATGGCAGCACAGGCTATCGGCTTACAACCATACACAATTTCTCCGCTCACGCAGTTTCTCGACGGGAGTACTTCTGATGACGCCGATGGCTATCAGGAGGCTTCGGACATCTTTGATTCAACAGAATCTCGCAGATATCCGTATGACCGTGACTCGCAACTGATGTTCAATACCCCTAGTCGCTCTCCACGAGGTTCCGGCTTGTCGATGTCAATCTCACAGTCTCAAGCTGCACGACCTGCATCGGTTTCTCGACTGCATTCAGGGTCGATGATAGGCCATAGTCCTGCAACTACAACTAACATTGCCCCAATCCCCCCCTATCCGTCTACGGTTTCTTCGCTCACTTCCTTCCGGCAGTGTGCTGGAACGTACCCAAAATATTACCCCCCATCGTCACTACGCATGTTCGCATTATCTAAGAACTGGAAGCATCGGTATTTAATGATGTCTTCACCAGCGACCTTGGTAACTCGGGGTCAGGCCCCGGCTGTGTCGTACCTGCACGTCTTCAAATCTCTGAGTCCAGATGAAAAAGAGTTGGAGAGGCTAGAAATCAACGAAGATAGTGTCGTTTTTGTTGCTGAAGATGGAGTCGGAGGCAAGCGGTCCGTGATCAAAGTTGGAGGGGCGGATGTCGGCGCCATGAAGAAAGAGTATATGACCAATGAAGGAGGTCATTTAATGTGGCTACTACATATACAGGATAGAGTCGACGCTCAAAAATGGATTACCGACATCAAAAATGCAATCTTGGGGCAGCGGTGCGCTTTATTTTAGAAAATGTGCTCCAGGTTGAGATTAATTCTCTATTTGAAGGACTGTCCGCGCTGGTCTAATTCCTGCCTATCCTCTGGGAGCCAATGAACCGCGCGGGGACATGGACGTCATGTTGGCTATCCGAGCTCAAGAAACAGCAACTTCCACTGCTGTTACGAGGCCAGCCACATCAACCACGAACTACCCTACATATGAAATCCATGATGGTTCTATATCCTCTCTGTCTGCACATTCTTTAAAAGCTGTCCCGAAAGCACCGGCTTCACCGACGGCAGCAGTTGCGGCGCTGAAAAATCTATTTACTAGTTCTCGACCACGTTCTGGCTCCAGGGCGGCTTCCATCAATTCTGAGCGGCCTCAAGATCGAGATGTAGGCGAGGAGTCTTTCACAAGGGTGGGTAGCAGTCTACTAAGCATATTACGATCGAGTACCCCCGACGCTAAATCTGTGGCCTCCATTCAGAATACTGTTCGGACAAATTTTGCCAATCCTACCCCTGCAGTGCCGGTTGAACGTCGTATAGACAACAAAATTCTCAAGGATCCTCGTTCCGCTCGGGAAAGTGCAGATTCTGCGAACAAGGATATCAGGTTACAGAAGCGGTTATCTCTCGAAGTTACGTTGCCGTTGCACCCTCCTCCTCGAAAGCGGTGGACGTCTGTCAGCCAATCAACTCCACCTACAACTGTAGAGAATCTGACGGCCAGTTCCAACAACAACTCTGGACGAAGCAGCCTCTCAATATCCCAAGTTCCAATAGACAAGTCAGAACTCGAGCGTCCTTCTAGCCCTTCTCATTTCCAATTTGGTACTCCAGAACAACGACCACGGACTCCGTCATTGCAGTCTGTCTCCACGTTTGCCTCGGTGGAAAATCGTATCAGCATGGAAAGGTCCAGTGGTAGTATGAAGCGAAGTTCTACTAGCAATAGCCGGCGATGGTCGAAACAAAGTAATCTTCCATCCCGGTTGTCTCTTCCAAGTGATTCTTCCACAACAAGTGGGCCGGCGGATCCACGTCCTAGCTTTAACTCTAGAGACAGTCAGAAAAGTTTAGTTTCGGGCTTGCCATCCTTCTCCAACAGAACTTCCCTATCCGAGTCGTTGCACAGCGTGAATTCATTGAATGCAAACCATAACGCAGGAGGTACTTCGACACGCGTACGAAGTTCAATGCCTCCTCCCCCACGTCCAGCACCAACTTCTGCTCTTCCTCCCGCTCCTGTCGGAGTACAAGATTTGTTCAATCCTGATGTTCCAAAACCCTCTGAAACAAAGACGGACGGTACCAAAACATCCTTCCGTTCATCTTCAACGCAACGCGCATCCAGACTGTCATTGATGACCGCGAGACCTCCTCCAATTACTGGTCTTCCTCCCAGACCTGATGAACCGACTTATAAGGCACACCATCGCCGCATGTCGAGTGAAGGTAGCATTCATCGATATTCGGCCACACTAGAAGTTATACCAGGATCCCCTGCTGTATCTTCAACCAAAGCGCAGAACCTTTTCCCTCACCCATTACCCCCTCCTCCTCCCCCTCCTTCTGGTCCACTACCACCACCACCACCACCCGATGACCAATTACCTCACAAAAGACTGATTTCCCTCAAACAACGATTGCGCATGCTTAGCACAGGCTCTGTCACTGGCCAATCTCAAACATTAGGAAAACTGCGCCTGTCAACCAAACGGGCAACTGGTGATTTACCTCTCCCAGCGCACTTTATGACTACTTCATCACCAGCGACTCCGATCGCAGAGAAGATCATGCCTTTCCAAGACGATAGTTTCCTGCAGATGCACACTCCCGTCATATCAACATTTCCAAACACCTTTCTAGGAAAGTTACCCCCACAGGATCTACTGCCATCACAAGATTCAGAAATAGCAGAAATTACTTCTCTCTCACCTCCACCGCGTCGTGGCTTAAAGCAAATGACAGAGGTGGACTTTCCACCTCAAAAAAACACGTTTGCACAACTTGCTGAAGACAAACTTACTCCCATTGACGAACTCAACCATTTCCCATCGCCACCTGGTTCTCCAGTGATACCAATGAACAATAACTCCCAGATTCTACTTGAAACGATTGAGAGATCGAGTTTGGGGGAGGAGTCAGTGTCACCTGGGAGTTCCAGCGTGGACGACAAAATAGGTTCTTATGTGGACTCTCAGCATGTGTCATTGTCACGACCAAGTTCCATCATTTCATTAGGAATCATGAGTATCTAGACATTCATTGTCGTTCTTATTCTATATCATGTATTTTTAGTGACTGCGCTGTGCAGCGATAATATATCAATTCTTGAACATGAATGAATCAATGGTGTATATTAGGGTTAATTATTATTACAACTGTGCAATACGAAAGTGATGTATACAACTGATTAAGCAAAGCTATTTTCAACATCGGCATTGTCTTCTCCATGTTCGAGATTAGCGAACTAACGAAAAGATATCAATGATACGTCAAAGCTTATAGCAACATTGTAACTTACAGTCAAAAATGCTGCAGGTCGGTGCTCCTCAGCCCAGAATAACAGAGGTGTGTCAAGAGTCATGGAATAGCTGATGGAAGAAGACCAGAGTTGGGTCAAACCAATACCATAGTTCCAAACCCTTCCTTCAGGCACGAGAGTCATACCAAGAATACGATCGGATAGCAAGAGTTGAACTCGCTCCGACATGTTGGAATTGAAACCCTGCACCAACATGAGTACATTGCAGATATACATATACATGACTTACAGGAGGATTGAGTGACGTGTCTTGATTCTTTCTCCCCCATTCAAAGCCAGGAACTGTCAAGCAGTGTGAAGAAAGCGACACTGATCCAGGAGTAAATGCTGCCGTCAAGCATATCGAAGACGAACCCCATTCAGGGTGATCTGCCATCAACTTGGCTTGGGCAGTCACGTCGGCAGCAGAAAGGTGAGGGAGTTCGAGAGCTTGCGTCTTAATCCAACCGAGTTGTTCAAGGTCCTTCAAAAGGAATTCATCCTTGGGGAGTTGAGTCGGAAGTTCTACCCCGTAATTACTGCCTCGTTGTGGGACCCAGGCAATTGCCTATTTAACTTATTAGAGGGGGAAAAAAGAACAAACAACAGATGCCTACCTTGATCTCCTTGACTTGCTTATTGTCTGGTGGTGAGACACCATACAGATAGGCTGCGACCTGAGTACGTAAATCTGCAGCAGCTATAAAAGCGCGAAGAATGTTCTTCGGTAACACATATGTGAAGGATGCAGCATCATCCTTCACGTCGTCATTCGAGACATAAATGTGTTGCAAGCGGAGCGACAAGTGCGTAGCGGAAATTGCTCGAACTCGCCAATCAGATTTGCTACTAAATACTTGTTGCTCATAATTCGTCGCTATTGAACAAGCCGATTAGCAAATATGATCCGGGAAAAGAGGAGAAATGGTGCACTAGTTATCGTCTGAATGGTATCACCGTGAACATTTGTCGTTTGGGTTTGGACAGCTGTGATTTGGCTCTGAGCTTCAGTGCTTTTTTCTAGCTCTGCCATCTGTTGTCGTTGAACTGACGGCGCAGCAATTTCTTGTCCGAGGATGATATCGCGTATTTCACTAACCGTGAGCGAGGCGATGTTGACACTATTCCGCTTGCCAAAGTCTTGCAGAATGAGATCCTTCATGGCCACCTCAACCTTGATCCATTCTTCGTCCGTGAGCGAAGGCCATACGAAATGAGGTTCCGTGATAGTAGACTTGTCGGGACGCAGAATGATTTTGGCTTTTTCGTTGTTGACATGGAGACCTCGAAGAAGTAAGATCAACCGAGAAAAGGCTGTATAGCTGGAAATTGACTTGAGCCAGTCATCTAAATTATACGGATTATCAGAATTTAGCATTCAAAAGTAGAATAAAATCGATCAGTTGCTCACCATAAAGACTAAATAGAACCATTTGGGGTTGTGTAGCCCTCTGACGAATTGTTCAGCAAAGGTTCGGGATAGACAAGGTAAGGCGCACCAAGATGAGATCACCGAATTTTTCCATCTTCATACAAGCTTGGAAAGGCAGTTGAAGTTCACTTCCCTTAATAACAATATTGGGGAAATCGAGTAAATGAACCTCAAGAGGATCTAAAGGAATGGAAATCAATAACAATAATCTGATCTAAATTCTCAACTTACCCAACATTCCCTTACGAGTGACGATTACCTGTTTAGGTTGTTCTTCAACAGGCAGGGATCGAACCAAAGCAGCAACTTCCTCTGCAGTTTTCCACTTCGCCAATTGACCAAGACGTTTTTGACCAGCCCACACACTAGTGTGAATGATCTTTAAGAACAACTGTCCAGATCGAGGGTTGAAGATGAAGATGGCTCCGTCTATAGGACAATCAGTAAGACGAGTAATAATCAGCACATTGCTCACTAATCGGCTTCGTTGTAAGGTTGCCTTCAAAGGTTTTGTGGCTATTTCTAATCAGTTTGATGTAGACTAAGTAACTGACGAAAACATACATCGTTACTCGGTAGACGTTGGTGTCATCCACAAACCCTTGTCACAAGTTAAAACCGATGAATTTAAGAAGAAGAAAATGAAAAAACGTACAGATTATTTGATTCGAGAATAATTCCGAGTAATTCTAGAATATGGGTAGGACATATATGGAACAACAACAAAGTAATTTCATTTACCTGGCTGTTGAGATAAGGCTCTGTGGGTTCTGAAGAGTACAACTGTAAGCCTTTTCGAATGCGCTCCCTCAAAACGTGACAAGCCGGATTAGCTTTCATGATCTTCGCCATGGCTTGTTGAATCAAGGGTTTCAAACCAGGGAACCAATTGCCATATGCAGACCACAAATTGTAGGCGAGATCCATGCCAATCATAACCCCGGTCGGGGATGGGTAGATGCTCATCGAGTCGGAAACCTATTGAAACATTTATGAATATTATCCGATATAATACTGCACAGAAACTTACGTAGTCCAAGAACTTCGCGCGAGTGTACCGCTCAATGTCGTGGGTATCGAAGTCCCCCCATCTTAACTGAACGTCGATCCAGAATTTATTGCTCGTAGTTCCATCCAAGACGTCCTTAACCTTGGAGCCGGGATATATTAACTATGATAGCCAGGAAAATCGATAAAAGACTCACATCTGTCACGAGTGAGGGACGAGCAATATTCCACTAAAGGGCGCTTAGTTCGTGAAGCATGACTCTGCCGAGATCCATACCTTGTAGGCAGAGAAAAGAAGAATGTCGGCACAAGAAGAGTTCATCTTGTAACTCTTACGGGGGTGAATTGTCTCTTTCTGCACAGTTTCAATTTGCAAGGGCTCCAATTCCTGATCAAAAACTTGACACTACATCGCGACTCAGCTGTAATTTGCATGAAAAGACGTTGAACAAAACTCACAAGATCCATCACAACACTCTCGTGAACTAGGGCGAAGTCAGACAAATGACGACAAAGGGAAGTCTGGCTCACTCTTTTGCCATAAATGCGCTCGGAAGATCTGAATTAAACTAATCTTGAGTGTTGGAATTTTCCCGTGCCTATATTAAAATTTTCAGGAACAAAATTATTAGGAGATAAACATGACCCACATAAAAATTCCTGTAAGATCCAGCTGAACCTGGAAACCAACATAGACATTCGCTCGATTGATAGTAGGACTCCACCAAAGCGTAAAACGACGATTGGGAATTTGGTTCAGACCAGAACGTTGGGCATTTGTTAGTTTCTTATAACGCATGGACTCCTCGAATCCGGATGCCTTCTCCCAAAATAGGCCTTCCCAAGTGGGGAAATATGTCCCTTTGAACAATGTATGTTCAAGAATGCCCTCCACGCCACCGAGCGCGGCAATGACATCCACGCGGTAATTATTCAGTTGCCATAATTTACCATCATGGCGTTGTGAAGTCCACCAGAATGGATTGCTAAGAACAACAAGTTAGGAAAAGAGCAAACCCAGAATGACAAAACTTACTGCTTGAGTAGTTGGTACTGTTTCCAATCAGTGCGCACACGCCAACCTCGATCATATGCAAGGCTATAAACAAGAAAAAAATGAAGGATTTGAGATGAAATTTATAAAGAAAGACCTTACGTGTGACGATCCTTCTGGAATAACGTGTTGATGCGAGGAATACCCCTATCCCAGCTGTCTTCCAAGTCCTCCAGAGTAAGACGACGATTTTGAGCATTAGCCTCCTTCCTCTTCAGAGAGTATTCCGACCATACGCGGGCGGAGTCAAGGAATTCAGCTTCCCAAGGTTGGAGATATCGATATAAGTTGGGAATTAGCTGGTCTTCTTCATGAGTCATGCCGGCACGGAAGTGCGTTACTAAAAAACAGATTGTGAGCTTCAAAGCGGAACGAGGCGGCAGGACCAACCCGCAACATCAGTCTGCTTCGACCAGCGTAGGTCACTCTGAGGAATGAGAACGTGTCCCATGGAAAGCATACCCAAACCACCCAATTCCTGCATTACACAATGAGCTATGTGACTCTGATAGAAATGGTTAATTATACCTTCGGAGTGTAAAAGACGACAGGAGGAAAACGCGACGGCATTTTGCTATTCAAACCAATTTTGACTCGTGTCTGAATCTTGTTCTCAGCCTTCACCAACGCATCCAAAAGCTCGTTGGTGTGGATGACAGCTTCACGATAGTAAGTCATCAAACCGATAAGTGCCGTGTTCCATTTATTGACAATTTTTGAGAACGTGGTGGAGCCAGAACTCATCAGCACCTGTCGAATACGGTTGTTGAATTGTTGAACGCCTTTAAAATCATCAGCAAATAAGTCGAATGGGACTGATTGTAGAGGACACACCCTCATCGGAGACACGCAAAAATGCTTGAGCAGTACGTTCTTTGGTTTGCTCATTTGTCAAATTCCAGACTGAGTCTTTGAGAGAGAATTGCTCCCCAGACATCGTCCGCATCTTTGGCAAAATCCGAACTTCAAAGCCACACATCGAGAACAGTAACTGCGGGTTTTCCTTTGAATAAACGCTAACAAAGGTGTCATCCCATTCTATTGTTGTCAGAGACCTGGGCAAACGCTGCTTGATATTCCAGAATACAGCTCTTCCCAGATTGACGTCGTGCTTGATCAATCTCATACGGCAATCACGAGGCCAGCAACGCTTGTTGTTATATCCAATGACATTGTTGTTTGTCGGATCAGGGTTTGCTGACAAATAACGTTGAATTAAATCGCGAGCCTCGTCCGCAGTGAAGCGGAAGAGAATGTGCAAACGATCGACGTAACGGGAGTAGAGCCTGATAGGGTGGCGAGTTTCAGTGGCGGCATCCCGATATTGCAGGAAGTTGTTGGGCATTTGAGGGGGTCCAGCCATCTCGCTGGCTCGATGGAGACCGAGAATGAGCAAATCAAGGACAAGGCCGTAGTATTGGAAGACGAAAGCAGAAAATTGAAGACCGCGGATGAGACCAAAAGCATTGACATGAGCCATATCCTTGTAAGTTAAAGTAGTGTTGTTCTTAGCCGTGATGTAATCCGCGAGGTTATGATCGAGAATGAGGCGAAGCAGACGATTGAGAAGGGTCAAATCAATTTTCTCGTAAACCTTTGAAAGGACGGTCTCCATCATCACGACGCATTCGCCTTCACTCGTCTCCCAGATGTCACTCAAGTTATTGATACCTTGGCACCACTGTGTAAAAGAGTCAGTCAAGGTACGAAAGATCCATTGAGATGCAAACCTTGTACACAAGCAATGGAGGTGGTTCAGTGTCCTGGAGAGGGGTTTATCAGAATTAATGTTTATGCAAAGATTTCCAAAGGTACATACTGCTGGCTTAATCCATGCAGGGAATAAACCACGCTTGTCAGCTCTGCGAAAAAGTCAGTCGTAAGAAACAAAGAATAAAACCGAACTCACTCGAAGAAGAGGAATTGATCCAAGTACTGTGGGGTTATCAACACAGGGACGCAGAAAGACAAGCATCGGACACTCACTGCGTCTGTGATCTTCTCTACAGGCTCAATATCGTAGCAAGGAATTAATTTGTCGTAGGTGTCAAAAAACTCAATGCCAGACTCTTTGAAGGCTCGTTGTGTCAACAGTAATCGCTTAATGCGTGAAAGACCTTCAGTGGGATCAGCGGATGTCTTCTAATATAATTGGAATGTCTCACATTCATGCGGATTGTCATACGCCTGCTCGATGAGAGCTAGTTCTTCTCGCTGAGATTGGTTGAGACGACCTTTGACAGAATACGCTTCTTTCAATTTTTCGAGAGCCAACACCAGCAGTTTCGTATCATGTTTATAAGATAAAGGTCTAACAGTATGCACATAAGTAAGCAACTTCATCCAAACAAAAGACAAACATACGGGAAAGGTATTGGAGAAAACTTTCTGCTCTCGAGCCAATGAACAGTAGCCGTATAAATGGCGACAGCTTCTTCAGCACTGATATACGGGCCATCTTTAAGATAGGCGTGCTGCCTCTCCTGCTCCGCTTTAAGATAGAGACCTTGATACAATTTAAACAGTAAACAGAAGCGATATTCAATTTAAGACAGAAATACTCACGAGTAAGACGACCAAGATTCTTCTTTACAACAGCTTTGTCAACAGTAGCTCCACGACGGATGCGCTCGCGGTTGTAGTGAGCAACACTAGCAAAAATGTTAAGGAGCAATTTTTCGTAGACATGAGGAACGACTTACGAGCACCACCAGTCAGCCTTGCTCTTGATATACCGTAGGATGATGTTCTCAATGGCTGTGGGCATTCCAGGCACCTTCCAAGGAACTGGGAGCAAATTTAATGCATATATCGAAGAACGCAGTTCGCAGACATACTATTTGCTTTCCAGCAACGCCAAGCTTCGGACAAGTGTTGTAGAATCGTCTTTGCTTTGTTTTGCTTGATGGACTCTGGCATCATGTCGAGTATATCGTGCATAACAGCAGCACGAAGCTCAAGGTCGTAGTGCGACTCAACACGTTGCTTCGTGACCGTCTTTGCGATACCTTTACTGTTTCGCCCTTCGAACTGACGAGCCAGCAAGTTGCCCAACCTAAAAGCACAGCTTGATAAAATTGACGAAAGGTAACCCTGCGTGTGGAACTCACCATCTTTCCAAGAGTGGAACAATCCCGCGCAGGAAGAATAACCAGACACGCCAACCCGGAGCCCAAAATCCACATCCAGGCCCCTTCCCAACGGGGCCTGTGTTGAAGCGATAATAGATCAGATGTTTCAAATCCTTGGTCATGCGGACTTGCCTCATGAGCTGCCCGGGAACCAAATGAACATAACGACGAATGAGACAAAATATTGTCAAACCTTGTACTTATAACGATACATCCCAGTCAAAGCTCCTACATGGGCAAATGAATATTGAAGAGCGTCGGCAAGCTGAAAGGCATCAACATTTCCAAGGCGATACTGGACGTTGGCGTCCACAACAAGCTTCGTGAGTCTGAGAATTTCACGACACAAGTGGAACGCATTTCCAAATCGAGATTTCTTGCGTTCTTTGGTAGTCAACGTTCTACGAAGTCCGTAAGAATAGGAACGACGATCAGATTAAGAAACCCACTTTACGGGCTTCAAGTTCATGTTGTAGTCGAGGTGAAGATAATTCAGATTCTGTAGGAAAGGTTATATAGAACAATAAATAATTAGGTCTTTTATGCGAACCTTGCGATGGATAAGAAGATTCAGCATGTTATAGCCCTGTCTGCAAACTTGGAGACCAGCTTCAATCCAGTCCAGCTTGGTGGTCTGGAAGAACTTCGTAGCCTTGAGCTGTCGGAAAAGATTTTTCTTGGACATTGCCTTCTCGGGTCGCGTACGCAGCTCGTTGAGAACATAACACTTGAGCAATTTTTGGTAAGACACTCGGACTTTCACCGGTTGGCCAGGGGGACAGTGTTCGAGGTACCAATTTTTCACCAAAGGAACATCCTGTGCTCTTCTCATCCGTCCTGAACGCCTGCCATAAGGTTCAGGAGCCCACCAAAGCCCAATCCCATCGGCAGTCAAGTCATTCTCGAGATCTTTGTTGTGGAGGAAAGGTTCTATATTATCTGATAGCACAAATACATCATCGTCGGATTCGTTTGGTCCAAATATGCTATCTTCGTGAGGAATTAGAGGTACATTCTTCGAAATTAGCCCACGAAGAGAGATCGGATTGATGAGAGGGTCGAAGTAAAACGCAGGCAAATCAGGATCATCCGTTCGAATATAGACATTCTTTGGATAATGGTAAGGCGAGATGCGAACAGACCGTGGCAACGGGTTATAAAGATGAGGAAAAGCTACTTTATACTCGGTCCGGATTTGGTGACGAATGATGACCTTGTTGATGTCGTTGAATTCGTTCCAATCCTCATCGAAGTTGTCCATGTCGCGATACAGGGGCTCGAACTTCGGTCCACTAGGAATTGCCATGTTTAAAGCCTTTGCCGTGAAAAAAGAATTTTTATCGAAGAGATACGTTGAATTACGGTCGGCTTGATCGGAAAGCAAAGTACGGCCAAGACGATACAAGTTAGCCATTACGGGAAGGGTTAATGACCAATACTTGTACGAAGGTCCATTGACGGCCGGCGTGTCAATTAATGGCTTAGGGTCGTAGAACCAATTGATAATTGCGGCGTCTTCCTCTTCGTCGAGGTCCAGCTGAATGGCCTCTAAAGGTTCGACATCCAAAACATTGTCACCGTAATCCAGAGGAGGTTCTTCATCGTCGAACGGTGGAAAGCGCATACGTTTGAAGTGCCGACGGTCTCGTTTCTCTCTCCGCATTGCTAACCACATAGTACTCCATTGGGCATGATAAACCGGCTCTATGACGCGCGGAATCTCGTTGACGAAAGTGATAGCACCCGTTATATGGTAGAGGACAGGCACTTCGCGCACTTGCTCCCAAGGAAACGGCAAATTCTCAAGCAACTTCATCACGGCATGAGGAATATACTTCAAAGCACCGAGATGAACACGCTTATCATTCCTAAATTTCCTATTACTCATGTCTCCGTGGTCCTTGATGATTTTGCGAACATGTTCAGGTGGGAGGTCCTACGGCACTCTGAGATGGGTGCAAAATCAGAACGATCGTGTACATACCTGCTTCCCCATATCGACATAACCTCCTTTTCTTTTCTCTCCGTATCTCTTTTTCTGCATTTGTACCCATTTCTGGGACTTCTGCGCGAGAACTATGAAAACATCAAATTATTGCATACGAAAGCACGAAGTTCATACCATCAGGAGAAAGTTGTGTAGCAGAGCCTCCACTCTGCAAAGGCGCTATCCCTGGTGGGGGTGGCGGCCTAAAGCCTGGGGGCGGTGGCAGATAACTCATCCTAACGTTGGTTAGCGGAAGGAAGTGAGAATAATGCCAGAATTTTCGTGCACGTTTCGGAGTTCAAATATGTGTGAGAACATGTGAACGAAATGGACATCAACCATCATCAATGATTCATCGCTGCTGTTGACAAAACTGGCAACCGCGGTCGACGGGAATCTTGTTGCATAAGTCCTGAAAGAAAGCGTAAAACAAGAATCATGAAAAGACCAGCCGAGTGTGAAGTCGGGTATTTGTGAGGCTGATAAGGTACGTAATACAAATGCAATGCTCAGTCAAATCGTCGCCTTGATCCTTGATCCTCTGGAAAGGTATCATCGGGATCGACCAAGATTTGAGCGCTGAGCATTCATCTGCCAAGGAAATGTCAGCTGGAACAGAAAATTATGCAGATGGAGACGACTTGCTTTCCAGACAACAAGATCAGAGGATTCGCCATCGAGTGTTATCTGTGTTTGCTTCAACTCGCCCACTATCTCGTCTGGAATGTCAACAGGCAACGGCCTTACAGTCTTTTCAAGAATCCAGCAGAAGAGTCTGATCGTGGATCGGTGATTTTGAACTTGTGCACGGTTTTCTATACGTACGTGTTTAAACCTGTAACACTTGAAGCTTGAGGTTTGAAATTGATGTGTGCTAGTGTGTGGAGATGGTGCGACGACTACCGGTAATTAAGAGGCTACAAGTCACTAAAACTGTGGAAACACTTTATTTTTTTACAGAACAAAATTATGACTTTCTCTTCACGCCGGAATTTCCGAGATATTTTGTGTACTCGCACCTCTCTTTCGGGGGACAATAAATGCAACCATCGGCTTGTGCCAATGTCCAAAGGCATCGATCTGGTAGCTACCAGCAAAGCGAATGAAAAAGGCGTCCTCGAAGCTCAGAGCCAGAGCGACTAATAGAATGTAAAGAATGATGCTATGTACATCGGAGAGTCCTACAGACCATCCACGCGGTCATGGTGGTAGGGAGCTCTCGCTTGTTGGCAGACACATTGGATTTGAGTAAATTGCCTTCAATCATAAATTTTGACCGA
>QDKV01005398.1_pt1 | contig 124103 bp, 154 predicted proteins | sample 1861101 | NCBI WGS metagenome assembly QDKV01 (sample SAMN04275158, study PRJNA302643) | Fungus metagenome, whole genome shotgun sequencing project. | isolation source: fruitbody | host: Mallocybe terrigena | place: Sweden | collected 2013
GTACTTTTTCGCCCGAGAAATCAACTGGTATGTAAGCCTTTGTAATCGCTATTGAGCCAGCAAAGCTAAGTTCGTGAATACAGTCAGACGGACTCAGACGGACTCAGATCCTTGCCTCGCTTCCGATTGGTTCGGATTGCTCGCCCCATGTTCCAGGCAAGCACACTTCAGGGGTTTACATTTCGATCACCACAAGCAGATTATTCGAATATGATTCCCAACAAGTCTATAATAAAATGACCGGCATATCTTTTATAACCTCCTGTCCCATTCCATGTCCAGCTTTGCCGTTGATCTGCAAAGCTTCTTTCACTGCTGCCCGTCCCCCCGCGTGCGCCGATCTACCTTCATCTTCCAAACCAGCTGACGTCCTTTCTGTCTGTCTTTTGAATGACATGTCAAGCCATCTGTCCCGTGCTGTCATTGCATCAAATTCAGCTGCCATTTCACGACGAATATAAGCTTTCATGTCCTCGTATCCATGCTCCTTCGGAACTCCTTTCTTTCTCCCAGGGATGTCTGCCATGTTAACTCTGTGAAATGTCTGCACATCATCAGTTCCGAACATGAACTTCGAGTCTAATCACTAACCTGTCCTCTGAATAATTCGATTATATATGCGACCGCCGCCATCGTGATCAGCAGCTTCAGGAACCATTCGAGGCCCCTAGCAAATCCCCATCCCTGATTCGACAACTTCTCCCTACCATCATTTGAGACAGGCTTCCAGAGCCAGAGCCGAATCACGCTGGGACCTGACGTACTTGATGATGCTGTCGCAATGATCACAGTATCATCGCGGTCGTGCACCTTTGTCCCAAATCAGTGGATGGTTGGGGTTATCAAGTCAAGCACTTACTCCAATTGTTTGTACGCCTTCATCGTTTCCATGATTTAGAGTGGTTATCATTCGACCAGATTTGCGTTCAAAAATGTAGGCGCGACCGTGGTCGCTGCCCCCTATAATTGCCTGGCCGTGATTTGCGAACACCACTCCCTTTGGATAAGTTTTGATCGGGTCTCGGGTAACGAGAGTGCGGACAAAATTTCCGGAATCTATCTTGTAGATGTCAAAGCCGTTATTCACATTGTCGATAACACAAAGTCTACGTTCCATGTCGACAGCCGCGTTTCCACTGCTGCCAGTAAGAAAACAGTTGCTACAGGTGAAACATCAACTCACATCTTCGATCCCAACTGGTGAGTCGATATCCACTTGCCATCCCCTCCGTCGTACTTATGGCTGGTCGCATGATTAGCTCGCACACTTTTGGCCAACGTCGACTCACAGTCCGCCATCATAAAGTCCGAACACATGCAGATCCTGCTTTTCGTTGGTCTCAAATGCAAGACCTTTCGGTATGATGTCCTTCTCATGGCCGAATGCATTGGAGTGAATGGAGACAAGCTTCCTGCTGCTCGAGTCAAACGACCAGACCTGGACACATTTGTCACGGGTTCCTGTAGCGATGCGAGTTGCATTTCCGCGAGCTGTATCTGCGGTCAAAGTCAAGATCTCCCCGCCTTGTGCAATTCGGACAGAGTGGACTGCCTCAAAACGTTGCTAAACACTAAAATCAGCAAGATGCACCCCTTGGCCTTTGTCTCACCTCAGTTGGACGGTGCTGCAAGAATACCAAAAATCCGAGTGCATTTCCGTAACAAAGCGTATCAAACGCTTCGTTTTGACGTGTAACCCAGCAAACACAGCTGACTTGCCCTCGCTCATGAAGAGGTTGCTGAGGAATGGCGACTGTATCATTAGTCTTCAAGTCCCATACTCTCACACCATCAATTCCTACATCCAAGTGTTAGTTCAATTGATGTGTACTGAAATTTGTTGCCTACCTCCACTCGCAAGCATCTTTCCGTTTGGTGAAAAAGCCAGGCTGATGACAGGCCCTCCATGGCCATTTAACTCTGCGATAAGTCGTGTGCGGCGAAAGCTTGACAAGTAGGTGTAAATCGTGGAGAATGGCATGGGGTTACTCGGTGAGATTATTCTGCTCTCCTTGTTAAAAGCTTCGGTCCGTTTCCATGGCAGATCCCTTTCTTATGTCTCAACAACAATTATTGTACATATACTGTTGTCCTTTCATTCCAGTTATAATTACCGACACTTGGATTCTTATTGTGACATTATTCTATATATGGAATGCTTGTTTCGTCGCCCACCTCTTGCCCATTGACACCGTCCCATCATGGTCCTATTGCCTTCAGCCTCATTGATCACCATTCCTCCATTTTTTGAGCCTGGTGCTCCTCCGCCTACCTTGCCTATTCTTATCGCTCAGACCGAATTGGGTTTTGTCGATAGTCCCTGTAAATTACTCGCACAAGAAGAGATTGGGTCTGGCCCCACTGTCGCGCGATCTGCTCGTTCAAGTGGACGCTACAGTCCGTATCCAAAATCAGCCTCCAAGCGCTCTTTGTCTTCAAAAGCGCACAACGAAGATCACGATGAAGGTTCGGATGGGGACACATCTAACTCGGAATTGACATCGATTAATGACACCGATTCCGAGTCTGATGACTCTCATCTTATCGCTAAACCTGATGGTGAGGCAGGTCGGCCAGGTCGTGGTGGCTACAATCTGGAGGACGCACTGAAGTGGGAACACAAGAAATATCTGAAGGTTAAGGTGATTTTGTATGAATCTAATGCGAACATTTATTCATATGACCAGAAATATGTGAAGAAACTCATAGGCCAATATCTTGAGCCAACAAAAAACTTTATCAGCCAGACCACATCAAGTATTCGGGTTGTTCAGCAAATGGTATGTTCCTGTCATCGAATCATGTTCGTGTTTGTCATGAGGTACTGCAGGCAGCAATGCAATTTCCTGAACTTCGCGATTACGCTGATTTGTGGCCTGTCACGGATATGGTTAGATTGAATTTGAAATACACTTCAGGTAGAGCACGTTTGAATGACAAAGTATCTCGTGAGTTATTAAAGCATGTACACAAGAAGCGGTAGTTACATTTTTGTAATCTGATGCTGTGGAATGAAGTTGATCTTCCTGCTGGTTGCCCCACTGTTCCGAACACAACAACGCAGTGGACTTGGTCATTAGGGGTAGCGCGACGAACACCACAGCCGAGTACGAAGTTCGGTGGGCGAGGGTTCCTTGGGGAGATGGGTGAAAGGTGGAAGATCGCAGGGAAAACTGTTCCACAAGACAGATGTGTAATATTCATCTTTGAAAAAAAAAGTATAATTTGCTACAGAGATGTCAGATATAGAATGTTCGATTATAAAAAGGATAAATACCGGGCATGACGGCTGATTAGTCGACAGATAATCTCAGGGATGTGAACGCGGCGGCCAAGGGAAGGAAAGATAAAAGGAGCCATCAGGTGAAGAGAACTCGCCGAAAACGTAAGTGGAGAGCTCCCTGTATAGACAGCACTGATTCAAAAACGCGTGGAGTAATAACAGCGGTAAACCACTAGCGCTCGAGCGGTTGACTTCACTGTTTCGAAAACACGTGAAGCAGCGACGACCGCAGGTAAAGACGAAATGCTTCACTGTTTCAAAAACAAGTGAAGACGATGGTCGACGGTGTATATGGACGTCAGGTGATCACACGATTCTCCATCTACTTCTGTTTGTCCTGGCTTGCAACAACCCGTCGTCCCACTTACTCTGACCACCCAACCGCTCGCTTGTATTGATACAGCGACACCATCACTCCGTGGACCTTCCATACGCCTGTCGTCCCATTTACTCTGACCACCCAACCGCTCGCTTGTATTGATACAGCGACACCATCACTCCGTGGACCTTCCATACGCCTGTCGTCCCACTTACTCTCCATTGATTTTTGCGTATTGATACGGCAAATATTCTCCTCATCTCGTTGAGGTCCACAACACTTTGAAGCTGGTCGTTCGAAGCAAATCGGGTCAACAACAAAGCCGTACCGATGCGAGTTTCACTGGAAATTCTGGACCTCATTCTCGGTTTTCTCATACCACACAGGGAGACCCTCATTGCTTGCTCAAAAGATCAAGTGCTGTTCCCAATTGTCAAGCGACACCTCTATTACCACGTCATCGTCCACTTTGGCAGTAACAATCGAAGGGCTGATACCAACTACGCCTTTAAGCCTGATCGTCTCTCGAAGCTTCTTTCTGAGGACCCTCGCATCCTGAATTATGTTAAAATTCTGCAAGTACAATTTAAAGGTGATCCCCTACTTTGTATGCGCACATTCAAATTGGAATTGGACAAGTTTGCCAAAACTCTGGTCAAGTTTCCCGTGCTGGAGTGCATCATAATCACGTCACCCGGAGACTCAGATTGGTGTTTTCTGTCGGAAGCTTTTCAAGATGCGTTGGAAAACCGCCTCAGTCTACCCACCGTGATGGAGGTACACTTCCTACACTTTGCAGATGAAATACTACCTGACTTGAATTGCAAAAACAACCTTGCCCTTTCGGGATATTTTTCAACCCCTGGTCAATTTCGTTCACTACAACAATTCCTTCCACTGGATCCTTTTTACAGGCTCAAACCCTATCCGCTCCATCGTTGGGCGAAATCTCACATCAAAGAGCTCAGGTCATTGAGGTGTGTGGCCCCAGTTGGGGGGGGACTTGCAGAGCTGCTTGAAGTGTGTTCGGGGACTTTGAACGAATTAGACATTGATTTTGAAAACGCCTCACGTAAGTTTTAGCCCTCTTCTGACAGCCAGACGACACTGAAACTGAAACCAGATGGTTGGTACTACAGATTTCAGATGGGACAAGCCATCCCTTTGTCAGAGTCAGGACATAATTTACCGAAATTTTTCTCAGCTCCCTTCGATATCCAACACCTCACCATCCGTACAGCAGTACTTCCGATGTACAATAAAGAAATTCAGACTTGGACGGATTGGACGACCTGGCTCCCAGCTGCTGCCGAGGCCATAAGCCAATGCATATTCTTGACTCAACATTTAACCCTCAGCATCAATATCGGCCTTCGCACCTACTCTGATCTCGCTGAGATTGACTTTTCTCCACTTGCAATCTTGGGATCCGCTTCTCTATCAATCCCGCACATTGATCTATACGTGCATACTGGGATTTTACCATCTGCTCTCACCCGAGCTGAATTGATTTCTTTGCTGGAGGACTATGAGGATATAATAAGGTCGATCAATGAGGGTGTCCTGGTCATTCATTCAGAGAAGAGAATCCCGGAATGAAGGTTTCACTGGGCTTCATGAATTGTTTATCCTTTCAGCAAAATCCCATTGATCTCCACCTCCTTCGTATTATATTGTAAAGAAATTTGTTACATACTACTGCTGTTCAAACCTCTCAGTGAACATATTGTAACATCGTAACTCTACTCGTACCTGTACCAAATACATTGTGACACTGTGTCCGGCTCCAAGTAGAGAGCAGGAAGAGAACCAGAGACAAAATGAGTGGGGACAGAGACATTCGATAAAGTATCCGTTGTCCTGCTCACTAGTGCAGTTACGCCTGTTCTAACTAGCAGACCGAAAATAGAGACAAGAATCACCTCGGAATGCTGTCGTTCTGCGCACATGGACATGTCAAATTTCGTGAATGTTGACACACTTATTCGAAAAAAAAATATTCAAGTGTTTGCTATCACAAGCAATGAACCTTAATGTATTACAACCATCTAATTGTTAAATTATTTGACTTGTAATATAAGCATCAAGATCCGGGTGCTCTTGCTGTGTTAATTCCTATAGTAAATTAGTGATGTAGGAAGTCTTCGACATTTGAGCGACGGCATGGTGCAAAACCTACGTATAATGAGCTAGGCGCATTGATATCAAACCAGTACCTACTTTTTGATCAACCAATCTGCTAATATAGTGTCTCGATCGCGCATATTGACATAAGCGGCAAAGGAGCCCATACGCATGACAAGGGCATCGCCCCTGAGATGAGATACAGGGCCTCGCAGAAGCATTGAGAGGCATCTGTTCTTCCTCAAAAGGACATGCCGTTTGAAGAACACCATAAATCGGTATTCATGGATGCCTTCATAAACTGTGACCAAACAGTTATGGATGTACGGCTGAATAGAAGATTCCCCAAAGTGATTTTCAGGGAATGGAGAACGGGCGTGACGGGCGTAGAGGTTAATCTGACGCGCATTTACCAGGACCTGCCGTGGAGTGGAACGCGTAGTGGAGTACAGTCGTGCGCGCAATTGTAGCTCATGGCTCTAGTGTCATATTTCACAAACAATGTGAGAAAAGTTAAAGGGAAGACCTACAGTGGATGACTGCAGAATAAAAGAGCGGGTGTTGACCATGACGACTGAAGTTCTCAACGAACAATGGGATGAGGCTTTACAACAGCGGGCGACCTTCTCCACGCTTAATATCAGACAACGAGACAATTAGCGGAGAGAATGCCAATTTAGGAAGGGATAATGATGCCCGCCATGTAAAATGGAGTGTGGTGAGTCACCATGTGAGTACAACAATAATTTGGTGGCGACCAACTTGAGAAGTAGCCGCAGAAAATTAAATAATAGTGCAAAACGGAGCATTGATGGAGTCACCGTGTGAGCGAAGGCCAACAACAATAATCAACTTGAGAATAATTGATCTATAAACTGGAGACTGACTTGACGGTGATGCCGAAAATGCTCCCAGAAGACTTTTCAGAGACAACGCAGGTGTTAGACTTCGAGGCAGAGTACGACGACGCTACCAAGCAGATCAATCCCGATCCCCTCTTTTTGCCCGACGAAGAAATGGATGAGGACGAGGGCGACGTCAGCACCATGTTGATACCATTCGACTCAATCATTGCAGCAAACCGTCAATGTGGGAATCAAGACATGGACTCGCATGCCGATGAGTTGCAGCCCAGTCCTCTACCAGCCGATAATAGAGAGTCAGGAAATGATGGAGAGAGGCCAATGCGGGTGCGCATTTGGAACACTCCAATTTCTTATTGATTAATGGAATTTGCAGAATCTGCCAGCGCGAGCTCGTTCGCCAGGACAAACTAATGAAAATATATTTAGATTTCGGATTGATTCAAACGTGGGATCAGGCGCACCTCAATTTGAGTATCAACTGGGCATGAAGAGAACCAACGAAGATGTTGACGAGCACATTGATAAACGAGTCCGAATAAGCCCCGTTGTTCAGGTGAGGTCATAGCGCTTTGGTGCTACAACCCCAATGACAATGTTCAGAACTCGTCAAAGCCAACAGGGAAGGCGAAGAACATCAACCAGCAATTACTATGCGCACTACGCAGCAATCAAACGTTCATACAATTTCAAAGCCAGGCGCTACAGGAGGCCCAGCAGAAGATCAATGATCTTCAGTTGGCGCAAAAGAAGGACAAAGACGATCATGCAAATTTGTTGAAGGAGCTTCAAGCGACAAAGGTAATGACACCATAGAGCAGAATCAGATAAATTCTGACGGCCTTTAGGCACAAAAAGACATGGAGGTGGCATCGGCGATTCAGCACGGAAGGGATACTTTCGCACATAAAGCTGCAGTGACTAGTAGGTCAAATTCACGTCACCAACCCACACGTCCCGATCACAGCTTGACACCATTGCTTCTGTGTTCATCCAATGCTACGAATGGCCATCTTGGTGAAGGCTCCTCTGGGCCGGAATCATCGGAACTGCGTCAGGAAGGGGACCCAAATGTCGATAACACGCAAGCAAACTCAATCCTGCCAAATCACGGCGCTATATCTGCCGTTTCAGTTGACATTGATCAAGGAATGCAGCAGGACCCTCTCTTTGATACGCCTCTCCCAACTCCGGTGATAAAGAATACCACCAACAAAGACACAACCATGCAAGAACCACAGGATTCTCGGGTACCTCCTGATGTCCCCGCAGTAGCTACCTCCGAGGTCCCTAGTCGTCAGGTGTCACAAACACCAGGCCCTCAACGATGGAGCTGGGCGAATGCTCGAGATAAGCAAAGAAGAGAGCGGGGGAAGAACCGAACAAAGCTTACAAAACTATGCTCAGTACGTTTGTATTTAGGTCTTGTGCAAGGCTAACTTATTACTCCAGATTCAGGATGAAGATGAGGAGTTCTTGGATGATATTCCACCTCCAGATGACGAGAATTTTGATGCTGGTGAAGATGAAGATGGGGAACAGGATGACAAAAACGACAACGACGGCGACGACGAAGCAAGCGGAAGGACAGCGAGCAGAGTGTGGTTGTCAGAAAGAAAGTTGAAAAGCATCATGGTGGATGCAGCACAGACAGCACTACGTCTCCAGCGCAAGCCAGTACGTAAAGGCCAGCGCAATAGCGATGGGAGAAGAAAACGCCAAGATGCGTTGGAGGAGGAGAAGGCTGGCGATCAACGTTGGCAGAGGCTAATTTTCATGGTGAGTTATGAACACTGAATGCCCGTCAAAAGTAATTGAGCACTTCGCAGAGATATGTCCGGGACATCTTTGAGGAGAAGTTTAACGTCCGTCAGGATGAAGATTATACGTTACACGACCCGCCAACACCACAGGAGGTCCATAAATATGCCCTCAGGAGTGGTCCTGGCCCCGACCCCGAAGATCTTCGAATTGACATGAAGGGGAAAATCAACTCGATCTGGAATCTTCAGGTAATTGAAATTTTACTGGCGGAGCTCAAGAAGAGAGATTGGGAAGGACTGCCTAGACGAAGCGAAGCATATTTAGTGGACTTGATCGAGGGTAAATTGGAGAGGGTAAGGACATGCTGGAGGAATGTCCAACCAAGACTTAAAGAAACAGGGGAAGCAGAGACGTTGGCCGATGTAGAGAGCAGGATGACGAAAAAGAAGGATGATCAAGACAGAGCAAATAGGGCGTATTCACGGCGACGAAACGTAGGTCTTCGAGGATATTTATTGTTCAATGGCTCATATTTCACAGAGGTTTCAACGACGCATGACCATTCTAGAACGAATCATTGATATCAAGGTGGAAGAGCAGGCAAGCGATGAGGCAATCTGGCGATGGCTGTCCACGGTGGTGGAAAAACTGGGGGAAGATGGAATGAGTTCTGACGAGAGCGATACTGATACCCGAACAGGACTGCCAATTTATCGTGTCAAGAATATGAAGTGGCGGAGAAAGATGGCATATGAGCTTGACATAGTGGACAAGCTGCGACTTCAGGACAGGGATATCTATTCCCGGAAGGGGGCGAAACCAACTGTGAGGTTCCGGGATGACAGAAACAGCGAAAGCCAAAGGGTTGCACCTAAAGCTTTACCAAAAGGGATGTATTCCTCTCCATGGCTCCAAGGGTTGACACCTCAGACACGTCGGAAATTAATGGTCTCCGACGAGGACTTCGCCTGGTTCACCTTGAGGAAAGGCTGAGAGGGGACGGTCTGAGTCCGTCTGACTGTATTCACGAACTTAGCTTTGCTGGCTCAATAGCGATTACAAAGGCTTACATACCAGTTGATTTCTCGGGCGAAAAAGTACATGATCATTGATCTGAATAATCCAAAGGCAAGCATTGAGGATCCGGTGGTCGATTGTAAGGTATCAAGATCCAAAGGATGAAAGTATGGATCAATGACGGTCAACGAGAGGCGAGAGTTACTCCAAAGCAGGAAATCAATAGATTGAGTATTGCGGTGTAGCCCAGTGGCGGGTCGATCAGAAGCGTCGAAAATCCAAGGGGCGGGGCCCCAACTCCATCGGATAATATCCAGATGAGTGTGGGCAGCGTAAGAACCAAGAACTCACCGGATGATATCCAGGTGAGTGTGGCTGAAGCGTCGAAAATCCAAGGGGCGGGGCCCCAACTCCATCGGATGATATCCAGATGAGTGTGGGCAGCGTAAGAACCAAGAACTCACCGGATGATATCCAGGTGAGTGTGGCTCTGTTGAGAATTGGATTGTTGATTTTGATCGACGCTTGACGAGGGTTTGTTTTGTCAATCACGCCATAGCAAACAAACCCACGATTTTTCGTCTGTTCTAACTACCTCTTCACCACGATCGATACAGTGAAAGGTCCCTTGTATATGATACAGGGACCTGCTGTCGTCGTAGACTAGTACCTCTCACCACGATCGATACAGTGAGAGCCGTCAAGGTCCCTTGTATGTGATACAGGGACCTGCCGTCGTCGTAGACTGGTACCTCTCAGCAAGTTATACAACGGTAAGTAATTTTATTCAATCTTATGCATTACATGAACAAGCCTTTTTACCTTATCCCAGTGTTATCGCCCACCGTCATCGTCCTTTGTGATCGCCCGCCAGCGCCGTGACTCACCTGGACTACTGCCTTAACTATTGCCTTAATTCTCGCTTGTATTGATACAGTGAGAACTTACGCATTCCCTATGGCTTTTCTTTTGTCATGTCAGGTATGTTGTCTTTATGCTCCAGTTGTGCTCCAGCTTACCAACGCCGTAGTCCCGTTCTCATTTTTATTCAACGAACAATTACTATATACATCGCATTTTCCATCCTCTCTAAACGCGATGGACCATCAACACTTGCGTCCACATGTAACGACCATCGCTCATCCAAGTCATCATCGTCCATCTTATTGATCTGGATTATCCAGTCGAGGTGACATCTTCGACTACGAGGACGGCGATCACGAAATATTTGAAATTCACGTATAGGATATAACCTTAACTGAACTGACAATTCAATTCCGGTCCAAACGTCCGCTTGTAAAATTACCCATTCGCCATTCATCGCTTGTAATCGCCCTCCAGCACGAGCGATTTCGTCTGTTCATTTTTAACGAGCTCTGTTGTAATATATTGTTTGAGGTTTAATTACGATCTCACTTGTATTGATACAGTGAGAGCCGTCAAGATCCCTTGTATATGATGCAGGGACCTGCTGTCGTCGTAGACTAGTACCTCTCACCGGTTTTCAGCAAGTTATACAACGGTAAGTAATTTTATTTAATCTTATGCATTACATGAACAAGCCTTTACCTTATAATTATCCCAGTGTTATCGCCCACCGTCATCGTCCTTTGTGATCGCCTGCCAGCGCCGTGACTCACCCGGACTATTGCCTTAATTCTTGCTTGTATTGATACAGTGAGAACTTACGCATTCCCATTTTTATTCAACGAACAATTATATACATCGAATTGCTCGCATTTTCCATCCTCTCTAAACGCGATGGACCATCAACACTTGCGTCCACATGTAACGACCATCGCTCATCCAAATCATCATCGTATCGTCGACCTTCACATTGACTTGGATTATCCAATTAAAGTGACATCTTTTTCGACTACGAGGACGGCGATCACGAAATATTTGAAATTTACGACATGTAAACGTATAGGATAACCTTAACTGAACTGACAATTCAATTCCGGTCCATCGTCCGCTTGGAGAACTACCCATTCGCCATTTATCGGTTGTAATCGCCCTCCAGCATGAGCAATACATACAGCGTCCTGACCCAGGTTCCTTTCAGCGTTTCGGCACTTCTTCGTCAAGAGGCTGCGGCACTTACCTTGACCAGCCCGACCAAAGGCGCAGTGAAGGCGCCCAACGGTTCCAAGTCAAATTTAACACAGGATGGCAAGCGAGGGAAAGGGCCTGGTCATTGTATCGTCCGACGATGGCCCTCTGATAAACTTCCTGGGTCCTGGGGAGAACGAAATCGTGCCGTTCTTCTGGACGAAATCATACAGCCAACCATCTGGCCGAAGTTCTCAAACTCAGGCCATCATGCTCTCTATCCCCGTGCTACACACAGTCGGCTTGTTACTCCATTGCGATCGAATGATCATGGGAATGAGGAGGGATACCGTGCCCCAATGGCCAAGATTCTCGAGCGACTCTCTGCGATCGCATTCATTTTTTTCCTCAATCAATGGCTTCTACCCGAGAATGAACAACATCCCGATCTTTCAGCCGTTCTTGAAACCTTGAAACATTTCGAGGTCAAAGAAGAACACACCTGCAAAAACCTCTATGGCGACGTTCTCCGTAGTGATGTCGTCATCCAAGTTGGATTCGACACTCCACTCCCGATTTCGAAGCCTTTACTAGGGTCGACAATAGTGACCATGTCCATGGTCAACTTAAAGTCATCCGGCAATGCAGAATATCAGTACGCTTCGGCTTTCACGTCACCCAGCTCTGGCAAACTTATCTCATCAGTTGATGAGTGCATGGATCATCTCATTTCTTTCGCAACGTCGTGCCCTACGAAAGGGGCATCGGTCCAGGAATTAAGCAAATTCATTTCCAAGGAAACTAGCCTGGAGTGGGCACAGACGGCAACAAGCCATTTTTCTCAAGTGATTCGTTTTTGTTTACAGTGGAGGCTGACGCTGACCAATCACACAGATGGCTTATGAGTTGGATGTATGTGCCAGCTCTTGTGGAGTATTTTCGACAATTTGGGGCTTCCACCGAATCGGCCTCCTTAAATATTCATCTAACGGTGATGGTGACAATATTCTCTACGTCTCCGACAATTTGGCTGCAGGAAGAGATCGAATGGATTTGGTTTCGAATCAGAACATTATAGAGGGCCTCTTTTTCGTCATTGTCTCGTCAATCCTTCTTACCTATGGGGAAACTATTGTTCCTCCCAATCTCAGAAATGAAAACTTTCTGTCATATTACCGTGGATGAGGTTCATCTTGGTTTTTTTTTTCATATTTTTGTCTTCTCACATTTGATTGTAGTGTTTTTTTGTCAAAACCATATTGCAGTCATTTCATTGTCAAGGGTATTGCCGATATTCCATGCTTGCATTCAATTCTAATGTTGACATTTACAGGAATACTAAATTGTTTTGTATCATAGAACTTCAATTAATCTCTTGCATCACTCTTGAGTTTCTTATTAGAACGTAGCTAGTCGATTATCTCTCATTGCCCAGTGGCATTGATGCTCATCCGTTGCACATGTACAGTTGCTCGCAAAGATGCCGTTCCATAGCTCGTTGGAGTTCAACGATGACTCGCAGTATATGGGTATCCATAATCGATTTCTGTGACTGTGAACTTGAGCGATATTGGCTGTTGGACGAAAGATAATATTCTGGCTAAACCATGGCTAAATCACTGTTGTATCACTATTCAATATTCAATCTCCGATTTGGACAGCACACTCATGCAAAATTCCTTTAGTCAGGGAAGTTTCACTGTCCGAGATATTCTCCTTCATGAAGCTAAGGCATTGTCCGACCACGCCCTGTTAAGGGCCGAACCCAAGGAACCAGAATGCGATCTTGATCCGTACACCAGATTGCGTGACGTCGGTGCTGGCGGATGTCGTGTCCAGCAGTGGCCAGACGACGAAGACCCATGTGCATGGGGTGGCAAAAATGAGTCCCTTCTTCTTGACGAACCAATCCATTCACCAGCCAAATGGGAAATCGAAAAAGAATATAGCAGCCGGTTCAATAATCTCTTAGCGTCGATTGATCACAGTTATCTGGAGGGAGGTTTCAGAGCCAGCGACGAGGGATACGAGGAACAATTCCTGGCTATTTTGAATAACATCTTGTGCAGGGCGACCGCGATTGCTTTTGTTTTGTTAATTCAATTATGGCGAAGCAACCCCGAGTATACCAGTCACCCGGACTACCCCGCTGCATTCGAGGCATTGCATCAGTTCTCTGTGCATCAAATTCGTACCTCGCAGCGTATGTCATCGCGGAGCCGTGGAATTGCAATTGCAATTCCACAAACCTCTTACATTCAATCAACGGAGAAATATGAAGACTATAGCCCCTTGTTAATTGGCACTGCGCAGCGCACAGGATTCGCGGAAAAGATTCATGTGGCTAATGAACGTGGCTGCAAGACCTCAGATGAGGTTTTGTCTTCCATACTCGACGACGGGGACAAGGACAAGGACACCAATTACTTATTCAAGAAGTTTGGCCTTCGCAATGATTGGCAATCAGTGCCCGTAGGTCACATCGCACAGGTAAAGTTAAGAAGTTTCTGCACATCATTCATCTTATCTAATTTACCTAGATGTCGCACCTTTCGTCTCTATGCGCCAGCCATATGGGCTTGTCTACATCGATATGGGGATATTTGAGGTTTTTCGTTCAAATTGAAACCATGGACGGTTACCCCCCAATTCTTTATATCACCAAAAACTTGGGGACCGACACCGCCTGGAGCGATATTTCCCGAAAGGACATTTCATCCAACTTCAGGACTCTCTGTCACATCTACTACTTTGTCATCTTGGTTCTCTTGAAGACCCATGGCCCTCGGATATTACCCCCAGCTCTGAGAGAAAATGAGCACCTACTCACTATCCTCTCCCCGATGATGAACAAACCACTCAACCACTTCTCTCGTTGTTACATTCTGCTCCGACAACCCCTCATGTGGATATCCAAACTTCTTTGTGGTGTATGGTTTAACGTTTTGGCCGCTTTGTGGGAGTTGATCCTGCACTACTATGGTAGTTGTGCTGTGGGATACGTGGGCTCCTTGAGGATTGAATTAATCGAAGGGACTTTGGAGAGGATATTTGAGGATAAGGAGATCAGAGGGTATGCAACCATTCTGTTGCCGCATTTTTGTACTCACCGGTCCTACAGGAGCCAAACCCTGTATCTTCGATTTGAATCTTGGGATATTCGAGATATGACCGAAGTGGGCATTAGTCGAAGAGCTGGTTTGGTTCTGAAAGTTTTCCACAATCATAGCATGTTTGAATCGGAGCTCAGGGCTTATACGGTGCTGCGGGCGGCTGGGGTAAATTTTACCCCTCAGCTCATGGGCATCTTCAGTGTTCCGGGAACAAAGGGTGCCATGCTTTTTACAATGGTTGGCAAACGTATCAAAGAACTGGCCTCCTTACAAGACAGGTAGGCTCGAGGCCTGAACTCTTGGTAACATGCATTCTGATTAAATCCAATTAGACGCCATCTGAACGAAACGATAAGGAACATTCATATTGCAAACATCCACCACCACGACCTTCGATTGGACAATATTGTACGCGGTGGTGATGGTGGGCTAAGAATTATCGATTTTGGCCATTCATCCCCAGCTGATGAATGCGAAGCTGATGGGTTGTGTCCAGATCAAATATTTCTCGATCTCTGGGTAAGATGAACCGTCTATAGATGGAAGGATGTCTGCCTGGGCCATAAAAGTTCACATCATCGTCAGCACTGTTCAACACCTTTTTTTTTACAATTTTTATTTTATGTGGCGTTGTTACACTCATAGGCAGTTAGGGTCTTATACCCTTAATTTATGTGATCAGCTTGAAGTTTGTGAAAACATTAGATTGCAATTACAGAGATGTTTTGGCACTAAGCCAGTCATCACATGATCAAAGAAATAGCACAGGAATACTCTGTAGACTGGTGACCGGTCCGTCTAGAAGACACATGAGACTCCCATCCAAAGGTCATGCCTTCATGACGGACCGGTTACCGGTCTAAATACTCTGCACAAAGTAGAAAAATAGTATGTAAACAATTCTGCTAATTACATTCTTTATACTTCGTTGCAAAATCCTTTGAGTATTGAAATATCTTTTTTTGTATTTTGAAGTAGAGAAAGAATATGTTAAAAATACCTCATACTTTTACAATACTTTGAAATGAAGTAGAGAGATTATAATTTGCAGAAATAATTACATACTATTTTCCTATTTTGTGCAGAGTATCGAGTTTTGCCCCTTGTGACGTTCTTTGAAAGTCCGCCACACTCATTTTGAAAGTTCATCCCCTTCGCATCGCATTTGGTGAGTACACTTTTGCTTTTTTGAGATACTAACTGATCGTATTTTTTAGTCCATATACACCCTCGCCATCGTCTTCACTTGTTTTTGAAACAGTGAAGCATTCGTCTTTACCTGCGGTCTTCTGTACTTCACTTGTTTTTGAAACAGCGAAGCATTCGGTTTTACCTGCAGTCGTCGGTACTTCACTTGTCTTTGAAACAGTGAAGCATTCGTTTTTACCTGCGGTCGTCGCTACTTCACGTGTTTTCGAAACAGTGAAAATTTGCACAACCCACAAACATTCATTGAAAGGCCGCCACACTCTCGCTCTCCTTCATCCGCTTCGCATCGCATTCGGTGAGTACACTTTTGCTTTTCTGAGATACTAACTGATCGTGTTTTTTAGTCCATATACACCGTCGCCCACCATCGTCTTCAATTGTTTTTGAAACAGTGAAGCATTTCGTCTTTACCTGCGGTCGTCGCTGCTTCACGTGTTTTCGAATCCTTTATCTTTCCTTCCCTGTTCACATCCCTGAGAATATCTGTTAACTAATCGACCGTCATGCCCGGTATTTATCCTTTTTATAATCGAACATTCTATATCTGACATCTCTGTAGCAAATTATACTTTTTTTTTCAAAGATGAATATTACACATCTGTCTTGTGGAACAGTTTTCCCTGCGATCTTCCACCTTTCACCCATCTCCCCAAGGAACCCTCGCCCACCGAACTTCGTACTCGGCTGTGGTATTCGTCGCGCTACCCATACTTACCTTACATACTCAGATCCCCCTTCCATGGCGATCTTCTCCAGCGTTTATCTTGTCCCGTCGATCGCATCGAACTTCAATCAGATAAATTCGGGTGGCATCTATCTAAAACGGCTGCAAAAGACTGGAAAGCATTAGAAAATGTTTTAGTGCTTTGCACCAAAAAATTGCACTCGTTTTATTCCCAAAATCGTCCTAAAGTCAAATTTGCTCCATGTCCACCCCCGCTTCCCTCCAAATACGGATACTTTGATGTCCATGCCACTGAATCTGCTGCGCGCGCCGGTCTCGCTACTTCCCTCGACGCCTTCGTCGTTTACCTCGCCTACTTCTCTTTCCTCGCAGCCCTCTGTGAGTTTGAGTTCGACACGATGTACGGGAAATCTTGGTACAAATCGCTTTCAAAAGAGGATAGTGGGGTCCACCCAGAGTGGCTTGAACTCTTGGTTAAATCTCCAATTGTTGATTTTGAACGCGAACGACTTGGTGTCGTTATTGATGTCGTTGATTGCGGTTGGCTGCACTTCGCTCAACATCTACATGTTGCTGGCATTCAGTTTTGGTATTATTGGGGGAAAACTCCCCAGTATGTTACTGTTCCGGACGCCTCAATTGCAAGAGATTACCCTGACCTCAACCACATTGCCCCTTTAATCCCATATATTCCGGAGTCACTAAAGCCGAAAACATTTCCTGCTGTTGTTGCTAATAGTGGCCAACGTCCTGAGGAGACGATGGAGCAGTTTTTCGAGCGGCGCCGACAACGAGATGAGAGGTATAGGCGCAACGAAACTGCTGAGAGATGCAGGGCTCGCGAAGATCGGGAGAGGTCAAATGCCAAACAGCCGTTTCCTGGCAAAAAGGGACCCTCTGTCTTTAAATGGGAAGACGTAGACGGCTATCGCATTCGAACCCCTGTACCGAGGCGACAAGTTGAAAACCTATGGAACAGCAGGTGGAGAGCACACGAAAAGATCTACAATGGCTTTGACAATTGTTGGGATTGTTGCAGCCTTTTTGGCGATAACTCTTGTGAAGATGAGTCTGATGATGAGTCTGATGCGATGGATTTCTCTCCTTTTCCAGGACCCCCAGCGCAACCTCAAACTCCTCATCCTCCCTCATCACAGGTTCAATTTTCTGAACTAGCAGTCGCCGATTCCTCAGCCAGTCATCCAGATCCACAAAACCCAACATCTCTGTCGCTTTCACTGACGGAAGTGCTCTCGACTCCAGCTGATCGGCATGCAGAGCCGGTGTTGGATGACAACAGTGATGATGCTCAGATGGAGGCTGATGACCTCTATGATGCATCGTCAAAGGATGTCCTGGCAGCAAATTCTTTCCAACTTGTTATATTCTCTGCATCCAAGGCCGAAACTGTGGAAGACTTGATTTATTATCGATACGGGTTTGATCTACACGATCATCCCCACTCTGGTGTCCCTGCCTCGATTCAACAAGTTACATTTCGGGATTGGCAAGAAGTTTGTCGCTCTGTTGGTGGGCAACGACTTGCCACCTCTGGTGCAAACCAGAAGCCCATTACAGACTTCCTGGGGTACCTCCTTGCATCGAAAAGTCCCCTTGGGTATGTGCCTGACAAATTTTGGGACCTCGATTTGGAGTCTCCTCTGTCATTAAATGAACTGAAAAGGTTCATCGACATCGAAGCACGTGAGCTCGAGGGAACTACCTGGTTTCTTTTGCACCCAATCGGTCTCCATCCAAGTCGCAATACATCCTGGGTTCTCGCTGTTGATGCCATGACTGCACTCGAATGCATTCGTCGTCAGATTGGTCCACACAATCTCGATATTGCCAATTTCCTCGTCGATCACGGTATCACATTCATGACACTTGATTTACTCCCGAAGGTATCCATACCACCCAAAGTTGGTCCACCTGGCACTGATTCCATGTCACTTTTGGGGCGTCGACCGAAGGGATATAAATTCAATCTTGCTGACTATGCAGCATATGTCACACTTCGTGATGCCTATTTGTCTGGCAATTCACATGCTCGTGCTGCCCTCTGTGTGGGTGGAATTGTTGCGCGTCTTGCACGTGAGGCACTACCCAATTCTGCTGTTCTTGCAGGGCCATCAGAAGCGGCCTTGAGGGGTGAGCGCAGAGTCCTTGTCAGCGACAAAAAGTATTTCTGTGATGATGATATCTCTCCACAAGTCATGGATCTCATCTGTGGGGTGTACCATGTTGAGACTGGAAACAGAGGTATGATAACTAATGTCCAATTTTGTATTTTACTTATGAAGGATGTTCGATGTCTCAGATCAAGTGTCTTTCGTGTCGTGGTTTCCAAGGCACAATAAATGGTCCAGCTGTGGTCTTAATGTGGGCCAATGGACAGATGAATGTGAATCGTGGTATGTGAAACGGGTACAAGACATTCAGGCAGGTGGTGCATCAGGTTTTCCTCGCTCACAAGCAGATTGGCGAGATCTCATCCATCTCACTCGTAAAGCACCCAAACTCGTATATCAGATGAATCTCGCTGCTTCCTCGTATATAAAAGAATGTATGTACAGTCATTGATCGGCAGACTTTTTTTGATTCTCTTTGCCAATTGCTTGAACATTTTTTTTGAATCCTGCTAATGCAAATATATTTTTCGATCTGCTGTGATCAAGCCTGTTGTGAGACAAAGTAATATATATTTCAAGGATTTCATCATAGGTTTCTTTTGCTAAATACCTCAAATATGTTGTCCCTTTATTCTAGGATTGTTTGAGCAATTGATAAAAAACGAGTAATCTTGCTATACATAGAGTCTGTGAGGAGGAAAAGTTTAACATTGAGGAATATACACATGATGCATGACCCCCCATCTCAACAGCAAGTCAAAAGCGATGCCCTCGATACATGTCCTGGTCCCGAGGAGACCTTCGGATCGACATGACGGGTCGAAGTAATTCGATCTGAAATATCTAGGTAATGTTGGGAGAGTTGAAGAAAGATGGGATGGACTGCCAAAGTGAAGCGAAACATATTTGATGGACCTAGAAAGCGAAATTAGAGAGAGTAAGGGAGTGCTCAACCCAGGATTCAAAGAAACAGGAGAGAAGGATGGTGCAAGGCAAAGAGGATCGAGAAAGAGCAAACGGGGCATATTTACGACGACAAAGTGTATGTTTTCATGGGTATTCAGAGTGTTAATGGTTTACAGAGGGAATACACGGTTGTCGAAAACTCGGGCAAGATGGAGGACTGCGATATATCGGGCCAAGAATGTGAGATGGCGGCGAAAGATAGCCTATGAGGTTGACATGGTTGACAAGCTGCGACTCCAGGACAAGGACATCTCCTCACAGAAGAAAGCAAAACCACCCCCGAGGTTCCGAGACCGAAACGGCAGTGAGAGCAAACGAGTTGCACCAAAAGGGTTACCGAAAAGCATGTATTGTTCAACGTGGCTCCGAGAGCTGACGCCTCAGGCAGGTTTTAGAGGAAGACTGCGCCTGGCTGACTTTCCTTAAGAAGTGATGACCACGAGCTCGGAGTGCGGAAACACTAGAGGGACTGTCGGACTGTATTCTTGAATTGCGAGAGGGGGACACTCGCAGGATCAATCCATGCGAATGCCCAGTCCAAGAACTCACCGGATGAGATCCAGATGAGGGGGGGGGAGATAGCGAAGAGTGAGTCGAGAGGGGCGCAGGATCAATCCATGCGAGAACACCCGGGACCCCACCGGATTACATCCAGTTGAGAAGAAACGCAGCAAAGAAACGTTCGCGACTGTAATTCGGGAACTTAGTTTTAAATCGCGATTAAAGGGCAAACATACAGGTGAGCACTGCGGCGAATGTCCGCACTGATTGAGTTTGTTTGTTTTCGTCGTCTTATGCTCGATTCCATTGTTTCCTCATCGCCACATCTCACTTGTATTGATACACCTCCCTTCATCTACCATTTCAACAACGGTAAGTACTATCTGTTCAATCTCTTATATTGCCATGAACAATATTTCTAGGACTTTTACCTTTCCCCGGCGTTATTACCCACCGTCGCTGTCCCTTGTATTTGATACAGTGACACTCATACAATTTGGTTACCCTATTTCAGCGTAATCGCCCGCTGTCAATGCCCCTTGTATTTTCCGTTGCGCGCCTACACGTCCAAGTCCCTTGTATTGATACAGGGACCCTGTCTACATGGTTCACCCTTGGCGACACTCCTGTTTCTTCATCGTTAACGTCCTCGATGGCCTTGTATTTGATCTACATCATCGACGATGTCATTGGGTTTCTTGCCTCCATTCGCTTGTCGAACCATGCCTTCACGCCCCCAGGTCTTTACATGCTATTGCGAATCCTGCAAGGAAACTGGCCCTCTCTCCCGTGATGGCGAACCCCTCGGTGTAGTCTTCCCCATCTCACAGCGCATACCCCATCTTGCCCGCGTTAAAGCGGAATGCAATGCTCGTAGGGAATCCCTTCCAGCACAGCCCATTCCTTCATCAACAGCCGAAATAATGACAGCTGCCCTGATTGATTCCATAGTTGATGAAACCCTGAGCTCCAAGTCACGTCTTTGGATGTCCCGAGACGATTACCAGGACAGCAACAATGTTTCCGGGGTGACAAACACAATATCGGGCAATGTGGTCGATGAAATGGCAGAAACTTTTGGTCACTTGGCCATGGAACCATTGATCGAAAATCTAACCGACTCGATGGAAAAGATTTTTCTTCCTCCACCACCTGGCGTGAATTCTGCGAGCCCCAACGACACTCGTTCCTCGATAACAAGATCATCTACTCCCACACGCCGAGAAGCCAAACGAGAGCGCAATACCTACACAAAAAAAGCCCATCTTATCCTCGACCATGTGGGGCATGGTGCCCTCTCTTGTTTGGGGGCATTGGCGCATGTTGGGTCAAGTGCTGAGCTTGTGCCCGTTGAAACTGAAATTGCCCTACTGCGACGCTCCTTCGACAGCGTAACGCGTAGAGCGTCTTCTATTGACGCACGAAAGGAAACACTTCGTCAGCTGCTGTCCCAGGTTGACCGTAAGGTGCAGGAACTTGAAACGACGTATCCCGCTATCACTGTTGGTCCTGTCATTTATGACACAAGTATGTCTATCTGCCCATTGGTTGAATTCAAATTCTGAATTTTAACAGCCCACCATTTCGAATTGCCTGTAAATTCTCAGAGTCCTGTCGCCCAGTTGACGATGTTTATAGCAGTGGTTTGCACAGTCATCATGGGGCTGAGTAGGCAGATGGGCAATCTAGTCCTCAACCTCGTCAATCTCACACTCCGTTGGGCTCTCCAGGATTCCAAAGGGAACCTGACAGCGTGTCAATCCTCTATTTTGAAACAAATTCCAACTACGGTGGAATCTGTTCTATCAAAGTTCAACCTCGAAGGCAAGACTACCATATTTGCAACATGTCCGGAATGCCACTGCACATACTCTCCATCATTCCGCCCAGGATCCAATACACCATCTTATCCTGCCACGTGTTCAAATCGACCCTACCCTGACGCCGAAATATGCAGTGCTCCCCTCCTGGAAGAGATGATTGCGGACGACGGAACGAAGTCACCCAGGCCCTTCAAACCTTTTGTCGTTTATGATTTTCATGATTATTTAGCAAGCTTGCTCGCTCAGAAGGACTTGGAGGATGTAATGGATAAATCCTGCGACGAATTGGTAGCTTCAATCAAGAAAGCTGAACCGCCTCCCGATTACGTTTCAGATGTCTTTCAGGGGGAATTCATCCGGACTTTTGAAGGACCCATTGCTGGTCGTCTGTTTGTTGATAGACCAGGCAAAGAAGGTCGCTATCTCTTTGCCCTCAACGTTGATTTTTTCAATTCCGAGGGCATGACAATCCGTGGAGCCAGCACATCTAGTGGCATTATTGCTGCCGCCTGCCTCAACCTTCCGCTTGAAATTCGTTACAAGCCAGAGAATATGTATCTTGCAGGGGTCATTCCTGGGCCAAGAGAACCTCGCCTGACGGAACTCAATCATTATATGCGCCCCGTCGTCGATCAACTTTCAGACTCCTGGGAACGGGGTGTGCGATTCACTCGCACCGCTAATCATCCTAATGGTCGTGATTCCCGTAGTGCGATTGCAATTGCTGTCTGCGATCTGCCAGGAGCACGAAAGCTCAGCCAAAGTGCCAACCATAGCAGTCATTTCTTCTGCTCGTGCTGCAACTGCTTCCATCGGTCAACTTACGGCAGGACTGATTACGAGCGGTGGTGCCTTCAAGACCGCTCTCTTCTGCGCAAAAATGCCGAGGCATGGAAAAATGTATCGACCCGAAAAGAACAAGACGATCTCTTTGCTGCACATGGTATACGTTGGTCTGAACTATGGCGCCTTCCATACTGGGATCCACCTCGGATGCTTGTGGTTGATTCAATGCATTGCCTTCTTGAAGGCCTTGTCAAATTCCATTTTCGAGAGCTGCTTAAGCTTACAAATGCTGATGCAGAGAGTAAACCCAAAATTGTGAATGCTTTTGAGTACACCTTTCCGGCTCCCACTTCCACCCAAAGGGTTACGCTTGCCCGGATGTCTGAAGTAGAGACGAAGCAAATTACTCAAATTCGGAACCTCCTTGTTGCCCCTCTTGCTGATAATAGTGTCGAAACGCACACATCTTTGGTAAAGGCGCTTGAGCGAAGAAACAAAAATCCTCTTGTATATGTTGCTGAGAGCCTGGGTTTAAGCCCTGATCATCAATCCGGTCGTCAACCTTCTTCCTTCACAAAGCTTCATTGGGCTCGATGTTTGGCTGCTTGGGTAAGCAATTTGTTTCCTGATTCTCGGACATATTACTGACTTGTTTCTGAAGCGCTTCACATTTCCACTGTCGTCTCCTAACAAACCTCCTCCTCCAATATCAACTCCTGAAGTCATGACGCGTATCAGGCTGGTTATCAGGGATATGGCTACACCCTCTTGGCTTGGGTCGGTTCCCCACAATTTTGGAGATGCAGCTGCGGGGACCCTCAAAGCTGATGAATGGCGGACGATGGCCACCGTTTACCTACCTATGGCCCTCATCAGTCTCTGGGGTAAAGGCACGGTACATGCTTCACATTCAGCCGCCGCTCGGTTGAAGCAAATTCTTGATCACACTTTGGACCTTGTTTCAGCTGTCAGCCTTGCATGCATGCGCACAATGACCAAAAGCCGGATGGATGCATACCGATGCTATCTTATATCATGGGTTTCTGGTCTCAAGATTCATCACCCAGATGCTGACCATCGGGTAAATAACCATATGGCATTTCATATCTATGATTTTCTTCGTCTATTTGGACCCGTTCGATCCTGGTGGTGTTTCCCGTTTGAGCGGTTGATTGGTCAACTCCAACGACTTCCTCATAATCACAAGCATGGTAAGGTTCGAATTTTTTTTTGGTCTCTGCTAATTTACTTGATTATCTGCACAGGTCAGCTTGAATCGACGATGACGTTGTCATACCTTAAAGCTGGCAGGCTAAAGCAGTGGCTTGGTCGGCCAGACAGTCCCGCTTTTCTTCGAGAGTGCAAGGCCCTCTTTGATAAGGCTTTCGGAGAAAGGTCAGACAATCTCCCTGCTGCCTCAGCCTTTGGCCCAGTTCCTGACCACCTGAAACCTGTCATACGTGGTACACAAATTGCCTTACGTGCCACCCATATTGTCAATGGAGTTGTTTATTCTCGCACTTCAACCCACATTGGGAACAGCTTGATCATTTTCTATCCCGGAGGCAATCGGTCATCTTGTGCTGTTCCAGGCTCCATTCAACATATCGTGTTTTATTCCAACCATGTTGTTGTCTTTGTTGTCCAGCGTCAAGTTTCAGCACCTCCTAGTCAACTCGATCCATATGCTGATTATCCGCACTTTCCAGCCCGCATTTACTCCAACTCACTTTCTCCCAAACTGGAGATAGTTCGGCCAGATTGGGTAGTTTCCCATTACGCACGATGGGCAATCAACAAAGATCTCGCAGTTGTCTTGGTGTTGTCACGGGTATGTTCGAGTTCTTGTTGCAGCCCCATTTCTGACTGGTTCGATACCAGGATTGAATTTTCTCAGAAGTCCCCCGATGTTGAAGCTATCGGGTGATGGGTGGGCATTCAATTCTACTTTATGTTTCTTATCTTAGATTAGATCCTATCTCAGATTTTTCTGTTTTATATAATTATGAGATTTATGGTTCCTCGTCTTTAGAGGTCTTTAGGATGTAATTTTTCAACTGGGTTTGTTTTGTATAGCAAACAAATACAATCAACGCCCGATTTCGTCTGTTCTAACCACGATCTCTGTATTGATACAGTGAGAGCCGTCAAGGTCCCTTGTATATGATACAGGGACCTGCTGTCGTCGTAGACTAGTCCCTCTCACCGGTTTTCAGCACGAAGGCTCAACCCGCTTTCAAAAAACCGCGAAACAAGGAGCTCCCGGACTGGGTTGACGCCCGAACCATTGGTGGAATTGCTGGCGCTCACATGCGATTTCAAGCCCGGAGACGCGACGCCCTCAACACAAGTTCTACTACGGTAAGTAATTTTATTCAATCTTATGCATTACATGAACAAGCCTTTTACCTTATCCCAGTGTTATCGGCCACCGTCATCGTCCTTTGTGATAGCCCGCCAGCGCTGTGACTCACCTGGACTATTGCCTTAACTATTGCCTTAATTCTCGCTTGTATTGATACAGTGAGAACTTACGCATTCCCTATGGCTTTTCTTTTGTCATGTCAGGTATGTTGTCCTTATGCTCAAGTTGAGCTCCAGCTTACCAACGCCGTAGTCCCGTTCTCATTTTTATTCAACGAACAATTACTATATACATCGAATTGCTCGCATTTTCCATCCTCTCTAAACGCGATGGACCATCAACACTTGCGTCCACATGTAACGACCATCGCTCATCCAAGTCATCATCGTCCATCTTCGACCTTCACATTGATCTGGATTATCCAGTCGAGGTGACATTTTTTTCGATTACGAGGACGGCGATCACGAAATATTTGAAATTCACGTCACATCTTTTTCGACTTCTTACCTCTTCACCACGATCTCACTTGTATTGATACAGTGAGAGCCGTCAAGGTCCCTTGTATATGATACAGGGACCTGCTGTGATCGACCACCAGCGCCGTGACTCACCCGGACTATTTTGCCTTAACTATTGCCTTAATTCTTGCTTGTATTGATACAGTGAGAACTTACGCAGTCGTGTATCGCCCTGGTGCTGTGAACACCATTCCTGGTGAACCTGACCTCGACAGTGATGAGGACCATGATGACATTCATCCGACGGTCAATCCTCAACCTCCGACTGCTCCTGATCAGCAGGCCATTCCCTCAACTATTGAGCAATCGGATCAGCAGACCAAACCTGCGACTATTCAATCTGTCGAGCAATTGGTTACTGATATGTCTTCTATGTCTCATTGTGGATCTCCCGACAACCACCCACCTTTACGAGACATCCAAACGCCTACTGTGCATCACGAAGCACCGAATCCCGTGCTTTCGACGCTAATGCTTCCCAGACTTGTTTGATGCATTGTCGATGTCCTGGCTCACTGCATTACCTTTGCTGCCTCACATTGTCCGACCTTATCTATTATAGATTTGGTGTTTCACTGAATGAGCGGTGTTCCCATGTAGTATATCATCACATTGTCTCTCTCTGAAGTTCCTGATATTTGGGCAGCTATCGGGTGATGAGTGGGCAATGATTTTTTGGGAACTTCATACTTCAAATCTTGATTGTGATCTTATTGCTACTTTTTTTTGACTTTTCTTTTTTAGATAATCATGTCTTCTATTGTTGATCGCCTTTCTTTGTTGTTATTCTTCCCTAAATGTGGGACATTGCATATTATAAATTGTTGCTGAACAATAGGCACACTACATTGGATGAACAATTAAACAAAACAGCTCTCTCTAATTTGAGTAAGAATTCTTATGTAGGGCATGCTAACACGGAAATCAGTATTTAATACAAAATGTTGCCCAAGATGGAGCAATGTCTTTTAAGCAGAGGGCCAATTTTGTGCAAGATTTCTACATAAAATTTCTATTTAACAAGCAGAATCAAAAATAAATGGAGGTTAAATAGTGGAACCCCCGAAGTGTTACTCATTCGGAATTTCGGATTGATCGAAGCCTTCAACCAAATACGGCCCAACAAAGAGGCTTATATTTGTCCCGTAAAGAATTTTTTATCCCACTTCTCCCCACATTAGAGTCACCTGTTATCCTATATTCTTCTGAAGGGACGTGCAGGCGCTCGTGGAGAGATAGAGGATAGTCATGCATTGTCGCAAACAAGGGAATGTGTATAATCTATGGGGCATTCCTTGTGGTAGACCTGTATGATACAATTAAATACACTATTACACATTTTGTCTTGTATCATTTGCTTTCATCTGCAGTTTTTGCCTCGTCAATTCGTCTATTTCTATCATCGTTAATGTTGTCCAGAATTTTCTTCGCCCCATTCTCCATCAAACGTTTGGCTAGCATTGACCCCACTCCCTCCGCATCCTCTTGGGACACGACGACCTCTTCCAACGTATACTCGACATGATCTTGTCCATCTATACCAGTTACACAACCTGTCAACTTCAAAACGTCACCTTTCTCTCCTGCTACGAGTTCACTTGCAATTCCAACTGGTACACTGCATCCGCCCTCCAAGACCCGAAGACATGCACGCTCTGCGACGCATTTCCACGCGGTTTCCCTGTGCGTAAGCTTTTTGCATAATTCAATGGCCTCCGTGTCATCAGCACGAACTTCAATTGCCAACGCGCCTTGAGAAACGGCATGGTAAAGGATTGGGGGTGTCAGATCAGATGAAATACGATCTCCCAATCCTAAACGGACAAGGCCAGCTCTTGCCAGGATTAAGGCAGCGTAAGGGCCGTCTGGAGCATCTAACTTTGCGATACGCGTGTTTCTGAGAACTGTATTCAACATTGATCTCAACCGTTGAAATGAATGCTCACAAATTTCCGCGCTATCCATTGGTTTAGAAATTCCTGATCAAAGGATCACAAATGAAGCAACTCACAACGTCCAAAAATTTGAGATGATGGTATTTCCTTTTGAGTTGAGCAACTCTCCTTACGCTACTTGTACCAATAACACTTCCCTCTGGGAGATCGTCCAAAGTCGTCCATCTTTCTCCTTTTTTCACCACTAAGCTATCCACAGGATTTTCGCGTTCTAAGATTGCAGCGATAATACATCCTTGAGGAAGAGTGGTCGGGACGTCTTTGAGTGAATGAACAAGCATGTCAACTTCGCCTTCTTTTAACGCTACTTCAAGTTCCTTTGTCCAAAGGGCCTTCCCGCCGAGAAGGTAAAGAGCTTGAGATTGATTCTTGTCCCCAGCTGTGGACATGAACGACGTCGCGAATTTGGGTGATAAATCGTCATCTGGAAAAGATAAAACTTGCAGAGCTTCAAGGACAATACTAGTCTGAATCTGAGCGAGCTGAGACGCTCTCGAGGCTAATGTAAATGTTCGAGGCATATGGAAGAGCTTGATGAAGAACGCAACATCACAATCCCAGCAAGTTTTATGTGTCAGCACTCACATGAACAACTTTTTTAATTATGAATCTAGATGACCGTCACGGTATACACCTTTGATATTGGAAGGACTACAAAAACAGACCAAGTAACGCTGCAGTGCTAGGTAATATGAAACAGAGGTTTTTGAGAATGAGAGCAATACAAATGTGAATATGCGTTGGGGCAATAAAAAGAGTTATGGATCACAGGAAAGCATGAAAAGACAAATAATCGAAGAGATAATGCCATGCACAGAATACAAATGCAGGATGTTGGCGTGATGATCAAAAAATTTTAGAAACAAGGGTAGAGGAGCATGTGAAGTGATTCAAAATGTCCGAGTAAGATAGATTTTAATGGTATCAACAAAGGAGATAGGGCACGAAGTATGAGGAAGGAATTAAAAGGACCATAATAGGAAAGCAAGGTAACGAACGACGATGTTAGGGAATAAAAAGAAGGACCTTGCTTACATTCCGTATCCGAATGCAGGACGTTGGTACGGATCCGTAAGCGCGGCATTCATATGGCCAGCGAAAGAAGGTAATGCATTGAACGAAGCTCCAGGGAAGGAACCAGGCTGCTGCAGTCCTTGGCCGTGACCTACGTTCTGTTGCAATACATATCCATCGATCGGCTGAGGCGGAAGCGAATGCATTTGCGAATTCAAGGGAGTCTGTCCAAAGCCCGCCTGACCTGGGATGGAGTACAGTGCATTTTGAGAAACATAAACATCTGGGAGGTGATTCGGGCCGAGAGCTTGACCGAGATGTCGGCCAATAGTCGCAGGAGAGACCATCCCTTGGTGGTGACTGAGTGCCATATTGACAAGTGCCTGTTGACCGGAGAACCCATTAAATTGTTCCATTTGTTCACGTTGAAGTTTGTTCTGGATTCGCTTGCCGTAAGGAGTGTTGCGGATTAAAGGTAGCACAGGCCGAATGCCATCCACAAGTAAAGCCCTTTGTGCGGGATCGGCGTAATCCAAGGCAGTCTGGGGCAAATTAGAAAAAGAGAACGGTCGGATAATCTCGTTCTTACCTGGACACAGTAATTTCCGTAGGAGTCCCGCAGCAACTTCTCAAGCCGCGACCGATTCAACAACTCTTCGATGATCATCTTACGAGTACTTTGTTCTGCAACGCGAATGCACTTGTGATATTGTTTAATATTGGAAATCGCACTGGAATAGTATTGCTCACCTTTTCCATGACATTGGAACTGAATTTCTGCACGGAAAGGGCACAAATATTCCCAGTGAATTGGCGAATGAGAGCATCACTGAAACGATTCTCGTTAAGGTCAAGAATATATTGCACAACCTGTCATTCTATCAGCACAAATAGGCATTGCCAAAAGTTTGCGAGACTTACATAGTTCCCATAGGGGTCTTGAACCAGTGTGAGCGCATTATAAGTTATTTCGTTTACCACCTGAACTCGCTGTTTCTCTGCTGCATGATCAATGCACCTCTGCAAAACACAGCAGCCATGTCGATGAGTGGCAACTTCAACACAATTTGTCGCTACTGCATTATAAATGAACTATAAACCTATTAATGACATCCCATGGAGAAATGGTACACACAGCTTACCTGATTATCTTCTGGGGCAAGCTTATTCAAGCATTTTTGAATAACATGATTGCCATTCAAATCCTTGATAAGAACAACAACGTGACGGCTTAACGCCAGAATAATAGAATGAATCTGAGAATGGTATCTCTGATCAGTCTGCTGTTTTCCGGTAAGTTTGAAAGTGCAAGTTCAAATCAAAAAATTTACCTGTCGACGTGTAGAAAGGAAATCAATCATTTTCTGAACTGCCCTTGTCCCATGCATGTTGAGTGATATGTTGACAAGATCTTGGGCAACAGAATCACAGATGACGTTGCGCTGCTCATCAGTTGAATATTCCAGAAGTTTTTGACAAAGATAATTCCCGAATGGATCTATGTTTGAAATTCAGACAATAAGCAACATGATATTGTCTAGTAAACCCACCAGTCATAAGGTCAGCGAAATGACCAAAAGTTTCTTGGAAGATCATGTCACGATGCTCTGCAACACCTTCCTCAAGCTTCTTTTGCAGATAGCGACAGCCATGCTGATCTTTGCACAATGACGGAATCTCTCCTTGCAGGTCCTCCAGCCGAGTGCCAGCATACCTGTTGACTAAAGTGCAAGGTTAATCCCGAGACATCCTGTTAGCAACAGGTCATCTTACATTCTTTGTCAACATCGCCGCGCTTGTGCTTAGGACCGTGCAAGCCGTTCATCTTGTTTTCATTACCTGATGGGGTGCGCGCTGGCGCGCTCACACCGTAGCGAGGGCCATTTTGAGGGTACATGACGGTGGGAACACGGGTTGGAGTTTTCGCACCATTAGCTACACTGACGCCGGGACGACCCGTAGATTCGAAACCATATGCGTTGTACCGTGGGTCAACTCCGTTGTTGATGCCATAGATGAAATTATACTATTCAAGAGATATAAGGAATCAATGCGTTTGACAAGCGTCGAGTTCGGTTACGTACATCATCACGACCAGGCTGCACCGGGTTGTTCGCGAGGTTGTTATTATCATAGCTCGCAGACGACAAACGGGACAACGAAGCTTGCAGTTCATTGCTTCCCGTAGAGCTCTCATTGTTTAACTGAGAGTTTGGGGTTGGGACGCGGCCGTTATAGGTCGCGATGTCGGGCGTGCGAGGAGTTCCTGGAGTCTTCAGCAAATGTGATGTGTTAGATGTAAGGCCCAATGGAGTTGCTGGAACTGATCGTGTATTGGTCGAAAGGCTGTGGGGAGAGCCTCGGCGAGAAGATGGACCTTGAGAAAGAATAGGTGTTCCTGATGCCGACCCTGGTCCCCCAAGCATCTTGTTGGGAACATCATCCGATGGCGCCGAGACCGTCAAGTTGGGATTGGTGACGTTACGACGATCAGACCTTAATACACCATCTGGTCCACGAGGATGGCCAATGAACTGGGGCCATTCCGACGGCGTTTCTCTCGAATCTCCCGACCTGTTCAAAGTCTGTGAGAGCTGAGCCAAATCTAGCGCTGCAGAGGCCTTCAGAGAATGGGGTCAAGGCCAGCTCAAAAAAAATGTTATGGACACAGACCTTGCTGCTCGTATAAGAAGCATGATACTTATCATTATCAGATGTAGGTAAATTCCTCATAGCATCTGAAGTAAACATAAAGTTAGGAATTCAAATTATAAGCAAAAATGCAATTCACTATGCATTTCCTTATCAAGTTGCTCGTCCAACATCATCCCAGCGTTATAGATGCTCGCGTAATCATCTCCATACCTTTGATTTCCCCTTAACAAAGACGATGCTGAAATTGGAACTGGCACAGGGGAAGGACCGGAAGACCTTTCGCCTGCAAGGGATAAGCCCTGGATGTGAATGGCAAGATCTTCGTCGTGTTCGCTTGCGGAAGTGCGTCGACTCGCAGGCATGCTCTTAGCGACGGAAGGACGAGAAAAGCCGCCTCCGTTATGACCAGTGGCCAGGTCCGGCGACAAATTTACGCTGGGAGCGTAAGTGACGGATTTTCGTTTGTCGACTTTCGAAGGCGTGTCCCCCTCCTCAGGGCGAGTTTGCCGGGTATTGAGAAAATTAGCTTCACTGAGACGAGTGTTTAGACGGGGCGGAGTGGTAGGTGCTGAAACGGCAAGGTGCTGAATGCCAGCGTTCCCAGCATCGAACGGGATGGTGAGGAGCTCTTGAGCCTGTCTTTCTTCCAGAGCACGCATTTGATCCTCGAAGTGTTTGCGATGAAGCAAACGCTGTCTTTCGTGTTCCAGCCGCTTTAACTCAACATGCTGTAAGAGATAGAACGAGGATATCAACTGTTAAGAACCCTCTACTCACTGCTGACATGTCGGGTAGATTACTTCCCAACCTCGCGGCCTTCAAGGACAGTGTGAGATAGTGTTGACGGTGGCGAGAAAGAAAACCAGTACTTACGGAATCTGCCAAATCCAAAAATGCAGGCGGAGTGGTCTTCCTCTCGTCAGAGGTGTTATTATCAAAAGAAATAGTACTTGTAGTGTTCATATTCGCAATAGAAGTGGGTGTAATTTTTCAGAGTGAGGACTCGAGACAAAAGAAGGTTGCTGGCGAATTATAGTGACAATAACGGTGACTCCTGAGGTAGATGAAGGATTGATCAATACGAAAGGAGGGCTCCTTTCCAGCCTACTTACTTGGAACCGCAGTAAGGATATTGATGATACAAAGCACCAGAATCCGAGCTGATGATAATAGTGAGTGATGAATGAACGAGAACGACGAGTTAGTAGTTACATTTGGAAGCGGTAATTTGGAGGATAATGGTTGGCAGATTGAAAGGTTGTACCGTCAGATTTAAGTAGTCGCAGGACACCAGCTACTTGGTCCCTGAATATGAGGGAAAACGGCAACTGCCTTCAAATTTTTCAACTCCGGCCCCTGATTCCGTGTAAAAATTTGGATTCACTATTACATTTCGAAACTACCCTGACAAATGTACGTGATGAACGTTTGAACCCAGACTTCAAAGCTCAAGACATATTTCTTTCAAAGACTTCGAGCACACTTTTCTCCACCTTGCGTGAAATTACCTTGTTAAGAATTCTCCCATTCTAAATTCACGGCAACTTATTTTTCGCACTGGCAACGAAATACGTTCTGTTGGATCCTTCCAACATCAAAGTCGATCCCATTCTGGTCTGGAACGATTCTGTCTTGATCTATATGCCAGTTATGTACTGGTGTATATAATTCTTCTAGCCGGTTGTCAATCAAATTTCAAACAACCGATTACAAACAAACGTAAAAGGGGTGAGGGTCCACGAAAGAGTCTAGGAAGCCGGAAAGTAATCTTCGCCAATAAAGGCGTCTTCATACATAAGTAATGAAGCATGAAATGCAAATTAGGCCTCAATTACCTCTTCTGTACTGATTTCTGAGTCAATCACAACCGATTCTTTATGGCCGTCTGGGCAAATGGTTTTTCTATCCTCTTCTTCTGAATCCCCCGCAGCATCATCAGGGGTAACGGAACCATTTCTCCGAAGCGTTTTTTCAGAAGAGTGTGATGGATATCGCACCCGAAGGAAGTCCGTAAATGGTACAAATCCCAAAAATGTCGATTTAATTTTGCGGGATTCATCCGTTGAAGATGTTGGGGTAGTGGCGCCGCTTGTAGATGGCGCGGTGCCTTTCCCTGATAATTGAATAGGCGTCAACTGCGAAGCTACCGTCGGAGTGGTGACATTTTCGTCTGACGGCGAAGGGTTGCGTGGGGGTGTTTCCAGGCCTGTCGTTGATGACATGGGAGACGAAATATGTCGAACAAGTCTGTAAACGTGGTTACAATGATATCAGACTTCCATCAACGTAATTAATGCGTACGGTAATTTATCAGTGTTATCGTGGCTAAGCGTGAGCAGTAAATTCTTCAGATTTGGGAGAGTATGTCGCATGTCCAAAGCTCGGAGATCACGCTCGGCCATAAGCTGCAATCGTTGATGTTTTGAAACATTAATATCAACGAGGACGTACCATTTCGATGTCTTTGTTGAGTAAAAATACGCCATATTCGAATCTATATGTATCTACCCCTTTGGAAAACAGAGGAAACCTAATGCGTGTTCATTTCGTCGTGGAAAAGAAATGAAAGTAATGCTTACATTCGAGGACCCACCATCGCAGAAATCCCGTCTCTAATTAAACTTCGACTACCGATGCATGTGACGGGATATGTCAACGACTTCCCAATGCAGGCAGCCAACATTTGCACAACTTGCGCCACATATCCCAGGGCCGCAGCCACTGTCTCCTCATTGACATCCTTATGTTCCGACAATGTCAACGGAGGTGCAGGGTCATTAGAAGTTACTGGAATTGGTAACGGAACGTCGAGTATGGTAAATAACAGGTCAGACGGAGAGGATAATTCGATAGGAAAGATCGCAGATAGTGTGGAAATCAGGGAAGTTTGTAGGGATTTAATTTGCTGGTGAATTGGCACAAGTTGTTCCCTAAAACTAATATCTGAGTTCCGTAATCAAATAAGCTCAAAGAGATGCATACCGTTGGCCTTCAATTTCAACAATGGCCGCTGCGTCGGAGTTAGACAGTATGATTTCACCAAGGCTTGTGAGAAGTTCCGTTCTTTCTGTTAACCGCTGGGAGCGATCAGCCAAATCCTGTTTCCCTACAGTATGCATCATCTCGGTAATTTAGTCGCAAATTAATTATGGAGGAACCTACGCTGAGCATGACGATCCAGGACGGTACAATGATTGTTTCTCATTTCTCTGATACGTGCCTCGCGTTCGGAAAGTTCACGCCGCTGCAATAAGGTCAAAATAGCCTTGCAAGAATCCCAAAGCAACGCACGAGGGAAAACGTCTCGTCTTTTACTAGAAGTCCATCTATATTCTCGACCACGTTATCAAGTGAAGTCCGTGTATCCGCAATGAGGGATTGAAGCGTGACGAGTCTGAAATTAATTGGTATTAGTATCACCGACGTATACAGAGAATTCAATCCACACTTGAAGAGCTCCTGCCAATTAACGGTCTTAACCACCTCTCTGGAATCAAGACCATTCTGCCGAAGTTTACGCGAGAGAGACGCTAGTTCATCACCATTGACAGCAGACTGCCCGTCCTCTTCACCTTGCTTTACCTTCCTTAGTTCTGATTCAGGGTCAGAGGAGTAGCCTGCAGGAGACTTGGAGCGAGAAATCCTTGTGTTATCAAAGACAGGTGGAAGATAGAAACTCTGTCCCGGAGGCTGCAGAGTAATGACAAGAGTGTTTGAAGGAAGTTGTGTAGGACTGTCATCTAACTGCATAATCGTGAATGAGGGTTCTACCAACAAAAAGTGCAGACGCACGTCATCGGGTAATGGGATTAATTTATTCAAATTAACATCCCAATCATACAGCATCTCCCAACCTTGGCTATCGCCGTTTGTCCCCAGTATTGCTTCTTCTAAAACCGTGCTCTCCCTCTGATGTGGAGTGCTAGTCTTGCCCCATACCTCAATCTTCAAAAATTGTCCTTGAAGAACAATAGGACCTAAATCGTGTCCTGAGCGGGCATCGAAAGGAAAAAATGGATTTATAGAAGGTTTATGAATTGGCGAAAAATATATTGGGGTAACTGGAGTGAGTGCAGGTGCCGTTTCACGTTCGACAGGAAAGGTCGCAAGAGACTTTTCTTTCTTATGCGACACTTTTGCAGGTGTTACAGTCGACTGAGGGTATCTGACCTCCATTTTGGGCGTAGCTCTGAACGTCGTCTTCGAGGGCAAGGCGGAATTGGGTTGTCGGCGTCCATTGTTCCGCAAACTCGAACTGGAGGCTTCTCGCGTGTGTGTTTGAGTTTTGATGGCCTTTCGAGGTGATGTTGAGGTCTGGGTGAATGTTGGCTTGGAAGGTGGAGCGGAGCGCGACGTTGGTGGACTTGACGACACTTCTGGAGAATCTGCGGTTGGGTTGGATTGCTGGGTCGCGGGTGGAGTTGTGAGTACAATGAATGTTTCCACAAGTCTGGAGCAAATAATTTTCTCGAGAGAGGCCTGAGAGTTGTTCGGAAGAAAAGTAGATGAGGACGACGACCCGAGTTGGAAAGAGCTCCCTAGACGATGGTTGCTACTTAAAGATGTTATGGAATTTGTTCTAGCTCGAATACTGCGTAGAGAATGAGCTGACTTCGAAGATGAGAGGTGTGCGGCACTGCTTGGACTAGTTGAGGAATTGGCGAAGGTAATCCGAGGAGTCGAAGGCCTCCTGCCCCTGATTTCCGTTGGAATAATAATGTCCTGCTCAACAGCTCCGTCCTCTCGTTTCTGACTACGTCGGGTGATTGTCGACGTATTTGAAATTCTTCGAGAACGCACTCGAGTCAAAGTGTTTCCAAAATCCTCTGCAATTCCAACATCTAAATTGGACAACTCCACTGGTTGTCTTAATGCTGATGTGAAAGCATCGCGAACTGGAAAGGGAGTAAGATTGCGGATTTGAATACTAGTAATGTGTCGAATTCGTCGCTATCGAACCATTAGCACGGTCTCTCAGAAGTCATCTGAAGTTTACCACACCAGAGTGAGGTTTCCGCCCTCCGATTTAGGCTGAAGACTGGTGACTGTTGCACTCTCTGGCATGAAGAGGTGTCCGGTCTTTCATATATTCAGTAAGAAATCCCCGGCATAGGTATGTGTGCACCAAGTTGAAGAATCGAGCACCTGATACGGAGGAAGAAGATCGCACTCTCACGCGCTCCGAGTCCGTTCCGTTGATTTTGACGCGGCCCATCATAGCCCATCATCCAGATAATTGAGATGACCTCCACACTCAACATAAAAGATGAGTCCAGGGCCATGCCCCCTCCTCCTGTGCCTGGATCCAGTAAGGCCACAAATACGAAGATTCTACAATCCGAATTCACAGCTTTGACTTTGTGTCTCAAGGTAAGCCACCGCCCGTCCAACGATTAAGAGATTTGTCTTATTTCTTCACAGGATGCCATGATCAGAACTGGTCAGATATATAGTTTCTATGCAGACGCGCAGAAGCTGTGAGATTTCTTCTGCATGCTGAGCCGACTAATGGTGTTGACCACAACTTGGCAGAGGCATTGCGAACCATGTCCCCAATCCCCCTCGTATGCTTACGGCGGCTCTAGGACGTGATATAGAGAAATACGACCAACTATGTGACTCTATCGATGCTCAACTTGTGAGTGTTTATTGTTCCAATCCGAAGTTGCATTGAATGTCAACATTAAATCAGCACCGGGCTATCAGTGTTCTGAAACGGGATCTACGACACGAAGAGCAGAAAAAGGAAGAGGAGGAAAGGCGTAAGGCCGCTGAAGTGGCAACAGTTCAGCCTCTGACAGAACATGTGTTGGAAGACACAGCGATGCAACCCCCGGGTACAGAGAGTGCACAACTGAATAGCTCCCCAACTGTCAGAACATTGCCCAGTAGAAGACCGTCAACGATTTCAATATCCTCCCTGCATCGGCCACACCCTTTGAAACTCGATTTGTCTTCTATGACTTTGAAGATCACGGAGGAGGAGGCCGCCCTAAATAGAAAGGACCTGGGTTCGCCTGTGACTCTGGCGCCGAAATCCGCTCGTCCATTTAGTTCTAATGAGCTCCCTCCCGACCTCATGGCCGTTTTCTCAGGTACACCTATGTCGACCGAAGTTCATGGGCCACCGTCCATTGACTTGACAATCCATGACAATATACATATGCCTCAAGAGCGATCTTCGATTCCTCTTGGGTTGGGTGACTCTTCTGACAAACCCATTGAACTGGATTTGGACACCATGGACATCGAAATGGCCAATATGACCGATCTCTTCGGTGATGCCGCAGATTCCGGGAGTGCAGACAATGCAGCCGAGGGTTTGTTCTCGCCGCTGGAACAAGATGAAGGCGAACGTCTGGGAAATCCGGGTGGTCTATCTACGAAGGAGAACGTTCTAGCAGATTTCCAGGTTGATTCAAATGTGAACGTCGAACTTTTTGGAGAATTCACGGCAGGTACGGGCCTAGGTCGAAGCAGTGAATCGAACGACCCTACCGGTGTGCAAGTCGACCCACCTGTCCCTTCGCCTCGTTCTCTTCTGGCCCAATTCTCATCTTCGCACCTCATGGGCAATAAATCATCGCCATCCGGCAATCTCGACTTGTCTACCGCCTCTACGGAGAGTTTTGATCTCAATTCTATTGACCTTTCTAATCTCGACCCGGGGTTCTTCACGAATGGTCAAGAGGCCCCAAATTTCTCCATGGACATGGAGTCATTTATAAACATGAGCGCAGGTGGTTCAGAAAAGATAGCTTGACCATCGAACTTTCTTACCAAATTGACAATATGTGCTGATCGTGTTGCAAGTGAAAATTTGTGGAAAGCAAGGCCGGTCTGCTCAAACTTCATCATGCATGAATGGACTGCTGAGTCTTGGTGTGGTTGGCAATGACATCAATTATTTGATCTAATATTCATGTTGAACTTCGTCTGGCGGCATCAGTTATATATGCTGACGGTCGGCTGAAATTAATTGTCCTATGATCCTGTTCAGATGGCAAGGGGTGTCTAAAATAAGTTGAGGTTTTTCATCGACAATGTTGTAAACTTATCTCACAGACAACTCACAGATAACTTTGTGATCCACATGAACCGTAGCTCTATCTCGGAAAAACCACATGTGTTGTCTATTGTCGAAATCTTCTTTTCCACATGAGGCCCTACAAATAGCGACCGTCATGCCTGTAATCCCGTTGGCGGAACCTTAGTTCTGCAAATTAAGAATGACTATGAAGGTCACCCTTGTCACTCTTTTACTCGCTCTACCGTCTATGGTTGGGGAGCCAATGGACATATGGCCGTGGGGTAAGGAAAATTCACTTTCTTATTGACAAAATCTATTAAAAATCTATTCAGTTATGTTGCCATACAGGTGGAAATCGTCTTATGATCCAAGTGCGATAACTAGCACTTAGTTCCTTGCTCCCAAAGCTCTATCCTTTGTGAAGACAAGTTTGGGCACCACTTACAATCATTCTTTGGGCCCGGCGTCTACTTGTTTTTACTCTCTTCACTTTGTATTTTCTTTGCGATCCACCCGCTGTTTAGTGGGCCGATTCCATCAAGCGGACTCATGGATATACTTGGTCTGCTAAGCTTCGTTTCTTGGATGCACAAGGTTTATTTGTCCTATACCTCACCTTGCGACAGATTTTTATGGTCATACAGACAACCCGCCTTCCTTTTGCAACGTCACAGAAGCCAGAGATTGTGCCGATGGACAATGTATATGTAAGTCTTGAATGACTCAATTCTTCAGAGCCTCATGACAATCGAAGTCCAGTGTCGGCTGTCGCCTACCCAGCGTGTGGTCGATACCTCTCTATCGGCTAAGCTAAGCAACAATGAATTTTCTGCACAACGCTGACTATGAAATGATCTGCAGTTCGTTGGTGACATTGGTCAACCGCTTCATAATGAAGCTGTTGCCCTTGGTGGAAATGAAATCAATGTTCAGTGTGATGGGAAGTCGATCAACTTGCATGCTGTAGGACCAAATTAACATCCACAGTAGTTTGAAGAACTGACTGGTTCTCGCTCTTTCCAGCTTTGGGGTGGGTGAAATATTATTTTCAGTCTTAACGGCGTTCTAATCACCTACCAGACACGGGTATCATTAAAAAGCTTTTGTCAACCTCACACGGCGATTCACTTGACGACTGGTAAAGACACTCCTTACTCGTATAAAGGTCCGTTAAATATTTACTTCTGATTCAACCCCTACCGGATTTATTTTATCGCGTCCATCTGCGCAGTTCGGCGATTTCAAACCCCAGGTCGCTGCGTGGATCACCTGTTCCTCAGCTTCTCCGCTCTTGTTCAAGGGAGAGATATTGCGGAAGACATCGCTGGTCTTCTTCGATCCTTTCACCCCTCTTGCATGTCCTCACGTCTGGTCAACTGATGCCAACACTTATGATTGCGTACTAAGCCGTTCCATCTCTCAGTTTTCAAAAATATAATTAACTATCTAACACAGACAACAATTTTTAATTACAATGACGGAGATGATCTCTGCGTAACAAGCTACTATGGTTCTGCAGTTCCTGTTGTATGTTTAATAATAACCCTCATTTTCTAAACCCCCCTCTGACTCTCATTCGATTGTCAGATCAAATCCCAGATTGCAAAACAAAGCTACCGCCTAGCTGCATGGTTGAATGTCCTCTTTGATGACTCGTTCATGCTATCTGGAAAAGGTGACTCTTCTGATTGAGCAGGTTTGTCGTAGAGATATCGATAGTAATTGTCTCTGCAATAACTATGGAGTAACGAAACTCCATGTTTTGCATTAAATAATATGGAAATCTACTCAAATCCCAAGGAGAATTGCATGGGAATGAAATAAAGTAACGTGAAGAGCCTATGTCTTCTCATTTCCTGGTGCAATGTATTTATCAAGCTTTTTGCGGAGGGCGTGATCGTTTCGGATACCGATGATTTGCAAAGCCTTTGCTAGTCCCGAGGCGAGTATTAACCTCTCTTCCTCGTCGATAGCGTCCCTTTCTAGGAGTTCCTTCACTGCACGGGCCAAACGTCCCCTCGGTAGGGCAGGGTTGGGTCCTGTCGGAGGCTTTGGAATTTTGTGTTTTGCTTTTGATTTACCCTTTATCTTTGGGCTGGCCAACAATGGCTCCATCACCTCCGTCCTGAAACGACGATGAGCTAGTGACGCTATAGGAACAACGCGATCCATCGGACTCGCCGCCTCAGCGCAGGATTCCGCAAAGGCCATCTTGTCAGGTGGGTCTCCTTCCGCATAGCCCCATTTCTGCAACTCTTGCAACCTCTTTTCTCTGAGAATCTTTGAAATGACCTCTCGGGAATCTTCTGTGGAGATGTTCTTTGCGAGAGAATCCAGGATATCTGAAAAGCGAAGCCACCCTCTATCTTCTTCCACGGCACGCTTGATATAGTGACGGTTTATGTAGTTCAGGAGACGATGGGCCGATTGTACTCCTGCATGGTATCGATTAAAGGAAGGGACGAGGTACTGGATGAGGGTGATATCGTCTAACGGCGCGCCAAGTGCGATTTCACGGGCGGCCGCGGCAAAGTATTTATCCAATTGGTCGTAGATATCAATCCCATTCTTCGAGTTGCTCTTGAGTTCATTCGCCAGAGCAAAATAAATCGCAGTGGACTCGTTCTGTGCAGTGAAGCTATAAGATGCAGTTTTTCTCTTAGTTCTTCTGTCACTGAAGAAATGGGATATCAACTTTACTAGTTGTAGCAAGCAGAATGTATCCCTGCATAAAGGCCGTAGTCTATGGCTGGCGCTTTGCCGTTCGGGTCATTTGAAGGGGATTTTACAATATGATCCAAAGCAGGCTCCATATATGCCCACAAAGCTGAAAGAGATGTGGCTGGGTTGGCGCTCCCAGATGCGTGGTTTAAGATGGTTGGCATCAAGAACCAGATATACCTAAATCCGATAGATCCCGTAGAGGATTGACAAGGAAGATATGAAAGTTAAATTTTAGCTGTCTCCAGGTGTGTATAAATATGTCAGCGGGCGCTTATTGAGTGCAGAAAGAGTGGGTGTGGTGCTGTACATTGCATTGCTACGCTGTGGTGCAAACTTTCATTTTGGGAAATTGTGCCGGCCCGCTGATGGACAACCGTCTGAAGTCCTATTAAATTACTGCGGTCGTAGGCGGCCAGCTCAGGGCTTCGAGCCCAGCCTGTACATCACTGGTCTTAGATTATAAAGTCTTTAACCAGTTCAAAGTTTTCACCGAGATACTATTACTTTACTGTCGCGAATTTATCCCGCCCCCAGCATGAGCATTACAAACATCAAGCCTTCGAACTTCCAAATCTCACTTCCCCAGTATTTCGAAAGCTCGAACTCCCTCCTTCCCAAGAAGCGTGGCACATGCCACTATATCGGCGCCTGCCTTTCTCATCCTCTCCGCACCGCTATTGGATGTTACACCCCCAACTCCAATGATTTTGAGGTCGCCCAAACCCTTATCAATCCATGTCCTTGAGTTGATCAATTGTCTGAAAGTGAAGACATTTCCCAATGCTATGGCATGTATGCTTTCGCCGGCTAAGCCCCCCAGTGGGGTTGGCACAGCGAATTGTGAGTTCTCCAAGGTAATACATTCCTGGGAAGGCGCTGTTTTCCTAGTTTGTGAGGAGAAGAGGAGGGAGTTCCCCAGCGTATTCGTGCACGTCAGGAAAGATATGGGACAATGTTTCTCGCCGTCGATCTCCATGACCAAAGAAGAGAGCAAGTCTAGGAAATCAGTGAACTGGCCCTGGTAGACGTACGGTGGCATCTTGCATCCAATGGTCAACGTATTATCGTTCGTGAATGCTTCTGCCAGAGTGAGAATGAGAGGAAGAAGCGTTTTCTCGGGGAGATACCCTAAAGGAGCGGAATTTGCAATGTTGGGACACGAAGTATTGAATTCCACGGCTATCCGTGCTCTACCCAGAGATGCTTGGTTGTCTAGGAGTTTTTTTCTGAGGGCTTGGATTGCCTCAAGCATCTTTCTCAACTCTGAGGGCTCAGAAGCTGCTATGCTGATGATGATAGGTTTGGATGATCTGTCGGCTTTGAGTAGCTTTTCCACCCATTCAAAATATCGAGCCAAAGGGTGGGGTGAATAACCATAAGAATTAATCGTAGTGAGTGTGTCATTGCAGAAAGCAACCTAAGCTCCCGAATGAAATGGATTAGCGGCAGCTTGTTAAGAACATTTCAAGCGGACGCGCACAGTATGGCTATCGTCTTCTTTGAAACCTTCTAAAGTCGCGCTGCGTGTTGTGATGCCGCCAGTATATGGTGACTCGTATAGTGCCGCAAGTTGATTAAGATCTGAGGACCAAGCACATGAAGAATTGAGAAGTGGAGGTTCGATCTCAATGGTGTTTATGAGAACCATGGTGATGGTATGTCATTGAAGATCTACACAATCAACAAACAACAATTTGTCACATATGCTTTTATCTGGAGCAAGGCAAAATACATGAAGTCTACATACATACACGTGCCAAAGAGATCGCTCGCTTTTATTTCAGGAGCTCCTCGCGTTCTAACACTGATTTTTCTAATTTGATCAAAATGGTCGTTCGATTGGGAAACTGAGGATTGGCAGTGTTATGTGCTGTCACTCGTGCAGGCTAGAAGAAACCTGAACTTATATACTGACCACATAAAAGAATATAACTTACGAAGCACAGGCCGTCTAGAACGGCTTCCACAATTCCCGCTGTGAAAGACGAACAACTAAGCGAACTGAAATCTCTTGGAACTGAGATATGCCTCTCAATGGGTGGGTCGTTGTCTATGATCATATCTATGATAATAAAAAATGAGGCATTCGGTAGAAATTCATGCGTCAACGAAGATAACTTACACTCATCTGGGTTCTCGACACTTCTCTCAATGGCGTCTGCACTTTTGCCAAACACTGCTTTCCACACCTGCGTATGCACCATCATCAGAACAGGTAGAAGTTTGATTTCTCGTTTGGGTGTCTTTGAAGAGCCTTCAGCTCGCCAGACCATATGTTCTAATACGCGACTTCCAACGCGATAGCCTAATGTATTCAACCTGACCAATACAATCGTCAGAGGACATCAACAGATCTGACTGCACGACTCACTGACGTTCCAAATCATTGATACCGCTCACTCGCTTTTGCGTGTATTGGACTATCTCTGAGAAAAGAAAGGCAAAAGCTGCTCCTGAAACCTCCGTGGCGCGGGACTTGTTTAGATTACGATCATAGATATTCGGACGGTTGACGGCTGCTTTGATTGAGGTAGGATGGGCATGTATTGATGGTACTGAGGGCAGCGAAAAACGTGTCGATGAAGTTGCAGAAGAGGGGTAGTCCGCTGACGCAGATGATACTTGAGAGAGACGGGGATGTGGTTGAGCGTACGCCATGATGGATTTCCATTTTTGTAAGTCAAAGGGTTTACAGCCCAGTGACACTTGATGTTACGCTTCCATGAATCCTTCTGGTCCCACAGCGACGGATATCCAATCCCATCTATACAACTCCTTCATAAACGGGAGCACTTATGATGTTGTAATCCGTATCTCGGGCACCTGGAGAGCGGTATATAAGCTACATCGCGTTGTCTTGATCCAATCGGTGCGGTAGTTTCAGCTTCTTCAAGGTGTTTCTCGTTTCTGATCCATTACTCCAGGGTTTCTTTAGTGCTTTATTTACTGCAGGATTTTCTGAATCAAAATATTGTAGATTAAGGAGAGACACGGATGAAATCACTGTCTCCTTTGATGATTTCAATATCACAAGACCAGGTGTGTTGTCCCACATCTTCATCATGAACGAGAATAATCGCTAATGCAATACAGCATTTGAGTAAGTTCATCATGATCTGCTTTCCACTGAATTTCGTCGTTTCACATCTTTCAGAACTTGTATTTCGCGTCTTTATGGCGGCGGCCCTCCATTGCATATATCCCCAAGTCTTCTTCCAACAACGGATTACCCATTGACGCCACCATTCTCGGACATTTTTGAGTTGGAAGAAGTGCCGCTTGGGCATCAACCTGCTGGCCACCGCTTCTTGCTATCTTTGCTTGCTACTTCGATATACCTCTCGATACCCTCTGTTGCTTCTCAAACGGTTTCACTGATCCTGAAGACGGTCGGTCCAACTACTGTTCTAGATTACCTCAATTTCGCGTGTGGAAAGTGTCTCGTTTACGTAAATCCACTTCCAGCGGATTCACACCCAGCTGTTGGCTTGGAGAATGTCGCAAATATATTAGACGACGAAGAGGAGTCCTGCACATACAAACAATTCACCAAGTCGTTTGAAGGGTTGAAGTCCCACCCCTCTACTGAATCCAATTCAGAACCACTTTCACCGGTGAATCCTGAAGGAGCTTCTCCTAACTCCGAAGATGGTAGATTTGATGATTCCATACTCAGAGAGCCGTCATATCACTATGGCACAGTGTCGGACAAGATCGGAGAGGCTTGCGCTTGCTGGTTGGCTCGTTGGGCAACTGATATTTTACAACTGGAGAGCAAAGACTTCGAAACCGCTGATCACGGAATGTATTCTCAGGCTGTCTCCAGCAATTCCGGAATCCCAGCCGTTCACACTTCATCAGGCAAGCGTCCTAAGCCACCCATCATATGGGGCCATGGAGGTTTAACTGCAAAATGGGTTGCTGCTATCGTATCTGCTGATACTTTGTTCGTCAAAAGCGAGAGAGAGCGATACAACTTAGCACGGACGGTTGTTGAACTTAGACGGAGGGCTGGTATTTTCGCTGAAGAAGAGTTAATATGGAGTGATATGTTCGAAAACGGGATTTATTATACCAATATGGTACGTCTTCCGGTTTCACAGACACGCCCATTCTCATAAACTTTAGCTTTTTGAAGATTTGCTCTTCATTTCCCAGGACATATCTCCCACTACAAAGAGAACCTATGCCCCAATGTCTGTGCTACAAGCAGCACGCTGGAGACAATCGGTCTTACGCCACCATATCACCTCGCATCCACTCAGCTCTCCAAATGGGTCTCCGTCCAGGGACAAGGAACTCGGCATAACTTTCACAACGGCCGACATTCTAACCAAGCTTACCGAGACCGACAGAGGTGATGCTGAATGGAAAGAACGGTATCATCCGGTCTTCACGGACCAGTCACTCAAGATCGGAGACGGTGGAAACAACACGTCAACCCCTCCCTCGGGGACGATAGTCTCCATGGAGGACTTATTTAGTCCTTCTCACCGTCCTTCTCCTAGACATGGTCGAGCAATTACGGGACCAGAACAGGTACCTGCTGGCAGCATCAACACATCTGAGAAGAAGTTTTTCGGCATTTCCACTCCTCAAATGCTAGTGCAAGACTGTGTCAGTGCTGACAACGAGGGAAAAACACGTTGGTCCCCCTTCCCACCTTATAGGTTCTCCGTCGAGTTTTGGGATGTAGACCTCCTTAAGGAGAAATCGCGTTTGCACTCGCAAACTATTTGGTACGCCGGCAGCTTGTTCAATGTGTACGTCCAACTTGTGCGTAAGAAAGGGCAGGCACAACTTGGCATCTATCTACATCGCCAATCGCACGTAGACACGATTCCTGCGTCCAGTGTTCCTCCTTTAATTACCTCAAGTAAGGACAACGCGTTAGAACGACATCAATTCCGTCATTCTTTGCCCTCATCTCTTCCGATCTCTCAGAGTTCGTATTCGTCAAACCATCATTCCCCGTCTATCTACCTAATCCGCAGCGGAACTCCTGCAAACCATAGGAATGAGAGCCCCTCATCACCTCCTTCACCATCTTCCTCACCACCAGGTGCAAGTGCATATAGTTTTGGCCCTGCACGATCCGCCAACACCACCCTGCAACTTCACCAGCCTTATCGCGATCCACGGTCCTCGATTTCTGCTTACTTCGCTATCAGCTGTGCTAGTGCTACGGGCTCCTCTCAAACGCGCTTCAGTAGCTCGCCTGACACGTTTTCCGTGAGCCAGAGTTGGGGATGGAAGTCGTCTTCGCTAAGGACGGAGGAATTTTTGGAGGTAGAAACTCAACCGCTGTCTAACAAAGTTGTGCGTGGCAAGGAAGTCAGTCTTCGTGCAACTGTCGTGCTTGGGCTTGTTTGAGGTGTATATTTGTTGCTTATCATGTCCATGTATTTTGGATTATCAGGTTGACTTGCTGAACTAATTGGCCAGTAGAGAGTTTATCATAGTTTCAACTCCTCGCTGCCAACTTGAAGTTAATATCTCAGGAGGCTTTATGGGTTTTCTTTGCTATTTCGCGTAGCTAACAGGCTTTTCTAATTTGATCACAAATCCGATCTGCTTAGTAAGCTGCGCCCAAAGTCTAGTGGTATGCAAAGTGACGGGCTTACTCGATCTAATTTCGACTTCTCAGGTGAAAGATGGCTAGCGTTCAAAGAAAACAAGCCCCACGTCTAGCTCGACCAGCTATACGATACTGGAAAGGGAAGGCACCTAAGGGTATTGCAGAGGTACAGTCGGACTCTGATGTTGAAGAAGAAGGATTGCAAGAAGGAATTGACGAAGGAATGGAAGAGCTGGAAGGTCAAGATGAAGAGATTGAAAATTTTGGACTCAGGAAGGAGGGGGATTTGTTGAGGCCCAAGGGGATGAATATCACCTTGAAGGATGTGAGTGTTTCTAAGGAGGGAAAAGTTATTATCGCTGGACGGGAGGAGCTTGAAGGTAACTTGAAGCTCCTAAATATTCGGACGTTTTCTGACTAGTACATTTAAGAGTCGGAAGAGTCGGAAGAAGAATCAGAAGAAGACGAGAAACCCAAGGTAGGGATTGCAGAGGAAGAAGTGGTCGATGTGGGTAATCACTATCATCCACCTTAGGCATTCTTTAACTGAACTCAGCCTAGCGAAGACGAATCTGAGTCAGAATCTGAAGAAGAGAGAGTTGAATTTCGACCCGTTTTTGTACCTAAGTAAGTCTATGAACTTGGAGGAATTCTGACTTTAGTCAATGGTTCTTATAGACGAGTACGGGCGACCATTGCGGAACGAGACGCTTTGGCACAGGATTCTGAAGAAGCTTTGATAAAGAAAGAAAACCAGGCTGAAGAAAGGCGCAAGGAAAGCCACGACCTTGTTGCGCAGACGATTCGTCGTGAGCTGGCTGAAAGTACGTTCCACGAGTTATTTGACGAATTTATACACATTTTTAATTGCTTTATCAGAGGAGAAAGAGGCAGATATTAATGATGTCGATGATACCGATGATCTTGATCCCGCCGCTGAGTTCGAAGCTTGGAGGCTGCGTGAGCTTGAAAGGATTAAGGAAGAGAAGGAGGCTGAATTGGCGCGGGAGAAGGACAGAGAAGAGGTCGAGCGACGCCGAGCTATGCCTGAAGAACAGAGAATGAAGGAGGATTTAGAGCACGCAAACAAATTGCGGGAAGAAAAACCCAAAGGCCAGCAGAGATTTTTGCAAAAATACTGGCATAAAGGTGCCTTTCACCAGGTCCGTCATACTTCACCCTTCTTTCGAAGTAGGCCCGGTTGACCACTGCATAGGACGAGGATATTCTCAAAAGACACGATTTCACAGAAGCTACAGAATCAACTATTGATGTTTCGTTACTTCCTAAAGTCATGCAAGTCAAGGACTTCGGAAAACGCAGTCGAACTAAGTATACGCACTTAGTGGATCAAGATACTACAATTGGTGCAGGAGGTTTTGGTGGTCATTCTCTTGTCAAGGCAGGTAGCACAAATACTCAAGGAGGGGGATGTTTCCTGTGTGGGGGTCCACATCTCAAGAAAGGTATGGGTTTGAATGAATCAATTTCAATCTCATCTGAACATAATGTGTAAGATTGCCCCCAAAACAACGAAAACGGTCGAACGACTGGAGCCAACGCTGTACGTGTACAAAACCGACGCTACGAGGTAGCTAAAGACAATCGAGACCCAGACAAATCGTCACGGAGAGATCGAGAAAGATCTATGAACCAATGGAAAGAACCAGACCGTCTGCGCAGTGAGGATGATCACCGTGACCGTCGACGTATGTATGGCACTAGAGACAAAGGCGACAGTTATTCAAGGCCCTCACGAAATGAGGATGCCTACAGAGCAAGACGGAGGTCTCGTGAGCGAAGTGTGGAAGGGGAAACTGGAGACAAACGACGGCGACTCGATTAGCATTCTCTTGTCAACAGTGTCTTTACGAGTGTGCCCGGCGATTTCCCGCAGATTAATTATCAACTGGAGTATTCAGAGTATCGACTCGACTCGGCTGCACAACCAAGTGGTATTTTAGAGGTAATTAAATAGATTCAGGATCAGTTGGGACATGCACAGTGCACAGACGGAGGCCACTTCTAGATTGGAGCCCACCATTCGCCGAACCTGTATTCTGGTTCTACAAAACGGGTGCATATGGTGGAACCAGTGCCATGGTTTCTTGTAAACAGTGGCGCACACAAAACGTCTAGCATTATAAAATTTCTGCCTGTTACAACTCAGCGGGTACAAATTCATCTTCAGATCGAACCATATTCCTCGAAGACTCCCAATGAGCAAGGTCGACGTTTATTGATCAAGCTCCTCATTAAGTAGTTGCCCACTCAATTCTTACTAATTTACTTCCCAATTATTGCAACATTTTTTGCCCGGATCGGTCAAATTTTGGGGATCTGTGCCAAGACTCCCAGTGCAAAGAATTCCCTTTTATGGAATAGGTTGTCAAGCCTATACCTTACATTGAGTTTCAAGGAGTCGACATTATTTATACCGTTTTTGCTAATTTTGGTTTTTCAGAAGTTGCTTCTACCTACTAGTCTTTTGTCGGCCGTTTCAAACTGAAGTCTTATCGAATTGGATGAAGCGTTATGCCTAGGATAGTCAAGGTCGCCGTCATTGGGAGTGGCCTCGCAGGACTGACTGCTGCTCACCTCTTGAACCTTCCACGTGAGGATGATGGTGTAGAATTTGAGGTTCATGTCTTTGAAAAGGCATGTCAAACAGCTTATGTCAATTGATTTTTTTCTGACATTTGGTTGCAGTTTTCTTCTTTTGGGATGGATTCCTCGTCCATATCTCTGAAGTCTCCGGATCCTCCACAGCAACTGAGGATTGATGTCCCCATGCGATCGTTCCAAGGAGGTAAGGTTAGCTTATGATTTACAAATTGTCAGTCGAATGTCGAATTTTCTTATGATGCGGCCAGGCTATTACAAACAACTGATTGAGCTCTACAAGAGTCTTGGGATCGAATTCCGAGAAGCAGATTTCACCTATTCCTTTTCTTCGTTGCATTCAGGGCAGAGCGAAGAGCGGTCTATCAAGACCACATTCATCTACAATGGTGCATCCGGTCGCGCTGGATTCGGCAAACCTTCCAGCTTCCCTTCTTCTGTGAACAAACGCCAATACCAGGATACCCTTTTCCGAAGATTTTGGGCCGACTTGCGATATTATATCTTTATCTTCCAGACTGTGTTTTGCTTTCTTATAACACTGTACCACTCTTTGCCATTTCGTCGGCCCAACAGTGTGAATGATATTGTGTTCCGTAATTGGGTGAACTGTGTTGCCCCCAAAGGTTTGCTGGCACGCCTTACAGGGATGGACGCTGCCTGGAATTCCTATGTCAGGATGGTATTGGTCCCTCTGTTTTCTGCCGTATGTACTTCTCCAGCTGCGGATGTCATGGATCATCCCGTGGAAGACTTTCTTGGCAAGTTTTTATATGGTCACGGTTGATACTGAATGATGACTTTTCTGTACAGATTACATCTGGCTCACTTTCGGAACACATCACTATGTCGCAACTGGCGGTGTATGCAACGTCGTGACTCGTCTAATTTCTGGAGTAAACCATGTCCACCTGTCGTCAGCAGTTCTTTCCGTAAAACCAGACCCTCAGGATGCTAAATGCATGTCATTATCCTTCCTTTCTAACGATCAGGTCGAAAAACGCAACGGATTCCACCACATAGTCCTTGCTACTCAAGCACCCGTTGCAGTCAAGTTGCTAACGACTTATCTGGACACATTGCAGGATGAATTTGCGCACCGCAAAGAGAGGATCGCGGCCCTAATACAGTGCCTTAGAGCCTTCGAATCGCGGCTTTCCGTGGTCATCAATCATACGGACAATTCCTTGCTGCCGGACCATGACGACGACGTCCGTGAACTGAATCTTATCAGTCTTGCCACGGAAGAAGATTACAAGTCCATCCATGCATCATCTACTTTCTGCGTCTCGCCCACCTACACAATGGCGACTCAAGTACTGCGTTGTCCGCAGACATATTCTCGTGATCGACCTGCCATCTTCCAAACTACGAATCCTATTATCTCGCCTCGCAAGGAAACAATTATGAGCATAGCGAAGTTAGAACGAGGCGTGGTTACGGTGGAAAGTAGAAGAGCTCTTGCGTTGCTGTGCGAGAAAGAGCCGAAGAAATGGTGGCAGTGCCCATACCAAGTTAAAACGCGTTTAGGACCCTTACAAGGTGCTAGGCCAGCTTCAGAACCCACCGCACCAGGGATCTGGATATGTGGTTCATTCGCACATCTTGGCATTCCTTTACTAGAGGGTTGTGCCATCAGTGCCAGGAATGTAATAGAGCAAGGCATCTTGAAGAGTGAAGGTGTAAGATGGAAAGAGGTTTCATAAGTCCATAAGACATAGGGTGATCATGTTATTGTACATTCGCTATTGGATCTTATGTATTTAATTTCCTTTGGATTTCTTTATGTACATCAGATGCTGGACCAGATTCCATGCCTTTGAAATAAATTGAGAAAGAGACGGAGAATAAAATGTAAGACCTACCCAAAAACACATCAGAAAAGTCGATAGTTTCGTCTCGACCCATCAAGATGTCAAGATGGAGGTTGGTACGGGGAGCGCTGATTGTGTATGGTCGCTATATCCAAGTCAACATAGACCTTTCCATGCACAATAAAAACGAACGTCTGCCACAATCTTCCGTTCCATCAAACGCCGCAAGGGCATATGTAATCCATACATATTGCGTTCAAGAGTCAACTTCAAATTATCCTGAGTGGCTTCCCACTAGCAATTGAAAATCAATATCGGAATGAATGCTCGAATAGAGAAATAGTACGCACGTTCTCTAGACGCTCCTTTAAACCGTTTCCTGTTTTCATTTCTGCAGCAAGACTACGTGGACCATACTGAAGGGTATCATGCAGTCCCAATGAGTTTACCGTATCCTGGATCGATGCAGACTTTGGTGCAGATGCAGGTACGATTCTAAATGAAGGCTCCTGCAGAACAATCTGAGCGATTCGTAGCTATAACTAGAGAGAAAAACTTGCCATTATAATTCTCTTGCAGAAAGATAGACCTCAGGCGACGCGTATGCATCATTGCTCACGTGACGTTTTCACATCTAGTAGGAGACCGCACTGCATACGATCACATTCGACCCATTTATCATTGACCCTAAAGGCTTTTTAAACTATCATACGCATTATCCGAACCCAGGAGTCGTCTTATCTGTGATTGAGTTGGCCTTTAGTGGCCATACCTGCCTTTGGTGCCAGAGAAATGAACACCCGACCGACCCGATCGTCCAGTATTCCAATACCACGGAGTTCCTCTACCTCTTCTGCTCGTAATATCGAATCACTTATACCAATTTCGTTCGTACCCCCGGGGAGGAATCAACCCGTATCTCCTTCGTCGCGACCTATACCAGGACCAAGGCGTGTTTCTACCCAAGATGGAAGAGCTGGGGTCAACTCTACTCATGGAAGTTCTACATCACCTCGATCAACATCCATAGTATCCAGTGTTCCGGGACGGTCTACATCTCGCACACGCTTTGAACCCAGGGTCGTCCGCAGTCCCACTACAGACGCTGCAGATGCCGAGTGTCCACCAAGCCCTTCTACTTCACCTTCTCATACGCGACGTACGAGTCATGCTAATCTCAGAACGATAGCATCCCTTAGACCAATCATTCCACAACATATTGTTTCTCGCACAGCTCCTGTTTCATTCCCAAGACCACTCTATCTGGATAGCTCTTCCTTGCGGCATCTGCTGCACACCGAAATACCAATACACTCTATCCCTAGCCGAAGAGCAGATCCGACTTCTAGCTCAAGAAATCAAGTCTATGCCAATGCTTTGTCTACAACGGCAGTTCACGGCGATGACAGCAGTACCGCTCCCAGTTCGTTGACTCTTGAATCAATTGAAACCTCTTTTAAACTACCCACCCGGTGGAGTGACCAAGACAGGCACCCCAGTTTAAGTTTGTCACCAGAGGGGAGAGAACTGACTTTACATGGTTGGTGCTGCAAACGCCCAGAAATATATATGCGCTGAATTTTAAACAGGCCCATCATCTAGCGGCGAAAAGGATGCTGCTTCAGCACGAACCACACACTCGATACCGCCAGCTTGCGGTATATTCTATTATGAGGTCGAGATTCTAGGAAAGGAGCAGAAATCGTGAGACAACCTTTTTGTTCCAGAGTGTTGCGGAGCTAATTTTTAATTTAGGCACATCAGCATAGGGTAAGGTGATCCATGTCATCATAGACCAAGATCTTGAATTTCTCTTAGCTTTTCAGGGAAATCAGCAAGATTTGCGAAGCTACCTGGTTATGAACCAAGCTCATGGGCTTACTATGGCGAAGATGGGAGCGCTCTATCGCCAGAACGCATCAATGTTCATTTTCAGCATTTTGGGAGTAAGTTTCTTTCATTTCCTGTCATGCATTTTTTGACAATCGATAGCTGGTGATACCATTGGCTGTGGGGTTGACTTCACGACCTACAAAGCCTTTTTCACGAAGAACGGGGCTCTACTTGGTAATAATCACCCTGTCTTAATTCCTCTCGGTTTAAAGTCATTCCTAATATATAGGACACGTTTTCGAAAGTGTTGGCCAAAGTGTTCATATCTACCCTTCCATAGGCCTACAACACATGGGCGATTCAATACGGACTAATTTTGGACAGGAACCATTCAAATACGACATCGAAGATCACGTCCAGGGACAGAGGGATGCAACCTGGAATAAAATCTTGGGCACTCCGATTGATCGGTCGATCCTTCAAGGGCACCAAGCTCCTGGCACAGACGGCACGGGTGAACAGTCTCCTTTATCGGATGACGAATCGAAACAAGTTTTGAACGAGCTCATTATGTCATACCTTGTCCACCACGGACACGTCAAAACTGCCCGAGCCTTCAAGCACCAACGGGAGCGACGGGATACCAAAGGACTTGACTCTTCCAAGGGAGATGGCTGTGACGATGTTTACATGTCCAACGGATCAAAGAAAGCTGATGTCGCCGAAACTGATATTGCACTACGCACGAGCATAGTGAACGACGTTCTTGCTGGCAATATTGACAAAGCCATCGATTCATTGCACGATCATTATCCCACTGTGTTGGAAGCGGACAAGCAATTGATTTTCTTCAAGTTGCGCTTCCGCAAGTTCGTCGAATTGATCTTGGTAACAACAGAACTCAAGAAAAAGATGAAAGCCATGAAGGAACTCGAGACGCAACATCGGAAATTGGAATCTAAAGTAGAACCTTCTCACGACTCGTGGATGGTTGAAGACATCATGGACGTTGATGAAGATGCTTCCTGCTTCAATGCGGAGCCTATGTTATTGACTGATTCCCACTCTTCTTGTGACAAGCACCCAGACCCAGAATTGAACGAAATCAATTCCCAATACGAGGCTGCACTGAATATAGCCATTTTATATGGGCAGACCTTATCGAATGATTTCCATTCTGATTCGAGGCCCGACCTACAACAACTCTTCCGGAAAACATTCGGAATAGTTGCTTGGGAGGATCCTTTGGAAGAAGGTAGCGGTATGGCCGACATTGTTGGAAATGAATCGAGAATAACCCTTGCACTTGAAATTAATCAAGCGATACTAAGTAAGCAAAAATCTACAATCTTCAAGCATGTCCTGAAGTACCCTTGTTCTAGAGTCCCAAGGTTGCCCAGAACATCCGCCGCTAGAAACCCTTTACCGTCATACAGCGACTTGCATAACCCTGCTTGGCGTGCTTGGAGTTGGCTCAGCAGCGTTTGCAGATATGTCACGAGATTTCCTCCAGTAATCCGTTCAGTTCCATGGTTTCTTGACTGCTTTCCTCCTTCGTTCTATCTGTATATCTATCATCATGTATATGTTGTTGTAACCGTTGTTGTAACCGTTCGCCCAGCTCAATCAAAGATTATAAATAGGCAGTAACTTCTTTAACGATAATGATTGTCGACAAAGAGGACATTCAGCCTGGATAATAAATCGCTTGAGCATCGCTGTCAGGACAAGCAAAGACAGCCTTACTCTTTCTCTTCCCCAGCCAACAATGCAGTTCCAGCAGAAGAGATGCCCGCACTCAGTTGCGCAGCTGTCGGTTCTTTCTTCCAAGCATAACGTACACTTTCTTGAGCTTCGAATAGTAGCTGGAATAGCCGACACATCAAGTGCCATCCTTTCGTCCTCTTTAGCTGGTCTAGCCAGATCATTTTCTGGAAAATCGTCCAAAAGCGAAGAGACAGGCCGATCATCAATATACGTCTCAGTGGACGTTTCGGCTCGTTCTTTTCCTTTCATGACGTCCGACGGAGTTCCTGAAAATTGGTGGGGTATAAAGACAACGAGGCGATACAACAAACGAAAAGCAATCATAACTCCAAGGAGTGAATAAGATGGAGGTCTGGTGTGTGGGTTGGGCGGATGCGAGGAAAGCTGAAGATTCGTCACTAAGTCATAGCGAAAACGGAACGAGTCCAAGAGACTTACATGCTGAATGCCCATCAACCTCTTCAAGGAATCGTAGTAAGTGCCTCTGATGTAAAATGTAGCCAAATTAACATCTACGGCTATGTCAAAGGTTGTTGTTATTCTTCTGAACCACTTTGCAAGGATTGGGTGGCTCTCATTGAGCGAAGGATTTTGACCCCATCTTCCAAGAATATAAGGTAGAAGAAGGGAGAAAGTCACTAGAGAAGCACGGGAGGCTGGAGAAGGGGGGAAAGCTCTTGTAAAAGATGAATATTGCCATATGTCCGTGTATTCCTCTCCTAATGTCTGGGTACCTAGTGAATCAATATTAATCGGAATACTGAACGTAAAGAAAAGGATGTAAGTTACCTCTGCCAGACGTCAAACCAAAATAAAAAAGCTTCACCAACAGGTCTAGCTCCTTGTCCCAGCGAGCAAGCCATCTAGACCCTAACCAATAGCGCAAAACATTCTCTGCCTGCTCTCGCAGCCGACCAACATGGTACAAGTCCCTCTGATTTGCACGAACTAGAATTACAAAGTTGTAAAACAGTATTTATTCCTATATAGTATATACGCACTTATCTGAGCCTGTTGGGCTCGAGGGAAAACAAGATATGTTGAAGGTTGGTCACCCATGAAGAAAGAGACCTAAAGAGGCCCGGTCATTTTACAGCCAAACACTCGGCGCGACAACCCTTCACTTGAACCCAACATCTTTCAAAATACCTCCAAATGCCACCTCCACCTGCACATTATGGAGAAGGACCGTCCATCTGGCAAAAGAGTGCGTTTATTTGAAAGATTTTCTTCTTGTCTCTGGAGGTCCGCTTCTTCTCTGACGTCGTTCAACAGTGAAGTAATGCACCTTACCTTTGATATTTTCTGCACGAGAATTGACTTTCACCAGAATGGGAGCTCTCATGGGTGGTGGTGTCGGTCTTACCATTGGCTTCATCTTTGGGTCATGGAGCATCTTACGGTATGCTTTGGCTGTCCTCAGCGCAATGTTCACTCTGACTTCTTCGACCAGACAAGGTGCTGGACCTCGAGGTCTTCTGGCAACACTGTCACAATACATGCTAAGTAGTGCAGCAACCTTTTCGTTCTTCCTTTCTATTGGATCGGTGAGTTTATGAAAAGATTCTTCACCTTTGCTCACTCTCATCTATATTCTAGGTTATCCGCAGTGATTCACTCCTACCCCCTCATTTGGAGGCAGTTCACATGCAATTGGCTCCTGCGCTTATGGTTCGCTCCCGTAGTGAAGGGGCACAACTTATGAAGGCACGCTGGGAAGTAGAGAGAAGACGCCTTGCCATTAAAAAGGAATAAGTGTATCCAGAGTCAACCGCTGGCAGTCAACCATATAAGTCCGTAGGATTTTCAAAATTGTCTGTCTTACAGTGAAGCTTAGTGTCATCCCACTCTACACGTTTAATTGATTCGACCCGCTACATAATCTTCTCGAAATTATTGTTTTGAATTCGGAGACATCCAGTGACAAAGTCGACGTAAAATATTTGCTCATAAAAATAAGTAACTAAGTACGTTATCATTTCCTTGTACTTACACTGACTCGGACATCTCCATCACCCCGCATCTTTAATGTCTACTATAATCACAGTAGATGCCGTACGTATCCATTTGTTTGGCATCTCCCAAGTACTGCGAGTTAACTGTATTATCGGTGTTGCTGGCACCTTTCAATAGATTTTATTTGATATGGATGGGTAGGTTTGGATTCATTCAACCGATAGCGCTACTGGGTTCCAAGCGGCATCACGATATTGGTCATTGTGGCTGTTGAAGTACTTACCAAAAGTCTGTGTGTTATTTAGGACTCTCATAGATTCAACTCCGGGAGTTGTAGCAGCATGGAAAACCTGGGCCGATAAATACAACCTTGGTGATTCTACCGAAATCGCCCACAACGCACATGGTCGAAGACTGCAAGACACTCTCAAGGACTACTGCAACATCACGGATGAGCAACGACTCTCTGTTAGTGACCCAGTCTTATTCTGACATAGCTCTGATTGCATGTCGGAAATCAGGAAGAAGTCGATAGCTTCGAGGAGGAAGTCATTCGAGGAGGGCCAGTTCCTCTGCCTGGTTCTATCGAGCTGGTGTCAATGGTCCGTCGAAAAATGTTCCCAATGTGTTTTAACTTATTCTTTTTTGCTATAATAGCTCTCTTCGCACCCAGAGTGTGATAAAAAATGGACAATTGTCACTTCAGGTAGGTTTAGATTTTTCTTGATTAAATTACGATTTCTATTTTGCGTATTTTTTTGAAGCATCTAGCAAGTTTGCTCGACGAGCTTTGGAACAAAGTGGCATTCCAATTCCTGCATTGGGACTCGTAACCGCGAATGACGTCCGCGAGGGGAAACCTCGTCCTGCACCATACCTTGCAGGAGCCTCATTATGTGCTGTTGACCCAAAGAAATGTCAGTCCTGTATCTCAAGAATCATCCGATACAAATTATAGTGGACTTGTTTTTGTTGCAGGCCTTGTCGTAGAGGATGCCGTTTCTGGCCTGATTGCTGGTCGCGCTGCAGGCGCTCGCACACTTGCGGTGTGTACCTCGACCAAGCGAACCACTTTGATTGAATGTGGCAATCCCGATTTCATTGTCGCTGACCTTACAAAGTGAGTTTTACTACCACTTTTGCATCGAGTTCTGAAGGGCATGAATATTAAATCGAAATTGCTGTAAGGCTATCACTGGATTTTGTTGACGACGTGATCCAAGTCTCCATAGATTAATCTCCGAGTTTGGCATGAAAAGATGAGGCCAGAAGTGGTATTCGAAATTCCCGGTCATTTATCTGTCTCATTTGTAATTTTGAGTCGCTAAAGCAGTCTATGACCTCCTGCTTGTTGAGTTTCATGTTGTATGGTGTGATCTAAACTGGGAACTCTCATGTTCCGACTTCTCAGTGTGCCGAGATGTTGTCCTCATTCTAAGTATATTCTTCCGCTGGTATGTTACCAATCTTGGGTGTTGTATTTCACTCTCAAATTTGAACGTCTTCCCTTTTGATGCACAATTGGACCAATGACAAGTACTACGTCCACATCAGATTTTGTTCGATGTAGGTATTTAATCAGATTGAATTCAAAGTCAGAGCAGCGAGAAAAGACTCTGGGATAGATCATGCAGCTACTGGGTTGATCCAGCATTTTCCAGAGGTGGTGGACCACCGTCGTCAGAATCATCGGAGTCCTCAGGCTCGGTTGGAGCTTCGGCGGCATTGTTCTTGCCCAGATCAGCCATCATCTGTAAGAAGTGGTAAGAAGTTAGAGAAGGGAATGAAAGTCAATATTTTCTACCTTTTCAAAGTCCATGCCTCCAGGACCTCCACCAAGACCTCCACCAAGACCTCCACCAAGACCACCAAAATCGCCTCCACCAAAACCGCCTCCACCAAGACCACCCATGCCTCCAAAATCCGAGTCGTCGTTCGCATCTTTCTCATCAGTACCATCCTGCTCGTCTTCATCGACCCATTTACTGAAGTCGGTTTTAATATAGGGGGTCTTGATCTTTTCCTTCGTGAGTCTAGGCCAATATTCCGGTTTCACGTCTTTCTTGCGGATAGAAAGACTGAAAGAGCGATCAGAGAGTTTCTTTTTCGATTCCTAAAAAATAAAAAGTCATTATTCATATAATGTACATCCAACATAAACATGCACCTCTGGCACGACTTCGCTAAAAAAATCGATACTGAAGGCATAATCCTTCGGCTCAGATCTGTGGATGTGAGGCCAAGAAAACTCGGGAAAGATTAACACGCACTCATTGTCTTTCTGAACTTTGGCCTTGAATGAAATGGAATTAGGAGTTAAATTATACTCCAATGTATCCTTTAGGATGTTCGGAAGATTGATTGTGATGTACAGAACGTTCTGAAATAAAACGCGTCAATAGCGCTCAACAGCATTGAACATGGTCAACGCATTCAACTAACTTTCTCTTCTTGAGTTGCGGAGCTCCTCTGAGCCCAGAGAACTTCTGGGTGTGCTGTCATGGTGAGAGAGACTGTTGTAGGCGTAAGGGTGAAGAATTAACCGTTTCAATTTGACGTGGATTTTGAACCTGAAGTGGAATCCTCCAGAAGATTCAAGAGATTTGTCCGGCCCGCCCATCACCGGTCCGTGTGACGACGACAACCTGCAGGGAACCTTGAACAAACGCGACCATGTGGTAAGGACTTATTCACTCCCCTATTACGCTGCGTGATGACCACCCTTTTCTAGGTGTACGCGGTGGTTTTTACCGTTACTTCTGTTGCCATTGCCCACGGCGCCTCCATACTTTCTTGTATTGTTCATCTTCTCTCTCACAATGCATGCAAAGCCCTGGTAAGTCTTTTGATTTTTCAATTAACCAGTTGTTTCTCATGCACATTTTACAGCTTTTATTGCATTGTGCTGCTCACTACCCTTTTTGTTTCGTCATGTTATTGGCAACCTTTCCCCATTGACAATCCTCTCATTACGCCATGGTCAGAGAGCATCACCACTTTTGCAGAAGCAATTAACGCATCTCTACCTTCAAATTACACAACCCCTCTTCCTACTGCTATGCGCGCGGTTGATCGATGTTGGTGCGATTTTTCGGGAGGCTTTTTTGAGCCGTTCAACATTTCACACTGGGAATTTCTGAGTGTTCAGAAAGTAAGCCAAGAACTACAGCGTCAGCAAAGACTGGACGAAATTGCTGCTGGAAAGAAGTTCACTAGCGAGCAGAAAGTCCAACAGCAAAGCATCCCAGACGGCGTTCACGGGCCATCTCCGGGGTCTGAGCGGAACTCGTTGCCTTCACGCAATTACTTCTGGGCTCTCTTCCAACCATTCCCTCGTCGTATGCAAAAGAGGAATGAGGAATATCTGTTGGCTGAGGAGCCAGCTTCCGCAGTGATTGCACAACACCCAAACGCTGTTGTTCCACTGGAAAAGGCTTCACGTTCTTCAATCCTTGCGACAAATTTAACACAGTTATCTACAAGCTCGGATTCGAGTATTCCTATGCGTACATCCCCACTGGAATACGACCTCCGTCCCTATGGCTTTGGAATCATTGTCGATTTGGGATGGTCACGGTAAGGTGGTAAACTAGATCACATGCAACACCAGGATTTTTGCCATCACACTCACAAGTTATTCACGAGTTATATTTTCAATCGAGCCTCGTGCCTTGATTCGTGGAGTGTTTGGCGAGTGAAGATTTTTGAAAATGACGATAGTTGCGACCATAACTAGGCAGGAGTCGGTTGTCTGGGCTGCAGGTCGATTCACATTTAAGAACGTCATATGAACCTCTGATTTATGGGTGCTCGTAATTTTTGCAATGTATACATCATGATAATGAGTTGTATTTCAGCTGTAGTCGTTTTCAAAATCTCACAGTAGGTGCCTTTGTGGTAAATCTCCACTTCTGTCCAAAATAGTAATAATGACAAGATAATGAGCCTTCTGAATCAATATGTGGGCTACCCCACCATGTGAGAGTTGAGATGCACAATGCAAAAATTCGAAATTGACTACAGATACGAGCTGTAAGTATTGAGTCGTCCGTATTGTTTGTTGCTTCTCTGAATGTTCTGTTGTCACGTAAATTGGTTGCATTTCTACAGTAGGATCATGTGACACGTTGGTTCCAACGTGACGCGAGTAACGGCTCCATGGTTGTACGTCGAGTCTATCTTCTCTTGTGCAACGCCGAGGCTGACCGAACTCAAAGGTCGTCTCCGGAATGGGATCGGAGTCTAGGGGATGCTCAACGGTGCCGGGTAGGCAGAATGTTCGTGTCGATCTGAACGTCGCTGAAGGAACCCCGTCTTCCTCAAATGTCGTCCTGGACAAGTTGGAAATTGTCCAGAAAGCTTTCTTAGCTCCTTTCAATCATAAGAAGACAGACTCAACGCGTATACTGTCAGACCGTATGTATTCGAATATCTCAAATTTCGGGAAATATTGAAGAACGTTGGCTTTTCAATACAGTTGCACCTGTAATTATGACGCCGCGTATGGTGAATTCTGCCGCAATTATCTCGTCTAGAACGCGCTCTTCTATAGGAGGACCTTCCAGCGTTAAGATGGGTTTCGCGACACTTGGACGTGCCCCGAAGTTAGGACTCGGTTCAAAACGGATTACGTCAGGAGATCTTCAAATCTTCGAGGCTGCAGATGAGTTGCTAGATGCAGAGGTTCCTGAACCAGAAGGGGTTGCTTCAAATGTTAGCCTCTTGCAAGGGTTTAACGCGACAATCCCTAGTTCAGAGCAGGGCAAGACAAGGCGGCGGCATATGCGTAATGTTGAGACTCGTCGGCTTGGGTTGAAGAAATTAGGCTTGAGCGCGTGTGGCTTACTTTCAGAAGAAGACGACCATGAGGGACAAAGTTTAGCGAGTGAGGACGACGTTGTTGTCGTCCGCCATCCACACAAGGGCGGGAGGAAGAAAGGGCGGGAAAGTTTAAGTGCTTCAAAGAGGTTGGGGAGGGAAGAGCTTACGCGGCAACGGAAGGAGATACTTATCGACAAGGAAAACATCCATGTGCGGAAGGTACGAATTGTATTTCTCTTACTCTCCATATGATTAATAGGACCATCTCATAGAGTCTCATTGGCAGTGAAATTGAAGAGATTACGAACAAGATACTTGCACTAGACAACATCAGAACCAAACTTGAACAAGATCTTCTGAAGTTACAAGAAGAGGAGCTTGAGCTCGATGATGAGTGTGAGTACTGATTATCTGAATGTCACAATTATTTAGTGCTTAGTTTACTAGTTGAAGGTGTCAGGGAAAGAATGAAGTTTGAACAAGCGCCAGATCATCGCTCAGATAAGCTGGTTCAAAATCTTCACCTTCCTGAGAGTTCTCGTCGTCGAAAAGGTGCAAAATTTTTTGATCTTGTGGTAATCCGTCTTATGCAGTCTGGCTTCCAGGGCCAGCATTTCTACCATCCGAACATGATGAACTTCCACCTGGAATCGCTTTCATGGTCTGTCTCTTGTGTCCTCTGCTTTTCTCCTCTAATCGTTGTTGTAGACTTTAGACAGTCACACTACTCCCATTTCCGCTCTTGATTTTTCCGAGCCATATGGAACTCTTGTCAGTGCTTCTCAGGAGGATGCTCAACCTCGGGTGTGGGATCTTTTATCTGGAGAAGAAATTGGCAGACTGCGTGGCCATGTTGGAGCCGTTCATTGTCTGCAGGTGGAAGATCATGTTTGTTTAACAGGTGGTGCAGACGGGAACGTGAGACTGTGGGATCTGAGAAGAGTCGACGAAGTCGATACATGGGGAGTGGATGATATGCTACATTTGAGTGATATTGCTGAAGGGGATGATGCTGAAGAATTTGGGGAACTCGGAGAGGGCGTTAGTTCTTCTGAAAAACCTCTAGGAAATGAGACTGCTTGCGTGAGGCTGCTTGGAGGCCACACACAGGCTGTGACGGCGCTCTACTTTGAGGATGAATGCTTGGTTCGCATCCTTTGAACAGTAATCCACTCAATATATTACTCAGGGACTTTACAGGTAACCGGCGCGTCCGACAAGACGCTGCGGCAATGGGATCTAACAACAGGACAATGCGTCATGACTATGGATATCCTTTGGGCAATTTCGCACCCTCCGACAGGAAACGTTTTAAGCCCAACCACCAGTCAATTTCCTGGTGCTTTTGCGATACCAACACCACCTTATGCCGATGGCACACGAGAAATATACGAAGACTTCGTGGGTGGCCTACAATTCTGGGGATATGGCTTGGTCAGTGGCAGTGGTGACGGGGCTGTGAGAATGTGGGACAGTAAGTTTCAGTTGCATGTCTTTGAGAGAAGATGTCAGTTGAGGATGTTTAAGTGCGTACTGGGCAGGCCCATCGAACGTTATTGGGGCACACTGGTCCTATTACATGTTTGCAGTTTGATGAAATTCACATTGCCAGCGGAAGTTTAGATAAGACTCTCAAGGTACGTATCACCGCACAAGAGTCTCAGGTATATTTAATATCTTGTTAGATCTGGGATTTGCGCACAGGCAGCATCTTTGAAACGATTCACTTTGACCATGCGGTTACCGCTTTGCAATTTGATTCTCGCAAGGTTGTCGCGGCCGCTGGAGAAAATGGCGTGAAGGTATGACACATTATTTCTAGAGAGTGAGTTGACTTTTTTCTCTACCTCCAGATATACAATCGTACAAGCACACAAGTATCAACGCTCCTTACGAATGGGCACACTAAGCCAGCACTAAAATTACGATACATGGACCGCTATCTTGTTACAGGGGCAAGGGATACTAAACTTAAGATATGGTCATTATAGTATAGAATTTATGCAACTAAGACGACCAACTGACCTGCCTCAAGCATGAAATGACTTTAAAAAAAAGGGTTTACGTGAACGGTCACATGATAAAGTTCGCCTCGCGTGAGTTTGTCTTCTGAGCCCTGGAAGATACGCCACTTCTTTTTCATGACTAAATGTGAAAAGTAACCACTAATAACTCATCTGGATCATGAATAACTTTAGCAGAGCTGGTGGCCATGTTACAAACCCTTTTCAACTGTATGGCAGTCCGTTGGAAAAGGCTGGTTCGGAGATTATCCCTGACAGTGAGGAAGAGCGTCAAGGGTATGCCGAATGGTGTTCTGGACATTTTTAAGGGTTGACTTTTGGTAGGAAAGCCAGGCAAGAATTGAAATTACCGATCTCTACCCGGGTCATTGAAATTTCGTCAGATGAGAGGTAAGGTGTATATTACGTCTAATTATCCGATTCTCAACAACATCTATAGCACAGACAATGAGGGTTGCACAAGCATTACCATGAGTCCAACAAAGTGAGATTGGCTCCACTGCTTCTGAATATGTGCTGTCAAAATAGTCTTACTCCTATATAGACCTTCAGTGGCACTCCCTCAAACACCCAACAAGTCCAAAAAGAGGACGTATAATGGCTTTCGTCGAATTGTTCAAAGCTCCGACGAATCAGAAATTGAAATTGTTGCAGTCGCCACAGGCAATGCGACAGAAACCACGTATGTTGCTCAAACCACACTCAAGGGCAAAGCGGCTGTAAGAGAAAGAAGTTCAAGTCCTGATAAAGGTGCAAGCTCGGAATCGACAGACGATGACGGAATTATCATTTTGTGTGTTCCTATCTGTTTGTTCTATAATACATTTTGACGGTGTAATAGTGATGAGCCAAAGACCGCCGCAAAACCGTTTCGTCTTGAGAAAGACAATGCATATTTGAAGCCTCGCGTGCGCACCGGCATCCACGACGAAGAAAATGTTGCCTTGCCGAGTCGTTCGTCAGCTATAACAACACCTGGTTCATCTGTTTCCATTTTAACGCCCCCTTTGCGGCGGCGTGGTGCCAAAGCAGGACCTTCGACCCCTCGCTCCAATAGTGAAAAGGCCAAACTATTGGAGAGACGAGAGCGGTTGCATGCGTATGCTGAAGAGCTTTTTTCCGAACTCAACAAAACTGTTTTTAAAGGTAGATTGCCGACGACCACGAAGCTCAACTGGAACAAGAGACTACTGAAGACTGCTGGTCGGGCAAAATTCCACCGGTTCGTCGGTTTTATCTATAACATTTATACTACAAGGCTCATGTTCTCTAGTTCGCGACATGGCGTCCAAACCGTTGAAATCGAGTTGGCAGAAAAGATCCTGGACTGTGAAGGTTAATTTGTCTCTCGCTTTTGATCAAGCCTCTATTGATGATCCCGATATTTCAGAACGGATCCGCAATACTCTTTCACATGAGATGTGTCATCTGGCAACCTGGGTTATAGACCAAAAGATAAATGAACATCACGGAAACATATTTAAGAAATGGTAATTATATTCAATGCGTTTTATATGTGTAAAGGGATTTTCAGATATTTCAGGGCCAACCATGTAATGAAGAAGTACCCACATATTCAGGTGTCTGTGAGTTTCTTGATACCTTGTTCGCCCTCGTTTCTATCTAAAGGACGTTCAAGGTGCAACACAATTATGAGATTTCGTATCCGTTCGAATGGAGTGGGTGTCATTTATCTTCCGTGTATTGGATACTCAATAATATTATAAACTATGGTAGAATGCGAGAAATGTGCTAAGACGTGAAGCATTCATCTGCGGCCCGTTCAGTAGTGGACTTACTTTTCTTTCGATTAGTTATGGTCGATTTAGCAAGTCTATCAGGCCAGATGAATGCGGTGTGTTGAGCACGTAAATTTATTGACTTGATTGTCTCAAATCAGTCTATTTTTTTTAGTCTGTGGTGCTTGCAAAGAGGGGAAGCTGATCCCATTGTTCAATACTAGGCGTACATTCAATACTCCAAAAATCAGCAAGTTTGCTAGTAGCAAAGCTCAAGGTATTCTTATCCTTGATTTTTTTCCCCTTTTACTTTGCTTAAGATGCTACAGAGTCACCTCATGCAGTACTGGGCGCCACATCTGTGGGGACGAACACCGATACTGAGGACTGGGCTATAGACGTCTTAACTAATACCTTGGCTGCTACATCAATTAAGTTCTGAGGGATTTTTTACTTTCAGTTTGCACTCACAACACAGGCACTAATTAGTCAGTGCTGATACTAAGAATATGCTACAGATACAAGAATCCGAATCTACATATATATAAATAAAATTTACTTCAATTCGCGAACCATGACAGGAAGCTGAGAACCTGATTTCCATTCCCCCTTCACGTAAGGACGAGTTAAGATGGAGTTATGTTTGCTGATGTGAACACCCTCTGGGGTGGAGAATTCGAAAGCGGAGAGCAGAACGACGAGGAATATTTTCATCTCGATTGTGGCCCATTTGTGTCCAAGGCAAGAATGGGGACCGTAGCCAAAAGTCATTAAATTGTTGATGCCTGGTTTTGAAGGATCCCATTCTTGAACCTGTTTCCATCTCTCAGGCCTGAGAAAAAGTCGGTTAGGATTCCAGCAGCGGAGAGTTTATGCAACATACTTAAATTCGAGGGCATCAGGTCCCCAAATATCCTCGCTATAGCTAAATCCTTCAATTGGAATATGAATATAGGTGCCTTGTCGAATGTCGATGTACCCATTCAATCCCGTTCCCACAGTCTGTCCATTTTTCAGAGTAATTGGATGAGAAAGGGGAATTCGATCATCCTCCATTGCAACTCGAATGGTAGAATGGACAGGAGGACAAAACCTCAAAGACTCGCGTACGACATCGTTAAGGTAAGACAAGCCCTCAACGGAATCCAGGGATCTCTGAAAACACGAGCACATCTGCGACCATTCAGTGAGTTCAAGTTCGTGTCCATTGCAAGCAACGCAGTCCTCGAAGCCGGAGTCAACTGATGAATCCGAGTGGTATCCGTCGGTGGAGAAGATCGTTCGCGTTTCTTGACGCAATTTCATTTGAACATCAGGGTGTTGAGAAAGGAGATAGATGCACCATGACAAGCCCATGGCCAATGTGTCAGATCCCGCAAGTAATAATGTCGAACATTGGTCGAGAAGTTCTTGATCTGTGAGCCGCTTAGAGGGTTCAGTGGACAGATTGGATTTAACTGACGTCAAGTTAACCCTCGCGACACGATCATAAGAGAGCGAACTTACTGAGGAGTGTCAAAAGATCTTTATTCTCCATACCATGTTCCTGGGCTTCGAGGTATTCCGCCTTTTTTTCGGAGACTATTTTTTTGCCCGCACAATTAATGGTTTTTAATGATTGGTCAGTGACCCTATTATCATTGTTTACCTGCATCAATTTATTAGACCTCATGAGGATAAAAATACGATTTATCGCTCACGAAAATTTTCCTCAAAATCGGGAAATAGAGTTCCAAGATCCCCCTCATACCCAAGCCATTATTTGCGATATTGAACATACGACGATATGCGGAGTAGACTTCTTCGGTTTCATCTTGAAGAGAATGGAAATCGTAATTGAAACCTGCCAAACCCATGACATCGAACGAAGCGCAAGTGATCCAATGAGCAACATCAATGCGTACACCAGACAACTCTGGGATCGAAGAGTCTTCCTCGATTTTGACACCTGGGCCAACAATCTCTTTCCAACGTTCACAAAGTTGTTCAGCTTTCCGGAAGAAAATGGGTGCCATGTTTCTGATTGCCTGGTGCGTGAACGCAGGTGCCATGATTCTGCGCTGCATTCTATGTTCTGCACCTTCCATAGAGAAGATTCCTAATCCGCTGTAGTCAGGAACAGCAGAAGAACATATAATGGTTGACATACCTCTACCAATGAGTCTACCCATAAAGGAGCGAGTTTGCCAAGGTTTCTCATACACTGGCGAGCTTAGAACATGAACAATCGAGCGGAAATCGAACGTCATTAACCGGTAATCATGCTAATCAAATGGCTCAGGAACATTTGTGGGTTGTAAAGAAAAGAACAAACCCTTCCAAACCCCTGAAATCGGAATGTTTGACCAAAGCGCTTTGTCCAGTCTGCGTAGATCTTGTGTGTCAAGGTAGGACTGTAAAGAAATTTCAGAATTGGGTTAACCGGTACGTAACCATTATACATACTCCATAACTTCACGGAGATGGCTCTGAAGTATTGCTCCTTGTGGCCCAGGTAATTTCCGTAAAGGGTCGAAAAGCGGTCTGACGAACAACATGTGGAAAAACCAGAACACTCCACGAAGAATAACCACGACTACCGCGACGACGCATACCTTCACGATGATAAGCGAAAAATCGCGGGTAGCGGTGCTAACTCCACTGAACGCAAGCGCCCTGGCGATCCAGGTCATGATAGTTCAAGTTTAAAATTAATGCGCCAATTAATTGGAGTGCCACAAATGATTCCAAATCAGGAGTTGGCTTTGAGCCATTTTTAGTAATTATTGCCGCACTGCCGAAACTTGAATGTCGGAGCCTCAACTTTCTTTTTCTTCTGTATAGCTAACGCGGTGAGTCCAATACTCTTTTATCAAGCCATCGGTAACGTTCCAGTAAAGAACAATGACTCACGACGCCGTTTGGTTCTCTCGTCCCCGCAAATTCGGAAAGGGTAGTCGTCAATGGTGCAGATGTTTATTCAGTGTACCATTTCTGTATAGTATTGACATCGCGTTGTCCAGCCGCTTGTGTGCACACCAGGCTGGCCTTATACGCAAATATGGTCTTGATCTCTGCCGTCAATGTTTCCGCGAAAAATCTTCCGCCATTGGTTTTGTCAAGGTGAGCGACTTTCGCTCAAACAACTTTGTCATTTACAGAAACCATCTCTTTCAGAACCGGTGACGGAGTTTGAACAAAATCGATTCTTTAGCCATATAGTTGGCTATCTATTAGCCTCACACTCTCCATGCTCTGTTATCCCATTCTTACAATTAAATTTCTTACACTCTCAACGGGAGGAATACGAACATGTATCGCTAATTTATTGATGTGATTACCAAAATCTCAGAACTGTGTTGGACTGAGATGGCTTACAAGAAAGCAGCATACATGCCTCAGCCATTTGTTCATACCTAAGTTTTGTAGACCGATCGCCAGACAAATCCCTTGCGCGCTCTATGATGCTTGCTGGATAAGTGTAATATTGTCACCTTTTAGCAAGATACGACCTGTAAACAAGTGAGGGTCCGGTGGCAACAAATACAAGCAAAAAAAAATACCCAGTTCTCTCCGAGGTTTAGCTTCCTTGACGAAGACTTCAGCTGCTTCATCGATCACGACATTCATAAATTCGTCAAAGCCCTACAGAGTAGAATCATCAGCTCAGACTGTGCCTATAATTGGAGGTATACACACAATAATTTTGCCTTCAATCCGCATCTCAATATTATCATACAACCAAATGATAACTTTACTTTTCTTCACATCGTTAATCAGATAGAAACTCGAAGTAAATCTTAAAACCATACTTGTTGCAAGTTTTTGAATATGACATTCTGAAAAAAGGAAGTTGCACTGAAGTTAGGATATCTGATCTAAACTTTAAAGTCGACATACGATGGGTTGCACCATCACGCGTTGTTGACGCCCAGACATTTTTGAGGATATAAAGACGATAGGCTTTGCGTGAATGTTGCGATTTCGCAAGGACAACTTGATTCGCGTTCTGCTGAATGTTGTGGTTAGGGTTGTGAGGAGTCGGAGCACGTGATAGTCTTAACATTACAGCAGGAGATCAACGTACGCGTCTCAATTACCATGGAGGTCAGTGAATCTGTATTTCTGAAATTTGATTGACTCAAAGTTATTTGGAGGTCTTTGCGCCTGCCAACTCTTCAACTGCAGCAGCAGTTACATTCATCACATTTGTCCAAGATTTGAAGAAGAAAACGAAAGCATGGGGTCCCATGATCGAACTATGCGCCAATGGAGAGAAGACACTTGAGCGTTTTAGATACCAATTTCCGGAGGACTGGTTATACAGTGACCAACTTCGCGGAGAATGGGGCGCTTACAATGAAATTTTGAAGAGAAAGAATGATTCTATTCAGGAGCAATTAGGTATTGGCTGGCAGAGTTCCATGTCATACGTTTTCTTGGACTCACTGACTTGTTTCCTTTTCTTAGCTGGCCTGCAGCTGAAAATAGTCGCAGAAGATAGAATCGTTGAGAACAAGATTAACGACATCCTTCAGGAATGGGAAAAGACACGGCCTGTGCAAGGGAGCCTTCGTGCTGACACCGCCATGAACACTATTAATGTCTTCGAAGGCAAACTCAGTAGGGTGCAAGAGGAATACGACCTCGTTTGTCGCGCCAAGGAAGCACTCGATCTTGAGCTAACGCGTCACACACGTCTCGAACCCGTCTTTGAAGAGCTCCGTGATCTTAAGGCTGTGTGGACGGCGCTTTCAGGTATCTGGAGCCAGATTAGCGAGCTAAGAGAGATATCTTGGGCTACCGTTCAGCCGAGGAAGCTAAGGCAGCAGATTGACGGTCTTCTGTCGTCAACTAAGGAAATGCCGACAAGAATGCGCCAGTATGCAGCATTCGAGTACGTGCAGGATGTTTTACGTGGTCTCCTCAAGTCAAACTCTCTTGTATCCGAGTTAAAGTCCGAAGCTCTGAAGGATCGTCACTGGAAGCAATTATTCAAGAATCTCAAACTTCCAGCTCAAATCAGTCTACCTTAGTACGTGTTTTTCATTTTAATGTTATAGAGCACTAATCGGCATCGTCTAATCAGCATGATTCTTGGTCATGTTTATGACTTGGACCTCAAGAAAAATGAGAGTTTGATTAAAGAAGTCATTATTCAGGCTCAAGGAGAAGTAAGCAAATTTTAAAATGTAGGATTTTACTTACCGAAAGTTATCAGATGGCACTGGAGGAATACATTAAACAGGTCAAGGAGACCTGGACAAGCTACACTTTAGATCTCGTTAATTACCAGAATAAATGCCGCCTTATCAAGTAAGCGTCTCTGGTCCTCTTGTATTCCGCTGTCTGACATTAATCCAGAGGCTGGGACGATCTGTTCAATAAATGCAGTGAGAACCTGAACTCGCTCACCGCTATGAAGTTATCACCATACTACAAAGGTTGATTTTCTATGATCAGCAATAAACCTTATCTCAACGATGTTCTTCAATAGTGTTCGAAGAAGAAGCAGGTTCATGGGAAGAAAAGCTGAACAGAGTTCACGTTCTTTTTGGTATATATCCACGTCAAAACATTAGACAATAGTTAATCGCCCTTTAGATGTCTGGATCGATGTCCAGCGACAATGGGTTTATTTGGAGGGCATCTTCTCTGGTAGTGCTGATATCAAGCATCTCCTTCCTGTAGAAAGTGCTCGCTTCCAGAACATCAATTCCGAATTCTTGACAATGATGAAGAAGGTGTACAAGTCACCATTCGTCCTTGACGTTTTGAATATCCAAGGGATTCAGAAGAGCTTGGAACGTCTCGCCGATCTTTTGAACAAGATTCAGAAAGCTCTCGGGGAATATTTGGAAAGGGAGCGTTCCTCCTTCCCTCGCTTTTACTTCGTCGGAGACGAAGATCTCCTCGAGATCATTGGAAACAGCAAGGACATCCTTCGCATTATGAAGCATTTGAAGAAGATGTTTGCTGGCATCTCCACGGTTCTTCTAGACGATGAACTAACCCGTATTCAGGGAATGGCGTCAAGAGAAGGCGAGGAGGTTCCGTTCACAGAACCCATTTTGTTGAAGGACTATCCAAAGATCAATGACTGGCTTGCACAAATCGAGACCATGATGCGACTTTCTCTGGCAAACCTTCTCACGGAGGCTGTCTCCGAGCTACAATCTTTCTATGGAAAGGGTCAGTTGCAGGCGGATCAATTTATGCAATGGATGGAGAAATACCCTGCTCAACTTGTTACGCTCGCAATCCAGGTTGCTTGGACGAGTTCAGTGGAGGCATCCTTGGAGCCTGGGCAGCTGCCTGAAGGGTCTTTGGACGTTATCTGTCAAGCCCTTGATATCTTGGCAGATATAGTGCTGCAAGAGCTTAAGCCTGTTACTCGTCGTAAATGCGAGCACCTCATCACCGAACTCGTTCACCAGCGTGATGTCACTCGCGCCCTCATTCAACAAAACGTATTGGATCTCAAAACCTTCACTTGGCTGTACCAGATGCGGTTTTATCTTGACAAGTCAGTCGAAAATTCATTGGAACGGTTGACTATCAAAGCTGCAGATGCCACATTTCCTTATGGGTGGGAGTATCTTGGTGTTGTTGATAGGCTTGTGCAGACGCCTCTCACGGACCGTGTTTATTTGACATTGACTCAGGCGCTTGACACTCAGCTGGGAGGAGCACCGTTCGGACCTGCTGGAACTGGTAAGTACGGTTGAATGCAATGTCTGTCAGGTCTAACCTCTGTCGGAAGGTAAAACGGAATCTGTCAAGGCTCTCGGTGTCCAACTCGGCCGCTTTGTTCTTGTTTTCTGTTGTGACGAGACTTTCGACTTCCAAGCTATGGGTCGCATTTTCGTTGGTCTCTGTCAAGTGGGTGCTTGGGGATGTTTCGATGAATTCAACCGTCTCGAAGAGCGTATCCTTAGTGCTGTTTCCCAGCAGGTACAAGCTATTCAACAGGGTCTTGCGGCATTGACCAAGAGTCCAAATACAGAAATTGAATTGGTTGGAAAGAGCTTGAAGATCAACAAGAATATCGGTATTTTTATCACGACCAATCCGAACTATGCTGGACGTTCGCAATTGCCTCCCAATCTTACGAAGTTGTTCAGACCGTGAGCATATCCAGAAGTCTGCGTATTTCTTGGACACAATCTCACATTTCCTTAGAATGGCAATGACACGCCCCGATCGAGAGCTTATCGCTCAAGTAATGCTCTTCTCACAAGGTTTTCGAACGGCGGAATCTCTTGCATCGAAAATCGTGCCCTTCTTCAACCTTTGCGACGAGCAACTTTCACCACAACCGCACTACGATTTTGGTTTGCGTGCTTTGAAGGCCGTCTTGGCTAGCGCCGGTATTTTGAAGCGAGAACGTCTTCTTAAATCCCGTTTGCAATCCGAGGATGAGCAAAACCTAGGAGGTCTTTCGGACAATGTCTCTGAACAAATCATTCTCATTCAAAGTGTAACGGAGACTATTGTTCCCAAACTTGTTGCTGATGACGTACCACTTTTGACGAGGTACGAAGCCAATGCTTGTTAGAATCTGTGTTTCCTGATGTCAAAAATTTGATAGTTTGCTTGCGGATGTTTTCCCTGGCGTCGACTACATGCCAGTCGATCTCGAAGCTCTCCGCGAACAAATAGTGAGGGTTTGCACTGAAAGGCGTTTGGTAGACGGCGAGCGTTGGGTTGCCAAGATTCTGCAGCTGTATCAGATACAAAAAATCCAGCACGGTTTAATGATGGTCGGTCCTTCTGGCAGCGGGAAAACGAATGCATGGCAGGTGCTGCTATCTGCACTGGAACGACTTGACGGTGTAGAAGGAGTTTCGTACGTTATTGATCCCAAGGCCATGCATAAAGACGCGCTTTATGGCACCTTGGATCAAACGACGAGGGAATGGAATGACGGACTGTTCACACACATTTTGCGCAAGATTGTTGACGATGTTCGTGGAGAGAGTGGCAAAAGGCACTGGATCATCTTCGATGGCGATGTCGATCCCGAATGGGTTGAGAATCTCAATAGGTCTGTCTTTTCTATTCTGGCTTTTTTAAACGTCCCTAAATCAAACTTCAGTGTTCTAGATGACAACAAGCTGTTGACCTTGCCCAATGGTGAACGTCTTAATTTGCCCCCAAATGTCCGCATCATGTTTGAGGTCGAGCACCTCAAATATGCTACGTTGGCTACGGTTAGTCGTTGCGGTATGATTTGGTTTAGCGAAGACGTCGTGGAGCCCTCCATGATGTATCGCAACTACTTATCCACGTTAGCCTCTGTGCCCCTGGATGCCGACGATGAAGATGCAGGAGATGTTTTGGGAAGTCGAACTGGGGGGGCGAATACTGATATCTCAACGAATCTTGAAACCCAGAAGCAGATTGCCAATATGTTAGAGCGCTATTTCCAGGACGGTGATCTCGTCAGTTCCGCCTTAACGTTTGCAGAGTCCATTGAACACATCATGGACTTCACTATCACTCGAGCGCTAACTACGTTGTTCTCCCTCATCAACAAAACCGTTCAAAACGTCATCGAGTACAATCTACAACACACTGATTTTCCTTTAACCCCGGAACGTATCGACCAGTATGTGAGCAAGCGATTGCTCGTGCATATCATCTGGGCATTCTCCGGTGATGCCAAGTTGGAAATTCGAGCAGAGTTGGGAGAATTCTTGTGCAAGCAAACTGGGATTGACCTACCACCCATGGTTTCAGGAAATCCCCTGATCGACTACGACGTTCAAGTTAACAATGGGGAGTGGCTAGCATGGCAGTCAAGAGTGCCAGTCATTGAAATCGAGTCGCACGCTGTGACAGCTTCTGATGTTGTGGTACCGACGATGGATACGGTCCGTCATGAAGAGGTTTTGTATTCTTGGTTGTCCGAACACAAGCCACTCATGCTTTGTGGTCCACCTGGTTCTGGTAAAACAATGACTTTATTCAGCGCCCTGCGCAAATTGCCAGACATGGAAGTTGTTGGCCTCAATTTCTCCAGCGCAACCACACCAGAACTCATTCTGAAGACATTTGAACAATATTGCGAGTTCCGTAAGACGCCCAATGGCGTAGTGCTTGCTCCCGTGCAGATAGGCCGCTGGCTTGTCGTGTTCTGCGATGAAATCAACCTTCCTGCTCTCGATAAATATGGTACGCAACGAGTTATTTCCTTTCTACGACAGCTCGTGGAAAGTGGTGGCTACTGGCGTACAAGTGATATGGCGTGGGTCAAGCTAGAACGCATCCAATTCGTTGGAGCATGCAATCCTCCTACGGATCCTGGTCGTGTTCCCCTCAGCCACCGTTTCCTGCGTCACGCTCCCTTGGTGATGGTTGACTATCCCGGTGAAGTTTCCTTGAAACAGATCTATGGAACCTACAACCGCGCCCTTCTCAAAGTTGTACCCAATCTTCGTGCCTATGCGGAACCTCTCACAGATGCTATGGTAGCTTTTTATCTGGCGTCGCAAAAGAGATACACCACAGATATCCAGGCCCACTACGTATATAGCCCTCGTGAGTTGACCCGTTGGGTAAGAGGCATCTACGAGGCGATCCGTCCTCTCGAAACGCTCTCGGTTGAAGGTCTGGTTCGTGTTTGGGCCCATGAAGCACTTCGACTTTTCCAAGACCGTCTTGTCACCGAAGAGGAAAGAAATTGGACAGACGACAACATCGACACGGTCTCCATGGAACACTTCCCAACCATCAACAAAGAGGAGGCTTTAGGCCGACCAATTCTCTACTCCAACTGGACATCTAAGAATTACATTCCGGTCGATAGAGAGGTGCTCAGGGAGTACACCAAGGCAAGACTACGCGTTTTCTACGAGGAAGAGCTGGACGTTCCTTTGGTTCTTTTCAATGATGTTCTTGACCATGTTCTTCGAATCGACCGTGTATTCCGGCAGATACAAGGACACCTTTTGCTCATTGGTGTGAGTGGTAGCGGTAAAGTGAGTATCCTTCAAGTGCTTGCTAGTATTTTTCTGTTTTGAACTCTTTGCCAGACGACGCTTTCCCGCTTTGTAGCCTGGATGAATGGTTTAAGCATTTTCCAAATCAAAGTCTCGAATAAATATACGGGAGATGACTTCGATGATGACCTTAGGAGTGTCCTTCGTCGGGCGGGCTGCAAGGGCGAAAAGATTTGCTTCATCATGGACGAATCCAATGTCCTCGATTCCGGTTTCCTGGAGCGTATGAATACCCTACTTGCAAATGCTGAGGTCCCTGGTTTGTTTGAAGGGGACGATCATGCTGCTCTAATGACTGCCTGCAAAGAGGGCTCGCAACGAGACGGCCTGATGCTTGATTCACCCGAAGAGTTATACAAATGGTTCACGCAACAAGTGGCCAAAAATTTGCATGTTGTGTTCACTATGAATCCGCCTGAGAATGGCCTTGCTTCTCGGGCCGCTACATCACCTGCCCTGTTTAATCGTTGTGTGCTGGATTGGTTCGGTGACTGGTCTGATCAAGCCTTTTATCAAGTGGGGATGGAGTTCACCCATACACTTGACCTTGATTTACCGTCGTATTCTCCACCGGCTCATTTCCCTATCGCATACCGTGGTCTATCACTGCCACCTCTACATAGGACTGCCGTGGTCAATGCTTTAGTCCACGTTCACCAATCTTTGCACCAGATCAACCAGCGGCTTAGTAGGAGGCAAGGCCGATACAACTATGTCACCCCGAGACACTACCTTGACCTGTGAGTTTCCTCGTCCAAGCGCATTACCACAACTCTAATTTTTAATTTTCTAAGTATCAACCACTATGTTAGACTCTACAACGAAAAGCGAGCTGAGTTAGAAGAGCAGCAACGCCACCTTCACGTCGGTTTAGATAAACTGCGGGATACTGTACTTCAGGTTGAGGAACTTAGAAAGAGTCTGGCAATTAAACGATCGCAGCTCGAGGCCAAATCGGCTGAAGCAAACGAGAAGCTGAAGCGCATGGTTGATGACCAACAGGAGGCAGAGCAGAAGAAAGCCGCGTCTATCCAAATTCAAGCAGAACTCGCGGAACAAGATAGATATATTCAAGAACGTCGTGCAGTAGTTATGGCCGATCTTGCCGACGCAGAACCTGCTGTAGTGGAAGCACAGACTGCCGTCAGTGGCATCAAGAGAACACATTTGCAGGAAGTCCGTACTATGGCTAACCCTCCTGAAGCTGTTAAGCTTGCCATGGAATCGGTCTGTACAATTCTTGGCCATAAGATTGATAGCTGGCGCACAGTTCAAGGCATCATTCGTCGTGACGATTTCATTCAACGTATCGTAACGTTCGACACAAACACTCAGATGACGAAGGGGCTTCGGGATTTGATGAAGAAGGAGTTCCTCAGTCGCCCGTCGTATAACTTCGAAAATGTACAAAGGGCTAGTAGGGCTTGTGGCCCTCTAGTCAAATGGGTTTTGGCTCAAGTCCGTTTCTCCGAGATATTGGACAAAGTAGAACCACTGCGGAACGAGGTCCACTCACTGGAAGAGCAGGCAGAAACGACGAAGAAGCAAGCTCATGCAATGGTCAAGATGATTGCTCAACTGGAATCAAAAATAGAGAAATACAAGGAAGAATATGCCAGACTCATTAGCGAAACCCAAGCAATCAAGACAGAGATGGAACGTGTGCAAGGGAAGGTGGATCGCAGTATGCGGCTTCTTGAAAGCTTGTCGTCAGAACGCAGTCGATGGGAATCTGGCAGTCGAACCTTCGAGGCAGAAATGAGTACCATTGTGGGCGATGTCCTTGTGTCTGCTGCATTCCTAGCATATGGCGGGTTTTTCGATCAACATTACAGAGAAGTTATGTGGCAGGAATGGTCGAGTCATCTTATTGAAGCAAACATCAAATTCAAACCCGAACTCTCCTTCACGGAGTATTTATCTACAGCCGATGATCGTCTCAACTGGAAGTCAAAATCATTGCCTTCCGACAATCTCACAACTGAAAATGCTATTATGCTCAAACGTTTCAATCGTTATCCACTTATTATCGACCCAACGGGACAAGCAACAACATTCCTCCTCAATGAATACAAGGAACGCAAAATCACGGTCACTAGTTTCCTTGATGAGTCTTTCCTTAAAGTCCTGGAGAGTGCTTTGCGTTTTGGCAATCCACTCCTCATTCAAGATGTCGAGCATCTCGACCCCATTCTCAATGCTGTCCTCAACAAAGAAATTAGGAGAACTGGGGGCCGAGTTCTTATCAGACTGGGTAGTCAGGATATCGACTTTTCTCCGTCATTCACAATGTTCTTGTCCACCCGAGATCCATCCGTCGAGTTTTCACCAGATATCTGCAGTAGAGTCACCTTCGTCAATTTCACCATGACGAGGAGCAGTCTTCAGAGCCAGTCCCTAGATCAAGTTCTGAAGGTCGAGCGTCCCGATACCGAACGCAAACGAACCGATCTTATGAAACTTCAAGGTGAATTCAAACTTCGCCTCCGAACACTCGAAAAACTGCTCCTTCAGGTTCTCAATGAGTCGTCTGGCAATATCTTGGACGATGATAAAGTCATTGACACGTTGGAGACCTTGAAACGGGAAGCCGCAGAAATCACTCGAAAAGTGGAAGAAACCGATATCATCATGAAAGAGGTGGAACAGGTCACAGCCGAGTATCTCCCCTTGGCTCAGGCTTGCAGTTCCGTGTTCTTCATCCTGGAACAGCTGAATACTGTGAATCATTTCTATCAATTCTCGTTGCGATTCTTCCTCGACATCTTTGACTATGTCCTCCACCACAATCCCAACCTAAAGAGTGTGTCTGACTATGGGCTGCGCCGCGATACCCTGTTGAAGGATTTGTTCTTGGTCGTGTACAGGCGTACTTCTCGTGCTTTGCTCTATCGTGATCACCTGATGCTGGCCGTTCTTCTGGCTCAAGTGAAGCTCCGTGGAGTAGAGGACATTGCAGACGAGTTGGAATTCTTGCTAGACAGTGGCGACGGACTTGCAACCACGGCTCTGTCTTCACATGATCAGGAGCATCCCGTCTTGTCCGATGAGCAAGTTCTTCGGTTGCGAAACTTCTCTAGACAATCGATCTTCAAGCCAGTCGAGTCGCATATCACAGACCATGAGGACGTTTGGGTGAAATTCTTGCAATCGAATAATCCAGAGAAAGATGTTCCTACACCATGGGAAGCCGGGACACGTGAGTTAACTGTAGTCAATTAGCATCCGCTAGTATTCATTCGATTTGTTTAGCTGCACTGGAGGCCATTCGTGGACTTCTTCTTATCAAGTGCTTCCGGCCAGACCGGCTCCTGCAAACTACCGCTCTCTTTGTTCAAAGCATTTTTGAGACCGATATCTCAGCCGAAGCGACTTATGATCTTGGCTCCTTGGTTGCAGAAGAAGTTCCTGCTGCTACACCTGTGGCACTGATATCAGTGACTGGATACGATGCCAGCTATCGTGTCGAAAATCTCGTCAAAAATACTGGAGCTCGTTCGACCTCAGTGGCCATGGGCTCGCAGGAAGGTTTCACCCTTGCTGATCAAGCTATTGCAGCAGCGGCCCGACAAGGTACATGGGTCCTATTGAAGAATGTTCACCTCGCACCTTCGTGGTTAGGCCAATTGGAGAAGAAGCTGCAGACGCTTAATCCCCACCGCAGCTTCCGCTTGTTTTTGACTATGGAAAACAATCCATCCATTCCCGTTAACATCCTTCGTCAGTCGCGCTTGATCATGAACGAACCTCCTCCAGGTGTTAAAGCAAATCTTCTCGACTCCTTGCGAACCATCACACCGCAACGTTTGTCTCAGGGGCCGGCAGAAAAAGTCCGCCTTTACTTCCTTCTTGCTTGGTTTCATGCAGTAGTCCAAGAAAGGCTCCGCTATGTTCCGCTAGGTTGGAGCAAGACTTATGATTTCAACGATTCAGATATGGCATCTGCTTTTGGCACAATCGATACCTGGTTGACCAGTGTTTCTCGAGGACGAGCGAACGTCGATCCTGCAACTATCCCCTGGGATGCCTTGCGGACGCTGATAAAGCAATCTGTTTACGGTGGAAGAATTGACAGCGATTTTGACCAGAAGATCTTGGACTCCTTCGTCGACAGTTTATTCACATCGAAAGCTTACAACGTCGATTTTGATCTCGTTCCGAGCCTTTCTGATAGTCAGACTTTGCTGGCTCCTGAAGGAACGAAGATTGAACACTTTTTGACATGGGTTCGCGGTTTGCCTGAGCGAGAACCGCCTACTTGGTTGAGTCTTCCTCCAACAGCTGAGAGGGTGATTGCCGTTGCCCAAGGTGGGTTTTCTCCTGTTCTGACTTGTGTATTTACTGACGCTCTCTCATCTCAGGCAATGAACTGCTTGGCAAGCTGCGCAAAATGAGGATGTTGGCGGATGACGATGACGCGTTGATGACCGCCACGGCACAGAAACAGACTTCGCAACAGCCAGCCTGGATGAGAACATTGTTTGAACGCTGCCGCGAATGGCTTGGTGTGCTGCCGACGGTAAGTCTGCTATCTCGATTTCAGGTACTCAAGTTAGTTGAGCGGTTGTTTCTAGACATTTAACACTCTTGCTAAACCGACTGGTGATCATCAAGATCCACTCTATCGTCTCTTTGCTCGTGAAGGTGCTATTGGCCGTAAGCTCTTGGATACGGTGAAGAAGGATCTCGAGGATGTGGTGAAGGTCTGCGTTGGAGAACTGAAGCAAACGAATCATCTGCGCACGCTCATGAGTTCACTGACAAAAGGTTTTAACGGTTATCCTCTTTTTTAGGGTTTTTACAGACTAACTTTTTTTGTGTTTCAATTTAGGCACCATTCCGAACCACTGGCGCCGATACAAAGTCGCCAAAACGATGGCAGTCTCTGGATGGATAACGAATTTCGCCCGCCGCTTGGTGCAGCTGGATCATATCGCCTCTTTGGACAACCACAACAATATAGAAGTCTGGCTAGGCGGTCTCTTCTTCCCCGAGGCCTATATCACAGCGACTCGTCAGGCAGTGGCGCATCGCAAGAAATGGAGCTTGGAAACGCTATACTTGCGACTGGATATTGAACGCGTCAACGATCCAGGGTCGTTCGTTGTTGATGGTAATTATTGTCGCTCTGTTGTGGATGGAATTCTAATTTTGTCCTGTTAGGTCTGGTTCTTGAAGGAGCTTCATGGACTAACGATCGGCTCGTTCTTAATGATGGCGACTCTGTCCGCCTTAACCCTTCACAACTCAGATGGGTGCAAGCAGATGGGACAAGCCAGAAAGGCCTGGTCAACTTGCCTGTTTATCTCAACAACGATCGCAGCGATGTGCTATTCACAGTCGACTTGCCATTCGACAGTTCTGCTGGATCATTGGTGGCTACTCGTGCCGTTTGTTTGACTGCTGGCGGTTAGATGATAGAAACGCATTCTTATATACCTCCTGTTCTCTTTCCCCTACTTCTGAACTCGCAATTTTGGCATCGGAAAAAGGTATAGATGTAGCATTGTTTAACTCCTCGTTCTACCCTATTTGTCCTTAATTTTTTTCACGAACAAAAATGTAATGATCTCTTCTCATTGGACCATACTACCACCTACAACGTCCAAGAGTTTCCATTCTACTGAAATGCCAAAAGTCTGGAAGATCTTTCGAGCATCTTCTGCAATCGCCTCGAATCCGCCTGTGGCAAGGGCGAGGATCGTTGGTCCTGCACCAGAAAGGCAAATACCAAGTAGACCTGGGTGCGACGCAGGTGTGATTTGTGTGGTGACTTCTGGAAGTCCGGGAATCTGGAAAGCGATGTTGGTCCTTTGAATGGGAGGGTTGAAGGAAATAGCTTACCAGAGTTTTTCTATATGGTTGGTGGACGCGATCTTTCATTGCTTCGTATATGAGTTCAGGATCGGGTGGTGTCTGACCGAGTGCGGTTGTTAAGACTGCTAATCTCTGCAAATTAAAGACCTGTAAACGAGCAGAGGTGAATCAAGTGTATGTGAATCCCAAGAGTGTGAGAATCCCCCCTAAAAAGAGAGAGAACGAACGAACCAGATCCTTTCTAGAATAATGCTCCGGGAGGACATCCCTCGATTTTGCTGTGCTCAGCTCGAATCTAGGAATGATCGCCACCGCTCTGATGCTCTCTGACCAACGCAGCCTCACAAAGTGACCGATGCCCACAGGCGGCACAGGTGGGTCCAACCCCCATCGCTCATCCGCATCAGGCGGGTACTCTGGAATAACCTCACTCAACGGCACACTCGCCGCCTCCCTCTTCTCCCCTTCCAGCTCCTTCAAATACGCACCCACGAACCCGCCCACGAGCGCAGCGGTGACGTTGTCAGGGTGCCGTTCGACCATGAGCGCAAAGTCGAGGAGACGGTCGAGGGGCAGGTGGAGTTGTCCGAGTTCGTTGCCTAGGAGAACCCCGGCGATGACGGCCGCGCCTGAGGAGCCAAGACCGCGACCGAAGGGGATCGCGTTGTCGACATGCAGGAGGAGGTGGGAGGGGAAGCGCGGGCCTAGGGCGTGGCAGCGGAGAACGTAGAGTGCCACGCGAGTCATGAGATTTTTGTAAGGGTCCAAGGGGACATCGTCTTTGCCTTCGCCTGAGTAGGTTAGTTTTGGTGGGACATAAGGTGCCGAAGGATCAAGAGGGTAAGAGACTGATAAGGTCACGTAGAGAGATAAGGCTAGTCCAACGACATCAAATCCTGGTCCGATGTTTGCAGAAGTGGCGGGGACTCGGATAGTAAAGCTACGGGTCTGCATATTTTATTTTTGAGAGCCGTAAGCGAAAGATAATCTTGATACAACCCGTGATGGAAACGACGTCCCGGGAGTCCTTATAAGGCTGTATTCACTGATTCAGGGGGGAATCTATGTATTATTTGCCACCAATGCAATCAACACGAAAGAAAGAAGAAGAAAAAAGAATTGGCTTTAACGAATAATATAAAAAAAATGGCAGAAACCAAAAAAAAAAAAAGTTCAAAAAGGAAGTTGTCATGTCGCAGGTTGCGTCTGTGCTTGCAAGTAATTCATCTGAGGCTGACTACCAGTGCTGCCATTCGATTGGGTACTACTAGGCAGGAGATGAATCGGCAACGTGGGCACCATCCCCGCCGTTTGTGCATAAGGCGTCGCTCCGACTACAGAAGGAGTGGCTAGCACCGTATTTGCAACAGCTGGTGTCCGTGTTGTAGCCGTCGGAGTCGAGGGTACCCCAATAGCAGTCCCTGTCGTACTCGTCGCGCTTCCTGATGCTGCGGCCGCAGCAGCATTATTGAAAAAGCTTCCATAACTGAGATTCCCCGATTGAGGCTGTGGTGTTCCCCGACCGGATGCCTGAAGCGTCGATGCATATTGCCCATACCAGCCGTACGCCGCATATGGTTGTTGTCCTGTCGTCGCGCCATAGGGTTGCTGATTGGTTCCGTAGCTCTGTTGGGCATAGTAGCTTTGCTGTTGTTGCAGTGTATAATTCGGGTAATATGTTGTCGCTTGTGTGGTTTTGTATGGCGTATATGAAGCTGCTGCCCCTGCTTGAGGGCGATAAGCTTGTTGTTGTTGCTGCTGCTGAGCGGCATAAGGATAGGCGTAACTACCAAAGGTGTTGGTGGAAGGTACAGGAGCAGGGGTGATAGCTGGTGGAATAGGAACGGGTACGGAAGTAGCTGTTCCGGGCTGGATTTTCACAGTAGAATCATCACGAAGCGCGGTGGTTCTTCCAGAAGGTAATGTACCTGACCAAGCAGGTGAAGGCTCGATGGCGAGAGTGTGATGTAGTTTGTGTAACACGGAAGGAGATGGTACGATGGGAGGGCGGTCATCAGATGGAGACCGAGGACGTAAGGATGCTAAGATGGTTAAAGAATCGAGGATGGCCTGGGCTTGAGACGAAAGAATTTGTAAGACGAGGGGTAATCAAAAGGGAGGGCGAAAAGGAGAAGGGCGTACCTGTATCCCATTCCTCGGACCCTTCTTCCGGCGGAATAGATGGATGGTCGATCAAACGCTGTTTCTGTAGTTCCCCTAGCCTTACTAAAGCGCGTTGATTCCGTTGAAGTAACTGGTGAACCAAATTTTCGAGTTCGAGAGAGTTGAGAGCCGCTTTAATAGAGTCGACTTCTTCGGGGCCAAGAAGAGCCTCTAGTTCTTGATCAGGGATGACTGATGAATCAACAGGTTCATGATGAGGGATGTCTGTGGTCACTTCGACAACGGAAGAGGTGGTGGCCGACGGCAAGGGGGTTGAGAGGCGCTTCTTTTCTTGGCGATACCAAAGGAGGTCGCCGAGTTGGCGACGACCGACGAGCTCACCATCTTGGTCGAAAGAAGGGGCGAAACTGGCGAAAGGACCATAGTCTAGAAACGCCCCAGTGGTTACACGCCGAGGGGGAAGGGTATACTTTTTTTGGACCGCGGGTCTTGAAGAATAAGAGCCGATGGTGGTCAAGGGTTTTTGTTGGGAGGAAGGAGAGGGAAGGATGGCGACAAGCTCTGCATTGGCTGTATTAAGACTAGCAGGGTCAGACATGGCAGAGGTAGAGGACGTCCACCAATGTCCGGAGGGTAACTGTTGGACAAGGGCATAATGTGGTTTTATAGGGACTGGAGTGGTGGAAGTGGTGGATATTTCAGAGTTTTTGAGGTGGTCTGTAGGAGGAGACACCTGTTCTAGAAGAGAAAGGGCGAGATTGCAGAAACGCAGCTGTTGTTGAGCAGCAGTATGGGATAATTGGGATCTGGAAGAAGAAATAGGGCGGAGATGGTTGATAGCAGACCTGAGGACAGAGACTTTGGTAGGCGTAGAGAGGAGAGACCGTAGAGAGTCTGATGGAAATACCCGGCTAAGCAGATCCTGTCTGTCCTCTGTCTCCAGTACCGACAAAATACTGCTGCAGTCGATCTCTGTTTCTTCGTCTGTCTCTGTTTCTTCAGTTTTGAGTTGCTTGTGTCGTGTGTTGTCCCCGTTCTCTACACCTTCCACGTTCTCTGTTGACCGCTTCCTCTTCAGGTCGGCTGTAGTGGACCGCGTCGCGCGCGCCATCATGGAAATATGAGAGCAAAAACCTTTTTAAACTCCGACACTTCCCTCTCCATTCTACTCAGAATATGCGTCGTCTCTTGAGAGCCCAACTGCGCTCGCGACCAGCCAACGGTCATGTCGCTTTTGTACCCCACATACGCAAGCTCGTATTTGAATACTGCGACAAATGGCCTTCGTCCACAAACACTCGCACTTACATCCTCAACCACGTCCAGTCTCTTGCCAGGAAAAACCCCCACGTCGAGGTCGTTGTAAAGCAGCGAAACCAAAAGGAACCCATTCTCCGCGGCTTTTACGGTATTTCTCCTCATGTCTGTTTTTTTTTAAAAAGGTCTCATCTGCTCTCCCAAAGTCAACAACAGGGACAAAGTCATCCCTCTCAATGCACTCCAAGTCAACGCCATCCAAAACAAAGTACAACTCGTTCTCGACTCATCAGGTGCAAAAATTCAACCTCTCAAACGTCGGATCATCGAAAGCACCACCGATTCAACCAGGGGCATCTGGAGCGGTCTGCATGCTGACCCGCCTCTCCTATAATTTCTCTTTATTATCACGTGACTTATAGACTTGTGTACATTATACTCTTTCCTAATTTTCATTTCACTTTTCTTCTTTTCCCTTTTAATCACCTCATTCAAGCCGCGAGTTCTTCTTTTTTCACCCAACCAAAAACCCATGGCTTCCTGCTCGTTCTTCTAGAAATGAGTCACCCTTTTTCTCTCACATGTTCCATCTCCTACCACACGTGTCGTCCTTGAGGTCATGCACTAACCCATCCTTTTAGTCCGTTTCCGCTGGTGCCTCCCCTCTTTTTATGAGCCCACCTCCTTTTGACCTCCCCTCACCTTTGCCGCAGATACCATGTTGTCCGAATTGGCGACACCTCCGTCCATGGAAGAGCTCACATGGCTACATGCCAGCTCTTTGCTCGAAAACCCTCCAGTCAGTCTCATCCAAACCAGTTCTTTATTAAGCCTTCACTTTGTTTTCTTTCGGGTAGACACCGCCCTTCAAAGATGGTTTGATTTTTTTCCAAGACCCGCAAATTGAGCGCCTATCCGTATGCTCCATCTCTCCATGTGAACCTGTCTGTAACCTTTTTCATTTTCCCTTGTCTTAAATGAGATCGAATTTTTCTCAAATCCACTCTTACATTCCAGGGAATTTCGCCGTCCAAAGTCCCGCCATCATTATCCCAGACACCTTCCATAAAACCTCCTAGTTCAGAGTGGATTTATCGGATGCCCCGCTCTCCTACAAGAAGCACGAGTTCGAGTCCGTATTCCAGACCGCACCCACGGCCCATGGCAGGCCAACACCACCACGCCTCCCTGTCTCGTTCTGTCTCAAACGCAAGTGCTCGCACAACACAAACTCTAACCGAAGACTCATGCAGTGTCAACTCCTCATCCTCATCCAAATCATTCTGGTCCGCCTTTCTCCGCCCCAAATTCAACTTTGATCGTTCAATGATTCCGCTACTCAAGTCTATACCCTCCCAGTCGCAGCTGGTGTTTACTACTCCGTCTGATTTGGACTCGAAGACGAAGAAGAAGGTGATTTCTTTGCCGAAACCTGCTCGGAGGCCTTCTTTGTCGTCTACTTTAGAAAGCGCTTCTACTCCTTCGTCATCCAGGTCGGGTAGTCCAGTTAAACCTGGCCTTCCTGCTGCTTGTGGCACTGGAAGGCGCCGCTCCTATGAGCTACCACGCCACCGACACCGCCGGTATCCTCATTCTGACACCATATCCTCCTTACCCACCCGGACCTCACCTTCTAAATCCATCCTGAGCCGAACTGCCTCCTCATCAACTAAAGCATCTTCCACTAACACTAACAACCACACTAACAAATCTGTCAAATTCGCCACGGTCTCTACGACGGTGCACTACCCGAGCTTCCGCGGGAATAACTCTGATTATTATCATCACTTGGACATGGATAGTCTCGATCCAGATAATGAGAGTGTGGATATTAATATAGACGCTATGGATTTGGATGATGATCCAGATCCGTTTGCGAATTATAGGTCTAGGGAGGTATCGATGGATGATGTTTTTGATGTGGATGAAGAGGAACAGAAACAAGGAGGGGATCAGGGGTTGGGTGAGGTGAGGTCTGATACGCCCACGCCGGAGAGAGAAAGGGAGAGGCTGGATAAAGCAAAGCGGTTGAAGGAGATCATCACTTTCGCTCGTAGATCTACGACTGTCGTTGGGAGTAGCGGCGGCACCCATCCGGAACGTGTCAGGGTCGGACATAAGAAGGCCAGCGGGACTACTTCAGCGCCACCCTCTCCCTCACCACGTCGTCCTGTTGTCATTTCTTCGCCATACGTTTTGGGCGCTTATCCGAGCACACAAGCCTATCGCACCGTTGGTGCGGAGGACTCTACGTCTTCTTCAGCACTTCTCGATAACAACAACGACAACACCAGCAGTGCTCGGTCGCCTTGGGCATCTGCCTACTCGTTCGTCAAAAAGACGGCCGGTCCAACTGCAACTACAACGAACGACTCGGCTTCGACTTCAAATATCTTATTTTCCAGCAGCAGTGGCATCAAGTCCACTCCTTCGCGATCACGATCCCGTTCCTGCTCCGGCTCGTATGCTCATAATAACACCAACCACTCCAGCTCATGCGAGAGCCTTCGCAGCACCAAGACAACAGGTGCGGTGAGCTTGAGAAGTTTGGAGAGCATTGGACGGTTTAGGGGTTGGGTAGGTCAACGCAACCTTGAACCTTGAATGTTGTTTTTTTGATAAAAGAAATTGGGGAGGATTTTCTTTTCTTTTTCTTTCTTTCTCTTTTCTTTATGGATGGATGGGAGGGTTTTTTTTTTGGTGAGAGAAGGGCAGGGGGGAAAGTTGGAATGTTATTTATAAACTAACATGCTATGTTCCCCACATACCCGTCGACATTTTGGTTTAGAGCCGGCGAAAAGGTAGATTTGTTTTTTTAACCCAACTTCTCTTTTCTTGATTTCTTGAAATTTTGATTTTTTTTCTGCTTGGCAAAGTTGAATCGATTGACTAGAACAAAGGGATAGCAATGAAATTCTATACAACAAATTGGTCTAGAAGGAATATACCCGAAATGTAGATTGTGGAAAATCCTTGAAAAGAAAACCAAAAAGAAGCAAACAAATTCAACTAGTCATTATTGATATCGGTGAGAAGGTCTGAAGGAAAGTTTTGGAAAAAAAAAAAAACTTTGTTTACTCTTAAGAAAACATTCGCAAAAAACAGATCAATGAAAGTGGGGGGTGGTTATCGCCCTGCGAGACAAGCATGCTTGGGCACTATCACATCAGGGTAACACCCATCGTCCCGAGCGTCCGCCTTCATCATCGACGAAAGCGGCATAGGCAGCGGATCGATATAAAAAGGGTAATTTTGGTCCATAGAAGGCGGCGTCCAAGACCCGGCGCGTTGTTGTTGATGGTAATGTTGCTGTTGCTGACCCCGAGAGGGCACCACAGGCACGCTGATCATCGAATCCAATACACTCCCAGGAAACAACATCCGACCATTGCGACGGATCGTCTCTGGTGGCCCGTTGCTGCTATTGTGGCTGTTGTTGTTGTTGTTCGGGTTCGGATCTTGTCGGACTCGTTGGAGAGTTTGGACGCGATATTCTGTGCGTGATCGCTCGAGCTCTTCTTCCTCGTCCCAGGGTATTTCGTTGCCGTCCAGATCAAGACGAGCTGTTTATATTAATAAGAAATTTTGTGTGAATGATTGAAAGGAACCGGGACAAATAAAAGGAAGAACGACGTACCCCAGCCTCGTCTCCTTGGCGGTCGTTCAGAATGAGGTGGAGGAGGAGGAGGAGGAAGAGGACTATCCGTCGACCTTGTGATTCGGAGCGTTCCGGGGTTTTGTGGATCCTGTCTGGGAACCAAAGAGGGAGCGTAATCCCCCGCTGGGAACAACCAAGAAATAAAATTATCGCTTGTCCAATCGAGCTCCCCTTCATTAGTTTGTCCAGCTGCAGGTCCATTGGGTTCAGGTCCTCCATGTCCTGTACCGCCTGGCATGGCTGGGAAAATCTCCATACCCATAGCACCAGGGACAGCTCGCGTTGTCGGGATCACTCTCGTTCGCGACAGCTGAGATGAAACCGGTCGTGACATTTGGATTGGAATTGGCATTGGCACCAGATGGCCGCCATGTCGATGGTATAGGTCTGTTATGAAGAAATTTTGTGGATTATTTGGAGGGTACATGTCGCGTGGGTGAGACGGGTAGCTGGCAAAAGGAGGCAATGGAGGGAGAGTTGGCGTGAATGAAGGTATGGGGTTAGGTCTCAGAGGGTGTGGTTCGCGCGTGCCTATGGGACGACTACCAGGAAAAGGAACTGGTGCAGGTGCCGCAGTAGTAGCAGTCATGACATTAGAAATCCGATTGAAACCCTCTCCAACCGCAGGTGGTGAAAAATCATGTTGGACACCTCGATGAGCATAGGTATGCGCATTGAAATTACTGGCTTCTCGTGCTGCTACTCGCAATCCATGTGCCGTCGCAGACGAATTGGGATTCGGAACCGGTGTCCCGATGTTGATTTGACGTGAGAACCGAGGTGGAACGACACTGGGCAAGGGAGGTGGCTGAACGAGAACCGGCGGCTCTGCGATGGCATATAATGGGGGAAGAAAGCTCATGAGCGGACGAGGCATCGTTTGAGGTGTCATAGAAGCTTCAAGAGGACCTGGTCGAACAAATCCCTGGTTGTCAAGCACACGCACATTCCAGTGCCCTTCATTATTAGCGGTACCTGTACCTGTACCCCCAGCTAACAAAAGTGCATCATGCCCAGGACCAATTCCATCCCGGTTTTGGTTCTGGTTCACGTCATTGGCGCCGTTCGTTGCGGGACTCGCCGTAGGCACATCCCCTGACGGCCACGATTCGGAAAGCTGTAGCAAGCTGTTTCGCACTTGATGAATGCTATCAAAGACGGTGTCTAGTGCTGCAGATGCCTCTTGCAAGCTTCGTTGGGTATCTAAGTGGTTTTGAGCTCGTTGGCCAAGGGAATCCACTGGGGTGGGGTGATTGGAAGGAGTGTTACTCCTACTCATACTGCGGAAGATATGCACGGATAAGACCTCGGCAAACGATATAAAAATTGTGCTGGGTTGGAGGGGATGAGAGTAGAAGGTGAAAAGGGTTTGATGCGCTCAAAGAAAATAACAAGTGCTAAAAATACACAACACGCCTATACCCAGTAATTGAATGTGGTTCTGGTATTACTCCGAGTCGTGGTTGCGATGGGTTAGGCGAACGTACAATGGATTCTCCCCAATGAAGCGGAAAGACAACAACAACGTTACAACTAACAATCCAACAAACAAAAGGCATATGGCCATCCACCCCTTTTCGATATGTGCATACATCTTTAAGTTTGAAAAAATGAGTTTCTTAATGAGGATGAGATGTCTTATAATCTTACTTGACCACCAATGATGGGGCCCACTAATGCAGATGAATCAAAAAATTCATGATAAACAGAAAAGACATACCGGTGGACCCAGTACCATACACCATGTTGAAAGCACCATAGACGTGTGCAACTACACAAATAAATGAATAAGACGACTTGGGAAAACACGAACGCATTACACCCAACACCGTCAAGCTCTTTGGAGACGGCCGTCAAATCCACCGTCATCGGGGACAGCACCCCCGACATGAAGAACGCTGCAAATAATCAGAAAAATGTGGTACTGGAATTCAGACTACGAGGCAGTTTTACCTCCGAAGGCAGAAGCAGAAATAAAGAGAGTCAGCCGATATTCGAGTATTACCACGAACCACCAAGGTAATGAGAGTAGAAGGCATATCACAGTGGGCCACTCGGTTCCGCTTTTATCAGCCCATATACCAGCGAGTGCAGATGCTGAAAAGTGATGGTCAGAAACCAATATGCAATGAGATCAGTCCACCAACAAAAGAAAGTTGGTACTGCAATGGCAATCCATGTGAGACCAACACGTTTGGAATCAAGGCCCCAAACACGTTGGAGATGTAATGGAACTGCAGGCTCTTGGGCGCCAAAAATCAATCTGCATAATGACGTCAGATCGTGGAACGCAGAAATCAGAGAATAACTTACCCATAAGTAAAAATGATAAACAATGCAGTTAATGCACGATGCGATTTAGAGAGTTTGGATATAACAGCTAAAAGGGAAAGCTTTTTTTCACCATCAACTGGATGGTAACTAGGAGGGGATATGGCAGCCTCCTCTCTCTTCTCAGTCTCTGATTTCGTTGTCGTATCCAAAGCCAAAGTCGAACGCTTAGCTTCACTATCACGGTTACCTCTACTTTCTGGGACCGCTGCAGGATCATAACCCCATTGAATCGCGTGCTTCCGCTCAATTATAATTACCCGGCCAATAAGATCTAAGAAAGTGGCTGCCAAACTAAAGATAAAGGGTCCACGGAAACCGAAGTGGGTGTACAATGTTCCACCAAGGGGCGGTCCGACGGCAACGCTACGGAAGTTATCAAATGCCACATAAACGTTAGAGAGCCGATGAGAGTTATTCACCCTACGGAAAGACCCGTTATGGCCAGGCCAACCTGTGCTAATTTAGTTGGTCATCATAGCAAATTGACAGCCTAGGGAATAAATCTCACTCCCAATTAGGGTTGGAGGAGTAGAGTCACATCTATACCAAATTAAGTTCAGAAAGAAAGAATGGAAGCACGAAACGCTCACAGAAGTGCCAAGCCAACCACCCAGATCATGGAGGATCCTACTCCTTGTATCACTCGGGCGATGCACATTACAGGATAATTAGGAGCCTCCATGAACATGACTTGGGAGCCTGCAAGGGTGACAATACCAGTTATTAATGGCCACTGCCTTGCATTATAACGCTCTGAAAACATTGCAACAGGGATGGTCGCTAAACATCATTGAGCCCGACCCAAAAGAGGTCGAGATTAGCAAAAGCGCACAGAGTCCGAGCCCAGACGACTGGCATAATAACGTGAGACAAGGCGAGCTAACATGTCATATATAGGACTTGCATAACAAAAGAGCAGCCATCCAGTCAACGCAGATATATTTGAATAACCGAGCTTCTCCAGCTGGAAAGGTATAACAGGGATGATTATCGAATACACCAACAGATCAACTGCAATGCCTGGAAAACCAAAAAAAATCGAGATTAGTTGAAAGAAGGGCAAGCCACAAAACCTTTCACAACTCAATCCAATGACAAATGTGATCGTCCATGAAGAAGCACGGAGTTTGAGTCCAATTGGTTTGCTCGGAGTCATTGGGTGTTCAATAGCAAAATCGATTCAAACATAAACGTGTTTCCTTCTGTAGGGTCCCAATGCTGTTCGGTAGAATGGAAGAAACTGCTTCAGTACGTGGGAAATACTTATTGACGAAGCAGCCCACCGCGCTGCTTAGGTTCATCTAGTGTTGCTGGTCTGAATCGTAGTAAATTAACCCTCGGGAAATCCAAGGGGAGCAAGATTTTTGTTTCTTTTAATTTATTTTGTATCTATAACTTGAATGAGAGCAATAGTACATTCAACAATAGTTAAGCATATAGGTTTTTCCGCAACTCCCCCGCTCTTTTTAATTCGTTTTCGTTGCTTTCCTCTTCACCATTTGTAAAAGTCCAAAACGGCCGCCATACGGTTATCCCACTGATGCTTACGACACCGTGAACCTGACGTGACGTCGGTTGTAAGACTCAGAGGCGCTCATGTCTGACTCCCGATTTGGAGTCAGGCTGCCATTACGCACACTTCGAGGATAAGATGTGGCAATGCGACACCGTCTCAGAGTTCAATGGATCCACAATCTTCTCAAAGTGAACTTACTTTTTTCACCGAACTAGTATTGTTTACTTCATTATTGACTCGTCCTCTTACAGCTCCGAACATTTCGCCATCGACGTACAACACAAGTAATGGATTATCACTTTCCGGTGGGTTTTCAGCAGATCGATCCTTGATAAATGTTTACATCGCTGTTTCAGATGACCAGCTCAGACTCTTCTGTTTCGTCCTTGGTCAATCTGAAGACGCCTTCTCAGTAAAGATTGAGAGGGACAGGATCATAGATGATTTGATGGAGACGATATTCAACAAGATAAAGCTGAAGGATATTAGGCTGGACAGGGTGAAACTTTTCAAGGTAATTTTCAATCATCCTTAGGTAGGCTGATAGGATCTGATAAGCGTGGAAGATATCTCCGCCTGTTACCTCCAGCAAAGAGCTCCAAGCTTTTCAAGAAGTCAACCCTTTGTGGGCGAGATTATATAATCTTGAAACGTTGCAGGAACACTTCGACCCACCCCTGGAACGCGGCATACATATTGTCGTACAGCTCCCTCCAACTCGTAAGCATATTCCTCGTCTGGATCTTTCTGTAGGTAGCGTTGCTAATGTATGCCTCAACTTCTGCTGCCATGCCATGTCACTTCCTGTGTACCCGATGTTCTCTCGTTCGCCTGTCGTTAACAACCCATTTCTTTCCCAGAATCTTCCGAGCCTTCTACTAAACGACCCAGGATCATCACGCCCCCGCAGTCGGTAGTCGGCATTGATGTAGTCGACAAGCGGATCGGAAAAGAGCTCGCTTTGCTTCGTCCTCTGGTTGAGGGATTTCTAAAAAATCCCGAGCCTCCTACCTGGATTCCTCCAAACGACACCCCGCCGATCTACCAGGAGTTCCTTAGAAACCTGCGAATCCCATGCTATCGGAATGGCAACCCAAGTCTCTTGCTCCATGATCTTGATACGTGCGATAGTACTGAAATCAAGAGAATATTTGGGCGTAGAGCACAACAACTGTAGGTATTTATTAATTTTGCTCTCAATGTTTCTCACCATTGGACGCAGGGTCATTTGCAACACGTCGGGATCTGGTAAAACCCGGCGCATGTTGGAAGGTCTCACGAAATATTGGGGTTTCTATATTGTCGCAGCTTTGGATGACAACGGTGTTGGGGTTCGAGATTTACCAGACGCCTTGGACGAGATCGCCCAATATAAGGAATGGCAGACTGACCTCAAGTCTCTTCCTCTGGAGGATCGGGCAAATCAAGACGATTGTAACAGCGTGATTGCCTCTAGGCAGCTCCTAAAAGTTCTGGCGGCGCGAATAGCGGTTTTTGAGTTGTTCCTGGAAGTAGCGATTCAGGTTGATGGATGGTTGCTAGAAAAGCATAAACGTATTTGGCTGTTATTCCAATTGTCTGATGAACTGATGTCGTATACAACTCATCATCCGTTCGTTCGGATCATCAGGAATTGCCTTCACAATGCTTCGGACGACGCCCTGCAAGCATTGGTCAATCGCCTCGACGACATTCGTTTCAAATACATGTCGAGATCACATTTCATCTTTGGGCTGGACGAACTACAACGTGCAACCCGATCATATCCCAATGCCTTTGTATCCTCCTCCACTCCTACCCAGTTTCGATCAATCGTCCGCGAAATAGCTAAAGTATTCAACAGGTCAGCGGTGAAGCTTGTCGTATCTGGTACTGGCCTGTCAGTGGAAGACCTGCGGGAAGCTATAGCCCCTGGGGTCTCAAAACCTACAGAATCTATTGTCTTGTTCCATGACCTCGGGATGTTCGATACCTGGCCGAAACTGAAGGCATTTCTCGACCGATATATTCCTGCTTCCGTTTTGGAATCTGATTCTGGGCTTCACCTGCAGAAAAGGATACGGGAATATCTTTTGGGCCGGTAGGTCGATACATTACTTTGCAATCAAGCGTGTCTCACAGGTGCTAGATACCGTTTCACTGTGTCCTTTGTGGAATACTTCTTAAGGACTGGACTACAATCCCCGCACAAATTACTGAATGACTTTGTCATGAAGCATACCATGCGTTGCCCTGACGATAGTGGTGACCCCTTCACACAGAATGAGGCAGACGTTTCCATGAAGATTATGCTAACTAGTTTTGAGTGGGACAAATTGGAGCGTGGTACGCCTGCTCTTCAGCTTCCGGTCTCCCCTTTAACAATTGGCAGATCCAAAAGCGTTTCAAGAAGCCGCCTGGATTGTTCAATCACACTTGACGGCAGGAAAATCTCCAACGTTCGGACCCGTTACCTACAAACTTGTCGAGTATGGAATTGCTCGGCTTCGTGATGGGCACCAGGGACACATAATTGAACCGCTGGCATTTCTATCACTGATGCAGTGGCTGGAGATGAGAAATGATGATACTCTGGGACACAACATTCAATTACGACTTGGCATTCACGGTGCACGTGGCGGTGCCTTTGAAGAGCTGATAGTGCTGTATCTTCTTCAAGCACTCCGCTATCCTACTCCACTGCGCACAATTTTCAACTTTTTTGGCAACCCTCCATGGGCGCACAGGCTGGCTCGTGTAGTCGGATGCCTTGAAGGGCAAAATGTACCGGTAGGCGTTCTTGGCGACGCTCCAGAGAACCCAAGTCTCAGTGTGGTACATTTTGCTGACCATATTGACGGTATCGTGCAATGGATTGAGAGCCGGGATGCCCCAGCGATACTTATCTCCAACAATCGCTTTGGTCCGGATGTCATAATGCGGTGCGAATTGTCCTCACTGAACTCGGCTGCTCCACCAGAGGATGTCTTCCTGATGGGCCAAATGAAGTCTTACACAGAGGGTAATGTGAATTCTCCCGACGCGACAATGATGGCTCATGCTATCAATTCTCTCCATGAGGAACACTGGTTTAAGAGAGTGGTAAGTGCACTAGGTCCGTCCTCGTTTTTGTCTTATTTTGACCTCTTAATAGAACGAGGATGACCAACGAAAACTCGTTACTGCTATAGGCCGACGTTCTGTCCTTCGGTTCATTGTTGGATATCCGCTGGTTGCGGAGCTGGGTTTACAAGCCAAGTCTGTGCCCAACACTCTTGATATTCTAGGCGATGTTCCCCTGGCAACACTGAATATAGATAAATTCAAAGCAAACTTCATCTCAGAGGACCAGACAGGTATTTTTGCAACTTTGGAAGGTGCTCTAGTTCAAAAACGCAAGAGAAAAGCAAGCGAAATAGGCTAGGTATGTTACATTTCCTCTTAGAGAAGGGGCAGGTTCCATCCAATCTTGATGGTCCTTAGAGGTCCAGGGTTCTTTTTTTCGTCGTTATTCCATAATTTAATATGGCTGTTCAATATGTAATGCAAATGGAACATGAATATCCTCATCATAGCGCAACAAACCTTATCTGACTGCTCCTTCCAGCACTATTTTGCTTAGGTCTGGAAATTGCAGCTCAGGTTGCTGACCTCTGGGTGGCTCAACTCGAGAAGTCCTGCCCGTCCCCAAATGGTTGGTTGTGACCATTCCTGCAATTTGAGACAAATGATTCACTCTAGTTTGAGGATCGAGATAGGCTTGATGTTGAACGCCGACGACGACAACAACAACGATGAAGGTGAAATTAAGGTGGTGAAGAAAATGTAGGGAAGGGAATGCTTACCTGTCGCATACTGGTGTTCCGGAAAGCCTTGTATTAAGTTGTCAATGTAAGCTAATCAAAATATATTCCTTGTCGCACCACAGACCGTAATTATCCCATACATCGTGTAAGTCTACTGGAATCCCCCACGAACACATACCAACCAATAATCCTGACTAAAGTCTAAGGTAGATATTCGTGAACGTCAGCAACGCTACTTCCGAATCATGTGATCGCCTGGCTAGCGAGGATTTTCCTACATGGTGCGTAAGGCGCGGGCAATTTCTGCTTCCATTTGAAATAAACATACTGGTAACGGAGAGGGAGATTTCCCCGCGATTTTGATTTCAACCTGATGAGGTGTTGGAGTCAGGCGGCAACGGACACACTGAATCATTCAACTCGTGACTCTTCCGAGTCCTGCATGTTCATTTTACGCGCATCTTTATCAGTTTATCGTCAGCAATACAGGTTTTATCGAAGCTTGTCGCGCAAAAGCAGTTCTGTTATCCCTGCGAAAATGGAGGTTAATCTAACGGAAACTGAAAACTCAATATGCGAACTTCTTGATGGTTGCACGAAGTTTCTGGAGAGCGAGAAGGATACACGGACGAGTTGTAGAATTGCCGGAGGTTGGGTACGCGACAAGGTCGATTCGAGCATTCATTCAGAAATGTTATCCAACCCAAAGCAATTAAATTGTTTCTTTCATCATTACAGTTGTTGGGCTTGCAAAGTAACGACATGGATATTGCTCTAGGCAATATCATGGGCCTGGCGTTTGCGGAGCATCTAGCTCAGTATGCCCAGTCGAAGGGTATAGAAACAGGTCGTATAGCAAAGATTCAACAGAACCCAGACCAGTCGAAACATCTTGAGACGGCTACTCTGAAGGTGTTCGGTCGTGACATTGACCTCGTGAACCTTCGCAGTGAGGAATATGCTGGAGGAAGTCGGATTCCGACTGGGGTGGTTAGTCGTTTCAACTTTCCCCCTCAACCGTCCTTCATCGTTCGTAGGCTTTCGGAACACCACTGGAAGATGCCTTGAGACGCGACATAACTATAAACGCTCTCTTTTATAACGTACATAGTCGGGAAGTTGAAGATGTCACAGGCAAAGTGAATTGTTATCAAACCTCGGAAGGAAGGCTTTACTGATAGGGAGAATCAGGGCTTGGAAGACTTGCGCAATGGGATAATACGAACACCTTTGCCGCCGAAGGAGACTTTTCTCGACGACCCGTTACGCGTTCTGCGCTGTGTGAGGTTCGCAAGTCGTTTGGGTTTTGATATCGTCCCTGAAGTGAAAAGAGCAATCAAGGATTTCATCATCCAGGCAAGTACTCCTTCCTTCTTATTGAATCTGCATGCGATGGGATATGAAGCAAGCTCTGGTAGAAAAAGTATCTCGTGAACGAGTGGGGGACGAAATCACCAAAATGATTCAAGGTATGTTTCTTTGGTGGCCCGTCTTTTTCCTTGAGCTCATGTTTAGTAAAGGGCGTGATCCACTTTGTTCTGTGCAGTTGATTTGCGAGCTTGGATTATACCACACAGTTTTCTCTGTCATCCCCCAAGAAATCAAATCCCAAGTACCGCCGGAGCTGTTTCAAGATACTTCAAGTGATGCTATAGCTGCGGCTTTCATTCTCCACGCCTTCAGTTCGACGGGCAAATTGGACTTGCCGCCAGCCCATCCAGCCCTCTTGTCCTTGATCCAGGAAGATACTCTCTTCAGGGCCCGCCTGTACCTTGCATCATTACTGCTTCCATTCCAAGGCTTTACATATACCGACAGGAAGGAGAAAACGCACAGTGTGCTGTCCGCAGTCATACGTGAATCACTGAAGCTTGGGACGCAAAACCATTACCTAGACGGCATACCTGTATTATTTGCTGGTGTTCCAATTCTCAAAGATGGGATGCGGATGCATGAAAACGAACCCATGAGCAGAGCGAAGTTGGGACTTCTCCTTCGTCACAAATCCATTCACAATTCGCTGACGGGATCCCACTGGTCAACTTCGATTCTCTTTTCGCTGATGACGGACCTCGTTCCATGTTGCAACTTGCAAGGTGACGGATTTTCAAGTGAGTATAGTCATGAAAATTTGTTCCAGATCAAGAATTAAGGATTTCTTGTGGGCCGAGTAGGGGATGTCACTGAAATTATCACACGATACAACAAATTCACGGAAAAGATCATAGAGCTGGATCTCCCAAATGATATAGATAGTAAACCTTTGCTCAATGTGGGTCTTAGTTTTTTTTTCCGAATCTTTATGACAGCTTACGACATATTAGGGCAATGACATAGTGGTTGCCTTTGGGGTCGGAAAACCCGGTCCATGGGTAGGAAAAGTACTCGAAGATGTTGTAGAATGGCAGTTGGACAACCCCTCGCGTTCAAAGGAGGATTGCATAAATTGGCTGCGTAGTCGGGGTGTCGATCGCTACAAAACAGATGATAATGTAGAGCAAGTATACAAATGTCTACGGAGGAAATGAAAAGAAGTAATAACAATGCTTTTAACAATGCTTTGGACTATGAAAGCTCAGTTCTTATGTCTCTGCGGATGTTTCTTTCGCAGCCCGGCGCTTTGAAGCTAAAATCATATCCCTTGAAAACGTTCGCAGCCCGGCGCTTTGAAGCTAAAATCATATCCCTTGAAAACGAAATTCAGAACGAAGAAATATCTAATATGGGTGGAAAAGTAGACACGCCTTTTCTTAATAGCATCGCGGCGTCCGACTTTTCTCGCGGGATTCACGAAATCTGGCCGCTTTACTTTACCCATTAATTTTCTTTTCATTTTAGAAGGCTTGGGAAGCTTCAGAATCCAGTCAGGAACGGTAAAGCCAGACTGGAGAATGACGTTGGCAATCCTGAAATGAATTGAGGTTACTAAGTCAAACAGGAAGACATCAACTTACATCTTCAGATAAGGAGCATCCTCGTCTGTGAAGAACGTCACGGCCTTGCCTTCTCGACCTGCGCGTCCAGTACGGCCAATCCGGTGAACATAACTTTGAATAGTCGTTGGAAAGTCGTAGTTAATGACTTCTCGAACTCCTTTGAAGTCCATACCACGAGCCATAACCTCTGTGGTGACCATGACCCAGCTTTCTCCTTTCCGCATCCGACTTAAAGAGTCCTCGCGTTCCTTTTTTGTCATCCCAGCATGGAGGCAATCCACATTCTGAATACTGTTCAAAATAAGCTCTTCAGCTAAGGATGTTGCACGAGCTTGAGTGGAAGTGAATATCAACACAGGAGGATTGTAAGGTTGTGCAAAGTATGTCAAGAGACTTGGCAGTTTTGACGAATCGTCGGCAACATAAGTTAACGATTGGTGGATGAGAGGAAGGGGCGTGTCCCTTAGACATATTTAGGACAACAATATTTAGTACATATGAACAACGTACTTGAGACCAACTACAACTCGAATGGGATCCCCAAGCATGTCCATTGCCAACTTTTCCGCATTTGCAGGCAGAGTTGCGCTAAAGAAAGCCTTTTGGAGTCTGGCATGTGAACAAGCAGCGACAATTTCTTGTATTTGTCCCATAAACTCATTGTCCAGCAAGCGATCAGCTTCATCAAGAACGAGGTGCCGAACGCTGAGCAAAAATTATCAGGATTTGTGTCTCAGGCAAAATCTACGATAATGAGAGCTTACTTCATTAAGTTTAGATTCCCTTCTTGCAAAGCGGCAACTAAACGAAGGGGGGTGCTTATTACCATATCTGTACGGTAATCACTTTCTCCAGAACAACGGAGGATCTTTGAGGACACCTACCTACTTTATCCCTGGCCTCTTTCTGGGACAGCGCATTGGCCGTAGCCTTGTTGAACAAAACTATCTTCCATTTCCGACCTTGCGCGAGCTTCAAACATTCGTTATGAATTTGATGGGCCAATTCACGAGTTGGAACAACGACCAAAGCACGGACCCCGATGCTCGCATCAACGCTGTTATTGTTCGCGGGCACAAGTAGCTTCGCGAATATCGGTAAAAGATATGCCAGCGTTTTCCCTGTACCCGTCGGTGAAATGGCAACTAGATCTCGGTCCTGAGGCGGTAAAGATGCTGAACACTCGTTATGGTGGGCAACTCACTTCGAGCAATATTGGTATGCAATACGATTGAATCCCAGTAGGATTTCTATACCCACTGGATGCAAGATTTGAATGGAGATGCGAAGGTATTGAGTACTTCTTCAACTCGTCAAAAGAGTTTATACACATCGGTATTTTCGTACCCTTCGTGTTGACGCGGTGCGCTACCTTTTCGGATTGCGTGGTGGACTCAACCCCCCTTTCTATACCCTCAGTTTTCTCTTGGGCATTGTCAAGTTCGCCTGTTTCTACCTTTCTTTTCTTCCCTCGGTCGCGGTCTTGCTTTTCTACTGCTTTACGTTTTCCAGTAATCTGCGCGTATTTGAAGAAATCCAACACTGGGGGAAGTTCACCAGATTTCAGTGTTACCAGGTCATCGACATTCTGAGCGCGGTGATTATTCTTTGAGGACATTATACATAAGTATGATCATGGAATATCCAGAGCTCACATTGAATAATTGAACTACCGATCGTGAATTGTCGAATGTTACACCACCTCGAGAAAGTAGTCGGAAGGCTTCATTAGACATGATACTAGTCCAACGTAAATGGAGTTCCTTATCGCTTACAGGTTTTCATAAACTTTGGCCACATCAAGGTCACGTTTTGACCAAATTCAAACGTCGGAACTGAGAGGACCAAGTTTTTTTTTGAAAAACCCTGTAAATTTAAAGTTAGAAGGCTATCACGTCGATCAGTGGTCTATACATGTCGTAAGGAACTGCGTGGTACATGAGAATAAGAAATAGGTGTATTAAACCGGGCAGCATCCTAAAGTGTAAAAAAAGAGTCCCAATTGTTCTCTCTACGAATGACAAATGTTCATTGAAGTCTGTAAGTGTAGTCCAGAGTGTCAATCACTCAAGATGGTATCGGAACTATTAAATTAGGCGTGATAGTGACACACTCAGGCTAGGGTCCAGAAGCCACCGATCAGCGAGACGATGGCAGTCATCACCAAACCGATGAGTACATGGGGTCCTTCAAGAAGGAAAATTGCGCCACTTTTCGAAGATGTCTTGGTAGCCGTTGATCCAGCTTTCGTAGTTGAGGCAGCAGCGGAGGGCGTAAATACTGCACCAGGGTTGGAGACGCAAGAACTGGCAGCGGCACCAGCTGAAGAAACACCGGAAGGTACGTTTGAGTTGACGGTACCATTGCCAGCAAAGCTGCAGGACTGGACATTTCTCCTGTTAGCCTCGTAGTATAAGCTCATGACATATGATGCTTTGGTGGCTATAAATCGAATTAATCCAGATGAACGGACGACTATATGGAAAAATTTACGTACGTGGGTCGCAGTCAGCAACGCGGCCGTAAACGCCTGTGGTTCCGTCTCCGCCGAGATCGGTACAACTACCTCCAACTTGGCCCAACAGGCTGCAAGCATTATTGATGACCTGACCGACAACAGAACTGTAGTTGCGTGTGGCAGGAGTGAAGTGGCAGCTCAAAGTATTCGCGAGACAAAGGCACGCAGCAGAGTTGGGGGTCGGCGGAAGTGTGGAGGAGATGGTGGAACCACCAATAGTAGTCGGGCACGTAGAGTAAGTGCTGGCGGCAGCTGATGCTCTAGCAGGAGTATTAATTAGAGTAACACCGCCGTACTGTGTCTGGAGGTTGGTAAAATCTGTACCGGGGGTGACAGTCCTCCTGTCGGTCGAGATAGTAACCATGCCGAATTCACCAGCCGCGCTAGTGGCAGGGAAATATGAAAATGCGATTCCACCAGTCCAAACAGTGTTCATGTCTGTACCAAACATTACAGGAACTTCCGCCCAAGTACGAGGCGAAACTGTGTTGCAACCAAACTCGCTGAAATAAGCGACGACGTTGTATGAGGCGAATTCAGTGGTCACTGCTGAATAAGCAGTCGAAAAAGTGGAATTACCACAGAACGCACTGTGACTGTCAGTAAACGACGCAACCTGATATGTATCTGTAACATACTAGCTATTGAGACCATAAATATCAATGGCGGTGGAACCGGAATTTTGTCCAGAAGGGTCGCATGACAAGTAGCTGGCCATATTAAATCGCAAGGTTGCGTCACCATCAATGGCGGAATAACCAACAAGCGCAGAGGAACTTTTCGAAGTTCTGCAGAACATTGAGTTATGCCTCCTCAAATTGAGCGACCGAACTCACAAATAAGCCTTTATGTCACGAGCAGCAGCTTTGACAAATGGTGCAGAAGTTACATTACCACTTATCACAACTTCGTTGCCAACGTTATATGCCAAGACGTTGTCGTATTTACTGAACACGTCAATGGTCTTGGTGTATTGTTCGAGGACGTTAGTCGACCATGAAGGATTTGTACGATCGATAGAGCCGTTCAAAGGTAAAGAAAGGTCAATGCTATATTTTGGAAATCAGAGAAGAACGTGATCTCAACGAAGACAACAAACATGGTATAAATGCCGGCAGCGCTCAATGCACTCATGCAGCTATCATGATTAAGTGAAGAATTAACACTATACACACGGATAGTGTTGACACCAAGTTGTCTGAGATAGGGTACATCACGCGAGCAGCTGTCTGGAAGAGAAAGTGGGTCGATGAAGTCGGAAGGTTCCCCGAATGGATTGTCAGTGGATTGGACAACGGCACCTGGAGGTCATTGGTGACTTTTGAGACAAAGAAACTGTTCAATGAACCGCACCTTGCTCTTGGTATGCAACACCCTTTATGTAGAACCTGGTCCCAGTATCGTCATAGAGGTAGCGTCCTGTACGAGTAATTTTTGGGATGGCTTGAACCCCACATACCAAGAAGCCAGAAAGGACAGTCAGGAGCGCTGAAGCCCCGAGAGATGACCCGAACATGCTGAACGTTCAAGGAAAAACAGAATTTTTTTTGTTTGTCAAGAAAGGGAGAGACGAAGAGTTGGAAAGACAACTATTACGGCAGGCGCGCACTTGATTGTCTGCGGCGCAGGATGTTTAAACTCCGACGGCTGCCAAGCAAGTCAAATACAAACGTCTTGAATGGAACCCTCAGCTTACATATGTGCACGTTTGTATACTTAATGGATTCAGATTGTACACCGCAGCAGTGAACTTTTTTCCAGGCGGAGGCGAGGACAAGTATTGTCTACATAAATAATTAAACAACAAGTCTGTGTTTTCTAATATTTCATCCTCGAAAAGTGAAAAGGCTAAGGAACAGAGTTAGTTCAAAATATGGGAGGGACAGAATACCTACCTAAGCATGTATGGAATTACAGAGAAAAATGTGAGAACGAACGCCGCCCAGGCAAGGTATAAGCCGCTCCCTGAGCTGACGGTGATACCAATGGCTACTTGGGTCTGAGAAGAGGGTAACTTGAGAAGGACGTTGTTAACAGCCTGTGATCTGTGGATAACCACTGCCCATATACTAGCTCCGATTAATAAGAATAGAGACGCAATAATGGACGAAATGGTAGATATGATAAACGCCATACTATGCTTTGCCACACCACTGACAATATCATTAGTGCAGATCAATCATTGGAAATAATGGAACTTACACCAATAAGGCCAAGGCAATGGCAATGGTACCAAGTAAGATCAGCCAGGAAGCTGCCTTGGAAGAATTTCCAAGATAATTTGAATCACGAAAAGAGTTGTCTGGAATAAATGGAGCTGATAGGATGGAATAGTTCGAAGACATATCGGCCGTGATGATGTTGTAGGGCGTATAGGGATATCCAACGGTATGATTGCTGCAAATGCCAGCTTTTGCATCGACATAAGCGCAATAGGAATACAGACCAAATTCATAGAGTTGTCGTACGCCCGCCTCAGCCTGGAGGGGGGCACTGGTATTGTTCGTATACAGTCCGATAACTGGATTGAGGATAAGAGCTTCCAGGGCGCGTCTGCCAGGAATTTGAGCATTTGTGATCGTCGGAAATGGAGTACAGTTACCCGTAGCCACTCGTGTTGACTTTGACCTAACGAAGAATGAAATTCGATGAGCGATTGTGATCGACATGAGGTGATCGTACCATAGCTATGTTACGAGGAATGGTTGATGTGTTTATTTGCCCGACCTACACACGTAAGGCATAATAAATGAGAAAGGGTCGGGTAAATAATCCGATTTCTCACTGACATGGAGGAAGATAAGAAGAATCAACGACACGAGCCTAGAGATGATAAACCCCAAATCAAACATTACTAAGAAAGCACATACGATAGACTTGAAGCAATTCCAATACATAATTCTCCACGGAGACGAATGCTTCGCATTAGAATAGATATGGGCAAGAAAGGGGAGTTGGTTGGCCAGCCAGCTGCAAGATGGGATGAACGACTTCTTCTTGCACATCTCCCAATCTCAGAGCAGCAGCGCGATATCAACGTGTTCCTTACGTAATCATAATCGCTTTCGGAAAACCTGGGTAAACACCTGTTTGGCCGAGAGTCCGCGCAAGATTTTTGTCGTCTTTACCATGGCGAGCATACCTACGTCTAAACTGCCGCAACCCCCTCTTGATGGTGCCCAGTGTCCGACTGATAAGGTTGAAGATTCTCGTTGCCAGAATCTTGTCCAGGGCAGAATTAAACGGCTCTCCAGTGCTGTGGAAAAAACTGTTGATAGGCTGAGCAGAAGTGTCGGCGGGGTGTCTCCACCGTCATCTACTTCTACTTCGCCAACCACCAGGCGTGTTTTTAGTTTGAGTCGCAAGAATAGGACTGTCGACTCGGCTGGCATGCTCAGCACATCAGTAGCTATTCCTCCGACCTCTGAGTCTATGCCTATTATCACCAAATCCCAGTCGAACAACGCAACAGTATCACACGCGGAAGATTCACCTTTTATTCGACCACCTTCTCCACCGATTCGACCTTCGCTGCGTCAGTCATTAGGAGGAGATGGTTCTGTATGGATTTCTCTCAAGTTATCTCGTTTTATTACTCAATCTACTTCAGATGCGCGCTGGAACACAAACGCTGATCCAAGCTCTACAGGCCTTGCCTTGGACGTCTAATAGCGGCAGTGATAACGAAGACGATGTTGGGGCCGGCGAATCTGGCAGCGAAGACGATGAACAGCCTCAGAGTATGTATACGACTCTAAAGCCATATCCCAAACAACTAATCATATGCAGTGAAACGTCTAGCATCGTCTATTCACACTATTCACCGACCGTTAGCGCGATCACACCGCCTTCCTATACCCAATGCTCACAAAGCGAGCCCTCGACCATCACCAATGGAACAAGGAGATTTAGAGGATGCCTCTTCCTCTGAAGAGCTCGAGAATGATTTCGAAGAAACACCTAGAGTAACCCAAGCAGTATCGTTACACCTTGAGGGACCTGACGAAAGTCCTTCGGAAACCGCTGCTTCTCAGCATAAATACGATGGTACTCCAGCTACGATTCGGTTCCACAGAAGAATACGGTTAGCCGAGAAATTGAAAGAAGTGTTTGAGCTCGACGGCATTCATGAAGTCTTGGCTGGTATGCACATTCATTTCATTACTATGACTCAAGGTTCTGATTACTATCACACCAGAAATGCCTTGCTGGCTGATGCGCTCAGTTCGTAAGAAACCATATCCGAATTGCTGCATACTACACATTTTTAACGTGCCAACTTAGTTCTTCAGGGTTATATCTACTTGACAAATTCATATTTATGTTTTTTTGCCCACATGCCCTCAAGAGAGGTAGAATGCATTTCGTATGCAAGACAGTTTCAAGTATTGACTTCTTTCAGGATCAAGTACTGAAATCGGGTTCGCTGAACAAGAAAGCGCAAAGAACAAAACGCTGGATAAAGCATTGGTTCGTACTGAAGAATGACGCCTTGTCGTGGTACCAATCTTCTGTAGTAAGTTTTTTTTGCCTGCTTTTGTTTCTCATAAACAACACGACTACTTTTAGGATCCTTACTTTCCACACGGGATTTATGACCTCAGATACGCGGTTTCATGTGATCCACATGGGGAGAAAGGCTTCCGACTACGGTCCAACTCGAAGACGATTACGCTATCTGCGGATTCGGTTCCCAGCCGCGAGGAGTGGGTGAAGGCTATTCGAAAAGTCATCTTCAAAGCCCAGAATATGGGAGATAGCGTCAAGGTAATTTTGTCAGCCTGATCTGTCAAAGTCCCAATTCAACTTTGTGTTAGATTGCTATACCATATTCTGCAGTACTTGACGTGGAGCGTTCAAGCGCCATGGATTTCAGTGAGACTATCGAGGTCAAGGTGATAGACAAGGACGACAACTTGGCAGTCGATTCTTACTTTTTTGCCTACTTTCATAACTTTTCTGACGCCCTCGATCAAATTCGTGGCGCTGTACGGGATTTCCGCAGACAAAATTTTATCTCCGGACAATCGACGTTATTAGATACGACAAGTTCACGTGTACAGTCTTCCACAGACCGATCGACCACCGCAATAGAATCTCCCAAACCCACCGCTGGTTTTCGACTTTCGTCCCTTTTCAGACCCTTCTCGGATACAAGTCTACTGAGCCGGGCTTCAGCGCCACCCGCCAGCGATCTGAATGGTGAGGATTATACGCATATTCGGCGGAAGGATGACTCTTCCTTCATCCCTATCACATCATCGCCCACAGCTTCGACGTCTATATCTCTTCCTCGGCAGGTCACAGACACTACTACAATTTCATCTAGACAGACGACACTGTCTTTGCCGGTACCTGACCACACGTACCCCCCCTCCAATTCCAGTTCCATGATATACCCTAATTTATCTTCCTTGAACAGAGATAGCAACAGTTCCTGGGGACTCGGGGTCCCATCATGGTTCAAATCACCTAGGAGAGTCTTTACTGGATCACTTGCAATGCCAGATTCTCAGGCCATGCTGGGTACCCCTGTCAAGGAAATCTACTCATCGGCCGTGCCTTCACCCGGTCCTATACCTGCGACTCGCTCCTGTGGAGCTGGGGACCTAACTTTCAGCATTCTAGAGACACCTGACATGGCGCCTGATCAGGAAGTGACTGAGAAGTTTCGCACAGCGTTCGCATATGACGTGAAGGAAACGTTGCTTGGGTGTATGCGTTTCGTCCTTCATCATGGTAGTCATTGACATGTTTGTGTAGACTTTTCAGGATACATCTATAGACTACTTCCCGTCTTTGGCAAGCTTTACGTCTCAACAAATTACTTTTGCTTCAAGTCCAGTGGTCCACTGGCCGCTCGAACTCGTGTATGTGTTCTTCTTTTCGTCTCATTTGATGATTTACCCTGTCTTTAGATGATATTACCAATTCGTGATATTCTTGCCTCGGAGAAGAGCAAGGCATCGCGTTTTGGACATCACGGTCTAACTATTATCATCAAGGGACATGAAGAACTATTCTTCGAATTCGGTGCTGAAGACAAGCGTGATGCATTTGTCCGACTATTGGATCGCCAAATAGATGATGTACGAAAGCGCCTTGCGTCAGGAGACTCTGTTACGCCATCGTCTGGAGCGCGAGAAGCGCTGATTCTCGAGGAATTCGAGGCCCAAACACCTGGAAACGAGTCAGATCCATCACCACCAACGGATTCCATGGCGGATTCACTTCCAGCAGTCATGTTCACCTCCGCTTCATCCACTTTCCTGACTTTTAAACCGAAAAAACCCCTTCATTTCACTTTCTTGACCATTGGCTCACGTGGAGATGTCCAACCATATATTGCCTTAGCTCAAGGCCTTATGGCGGATGGGCATGCGTGCAGGATTGCCACTCACGGAGAATTCAAGGAGTGGGTTGAGTCTGTGAGAGATACGCCTTATAGTTTCTTGCCAAGGTACTGATATTTTCCAGTACGGTATCGAATTCGGATATGTCGGTGGCGATCCTGCTGAACTCTTGCGAATATGTATTGAAAATGGCACATTCACTGTCGCCTTCCTGAAGGAAGGTTTGCTAAAGGTATTTAAATCTTCACATACCGAGTACCCTTTCTAATCCCTCGTTACTCAGTTCCGAGGCTGGGTAGACGATCTCCTCAAAACATCCTGGGAGTCTTGTCAGGGGACAGACATTTTGATTGAAAGCCCCAGTGCCATGGGTGGTTACCATATTGCAGAAGCTCTAAGAATTCCCTATTTTCGCGCCTTTACGATGACCTGGACACGGACAAGGTAAGTCTTTCTAGTGGTTTCCTTGTGATCATTCCTAATGTCACACAGGGCATATCCCCACGCCTTTGCTGTGCCAGAGAGAAAGATGGGAGGGAGCTATAATTACATGGTACAAACTCTCCTTCTATTCTTCGTATACTCTTGATATCGTTTTCCATAGACGTATGTGATGTTTGATCAGGTATTCTGGAGAGCCACAGCAGGTCAAATTAATCGGTGGCGGCGGAATACTCTTCTCCTTCCACCAACTAGTTTGGACAAGATGGAACCTCATAAGATCCCCTTCTTGTATAACTTCAGTCCTCACGTAGTTCCACCTCCATTGGATTGGCCAGAATGGATCAGAGTGACAGGTAATGGTTTTCCACTTATCGTTGCTCCTGTTTCTGAGAGCCTGCGTTAGGCTACTGGTTTCTCAATGACGCCGACGTCAGTGCGAAAAAATGGGTCCCACCAGAATCACTCATATCATTTATCGACAAGGCGCACAATTCCGGTAGCAAAGTCGTTTACATTGGATTTGGCAGTATTGTCGTCCCAGATCCGAAGGCAATGACACATTGCGTTGTCGAGGCCGTCCTCCGAAGTGGTGTTTATGCAATCCTGTCTAAAGGCTGGTCCGACAGACTTCAATCGAAGACCACTGACGCTTCTGAACCTGAGGAACCTTTGCCTTCCCGAATTTATCCCATTCCTTCTGTCCCTCATGACTGGTTGTTTAAGCGGATTGATGCGGCTTGTCACCATGGAGGAGCTGGGACAACTGGTGCCAGTTTGAGAGGTTGGTCTCGTATTCTAATGCCTAATGATTCAATTGAACCTTTTTTCAAAGCCGGCATACCAACGATTATCCATCCATTCTTTGGTGATCAATTCTTTTGGGCAGATCGCGTTGAAGCGCTGGGCGTCGGCTCTGGTGTTAGGAAATTGACCATTTCTACCTTATCAGAAGCCCTGGTTACAGCGACCACCGATACAAAGCAAATAAGCAAAGCAAGAATTCTCGGAGAGCAAATACGAGCGGTAAATGTCCATCGCCTATTCTAAGAAAATAAGTTAACAATGATGTCAGGAGGATGGAGTGGCGACAGCTATTGAATCCATTTACCGAGACTTGGAGTATGCGCGTTCCCTCATAAAACAGCGAACAGTAGACAACTTAGCTGAGGAACTCATTGCCGAGGATTCAACGATACGAAATCAGGAAGTCATGTCTCCCTATTCGTTCAGTTCCATTGGCTCTGATCCCAAGGCACCAAGCGAAGATTGGAGTGTGATTTCTGATCAAGACGAGCGTCAATCCTCTGTTGGTTCTCGTTCTAGTGGGAGCCGTAAACGTGGCAACTTAACAGCCGCGGTATTGTCTGCCTCACCAGATTCTTTATACCGAAGTTCACCTCAGCATCGGATAATTTGAGCAAGAGTATCACTCTGCTGTTCAAGATGCATATATGTTTTATATTACACAACTCTGTTTTATGGGCTCAAATGAAATCTAATTGATTGTCACAACGCATTTTTGTAATGTTCCCCAAACACTTTCTTACTAAACTCTCCAAAGGTGGTTGTCGAAGAAAGGTGAATATTGGTATTGGGTTGCATGAACAATGCAAATGATTCTCGGGATACTTCATCTGTTTCGGATAAGCAACCAACCCGCACGCAATGTGGTGTCGCTAGCAATCGACCGTCCGTTGCAATTTCTAGTGCCTCCCCTGTCTGGAAGGCCAAGCAGTCAGACGGAATAGAGACTTTGGTCAGTTGCCCACCCCGTGTGCGTATATACAGCCCCGAAGTGGGCGAAGGTGCATTGACAATTTCTGGTTCCTCAGATTCATGGTGGCGAAGAAACATGGCCTACATATTCGTGACTTGGTGATCGAGAAAATGCGAATGTGGAATGCATACCGGACAGAGGCCAGTCAACAGGGAGTGATCCAAATGAAATCCGCACCAATTATCGACAACTTCGCCTTCCTTTGATTGGGTAGGCCCTGGAGGGAAATAGTGCAATAAACGGGCTTTGGTCGTTTGAGACTGTGCGATGAGATCGCAAAGCGAGAGGGTGGAATCTAGGAGATGGGAAGAAACTATAGAACTAGCGTTGTCAGATCTTCATGCCGTTTAGGAAGAAAAAGTACAAACCAAACGGCTGGCATGCGACTGCCAATTCACAGCCCACTTTGAAGATAAAGCTGTAGATACTCGATCGGCGGCTTCAATCTTGGGCAACTAGTTACCTACGCAGACAAATTCTTGAAGGCCTCTTCAAAGCCTTCGACACCTTTTTCATCATTCCTCGGCCCTGTAGTACTCTTCAGATAATGCAAAATGGTATATGAAAGGTTCAGTCTGTGCACATACAGATATTTTTACCATAATATTCAGGGAATTGTCGCTTCTCCTCATCTGAAATTGTAACATTTTCAAAAATTGGGTTTGCGTAATAAGAACCCTTGAGTATGTCTGATGGAGAAAATTGAGCATAAATCTCGTAAGAAAAGCATCACCCACCAGGTTTGCCGTTCATGATTTCCTGCACCGAGGATTAACCCGCACTCCGGTGAGTATGAGGTTACATTACCTTGCCATGGGACCAACCAAAGCTACAGTCTGTCAGGAATAGTACTGCGAATAAAAAGCGCGCGTTTTATGCATACCTGTATCTGCTGGATGGATCAGAGTAACTTTCACGGACATTTTCGTCCAGATGAGCGAAATGGTAAGCGAGTTTCAAGAGTTTCTCTCTATATTGGAGATATTCTTCAGGAAGATCACAAACAGCGATGATGCCAAGGGAATCAGGATCAGAGCCAAAAGCCTTGTCTAAGATAGGAAAGCCAACCCATGCAGAGAATTCTACAGAAAGATGATCCAAACTTTACCTATTGCTGGCAACAGGGATTCGGGCGATGATATCAGGGTCGGATAAGGAATTACAACAGCGCCTTCAGGGGTGCGCTCAATCTGTAGATGGTATTCAACTACAAAATACATACGAAAAACTTGAGAATCTTACCATCTTCGATGATCACCGTGAGTATGGAGAAACAATATACATAGGTGAATTAACAAATGGGTTAAATCGGGAGGTAAATCGGACATTGAAGTAATTCGTCAGCGGTTTGGGCGCTCGTGTTTGTTTTCAAGTGTCACTCAATTTTTTGTTCAATGGCTGCAACACCTACTGTGGAAGACCCTGCAACTGCCGCCGACAATTGGCCTCAAGATGACCAAGCTATGGGTCCTGGGAGCAATGAACAGCCTGCTAACGGTGCATCTTCAGCTGTTGAGGAACGCAGCGCTGGCCAGGATCCAGAACCACAAGACTACCCCCGTAGTTCCAGCGCAGGCGCAGTCGAGACTTTTCGTGAAAAGCAAGTTAAGGTGCTTAGGTCTTTTCAGTCTGTCTTTGCTTGTCATTCGGAACTTCTCCCCCCCTTGGTTTGGCATTCTCATGCTGGGCTATATTTGTCTTTGAGTGTCTCCTGACATCTTCTATTACTCGGGGAGCTGAAGATCTTTTGCGCTCCGAACATCTCTTTTGATTTCTTGTCACTCGACTGGTGTTTACTTTCTGCTGCGCAGCCGAATAAAGTCTATATTGGCGGTTTACCTGAGCACACACGGCAAGAAGATCTGCAGAGTTGCTTCGGAAAAATTGGAACTATTGTGAATATCGAGCTCAAGTGAGTCTATTTCTTTGTATGTTGTAATTTGGCTCACAATTTTTGTCAGGGTTGGCTATGGCTTTGTGGTATGCCGCTATGGCTCAAATAATCATTATCTTCAGCTTACAAGAACTTGCCTGCAGGAATTTGACACCCGTGAAGCAGCCGAAGAAAGCGTTGCAAAATATCATGAAGGTTATTTCATGGGAAATAAGATACGTGTCGAGCTGTCCCATGGTGGAGGACGGACTGCGAAATACGCGGGTGATCCTGGTGCTTGCTTTAAATGTGGACAACTGGGACATTGGGCAAGGTTTGCTTTGTGTTGAGTTGTACAATCTATCTTGTAACCTATTGACGATTACGTAGGGAGTGTCCTAACAGCAGTGCTCAGTAGGTGACCTTTAATAAAGGAAACATTAGAATGACATTCTATTTTAAGCTCTCATCGTCGTAATCATAATCTTGAGCCTCCACTCGCTGACCGTGTTCAGCGTGACTTAAACGGCTATCCACCTCGCCCAGTCCCCCATAAAGATGATTATCCTCGTGTACCACCTAGGGACAGCCGCTACGATTATCCGCCACCTCCTGCTCCTGCTCGGGAATACCGCAGGCCTCCTTCACCTCGTGACTATCGTGACTACGGACCTCCTGGTGGTGCTCGTACTCGTGATTATGATGACTACCGGGGGGGACAGCCTGCTTTAGCTGAAAGGGATCGTTATCCACCACCTGCTGCTGACTATAGAAGCCGTTATCCTCCTGTAGCAGACCCTACCTACCGTGGTTATCCCCCACAAAATCCAGACTATGAACGCTATGATCGAAGACCTAGTGACAGAACTCCTGCCTACCCACCTAGCTATCGGCCGCGCAGTCCACCCCGTGTGAGAGAAGAATATGATAGAGCTCCTCGGTTTGTACATTGTCTCGTAGATATATACCTTCTCTTATTTTTGATTAGTGATTATCCTGAATATCGTGGTCGTCCTCTTAGTCCTCGCTATGCTGACTATGGTCGTGTTGGCGCAGAACCGACCGGGAGATATAGGTTTGAACGCTCTTTTGACTTTCTCTGAATATCGAATAATGCTGGTTTAGACGCCGTTCTGAAAGTCCTCGCCCAGCCCCGTCTCTTGCTTACAATGCTTACTCCGTGAATGGCTATGGCTCTGGTTCTGGCCCTGCACCAGCTCCTCGTAGCTCTCGTGACTATCCCCCGCCTCGAAACGGTCGAGACGTCCTTGAACCCATTGGTTCGTACAGAAGGCCTTGAGCTCCGTTGCTGCTTCTAGCTCAAGTTGAATATGCTGCCCTTTTGAAGTTCTTATATACATTTCTCTAGTTCTATTTAGTTACAGATATGATCTATCACGATGTTTCTGCCTTGATTCCCTTTTTTTTATCATTGTAAGCCCAGATTATTCATTTTAAGTTGTCAAGCAGTGTGATAGACAGCAATAAGATTAGGCAAATACAGTTCTGTATAATGACATGAGTTAGATGCAAGCGGTGAATTGCTGGTACTACTTCATGACCTCCCACCCTTTTTCTTCTTGTTTACAACCTTGAACCCCCATTCTGGTTGTGATGGTTTTGGCACAGTCTTAACCACGTCTGCTATGGACACAGGCTTAGCAGGATTGCCATTAGCACCCTTTGAACGAGCCATAGCATCAGATTTATGTTTAGCCACGAATTCCACAGCAAAACGTCGTCCATCTAGAGTGGTGCTATTCGCATAAATAGTGTCGGAAATAATCTCCAAGGTTGAGGGATCGGGGTCAAGCGGGAACGACAGGAGCATCGACATGATCTCTTCAACTGTGAAACTGGTCAACGTATTGAAATTGATCACATAGCAAATATGCTCACCATTTGCTGAATTGTTGAGACCTTTCAGAGAGTCCCCAAGCCACTTCAGAAATTCATGAGATGGAGTCACAGAAATTTCATCTGGCTTTGTTGTAGCTGGTCTGGTTTTCATTGACAAGATTGGTGCATGTCTCTGTACTGGGGTAGCAGAACTACGGGAAGCAGGCGGTGCGCCAGGAGGTGGGAAGGGTGTGTGAGCTGGGGGTCGAGGCAGGGCTGCTGCAGCTGTCTTCCCACTTGGTCCGACAGTCGTCCAAACGTTGTTGATTGACGGAGCGGGGGAAGCCACCTAGACGTATGGGTAAGGCAACTCCGTTCCTCTGATTCGTATTAAAAAAGCCTACCTTCGTAGAATCTGCGTATGCTCTCTTTTGGGCGGCCATGGCTGCGCTTTCCCTTAAGGCTTGTTTTTTGCGTCTCTCTTCCTCTTCCTGTATTTCTTTCATTGACTTCTTAACAACCGGAGTTTTCAGTGGTGTCGTCCAGACAGGTGACACTGGGGCGGCAGTGAGTGAAGGAGAAGTTGGCGGCACATCTCTGGCAGAGAGTGCAATACTGCCACGAGCCCCGGCCTGAGAAGTAGGAAGTCCCCACGAAGTGATGAATGGCTGTGAATCCTCCTTGGGATCTAAAATTGTGGTTGTTGCACGCGCTTTGTCTTTCTCGCGTTCGGCCGCTTTGCGACTCTCTTGCTTCTTCGCCTCTGCCTGCTGAATTGATCGCAAACTGATAGACGTATTGCCACCTTTCTTTTTGTTACTATCTTCGTCCTTAGCCCAGGCCGATTTCGTATGGACAGCAGCAACAGAAAGTTCTGGTGGCGTGCTTGCAGAAATTTTCGAACCGGATTCTGATGATTGGGCCACTGTTTCAAACTCAGAACTGGAAACTAAAGTTCCAGGTACACCGACAGTTTCGGACACTGTCCGTGTATTCGGATTATCCAAAACAAGGTTTTGGTCCAACACTTCTTCCTGATTGGTCCACTGACCTAAATGTCTGATAGTCGAACCATCTGAAGTTTCCTCGTCGTATGTAGTTGTTTTACCAGTAGGACCACCAGTGAAACTGTCATTTAGCTAACAAGCACGGGCTGAGTGTTCTGAATGGCAGTCGAATTCACGAAACAGCTTACGAGGGCAATAACTGGTTGTGGAGCCTCCATTGCTCCAACGTTATTCAATATCGCGTTGGGTATAACCGTCCATGGCGACTGTGCATGACTCAGAGGCACATCATTAGCAGAGAAGGGGTAAGTCACTTGAGGGCCAAGAGGTTCAGAAGAACGAAGAGCGAAAGTATGATTGGAATGTTGACTGGTGAAATCAGATATTTGAGATGCGAACGGTTGTTGAACTGGTGCGCTGGTAAAAGTCGCGCCCCCTGCCAGATCATAGTCAGCAGTATATGTTTGAGCATTCGATGCGATTGACCCCAAAGGTCGGCTCGTGGCGTGGGTTGGAAAGCTGTCTTCATTTGAAATAAACCCTCTTTCTTGCGAAAAGCCATGGTGCGAATGGTCGACATGGGATGAGGGAAGAATGCTTGGAATCTCAAGCGTCGAAACCTGATGATTGGGAGTAGCCCAAGTATCCTGCGTTACATGAAGGTTGCTGAAGGCATGCCCATTTATATTTGGATTCATACCCGAAACCAGGCTTCCTAAAGACGGCCCTTGTATTTTTCCGGCATGATCAAAATTAAAGTCAGGACCACTCAAATGATGACCCGTATAAGCAGGTGTCGGATGGTCGTATAATCCAAAGGCACCTATCCTCCCATTGGGATCATGATTGGCATGCACTCTGTCATTTCCGCCTGATATTGAGGGGTCAGGGGAGGAGTTTCCAAATTGAGACGCGCTAAAGGACGACGAAGGCGAATCTGACGCAATGGAGCAACCAGTAATGTACGATTCCAAAGTAGAGGTGCGCAACGATCGGATAGGTGCTGGCTGCAGTGGTTCGTTGTGAATGTGTGTCGGAGAATTCCGGTCCAGACCAGGGGGACGAGTTGGCAACGGCGGAGTGAGGAATACGTTTCCACTTGTTGCTTGATTGACCAGATCTTGTACGATTGTCCAATGTACATCCAGATGAGTTCTTTTCATGGGTAAGTCAGGCGTGAAGTAACCTTCTTCATACCACTTCTGCATTAACTCAGCACGGAACGGCCCTGAATGAATCCAAATATTATGAACAGAGAGTATTAAGGAAACAAACGTGCTTGCCTTGCACCTGGCCGGTTGGATCTTTGTACGACCATTCAACAGCCGCTAAATCTGGAACTCCAGGAGGATGGACAATATCTAGGCCATCATGGTGATATTCTGTGGCCGGCGGCCCAGGCGCCGTTAAAGAGTTGTTACTGCTGTCCACAGCGTCATTCACCAAATCCGATGAGTCCTGGAAAGGTGGCACCTCTGAAGGTACATTTTGGAGTGAAGATGAGAAGAGTGGTTTATCCAACCCATTGGAAAGCTGTGGAACCACTGCCGCATCTTCTTCCCTCTCTTCACGAATGCCATCACCTTTAATTCTCTTTTCATCCTGGCTTTCGCGAGATAAAAGTGCTCCCTTTGTCGAAGCCTCAGAGATGCGACGTCGAGAAATCCACGATTCACCGTGGTTAAGAACACCATCGAAGTTGGGGGTGTAACCAACACGGGTACGCGGAGAAGCCGCATCGCGAGGGGAATGTGCCGCGGGCAACTGCAGCGCAGGGAGTGAAGGTTTTCGTGGAATTGACGGGTCTAGTCGAGCCAGAAATCGAGAGTGAGATGACTTCGAAAATCAAAGATTACGAATGGCCTGAACCTGTGTTTGCCCCTGCGCTATCCTTCCGCTTCATACCTCCAAAGCGTTCTCGCATGGGACTATTTGCGGCGGCAGCACCACTATGCATGATCCTCGGACGCTCCAGACCCGATGTATTGAGAGGGGAAAAATGATCCGCAGACTGGCTAGGACGACGACGTATCTCTGAATTTAGAGACCCTGCGAAAAGCTGAATGACCATAAGTATATGCATCACGAAAAAGGTACGCTATCTGTAAATGATAACAGACTTTCTTTTCGACTTCGGTCATTTCGCGTAATGTGATAGGATCTGCAGCAATTTCGCGTACAACACCCTCCCAGCGTTCAACCTCTAACCCAAGGCCTCCCTTCCCACCACCTTCCTGATAAATGTTGAGCAATTCCTCCTTTGAATATCGGAATGGGTGGGCATCGTCAATCTTATCAGAAGTCACAGGCGGTGTCGCTGACACAAGAGCTGAATAAGTTGAGGTGCCAGAAGACAAACCATTTGCTGGAGGGGGTGAAGGAGGATGAGACCGCGAAAGTGATTGGTTTTTAGCTCGCATCCATTCTGGACCGAAATGCATTGTGGTAGTCGACATATTTGATAAATTTCCAGTGAAAATACACTTTTGCTTAAAACCTTGCGTTGTGTAGCTTTACAGAAAATAGGCTAAAGAAAGCATTCACACGTGGAAAACTGGTTGTTCGCGTGAGAATATTAAGTTTAGGGTGAGCTGTATACATTAGAAATTTCTACATCTACATTTTGATGCGCCATACAGAAATTGGAAGAGCTGCGGGAGTTATTTTCAAGAGCACTAAAGAAAGTGTGTGTAAAATACCTTGCAATCTCCGCGCTGTTGGAATGATGAAAGCCAACAGTAAAATCATGCCTAACGCCATACAAATCCCTGAGACAATGTAGTATCCGTCGGTCTCTACATGACAGATTCCACCAATATTTTTGCAGGCCTTCTTCCCATGTTCAGAGACACATTCAGTTGCTATACATATCATCAGGGTCAACTATATGATTTCTTTCTGCGTTGCTCACCTTTCGCGTTAGCGAGGACATGTGGGACTTTACAGGTCGCAACAGTGAAAAGATCGATGCCTAATCAAGTGAGTCTTTGTCCTTCTAGCAGGTATTAAGTCACACCTTTGAGCACGAACCATTTGGGCCATGTGCCTCCCATGTTGGTAAAAGTATTCAGGAGCTGGAAGCAGTTTGAGCTAACACAAAATAAAACCCAACCAGGAGACCTACTGTCATATATGTTCCTCCAATAAGAGGGTCCGAAATGCGGGTATGAAAAGCAGAAATACCAACAAACTGGACGACTCTGTCAAGAAATAAACCTCAACTACTGGCAAGCACTGAAAAGATGAGATTACTTACGAAGCAAACGATGACAGCACAGTGTGAACAACCATGAGAACGAAGAAAAATAAAGGGATGGGTCGTCCCGGGAAGTAATATACGACCAAAGTTGCTAGAAACGCAAAGAGAAAACGTGGCCAGAATGCATAAAGCCAAGGTCGAAGAGGGCGATCACCCCTGGACCATTTCGCTGCAAACCAACCACCCATGATCTGAAATGGGAAGTCAATGAGGACAATAATGGCCAAGTCCTCCCTCCTGAAGCCCTCCTCTACAAGTTTAAGACTTGTGCTGGCATCGGTTCCAGCAAAACCCAGCTTAGCAAATAAATGCACAATAATCAGCAGTTGTACGTCTGTAATCCTTGTTAACTGGCAGAGCGTAAAAGTGTCGCTCAAACCTACGCTTCAATTTGCATATAGCCCAAATTTGCTTATAAACACCAGAGATGCTCATGTCTGCATCTGTAGCTGGCTCCTTGTCCTAGTTATTCATCAGCTTAGTTAAACTGATCGCAATGTGACTATCACTAACCTCTTTCTTGAAAATCAAAAGCCACAGGGTTATAGCGTAGCACATGATACTCCAAAACCGCAGATATGCCGCGAGAGTTAATTGTGGCAAACCCCACCGATGACTGACGAATGGTCGGAACTGATCACCTGTACGCGAAAGTGAAACTCACGCGAATGCTTCACTATTGAATGCGAGAAAGACGGTAAACGAAGCAAAAAAACCGGTATTGAGTCCAATTGTTTGGCAAGTAGATGCATATGACAGGCAATCTTGCGAGAGTAGGGTCAAAGCCCACCCTGAAAGAAAGATTGTAAGCACGAATGAAAGTAAATCGTTTTCAACCGACCATCGACAGCAATGTCTAGATGACAACGATATCAGATGTGTACGTATGGATGAATAGAACACGTTAACCTTGGGTCGCAGAGAAGGCCACAAGCATGACGAAGACAAATGTCAACTCAATTATATTATCTGCAGGCTAGAAGGGGCTATATTAGGTAACTGTACGCAGGCAGTCGAGAAGACTTGCATTTTCCATTAATCTTTGGACATTGAGTGATATATATAGCATTAATGTGCCCACGATGAGTTGCATTGGTACAATCCAAGATTTTCGGCGGCCGAAAGATTTAAAGAAAACCGAATCAACAATTGGCGACCATAGAAGTTTAAGAGAATAAGGATAACTTGAAAGAGAAAAGGTTGCCAGCTGGGAATACGACAAGTGTTCTTTGAGAAGGAACGGGACAGAACCTAGATATCCACGAGTAAAATTTGTTACAGTCTCAAAGGAATACAACGCACCTAAGGCGAGTCCTAACTTTATACTCGAATCGTTAAGGATTAGAAATGGCCCAGTGACAAATGGAACCTACCGGGATGCCTTGCAAGAGATCTGGAAACCGAGTTAACGGGCGCGGAAGCTTGCAAACCAGCCCACTCACAAAGAACACATAACAAAACCATTTGTCTCTTATCCTTCGCAGAAATGGGTTTTTTTGAATCACTCTCCGACTCTGTTACCGATGATGTATCATCCCCAAAATCACGAGCGGATCGAAGTCTCTCTTCGTCATCCAACAGCGACAACTCCAGGTCGTCGTCCCCATCGCGCATCTCAGAGCGAGGCGTTTTCGGGGTTCGTGGAGTTATTCGGATGCTGTTCAGAGAAGAACTAACGGCCATAGATTTCACTGAGCCGTTTCTCTCTTGCATATCCCCTTCCCCGGGTATAAAATGTGTGATTAGGCAAACTTGTAAGGAGGAGAAGAAGGCAAGGAATGGATTCAGAAATGAAGGACGAACGCAACCGACACGTCGGTTTGCAATAAAGAGTCGCACAGCCACCAGTTCACTGTTGTCCAGTCATCGCAACTCTGAGTTTCAGCAGATCCTCTTTTTACCAACGCAAGCGAGCAGCCTTCCTTGTACACTCACCGCTTCTGGCGCTTTCTGGCGCCACACTGACTGTCAGTACTCACATCAAGATTAGGATTCGCATCAGAGACGGTACTTGTTATGTTCCAATGGCCGAGCTTTCAGCTATGGGTTAAAGATCCAGTCTCTCGCTTCAACGTTGGCCGTTGCTTCCGGATTCGATCTTAGTTGGTGTTGAACCAAGCCTTTAGGGCTCTAGATTGCGACTCCAATAGTGTTACTGACGACAGCGATCAGAGTTATTCGGCTTGTGCTAGGAACCAGAATGGCTTCGTCACCGACAACCAACAACAGACGCAAAACTTGGTATAGTGGAGATGTGAATTTGAATCCACTTGACGGCGCAGAATGCCCCGACTCTTTTTCCATATGCGAAAACTTCGGTGGCAATAGGTCGTCATTACTACCCTGATCCAGACAAGAGAGTAAAGCACAAGGCTGGTGAGATCCTCTGTTGGTGCACGATATGTAATACTTCCAATCTTACCCGACAAACAACCTTTCCACTGCCCTTACTTACTCTTCCAACCTCTCAGACAACGCCTTGGAGGACACAAGATATTGTGCACCATGCAAAGGCCTCTACTTCGCTTGTTGCGCCTCTCTCAAGCCTCCTCTCCGTTTTCTTCTCTGAGCCGAGTTCTGGTTGATAATTGAGACGGCCCGGTTGCGTCGCCATCGAATTCCCAATCGCCACTTGGATCACGGTCCTCTAGACCAGCGATGGTATTATGGCGTCCTCCGCAAACATATTTTGGGTGGCGCCTCTGACGAGAGCTTGGTCGAAACTTGACGCTGTCCAGCAAGAGGAACTCATCGGCATGCCAGCGAGTTCGCGGGCCTTTGCACTAGTAGGATGGTGGTGATGATTCACATGTGCTATTGGGCCATCCTCTACATAGCGAATTTTTTTGGTAGTCGAAGCTCTGGCCCCGTGCCATTGCTTCTCCCTTGGTGGACCTCCTCCTCTGTTGATCGCTTTCTACTTAAATCTAGTGCAAGCAAGAACTTTGGAGTTGTGTGAGATCACGAGTCAAAGGTGACTATGATACCAGATCCAGGGGGTCGCTTGCTGAGGATTATGTCAAGGAGATGACAGCATACTCCAACTGACATTGAGATATGAAGAGTGGACCAATCCTTCCCATTTTTCTCATAGCAGCAATATCTATTTCCCATAGACCAAGATTGTATCATGATTCATGATCATAGAGCAATTTGTGGTTTTCTGGATGTGACATTTCACCAACAAAATTTACATAAATGCCAACAAGGGTGTCCTGTTAATAAATAAGCAAATAAAGTATAACAAAAGAAAATATGTAATGGGGAGGATAAGAGACCAGAAAATAAGCCTATCCTAATTTACCAGGTGTTGCATCTGAAGTACCTCTAACTCTAAGGTGTTGGCAGAAAGTGTTCGACTCCGAGGTATTATATCGGATTAGATTTGTTCCCTCCAAACCTTCTTCAGTTGCTGCGTAAATCGTGAATCATGCAGTTCCTGTTACAGATCTAACGCCCTACCTCGTAAAAAACAAACATCAATATGGTATTTGGGCCCAGTCGAATGAAAGCAGGTGTCCAGCCTTTGAAAAAAAAGCGAAAGCCTTCTTCACGTAGAGATAATCTAAGAATTTGACTAAAAGTGGCATCACAGGACTGTTGAAAAGTGGGTTAGTCTGAAAAAACGCAATATTGGCGAACATGGCTTACAGCTGCCATTAATCTTGATCTGATGACATCTGCGGGAGAGCAAACCGCTAAAATTTGATGATGAGCGACGCTGCAACACAATTTTTCGTAGTGAAGCACCCAACTTGTTGCAAACATGCCAGCGGCGCAACTTGACATCAAGTGCACGGGCAGTGTGTCTTCAAGTTGGCGATTAATGACAGGTAGTGGCCTGATGAGCAATGCTGCCTTGAAAAAGTCATAACTGCTGTAACTTCAGCACAATGTGATGGACTTAGGAAAGACAATGACGCACGATCCCACTTGGGAAGCCTGAGCTTCGGTGAGCCTCGGGGCGCGTGAAATTTATAACTACCCACATTCATCAAAACTGCGCGAAACTGAAATAAAATGTAATTTAGATTCCATGGAAAATGGCCATGCACAAACTGTGTTTGTTCCGAGACCTCGCGCAAGCCCTTGAAGACCTTCTTCTCGAATTAAACTCACAAGCCCAGATATTGCATTTGGATAGTTGTAGCGTTTCTCCGGTAATCGAACAAAATCACTAGTCATTCGAACCAGCATGATGTCTGAATTCCCATGAGATACAGAATCGATATCAGTTGAAGGAACCCACCTGCTGGATTACCAGCTACCCCTCCCAACCCTCCCGCTAAACAGGCCGCTAAGAGAATTCGGGTTGGTGATGATTTGCCCTCCTTGGAAAGCTTCTCTTTCATCTTCTCATACGCGCCAAGACGTACTAAGGAGTAGGACATCTGTCTTAACAAGGAAGCACTTAGCCCGGCATAGAGACTTCGAAGACCTGATTGCCTAATAGAACTGCGGATAATTTTGTATGTCGATGGGTGCTGTACGTCTGGGACGGATTCTAGTGTTTGCATGCGGCTATATTCGTCATAAGCAAGTATATACTAGTATCACCATTCAACGAACACTTTTGTGACATCTAAAGGGTGGGTAAAGGCTGCAGCCACTGTGCAGTGTGTAGGTGAAGAATATAGCGGACAGGAACGCAATGCTTACTCGATGCAGCAACTCCTACAAGACGAGTATATCGTCAACGTAAAGGATTAAAGGTGTGAATCTTCTTTACCTCCAAGCCTGAAGACAAAGGGAAGCATCATGCTTTCAGTCAGTCTGATTGTGTTAGACCGCTCACCAGAATGGATAAGCAAAAGACATTGAATGTTGGGTATGAAGGGTATAAAGATGAACACAACGGGTGGGTAATTCAGGGGATATGACCAAAAAAGACCCTTCTTCTAGTCTACGAGGGTTAGCATTAGGTGGAAAACGGATACAATGTTAATGTAGGGACAAGGAAACTCCGCTGATCGGAGTAAGCGCCCAAGTGCTCAAGCATGAGGCCGTCGACGGTCCACTGTTCTGGTGTTGTGTTTCACTTACAGGTAGTTATAAGGTCATTCTCTTAAAATCCTACAGCTCTGAAGGCGCTGCTCACGAGCTCGTGGTCGTCTTCGAACTTAGAGTGAATAAAATAAGATGATATTTAAGCTTCCACATCTGAAGAGTGGTTCCTATATTCCCAGCATGTCGACTTCAATTTGAAGGATGTGCTCGAGAACTATGCCACGCTTGCGCTCGGGTCCGTGCGGGGCTTTTGTTTGTATCTTTCTTGAGAACCAATCATAATAAACACGTCAGCAAACCAAATGGTTTTTTTACCTCTTGGCTCAGTCCACCACCTTTCATCTGCTTTCGTTTCTTCTTGCCTATAAAGTTGTTTCAACATGAGCGGCCACGACCACGAAGATCTTCTCGATTACGAGGATGAACATGACATTCCTGGTACATCGACTGGAGATGCGGATGGCAAAGACAAGAAGAATTTCTCGGGTATTCATGCGACTGGATTTCGGTGAGTTTAATGTAATAAATGATGTTCAGCTGTCGTCGAACGAATGTCATTTCTTCAGAGATTTCCTTCTCAAACCTGAGCTGCTTCGTGCAATCAGCGACCTCGGCTTTGAGCATCCATCTGAAGGTAGAGCACACTCCGAAGCCCTCCAATGGTTTTTTTTTCAAACATCTTTTCCGTTCACAGTGCAACAGGAATGCATCCCACAAGCCGTTCTAGGCATGGATGTGTTGTGCCAAGCCAAGTCTGGTCATGGAAAGACAGCGGTTTTCGTACTTGCTACCTTGCAACAGCTGGAACCTGTGCATGGCGAAGTTTCTGTTTTGGTTCTTTGTCATACGCGGGAACTTGCTTTTCAGATCAAGAACGAATACACTCGCTTTGCCAAGTACATGCCTGATGTGCGAGTGGGCACCTTTTACGGCGGTACACCTGTTACCAAAGATGCAGAAATTCTCCGCGACAAAAGCAAGTGCCCGCATATTGTCGTTGCCACACCCGGCCGTCTAAATGCCCTCGCCAGAGACAAGGTTCTTGATGCAAAGAACGTGAAGCATTTTGTTTTGGACGAGTGCGATAAAATGCTAGAACAGCTTGGTTAGTCAAATTCCTGGCGGTCAACATCCTCAGTCATCCTTTATATTCGTCACCACTTCAAATGCCATTATTGGTGTCACGGCGGCTTTGTCTGCATTTCGACGCGTTCCGTTTGGGTCATGTTCGACTGGAATACTCCGAGGCAGAGATGAGAGTCGCTCGATACAAGCGTTCAGTGCCCCCAGAATTCTCATCTTTGTCTGCGTTCTACGAACTGCCCAGTAATATTTTTCGTGTTTCTTCTTCATCTTGATTGTCCTTTTTTTCTGCTGCCGAGTTTTGTGATCGACATCTCTAATACCGACGTCGTCCAATAGACATGCGTCGTGATGTTCAAGAAATTTTCCGAACAACTCCACACCACAAGCAAGTCATGATGTTTAGTGCGACGTTAGCGAAAGACATTAGAGCTACCTGCAAGAAGTTCATGGCAAACGTGGGTTATTTCGTTGCCCTAGT